>Ga0214172_1000001_pt1 | contig 200645 bp, 175 predicted proteins | sample TroBogEpilimnion_29_FD_153010 | JGI IMG/M metagenome (GOLD analysis project Ga0214172, IMG submission 153010) | Freshwater microbial communities from Trout Bog Lake, WI - 12JUL2007 epilimnion | ecosystem: Environmental > Aquatic > Freshwater > Lake > Epilimnion/Euphotic zone | place: Trout...
TCCCTACGCTGGGGATGGACAAAGAAACAACAAAAACATAAACTCAACCATGTCCCAGGACTAACTCATGGGCTGGACCAGAAAAGTGAACCCGGTCAATGTTCACCTTCTGCCAGGACGTTCGGATTGATCGGGTCCCTCGCCCAGGCACGCAAGTGAATTTGCCATTGAATATCCGGTGTCACAGGCGTGTAAAAAAGCCCCATGGCTCCATCTTTGGCGGAACCTTTAATCGTGACGCCGGCGGTTCTGTCCCAAGGATTGGCATCCTCTTGGCAAGTATCAATACCTGCTTGTGGTTTGCCTTCCGTAGCTATCCCGGTTGGGAAAACGTAGCCATGGATGCCATTAATCTCTGATGGATCAACAGATGTTGCCTTATCATAATGCGAGGATAATGGGGCGGTCACAAAATGCCCTTCCATGAGTTGGCTGGGATGCAGGTCTTGATATGGGGTCAAAATAACGGTCTCACATATTCTGAAAGGTGCCGCGAGATAACTTGGATCATTGGTTCTATTATTTAGATTATCTGAATAGACATTCAGGAAAGAACGATTGTCGCCTTTGACAACTTTGTGATACATGGGGTTGGGAATAGAGAGTTTTAGCCTCATGTTTTTGACTTCTGTTTGTTGGCGTTGTTTTTTATGCGGACATAACAAAGGGTTGCTCTCATCAAACGCCAAAGGCAGCAAATTGAAGACATCAGGCAACAAACCGCTCCACCCAATGCTAAGAACCAAAACAAGATGAGAATTCCCATCCCATTATAATTTCCTGCAGGAACATGAAAAAAACGAAGTATATTAGGGAATTCTTTGCCGCAAGTATAACCAATCATCATAGCCCCAAGAGAGACAAACAATATTACCCAGCATGGATCTTTAAAGTTCATAGCGACCTTGAAGCATGGATGCTTTTTCCAATGGTTAAGGATAATCGTTAAAACAAGCATGCAGACAAGCAAAGTTGGCACCAAAATCAAAATCAGACTGTATAGAAATAGCATAGTCATGTTTTACGGTTTGTCTGGAGGCAAATTTAGGCCAAAGTTCTCAGGCAGCCACTCATTTGGCAAACTGACTCCCGATGCCCCGCTGGTTAGTTGTGTGTTCTTAGTCAGTTCCCAGTTGAACCATCCGGCTGCAGTTCGTTGGGTGCGTAGGCCGTGCCGACAAAGCTGGCCGTGCCCCCTTTATTGACCGGCACATTATTGGCTGACCAGGAGCCGTCGGCGTTATTCGTGCCTTTTATCCCGTTGACCCACACGGCATAGGCAGGGTCAGAAATGGTTCCGGTCAAATCTACCGTAGGCTGCCACAACGTGGCGGGGTCGGCCACGGCATTGATCGCAAAGAGCAGCGGACTTTGCACAACGCTGAGATTGGTCGTGGTCAGGTTGCCCGCCAGATCCGTTACGGTGATGGGGAAAATATTGGTGCCGGGATTGAGGGGGAGATTTTCCAGCCAGAACACGCCATTTCTGCCGACCGAGCCCGTATAAACATTGGTGCCGACCCCGCCAGCATTTACATTGGTGTCGCCGTTGGTAATAATCAGTTGCGTGGCAATGGTTGCCGTTGGATCGCTTAGCCAGCCACGGCAGGTGAAATTGCTGCCACTGATCTGGGTTCCATTTTGCGGCCAGGTGAGTTGCACCGTGGGTGCGGGTTTGTTCGAAAAACTGAGCGTGATGTTGGTGGTTAAAACCGTTTCATTCCCCGCCAAGTCGATGGCGTGAAGGGTGATGACATTCAGACCATTGGTCAGCGGCAGGTCGAATCCTTGAAAGGTGTTGGTGGTGAACTCAGAGGTATCTTGGCTGTAAACCTTATCCAACAACAAAACTGGCTGGTTCGACACCAACCCCGTGGCGTTGGTCAGGTCGTAACTGATACTGCTCAACGGCTCCGGACTGTAGCCCGTCAACTGGATCAGCGGCACGTCCACCGTCCCATTCGTCGGCCCGGTGATGACCAAGGCGGGCGGCGTGGTGTCCAACTTCAACCGTTTCCACTGCCACACCGCCGCATTGGGGGCATCCGCATGGCCGCGCAAGCCAATCCACACGTCATGCCAACCTTCCGTCAGCCCAAGGGGGACGGTGACCGTGGAACCAGTGCTGGGGTTCCAAATCGCGGCGGCGGCATAATTCGGGTCGTCCACCGAAACGGCGACGTAATACGGACTACCCGTCACCGCCAGTTGCACCGGCACGTTCAGGCTGCTGACGTAATTGTTCGGCACCCCGATCGTAAAGCTGATGAGGTTGGCCTGCGCGTGAACCGGCTGGTGCATAAAGATCAGCCACGCCCCGATCGCTAAAACCTTACCCAACGATTTCATGTTTGTGCCTTTTGATTAACTTTGTTTAAGCCACTGGGACTCAGAACCTGCCATTGGTTATACGCCTCAAAAAAATTCCATCTAGTTAAATCGGAAGAATAAGCGTTACAAGAATTGCTGAGCCAAAACAAAAAAGGGCTAGTGAGGTGACTAAAGCGGAAACAGACTTAACCGCCAAGACGCCAAGGACGCCAGAAAACAAACCTGAAATTTGAAAGCTGAAACCTTAAATCAAAAGCGAGTTCGAGGGCTGGCGCCCTTCCCAGGCTTTTAGTTTGAGCCTCCTTACGTCGGCTGCTACGAAATTTAGAATTATCGCCGGCGGGACGCCGGCGCGCACGGGTGGGCGACGGAATTGTTTCAAAACACACAATCCTGCGCGGTGGCGATGGCCAGCCGTTTTAAATAGTCGTGACGCGAAATCTCCCGCGCGCCCAGTGGCTGAGTGGCCGCGGTCACCATCTGGATGTCGAGCAGGGTGAACCGGCGTTCCCGCAGGTGTCCGACCAGATGATGGAGCGCCACTTTGGAGGCGTTGCTGACGTGATGAAACATGGATTCTCCGGCGAACAGGCCGCCGAGGGCCAGGCCGTAGATGCCGCCCACCAGTTCGCCGTGCTGCCAGCATTCCACGCTGTGCGCATGGCCCTGCACCTGCAACCGGGTGTAGGCCGCGATGAATTCCGGCGTGATCCAGGTGCTGCGCCGCTTGGGCCCGGGCGCGGCACAGGCCTGCATCACCGCCGGGAAGGCCTGATCCACTGTGACCTGGAACGTCCGCTGGCGAATGACTTTGGCCAGGCTCGCCGGCACGTGGAATTGATCCAGCTCAATCATGCCGCGCGGATCCGGTGACCACCAGGTGATGGGATTGACCGTCCAGGGAAAGAGGCCGCGCCGGTAGGCCGCCAACAAGCGTGCCACCGAGAGATCGCCGCCCACGGCGACGAGGCCGGCGGCGTCCGCGAGGTCGGGGTCGGGAAATTCGACGCCCGGGCCCAACACGGCCGGCAGGATGGCCGGCCGCTTATGCATCGCCGGTGAGCGGCTCGCCGGTGAGGGCGTGGAGGAAAGCCATCTCGAAAAAACCCGCCACATCCATGGTCATGATATGCGACAGGGTTTCGTTGCTCAGCCCGGGCTGCATCTCCGGATGCCCGGCCGGCGAGCCCAGGGCAATCCAGCTTCCGACGCGAACATCGTTGAGCACCTGCAAGAGCCATTCGATTTCGCCCCGGGTGAAATCCACGCGGAAGCCGGTTTCGATTTCAGCAAAACGGGCGGGTTCATTCAGCAAGGCGGCGACGAGCTGGCGGTTCTCCTCCCGCTGGGACTGGAGGGCGTATTCCAGCAATTGCTGGTTCTCCGCGCCATCCGGGATGCGGCGGCCTTTGGTGAGCCGGTGATGGGCCGCCGGCACGTGCGGGTAGAGCCGGATGACATTCAGCAGCTCCTTTTCCTCCCAACTGATTTCAAACCGGAAGTGCTCCGGACCGGCCTGAATGATTATCATGGGGCATCGCGCTCCAGGGTCGCGTGCAGGTTGTATTTTTGGAGCTGGTGGACGTAAAATTCCGCTTTTTCCAGGTGCTCGCGCGCGAGCAGGCTTTTGCCGTTTTTATGGACCTCCAGCATGTGCCGCTCCGCCCGCTGACGGTTCCAGCCAAAGACGGTCTGGAACACATGGGTCACATAGGCCATCAGGTTCACGGGGTCGTCCCAGCAAATGACCAGATAGCCCGAGTCCAGATCGGCGCTGGAATCGGTCCGGCGATCCGGGTCGATCCGGGGCAGCACTTCAGGTGTGGCCGTGGCAGGCATGGGGAAAGGATAAGGGGGGTGTCCAGCCCCCGTCGAGGGGGAGTGAAAAATCAGGTGACGTTTTTATTTGGTCGGTGAGGTTGTGGGCTTTGGGGTATGGCGACGCGCTGCGAGTGGGGACCACTCGCGGTCCGGGGGGGGGCGCTCAGGAGTAGAAATAGCCCAGCTCGCGCAGGGACGAATAATCCTTGGCCCGCTCCGCGGTGGCGCGACCGATGATGACGTGATCCACCACCTCGATCTTCAAAATCTGACCGGCGCGAATGAGGTCCCGCGTCACTTTGATATCCGCCTCGCTGGGCGCGGGGTCGCCGCTAGGATGATTGTGGACGAGGACAAGGCCCGCCGCGTTCGCCACGATCGCGGAACGAAACACCTCGCGCGGATGCACCAGTATCGTGTCCAGCGTGCCATCGGAAATATCCTCGACCCGGATCAGGCGCTTGCGCGTGTTGAGCAGGAGCGCCTGAAAGGACTCCACACTCAACAGCCGGTTCGTCTCGCGCATGAAGTTCACCACGGTGGCCGGATTATCCAGCACCGGCGATTCGGTGAGCCGCTCCTGCTCCAGACGCCGGGCCAGCGCGAACGCCGCCACCAGCGTCGCCGCCTTATTGGGACCGACGCCGGGAACCAGCTTCAATTCATCCACCGTGGCCCGGGCCAGGGCATTGAGCGAGCCGAATTTCTGTAAAATGCCCTGGGCGACCTGCACCACGTTCGTGCCCCGCAAACCCGTTCGCAGGAGGATGGCGATCAGCTCCGCGTGCGTGAGGGCGTCCGGACCGCGGGTGACGAGCCGTTCGCGCGGGCGCTCGTTCACCGGCTGGTCTTTGAGACGGAAACTGTCCCCCATAAAAAACAGGTAAACCACCGGGGCGGAAAACGCACGGGAAAAATGATAGGGAAAAGCGGAAAGTGCGTGCCGCACGGGCCACTCATTCAAAAACAAAGACCGGAAATTTTGGCCGCAAAAAGGCACAAAAGGCGCAAAGGAGGGGCGCGGACCACGTGCCCAGTACCGGAGGCCAAGCGGAAATTAAAAAAACCAAAACAACAAATGAGCCTCCTCACGTCGGCTCCTACAAAAATAATTAACGTGCCGACGGGACGCGGGCGCTCCCAGCGGCGATTTGAAAGCCTGACTGAAAATATCCGTTAGGAACACGGAGCTGGAAAGCTCCGTGAACCCGCAGGCTAGAAAGCCTGCGCTACGCTGGAAGGACAAAGGCGAGCGCGGTTCACTCCGCGCCCAGGGCGAGCTGGTTCTCGGCGGCGGCAGCCTCGGGCGCGGCGGGCACATGGAGGCGAACCAGCGCGGGCCGGATGAGCCGGCCTTGAAACGTCAGGCCGGGCGCCAGGGTCTCGGCGGCGAGGGCATCGGCAGGGGGATTTTCCACGCCATGCGCGCGGTGTTTCTGCGCGTCGAATTTCTCATCCGGCTCCGCCGCAAACGGCGTCAGGCCGACGCGGCGCGCAGCATCGCGGCAGGCATTTTGGAACTGGCCGATCTGCTCGGCCACTTCCGGCTGGCCGGCACGCACGGCGGCATTGTGCAGGGCGAAAATGTGGTCGAGGATGCGAACGACGACCTGGAGCCAGTCGCCCTCGGCGCGGCGCAATTTTTCCACCTCGAGCCGCAGTGCGACCTTCTCGCTGTCATTGAGTTTGGCGGAGAATTCATTGAAGGCGCTGACTTCCTGAGTCATGCGCCCGGCGATTTCCTGCGCGGCGGCGGCGGTCTTTTCTGCACTGGTTTTGGTAGCGTCCTGCACGAGCGCCCACTGGTCGGTGGCGGCGGCAATCTGCGCGGAATATTTCTGCAAATCATGCAATTGCGCGGCGACGGTGGTGAGGGCGTTGACCTCGATGAGCTGGCAGGTGGCGCGATATTCCAGGAGGAACGGCAGGCAGCCGAGCAGGGCACCCAGCGCAACGCAACCCACAGCGACGCCCATTTGCAGCGGCGACACCGGATGCGCGGCCTTGAGCATCACGGCGGCGGCCGCGAGGATTAAAGCGGCGTTGGCACCCAGAAACGGCCACTTGGGAATTTTCCAGTCGGAGACTTCGTTCATGGCAGCAGTGTCCGAAAAATGTCGGCGAAGTGCAAGCCGACGGCGTGTTTCGTCTCGACTCCTGGCGGGAAAAGAAAATCATGCGGGTATGCGCATCTGCGTCATTTTTAATCCCGCCGCGCGCGGCAACAAGGCGCGGCGCTTCCGCCATTATCTAGGCGAGATGTCGCAGCAATGCGCGTTCAAGGCCACGACCGGGCCGGGCGACGCGCGGCGGTTTGCGCACGCGGCGGTGGCCACGGGCTACGACCTGATTGTGGCCGCCGGGGGCGACGGCACGGTGAACGAAGTGCTCAACGGGATAGGCGACGACCCGGAAGGGTTCCAGCGCACACGGCTGGGCGTGCTGCCGCTGGGCACGGTGAACGTCTTTGCGCGCGAACTGAAAATCCCCCTGAAACTGGAGCGCGCGTGGCGGGTGCTGAAGCGCGGCCAGGAGCAGCAGATTGATCTGGGCCGCGTGGATTTTCTCGACGACGGCAAGCCGCAGTCGCGCTATTTCATGCAGCTGGGCGGGGTGGGCCTGGACGCGCGGGCGATTGAGCTGGTGAGCTGGAAACTGAAAAAGAACGCGGGGCCGATCGCCTATGTGGTGGCGGGCCTGCAGGCGCTGGCGGAAAAACAGCCGCGCCTCACTATTCGGGCGGACGGCCAAGTGCTCGAAGGCGAGCTGGCACTCCTGGGCAACGGGAAATTTTACGGCGGGCCGTTCGACATTTTCCCCAATGCCCACCTGAGCAACGGCCAGCTGGACGTGTGCGTGTTTCCGCGAATCAACCTGCCGGCCCTGCTGCGGCTGGCACCCGGATTCCTTCTGCGCCAGAAATTATCCGAGCACCGGGTCCGCCGGCTGCGCGCCAAAACCGTTGAAGCGACCAGCGACACCCCGGCCGCGTTTGAGCTGGATGGCGAATGGATTGGCACCCTGCCCGCGACCTTTTCCGTGGAGCGGCAGAAACTGCGCGTGGTCGTTCCGTGAAACCTGGAGGCGGCGGCCAGCGTCTCCCCTGCCATGCCCCCCCTTTGGCGCCTCTCCGTCGGCTTATCCTTTGGTTACATTCTCGTGACAGCGCACGGGGCCATCATTGGCACAAACACACCCGCCACGCCCTTGACGGCGGAACGCGTGGCGGTGCTGCCCGCATGGAAACTCTATTTTGAACAGTCCGTCCGCCAGCGGCAGGCGGACCAGGATTTATTACGCGCGGAAATGAAGGAACACGGTTTAAAGGAAAACCCCGAGCCGAAGGAAGTCCACAATGCCGGCGGCGTGAGCCTGAAAAACCCGGCCGCGTGGTATGCCGGGGCGGCGGCACGCCACATTGCCGATAATCTCGTCACGTTCCAGACGCCGGCAGGGGGCTGGTGCAAGAACACGGACTACACCACGCATCGGCGCGCGCCGGGCGAGCTGTTTGGTGCCCAGACGGGGTCGTTATTTTTGGGAACCCATGATTTCGATGCGACGCCGGCGGCGCACTGGAGTTATGTCGGCACGTTTGACAATGATGCGACGACGACGGAACTGCGCTTTCTGGCGAAGGTGATCGCGGCCACCGGCACGAATAACGCGGCGTATCGCGAGTCCTTTCAGCGCGGGCTGGGCTACATCCAGGCCGCGCAATATCCGAACGGCGGCTGGCCGCAGGTCTGGCCCCTGCAGGGCGGCTATCACGACGCCATCACGCTCAATGATGACGCCCTGCTGCACATCATGGAATTTTTGCGCGACGCAGCCGGCGGACAGGATGAATTTTCTGTTGTGCCAGCGGCGGCGCGCGCGGCGGCGGCGGCGAGCTGGAAGCACGGGCTGGATTGCCTACTGGCCGCGCAGGTGGTGGTGAACGGCCGGCGGACGGTCTGGTGCCAACAGCATGAGGCCCTGACCCTGCAGCCCGCCTCGGCGCGCAATTACGAGATGCCCTCACTGACGTCGTCCGAAAGCGGCACGCTGGTGCTGTTCCTGATGCAGCTGCCGGAGCCGGACGCGCGCGTGGTGGCGGCGGTGCACGCGGCGGCAGCCTGGTTTGAGAAAACGCAAATCAAGGGCAAGGCGTTCCGGGTCGTTGGCACGGAAAGCCGCAAGCTCGTGGATGCGCCCGGCAGCGGGCCGATTTGGGCGCGGTACTATGAGATTGGCACCGACCGGCCGATTTTCGGCGACCGCGACAAGTCCATTCATGACGACGTGAATGAGCTATCGCGCGAACGGCGGAAGGGCTACGGCTGGTTCAGGGACACGGGCAAACGCGTTTTGGAACATTACCCGAAATGGGCCCGGGCACATCCGCAACCATCATAATCACTTCAAGGCGGAGAGCTTCAGGCCATCGCCCTGGACATTTTGGGTGGTAATCAAGGGACCTTCATAGCCGGTGACCTGGAGGCCGGAGAGCTTCACGCCGGTCATGTTGGCGAGCGTGAGGCCATGGGCGCAGGTGCCGGAAATATCCGTGAGCGAGAAGCCGTTGACCGGGCGCACGGCGGAAATATTTTTACCGGACACGAGCGTATCGACCTCCAGCACCCGCACGTTTTTAAAACTGAGGTCCTGCACGCGCGGCCACTGTTCCACGTCACCCGGCACGGGATCAGAGGCTTGAATGCCCTTGTCCATGAGGTCAATGCCGATGAAGCGGGGCGATTTCAACACGGTGAGATTTTCGCCGGAAATATTTTCCATGAAGCCGCCGCGGCCGTTGCGGCTCTTGATGAGGATGGCATTCTGCCGGCCGGAGAGGACGCAGTTTTCCACCTTCACGTTACGGATGCCGCCGGACATTTCGGTGCCGAGGCCGAGGGCGGCGTAAATGGAACTGTGCAGGCGGCAGGCGCGGATGACGACATTCTGCGTGGGCCGGCCGAGGTTTTGGGCAGCCAGGCCGCGGCCGGACTTGAGCGAGATCGCATCATCGCCGGTGTTGATGTCGCATTGCTCAATGTTGACGCCGTCGCAGGAATCCACGTCGATGCCGTCGCCGTTGGCGCCCACGGAACGGAGGGTGAGGCCGCGCGCCGTTAAATTTTTGCAAAAGAGCAGATGCAGGGACCAGAGCTGCTGGTATTGCGTGGTGAAATTTTCCAGGACGGCATTCGTGCAACCGGTCAGCTCCATCAGCACCGGGCCGCGCGGATTGCGGAGCTTGCTCAAGACCGGCGGGCCGCCGAAGATCATGCCGCCGCCGGTGATGGTGAGATTCGCGGCGTTGGTGGCGGTAATCAGCGCGCGATGACCGGCGCGAAACTCACCCTCCCACCGGATATTGACGAGGGGATAATCCGCGATGTCCGGGCTGCCGACCAGACTGGTGCGCGGCGCAATTTCAAAGGTGGTGTTGGCGCCGAGCAGGAGGCTGCCCGTGAGAAAATTGCCGCCGCTGACCAGCACCGAACCGCCGCCGGCCGCGGCGCACGCATCCAGGGCTTTTTGGATGGCGGCGGTATCCTTGGTCACGCCATCGCCTTTGGCCCCGAAATCACGCACATTGAGGGCCGGCTTTTCAGCGGCGAAAGCGGACGCGGCGACCAGGAGCACCCCCAGCAAGGAAAGGAATCGGTTCACAGTCCCTAAAAAATGCCTGCGGCTGCGGACAGAGTCAAATCCGCCTTGGCCTTGCGGGCATCACCAAAACGGGTTAGTCTCGCCGCCCATTTGCATGAGTGAAATTCTGGTCATCGGCCATCGAAACCCCGACACGGACGCGATTTGCTCCGCCATCGGCTACGCGGAATTCAAGCGGCGCACCGGCATGACCGAGGCCATCGCCGCGCGCTGCGGCGACACAAACGACCGGATTGATTTTGTGCTGAACACGTTTGGCGTGGCCGCGCCCAAATTTGTGGCCGACGTTTCGCCGAAGATCTCCGACGTGATGCAGCGGAAAATTTTGAGCGTGCGCCCCGACTCCACGGCGGCGGAAGCGCTGCGGCTGATGGACGAAAAAAATCTCCGCATCCTGCCCGTCATGGACGCGGAGCAGAAGTGCCGCGGCCTGCTCTCGCTGTTCAAGCTGAGCAAATTCCTGTTTCCGGCAGTGAGCCGCAATCCCCTGCACGATCAAAATTCCCGCGAAGTCCTGTCCTCCCTCTCCAGCCTCGCGCGGACGCTGGACGGCCAGCTGGTGGTGGGCATCGACGCCGAGCGCGAGGATGAATTGATCCTGATGATCGGGGCGATGGGCCTGGAATCCTTCGCCGCCCGGCTGGACAAGTTCCCGCCGGACAAGTGCTGCGTCATCGTCGGCGACCGCTGGGACATCCAGAATGTGGCCATCCGCGAAGGCGTCCGCGTCCTCATTGTCACCGGCGGCATCTCCGTGGAGCCGAAGACGATCGAAGCCGCGCAGAAAAAGAACGTCAGCGTCATCACCTCGCCCCACGACACGGCCACCACGGCGTCGCTCTGCCGCGCGGCCGTGGCGGTGCGCCACGTGCTGAACGAGGAATTTCTCTGCTTCCGCGAAAACGCGCCGCTGGCCGCCGTGCGCGAAGAGGCCACGTCCTCCGGCTACCTCGCATTTCCGGTGCTCGACGGCGAAGGCCAGATGGTGGGTATTTTGTCCAAAACAGATTTCCTGAAAACCGTCACGCGCAAACTCATTTTGGTGGATCACAACGAACTGTCGCAGGCGGTGCAGGGCGCGGACGAGGTGGAGATCATCGAGATCATTGACCATCACCGCATCGGCGCGCTGGCGACGCAGCAGCCGATCTTGTTCCGCAACGAGCCGGTGGGGTCGACGAGCACCATTGTGGCGGACTGTTTTTTCCGGCAGGGCGTGGAGCTGCCGAAGGCCATTGCCGGCCTGCTGCTGGCCGGGGTGGTTTCCGACACGCTGAATTTGACCTCGCCGACGACGACCTCGCGCGACGCGGAAGTGCTGAAGAAGCTCGAGGCAATTTCGCAGGTGAACGCGCGCGAGTTCACGGAGAAGCTGTTTGCGTCCGGCTCGCTGCTGACGCTCAAGCCCGCGCCGCAGGCCGTGGCCACCGACTGCAAGGAATACGCCGAACTGGGGGTGAAATTCAGCGTGGCACAGATTGAGGAGATCGGGTTTGAACAATTCTGGAAGCGCAAGGAGGAGCTGCTGGCGGCGCTGGAAGCCTACCGCGCCCAACGCGCCTATCTGTTTTCCACGCTGCTGGTCACGGATGTGGCGACGCAAAGCTCGCTGCTCCTGGTGGTCGGCGCCGAGAAGTTCATCAAGCGCATTGACCATCCGCGCCTGGAGCCGGGCATCTACGAACTGCGCGATGTGGTGTCGCGCAAGAAACAGCTACTGCCCTATCTCACGCACTGCCTGCGCGAGAAGGAAAAGGGTGTGAAGGGCTGAACGGGCGCAGCCGTTCAATGATCCAGCGGACTTTTTACGCCCAGCCCCGGCTTCTGCATGACGTGGGTGTAAACCTGGGTCGTGGCTACGTCCTTGTAGCCGAGCAGGTCTTGAACGGTACGGATGTCATAGCCATTCTCCAGCAGGTAGGTGGCAAGGGAATGGCGCAATGTGTGGCAACTGGCCCGCTTGGTGATCTGCCTCAGCCGCAACACCTTTTTGACCGCCCGCTGCCATCCCGTCTCCTGCACATGATGCCGCCGGAATTTCCCCGAACGGGGATCCCGCGAGCACGAGGGAAACACCCATTGCTGTCCCCATTCCTGCGCCGCCTTGGGATACTTCCGCACCAACGCTTTGGGCAAATACTCCTCCCCAAAACCCGCGCGGACGATAATCTGATTCCGCGCAAAATCAATGTCTTGGATACGCAACCGCAGGCACTCCATCAGCCGCAGGCCCGTCGCATAAAGCACGCGCCCCATCAACTGATACGTCCCCTCCAAGGCTGACAGGAGCCGTTGCACTTCCGTCTTGCTAAAGACCACCGGCATGCGCGGCCGTTTGCTGCGGCTAGAAACTCGCCCAAATCTCCGAGTTCAATGCGTAACACCTGAGTGTAGAGAAAAGAAATCGCGTTTAGCGCTTGATTCTGTGTGGCCGCGGTCACAGAGTCGACTTTAGCCAGATGATTGAGGAACGCCACAACATCAGCCGGGCCCAGTTCACGGGGATGAATCCAAGATCCGGCCGCGTCCCGATGAAATTTCAGATAGCGGCGCACCCACTGCGTGTAAGCCCCCTCCGTCCGGAGACTGTAGTGTTTCACCCACAAAACCTCGCGCAACTGATCCAGCAATTTGGATTTTGGATTGGCAATCACGAACGCAGCCTTTGCTGGGAACGCTTTCAGAGTCCTAACCACACAATTTTCAATAAAGGCCGGAAGAAGCGCAACCAAAACCTATCCGACACTCAAAAGGCATATGCCCGTGTTTGGTGTCCCAATAACTGTTAGGCCGCATACCGCATGAAGATTCCCGACAAGATAACCTGTAAGTGTCTCCGGTGCGGGATGCCGCACACCAATTCAGTTGATTGGTATGTCAATAAGTCACACCAGCGATGTCCGGCTTGTGGCGGCGAGATGGACATGTCAGGATTTTCTCGGTGGGTCATACGCCAGAGCGAGCAGGTTTTATCTAATATAGAGCAGAGGAGGTCTCGTTGAGTTTGTGGGTTCAACCAGTCGCCGGAGTCAACCGCCGTTGGCGCTGTCAGATGGCGTTCCCAACGCTGCCACGCGTCAGTGGCCCCGCAAGAGACGTTCCCCGCGCGAACTGTGATCGCTGTCGCGGTTCACGTCACGAGTCGGCGGTGGCTTAGCTTTTTTCGTTGATATGGCGGCTTACGCATATGAATTGGTTCGCATATTTACTGATTGTGCTTGGCACCTTGCAATTCGCGTCCATTGGACATGACGAATATCGCGGTGTTACGCGTGCTCCGAGGAGTTTTAGGGCGGGCATTTTACCCGCTGTCATTCACAAGCAGAGTCAGCCAGAGGAGTTCCACAACGCCATCGCCTGCCATTGCTACTACGCGTTCGCATCTCTTTTGCTTGGCGTTTTGATGGTGTTCGTTGACAAGCGCATGGACAAGAGTGACATCGAATCTCCAGATTATGCCGGCAATAAGGCACTTGATGATTGGGGTAAGGCGATGGATGAGGAAGCGAAGCGCAGAAACCTGAAGATATGATTCCGATTTTATTGACCGAGCCGCCTAACCAGTCGCCCGAGCCGTTGGCGCTGGCAGCTGGCGTTCCCAACACTGCCACGCGTCAGTGGCCCCGCAAGAGATGTTCGCTACGCGAACTGTGATCGCGGTCGCGTTCCTGCCGCGAGTCGGCGGTGGCCCTTTTTACGGCTCGGCCACTTGGCGCACTTTGATTGTATGAAAAAGACAAACATGAAACTGAGAACCGTTGCCTTATCAATGATCCTGCTGGCAGCCAACGCGGGGTTGGCGCAGAACACAAACTATCCCAGGGCCAAAGTCAGTTTCGATGACTTCAAGGGGCTCGTTGTAGAGGTAGAGGCGCACCGAGCCACCCGGCTCATCGACCTCAATACCTTTCTCAGGATGAGCAAGGCGGAGGGGGTGATCATTCTAGATTCCCGTTCGGACTTTCGTTTCGACCGCATCCACCTTAAAGGGGCAAAGCACTTAGCCTTTACCGACTTTACCCAAGACAATCTGCAGAAACTTATTCCGGATACTGAGACCCAGATTCTCATCTACTGCAATAATAATTTCGATGGCAATCAGACGGATTTCGCCACAAAAGCTTTTGTACCACGACCACCGTCGGACAAGCCGGTGGCAAACCAATTCACCGCCCAAGTCAAGCCGCGCATGATGGCGCTGAATATCCCCACCTACATCAACCTGTTTGGATACGGCTACCGGAACGTTTATGAACTTCATGAACTTGTTAAAGTGAATGATCCCCGAATTCAGTTTGAAGGAACCCTGGTCGGACAGAAACTCGCGCTTCCCGCGCCCCCCGCTGCTCAGTGACTTGCAAGCACTCTCTCCATTACGCACGGAGAACCCCGTGGCCTAAACGCCAACAGGACCGGCAGTAATCCCCGAAATTGATTTCAACCGGAGTGGAACCGCCGCCGTCGCTTTCAACCGTTGCTGACCATTGGAGTTGAGTTATTTAATCCCTGTGAATCCGGTGCAAACATCCCAGACGCCAAGGCCATTGGCGGAGAAACTCCGTCTGGCGCAAGCGGCGTTCCGGGAGTTTCATGCCCGTTGTTTCTGGTTCATGCGGCCCGACGCGGAATTCGTCGCGGAGGAAGTGCCCTCCCTTTGTAAACGGCTACGCTCCGAAGGCGGATGACGCTGCTTTCAGCTAGCCGCTGCGCCACACGTCCGTGATGGGAGCCCGCTTTGTCCCGACGGGAATAAGCCCCTCACGCCAGCCATGCCAGGACCATTTCGGTGATGGCAATGCCCGCCAGAATCAGGGCTCCAAACCAGAGCGGCTTTTTCTTGGTCACCAGGCAGATGGACGCCAGCGCCACGGCCACGGAGAAAAACGAGATTGCCAGCCCCATCCGGCCGCCCTTCTGGCTGGCAAAGGTGGCGTTGTTGCGCGCGGCCTCGCGCTTGGCCTCCAGGTCATGCGCCTTGGCCTCGATGTCTTTCTGCTCCTTCTGATAGCGCACCACGGTGTCCTCGTAGTTCTTGACCTGCTTGACGGTCTCCGGGTCGGCGGCATTCACGGAATGGGCCAGGATGTCGCGGGCGATTTCGTAGGACTTGAGCTTGATGGACTTGGCTTCGTAATACGCCCACTGGTCGGACGCGAGAGTCTGGTTGAAGGTGGCATCGTTGAGCTGCGAGAGCACGCGGCTGCTGTATTTGCCGCCCCACTGCGCCGCGATGGCCGCGATGACGGCAATCATGACGACGGAGAGCGACACGTATTTCGTCCAGGCATCGCGCTTTTCCTTGTCCTTGGTCGCCGCGCGGTCGGCCTTCAGGTCGACGATAAATTCTTTTAACTCGGCAATTTCAGTCTGCAATTCATTCATATTCGTTTGAGATTAAGGTTGGCCGGCAAACTGCCGGGCGATGATTTTGCGAATCGGCGGGGAAAAATCAACTGCGCGTTTTCGGTCCTGGCGGACGGCCACTGGCGAAACCGGCACTGGGGGAGGCTCGCCCCCCCACCCGATCATGGGCGCGGGCGAAACCATTTGGCAGCCGCCGCATGCGCCATGACCACCTCCGGGTCGCGCTGCAGGGCATCGAAGTAATGGCGGGAGAACCCTTCGCCGGCTTCGGAGGCGACGAGCAATGCGGCGGTGCCCTGGACGAGGACCGCAGCGGCGGCGGCGGTCAGCGGCATTTTTGCCTTGTCGTCGAGCGCCTCATCCAGCGCCACAATGAGCTGCGAGAGCGGATGCAGCCACGCGAACCAGGGATCGTCCGTCAGCAGGCGCAGAAAATGACTGGCCGAGGGAATGGTGCCGATGTTCTGCTCGTAGCTGATGCGTTCAGAATCCACCAGCGCCTTGTGTAGGCCCAGCAGCGCCTCGCGCAACCCGGTCAGTTGCCGCCGGAAATCCGGCAGGGGATGAGGTTCATTCATTTTATGGCTCCGGCGCGCGGCGGCGCGACAGGAGCTGACAGTACCGCCGATGGCGGGAAATCTCAAGCGCGGCGGGCCTCCGCGCGGCGCGATTGCGCGTTGATGGCGCGGCACGCGATTGCTATGCTCACTGGAATGCCGAAACTTTCGAACGCCGCCGGGGCGGCTCATTTTGTCCGATGAGACATCTGCTGCCATCCCCCTGCCACTTATGGGCCTGACCAAGCTGGGCTGGAATGCCGAACGCGACGAACAGTTCGCCCCGTACCTGGCCAAGGGGTTCGTCCCGGCGCGCGTGGCGGTGGAGGACAAACATTTCTACCGCGTCTGGACCGTGAACGCGGAAATTTCCGCGCAAGTCACGGGCAAGTTCATCCACGAATCGCGCCGGGATCATTCCGTGCTGCCCAAGGTCGGCGATTGGGTGGCGATCAAGCTGGTGCCCAACGAGGAGAAGGCCATGATCCAGGCCATCCTGCCGCGCCACACCCGGATTGTCCGCAAGGCGACCGGCCGCGAGAGTGCCGCGCAAATTCTGGCCACGAATGTGGAGACGGTGTTTCTGGTGACCGCCGCGGATGCGACGTTCAACGCCGCGCGGCTGGAGCGGATGCTGGTCATGGGGCATGAAAGCGGCGCGCGGCCGGTGGTCATACTCAACAAGATCGATTTATGCAAGGACCTGGAGGCCCAGCTGGCGGAGGCCACGCGCGTGGCGGGCGAGGCCCTGGTGCTCCCGGTCTGCGCGATCACCGGGCGGGGCGTGAAGAAATTGGCGGCGCTGATCAAGCCCGGCGACACGGTGGTGTTCATCGGCACGTCGGGCGTTGGCAAGTCGAGCCTGGTCAACCGGCTCTACGGCGAGGACCTGATGCCGACCGTGGAAGTGCGCGAGCAGGATGCCAAAGGCCGGCACACGACGTCGTGGCGTGAGATGATTTTTCTGCCCAAGGGCGGCGTGGTGATTGACACGCCGGGCATGCGGGAATTTCACCTCTGGGATGCCAGCCAGGGCGCGAAAGAAACCTTTCCGGAAATCGAGGCGCTGGCGCCGGGCTGCCATTTCCGCGATTGCACCCATACGCAGGAGAAAGACTGCGCCGTGCTGGCCGCGCTGGCTGCCGGGACGCTCCCCAGCGAGCGGCATGCGAGTTTTGTCAAACTCCAGCTGGAAATCAGTTTTCTGCGCGAGTCTGAAAAACAAGCCGGCTGGCAACAACGCCGGAAGAGCGACCGCGTGGCGCACCGGGTGTTCAACAAGAAGACTTGAGGCACGGCGAGGCGGTGGTCAGGGGCGTTTAAAACCTGCGCTGGGAATTTTCGGCGCGTGATGTGCCTCTGGATGGATTCTTATCTGCTCTGAGTGCGAATCAAGCTTTCCGGCAGCGTCGTCAGTTCCGCGCCCGAATCCGACCGCCAAACCACACGGCCATCCGGCAACGCCCGCAAAATTTCCCCATAAACCGAACCCCGCAACGTCTTCACGCGGTCGCCCGGTTTGAGGTCGGCCGTTTCACAGAGTGCAGTGATCAGGGACACCATGTTTTCGCGGTCCAGCACACCAGCTATGTAATGGCCAACGATGGAGGAGATTTCCCGTTTGCGGCCGGGGGCAAGATCGCTGAACAGTGCCAGCGAGAGTTCCCGGCCGAGGGTGGCAAAGGTATTGCCGTTGAAGAATAGAAACGGGGCGCGCCGATGATAAGCGCGAAGACGATCAAACGTCTCGCCGAGGGTCAGGATTTCGAGGCGGAGCTTTTCCCAGTCTGCTGCGCACGCCGCGTGAGTTTCCGAGTTAATTCCGTGCTGTGCGCGACCTCTTTCGCACGCTCCTCAGTTGACGATGACGACAGCGAGCCAGTCCCAGTTTTTGAGAAAAGCGGCTCGGGCTTGTAGCGGTGAACCGAGTCCATCGCCGCCTGACGCAAGTCCTCCGTGGTCAGGTGTTCCAGCAGATCCAGTCGCAGCTTCATCGCTCATAAATTAAGCCCGAAACCCGCTTTTGCGCAAGCGGTGTTATTTGGTGCCGAACAGCGAATCAATCTTCGCCTTCACCGCAGCATCCATCTTGAGGAGCGGCGGCCAGGGGCGCTTGAAACCTTCGCCGGGAATTTTCTTGGTGGCGTCAAAACCCATCTTGCTGCCAATGGCGATTTCGCTGGTCGCGTGGTCGAGCACGTCGGACGGGCCTTTGGTGAAAATGCTGTCGCGCTGGGGATCGGTGTTGGCCGTGAGATGGAACAGCACTTCGCTGGTGTTGTGGACGTTCACATCGGCGTCCACGACCACGATGTATTTGGAGAACATCATCTGCCCCATGCCCCAGAGGCCGTGCATGATCTTGTAGGCCTGCATCGGGTAGGTCTTCTTGATGCTGACAAATACGAGGTTATGAAACACGCCTTCGGCCGGCAGCGCAATGTCCACGATCTCGGGGAAATTCATCTTGAAGATGGGCAGGAATAATTTCACGCTCGCACCGCCGATGTAAAAATCCTCCATCGGCGGGATGCCGACAATCGTTGCCGGATACACCGCATCCTTGCGATGCGTGATGGCCGTGATGTGAAACACCGGATAGGGCTCGGGCAGCGTGTAATAGCCGGTGTGATCGCCGAACGGTCCTTCGTCGCGCAACGGCTCGGTCGGATCAATGTAACCTTCGATGACGAAGTCGGCATTGGCGGGGACTTCGAGATCGTTCGTCTCGCACTTCACCAGCTCGACGGATTTTTTGCGGAGATAACCGGCGAGGAGAAATTCATCCAGTCCATCCGGCATCGGGGCCGTGGCGGCAAACGGAAACATCGGGTCGCCGCCGATGAAAATGGCGACGGGCATGCGCTCGCCGCGTTCGTAATAACGGCGGCCATGGCGCGCGGCGACCTTCTGCAACTGCCAGTGCATGCCCGTGGTTTGGTTGTCGTAAATCTGGATGCGATACATGCCGAGATTACGCTCGCCCGTGTCCGGGTCGCGCGTGACGACGCAGGGCAGCGTGATGAAACGCCCGCCGTCCAAGGGCCAGCATTTCAGGATGGGGAGATTAAGCAGGGTTGAGGGTTGAGAGTTGAGAGTTGAGGGATTTTTCCAATCGGGCGCTGCCGGCCAACTCTCAACCCTAACCTTCGGACTCTCAACTAAATGAATCACATCTTTGCAGGAACCGCTTTTCACGGTCTTCGGTTTGGCGTGGCGCAGGTCCAGCGCGAGCGAGAGCAGCTTGATGGCCTCCTTGAAGCTCGTCGGCGGCTTGGCCTTCATCAGCGCGCCGAGTTCATTCGCCACGTCGTCCACGGACGCCGCGCCCATGCTCATGGCCATCCGCTTGTATGAGCCGAGCGTGTTGATGGCCACGGGGAACGGCGAGACGACGCCGTTGACGGTGGGCTGCTCGAACAGCAGCGCCTTGCCACCGCCGGGCAGTTTCATTTCGCGGTCGGCGATCTCGGTGATCTCGAGTTCGGTGGCGACGGGCTGGGAAATGCGCTTGAGTTCGCCCGCCTGGTCGAGGGCGTTGACGAAATCGCGGAAGGAATCAAAAGCCATACGGCCGCGAAGCTAACTGAAAATCCCCCGGCGGGCAATGCGGGGAAAATTCAATTGGGACCCACTGTCATTTCTCAAATGGCAGAAACCAATTCCGCAAATTCACGCGGTGTGACAATTTTCATCGCCACAATATTTTTTAAAACCAGAAGGTCTTTGTCGCCCGTTACCAAAAATTCGCACTCGGCATTGACCGCTGCCGCCAGAATGTAGTCATCATCGGGATCGCGGCAAACTTTGAGTGGCGAACCTTTAGCAGTGACGGGCAGCGTTTGCCGGCGCACAAAAGCCGCCAGCAAATGAGCGTGGCGCGGATGGAAGCCGAATTTGAGCCGCAACTTTTCTTCGATTTCGTCAAGGATGTCAGGCGAAGCGCATATCTGCGAAACGCTCCGGGCTTGCCGCCACATCCGGCGGCACTGCCCGTCGGTGGTCAGGATGGCGAGCCAGACGTTACTGTCGAGCAGGACGCGCACGCGGAAGATTGAGGATTTCCTTTTCGGTCAGACGGGATTTGCGCGGCAACCGGTCAAACGCGGCCAGCAACCGATCCAGTTCGCTCGCCTCGGAAAAAAGATACTCGTAAAGCCGCACAGCCTCCCGGTTGGGAAGCTGCCGGATTTGTTCAATCATGTCACTTGCGACCATGTGATGAATATATGCCGTTCCCCGCCCCGCGCAACCGCGAAACCGCCTGGTCGAGGGCGTTGATGAATTCGCGAAAGGAATCAAAAGCCATACGCCCACGAAACTAACTGAAATCCCAGCGCCGAGCAATTGCGGCGAGTTTCAAACTTGATTACACTCGATAATTAGATTTCCATCTCAAAGTGAAATGGAATTTCTTGGCACTGCTGTTGACTTTTTCGGCGCTTGATTCTTGGTCGCAAGGCACAATTTACCTTTCAAATCTCGGCGAATCTGGCGCTGGCTTTTCCGTTGGAGGAGGAAGTCAGCAATTTGCAACTGGATTGTCGAGCAATGGCTTTGCTTTGAATTCAGTGACGCTTGTAATGGGTGCGATGTTAGACAATGCCAGTAATTTTGCCGTTTCTATTTTCGATGATAACGTCGGAACACCCGGAAATTTGCTTGGCCTCCTGAACGGCAATAGCGATCCACGCACGGCTGGAGAATATGCCTACACCAACGCAGGCCTAATTCTCGCTTCAAGCACAACCTACTGGATTGTGGCCTCATGCGATTCTAGCTCGCCAAATCCTCCAATTATGCCACCGGGCGGCTACACTTGGCAGGAAACTCTCTCTCAAAATATTTTGGCTAGCGGCGGATGGAGCGCAGGCATTGGCAACACAGGGTTCACCGGAACAACCTTTCAGTTCGCCGTGAATGCTACCCCAGTCCCTGAACCTTCAACGTGTGCTTTGTTCGGCGTCGCGGCATTTTTGTTTCCACGTCGGAAATAAAAAACTCAAAAATGATTATACACCCTTGGATTTCACGCGGCGCGTAAAACTTTCCGTGCGGATAACGGCACGCTTGTGCAGGCCGCGCACGATGACCTCGTGCGCATCGCGGGCTTCAATCTGGAAAGTGACCTTGCGGTCTTCGACGGCAATCACCTGCGCGCGGCAATGAATCGTCTGGCCGACGGGCGTCGGCGCGAGGTGGCGAATATCGATCTCCAGCCCCACGGAACGTTCATCCGCCTCGAGATGCAGCGCAAGCGTGTGGCGCGCGGTGCGCTCCAGAAACTGGATAATATTCGGTGTGGACACAACGGCGGGCATGCCGTCGCCATGAAATTCCACGGCATGGGCCATGTCCGTGGGGATGGCCAGTTCGCCGACTTCACCAATTCGGGGACGCGATTTCATTCAAAACAGGTTAACTCACCACGAACTACTTTACCGACAAAAAAGCGGCAATCCCGCCGTGCGAGATTGCCGCCGAGTTTCAATCCTTTATTTCGGGAGCAGGTCGGCGACGAGCGACTTCTCTTCCTTGAGTTCGGCTTCGGTCGCGGCAATCTTGGTCTTGCTGAAGTCGTTGAGCGGCACGCCCTGGACGATTTCAAAATCCTTGCCGTTGCTGCGGATGGGATAGCTGAAGATGAGGCCCTTCTCGATGCCATAGCTGCCATCGGAATGCACCCCCACGCTGAACCAGTCGCCGGCGGGCGTGGGGTGCGTGAGCTTGTACACGGTGTTCACGGCGGCATTGGCGGCACTGGCGGCGCTGCTCAAGCCGCGCGCCTTGATGATGGCGGCGCCCCGCTGCTGCACGGTGGCAATGAAATCCTTTTCCAACCATTCACGGTGGCCGATGACTTCCGTCACGGGACGGCCCTGAATCTTGGCGTTGAAGAAATCCGGATACATCGTGGCGCTATGATTGCCCCAGATGGCGAGATTGGTGACGGCGGTGACATCCACGCCGGCTTTCTGGGCGAGCTGGGATTTGGCGCGGTTTTCATCGAGCGCGGTCATGGCGAAGAAGCGTTCCTTGGGCACGCCGGGGGCATTGTTCGCAGCGATGAGCGAGTTGGTGTTGCACGGGTTGCCGACGACGAGGACGCGGATGTCGCTGGCGGCGTTCTTGGCGATGGCATTGCCCTGGCCGGTGAAAATCTTGCCGTTGATGCCGAGGAGGTCCTTGCGCTCCATGCCGGCCTTGCGCGGCACGGCGCCGACGAGCAGCGCCCAGTTCACGCCCTTGAACCCCTCGTCGAGATTGGAGGTCGGCACGGTGCCCCTGAGCAACGGGAACGCGCAGTCGTCGAGCTCCATGCAGACGCCGTGGAGCGCGGCCATGGCTTTTTCGTCGGGCACTTCAATGAGGTGGAGGATGACCGGTTGATCCGGCCCGAACGCCGCGCCGGAGGCGATGCGGAACAGGAGTGAGTAACCGATTTGGCCGGCAGCGCCGGTGACAGCGATACGAATGGGAGGTTTGCTCATAAATATTTTGTGCCGACAGTATGGGAATGCTGGCGTTTTGAAGCAAGTATTCCGCGCACAGAAAATTTAGCTTGGAATAATTAGAAATCCGCGTAGAACTGAAGGGTTCTTTGATACCGGCGGGAGAGTTTCCGCCACCAATGCAGTCAAATGTCTGGGAACCCGGTGTGAATCCGGGACGGTTGCGCCACTGTAACGGCTACAAACTCCCAATGCCACTGAACGCGAGTTCGGGAAGGCGGGAGTAAGGTTTGAGGCCGAAGTCAGGATACCGGTTTGAATGCACTCGTCCGCCCCACGTCCGGGGCACTTCTCCGCAAAGAGAAGGATGAGGCCAGTCCGCCCAGACCTTTTCTGGGCGGCTCGTCGAATTTACCTCCATTCCTCGTTTGCGAAGCTGGAGGTTTTTTTATTTTTAAAGATCTTCCGGCCTCGCACTGGTCTCTCAACTAAACACCGTTCCGTGAATTTATATTCGCGGAACACCCTTGAAAGATCAGTAAAAGTGAAAAAAATCAGTTTGTCGCTGGCGTTCGCCGGCATGTTGTTCGTCCCCAAATCACCGGCGGTGTCGCTGGATGACATTCAATTCTGGACCGGCTCCGGCACCAACCGCGCCGCGCTCGTCGTCGAATGGAGCACGCCGGAATCCTTCGGCTATACCACGGTGCCCGCGCCCGTAGCAGACCGGTCACTCGTTTGGGGCTACCGTTTCAACGGCGCCGCCACCGCCATGCAGATGCTCAAGGCGATTCTGGCCGCCGATCCGCGCCTATATGTGATGGCGGACACCTCTCAGGGAACTTATGTTGAGGCCATTGGCTATAACCTTGCCGGTGGCGGAGCCCTCGGAGTCACGGACGGCAGCAGCACCAATTGGTTCACCAGCAACTTCCTGACGAATGCCACCGTGAACCCGGATTCTGCGACTTCGTTAAGCCCTGGCGATTTGTATTGGGGTGGTGTGGCCGGCCCGAATTGGGAAACATGGAATGAACTTGGCGATGCCGGCGGCTTTTTGAACTGTCCAGCTCGCGGCACCAATTTGGTTTGGACTCCGGATGATCCCAGCCAGCCCTGGTCGGGCGTGCATGGCCAATGGGAGCTTTCACAGTGGGGTTTGGACGGCCTGATACTCACCAATGGTTCATGGATTGGTTTCTCCGTAGCCGCCGGCGAACTGGCTTATAATGTCACCCCCGTCACCGCACCATTTTTTGCCGACAAACATGCACCGGCGGAACCTGACCCCAGCATCACTGAGCTCGTTAAAAACCTGACCGGCGGTTTCCAGTCCGGTCAGTGGCAGGCGCAATTTTTGAGCTGCAGCAACTGGCTCTATTCGCTCGAACGCTCGCCGGACTTGCGCAGTTGGAGCACCGTGACCAACGGCATTCCTGGCAATAACACCAATCTCTTGATTGCCGACCCGTCGCCAACGGTGGATAAATTGTTTTACCGTATCCGCGCTGACCAGCCATGAAGCCGCCAGCCCACATCAATCCCAGCCTCTGCCCGCTGTGCGGCGGGGCGAATGAGTGCCAGCTTTGCACACAGGTGGCTGGGAAAGGACTGTGCTGGTGTTTTAACGTTACTCTGCCCGAGGCGCTGCTCGCACGCGTGCCGGAAAATTCCCGCAACCGCGCCTGCCTCTGTCATAATTGCATCGTCAACTTCCCGTTGGAACAGCCCAGCTCTCCACCAGCCGCGCCACGCGCCACGCGCCGCGCGCCGGCGTTCACGCTCATCGAACTGCTCGTCGTCGTCGCGATCATCGCGATTCTGGCGGCAATGCTGCTCCCCGCGCTCGGTCGCGCCAAGGCGTCCGCGCAGCGCGCCGATTGCGTCAGCAACCTCCGTCAGATCGGCCTCACCACGCAAATGTATTGGGGCGATAATGCCGGCAATACATTTCGTTACGTCCAGCCAGGCAACCTCAACAACGGCCTGCTTTACTGGTTTGGCTGGATTGCGAATGGCACGGACGGCCAGCGCGCCTTTGATCTGGCCGCCGGCGTTTTATCCCCGTACCTGCACGGCAGCGCCGTGCGGCTGTGCCCTTCCCCCGCGTGGAATTCGCCGCAGTTCAAGCTCAAGGGCACCAACGTCATTTTCAGTTACGGCTGCAATGGCTTTGTTTTTGGCGGGCCGGGCCATGGCTTGACCAATGAAAAAGGGCTGGCTCATCCCGCCAGCACCGTCTTGTTTGCCGATGCTGCGCAGGTGGATCCATTTTCCACCGGCAATTTTCAAGAATGGTACTATGTAGATCTGGAAACCAATTATTCCAGTCCGAACAATTATCCCAACGGCCACTTCCGTCACGCACAGAAGGCCAATGTAACTTTTGCCGACGGGCATGTGGATTTGGAAAAGCCGGTCGCCGGTTCCCTTGACCCCAAACTGCCCGGCCAGTTTATTGGCCAGTTGCGTCCGGAAATTTTAACGGTGCAGTGAAAGAATTTATTGCGCGTCTTGGCCATGGGAAAATGAAGCCCCACCCTTCTCCGCCGGCAGCGCCGGCGAATGAAACTTCCTCTACCACCCGGTCACGGAAAACTAAACCGGATGAACGTGAAATCGGGCTCATGAACGGCCAAGTTGCTGTTGAAGAGGCGGGGCGCCATGACCGGCCGCACTGCTTGCGCCGGCAGTAGCTGAGTCTGTGCCGGTACCGAGGGACTTCCCATGGTCCACGTCGCTTGCGGCGTCAGACAGTCCACCATCAGACCGGTGATCCGAGTGCCATTGCCCAACATCAACTGCGGTTCCCGTTGCAGCTCCAACTGGAGGCGGGCATTCGGATACGCCTGCATCGCTTGATTAAAAGATGCGGACTGCTCCTGCGCAAAAGCACCTGCCGCCAACCACCCACTTACAGCCATCAACCCGAAAATCTGGCGAACTCCTTTCATGCCGCAACCTAGGCCCCGGCCAGCGAGCTGTCAAATGCGGATCACAACCCGATCTGCTGCTGAATGGCGCCACAGATTTTCTCCGACCAGGTTTTCAGCGTGACCGAGTCGCGGCCTTCCACCAGCAGCCGCACTTTGGGCTCCGTGCCGGAGTAGCGCAGCAGCAGCCGTCCGCCCTGGGCCGCTAATTCCTTTTCCGCGGCGGCCACTAATTGATTCACACCATTCAACTGGTCGAACGGTTTCTTTTCGCGCACCTTGACGTTCGTCACCAGTTGCGGGAACCGTGTCCAGCACTGCGCGAGCCGGGAGAGCGGCGTCTGCTTGGTTTTGAGAATCCGGAGGATTTGCAGCGCGGCCACCAGGCCATCGCCGGTCGTGCCGTAATCCCGGAAAATTAGATGGCCGCTCTGCTCGCCACCGAAGTTGTAGCCGTGCTTCAACATTTCATCGATCACGTTCTTGTCGCCCACGCCGGTGCGCAGCATTGTGCCGCCGGCATGGTGAATGGCGGCTTCGAGGCCGGCATTGCTCATCACGGTGCTGACGAGGGTTTTGCCGGCCAAAGAACCATCCGCGAGCATTTCCAGCGCGGCGATGGCCATGATGTCATCGCCATCGATCAAGGTGCCGCTTTCGTCACATAACAAAACGCGGTCGGCATCGCCGTCGTGCGCGATGCCCAGGTGCGCGCCGTGTTCCACCACTTTCCGGCACATCGCTTCCGGGTGCATGGAGCCGCAGTTTTCATTGATGTTTTTGCCGTCGGGCGCATTGCCGTAGACGATGACTTCCGCGCCCAGCTCGCGCAGCACGCAGGGCGAGGCCTTGTAAGCCGCACCGTGGCCGCAGTCCAAAACGATCTTCACGCCCTCGAGGGTCAGGCCTTTCGGGAACGAGGATTTGGCAAATTCAATGTAGCGGCCCAGCGCATCGTCCACACGAACCGCCCGGCCGATCTGCTCGGCGGAGGGCCGGATATTTTCCACCTCACCGGTGAAAACCAGCCGTTCAATCTCCGACTCAATCCTGTCATCCAGCTTGTAGCCGTCTGCGCGGAAAAACTTGATGCCATTGTCCGTGTAAGGATTGTGCGAGGCGGTGATAACGATGCCCGCATCCGCGCGCAGGCTGCGCGTGACATAGGCGACCCCCGGCGTGGGCAGCGGCCCGATAAACAGCACGTCCACCCCCATGGAAAGGATGCCGGACGAAATGGCATTCTCCAGCATGTAGCCGGACAGCCGCGTATCCTTGCCAATCACGATCTTGTGCTTGCCGCGCCCGCGCGACTGGCGCTCCAGATTCTTAAACACATGCGCGGCGGCGCGGCCGAGTTTGAGCGCGGTTTCCGCAGTGACCGGTTCGACGTTGGCGGTACCGCGCACGCCGTCCGTGCCGAAGATTTTATGGGGTGAGCTCATGAAATTATAGAGGGTTCACGGCGCGGGCGGCAAGATGACGCCGACCTTGGCCGGTTCGATGCTGACCACCGTTACGCCGGCCGGGACCGCCACTTCCACGTTGCGCTTCAAATCCTTTGCCGAATCAATGCCAGTCAAATCCACGGTCGCGCGAATCTGATTGGCCTGTAACACCGCAATGACCTCGGGCGAGCCCGTGACGGTGACCTTGACGCTCTCCGGGACGACGCGGTACAGATGCACGTCCGCTGCCGTGGCGAGGAGGAGCACCGGCAAATTGCCGTACGTGAGCGTACTGCCGCCCCCGTTTACGACCGGCGCGGTGGCTTCCAGCAAAAGTTTGTGGACGGTCAGCCAAATGGCCACGGCCAGCAGGAGCGAAAATAGTTTCCAGCCCAAATCCTCGATGAGCCAGGCGCGGATGGTCGAAAAGATTTTCATTTGGTGATGGGCTTGGGCACCGGGCGCGGTTCGTGCCGGGTGATGACCGCCGGGCCAGCGGGGTTGTGGCGTTCATTGAATCGCGCGCGCAGCCACTTGATAATATTGTTGGTCCGCGCGGGACGCAGAATGACAGACGTGAGGAAGGCACGCAGCTCTTCCAGCGTCACGCCGCGCACGAGTTGGCCTTTGTAGGCATGGGAAATCATGCCGTTTTCCTCGGAGACAACAACGATGACGGCATCGGTCTCCTCGCTCAAACCAATCGCCGCGCGGTGGCGCGTGCCGAGTGACTTATTTAGATCCGAACGTTGAGACAAGGGAAAAATGCAGGCGGCGTAGGCGATGCGGTCGCCCTTAATGATGACGCCGCCATCGTGCACGGCGTTGTTCGGGAAGAAAATTGTCTCCAGCATTTCGGAGGTCACATCGCAATCCACCTTGATGCCGGACTCCACGGCTTCCTGCAACTGGATGGATTGCTCAATGGCGATGAGCGCGCCGATTTTCACATCAGCGAGGCGCTCGACGGTCTGAATAATCACCTCAATACTTTCGCGCTGTTCGCTGGTGGTGGCGAACAGGGGGAGATTGCCCAACTCGGCGAGCATCCGGCGCAGTTCCGGCTGGAAAATCACCAAGGCGCCCAACGCGATAAACACCGACGCGCTGTCGAGCAACCAACTCAAGACCTTCAAATCCAAAATGGTGGTGACCGCCTTGAGCGCCAGCAGCACCACGACGAACCCGATGACCACGGGCCAGCCGCGCGTGCCGCGCACGAAGCGGAACACAAAATAGATCAGCACCGCGAGGATGAAAATCTCCACGGCGGGCTGCCAGCCTTTTTCGAGGTCATTGACCATTAGGTTTTCCGGGAATAAATCGCTTCCGCCATCCGCACCGCCTGCACCGTCTCCGCCACGTCATGGGTGCGGATGATGTTGGCGCCGTCGCCCACCGCCAGAATCGCGCAGGCGAGGGACGCAGGCAAACGATTTTGCACGTCCACGCCCAGCAGTTGCCCGATGAAGGATTTCCGCGAGACGCCGATTGCCAGCGGGCGGTGCCAGCGGGCGAAGGTCTTCAGGCCGGCGAGCAGCGATAAATTATGCTCCGGTGTTTTGCCAAAGCCGATGCCGACATCCAAAATCACCTGCTCCATCGGCACCCCGGCGTTCAGCATCAGCCCAAGCCGCTCCGAAAAAAAATCACCCACCTCGGTCACCACGTTGCGATACGCCGGGTTTTCCTGCATGGTTGCCGGGGAACCCTGCGCGTGCATCACAAGATAGCCGGCGCGCGTTTCGGCCACGAGCTTCCACATCGCCAAATCATCGGTGTGCGCCGCCGCCCCGACATCGTTGACAATACTGGCGCCCGCCGCCAGCGCGGCGCGCGCAACACCCGGCTTGGCCGTGTCTATGGAGATGGGTACTTTAATCTGACGGAAAAGTTTTTCTATGACGGGAAGCACCCGGCTTAATTCCTCGGCCTCACTGACCGGCTGGGCGCCCGGACGGGTGGATTCGCCGCCGATGTCGAGGATTTCGGCGCCCTCGGCCACGAGCTTCAGCGCGCGGGCCACGGCCGTTTCGGTCTCATAAAAATCGCCGCCGTCAGAAAAGGAATCCGGCGTCACGTTGACGACACCCATGACCAGCGCGGGTCGGGGAAAACGGAATTCAAATTGGCGCGCGGTGAAAATCATCAAATTACGATAGGACATTTACGATGCCGGATAATCACCGGCTCGTAAATCGAATATCGTAATCCTGAAAGGATTCAAACCTTGGTTTTGAAATACGCGATCGTATCCTTCAATCCCTCGGCCAGTTTCACCTTCGGTTCCCATTTTAACAGTTTTTTCGCCTTGGTGATATCGGGCTTGCGCTGCTTGGGATCGTCCTGCGGCAGCGGCTTGAAAACAATTTTGCTCTTGGAACCCGTGGCCTGAATGATCTGCTCAGCGAACTGCAGCATGGTCATTTCCGTGGGATTGCCAATGTTCACCGGCAGATCATAGCGACCCATCATCAGGCGATAAATGCCCTCGATCAAATCCGAGACGTAGCAAAAGCTCCGCGTTTGGGTGCCCTTACCGAAGATTGTGATGGGCTTGTTTGTGAGCGCCTGGCTGATGAACGCGGGGACGACGCGACCGTCCTTGAGCCGCATGCGCGGGCCGTAGGTGTTGAAGATGCGGACAATGCGCGTCTCGACTTTGTGCTCGCGGTGATAGGCCATCGTCAGGGCCTCGGCGAAGCGCTTGGCCTCGTCGTAGCAGCCGCGCGGCCCGATGGTATTGACGTTGCCCCAGTATTCCTCCGGCTGCGGATGGAGGAGCGGGTCGCCATAGATTTCCGAAGTGGAGGCGACGAGAAAGCGCGCGCCCTTGTTCTTGGCCAGGCCGAGCGCCTTGTGCGTGCCGAGTGAGCCGACCTTCATGGTCTGGATCGGGATTTGCAGATAATCAATCGGGCTGGCAGGCGAGGCGAAATGCCAGACGTAATCCACCGGCCCTTCGAGAAAAATAAATTCGGTGATGTCCTGCTGGAGGAATTTGAAATGCGGATTGCCGCCGAGGTGCGCGATATTGTCCACCGAACCGGTGACAAAATTATCAATGCCAATGACCTTGTGGCCGCGCGACAGAAGCAGGTCGGTGAGATGAGAACCGAGAAAGCCGGCGGCGCCGGTGACGACCGAAGTCGGTTGTTTTTTTTTCATTAAATTATGAGTTCCATTGTGAATCCCGTTTACTTGGCGCCGGTGCCGCGCAGGACCGCGGGCAAGGTGAGAAGCAGGATTTTCAGGTCGAGCCAGATGGACCAGTTGTCAATATATTCCAGGTCGAGCCGGACCCATTCCTTGAAATCGGAAATTTTATTGCGGCCCTTGACCTGCCAGAGGCAGGTGAGTCCGGGCTTGACGCTCAAACGTCGGCGGTGGGCAAGATCGCTAAAACGCCTCACTTCGTCCACGGGCAAGGGGCGAGGACCCACGAGGCTCATTTCCCCGCGCAGGACGTTGAAGAGCTGGGGTAATTCATCAAGACTCCACTGGCGGAGCCATTTGCCGACCGGCGTGACGCGCGGGTCGTTGGTCACCTTGAAAACGGGGCCGGACATTTCGTTCATCGCAGCCAGTTCGTGCTTCATTTGTTCCGCGTTCGTATTCATGGTGCGGAATTTGAGGATTTCAAACGGCGCACCGTTGAGGCCGGACCGTTGCTGGCGGAAGAAAGCGGGGCCGGGCGAGGTGAGTTTCACGAGCGCCCCGATGGCGAGCAGCAGCGGCGACGCCGCGATGATCAAGGCCAGGGCGCCAAAAAAATCCAGGAGCATTTTGGTGAGGATCTGCCACGAGGCTTCCGGGGTGGTGCGGAACACGAGCAGCGGATGGCCGAACATCTCATCGAAACTGGCACGGGCAATCTGCGTCGCAAAGAAATCGGCGGCCAGCCAGGCCTCAACCCCCTCGAGTTCGCACAGTTGAAGGACGCTCTCCACGCGTTCGAGTTGCGCATGGCGGGCCGTCACAAAGACGCCACTGACCGAATGTTCGTGCAGCAGGTCAATGAGTTCCTGCACGGGCGCGCTGGCCAGATTAAATTCCGCCGCCACTTCCACCCCCTCGCCCACGTGGGACTGGATTTCGCGCCGGAGTCGGGCGTTTTCCGCCGGGGTGCCCGCGAGGATGATGCGGCGGCGATATTGCGCCTTGGCCATGCGACTGCGCAGGGCGACGGTCATCACCTCCTCCTTAACCCAGACCAGAGCAAAACTGAGGAGGCCGAAGAGAATCATCACGCCGCGCGGCGCATATTCGGATTTTTTAAACAGGAACAACAGCAGCACCAGACCGATGGTCACCATGAAACAGGTTTTGAGCAGCGGCCAGAAAATGGACGGGCGATGACTGATGACCGCCCGCTTGTAAAAGCCCTGCGATTCGAGCACGAGCGGCGCGGCGGGCACGAGCGCAAAATAAAGCCAGACGACCTGGTTAAAGGCGTCGAACTGAATGGTTTCGAGGCCGAAGGTTTCGGAAATAAACGCCGTCCCCCGCAAGCAATACGCCAGCCAGAAGCTCATGGCGAACAGGCTCGCGTCGGCGAGCTGTTGCACCTGCGTGCGGATGAGGCGGTCGCGTTGCAGCATTAAATTGTTTTCTAGGGTTGCCTCAAAATAACCAGCCGCAAAACGAATTCAATTCATTTTGCGGACGTCGGCGGCAATTGGAATTCCGGAACGGACGCCGTGATGAGTGATTTCATCCGCGCAAAGGTGGCGTCTTCCTGGCCGGGCGGGCAGACGCTGAAATAGGAAATATAAGCCCAGCGCTGCAGTACGCCGTGGGTCAGCTGGTGAAACAGCATCGACTTGAGCATCGCCGGAAAATTATCCGTGGCCTGATCTTTCGTGACAAACCAGAAGACATAAAGGCCGCTCGCAGTCTGTTTGCTACCGTCGGGTGCCGGATAGGTATTGCTGACGATCCACTTCATCACCGGCAGTTCGTAGGGGTGTGCGCCGGCGATGGATAATTTCACCTCCGTCTTGTCACGGATCTGCCAACCCTGACCGGGCAGACAGTAATCCGGCCGATGAATGCTGGTCCGGTCCGCCCCCATCAAGATCACATTGGCCATCGCCCATGCGCCGTCGGCCGCAAGGTAATGGCGCGAGGCATAACTGGTGTCCTTGGGCAGGTAATCCAGCACGACCGGCGACTCGGGCAGGTTGGTGGAAGTGAAATCCAACACGCGCTCCGGCAACTCCAATTGCATTATCACGCTGCCCGGAATGGGAGCGGCCTTGAGCCCCGGCGCCCCGAGCCGCTGATGCGCTTTTAACCACGTTAACGCCCCCGCCGTTCCCGCCATCAGCGCGAGCGTCACCACGAACAAACCAATTTTTTGCCGGGAAGTATTCATTTGATTTCCGGCGCCGATTTTTTCTCCAGCCAGCGGCCTGCCAGAACCAGCCCCGCAATGGCCGGAATGTAAGGGATCATGCTGAAGATGCTGCTCTCATGCACATAGTTGCCGGTGGCCTGCCCGCCGATTTCAGCCGCAAAAATAATGCACAGCATGCGCATCAAATTGCCCAGCACCGACAGCGGCAATGCCAGCGAGATCAGCAATAGCCGTTTACCCGGCGACCGGAACGCCACAAAGCCGTAAACCGTCGCCAGCAGAAAAATGGCCACCAGACTGCGCATGCCGCTGCACGCCGCCGCCACTTCATATTGGTAGCTGCCGCCCGGCCCGAATAAGATGGTGCCCTGCCGCACCACGTCAATAGTCATCAGGTTGGCGACCAGCGCCACCAGCCACGTCACCAGCAGGCGCAGCGGAAACGTCAGGGGAGTGAGCAGCGCCGACAGTGGCACACAAAAAATCACGAGCCAGAAGGGAAAGACACTTTTCTTCAGCCAGGCCCAGCCCCACGCGAGCCCCATCAATCCATAAATGCCGACAAACATGCCCACCACCGAGAATCGGGGCTGTTGCACGACGAAACCAAAGAGATGCAAGGCGATGCCGGCCGCCACGAGCAGCATCCCCGGCCACCACACCTGTAATGGCAGCGCCAGCAACTCTTTCCGCTTCCACCAAAACAAGCCGATGACCAGAAACGGAATCAGCTGGCCGTGGGCGTCATCCGAGGCGGTGCCGCCGGGATTATAGGAGTTTTCCAGCCAGCCGAACAACGACGGCGTATGGATGTAGCCGAGCAGGGAATTGCCGAGAAAGTGAAACAGCGCCAGCCACGCCGCCAGCAGGCCGAAAAAAAATAATTTATTCGGCAGCCGCTGCCAGGAGGCCACGGCATCCGGCCAGAAGCCGGGCGCCACTTCCTCATTCAGGGTTTCATTCATGCGTGTGCTGTTCCAGTCTTGTGATAGCCAATCGGGAGGAACTGCTCAAACAAAATCCCGTTAAATCAAGGTGACGGAAATTTCTTCAGACCGGACAACTGGCCGAGGGCGTTCAGCAGAAACAGCGGGTTGTTGCGGCAATAGCGCTTCGCCAGCCGGCGCGGCTCGCAGACCAGCCGATACAGCCATTCCAAGCCGCTGCGCTGCATCCAGCGCGGCGCCTGCCGCACACGGCCGCTGTGAAAATCAAACGCCGCACCCACGCCAATCATCAGCGTCACCTCCAACTTGGGCAGAAATTCCGCCATGAACTTCTCCTGCTTGGGCGTGCTCAAACCTACCCACAAAATATCCGGCTGCGCCGCGCCCACCTGCGCGCGCAGGGTGGCTTCTTCGTCGGCCCGGAGCGCCCGGAAGGGCGGGGTGAAGGTGCCGACAACCTGCAACTTGGGAAATTTCACCTGCAATTTTCGGGCGAGCAGCTCCGCCACGCCGTCGGCGCCACCGTAAAAAAAATGTTTCGCGCCGCTGGTCTCGCTCCACGCGCAAACATCCAGCATCAAATCCGGCCCGTAAACGCGGCTCATGTCGCGGTGGCCGTTCAATTTGCCCGCCCAGACCATCGGCATCCCGTCCGGGGTGCAGAGAAACGCCCCGTTGAGGATCTGCTTAAACGCGGCATCGTCCTGCGCTTCCATCACGCCGTGAACGCCAGTCACGCAGATATAGCCCTGGCGCCGCTCGCGCACCGCACCGGCAATGGCGGTCAGCGCCGTCCGCAGATTGAGGACGCTGATGCCGACACCGAGGACATTGACGCGGTTAGTCATTTACGATTAGCGATTTCAGATTTAGGATTTCAAAAATCCGCTCGCGCGTAAATCGTATATCGTCCATCGCCACTCCGAAATGAAATTGCTCGTTTTTGCCCACACGCCGCCGCCGCACCACGGCCAGAGCTACATGGTGCAGCTCATGCTTGCGGGCTTCGGCGGCGACGCGCGCCGAAATAAATCCGGGGTGCCCAATCCGTATGGGATCGACTGTTACCACGTCAATGCCCGCTTCTCGCGCGGCTTGTCAGACATCGGCGAATTTCAGGGCGGAAAACTGCTCCTCATTTTCTGGTTTTGCCTGCAAGCGATCTGGATCCGGTTTCGCCATGGCGTGACCAATTTTTACTACGTGCCCGCGCCCGGCAAGCGGGTGGCGCTCTACCGCGACTGGCTGGTGATGCTCCTGTGCCGCCCGTTTTTTAAGAATATGATCCTGCACTGGCACGCCGCCGGCCTCGCCAAGTGGCTGGAAACCGAGACGATCGTCAGCTGCCGCGCCACGACCTACCGACTGTTCTGTCCCGTGGACTTGAGCCTCGTCCTCTCACGCTATAATTTTGCCGACGCGGAAAAGCTCCTCTCACGCCGAGTCTGCATCGTCAACAATGGCATTCCCGATCCGTGCCCGGATTTTGCAACCACCATTGACCCGCGCCGCCGCGAGCGGTTCCAGCAATGCCAGCAGATCTTTGCCGGCACTTTTTCCGGGGCGCCGGTCACGGTGAACATCCTCTTCCTCGCACACTGCACACGGGAAAAAGGCCTGTTTGCCGCCATGGACGGCGTGCTCGCGGCCAACCGCGAACTCACGGCGCGCGGGCTCCCGATGCAATTAAAACTCACCGCCGCGGGCAACTTCGTCACCCCCGATGAGCAGTCCGAATTCATCACCCGGCAAAGAAACCCGGCGAACGCCGCCGCCATTGAGCACCTCGGTTTCGTCGCCGGCGAACGCAAGACCGGCTTGTTGCGCGACGCCGACCTATTCCTGTTTCCCACCCGCTACCTTGGCGAGAACCAGCCGGTCAACCTCATCGAGGCGATGGCGTTCGGACTGCCCCTGGTCACGACGCGCTGGCGATCATTACCGGAAATGCTGCCGCCGAATTATCCCGGCCTCATCCACGGTCAGGACCCGGCGGAAATTGCTGCCGCCATCCTGCGTGTGCTCGCCGTAAAAAGCGGCGCGCTGGCCCGCGCCCATTTCACCGCCCATTTTACCATCGAACGGCACCTCACCAGCCTCGCCACCGCCCTGCACAGCGTAGAATAGATTTACGCTGACTGATTTACGATTTACGATGGCAGCGACATTTATAATCACCCATTGAACAGCGTCATTCCAAAATGATCATTGGCTTGCTCCAGCTAAACCCGACCCTCGGCGCATTCACAGCCAACCGCGAAAAGCTGCTTGCCGCCTACGGCGCGGCCGTGGCACGCGGCGCGGAATTTGTCCTGGCACCGGAACTGTGCCTCTGCGGCTATCCGCCGCGCGATCTGTTGCTGCGCGAAGATTTTATTGCGGCCAACCTTGCTGCGCTCGACGAAACCGCCCGAAACGTTGACGCGGTGCCATTATGCCTCGGCTACGTCGAAAAAAATCCCGACCGGCCCGGACGCGCGCTTAAAAATGCCGCCGCCGTCTTGCAGCACGGAAAGGTCCTTTGGCGCATGGCGAAAAGCCTGTTGCCCACCTACGACGTATTTGATGAGGACCGCTATTTCGAGCCGGCCAAATCCGTGGAGCCGTTCGTTTTCCAGGGCAAAAAACTGGGCATCACGATTTGCGAGGATATCTGGAACGACGAGGATTTCTGGCCGGAGCGACTGTATCGCCGGGACCCGGTGAAAGAGCTCATCGCCCAAGGGGCGGAAATAATTTTAAACCTGTCGGCCTCACCGTGGCACGACGGCAAGGAACAGACACGGCTAGCCATGCTCCGCCGCGTGGCGCGCGACGAAAAAATCCCCCTCGCACAGGTCAACACCGTCGGCGCGCATGACGAACTGATTTTTGACGGTCACAGCGTGGCGCTGGATGCGCGCGGCGACGTGCTGGCGCTGGGCAAGGGGTTTGCGGAGGACATTCTGGTGGTGGATTTTAGCGGAAGCGGAAAACGGAAAACGGAAAACGGAAAAGAATTTCCGCCACGCGAAGAGATTATGTTTTCCGCGCTGGTGCTGGGTGTTCGCGACTACGTTCGCAAGTGCGGTTTCAAGTCGGTCATTCTGGGTTTGTCGGGCGGGATTGATTCGGCACTCATCGCAGCCATCGCGGCGGTGGCGCTCGGCGCGGAGAATGTCTGGGGCATCTCGCTACCGGCGCGTTATTCGAGCAGCGGCAGCTTGACGGATGCGGAGAAGCTCGCGCGCACGCTGGGCATTCGCTACGACGTGTTCCCGATAGAGCCGGTGTTCAATGCGATGGAAGCGCAGCTGCAGCCGGTTTTTGCCGGTACCCGACCGAATGAGGCCGAGGAAAACATCCAGTCGCGGTTGCGCGGGGTGACGCTGATGGCGCTGTCGAACAAGTTCGGCGGGCTGGTACTAACGACGGGGAACAAGTCGGAGATGGCCGTGGGCTATTGCACGCTTTACGGGGACATGAACGGCGCTCTGGCGCCCATCGCGGACGTGCTCAAGACGGACGTCTACAACCTGGCGCGCTGGGTGAACCGCGATCGCGAGATCATTCCGACCGATTCCATCACGAAGCCGCCGAGCGCAGAATTGCGACCGGGGCAGAAGGATCAGGATTCCCTGCCGCCCTACGACATTCTGGATGCGATCCTGGAGTTGTATGTCGTGAAAAACCTAGGCCGGGCGGAGATTGTGGCCCGCGGGTTTGACGCGGCGGTGGTGAACGACGTGGTGAATAAGATCAATTTCAGCGAATACAAGCGACGGCAGGCGGCCCCGGGTTTGAAGGTGTCATCGCGCGCCTTCGGGATGGGCCGGCGGCTGCCGGTGGCGCAACAATTCCGCGGAACCGTAACATTTTGAAGGTTGCTTTGAACGCCATTGCTTTTTAGCTTTTGACCCTGACTTTGTGCCGATGACCAATCCGAACCCAGTATTTATTATCGGTGTTTTCCGCTCCGGCACGTCGCTCTTGTGCTCGCTGCTGAACCAGAATCCGCAGATCGCGCTGATGTATGAGTTCGATATCTGGAACTTCCCGCGGCCGCTGCTGGGCATCCGGTTCCGTTCCAACTGGGCGGAACGGATCGAGTTTTACAACCAGGCGCTTTCGCGGCATCGGATGATCCGGGAGCATGATTGCCGAGGGCTGGAGAGCATCCGCACCCCGCTGGATTTGTACCGCGCCTTCGGCGAGCGGAAGGGCGCCACCATCAGCGGGGAAAAATCGCCGTTCTACTGCGACCGGTTGATTCAGTTGCACCAACGGTATCCGCAGGCCAATTTCATCATTGTCTGGCGTCCGCCGGTGGAGATTTACCTCAGTGTGCTCAAGGCCGGCCAGACGTCGCGATTTTTTGGCAAGCCCGGCATGTTGAGCCGGATGATTTACCAGCAGGACCAGTTGATCCGCCAGACCAGCCAGCTTGACCAGCGCGGGGCGCGCATTTTCCGGGTGGATTACGCGAGCATTGTGGACCAGACGGAGCGCGTTTGCCGGGGCATCAGCGACTTTCTGGGGGTGCCGTTTGACCCGCAGATGCTGCATCTCAACAAGGCAGATTTGACGGCCATTTACCGAGCCCCGCACCATGCCTACCTCCGGCGCGGCGTCATTGAGCGCCAAAAGTACCAGCAGGAACTGGTGCCGTCCGCCATCGTCAAAAAGCTGGAGCGGTACGGCCATCGTTGGGAGCGGATGCAGGCTGATTGGCTTAAAATTCAAGACGGGCCGGCACGGGTGGAGCCGGGCTGGGGGGAGACTGCCTATCACAACGCGGCGGGGAAATTGTGGACCTATTTCGATTCGCTGGTGCGGGCCGGATTTGAATTTCTGCCATTGAACTGGCTCCGTATTTACCGGGTGATGAAGCGCTGGGTGGTCAACCCGCCTTCCGGCGCCGTTGACGAAAAGACCTCGCTGTTAAAGGATCTGAACCATCACTGGCAGACACTGCTGCTGGCCACCGTGCTGTTCGCCGCCGTGGCTGAGATTCACAGCCACACCAACCCGCATTTGCTGTTCGTCCTGTTCTATGCGTTACCATGCGGGGTCGTTGCCCTGCTGGTCAATGTCCGGTGGGCCACCCTGTTTGTTTTAGCAGCGTCGGTCATGGGACCAACGATTCAATTCGCAGGGGATACGGATTATCAATCCTCCGCGGTTTTTATTTGGAACTTCATCCAGCGCTTCATCCTGCTGGAAGTCTTTACCCTGACACTCGGACGCATCCGGCAGGATTGTGCCCACCTTGAACTTCAAGAAAAAATCGCGGACGGCCAAATGTCAGACCCCGCCATCCAGCGCCCCTTGAAATTTTCCATTATCACGCCGAGCTTCCGCAATTCCGCGTGGCTCAAGCTGTGCATCGCGTCCGTGGCCGACCAGAAAGGCGTGGAGCTGGAACACATTGTGCAGGACTCGTGCTCGGACGATGGCACGCAGGACTGGCTGCCACACGATTCACGCGTGAAAGCCTTCATTGAAAAAGACGCCGGAATGTACGACGCCGTCAATCGCGGCTACCGCCGAGCCACGGGCGACATTCTGGCTTACCTCAACTGCGATGAGCAATACCTGCCCGGCGCACTCGCGGCAGTGGAGGAATTTTTTCAGCAACACCCGCAGGTCGAAGTCCTGCTCGCGGGCAGCATCGTGACCGATGGTGACGGCAAGTATGTCTGCCACCGGCACGGCATGGTGCCCAAACCCAATCATCTGTGGTATCGCTTCCCCGCGCTGACCAGTTCCATATTCATCCGTCGGAGCGTCATTGAGAGGCGGGCCATTTTCTTTGATACCCAATGGCGCGACCTGGGTGATTTTCACTGGGTGATGGAATTGCTGCGCCAGGGCGTTCCCATGGCGGACGACCCGATGTTCACCTCCGTCTTTGCGGATACCGGTGACAACATGAATCTCAAGCCGAACGCCATCCGCGAAAAGAAGGCCACCGAAAAAATGATTCCCGCCCATGTGCGCCTGGGCAAACCGCTGTGGATTTTGAACCACCGGTTGCGCCGCCTGACACACGGTCATTTCTCGCTAAGGAAAACCAGCTACGCCATCTACACCAAAACCAGTCCCGACCAGCGTGTGACCATTGACGTGCCGCACCCCACCCCGATCTGGTGGAGCCGGTTGTAGTCAGATTCCAGCCCCTTGCGCCCATGAACACCGCCTTGTCCGCTCTCGGCCGCCGCACGGCCTCGCCGTCCATCTCCTGGCTGATGAAAACCGCGCTGTCGCGGCCCAAGCTCATATCGCTCGCCGCCGGCTTTACGGATAACGCCACCCTGCCCGTGGCGCTGTCGCGCAAACTCCTCACCAGCCTTTTAAGTTCGCCCAAGACCGGACAGCCCGCGCTGCAATATGGCACCACGGCCGGGGCGGATAATCTGCGCCGGCTCACCGCCACGCACCTGCAAAAACTGGATGGCGGACACGACCGAGCGCATTCGCCTGAGCGTGTCATTATCACCGGCGGCTCACAGCAGCTGCTTTACATGACGCTCGAAGCGCTCTGCGACGAAGGCGACCTCGTCCTGGTCGAAGACCCGACCTATTTTGTTTTCTTAAGCATCCTCCAGAGCCGCGGCATCCAGGCGCGCGGCGTGAAACTGGAACGTGACGGGCTGGATCTGGTTCACCTTGAAAAAATCCTGACACAGTTGAAAGAGTCCGGGCAACTCCACCGGATGAAGGCCCTTTACCTCGTCACCTATTTTCAAAACCCGACCGGCGCGACGACCAGCCTGGCCAAAAAGGCCGGCGCGCTCAAGCTGCTGAAAAAATTCGAGGCGGCCGCCGGACACCCGCTGTATCTGCTTGAGGACGCCGCGTATCGCGAACTGCGTTTTGACAACAGCGCGGACGTGCCGACGGCGCTGACGCTGCCCGGGGCGCGTGATCGTGTGATTTACACCGGTACCTACAGCAAGCCCTATGCGCCCGGCGCTCGCCTGGGCTTTGGCCTCCTGCCCGAACCGCTGTTCACGACCGTCCAACGGATCAAGGGCAACCACGATTTTGGAACGGCAAACCTGCTACAACAACTGTTGGCGCGAGCGCTCGCGACGGGACAGTACGACCAGCATGTCACGAAGGTGCGGAAAAATTACGCCCGCAAGGCGCGCGTCATGAAGGCGGCTCTGGCGGAACATTTTCCGGCGAGCGTGGAAATCTGGGAATCCGGCGGCGGCCTATATTTCTGGGCGCGGTTGCCCCAGGGCATTGCCACCGGCGTGAAATCCAAGGTGTTCCAGATGGCACTGAAGAACGACGTGCTCTACGTGCCCGGCGCACTGTGCTACGCCGAAGATGGGGCACGCACCAAGCCGGACAATGAAATGCGCCTCAGCTTCGGCAGCGCGAGCGAGGCCAACATCCGCAAGGGCATCGCCCGGCTCGGCAAGGTATTGAAGAAGTTTGTCCGCTAACGCGACGTGGCGTACTAAGAATGATTTCAACCCCGCCGGCGATTTAAAGCCGGGCGCGACTCAATGACCGCCGTGGCAATGCCCACCGCAACAGCGGGCACTGCGCCCACCGCCCGTTTTTTTACTCGCGGAGGTGTTATTGCCGGCACCCGCGGAGGCGAAGTTGGAAAGCTGCTTGTCGAGCCGTGTGGAGCCACAGTGCGGACACTTGGTGCCCTGCCACTCGGCGGAGCGCACGAGGATTTCAGAGTCACGTTTGCACTGGTCGCAATGGAATTCGTAGATCGGCATTCGCTAACATAGCCCGCGCGGCAGATTTGTTCAAGAGTGGGCAGATCACCACGCCCGCGCGTATTGGTTCGGCGGCGAGATCTTGTATCCCAGGGTGCGGGCGGCATGCGCCGGCCAATACGGATCGCGCAAGAATTGCCGCGCGAGCAACACGACATCCGCCTGACCTTGACGCACGATATCGTCCGCCTGTTGCGGTTCGGTGATAAAGCCAACGGCGGCGGTGGCGAGGTTGGCGCCCTGCCGCACCTGCTCGGCAAAGGGAACCTGATAGCCCGGTTTTACCGCGATTTTTGCGTCCGGCACAACGCCGCCGGAACTGCAGTCCAACAAGTCCACCCCCTCGGCCTTGAGCAACTTGGCGAGCGCGATGCTGTCCTCGATCTGCCAGCCGCCTTCCTTCCAATCGATGGCCGAGATACGCACGGCCAACGGCAAGTGGTCCGGCCAAACCTGACGCACGGCGCGCGTCGTATTGAGCAACAAACGGACGCGATTTTCAAAACTGCCGCCATAGTGATCCGTGCGGTGATTGGTGAGCGGCGATAGAAATGAATTGAAGAGGTAGCCGTGCGCGGCGTGCAGTTCCAACAATTCAAAGCCCGCCGCCAGCGCGCGTTTGGCCGTGGCGACAAAATTGTTTTGCACGCTGAGAATGTCCGTTTCGGTCATCGCCCGCGGCACTTTGGGTAGTTCACCGCCAAACGCAAGGGCGCTCGGGGCGATGGTTTCCCAGCCGCCTTGCGCTGCGGATAAATGCGCGCCGCCGTTCCACGGCAAAGCCGCCGACGCCTTGCGGCCCGCGTGCGCAATTTGAATGCCCGCCACTGCGCCGTGCGCTTTTACGAAATGGGCGATGCGCACGAGCGGCTCGATTTGGTGGTCGTTCCACAGACCGAGGCAGCCCGGGGTGATGCGGCCTTCCGGCGCGACCGCCGTGGCCTCGACAATGACCAACCCCGCGCCGCCGACGGCCCGGGCACCGAGATGGACGTAATGCCAGTCATTGGCCACACCTTCCGTGGCAGAGTATTGGCACATCGGCGATACGCCGATGCGATTGCGCAGCGTGATGGAACGGAGCGTCAGCGGCTGGAACAGATGCGGGACAGGCGTTAATTTTTCCATAGTAGGGAGAAATTATGTTGAAATTATAAAAGCGCAAGTACCACGGCGCAATCCACCGTGTCCGTGGTAAAAACTGGCCGACCGCAAGGACTCACCAGGGACGCGCGCCCTTGAGTTTCTTTTTCGCGAGCGGATCCTTTTCGCGCGTATTGCCGGCGCGCACTTCCATGCGAAACGGCGGCTCAATTTCAGGCGGTAGCGGCGCAGGCGGCGGCGTGGGTTCAGAGACGGCCGGACCGGCGTCCACAATCTTGCCGATGACGGCGAGCAATTCCGCGCGGCCATGTCCCGTCTCAGACGAACACTGGAAAATTTCCGGCAACTGCTCAAACCAACCCGCGATGCACTCCTTGAATGCCGCGATGTTCGCCGCCACCGTTTCGGGCGTGCCCCGATCCGTCTTGGTGAAGACGATCACGAACGGCAGCGCATGACTCGCAAGCCATTGCACGAATTCCAGATCAATCGGCTGCGGTTCCAGGCCGGAATCAATCAGCAGAAATACGCAGCAGAGATTGGGCCGGTACTGGATGTAATTGGCCGCCGCGCGGTTGAACTGCGAGACGTGCTTGCGCGACCCCTCGGCATAGCCGTAGCCCGGCAAGTCGACCAGCCGCCACGTCTTGCCCATCGTGAAAAAATTGATGAGCTTGGTGAACCCCGGCGTGGGTGAAACGCGCGCCAGCCGCTCAATGCCCGCCAGCGTATTCAGCAGCGACGACTTGCCGACGTTCGAGCGCCCGATGAAGGCAAACTCCGGCAGGGACTCGTCCGGACACGCGGCCAGATCCGGCGCACTGCAATCAAAGATGGCGGATGAAATATTCACGATGGAAAACCTATAAGGGAGTATCGCAAATTATTTACCGTTCCGACACTACCAAATTGATTCGCTTTGAACGGATCACCGACGGGCTTTAGGCGCCAGGCATCGCGGCTGTAACCCAATTGTAACTTTTTAGAGACCGTTGTCCGGTTCATACTAAGCCTATGAATCCGGCTGACTTGTTCGCCCACGAAGAAAACCCCGTCATTCTCGCGACGGGCGAGACACTGTTCCACACCGGGGATGCTGCGGACGCCATGTACGTGGTACTCGAGGGCTCGCTCAACGTGCTGGTCGGCGACAAGATCGTGGAGAATTCCCAGCGCGGCGCGATTCTCGGCGAGATGGCGCTGGTGGACAACGCCCCACGCGGTGCAACCGTCGTGGCGGCGGAAGCCTGCAAACTATCCAAGGTGGACCAACATCGTTTCCAACGCCTCATCCAGCAAAACCCCTTCTTTGCCACCCACGTCATGAAAGAACTCGTGGAGCGCATCCGCTCGATGAACAAATTGCTCGCCGGCGAGAAAACATCCTGACTCGGGAACGTCCTCTCAGCGACACCCCCCCAGTCTTCCTTATTTCGTAATCTCCAGCAGCCGTGTTACGTCTGGGTACAGCATGATGCCGTCGGCGCATGAATGCCCCACCTACCGATTCGTTCGCCTCACCGCGACCCTCACCTGGCTCAGCCTGACGCTGACCTTGCCCGCCGCCTCCGCCCGCCCAACGCCGCCCACGCGCGATCCGCACACGCCAGGTTTTGTTACCGCGACCGACCTGACAGATGGCACGGTTCCGGCGGTGGATAGGGATGGCAACTTCCAGCTCGGCCCAACGCACCACCCCGCTCCGGAGATGGGCACCAACGCACTGCAGGGCACGGTCTATGAGTTCACCCTGAGCTCGGCGGCGAGCCAACGCTATCCCGGCATCGCGCGTGAACCGAAGACGTTTGGCACGCCCGACCCCGCCGACCCCGCCAAACTCATCGTCACCACCAGCCATCCGGCACCTTATTCGCGCCGGGTGGCAGTCTTTGTTCCAAAACAATACGTCGCCGGCAGCATCGCGCCATTTATTGTCGGCACGGACGGACCCGACCCCCTGCTGTTCACGGCCCTGGATCAGCTCATTGCCAGCCACCGTGTGCCCGTAATGATTGCCATCTCCATCGGCAATGGCAGCGGCGACGCGCAGGGCAGTGAGCGCGGTTTAGAATACGACACCCTGTCGGGGAAATATGCCGAGTTTGTGGAGCACGAGGTTTTGCCGCTCGTCGAAAAAAACTGCCAGGTCACGCTAACCCAAAATCCCGGCGCCCGCGCCACGATGGGCGGCAGTTCCGGCGGTTCCTGCGCGCTGATCATGGCGTGGTATCATCCCGAACTCTATCATCGCGTGCTGACTTATTCGGGGACTTATGTGAACCAGCAATGGCCGCCCAATCCCGCCACGCCACACGGTGCCTGGGAATTTCATGAACACCTCATCCCCGAGTCCTTCGCCAAACCCCTGCGCCTCTGGCTGGAAGTGGGCGACCGCGACCTTTTGAATCCGAATGTCATGCGCGACGGGATGCACGACTGGGTCGTTGCCAACGAGAACATGGCCAGAGTGCTGGCCGCAAAAAGTTATCATTACCAATTTGTTTTCGCCCGCAATGCCGGCCACACCGACCGCGCCGTGAAACAACAAACCCTGCCCGAAGCGCTGGAATGGCTGTGGCACGATTATCCGCAGGGAACGAAGTAAGGCTTAAAAATCCGGCGAGGTGGGTTGCCGGATTTACAGATTGGCTTAGACTATCAGCGTGAGAATCCTCATCACCGGGGCCAACGGTTACATTGGCCGGCGTCTGATACCTGTGCTGCTGGAGCAGGGGCACGAGCTGTTTTGCTGTGTCCGTGACAAGGCGCGCTTCGACTGGTACCAGCGGCATGAGCGGTTGCAGACCCTTGAGCTGGATTTTCTCAAGCCGACCGAGCCGATAGAATTCCCGAAAGATCTGGATGTGGCGTTCTATCTGATTCATTCGATGAACAGCGTCATCGGCAACTTTGCCGGGCCGGAGCAACAGTCTGCCACCCGTTTTCGGGAGCTACTGAAACAAACCCGCTGCCGGCAGATTGTCTATCTCAGCGGCATTGTGAATGAGGCAAAACTCTCCGCGCACCTCGCTTCCCGGCTGGCGGTGGAACAGATTTTGCGGTCGGGCCGGATTCCCACCACCGTTTTGCGCGCCGGCATTGTGGTGGGTTCCGGGAGTGCCTCGTTTGAAATCATCCGGGATCTGGTGGAAAAACTACCGGTAATGATCGCGCCGAAATGGTTGCAGACACGCGGCCAGCCCATCGCCGTCCGCAATGTCATCCAGTTCCTCGTCGGCGTGATGCTGCGGGCAGACACCTTTAACCAGGATTTTGACATCGGTGGCCCGGAAATCCTGACCTATCGGCAGATGCTCACCCAATTCGCCGGGGTGCGCGGATTGCGCCGGCTCATCATCACGGTGCCGGTCATGACGCCGCGCCTCTCCTCCTACTGGCTCTACTTCATCACCTCCACGTCCTTTGCCCTCGCCGCCAATCTGGTGGACAGCATGAAGATTGACACCATCCCGCGTCAAAACGATCTGGCCGAGCGACTCGGCATTACGCTCATCACTTACCAAAAGGCGGTCGAGCTGGCGTTGGAACGGATTGAACAGGGCAATGTGATCAGCGGTTGGAAGGATTCTTTTGCTTCCTCAGGGGCCAGTCTGGCAGTGATGCACTCAGTCAAAGTCCCCGAATATGGCTGCTTTAAGGATATTCGAATCCGAACGGTTACCGGGCGGGTGGCACCAGTCTGGCAACGGGTCTGGAGCATCGGTGGGGACACCGGCTGGTATTATGGCAACTGGCTGTGGGCGCTGCGCGGCCTGCTGGATAAAATGGCGGGCGGGGTCGGCTTGAACCGGGGTCGCACCCATGTCCACGACATTGAGGCCGGTGACGCCCTGGATTTCTGGCGTGTGCTGGTGGCAGACAAGGTTGCCAAACGGCTATTGTTATTTGCCGAGATGCGCCTGCCCGGGGAGGCGTGGCTGGAATTTCAGATCGTCGCCACCCCCGAGGGCGACCAACTCATCCAAACCGCCACGTTCAGACCACGGGGTGTTTTGGGCCGACTCTATTGGTATGCGGTGCTGCCGTTGCACCATTTCATCTTCAACGGCATGATCCATGAGCTGACCAAGCCGGATTGAAATGATTACATGCTGGCGCCGCTCAACGGGCAAAATCTGTGGGTCCGCCTCACTGGTCTCCCTTTGTGGTAACGCCACCTCATGGCCCAAGGTATGGCGGCATGGCCGTTGGGGGCCGAACTCTGGCGAGCGGCTAATCCCGCACTTTAATTATCCGCCTGATGTTTCAACTGTTCCTGCCGCGCCCGGATGGTTGCCGCCTCTTCGCGGATATTGATCAATGAAAGCTGCGTGGCATGAAACAGCTTCACACAACCGCCAATCAAACCCGTCACTCCAATAATTCCCAGCACCAGGCCCAGAGCGACGACGGTTTGCAAGGCCAGCGGGCTGCCGAATTGCTCCGCCACCGCGCCGAGCAAGGTCACCAGCGTCGCCGCCACGAACGCGCCCAGTGCCACGTAGATCCAATGCAGCGCCCCCAGTAACAGCATTGCCTGCTGCTCCACCCGGCTCACATGGGCCAGAAATTTGGGCCCGCGCGGCTGCCCCTCCCGTTCGGATTCCTTCCACAGCTCTCGCATGGACTCGCGCGTTCGCAACATCCGGTTGATGGTGCTCAACGCCAGCAAACAAGAGGCGTTGGTGAGCAACGCCGGTGCCGCAATGAACGTCAACACCGCGAATGGATTGTTGGTTAGTAGCGTGGATCCCATGATTTTCTGCACCTCATTTAGGTGTCTGCTAACTACGGCAAAAGCGGCGGAAACGCAACTGTTGATTCCGCAAGCCACACCGCAAGCCAGACGCAGGCAGTAAAGCAGGGAAAAGGTTGTTCATGGGACGGGTTGGGAGAGGAGGTGCGTAAAATATTGGCACGGCCAACTTGCCGCTGATGACGGCGAATATCACTGCCGCGCGCGATAAAAGCGCCGTGGAAAATTCGTCGCGCCCGTATCCTGCACCCATAGCGAGCTTGTCGCCGTGCTGGTGGTAGTGACAATCGACCAGTTCAGGAGATTCGTACTGGCCTGAAATTCATAGGCTCCCGGGGCGCCGGAAATCTGCAGCACAGGCACGCGGTTGCTCACGGCCAGCACCTTCAACTGCGTCGCCGGCTGCGCCAGATTTAGTGCGCGGAGATAGTTCACCTCATTCGTCCAGTAGACTGGCAACCGGTCATACGGGTTTCCGGCGCTGATGGTCCCATCCGTCACGAAGAGCCAGCCGGCGTTCCGGCTGGCGGCGAGGTTCACCACGTTGGTCATCGCGGCGGCGTTCGTCACCGCGTAGGCCACGTGGCAGAACTGCCGCGCCAGATGATTCGTCACCCAGCCGTCCGGTACTGCCGGCGGATAATTCGTGGCGTCATTTTCAAACGTCATCAACCCATCCACTGTGAGCCGCGTGAGATACGCCTCCGGCGTGGCCGTGCCAGGATTGCCGAATACCAGCAGGTTCGCGCCCTGCTTCTGAATGTATTGATACAGGCCCGCGTAGTAATTGTAGTGGTTCATGGCGGCGTCATTCACCATCTCATCCACGAAAATGCCGTCGAGCCGATAGAAACTAAAAAAGCTGGCGATGTCCGCTTGGATGGCGTTCGTGTCGCGCGCGGCATAGGAGGAATATACGTAGCCAAGCACCTTGCCACCGGCGGCGTGCAGGCTGTTCACCGCCGCCACATAATTTGCGTCCGGAGCCGGGCCGGGGCCGCTGCCGGGGTTCAGGATAACCACCAGCGGCACGCGCGCGGCGGCGAAGTTCAGTCCGTCCCAATACGTCGGCGGATAAAAATACGCCGGCACGAGCAGGCCGAGCGGGGCGGCCTGAAGCCGCAAGGTCAGGATGAAGCTGAACAAGAAAACCAACTGTCTCATGCCCGCCATGCTAACACGAAACCCAACTATATCGCAAAAATGAATGCCGACAGCGCAGCGAAACAAAAGTGACAACAAATCACTGTACCCGGCAAACCAAAACGGGAGGGAAGCGCCCTGCGGCAGCTTCGCCTCCCGTCAGATTGGCGACCGGCGGATCAGTGCTTCACGACGACCGCCTTGCCCATGGGCTGGCCGATGTCCTTGAGCAACTGTACAAACCACTTGGCTTTGATTTTGAGGGGCTTGCCACCCTTGATGCGTTCAAACTCGATGGCGCGGAGTTGATTGCCGCGCTCTTCGTCTTCGCCCACCACGCCGCCCTTGCCGGCAAAGGCGCATTGCACGGCCTTGACGGCGCACCTTTTGATGAGCTTCCGGTCGGCGGCGTTCGCGGCCGCAGCGCGACTGTAATAACCGCTCTTCTGAACGAGCGTTTTTTCTGCGCCGATCATCTCGGCAAACTGTTTGGCAAACCATGCGCCGACATTGACCTTGTCCAACCGCACGTGGCCGAAGGCATCGCGCGGCACTTCTTCGCCGCGGGCTTCGATCTGGGCGACGATGTCCGACACGCACGCGCCTTCGGAGACAAATAAATTCACGCAGTCGTGCTGGTCCATGATCTTGCGCAGGCGGGCAGCCTCCGCTTTGATATTGAGTGCCATTTCGGGAATGTAGATGCCGTGCACGCCGCGGCGCTCACTGCTCAGTCCCAGTTCCGGCACAAAGCTCATCTCTTCCATCAGCTTCCGATATTCATTGGCGGTGGCGGCGGTAAGCCAGCCGCAGTTACGGCCCATGACTTCATGGATGATGAGCATGCGCGGGTTGGCGTTGTGCTCGGCCACCACATTGGCAAAGTAATGCGCGCCCTCCTCGGCGGCCGTCCACGCGCCCAGACTCTGATGGATCGGGATCACGTCATTATCAATCGTCTTGGGCATGCCCACGACCGTGAGATCGTAATTGTTGTTCTTGAGAAACTTCGCGAGGTCGGCCGCAGCGGTGTTGGTATCATCGCCCCCAATGGTGTGCAACACGTCCACGTCGTCCTTGATCAGTTGGTCGGCGGCCACTTTCTGCGGGTCCTGACCTTCCTTGACGAGCCCGCGCTTCACGCAATCCTTCACGTTGGTCAGCTTCACGCGGCTGTTGCCGATGGGGCTGCCGCCGTGCTCGACGAGCGCCTTCCAATTCTTGCGCACCGGGGCGGTCACCTTCAGGCTCTTGCCCTGTAACAGGCCCATGTAACCGTTCACGTAGCAGATGATCTCCACCTTGGGCGCCTGACGCGTATAGCCTTCAATCAAATAACCAATGGAGGCGCTCAGGCACGGGGCCAAGCCGCCTGCGGTTAGGATTCCAACTTTTTTAACTTTCTTGCTCATAAATAATTATCTGGGTGTTGTCCTTATGGGGAAAGGAGATTCATCGTGTGATCTTTCTTTCAGAGACACAACCCTTTGTGATCTAATGATGCTGCAAAGACGTTTTAAGCTCAACTTCAAACCTCATAACCGCCAGCCGTAAAGAGGTGTCTCCCGACGGCCCGCTTTGGGCGCCGCAGATGACAAGACCGGCCCGGATGGCATTCCTGCGATTGATTAGCACCGGACCGACCGGGCTAGGTTTCGGAACGTGGCCGGCCCATAAAGCCCAAGTCAAGCAGAGGCAAAACACCCCAAATCCACACGGTTAGTTTTAATTGTATCCGTCGTTTGGTTTCAATTCCCGTAATTGAACGGGTCGGACAATTGGGGATTTGTAACAAGATTCGTGTCGGTGAGCGTGTTGAGAAATGCCACTAGTGCGGCTTGTTGCGCCGAGGTGAGATTCAGCCGCAATGGCTGGCCACCCGGTCCAATCAGTGGCGGCGACAGGTTGGGGCCACTGACGATGCCAGAACTATAAAATGCCACCACCTGCGCAAGGTTTGTGAACCTTCCGTCGTGCATGTAGGGCGCGGTGAGTGCGATGTTGCGCAAGGAGGGCACTTTGAATAGCCCATACTGGTTTGTCTGACCCGTGATGCCGCCGACGCCCAAATCAACGTATGGAAATTCGAGCCCGTTATTATTCAAGGCCGGGCCGGGCACAAAGTTATCGGACGCATGGCAGCCGGCACAGGTGGCGGGCGGGTTGGGCGGGTTATTGGTCAGCCCAAAAAAAATCAGCCGCCCCAGATTTTCTTGCGCGGTGAAGTTAGCAAAATTATTCGTCACCCCGGTGTCGTATTTCGATTGCGTCGTGACGATGGAACGGACGAACTGGGCCAGCGCCTGGGAAATACGGTTCGTCGTGATGGCAGCTGAACCGAAGGCTGCCGCAAAGAGGTTTGTGTAAAACGGCTCGGCGGCGAGACGGTTGGTCAACGCGGCGAGCGTCATGCCCATTTCAATCGGATTTTGAATGGGCATCAGTGTCTGGTCTTCCAACGTGTTCGCGCGTTCATCCCAGAAAAAATGCCGGCGCTGATACCATCGCGCGTTACTCAAGCCCATCGCGTTGCGCGTGCCCAGGCTGCCGTTGTAGCCGACGCTGAACTGGCGCGGATCGGAAAACGCAGCGGCTTGCTGATGGCACGACGCGCAGGAGATCGTCTGGTTCGTCGAGAGCCGCTTGTCGTAAAACAGCACACGACCGAGCGTGGCACCGGCGTCGGTGGTGGGGTCGGCGTTGGGACCGCTCGTGGGCATGTTATCCTCTGCCAGAATGGGGTTCACGGAAAAACTGGCCGGCAGTGACGGATTGGCGTAATTATAATTCGTCGCCGGTAATCCAAGCGCATTCGTCGTGCTGTCGGCAAGGGTCTGGTTCGTGCCGCTGAAATAGGTGCGGTAAAAGTTATTTCCACCGGCGCCGTTCGTATAACTGCGATGATACGTGCCGTTGAAAACTTTTAACGTTTCCACCGTCGTCCAACTCGTGAGATTGCTGGAGCTTTGAATGACCCAGATCTGGTTGCCGGCATTGCTGATATTCAGGCTCATCAGCGAGCCGTTGGGGCCGACCAGACTCAACAGCGCATTCGTGCTGATTTGCGCCCGGGCATCGGCGAGCATGCAAGCGAAGATGAAAAAGGTCGCGATCCGCATCTTATTGGGGAAGTGATTTGCTTTCATGCCCTCACCTTGGAACAACGAACCTTAAGCAAAGGTTAAGAATTATAAATGAAAGGGAATCACCTGGGACACTCCTCACTCCATCAACGAGGCCTCATCGAAGTTGGCTTACCCCTCACCCTTGCGAAGGGAGCACTAGCCGCTGGTGGCCCATCCAGGGCGGATGGATTTGAATCCCGTTGGGATTCCAGAATGAAATTGTAGCGGCACTCTTTGAGTGCCGTTGGGGAGGGATTCGGCGGTCCTAGACCGCCGCTACAGCGCGCCAGCCTATGACTGGCGAAGGGAGGATCGGTTTCCCAGGGTCGCTGGATCAATTCTTGGCGGTAGCCAGCTCTTCTTCGAAATCCACAATCTCTTTGATCTGCACCAAAAACCACCGGTCAATCTTGGTCAGATTGAAGATTTCTTCGATTGAAAAGCCGGCTCGCAGGGCATGGCGGATGAAGAAGATGCGCTCGGCGTTAGGCACGCTCAGTTTGCGGCTGATGACGTCACGCGGCAGGATGTCGCGGTCGCCATAGACCTCGATGCCGATGCGCCAGGGTTTGCCGTCGCCGCCCAGACCGCTGCGGCCGATTTCCAGCGAACGCAGGCATTTTTGCAGGCTTTCCTTGAACGTGCGGCCGATGGCCATGGCTTCGCCCACGCTTTTCATCTGCGTGGTGAGCGTGGGGTCGGCCTGCGGGAATTTCTCGAAAGCAAAGCGCGGAATCTTGGTGACGACGTAATCGATGCTCGGCTCAAAGCTCGCGGGAGTTTCACGCGTGATGTCGTTCCTGAGCTCGTCCAGCAGGTAGCCGACGGCGAGTTTGGCGGCGATCTTCGCAATGGGAAAACCGGTGGCCTTGGACGCGAGCGCGGAGCTGCGGCTGACGCGCGGATTCATCTCGATGATGACCATGCGGCCGTTGTCGGGGCTGACGCCGAACTGGATGTTTGAGCCGCCCGTCTCCACGCCCACGGCGCGGATGACAGCGAAACTCTGGTCGCGCATAATCTGAAATTCCTTGTCGGTGAGTGTCTGGATGGGCGCGACAGTAATGCTGTCACCAGTGTGGACGCCCATGGGGTCAAAGTTCTCGATGGAGCAAATGATGACGCAGTTGTCGGCCTTATCGCGCATGACTTCCATCTCGTATTCCTTCCAGCCGAGGAGGGATTCTTCGATGAGCACTTCATTCACGGGCGAAAGTTCAATGCCGCCTTTGGCAATCGTTTCAAATTCTTCCTGATTGTAGCCGATACCGCCGCCGGTGCCCCCGAGCGTGAATGCGGGCCGGATAATCAACGGAAATTTGCCGATCTTCTTCGCCACGGCGCGAGCTTCGTCCAGATTATGCGCCACGCCGGAGATGGGCACATCCAGCCCGATCTGGAGCATGAGTTCCTTAAACGCAAAACGGTCCTCGCCCTTGTGAATCGCTTCAGGCTTGGCGCCGATCATTTCCACATCATGCCGTTCGAGCGCGCCGTTTTTGTGCAGGGCCATCGCGGTGTTCAAAGCGGTCTGGCCGCCGAGCGTGGGGAGCAAAACGAGTTTGCCCTGCGCCCCGAGGCGTTTCATCTCTTCCTTTTCGCGGATGATGATTTTCTCGACGCATTCCGGCGTGATCGGTTCAATATAAGTGCGGTCGGCAAACTCCGGATCGGTCATGATGGTGGCCGGATTGGAGTTGATGAGAATGACGCGGTAGCCTTCCTCGCGGAGGGCTTTGCACGCCTGCGTACCGGAATAGTCGAACTCGCACGCCTGACCGATGATGATCGGGCCGGCGCCAATGATAAGGACGGAATGAATGTCGTTGCGCTTGGGCATAATTAAAACGATGAAATGAAACACGGATTGCGACCGGAAGGCGAGCGGGAATTTCGGCCGCCCCGGTGGTCAAATCAGAAAAAATGCCACTTCCGCCGGGTGACCGCCCCGGTCATTGGCACAAAACGCACCGGGAACCGCGCCCGTTCGGTCAGTTGTTGGCCGTGTTTCTTGTAGACGTACAATTCCTGCAGCCCGACCGGGCCGACGGGTATGAGCATGCGTCCGCCGTCCTTGAGCTGGGTGATGAGCGGTGGGGGCACCTGTTCGGGCGCGCAGGTGACAATGACCGCATCGAACGGCGCGGCTTCAGGCCAGCCGGCTGAACCGTCGCCGACGTGCAGGTGCACGTTGGCAATACCGAGCCGGCGCACGGTTTCCTCGGCCCGCCGCGCCAGTGGCGCGATGATTTCCACGGTGTGAACCTCAGCCACCAGGGGCGCCAGCACGGCGGCTTGATAGCCGGAGCCCGTCCCGATTTCCAAGACGTGATCCATTGGCTGCGGGTGGAGTTGGGTGGTCATGAGGGCGACGATGTAGGGCTGGGAAATCGTCTGGCCAAAACCGATGGGCACCGGCATGTCCGCGTAGGCCAGCGATTGCATGTCCCCGGGAACGAATTCATGGCGCGGCACCCGCTCCATCACCGCGAGGATGGCCGGGGGAAATTCTGATAGCTGCTCCCGCACCATGCGTTGCCGCGCGGCGTCAAATCCACTGTCATTGCTGCACCAATCGTCCATGCCACACCTCCTTGAACTATTCTGAAAAAGCCCGGCTTGGTAAACCTCCCCACCTTTCCTACCTTAAGCCCAAGTTTCGCGTAACTCAACTCCGGCGCAGGGGCGACTATTCGGGTTTAAACCGTACGACATACCATGGCTGAACGCCTTCGGCGATTTTTAGAAGGCATTGGGTAGTGCCAACGAGTTCCGCGCCCGAGACGCGCAACCAGCCGTCAAGGGTCTGGCCGTGTGACGCCAGATTAAACCCGCCCACGACGACATATTGCACGTGCTGACGCATTAATTGGGGCGGATCGGTCAAAAGAAAATGCTCCACGCGCCGGCTGCCGAACGGCCGCCACAGGGAGATGTCACAGTCATCCTCCGTGCCGATGAAGCCGACGACCTTGAGTTCCGGCGGCAGCAGGGCACGAACGGTGGCCAGCGCGTCGCTGCGTTCGGAATAAACGGTGTACACTTCCAGCGCGCGCACCGCCGCACGCTGGTCGGGATGGGCGGCCACCACCCGGGATAAAATGGTTTTGGCGGGCCAGAGCGGACGGTCGGGTGAAATCACCAATACGACTAGCGCCAGCACCAGCACGCCGCCCACCAGCCACCGCCACCACGCACGGCGGACAATGTGCGATTGTCCCGCACTGAGGAGAAGCAGCGGCAGCAACAGCGGATAATAGGGCGCGATGATGCGGTGCGGTGTGACCATGCCGGATTTCATGGTGTAGACCAGCAGCGCCATCCACGGCGCGACCACCACGCACCGCCGCAGGGTTGCGGGGATCGCCAGGCTGGAGGCCGGGAGGTTTCCGGCGGAACGGCGCCACCACAATGCGGCCGGAACGGAAACGAGCAGCAACAGGCTGGAGCCAAAACCAAACGCGGCCCAGTCCTCCGTGGGCACTTCGGGCAGCGTATAAAATCCCGGCTCGAAGTTCGCCAGCATCGGCGCCGTCAGAAAATGTGGCGCCACAGCAAGGATGTGCTGGTTCCACCAGCCAGCCAGCGGAAACAGCGGCGGCAAAAAATTATTCAGCAACAGCAGCAGGGTATTGCCCCAGATGCCGACCAGGGGATTATTCATGTTCATCCCCGTGCGCTCAATGGATAGGCCCGACCAGTCGTGGATGTAATATATATTCAGCGCCGCCGTCGGCAAAAATGAAACCGCCACCCCCAACACCAACACGAGCGCGGTCCCCTTCCAGTGGCGCCGCAAAAGGGGCAGGAGTGGAAAAATCAGGACGGCGCAGGGCAGCAGCAAGGGAATGTTGCTGGCTTTCGCCCCCGTCAATAAAGCGCCAGCCAGCAGCGCATACCATAAATCGGCCGGCTGCCGCGTTACCCACGCTCGACCGCCAAACGCGATCATTGCCAGCGCATACACCGCCGGGAACGTGTCATTGGCGATGCCAGCCGCCTGCAACAGAAAATCGTAGCCCGCCGGCACCAGCCACATCCATTGCCACGCCACGCGGGCGCGCACCCCCAGCCGCGTGAAGACCGTAAAGACCAGGCCCGGCAGGAGCAGGAACGGGATAAAGTTCAGCAGGAACAGCGCGCGGTCGGATTTCGTGAACAGTAGCAACGGCGCACCCAGCCATTCAATACCACAGGCGCGGTCGTTCATCCGGAAGATGGGGGTATGGATCCAGAACCACTGTCCTTGCGCCAGCCATTGCAGGGTGCGCGCCAGGCGATAGTTCAGCCCCGTGTAATTGCTGGGCGGGTATAGTGCCCCGCCCATGAACACCAGGAGCGCCAGCACTGCAAACGCCAGCGGCAGCGGACGGCGGAAACGGCGGAGAATTTTTTGCCAGTTCGGTAAACGCCAGCCCGTTGGGCCGGATAACTTTTTTTGGCAAATAAGAACAATCGCGGCCGCGAGGGCAAAGAAAACAGCATAGCCCGCTCGGTTCAACTGGCCGATGGCCGACAAACTCCAACCGGCGAGGCTCGCACATGCCGACACCCACAGCCAGAGTTTGGCGAGCTTCATTCCGTCAAAAGAGTTTGGACTGGCCCGTCGCGGGTTTGAGCCCAAGTTTTTTGTAGCTCAACTCCGTCGCCACGCGGCCCTGTGAGGTGCGGTTGAGGTAGCCTTCCATGATGAGGTACGGCTCATAGACTTCCTCAATCGTGTCCGGCTCCTCGCCCACGGCCACGGCGAGCGAATTCACCCCCACCGGCCCGCCGCCGAATTTCACAATGACGGCTTCGAGGATGCGCTTGTCCATTTCGTCCAGGCCGTTTTCATCAATCTCCAGCATCGCCAGTGCCTTGTCGGCCACTTCCTTCGTGATCCGGCCGTCGTGGCGCACCTGGGCGTAGTCGCGCACGCGGCGGAGCAGATTGTTGACAATGCGCGGCGTGCCGCGGCTGCGCCGGGCGATTTCATGCGCGCCCGCCGGGTCAATCTCCACATTCAACAAATTCGCCGAGCGCAGCACGATTTTGTCCAGATCCGCCGCGCAATAGTAATCCAGCCGCTCGCGCATCCCGAAGCGCGTGAGCAGCGGTGCAGAGAGCAGGCCGCTGCGCGTCGTCGCGCCGATGAGCGTAAAGCGCGGCAGGTTCAAGCGGACGCTGCGCGCGTTCGGTCCCTGATCAATGATAATGTCCAATTTGAAATCCTCCATCGCCGGATAAAGGTATTCCTCAATAGTTTTTTGCAGGCGATGAATTTCATCAATGAACAGTACGTCGCCTTCTTCCAGATTCGTCAGCAGGCCGGCCAGGTCGCTGGCCTTCTCGATCGTCGGACCGCTGGTGGCCTTCACGTTGGCGCCCATGGCCTTGGCCAGAATGTTGGCGATGGTGGTTTTACCCAGGCCCGGGGGGCCGGAAAGCAGGATGTGATCAAGCGCCTCGCCGCGCTGCTGGGCGGCAGCCACGGAGATCTCCAGCCGCTCCTTCACCTTGGGCTGACCGGTGAAATCGGAAAAGAGCGACGGACGCAGCGTCATTTCAAGCACCACGTCGGGTTTGTTCAAGTTGGCCACCGGTCGTTCGGACATCGCCACCAGCTTGCGGAAAGCGCACCGCAGCGGCAAGCCGATTGCGCGCCGATGTGGAATGCGTTAGTTTGCTCCGCAGGAAGGTGGTGGAACAAAATTCATGCGGTACCAGGCATATTGACCTTATGAAAAAGCGAATTTTTTTTCTGGGCTGGTTGATACTCGCGGCCATCAACGCCGGGGCCGGCGAGGCGGACATCCAGTTGCCGCCGCTCGATCAGGTGAATTTTTTCCACGGCGCCGTCACTAGCCGCGCCATTTTATTTTTCGGCCTGCTCGTCTGCGCCATCGGCGCGGCGTTTGGTGTCTGGGAATACCGCCGCACCCGTGCGCTGCCCGTGCACCGCTCCATGAGCGACGTCTCCCACATCATCTGGGAAACGTGCAAGACGTATTTGTGGCAACAGGGGAAATTCCTCGCCGCCATCTGGGTGCTCATCGCGGGGTGCATGCTTTATTATTTCATCGGGTTGCAGCACAAACCATTCAGCGAGGTGGTGATCATCCTGGCTTGCTCCGTGTTCGGGATCCTCGGCAGCTATGGCGTGGCGTGGTTTGGCATCCGCATCAACACCACCGCCAACTCGCGCGCCTCCTTCGCCGCGCTCCGCGGTGACCCGCTGAAAACCCTGTTCATCCCCCTCCAGGCCGGCATGAGCATCGGCCTGCTCCTCATCTGTGTGGAACTCGCCTGCATGATCGCCATTCTGGCCTTCATCCCAACGGCGCTGGCGGGCTCCTGTTTTATTGGCTTTGCCATCGGCGAATCCCTCGGCGCGAGCGCACTCCGCATCGGCGGCGGCATCTTTACCAAGATTGCGGACATCGGCTCGGACCTGATGAAAATTGTATTCAACCTGCCGGAAGATGATCCGAAAAACCCCGGCGTCATCGCCGACTGCACCGGCGACAACGCCGGCGATTCCGTGGGCCCGACGGCGGACGGCTTTGAAACCTACGGGGTGGTCGGCGTGGCGCTCATCGCGTTCCTCGCCCTCGCGCTGGCGTTGTCGCCGCTGTTGTGCGCCAGACTCATCCTCTGGATGTTCGCCATCCAGGTCCTCATGGTGCTGACCTCACTCGGCTCGTTTTATTTCAACCGGGCCGTCGCCACCTTCCGTTACGGCGGCAAAAAAGATTTCGACTGGGAAGCACCGCTGACGGATCTGGTCTGGATCACCAGCATCGTTTCCATTCTCGTCTGCTTCGGTGCCAGCAAGCTGCTGCTCGGGGATTTCACCACAACCCAGATGGTGGACGGTACAATGAAAGACGTGCCCCTGGCGAATCTCTGGTGGGTGCTTTCGGCCATCATCGGCTGCGGCACACTCGCGGGCGCGCTCATCATGGAGTTCACAAAGATTTTCGTCAGCACCAAGTCGCGGCACGTCCAGGAAATCACCACCGCCTCCGGTCACGGCGGCGCCTCACTGAATGTCCTCTCCGGCTTTGTCGCCGGCAATTTCTCCGCGTTCTGGATGGGCCTGGTCATCCTCGCCCTGATGTTCGTGTCGTTTTGCTTCTCCCAAAACGCCGACTTTGTGGCGCTCATCCCGGCCAAATTTGCTTTTGGCGCGCCCATCTTCGCCTTCGGCCTCGTGGCGTTTGGCTTCCTGGCCATGGCGCCGGTCACCATTGCCGTGGACAGCTTCGGCCCGGTGACCGACAACGCCCAGTCCGTCTATGAATTGAGCCGCATCGAGAAACTGCCCGGTATCAGTACGGAAATCGAAGGCAAATTCGGCTTCAAACCCAATTTCGCCAGCGCCAAACTGGAACTCGAAAAGGGGGATGGCGCGGGCAACACGTTTAAGGCCACGGCCAAACCCGTTTTGATCGGCACCGCCGTCGTCGGTTCCACCACGATGATTTTCGGCATTATCATGCTCCTCGAACACGTCTTCGGTGACGCCGTCGGCCGCTTGAGCCTTGTCATGCCGCAGATTATTTTCGGCCTGCTCATGGGCGGCTCGGTGATCTACTGGTTCACCGGCGCGAGCACCCAGGCGGTGGTCGCCGGCGCTTACAGCGCGGTCGTCTTCATCAAGAAAAACATCAAGCTGGACAAGGACTCCGCTTCCATCGAGGACAGCAAACGCGTCGTGGAAATCTGCACCCGCTACGCGCAGAAAGGCTTGATCAACATCTTCATCGTGGTCTTCTGCTTCGCGCTCGGCCTGCCGTTTTTGAACCCGTATTTCTTCATCGGCTACCTCATCGCCATTGCCTTCTTCGGCTTGTTTCAGGCTATTTTCATGGCCAACGCCGGCGGTGCCTGGGACAACGCCAAAAAAATTGTCGAAGTGGACTTGAAAATGAAGGGTACGCCGCTCCATGCCGCCACCGTCGTCGGCGATACCGTCGGTGATCCCTTTAAAGACACCTCCTCCGTTGCCATGAACCCCATTATCAAATTCACCACGCTCTTCGGGCTGCTCGCCGTTGAGATCGCCGTTGAGCTGAAACAAAAGGATCCGCATTCGCCCCTGTCGTATGTCATCGGCTCCGTTTGCTTCCTCATCGCACTGATCTTCGCCTATCGTTCCTTTTACTGCATGCGGATTCCAGCAGCGCCGACCACGACTGCAGGCCTGAAATAGTTCTCGTCAAACCGCCCGGCGCATTTCAGATTGGAACCGTGCGGATCATTCAACGTTCCATCCAGGTCGGCTGGGAGCTGCGCGTTTTCTTCACCGAAAATGTCTTCGCGCCAGACAACACCGTTCTGCGTACCGCGCTGACCGGTCCCGTACCGCATAAAGTTCTCGTGGTTCTCGATGATGCCGTCGCCCAGGTCCAGCCGCAACTAGAGGGGGATATCCACCACTACTTCGCCGCCACCAACGGGCGCTTGCCGCTCGTCCGCCCACCGCTTGATGTGCCCGGCGGCGAAGCCGCCAAAAACTCCCAGACCCTCGTCGCCAACCTCCACGAGCAACTGCACCGGCATCATCTGGATCGCCACTCCTACCTCATTGCCATCGGGGGCGGCGCTTTGCTGGATGCCGCCGGCTTTGCCGCCGCCACCGCACATCGCGGCATCCGGCACGTGCGAATTCCCACCACGACCCTGAGTCAGGCCGATTCCGGCGTGGGCGTAAAAAACAGCCTCAACGCCTTCGGTCAGAAAAATTTCATCGGCACCTTCGCGCCGCCCTTCGCCGTCGTCAACGATTTCAACCTGCTTGCGACGCTGGCCCCACGCGAGAAACGCGCCGGCTATGTCGAGGCGGTCAAAGTCGCCTGCATCCGCGACGCGGATTTTTTTAACGAGATTGAGCGCGCCGCCGACAAATTGGCCGCCTTTGAGCCGGACGCGATGAAACGGCTAATCCACCGCTGCGCCGAACTGCACCTGGACCACATTGCCACCGGCGGCGACCCGTTTGAGGCCGGCTCCGCGCGCCCGCTGGACTTCGGCCATTGGGCGGCTCACAAGCTGGAGCAGCTTTCACATTTCCATATTTCCCACGGTGAAGCCGTCGCCGTCGGGATTGCCCTCGACGTGGTTTACTCGCGCAACATCGGTTTGCTGGACGAAAAATCAGCGACGCGCATTCTGACCTTGCTTGAAAAACTGGGTTTCAAACTGTTTGCGGAGGAGCTGTTTAACGCCAACCACGAGAATCACCCGGCCATTCTGTCCGGCCTGGAGGAATTCCGGCAGCACCTCGGCGGCGACCTCTCCATCACGCTGCTCGCGGCCATCGGGCGCGGCGTGGAAGTCCACGAAATGAATCCGCTGGCCATCGCCGCTGCCGTGGTGGAACTGCGCGCCCGCACCGGCGCATGAATCGGCTTGCCGTCATCAATGTCGTCGGCCTTACCGAGGCGCTCATCGGCGAACACACGCCGCGCATCGCCGCCTTTCGTCAGCGCGGCGCCCTCGCGCACATTGCGCCCGCGTTTCCCGCGGTCACCTGCACCGCACAGTCGAATTATCTCACCGGCCAAAGGCCATCACAGCATGGCATCGTCGGCAACGGCTGGTACCATCGCGAACTCACCGAAGTCCATTTCTGGAAGCAGTCCAATCATCTCGTCAAATCGCGAAAAATCTGGGACGCGCTCCACGAGCAATCGGAAATCGGAAATCGGAAATCCCCCATCGCAAATTGCTTCTGGTGGTACAACATGTATTCCAGCGTGGATTACGCCATAACGCCCCGACCGATGTATCCCGCCGATGGCCGGAAGTTTTTTGATGTTTATTCCTGGCCCTATTCCCTCCGGACCGAAATCAAAAAAGAGTTGGGCGAATTTCCCTTCTTCAGTTTTTGGGGCCCGGCGGCGGGTGTAGATTCGCCGCAAGGCAAAGCTGATGCCGCGTCGCGCTGGATCGCCAAATCGGCAAAATGGATTGAAACTAAATATTCACCGACGCTGAACCTGATTTATTTACCGCATCTGGATTACAATTTGCAGCGCCATGGTACTTACGCGGAAAGAGTTGGAGTTCAACCTTTAGATTGTTCGGCACGGCCCCCTAACAACCTAAAGGTTGAACGCCAACTTAATCCCGCCATCTACCGTGACCTGCGGGAGATTGACACCATCGTCGGCGACCTGCTTGATTTCTTCGACCAGCGAAGCGTGCCGGTGGTTTTACTTTCCGAATATGGCATCACGAACGTGGACACGCCCATTCATCTCAACCGGCTTTTTCGGGAACAAGGCTGGCTGACGATCAAGGAAGAATTGGGGCGTGAAATCCTCGACGCGGGCGCGAGCCGGGTTTTGGCCGTGGCGGATCATCAGATCGCACACATTTATCTGAATGATACGTCGCTGGAACCCTCGGTGCGCGCCATTCTGGAAAAGACTTTCGGCATGGAATCTGTTTTGGGCAAAGCTGAGAAAATCGCGGCGGGTATTGACCATCCGCGTGCGGGAGATTTGATCGCGGTGGCCGCGGAACAGGCGTGGTTCACCTATTATTACTGGCTCGACGACGCGCGCGCGCCGGATTTCGCGCGCACGGTGGACATCCACCGGAAGCCCGGCTACGACCCAGTGGAATTGTTTCTGGACCCGAAAATTCCGCTCCCCAAATTAAAAATCGCGTGGCGGCTCCTGCAAAAGAAGCTTGGCCTGCGGATGCTGATGGACTTGATCCCGCTGGACGCGACGCTGGTCAAAGGTTCCCACGGGCGGCGACCGGCGGATAAAAAAGACTGGCCGGTCTTCATCACCCGCCAACCGGAATTATTGAGCACATCGCCTATTGAATCCACGGAGGTTTATCAGCTCCTGCTGCGACATTTCAAAGTGCCGTAGGCACTGGATTACCTGCCCTTACTTCCCCATCTGGCCGCGCGTGACCCCGAGCTGGTTAAACAGTTTCAGTTCACGCCAGAGCTGCGTGCCGGAAATTTCGCCGCGTAACAACTGCCGGTATTTTGTGAGCGCACTCACCACGTCGTCGGGCGATTCGTTCAGGAATTCCACACGGAAATTTCGCACGCCGAGCGCGAGCAGCCGTTCCACAAATTCCGCGCCGGTCTGCGCCTGCGAGTTGAACACGGTGTTGCGGCAGCCGGCGTCCGCCTTGAGCGGATGTTCCGCACCCACGCGGTCGCGCAGCCGCACGTCATGAGTGTCGCAGGGACGGCCGCAGTCGCGGTAATCCTTGCCCTTGGAAAGAAACGCACAAAACACGCAGTGCTCCATGTGAAACATCGGCATGTGCTGATGAATCGTCACCTCAAACCATTCCGGCGGCGCGGCCGACAGCAGCGCGTCGAGCTGCACCACATTCAAATCATAGCTGGCGGTGACGCGCTCAAGACCGAAATGATTTTTGTAATAGTCCGCCGTGATGCGGTTCGCCACGTTGAGCGAAAAATCGCCAACGCGACGCGTGTCTGCGAAAAATTCCAAGTGGTCGTAGTTCCGGACCAGATAGCCGTCCGCATTGCAGGAGCGGACGATGTTCAAAATCCATTCCTCGCCCATCTTGGTGATGCGCGGCGGCGCGACGAAGATGCTGGGGCGCGCAGAACCCGGCGCGCCAACCGCACAGCCGTAAGCGGTGTGGAACATCGTCACGGCCTCGCGATATTTTTTGGGGTCTTCAAACTCGCAATAAACGGTCTGCACCCCGCACTTCAGCGCGGCTTCGAGCTGCGCAAGGTTGCGGACGAGGACAATCAATTGCGGATCAACCAGGTTTGCCGTTTTTTCAATTCCGGCTTCCGGCTCCGGACTTCGGGCCTCATTCATCGTCCACCACTTCGGCTGGGCGAGGAGCTGTTCCAATTTAGCCACGACTTCACGCCGCATCCGATTCAATTCGCTCACCGGTACCAGCACGTCGCCGGTCAGAAAACTTTTCAATTTTCCAAGTTTAAAGGGTGTGCCGCCAAGCCGACCGAATTGTTCGCGCAATTTTTCTTCGGTGAGCGGAAGTTTTTCCGCCTTGGCCAGCATCATCGCTGACTCCGCCTTGGCCATATCACCCGATTTATCGCGGATAATCAGTGTCAACGCCTCGCCGACAGCGCCATAAACTTCCATGCTGACAGGCCGCTGATATCTCGGTACGTCACCGGCAAAACTCTGACGCAAACGCTTGTCCAGTTCCGGGTCGTTCGTTTTCCATATTTTATCGCCGACGTGGACCCGGAGATAATCAATGTTGCCGTAGCCGAAACGCAGTTCGGTCAAGGTCTCGCCGGGAATTTTAAAGCGCGGCTCCTGAATTTCATAAATCCTCCCGCCCTCCTCTTTTTCATCCGGCCGGCCCGCGTCAAAGACGATACCATCGCCCAGTTTCACCGGCGCAGCGAGCGCGGTGATGACGCCATCGCGCACAATTTTTTTCACTTCGCCCAGATAGACGCCGCGCTTTTTTCCAAACCGCGCGTGGACTAGTTTTTGATTATCGATGCCGCTGAACCAACCGGTGAACAGGCCGCGCGAAAAAGACATTTCCAAAGCGTAGCGATCAGCGGCGGGCACGGGCGCCGTTTGTCCGAAGGCCAGGTTGTCCAGGGCCGCGCGATAGACTTTCGTGATGCTCGCAACGTATTCCGGTGCTTTCAAACGGCCTTCAATTTTTAGCGACGCCACGCCGGCGCGCACAAGTTCAGGCAATACTTCCAAGCCGGCTAAATCTTGTGGGCTTAACAAATACCGCTTGTCGCCGAGCGGAACTGGCGCGCCATCGGAAATCAAATCGTACGGCATCCGGCAGGCTTGCGCGCATTCGCCACGATTCGCGCTGCGCCCCCCAAGCGATTCGCTCGTCAAACATTGGCCGGAATACGCAACGCAGAGTGCGCCATGGACGAAAACTTCAAGCGGCAGTGGCCGGTTGAACGTTGCGGGCTGAAGATTCGTTGCCGATTGGGCCGCGTTGATTTTCTCAATCTCGGCGATGGAACATTCGCGCGCGAGCACGGCCAGATTGCAGCCGAGGTTGCGGGCGAATTCCACACCCGTGGCACTGGAAATCGTCATCTGCGTGGAGGCGTGAATGGGGAAATCTGGTGACAGTTCGCGGATTAATTTGCAGATGCCCACGTCCTGCACAATCGCCGCGTCCACCCCGGCGGCGATGATGGCGCGGAGATACTGTTCCGCGTCGGCGATTTCGTTCTGAAAAACCAGCGTATTGAAGGTGACGTACCCCTTGACGCCGCGCCGGTGGAGAAATGCCATCAGCTTGGGTAGATCCGCCTCGGTGAAATTATTCGCCCGCATCCGCGCGTTGAATTTATCCAGACCGAAATAGATCGCGTCCGCTCCGTTCTCAACGGCGGCCTTGGCGCAGTCCCAATCACCGGCGGGCGCGAGTAATTCAGGCACGTTTCCGGTTTTGGGTTTCCGGTCTTCAATGATTTCAGTGGTGGTGGCGCCGGTCATGTCAGATTTAATTTTACCACGAAGACGCAAAGTCACAAACCATCTTCGCGCACCGACCCCGGAGCACGGGGGTCCCGGCCGCAGCAACGGGCACGGTTCAAGCGGTTGAAGGTTTTAATCCTTCAGAAAATCCACCTTGGCGCTCAGCTGGGGTGTCAGATATTGATCCGGATTCACAATCTGCACCTTGATTTGCAACGTGCCTTTGGCGCGGTCGGCTTCTGGCGCGATTTCCGCAACATACCCGGCGTAGGTCTTGTCGGGATACGCCTCGGGGGTGACTCGGCATTTCTGGTTCAACGAAATTTTGGAAAGATCCGCTTCGTTCACATCAATCTCCACCTGTAAGTCCTTCAGGTCAGCCACCGCCAGCAGGGCCGTGCTCGGCCCCCGCGCGCCGCCGAAACTTTGGGGCATCACCAGCTCGCCCGGGTTCACCAGCTTTTCCAGGACCACGCCATTGATGGGCGAGCGGATGACGCACCACTCCACGTAGGTTTTGGCCAGATCACAGGCGCCTTCCGCCGCCTGCAAACTCGCGCGGTCGGCGGCCAGCGCCAGCCGCGCGTTATCCGCATTCTGCTTGGACTCGATATCCGTGCGGATGAGATTTTGGATGCGCTCATAGTTCAACGCGTCTCGCTCGACGGCGGCCTGGGCGTTGTTCATCTGGCCTTCGGCCTGACGTAATTGGGCTCGATATTCGGTGTCATCCAATTGCACGACCACCTGGCCGTTGGTCACGGCGTCACCCTTTTTTACCCCAATCCATTTGACCATGCCGAGAAAACGCGGGCTGATTTCGATGCGCTCCCGATTGATAATATAGCCGTTCACGGTCAGTTCGCTGTCTTTACGGGCGGAGGCGCTCAAACTGGGCCTCGCCGGCACTGCGACGGATGTGACCACTGGCGGATTCGTGAGGTCGGAAGGCTCGGCGGGCACTCCGCCACTCTGGGCGAGTTCGCGGTTATCTTTCGCCCATGGCCGGATGAAGGCGATTGTCGCGCACAGTACCGCGAGGACCACAATCACGATGCTCCAGAACGCGCGCTGCGGCCGGCTCTTTTGGTCCGGGCTGATGTGCAGGTCTTTCAATTTTTCAGGGTTCATGCAAGGAGTGGGATAATGAGGAATTAGAGGGATTTCAAGGCGTTGATCACCGGCAGGCGGGCGGCGCGGAGGGCCGGCAGCAGGCTGCCGATGATGCCGACGATGATGGCGAATAGCATGCCTTTAACGGCGAGCCACGGCGTGATGCGAAATTCAAAGACCGTTTCACTGAATGAATTGAAGCTCATCGTACCGGTGGAAACGCCGTGCAACGGCAGCGCCAGCAGGCAGCCGAGCACACCGCCGAGGGCCGCCAGCAGGGCGCCTTCAATGATGAAGGATGCGAGAATCGTGCGCCGCCGGAATCCCAGCACACGCAACGTGCCAATCTCACGCGTGCGCGAACCCACGCTGGCGTACATCGTGTTCATCGCGGCGAACACCGCGCCGATGGACATGGCCGTGGCGAGAAAATTGCCGAGGATTTTTATCGGCAGCGCCGTCGCGGTCTGGTCCCCGTAATATTTCACCTCGGGTTCGGCGAGCAGCGGCAGCCGCTTATCCGTCTCGATGTGCGCAATGATCTCCTGGGCCGCCTGCGGGCTCGCCGCGCGCACGAGCAGGCTGGAATAATTCTGCCGGTCGAACAGCGAACGCGTTTCATCCGCGTCCATCCACACTTCGGAATCAAACGCACTGTTGCTGCCATCGAAGGCGCCGACGACTGTCAGCGTGTTTCCGGCGGTGCGAAAGGTGTCCCCGACCTGAAACCCGGCAAAACGCCGCGCCAGTTTTTGGCTCACCACGACCTCGCGTTGACCCGGAGTGAACCAGCGGCCGGAAATCAACTTCACCTGCGGCCGCAACGCCATCCCCACCGGCGTCAGTCCCCGCACCGAGACATTCGCCTCGCCGCGTCCGTCAATGCGCGGCTGGCTGATCAGCGTGACGACGTCGGCAGAGACGAGCGGAACCCCCTGCGCGTCGCGGGCAATCTGGCTCCAGTAACGGAGAATCTGGTATTGCGCGAGCGATACCTGGCTCGTGGATTCAGCGGTCGACCCTTTCCGGACAATCATCACGTTGCGCGGGTCGCCGGTGTTGCTGGCAGATTTTTCGAGGCCCACCGCGAGCGCCTGCACCAGCACAAACACCGCCACGACCAGGCCGATGCCGAGAATCGTGGCGAGGGTCGCGCGCCAGCGGACCAGCACGTTGCGGAGATTATAAGTCAGCGGCAACGCCATGTTAATCCAGGGTTTTCAAGCCGTTTACCACACTCATGCGCGCCACGGCCAGCGACGGCGCCACGGCCGAGACGATGCCCAGCACCGCCGCCACCAGCGCGGCGAAACCCATAATGCGCGACGTGACCTCAAACGAAACAAATATCCCCGCCGTCATCTTGCCGATGTCCCCAAACGTGTAGAGGGCATACGCGCTTCCGATGCCCAGCACCGCGCCGGCTACCGTCAGACCAAAACTTTCCGCGAGGATGAACGCGAACAGTTCGCGCCGGCGGAAGCCCAGCGCCTTGAGGATAGCCAGTTCGCGGAAGCGCTCGCGCACAGCCATGCTCATGGTGCTCGCCGTTACGAGCACCAGCGTGAAGACGACCACCGTGCTGATGGACGCGATGAGCGTCTTGATGTTGCCCAGCATGGAGATGAAGCCGAGCTGGAAATTACGCTCACTTTCCGCGCGCACTTCGGCGGACGTGTTTTGAAACGCGGCGTTCACGGCCTTGATAACCGGCGCCATGTCCTCCGCGGATTTCACCTTCAGCCACCACATCCCCACGTAGCCCGGCACCCCGATGGATTCGTCGAGATAATCCTGGCGAAACAGCATGTTCCGATCGTCGGGTGTCCCGGCATAGATACCCGCGATGCGAAACGTAAGGGACCCTGGATACACCGTGCTATCCAGCGTGATGCGGTCACCAACTTTCAAATGATATTTATCCGCTGTGATTTTCCCGAGAACGCAGGCGTCCTTGGCGGCGTTGAAGGCGGCGTAGCCGCCCGGGGCCATTTTCGCTTCGCCAAAAACGGAGTTCAGTTTGTCGGCATCCATCGCGAACTGCGCGAAGCTCATGCCCTCCTCGTTTTTATATTTACCGCCAAACCAGGTGAACGGCGTGACGGCCTCGACGCCGGGAATTTTTTCGATGAGTCCGCGCTGCCGGAGGGGCAGCGGATTGGTGAGGGAAATTTTGTTGCGCACGGCCACCCGCAACTCAGCCCCCGCGCTCGGCGGCGGCAGGGTCAATTCGCGCAGCGCCACCTGCAATGTGACGAGCAAAAACAAACTGACCGCCACGCTGGAAATGGAAAGCGCCGCGCGCCGCTTGTTGCGCAAGGCGTTTTTTAAAATGAACGTTGAAATGGTCATTCCCAATTTTTCATTGCGGCCCGGCCGTTTAGGACAATTCGCCTTTTTCCAGATGAATCTGCCGCGTGCCGAAGGCCGCCGCCTTCGGGTCATGCGTCACCATGATGATGGTTTTGCCCGCGTCTTTACGGAGCGATTGCAGGGCCCCGAGCACTTCCTGCGCGCTGTGCGAATCCAGATTGCCGGTGGGTTCATCAGCAACGATGAGCGCAGGGTCGGTCACAAGCGCGCGGGCGATCGCCACGCGTTGCTCCTGGCCGCCGGAAAGCTGACGCGGTAGGTGTTTCGCGCGGTCGGCGAGGCCGACGACTTCCAATGCGGTCTCCACCTGCCGACGACGCTGGGCCCGCGTCAAGTGCGTGAGCAACAGCGGCAGCTCCACGTTTTCGGCCGCAGTCAAAACCGGAATTAAATTGAAGGTTTGAAAAATGAAACCGACATTGTGATTACGCCAGTCAGCGAGCTCGGATTCATTCAGTTTCGTGACGTCCACGCCCTGCACCAGACATTCGCCGCTGGTCGGACGGTCCACCCCGGCGATGATGTGAAGCAGGGTGGATTTACCGGAACCGGACGGCCCCATGAGCGCCAGAAATTCCCCAGCCGCGATGTCGAGCGTGATGTGGTTCAGCGCCGTCACCTGGATTTCACCTTGGGAATAGAGCTTGGTCAGCTCCCGGATTTTGACAATGGTTTCAGCCACAAGTCCTTTCATTAAAGCGGCAGCGCGGGTGAAAACAATCTAATTTCGACGGCAGCCGGTAAACAGGATGCCTATGGACACGCTTCTTCATCGAACCCCTGCCGTGGGCACTCTGCCCAGCCCCAACCGGGGTCTCCATGACCCAGAAGCGCGGCTTGTCTAAAAGTTCTGGTTTCAAGCTCTCACCATGGTATCCGTGAATGCCGCTTGCTTTCGGCGGGCGGTATCCGCGATGATTTATGAATGTCGGCGGATTATCAAACCCCTGAATCAGTGACTCTGACCAGCGAACAAATTTTAGCGTTACACCAGAAACTGCGGGAGATGCGACACGACGTGAATGGACGGCTGGCGAATATTGTCGCCGCCGCCGAGTTGATGCGCCTGCGTCCGGAACAATCACCAGCGGAACGGCTCAGGCTGTTGCTGGAACAGCCACACAAGGCTTCAGAATCGATCACCGAATTTTCCCGCGCTTTTGAGGGTGCCTTTGGCCTGACGCGCCGGTGAACTCTGGAGAGGGGTGTCCGCATGGAACGATCCGAAGCTGAACTCATTGCCGCCGTGCTCCAGGGCGATGCCGCGAGCTTCGAGCCTCTGGTCGTGAAATATTCCCCGCGCGTGTTTGCCACCGCCCGCCGGTATGCGCGGCGCGAAAGCGAGATTCAAGATATTTGTCAGGAGGTCTGGCTTAAGGCGTTCGACAAACTGAAAACGTTCCGCGGCGAGGCGCCGTTCGAACACTGGCTCATGCGGATGGCGGTGCGGACATGCTACGATTTTTTGCGCGGCCACCAGCGCAACCGGATTTCCTCCTTTAGCGAAATTTCCGAGCCGGAGGAGGACTGGCTGGAACGTTTCGTGGCCGAACCGGCCCATGCGGCCGAGGATGCGGATGCCGCCAAGCTCCTGATCGATCGCGTGCTGGAAAAACTCTCACCGGAGGCGCGGCTGGTCATCCAACTGCTCGAAATTGAAGACCATTCCGTGAAGGAAATCGCGAAAATCACCGGCTGGTCGGTGCCACTGGTGAAAGTCCGCGCCTTTCGCGCGCGCGGGGAGATGCGGAAAATCCTGGCCCGTATCACCCAGGATAAATATTTGTAACTCGGTGCAAATTTTGCGCGTCATTTGTAGTGTCGTGTTATGAACCTGACTGAACTTCAAAAGAAACTGATCGCCGCCGGCCGGCTGAAAGCCCCGGACGAGAGCGTGCCGTATGCCTTTGAAAAGCGCATTACGGCGCTCATCGCGGCGCGGGCGGGCGGGGATCAGTGGTTGTTCTGGGCGCGCGGGCTCTGGCGCGCGGCGGCTTCCTGTGTGGCGGTCGCAGTAGTGATCGGCGCGATTTCATTGTTCCTGCCGGGGACGCCGGACAACAGCAACGACCTTTCGCAGGATTTTGAAAATACGCTGTTGGCCTCGGCTGACCTGCCGGATACTGCTTCGACGCCGTGAACAACTGGAAAGTCATTTTCGCGACGGTCGTTATCTTCGGTGCGGGTGTGATTACCGGCGGACTTCTGGTCAATTACGTTCAGCATTCCCATCCCAATAAGATTCACAAGGCGGCGGCGGAGCTCCACACGGCGGCCACGAATCAAGTGGCGCCCTCACCGGCAGCCCCCAAGCTCCGGCCGCCAGAAATCCTGAGCCGACAGTTTTTGCAGCAGGTGGATGAAGCGCTCCATCTCCAGGCCGACCAGCGTGAGGCCATTCAGAAAATCATCAGCGAAGGCCAAAACCAGATGCGCAAAGTCATCCAGGATGCCCGTCTGGAAATCCGCGAAATTTTTACGCCGGAACAGCGGAAGCAGTTTGATGAGCTGATGAAACGGCCGTTTCGCAAGGCGCTGTTCAACACCAATACGTCGCTGACCCTGCCGCTCGCCACCAATACGCCCGCGACAAACACGCCGGCGCCCTGAGCCTCACTCCGTGTCGAGCACAGAGCTGATTTTCTTCCGCAATTCCTTGTTGACCGCGTTGGCCGAGCGATTGGCATCCACGATGTCAAAACCGTAGGTTTTCTGCATCGTCTTGAAGGCCCCTTGCATCGCGGCTTGGTATTTTAGAAAACTGTCAAACACCTCGCGCGAAAAACCGAGATCCATGCCGCTTTCCCAATAGTCGAGGGTCGCATTTTTGGAAAGGTTGCGCTGGACCAATTCTTCTGGTTCCACCGATAGATAAAATACCGCGTCCGGCACCGGAGCGATGCCGTACAGGTTTTTAAGCCATTTCTCATCCATGCCGCGCACCAAATCGCGCGCCATTAGCGTGTAAATGTACCGGTCAGATAGCACGATAAACCCGGCCTTGAGCGCTGGCACGATGATATTCTCCAACTGGTCGGCGAAATCAGTCGCGTAAAACAGGCTTAACGTCGTCCGGCTCAATACGTTCCCCTGCTGCGCCTTCTCCAGTTCAGCGCTGACGAGCGTGGAACGCTTCAAGCCCACTTGCACGGTTGGACGCCCGCTCGTTTCCAGCCAGTTGACCAGTTCGGCAATCTGCGTGGAGCGGCCGGAGCCGTCCGCGCCTTCAACCACAATCAGTTTGCCGCCAAGTTCTTCAGGATTAACGCGCGGAATGCCATGGCCGTAAAAACGGCGAATTTTAGGGGTGCTCATGCGGCTTTGTCTTCTTCGAGTTCGGTCGTTTCGCGGTCGATGTGCAAGGATGGCGGCAGCGGCAGCGGGCTGCGCCGCTTGAATTTCTTTAAATCAATCCGCTCGCTGACGAGTTTGCGGACGATGACTTGCTGCTTCTCAATATTCATATTGCCATCCATCGTGACGAACTCAAATTCCTGACTCATCCCCAAGTATTGGTCCAGGATGCGCCCCTGAAAAATGCGGAAGCTTTCATACGGATCCTTGGACAGGTTCAAATCCATGCCCGCCTCAAAGAATTTCAATTTCGGCCGGCCTTCCAGAATCCGGTTCAGTGACACTTCCAGGTCCGCCTTGAAAAACATTGTCAGGTCGGGCCGCGCGGCGAAACTGTAATTTCCGCGCACCCAGTCCGGCGGACAGCCGCGCGTTACATCGCGCGCAAACGCGGTGAAAACATAGCGGTCGCAGAGAACAATATAGCCCGCGCGCAGCAGCGGCAGCAGGTGCCGCTCGTAGCGGTCGGCAAAATCCGTCGCGTGGATCAGGCTGAACGTCGTCGGTGTGAGGAGCTCGCGTTTCTTGCCCTTACTGGTGGCGGACTTGACGATTTCTGACGAATTCCATTCGCTGAAATAGACCTTGATACCCTCGGCCTCCAGCCAGCGTTTGAGGAGATAAATCTGCGTGGACTTGCCCGAGCCATCGAGTCCTTCGACGGCGATGAGCCGCCCGGGAAAATTGAGTTCAGCGAATGATTTCATGCTTGGCGCTTGGCGCGTCCCTTTAATTTATCAAAATGTGAGAGGGTCACAAGCTCAACAAATTACCCGATCCCTCACCACCGCATGTGACAAACAGGTTAAAAGCGTCTGGACTGGGAATTGTCCTGCAGCACTGTAAACACGGAAAATAGGGCTGGCAGACTTTCCAGTCGCTGCTGGCACATGATGTGAAGGCCCAAATGACCAACCCAAGTTTGGGCCCGAGCGCTGAGATGACTTCCGTCTTGTTACCCATTGAGGATCGCACGCGCATCGCCGATTTATTTGTGAAAATTAGACCTAACCCCACGCGCGTCTATTTTACGGTGTTCCCAAGAGGATTTTCCCTCTATTCTTGAAGCCGTGAGCGCGGCGGGTTAACCATCCACCAAAAAACCGATGTTAGGATTATAAATCAATGGGTTCGGGTTTTTTCAACGGGTTATCCCTTACGCCTCATCTAAAATATGGCAACCAAAGCATTTTTAACGGGAGCGGGCGGCTTTATTGCCAGCCATCTGACGGAGGAATTATTAAAGCGTGATTGGCAGCTCACGGCGCTTATTCACTATAATAGCCGCAATGATTGGGGCTGGTTGGAACCGTTTCACCGCCAGCCGCCCACCAACCTCAAAGTGGTGTTGGGCGACATTACCGACCCGTTTCTCGTGCGCGAGGCGGTGGCGGATTCGGATATCATCTTTCACTTGGCGGCCTTGATCGCCATTCCCTATTCTTATCAAGCCCCCGCCTCGTATGTACAAACCAATGTGGCCGGCACCCTGAATGTGGCAGAAGCGGCTCGCCAGTCGGGCGTCAAACGCTTGGTGCATGCCTCGACGAGTGAAGTTTATGGTTCCGCTCGTTACACGCCGCTGGATGAAAGCCATCCGCTGCAAGGGCAATCCCCGTATTCAGCTTCAAAGATTGGCGCGGACAAAATCATTGAAAGTTACGGCTGCGCTTTCGAATTGCCGGCCGTCACCGTGCGCCCCTTCAATACCTATGGTCCGCGGCAGTCTGCCCGCGCCATCATTCCCAGCCTCATCGCCCAAGCACTTCAGGGCAATGAGGTCCGGGTCGGTTCGCTGGATACGATTCGCGACTTCACCTTTGTTTCTGATACGGTAGCAGGATTCATCCGGGCTGCGGAAGTCGAGGGGATTGAAGGCCAAACCATCAATCTGGGAACCGGCACGGCCTTGACCATTCGCGAGTTGGCTCAGTCCATTTTCAACCTGCTGGAGACTTCCCCCACTCTGGTCAGCGAGCCGCAACGCATGCGGCCTGCCGCCAGTGAGGTACCGCATTTGATCAGCGACAACCGGAAGGCGAAACAACTGCTGGATTGGCAACCTGCGATCGCGCTGGAGGCGGGCTTGCGTCAAACCATCGATTGGATGCGACACAATCGGGAATCCTTTCAGCCCGGGGAATACACCAGATGAAGGCCGTGATTTTAGCAGGCGGACGTGGCACCCGGTTGGCCCCCTACACCACCGTTTTGCCGAAACCGCTCATGCCCGTCGGCAACATTCCCATTTTAGAAGTGATCCTCCGCCAACTCGTGACCTGCGGGTTCACCAGTGTCACCCTCGCGCTGGGGCACCTCGGAGAACTGATTCGGGCTTATTTCGCCTCCCATAAAACGCTGAGCCGCCAGATCAATATCCAGTTTGTGGATGAAGAACATCCCACAGGTACGGCGGGTTCCCTGCGGCTGATTCCCGATCTTCCCGAGACCTTTCTGGTGATGAACGGCGATGTGTTGACGACGATTGATTATTTAGAGTTATTTCATTTCCATCGCGCCCAAGGGGCATGCCTGACGATTGCCGGACATCAGAAGTTGGTTAATATCGATCTCGGTGTGTTGCAGGTTCAGGCCGGCGTCGTTACGGGTTACATTGAAAAGCCCAAATACGTCTATCCCGTAAGCATGGGGGTCTATGTCTATGACCGCCGGGCGTTGGAATATATTCCTGAAGGCCAGTATTATGATTTTCCCGATCTGGTTTTGAAATTGATTGCCCACCAACAAAAGGTGTCGTGTTTTGAATCTGACGCCCTGTGGTTGGACATCGGCCGACGCGAAGATTACGCAGAGGCCCAGGCTGTTTTTGAAAAGAATCAGCACCAATTTCGCATGGCGGATTGGCCCTCAACTCGGGAGCCGCTGTGAATGCTCCTGGCGAAGCTGCGGAACCGGCGCGCTGGCTGGTACTGGGAGCGGATGGTTATATCGGGCGGACCATGGTGGCCGCATTAACGGCGCAGGGCCGGTGCGTGACCAGCGCCGGACGGACGGACGTGGATTTGAGGGACGGGCCCGGCCTGCGCACCCGGCTGAAGATCTTGAAGCCAACCATCCTCCTGAATGCCTGCGGGCATACCCCGGCCAGTCCGGTGGATTTAATGGATTTTTACGGGTGCACCACCAGGCTACTTCTGGAAGCTGTCGCGGCGGAAGTCCCGTCGTGCCGTGTGATCCTGCTAGGGTCGGCGGCCGAATATGGGGAAACCGGGCCGGCTCCCGGCGCCAGCGAAACGGATGCCCTCCAGCCGGTTACCGACTATGGCCGAGCCAAGTGCCGACAGTACGAGGTGGCTGCGCAGTTTTCCGCGCGTGGCCTCAGGGTGACCACCGCCCGTTTGTTTAATGCCGTGGGCCCCGGTCAGGGACGGCATCATCTGGTCGGCGCGTTGCTGGATCGACTCAGCCGGGGGGAGCGGCCGCTCCGGGTGCGCCACAGCCATTGCCAGCGCGATTGGCTGGATGTGCGGGACGCCGCGCGCGCCCTCATCACGCTGGCCGAGTCCGCCGCGCCTTTTTCGGTGGTGAACCTCTGCTCCGGCCAGGGTCAGACTGTGGAGTTTGTCGCGCGGACCGTGGGCCAATTGATGCATGCAGAAGTGACCTTTGAGCCGCCGGAGCCCTCGTCCAACTTACTGGTGCGGAGCGTCGGCAATCCCTGGCGGATCTTTAACCTGGGTTGGCGACCCGAATACACTCTGACTCAGACGCTGGCAGATCAATGCCAGTCCATTGTGTGAAATCCAAAATCCGCAATCATTTAGATGGCTGGCTGCGCCTGTTGCGCGGCGCTCTCCTTTTTATTTTTGACTCTTTCGTCCTCGTTCGGATACGTCGAAAAACCCAGCGGCCGGCCGGCGCAATCTTCTGTCTCCATGGCTGGGGCGACTTGTTGCTCGCGGGGCACGCGGTCACTCAGCTCTCGGAACATTTCCGTTCAGGCGGTATGCAAGCGGTCTTATTTGTCCATCCCGCGCACCTTGAATTCGCCCGCCAGCATTTTGACGTGGATGCGGTGGAGGGCATTGACCGGCATTTGTTCACGCGCCGGTTTTCGTATCGGGGCAGGACGCTTAAAAGTGTGGCGGGGCGTTTTGCCATGGCGGTGCAGCCCACTTACAATCGCATGTTGCGGGTGGAAGACGCTTTGATACGAGCCACGGGTGCAGCGCAAAAAATTGGTAGCGCCGGCCATGCCCCTTTCATCCTCCCGCTGGAGCGATTGCTCGGGGACTGGATTTATACTCGGCTCATCCCAGCCCAGTCGGCACCCCTGCATGAATTGGAACGCCATGCGGAATTCATGGCCGCACTGGGAATTGTTTCGGCCACCCGTCCGTGGCTGATATGTAACCCACCGCTCCCGCGCCGGGTAAAACTGCCAGCCGAAGCTTATCTCGTCGTGGCCTTGCACGCGTCCGATCAGCGGCGGTCCTGGTCGGAGGAAAACTTTCTGCGGGCGGGCCGGAAAATTGCCCGGCAATGCCAATTAACAGTCGTGCTCGTCAGTGATAAAAAAAATCCAGTGCCCCTCCATTGGCCCGCTGACGGTGCTCTGGATCCCAAACTGGTGGATTTACGCGGACAAACCTCCGGGGTTGATTTGATCGCCGTGCTGGCGGGGGCGGAACTGTTGATTTCAAACGACAGCGGCGCCTATCATCTGGGAGTGTCGCTGAACCGCCCGACGGTGGCCGTTGGCGGTAGCGGTCTCCCAGCCCGCTACTTTCCTTATCCGCATGAATCCACCTTGCGGACGAAAGTCCTGTATCATCCGGTGCCGTGTGCGGGTTGTAACTGGCGCTGTCTTTACACCCGGTCCCGCAATGAGACTGCTTGGTGCATCCAGCAAATCAACTGGCCGGATTTGGCCCTGGTCGCCCACCAACTGCTCCAAAGCCCCTCATGAATTCGCCAGCCCTTCGCCTGCGCATCGCTCTGGCCATCGGGATTTACCAACCCGATGGTGGCGGCGCAGCGGAATGGTTGCGCGCCTATGCGCTCTGGTTGCAACAACGCGGGCATGACGTGACTATCCTGTGCGAACGGATGGAATTGTCCTCTCCGTCTGCGATTCCCTTGCTCCCCTTGCCACCCGCCAAGCACACAAAGAATTCCTGGCGCCGCGCGAAAGCCTTGCAAGCACTGGTTCAGAGCCATCGCTGCGATGTGGTGCACGACTCCGGCTGCCTCCTGACCGCAGATGTCTATCACCCGTTGATGGGCTCGCTCATGCACAACTGGTATCGCCAGCTCAAAGCCTATCCGCTGGCGTTGCGCCTGCGCCGGTGCTTCCAGATTCGCATGTGGCGCGATGTCCGCCTTCAGTTGCACCAGCAACGCCAGCCACAGTTTCTCATCGCCTGCTCCCAGCGCGTGGCCGCTGATTTTGGCGGGCTCGGCTGCCCGAAAACCATCATTATTCATAATGGCATCCCGCTGGCCCCCGCCGTACCGCCTGCCGACCTGCAAGCGCTGCGGCATCAGCTCAACGTCGGCTCCCGGTTACTCGTTGTCGTCACGGCCACAAATTTTTATCTCAAAGGGGTGATGGGGGTGCTGCAAGCTCTGGCGCATTTGGAGCCGGCGGAGCAGAAACGATTCCTAGTGATTGTCACCGGCTCAATTCAGGACGCCGTTTTTCAAAGTTACATTGACCGGCATCAACTGGGCGCTACTTGTCGGCTGGTGGGCTGGGTTGGGCCGATTGATGCCTATTATCAGGCGGCGGATGTTTTTTTACATCCCACCTACCACGATGCCGGCAGCCTTTCGACGTTAAAAGCCTTGGCTGCCGGCTGCGCCGTGGTCACCAGCCGGTTCGATGGTTCGTCGGATTGGATCACCCACGGCATCGACGGCTTGATTTTAAAAGAACCCGGGAATGTCGGCGAGCTGGCCGAAACCTTCCGGCGTTTACTCAATGATGCGTTGCGGACCCGGCTGGGAACCGCAGCCCGTCTCCTCGCTCCCGTGATCCACCAGGATCATCAATTCAAAAAATTGGAGGCGCTTTACTTCCGGATGAGTCACCCACGAACCGCATGAAACCCGTGCTCGCTTTCACTCAAGGCGTCCACCACCCCTCGGTGCGGTTACGGATTGAAGCCTATGCGGATCACCTGGCAGTGCGCGGCTGGCAGTTGCAACTGCATCCTTTCAGTGCGGACATGGGCAAGTCCCTGCCGACCGCTACCCGTTGGTGGCAGCGAATGGGGCGTCGCTGGCAGCGCCTCGGGAAAACCCGGCGCGCGGTGGCAGCCTTGAAACAAATTTCCGCCCGCCAGCCCATTATCATCAGTCGCGAATTGCCCGTGCGGCGTCAGCCCTTTCTTAGGGCGGCCAACCCCATCATTCTGGACATCGACGACGCCATGTATCTCGGTTGCGGCCGCGGCCGCTTGCTGGAACTGTGTGGCCGGGCGCAAGTGGTAGTGTGCGGAAATGAAACGATTAGCACTGCACTGAAACCTTTCTCCCGGCGCTGTGTCCTCATTCCCACCGTGGTGGATGTGGCGCAGTACCCCGTGCGCACCAACTACCGATTGGCCGCCCCCTTGCGCGTAGGATGGCTGGGGAGTTCGATGTCTGCGAATGAAACCTTGCTGCCCTGGCTGAAAGAGATGCGTGCGGTGCGCCGGGAAGTGCCATTTGAACTCGTCGTGATTTCTGATGAGCTACCCCATCCTTTGAAGGGGGATAGCGGCCTGCGTTTTCTAAAATGGTCCCCGGCGATGGAACATTCCCTGGCCGACCATCTGGATATCGGCGTGATGCCCTTACAGGATAATCCCCAGCAGGCCGCCAAATGCGGGGCTAAACTGTTGCAATATATGGCAGCGGGATTGCCCGTCATCACCACTCCATTGGGCGTGAATCGAGACATTGTGCGGGATGGGGTGACGGGTTTTTGGGCGGAGGAGGTCAGCGATTGGAGCTGGGCTCTGCGGCGGTTGGCCCGGGATGAAGCCTTGCGGCAGGCTTTGGGACAAGCGGGCCGGGTCCGGGTGACGGAACATTATTCAGTCGGCCGTTGGGCCGATCTGTGGGCAACTATCCTCAACGAAATCAGCCGGTGATTTTGTTTCACCTCGCGTTTCGCATCCAGCCAGGGCTGGACAAAAGAGTTGGCGTATCGCCTACCCAAAATCCGATTCGCCGCTGTGGTTAAAATGTCTTCCCCGCTGCGCGCGAGGTTCCTCAGATCCGGATCCCAGACCCGATGAGTCGCGGCGGAACCAGTACCGAACGGATGACCACCTCGGTCATGCCCTCAAAAAACACATCCCGAAACGCTTGCTCGCTGAAACGATAATAGTCCCCCGGAAAATTATGGACCCCGAGGGTGAGGGTGGCGTGTTGCAAAGCCCATCCATCCGGATTGCGGGTCAGCGGCGCCAGCCGCCCCAGCCAGCGGCGGAACTTTTTCTCCCCGCGCAACTCGGCATAGCCCGGCGTGCCGATCGCCACCAGGCCGCCCACCCGGACGACCCGGCGAATTTCCGCCAGCGTCTTCCAGAAATAGGGGTCATGTTCGAGCACCGCATTGCACAGCACCGCATCGAAGCATTGATCGGCAAAAGCTGACATGTGATTCGCCTCCCCTTCCAGGATTTTGAAGCCTCGGAAGGTCGAAGCTCCCGCCTTGTTGAGGCCGATTTTTTCGCGCACCCGCAGCAGCGCGGGCAGATTCAGCAGGGTGGATTCTTCCGGCATGGCCCCGATCTCCAGTACGGAACCGCGGATGTCCCGCGCCCGACAGATCGCTTCAAATTCTGCAAAGACAACGGGATGCATTTTTAGCGCGTAAGTTTTTTTATCATCTGCCAATAAAGATGTTCCCCCCACCGGCGGCAGCGGCCGGCGGGACGAGACAGATCGTAACCATATCGCGCGGCGATGCGATGCACCTCGGTCGAACCTTGCATCTGCGGAATGGCGCGCAACAGCGGCCGCGTTTGGCGGGCGGCCTCCCGCAGGGTGTGGGGATCCGGTTCCAAATCCAGAAATTTGAAAATCCGCGCCAGCTCTTTTCCGGTGTGGCGGCAGAAATCCTCAAACCGCAAACTATGTATGCGGCCCGGCAATTCCGCCTGCAGTTGTAAAACCAGCTGTTCGTGAAACATCCATTGCTCCAGCTTTTCTGCGGACGAGAGGCCCTGCCAGAAATCCCCGTTCGCTGTCTGATTGAAACGGTCAGAGCTGGCCACCACTTCAAACGGATGCCGGACAATATGAAGAAAGCGGGCGTCCGGAAAATTCGGCAATAGAAACTTCATCATTTCTGGATCGGTTTGTTGCATAGGCTTCTTATCGCCCAACCAACGCAACCCCGGTTTCTGCTGCGCGGGCAGCCAGGGATTACCCCGCTCCATCACCGCCGTCTGCACCGCTACAAAATTCTCCCAGGGCCTACGGTCGCTTTGGAGCAAATGACCGGCGGTTTCCAGCGTCATTAGCATCCCGCGATCCGAGTCCCAGGGATGACTGCGAAAGGCTTCACCGCGATGAAACTGTTGGAGTATCCAGGCGATGTCCGATTCATGAGAGACAAAGATACCCGGGTGCAGGTTCAGAACCCGCACTAGTTGGGAGGTTCCCGAGCGCTTGTTACCAATGATGAAGAGCGGCCGCAACATGATACTTCGTGAACTCTATCAGCCGGTCATACCTTCAACAATCTGTAAAAAAAGTGCTCGCAGGATCCAGAAAAACCAAATTAAACCCGTGCGACGACCTGGTCGCCATAAAAAAGAAGGGCCGATCACCAACCCAAATCAAGGCTTCTCCACTCCCATCTCGAAAACATCTCTGTTGGAAATAGGATCCTGCGTGTTCGGTATGCGTCGTGCCGGGCGTGGCCACGGCCACCATCCGAGGGGAGTTAATTTTTTCATGGCCGCTCTCATTCCTCTGTTCTTGTCATCACGCCGGAAACCTGCGTAGCTGTGGCCTATGGCCAAAGGCAATCGCAGTCAGAAAAAAGAAATCAAGAAGAAGAAAAAAGTGCAACCCAAGGCGGCACCCGCGACCCGTCGCGGTTCTTGATCGCCCGCCGGCCAATGGCGGGCGGGGAGGGTTCACGTTGCTGGCGTCTCTATGGGCGCCATAGTCGTTTTATGTCCGCCTTTTTGCGGCCAGTCACTATGCTTTAGCTTTCACGGTTTAGTTTTTTTGGCTTTGTTTTCCCTTTCCGCTTTCCGCTTTCTTTTTTATTGTAGTCAAAATGATCCATCCCACGGCCATCATTCATCGGTCGGCAAAACTGGGTGCCAACGTCCGCATTGGTGCGTATACGGTGATTGATGCGGATGTGGAACTCGGCGCGGATTGCGTGGTCGGACCGCATGTTTATCTGACGGGCGTGACGAAAATCGGCTGCGGCAATCAATTCCACGCCGGCTGCGTCATTGGTGACGCGCCGCAGGATTTGAAATATCAGGGCGAACCGACGTGCCTCACCATTGGCGATCGCAACGTCTTCCGCGAACATGTCACCGTGCACCGGTCCAACAAACTAATCGAGGCCACGGCCATCGGCTCCAACAATTTGCTCATGGCCAGCGCGCATGTCGCGCACAACTGCGTCGTCGGCAACCACGTCATCCTTGCCAACGGTGCCCTGCTCGGTGGCCATGCGACCGTCCATGATCGCGCGTTCATTTCCGGCAACGCCCTGGTCCATCAGTTCACCCGCGTCGGCACGCTGGCTATCATGCAGGGCGGCTCGGCCGTCAGCAAAGATCTGCCGCCATTCACCATCGCCCGCGGCGACAACCGGATTTGCGGCCTGAACATCGTCGGCCTGCGGCGCGCGGGCTTTTCCGCGGCGGACCGGCTGGAATTGAAAAAACTCTATCACGCTCTGTTTCGCAGCGGGAACCTGTTCCGCACCGCCCTCGCCGAGGCGGAAACGCATTTCACCAGCGCCGGCGCCAAAACCCTCCTCGCATTTATCGCCGGCGCCAAACGCGGTGTGTGCGCGGATATCGGGTCCGGCGGCCGCAGTTCGGAGGATGAATGATTACCCTGCCAGAATACCAGGTGATGGGTGAAAACGGCGTGGAATACGGTCCGGTCTCCGCTGAACAGGTTCGCGTCTGGATTGGAGAGCGTCGACTGGACGCAAAAACGCCAGTCAAACCGGCCGGGGTGCGGGACTGGGTGTTCCTGGAATCGTTACCGGAATTTGCTGCCGCTTTTCAATCACCCGCGCCACGGCCAAAACGACACTGGTGGCCATGGGCGGTGGCCATCGGGATTATTTTAGCCGCCGGAGCCATTTTTTGGGAGCTGAAAAAAATTCACCACCATTGAACTATGTATAAAATCATTGGCACCGACGGCAAAACCTACGGGCCGGTCACCGCCGACCAGATCCGTACTTGGATCGCCCAAGGACGCGTCGACAACCGCACTACCGTTTTACGGGATGGGGCGGCTGAATGGACGTTCCTTGGCTTGCTGACCGAATTCGCGCCGTATTTTTCCGGGACACCACCGGTCATTGTGCCGCCCAAAATAGGCGCCCTGCCCACCCGCAGCACCAATGGGTTCGCCACGGCTGGCTTTGTCTGCGGCCTCCTTGCGTGGGCGTGCTGCTGCGGTTGCCCATTCAATGTTCTCGGCCTGATTTTCTCCATCCTCGCGTTGGCACAGATCCATGCACAGGTGGAAAAACAGGCTGGCTGGGGAATGGCGCTGACGGGGCTGATTTGCTCATCTACCAGCCTTCTTTTCAATATGGGACTAGGACTGGTTCAGCTTCTGCACACCCCCGCCAACTTGACCTGGCATTGGGGCGTCATCTGAATGAAGGCGGTGCCGCCCAAAATCCCCCGCACTTCTAATGGCCTGTTCGCGGGCATCCTTCTGGCCGCCACTGCGGTGGGACTCATCGTCGTGGTGTTTTTTTTCAATCCGGCCACACACCCGATTTATCCCGTCTGCCAGTTCCACCGCCTCACCGGACTGAACTGTCCCGGCTGCGGCATGACTCGCGCCCTTCATGCGTTATTGCATGCAAATGTTGCCACCGCCCTGCGTGACAATGCGTTATTTGTCCTCACGCTGGGCGCGGGATTCCTCCGTGCTGCGTGGTATGGCTGGAACCGGCTGAACGGCCAGCCGAACCGCGAATTTTTCCCGATGAAATTTCTGTGGCCACTGCTGACTGTAGCGCTGGTGTTCACTGTGCTGCGAAATCTGCCCGCGTTCAAATTCCTCGACCCGTAAAATTAGCGCTCAAAAGTAATATGTAGTTGCGGCGGGCTATGACCACTACTAAGACTGTAGAAAAAACTGTTACTGGACAGTGGACCGTTTTATTTACTCTGCCGCCCTTACACAACGAATTTTTAAACCGGTTCCAGCCTCGGTCACTTGCTTCCAACGCTCATTGGTGTAAGCTATTTTCATTATAAAAATAAAAGCCGCTGGAATTCGGCGCTGGTCAATTGGCACGAAATCCGAGATTGGATTCTTTGCCTGCGGCTTAAGCTGGTTGGTTTAATGGATGTCATTTATATGACCACACATAGGGTATTGTCGGAGCAAGCCCGCAGGTAACATTTGCCCTTTTGGATTTACACTAAACTGGTTAAAACATATTTTTTTGGAATTTTGGTTATCGGAAAGTAACCTTAAAGTATTTGTTCACCACAGGTGGTGCAGTTTGACAATTTTTGCATTGATCCTGGTTATTAGCCTAGATGGGTCTCAGATCAAGATGTCCATGCGGCACACATTTCAAAACTGGGTGACAAAAAATACTAAAAGTGATCTGGATTGTTTAAAGTCATGATTTTGCAGTCGGCAGAGCATTTCGACTTGTTCATTATTTTGGCGATTAAGTTGTTTTATTAGAGTTATCTTTAAAGGGTTATCGTTTGCGTTTGTTTTTATATCAAAATTGTTGAGTGATGTTTATTTATCCGAAATCGTATGATGTCATTGTCGTGGGCGCCGGCCACGCCGGTGTGGAAGCGGCGCTGGCCGCCGCCCGGATGGGCTGCGAAACCTTGCTCCTGACCATCAACGCCGATTCCATCGGTCAGATGTCTTGCAATCCAGCCATCGGCGGTCTCGCCAAGGGTCATCTCGCCCGAGAGATTGATGCGTTGGGCGGGGAAATGGGCAAGGTGACAGACATGTGCGGGCTTCAGTTCCGGATGCTGAACACCAAGAAAGGTCCTGCCGTTTGGGCTCCCCGTGCCCAATGCGATAAAAAGGCTTATCAGTTCCGCTTGAAGTGGATATGCGAGTCTGAGCCAAATTTGGATGTCAAACAGGGACAATCAGCCAAGATCCTTCATAAGGATGGCGTGGCGTCCGGGATTGAAACCCTGCTTGGAGTTCAGTATATCGCCAAGACAGTGGTGATAACGACCGGAACATTTTTGCGCGGACTAATGCACATTGGGTCCAACCAGCAATCCGGCGGACGGGCGGGCGATGCCGCAGCCATGAATCTTTCGGCCTCGCTTCAGGAATTGGGATTGGAACTGGGACGACTCAAGACTGGCACCCCGCCAAGGTTGTTGCGGAAGTCCATCGATTTTTCAAAGACTGAAGTGCAACACGGGGACGACCCAGTGCCTTATTTTACTTTTTGGAAAGACGATTTGTTCCACATGGAACATTCCAGACCTACTCCCGATAAATCGGGTGGGTCGAATGGAAAATATCCGCCGAATTCCATTTTAAACCGAATCCAGGGTCAGTTGCCTTGTTACATAACCTTCACGACGGATAAAACGGCCGAGATTATCCGGAAAAATCTACACAAGTCGCCGATGTATTCCGGCGTCATTGAAGGTGTCGGCCCACGCTATTGTCCCTCCATCGAAGATAAGATTGTAAAGTTCGCCGAAAAGGAGCGGCATCAGATCTTCCTAGAGCCGGAGGGGATTGAAACCGACGAGATCTATGTGAACGGTTTTTCCACCAGCCTCCCATTTGAAGTTCAGATCGGCATGGTGCGTTCCATCATTGGCTGCGAGAATGCGGAAATCATGCGTCCAGCCTATGCGGTGGAATATGACTTCTCCTTTCCCACCCAGTTGTACGCGTCGCTGGAGACGAAGATTTGCCGGAATTTATTTCTCGCTGGTCAGATCAACGGGACATCCGGTTATGAGGAAGCTGGCGCCCAAGGATTGATGGCTGGCATTAACGCTGCCCGTCGGGTGCAACATCGGGATCCCATCGTCCTCGGTCGTGATCAGGCTTACATCGGGGTCTTGATTGACGACTTGGTTACCAAGGGAACTTCTGAGCCCTATCGGATGTTTACCTCACGCGCGGAATATCGTTTATTACTCCGCCAGGACAATGCCGATTTACGTCTTTCACGAATTGGTTATGAAATCGGGTTGTTACCCACCCGCAATTTTGAAAAATTTGCGGCCAAGGAAATGGCGATCGAGGGCGAGATTGCCCGTTTACGCACAAATTATTCACAGCGGGATTCTCTGGCAAAGATTCTGTGCCGGACCGAAGTGTCTTATAACGATTTGCCCAGCAAAAATGCATCGCTTCCTGCAGAAGTAGTCGAGCAGGTTGAGATTTCCATCAAGTACGCGGGCTATGTTGATCGTCAGGAAATCGAAGTTACTCGCAACAAAAATCTGGAAGGCAAACTCATTCCGGACACGTTTGATTTTGGAACCGTCCCCAGTCTGCGGCTTGAAGCGCGGCAGAAGTTGGCAAAGATCCGGCCGCGCACCATCGGTCAAGCCGGTCGCATTTCGGGAGTCTCTCCAGCGGACATTAGCATTTTATTGGTCTGGATGAAGCGCGGCGCTTCAATTACACCTGCCGAGTCCATTCTTTCAGAACCTACTTGTCCGCTCACGCCCAGTGATGAATAGGCACGATCCAGTCGATTAATCTATTCAATCGGTGGCTTTTCTAATTCGAATAATATGAGGAATGGCGCGTCACCAACTCAAATTAATTTCATCAAAAACTCTCGCATCCCGGTTTGACCTAGGTCTGTTCGGGCCGATACGTGGTCCGTTTAGCATTTCTGCAAAATGTATTAACCGCTGGTTAAAAACAGCTAGCCAGAATTTCACCATCATCGATGACACAAATTTGCAATAGAGATCATATCAATAGTTTATAACAAAAAAGCAGCTATTTATAGATTTTCGTTTCCAATCTTTGGCAGATTATTTGTTCAATGATTTTCCAGTTGTTGTAAGAGAAGGCCGGCGCTGTTAAAGTGGGGATCAATCGCCAACGCTCGCTGGGCTGCGGCTTTGGCTTCCTCTAATTTTCCCAAATGGAGGAGGACGGTGGCTCGGGCAAACGGGATTTGCGGATCATTGGGGTCGCTGGACTCTGCCCGAATCAATGCGTCAAGTGCACCTGAGACGTCACCGCGTCCATTCCGCGCCAGACCCAGATTATACCAAGCGCGTGGATGATGCGGATCACAAAGCACCGCCTGCTCCAATTCCGAAATCACACGCGCCGTGTCTCCCGCCTCATTCAATGCCAGCGCCAGCTTGTAATGATATTCCGCTTCCTTCGGCGCTAGTTTAATGGCGGCTTCCAACTGTTCAACGGCTTCGTTCATGCGCCCCAACTGACTTAACAAGATCGCCATATCATGCCGTATTGGAGGAGAATACGGATCTTGCTGCACCGCTTTTTGGTAGTGCAGGACCGCGTTGGTCAAGTCGCCGCGACGGGCTTCAAAGGCACCCATCTGCAACTGGCCGGCCGGCTGATCGGCAGTGAAATCGAGAAATGCCAAATACTCGCGGCCGGCCAGTGAATTCGTATCGAGCATGGCCGCCAGATGTCGCGCGGTTTCGATACGCACATTACGTGATCCGTCCTGTAGGCGTGGTTGTAATGCCGCCACAATGTCGGGTCGCCCACCTTCAGCCAGTGGTCCGAGCGAAAAGACCGTCATTTCACGGACGAGGGGGTTCGTGTTGGACAATTGATTTAGCAAGGCTGCTGTGGCCACAGGCTCATTGGCCCAACGCGCCAACATTCTGGCGGCCACGGACTGCCAATAGGGGCTGCTCTCTGTCGTCAGCATTTCCGTTAATGGGGTCAAAATTTTGGCATCTCCTTGCTTGGCTCGGGCGACGGTTTGGGCACGTTGACGATATAGCCGGTTCATATTGGTGCCATACCACTTGTCGACGTAACTCAGATTCCAATCCGTACCCTTATCGGCATGACACCGCTCGCAGGCGTTCGGGATGCCAAACTGCTTGGTCAGCAATGGATCGGGAATGGTAAAACCATGGTCGTGACGCCAATGGCGTTGCATATAGACCGTCTGGGGCATGTGGCAATTCACACACTCTCCGCCGGATTCCTTCACCGGGGCGGAGCGATAATTCTCCAGATTCACTCCGGTAAAAATCCCGTTGGTGTTATAGCCATAAACTTGATGGTGACTATGCGTGACGGGATTAATGGTCGGTGCGTTGGTCATGCCGGGTGCGTGACAGCTCAAGCACAGCATATTTCCGGGCAACTTCGTTTTCAGGGTGTGGATGTTATGACAATCCATGCACCGCACTCCGTGATCGTGCATCCGGCTGCCCAGGAACGCCGTAAATTCATAATCCTCGTTCCAAATCTGACCATCCGGATAAAATATATCCGAATCATCCACAATGGTGAGCAGATGATGATCCCAATAACTATCACCGGGTGCGGCATCACCGGTGATTTCCGCCCGCCGCGAATGGCAGCCCGCGCAGGTTTCAAACATCTGTTCCCGCGTGATTTTGCGGATCGTTGGGTCCACCAGGTCCTGATCCTTATGGGCATGTTGCCAGTCATTATGCGCTTTCATTGGCCCATGGCAGGATTCGCAGCCCACGCCCATCTCGACCATGGTTGTGTGATACGTATCGGTGGCTGGGTTGAAACTCTTTCGCAGGCGAGTGTTATGGCAGACGGCACACATGGAATTCCAATTCATCCCCCGCCCGAGCCAATGGCCCCACTCTCCTGGCATGCGATCCTCGGTGCCATAGACATTGAACCATTCATTTGTACGCGGATCCCAGGCCGCTTCCGACACCTGCCAGCGGCCCCCCGGCACTGGCACCAGCATCTGGCGCAATGGAAAATTGCCAATCACTCTTTCCGCCTTGAAGGTCTCATTGCTGCCGTGCAACCCGGCGGTGATCAGTTGATAAATCCCGTTGGTTACCCGCAACGAAGTCTGCTGGCTGGCGTGATGAAAAGTTTGCGGCGGCATGAAGGCCGCGTTTTCAAAATCAGGCAGCGGCAGCCGTTCGGCGAGGCCGTGGTTGGATTTCTTCCACGCGGCATAAGCTTCCTCGTGGCACTCGCGGCAGCTCGCAGAGCCGCCATATTGCGCATAAACCTCGGCCGTCGTGACGGTTCGCAGGCCATTTGAACCCACCGCTTCCGCATGGAGCCGGCTGGCACCGGTGTCCAGCCAGACGGCCGTCACCAGGGCTAAAACAACCCAGCCCTGGGCAAGGGTGGGCGCCGCTATAAAATGGGTCTTGCTAGCCATAGCCAAAAATAATAGATCACGCTCGGCGGACTGGCGATTCCTAATCGCCAGTCCTCGGCACGGGCGCGTCCTGTTACAGGTCTTCCTTTGTCAGGGCTGACCGAAGTGTCTCCACCCCGAAAGAGCCGATACCTTTATCCCTTCGGTGTGAATCTTCCGTAGCGCAATGCCAACGTCGGCAGCACCAACAGATTCAGCAAGGTTGAAGTCACCAGTCCACCCAGAATCACGATCGCCATCGGGCCTTCAATTTCACGACCCGCCTCACCTGAACCAATGGCCAAAGGCAACAATCCCAGCGCGGTGACGAGTGCGGTCATCATGATGGGGATCAGCCGTTCCGTTGCACCACGCACGGCGGTCTCCAACCCCCAAGGCCGTTTTTCCTCGTTCACCAGATGCTCGAAATGCGAAATCATCATAATAGAATTCCGCATGGTGATGCCAAACAGAGTCACAAAGCCCACCAGAGTTCCCAACGAAAGCGATCCGCGCCCTTCATCTCCAAAAAAACCGACGAGAAAGATGGCTAGCACGCCGCCGACCAGCGCAAAGGGCAGATTCGCCAATACCAGCAGGAGATGACTCGCTTTGCGGAAAACGATGGCCAGCAGCAAAATGATGCCCGCGGCGGCCACCAACGAATGTAGCAGCAGTTCACGCTGCGCCTGCGCTTGTTGCTCCGCCGCCCCGCTAAACTCCACATAGACACCCGGCGGAAATTTCACTTTGGCGGCAATCGTGTTTTTCGCCTCATCCACAAAGGAAGCGACATCGCGTCCGGCGGGATTGCAGGTGAGGGTCTGTCGCCGGCGGGCGCCGTCATGCAGAATCGCATAGCGCCCGGTCGCCAACGACACGTCGGCAAGTTCGCGCAACGGCATCTGCACACCCTGCGTATTGGCGATCAGCAGGTCTCCGACCGCCTCCGGTTGCTGCCGGGCCGCCGGGTCCAGAATCACCGTCACGTCAAATACCTTCTCCCCCTCGTAAATCTGGGCGGCGACTTCGCCTTCATAAGCCGTTTGCACGGCTTCCAGCACCTCCAGCGGGCGGAAACCCAGTTGGGTCAGCCGCTCAGGGCGCAGTTTCACCGCCAGGCGCGGAGCGCCCGGCGGTGCGGAAATCTGCACGTCCGCCGCGCCCGGAACTTTCGCGAGCACCGCCGCCACCTCCTGCGCCTTCGCGTCCAGCAGGTCGAGGTCATCTCCGAAAATGTTGAGAACCACCTGCGCGGTCTCGCCCGCAATGGTTTCGCCGATGCGGTCCCCCAGGAACGTCAGCACTTCGCTTTGCACGCCGGGGTATTTTGCCAGCCGTGTGCGGATGTCATTTTGAACTTTTTCCTGATCATCGCCCGCCGTCGGTTTGAGTTCCACATGCATTTCGGCGCGATGCGGCCCCCAGGTGTCCTCGCCGCCCTGTGCCCGGCCAATCTGCTCCTCAACACTTTGCACCTGCGGAATCTGCAGCAGCTCCGCCGAAATGATCTCGCCCAGCCGCCGCATTTCCGTCAGCGAGGTGCCCGGGGCCATGGTGAGCTGGACGACAAAATGGCCTTCGCGGAAATCCGGCAGAAATTCGCCGCCAAAAAACGGCAGCGTCGCCAGCGCGCCCATGAATAAAACCAATGACACGGCGATAATGGTTTTGGGCGCGCGGCTGATTTTCTCAAGGAGCCGACGATGGCCGTTTTTCAACCGTTGCAAATAATCGGGTTCCGCGTGCGGCTTCATCCGTGACAGCAGTGCAAAGCACAGCGCGGGCGTCACCGTCAGCGCCACCACGAGCGACGCGAGGTTGGCGAGAATAAACGTGATGCCGAGCGGCTGAAAAAACCGGCCCTGCAAACCGGACATCGTCAACACCGGCAAAAAAACCATCGCAACAACAAAGGTGGCATAGACCACCGCGCTCCTGACTTCCAGCGAGGCGTCGAGAATGACATTATACAATGGACGTGGCTCCGGCCGAATAAGGTTTTCGCGCAGCCGCCGCAAAATGTTCTCCACGCAAATGATGGCATCGTCCACCGCCACGCCGATGACGGCGGCCAATCCGCCCAGCGTCATGGTGTTGAGGGTCTGCCCAAAATGGTCCAGCACGATCACGGCCGTGAGTAGCGACAACGGAATGGCCGTGAAGGAAATTAGCGCCGTCCGCCAGTCCAGCAGGAATATGAACAGCACCACGCCAACCAGCGCCGCCCCCAGCAGCAGCGAGTTTTTCAGGTTATGAATCGCGATCTCAATGAACGTGGCGGGCCGGTGCAGGCCAGGCACATATTCAATGCCCGCCGCCGTGAACGTCGGTTTCATCTCGTTCAAGGCGGTCTCCACGGCGAGGGTTGCCTCCATCGTATTCGCGTCGAACTGGCTCGCGGTCGTCATGAGGATGCCGGGCTTGCCATTGATGAGCGCATCGCCGAATTTCGGCTCCCCGGCGACAACCACTTCCGCGACGTCTTTTAAGCGGGTGCTGCGGCCGTCGCGTTGCATCACCACCACGTCACCCAACTGCGCCGCCGTGAGAGACTGGCCTTCCGTCTGCAGCACGAGCCGTTGCGACGGAGTTTCAATAAAACCCGCGCCCCGCACGCCCGTCGCCGAACGCGCGGCCGTCAAGACATCCGCTATGGAAACTTGCAACGCCTGCAGGCGCTCCGGTTTCACTTGAATTTGCAACTGCCGCACTTCGCCGCCGAAGACTTTCACTGCGGCGACTCCGGAAACCGCCAGCAATTTGGTCCGCACGGTCCAGTCGGCGAACGTCCGCAGCGCCATCGGCGACAGCTTGTCTGACGTCAGGCCGAACTTCAGCAAATCCATCGTCGACGACGTGAGCGGCTCCATCACCGGCGGAGACACGCCCGTAGGCAGGGTGCCGCCAACCTGCGCAATCCGCTCCGCAATCATCTGGCGGGCCCGGTAAATTTCCGTACCTTCCTTGAACACCGCCGTGACGACCGACAAGCCCTGAATGCTTTCCGAGCGCACCGAATCGAGCTCGCCGGCGCCGCTTAACGCCCCTTCCACTGGCCGCGTCACAAGCGCCTCCACCTGTTCCGGCGCAAGGCCCGGGGCCTCGGTCTGCACAGTCACCTGCGGCTGCACGAAATCAGGGAAGACATCGAGCTTGGCATTTTTGGCGACGTAAACGCCGTAAAGTATCAGGCCCACCGCCAGCGTGATGACCACGCCGCGGGCGCCCAAAGAAAGTTCAACCAATCGTCGTAGCATGATTTAATCGCGTTGGCCGGAGTTAAAACCGCCGTCACTCAACTCGGCGGAGAGCAGTGTCTGCGCTCCAGTGACCACAATGCGGCTGGTGGCCGCCACTTCTGCGGAAAAGAATCCGCCCGTCACGGGACGGTCGAGTGGAATTTCGCGGCGCGAAAAACTGGTTTCGCCCGTCTGCACAAACACCCAACCCTTGCCCTCGTGCCGCAGCACCGCGCTGGCCGGAATCACGACGCCGCTGACCGGCGCCGCCGAACTTTTGACAAAAGCTGTCACGGCCTCGCCGGGTATGAGGCGGTCTCCGGTATTCAAATCGTCATTTATAAACAGCAGTCCCTGCTGCTGCATCTGCGCATCCATCACCGGCAGCACATCAAAAAAACTCACCGGGATTGGCTGCTCCCGCAAAGCCAGGGGCACGAGGCGTGCCACGGGTGACCCAGAAATGCGTTCACCCGCCGGTAAATCAATGCGGATCAAGCCGCCGCCGCCGGCCAGTTGGTCCAAATCCATGCCCGGCTTCTCCGATCCGCCCGTTGGGATATTTTTTTTATCCGCCATTTGAGCAATCCGTTTGCCCCAGCCGTTTTCAATTTTGATTCGGGCCGTTTTTAGCGTTGCCAGGCTTTGCCGGTAAGCCGCCTCACTGTCTTGAAAAGCGCGTTGAGAAATATTCTGATCTTGTTTCAATTGCTTCGCCCGTTCCCATTCCTGCTGCGCGGTGTCACAGGTGATTTGCGCGCGCCCCAGATCCGCCAGCAGATCTAAAAGCGGCGCGGGGTCGAGCGCGCGGCCAAACGCCTTGATTTCCGGCTGCCATTGGAGGGGGAGGGGGTTGGCGGATTCGAGACCCAGTCGCTTTTGGGTGGTCACCTCGAGCGTCAAAAACGTTTCGCCGTTGGTCCCCTGCGTGATTTTGAGCGCCTCGGTTTTGACCGGGGCTTCATCGCTGCGGGCGGGAAACCCGCTGGCAACCAGTGCGGCGGAGAGCAAAAGCTTTGGAATCATTTTCATGGCTGGGATTTGGTGGGTAAAAATTTCAGGGCGTCGAACTCGTCTGCCGGCCGCTGCAACGCATCTTCGAGCGCACCGAGGGCGGCTTGCAGCTGCGTCTCGCCGTCGAGCTGCGCGAGCCGGACGGCATTCAAGTCCATCTCGGAGTTGAGCAAATCCAGTGGCTCAGCCGCGCCAGCTGACACTTGTGCCGCCACGGATTGTTGCTGGCGCTGCCCCAGGGCGAACAGACCGGCAGTGGTTTTTGATTGGGCCAGCGCCACGTCAAGTCCGGCTGCCGCACGGTCCAGCGCGGCGATGATCTGGGCCTGCAGCTGGAGACATTTCGCCGCTGCCAGTTCACGGCGGGCTTTGGCCTCGGCTATCGGCCCCTGGTTTTGATTCAACACCGGAAGTTCAAGGGTTAATCCCAGCGTCCATTTGTTGTCGCCCTGATCGAACTGGTAGCCGGGGTTGAGATGCACATCGGGATACTGCTTCGCAATTTCCAGCTGCAAATCGGCTTCCGCAGCCGCGTAATCCGCCAGTGCCGCGTGCATATCCGAACGCCCGAGCAACGCGGCCCGGCGCGCCACGCCGGATTTAAAATCCCCCGAAGTGGGCGTTAAAAAATCGCTATCCAATGAAATTTCATCCAGCGCGGCCAGCGGCAGGCCAATCGCCTCGGCCAAATGCGAGCGGGCGGCGGCCAGCGCCGCCTGGGCGCCGCTCAGTTCGAATTGTGTTTTATTCGACGCCATTTGGGCCGTCACAAATTCCGGTCTGGCAATGGCTCCGACATTCAGGCGCTGCCCAAGCCGCCCCGCAATCTCATTTTGCGTCTCAAATTGTTTTTGCAGCAGCACGATCCGGTTTTGTTCCGTGGAGCATTCCAGCAGCGCGGCGCGCACGCCGCTCCGGATTTGCCACGCCACCGCGACGTAAGCCCACCGCGCGGCCTCGGCAACTTTCGCGGCGGCGGCAATGCGCTTACCACGTTTGCCCGCCGTTTCCAGCGGCCAATCCAGATTGACCGTGGGGGACCAGGGCGACGGGATAAGCGTGGTCGAGTTGAAAGTGGGCGAAACACTCAGGGTTGGATTGGGCCGCCCGCCCGCCGTGATGATGCCGGCCTCAGCAACCCGCCATTGGGCCTGAGCAACGGCGAGGTCGGGATGAAAATAATAGGCGGCCAGCGTAAGGGCATTCAAACCCCACCTCGGCGGCGGCCAATTTCTCTGCACATCGACAGCATTAGTCCCGGCAAATAATTTCAGACCGGCGTCGTCCAACCGCCGCGCCTCAAGCCGGGTGGCGGTTTTATCGGGGTCCAGTGACTGCGCGTGATAATGGACGCACCCGGTTAGCAAACCGGCGATGAGAATGATTGGCCAGGGTTTCACGTGTTTTTTTCTCCAGACAAAAGCGGCAGGCGGACGGTGACAGTCGTCCGGCTTTCAGCCGATGCCATGCGGATCTCGCCATGATGCGCGCGCACTATCCATTGGGCAATGCTCAAGCCAAGACCGCAGCCGTCTACCGTGGAATTATGCGCCGGGTCGCCGCGAAAGAAACGCTCAAACACGCGCGGCAACAATTCCGGTGCGATCCTTTTTCCGGTATTGCCAAGGGTCAGTTCGGCGACCTCACCGTCACGCCGCAATGAGAATTCCACCGTGCCGCCGGGCTGGTTGTATTTGATGGCGTTGTCGGCCAGATTCAGCAAGAGCTGGCGCAGCCGGTGCCGGTCTCCGAGGATGGATAGCGGTTCACATACGCCCAGCTTCACCGCAATATTCGCCGGCTTGGCCAGAATCTGCGCATCGTCAAAAACATCGCGAACGATTTCGTCCAAAGCCAGCGAGGCACATTTCAGATCGATCTGGCCAGCGTCCGCCTTGGTGAGCAATGTCAATCCGTCCACGATTTTGGTGAGCCGTTGGATTTCATCGAGCTGGCTCAACAGTTTTTCGCGCTGGGCCGGCGCCAGCGCGGCCTGATTCAGATCCGTTTCCAGCTCTCCGTGCAGGACGGTGAGCGGCGTTTTCAGTTCATGTGAGGCGTGCAAGGTGAATTCGTGGATGCGCTGGAATGAGCCGTCCAGCCGGGTGGTCATCGCGTTGAACACCTCGGTCAGGCGATCCAGTTCGTCGCCATTCCCGGAGCCGGAGATTTTTTGCTTCAAATTGCCTTCGTGTATTTTTTCCGCCACATCCGTGAGTGCAGCTACAGGCGCAAAGGCCTTACGCGTCAGCCACCAACCGCCAAGCAGACCTACGACAATCGCCGAGCCGCCATAAATGATGATGATTTGCGTGATATCCACGCCGGCATCATCGTCCACCGTCGCTTCGCGGTGGTGGGCGATTTTGGCGCGGGTTTCGACCACCAGTTCAGAATACATGACGATGCCGATGACCAGCAGCGACACGGAAAAAATCACCGCATACCAGAGTGTGAGGCGGGTTCGGAGGGTCATGCGCTCTCCTTCAGCACATAGCCGATGCCGCGCACGGTATGCAGCAGTTTTGGCTCAAAGCCGTCGTCAATTTTTTCGCGCAGCCGTTTCACATAGACGTCCACCAGGTTCGTGCCGGGATCAAAGTCGTAGTCCCAGACTTTTTCAATGATGCTCATCCGCCCGCAAATGCGGCCGGGATTGTGCAACAGAAATTCCAGCAACCGGTATTCGCGGGCCGTGAGTTCAATTTTTTCCAGGCCGCGGCTGGCTTCGTGCGCGACGGTGTCGAGCGTCAGGTCGGCCAAACGCAACACGGTGGATTTGGTTTCGCCTCCGCGCCGGACCAGAGCCCGGACCCGGGCGACGAGTTCGGCGATGATGAATGGTTTCGGCAGATAATCATCCGCCCCAGCATTGAGTCCGGCAACACGTTCATTGACTTCGCCGCGGGCGGAAAGTAGCAAGACGGGCGTGGCGTTTTTGCGTTCGCGCAACTGCGACAACACGCTTAAGCCGTCACGGCCCGGCAACATAATATCCAGGACCAACGCGTCGAACGGCGTTGTCAAGGCGGCCGTCAGCGCGTCGGCGCCATTGCCACAAACGTCCACCGCATAGCCTTCGGCCTGCAGCGCCTTACGGATAAACGCGGCGGTTTTCTTTTCGTCTTCTACAACCAGAATGCGCATGCCTAAAGCTAAATTTTTTATTGGACCGGCTTGCCGGACAGCATGTCGGTCAGATCCTTGTAGGCTTCGGCAAATGCCTGGGCGTTGACCTGGTCCATGGCTCCGGGCGCAAGCCCCTCAATGAGCCGCAGACGGTTCAAAATCAGCGGCACATCTTGTGCGCCGGGATGGTGTGGATCCGATAGTCCGTCTTCGTTCAAATCCTCGATTAAATCCTTTCGTTCGCCGGCGGGAAGCGTCGGGTCGTTGATGGCTTCCATCCAATATTGTTCCGCTGCCGGGTCAGTGCCGACCAGGCTCAAAGCCGTGCGGGCATCGGGATCCTGAATCGGCTCTTTGACCTTTGCGGCAGGTGCGCTTTGGCCGACCGCGGTGTGTCCCTTCGGAACCGGCACTGCCTTCGTCATCGCAATCGGCTCCAGGGCTTGGTTTTGACCACCCGAAATTTCCAGTGGTGGCTCGGGCGTTGATAAGGGAGCTGTTGCCACCGGAGTCAACGCCGGCCGGGCCACCAGCTCCTTTGTCACGAGGACAGTTTTCTGCGGCCCCAGCATGACCAACCCTGCAGCCACGACCCCGAGGGAAGCTGCCAAACAAAGCGCGCGCGTCTTTTTGTCCATGTGGGTGATCTTGTGAGCCAGCCTGTCGAGGCCGCTCAAGTTTTGGTCGCCCGGGCCAACTTCTTCAGCAAATCCTCCAAAGCCGCTTTGCCTTTGGGAAGATTCGTGTGGCTGCTACGAAGTGCGGAGATACCCTTGTCGAGCGTCTTATCGAGTGAGGTCCAGGTGGCCTCATCTTTGGGCCGCAATACTTTTTCCTGATCGTCCCAAGCTGTTTCCAAATCCGTAAGCTTGGCCACCATCTCGGTCTGTTTGCCCGCCGCGAGGGCTTCCAGCGTTGCCTGAGTCAGCGCCTTGAATTCCTGCGTCTCCGCCGTAGTATAAACCGGAGCGGCTGCCACAGTGCGAGCGGCAGATGGAGGTTCTTCCGCGCTGCCAGCGGTCAAGCAAGCCGCGCTGCACAAAGTCGCCAAGCCGATGGATAAGATTGATCGATTTTTTTTCATTGTGTGAATAGGGGTTGGTTCAAAGGCGGATGAATGCTTGTGAACAGTCGCCTTTTATCAGTCCTTGTCTTCACCCTTTTTCTTGGCTTTGGCGGCGTCCTCGGCAGCTTCCTTGGCTTGATCTGCGGGCGTCTCCGTTTCGACGGCCACCAGGGCACCGGTCATGGCATCCACGGCGATTTCCTGGATGTCCTTGGAATCCGGCGTGGTGATATCAAACGACCAGATCAGCTTGCCTTTTTCCTTTTCCAGCTCGCCGTCCTTGACCGTGCCGTTGGGCACCTTGGCGAGGGCGGTTTGCTGCGCCTGCGCCTGCGTGATTTTGGCCTGCGCCTGCAATTCGGCCTGTTCCTGTTTTTCCGAGGCACAGCCGCTAACGCCGAGCGCGACCAGCGCCACTAATCCGCTGATGATAGCTTTGTTTTTCATGTTTATTTAATTGTGATTTTGCGGAATTGTTTCCGCGCCGTCAGTTAACCAGAAGTCCATGACACCCCCATGAACCGCAGATGAATCTTTCGTCATCTTCACTTCGGTCCGAAAACCAGAATCTTGAAACTGCCAGCGACCAACTTACCGCGCTTTTGACCTTCCGCCGGGGCGTCAAATTTGGCCGAGGCGAGATATATTTTGTGGGTCGCAGGGTCGAGGGTCATCGTCCGCGCGCCTTTTTCGGTTTTCAACGTCTGCACCACGGTCAATTGGTCGCCCTCCTCGTGTGCAATGGTCACCGTCCCATTGCCGCAGGAGGCAAAAGCGAGTTGTGTTCCCGGATCAAAGGCGTTGGCGTCCACACCGTCCCCGATGGGAACCGTTGCTACGACCTTGCCGCTGGTGCTGTCCACCATCGCCATCAACTGATTGCCGCAGCCGAGGAAGAGGTGGTGGTTTTTTTCGTCATAGGCCATGCCGCTCGCTTCTTCTCCGGGCGCAATGGGCCACCGGTTGGCAACGGTGTGTTTCTTCGCGTCAATCGCGACCAATTCGCTGGTATCCTCGATATTATTGAAAACAAGACCAGCCTTCTCATCGACGGCGGCGAATTCCGGTTTGCCCCCGAGCGGAATGGTGGCGACCACCAGCCCGGTCTTCGCCGCAATCACCGTGGCCGACTGACCGCGACCGTTGAACGTGTAAAATTCCTGCTGACCCGGCTCATACAACATGCCATCAGGGTTGGCGCCTGTGTCCACTTTTGAAATCGTTTGCAGGGTCTTCAGATCCACCAATGCCGCCTTGTTTTCGCGGCCGCACGTGACCAGTCCGCGACCCAGGTCCGGGGCGATGGCGACGCCGTGGACGCCGGGCGTGTTGGTGATTTCACCCATCACGGCGTCTTTCACCAAGTCAATCACGACGACTTTCGAGGCGTGGCTGACATACAGCCGCTGCGCCGCCGAATCCACGGTCAGGTAATCCCAACCGCCGTCACCGCCAACGGGAATGGTTTTGAGGAGTTGATAATCGGTTTTGGCGGCGTGACCGGTGCTGACGGCGACGAGGCCAAACGCCAGCGTGAGGGAGAGCAATGGTTTCATAGAAACACGATTAAACGGCCAAACGCCGGCGCCACGCAATAAAAACTCTGTGACAATTTTGTCATCCGCCAATGGGTGCCCCGTCCACGTTATTGGCATCGGCGTTTGACTATTCACAGCCAATTCACTAACGTCCTGTTTCGTAGAATCAAAATTTTGCCCTTTATTTATGGCTGCCAAACCTGCCGACAAGTCCATTGAGAAATCTGCCGCTGACTCCAAAGCGGCCGCGACGCGTGAACGCGAACTCGAGGCCGCGATTTCATCCATCACCAAAGCCTATGGTGACGGCGCGATCATGCGCCTCGGTGATGCGCGGGCCCTGGTGAAAATCGATGTCATCCCCACCGGCGGGCTGGCGATTGACCTCGCGCTCGGCGTCGGCGGCCTGCCGCGCGGCCGCGTGGTGGAGATTTACGGACCAGAATCTTCCGGCAAAACCACGTTGATGCTGCACGTTATCGCCAACGCGCAAAAGGCCGGCGGCCTTGCGGCGTTCATTGACGCGGAGCATGCGCTGGATCCCGGTTATGCGAAAAAGCTCGGCGTCAACCTGGATGATCTGCTCGTCTCGCAGCCGTCTTCAGGCGAAGAAGCCCTGACCATTTGCGAAACGCTCGCGCGCTCCAATGCGCTCGATGTGATCGTGGTGGATTCCGTGGCCGCGCTCGTGCCCAAGGCCGAGCTCGACGGCGACATGGGCATGGCCACGATGGGCATGCAGGCCCGCCTAATGTCGCAGGCGCTCCGAAAACTCACGGCGATTCTGGCCAAGTCCAAGACCACGTGCATTTTCACCAACCAGTTGCGCGAAAAAGTCGGCGTCATGTTCGGCAGCCCCGAAACGACGCCGGGCGGCAAGGCGCTGAAATTTTACGCCAGCGTGCGCATGGACATCCGCCGCAAAGACCAGCTCAAGGACGCCGCCGGCAACGTCTACGGCAATCACACCCGCGTCAAGATTGTGAAGAACAAGGTCGCGCCGCCGTTCGCCGAGGCCGAATTCGACATCATTTACAACCACGGCATTGACAAGGAAGGCAGCATTCTCGATGTGGCCATTGACTGTGGCGCGGTGGACAAAAAAGGCGCCTGGCTGCAATTCGAAGGCGCCCTCATCGGCCAGGGCAAGGACGCCGCCAAGAAGGCGCTCGCCGAAAAGCCCGAACTCGCCCAAAAAATCATCGCGGCCATCCATGTCAAGCGCGCCGCCGCCCCCGCCGCCGAAGCCAAATAATATTTTTAAATCCTAATTTTTGTTTTACATGAGCACCGCTTCCGATCTCGACCTCAACTTGGACAATCTCTTCCAGCCCGCATGGGCGCAGGGGAAAACCGAGACCAACAAATTTGCAAAATTCACCGGCAACGAAGGCGTCAAACCCGAGCGCCAATTCAGCGGCAAGCCCGGCGAACGCCGCGCTCCGCGACGCGACGGCGCTAGTGCCGGCGGCGGGGGTGAACGCCGGGGCGGCTTTGGCGGCCCGCCGCGGGGTGGCGGTTCTAAATTCGGCGGTGGCGACCGCCAGGGTGGTTTCCGTGGCGGCGACCGGCGCGATGAACCGCGCGCTGAGCGTCCCGCGCCGCCCGCGCCGTTGCCTGAGCTGACCGTCGCCTTCATTCCCGAGGAACGCGGGGTTGAACAGCTCGCGCGCCAGATCAAGGTAACCGGCCGCGCGTATCCGCTATTTCAAATCGCGCTGCTCATTCTGCAGAAGGCGGAACGCTATTCCGTCCAGCTCACGACCAAGAAAAAGGCCGATGGCACGCTGGAAAAACTGTTTGTCTGCGCGCTCGACGAGTCGCCCTGGACAAATGAAGACGAAGCCGTTGCGCACGTCCTCAAGAATCATTTCGGCACGTTTTATCAGGCCGAACGCACGGCGACGGAGCCACCGAAGGGCGTTTACACGTTCGTCGCGCAATGCGGTATGAGCGGCGAAATCCTCGGCCCCCCGAACTATCACGATTACCAGAACCAGTTGCGCAAGCTGCACGCGGAAAAGTTTTCGCGGATGCCGTTCGATATGTTCAAGGCGCGCGTGAAAATCGTGAAAGACGAAGTTGTCGTCAAAAAGTGGATTGAAGACCAGAGCTTCAAGACGGAATTCGTCTGCCTCAACGTGCCAGAGCCGCTCAAGCTCCCCTCCATGGAAGAGGTGGAAAAGCATTTCCGCGTGACCCACAAGGATTCAATTATCAAGGCGGTGGAAACGCTCACGGTCGCCGGTCTGGCGAGCCGCAGCCTGCGCTGCAGCGGGTTGCAGCGGCTCATCCGCCAGGAATGGGATCATCAGAAGTTTTTCCCCCTGCCGATCGCCACGAAGCTGAGCCAGCAGTTTGCCCAGTACGGCCTGCAATTTTTCAAGGTCAACAAGACCGTCACCCACGTCAGCGTCGCCCGGCCGCAATTCCTCGACATCGAAGCCACGCCGGTTTCGGAAAACATCAAGCGGATCGTGGATTACATCAACGGCAACGCGAAATGCACGCGGAAAAAATTGATTGAGGCGCTCGCCCCCACGCCCAAGGTGGTGAAAGCGCCGGTCACGGAAATCCCCGTCGTCCCCGCTACCGAAGGCGACGTTGCGGCCAAACCGGCCGAACCCGCCGCTCCCGAAGCCACGCCGGAACAAACGGCGGTCATCGTGGATCTGCATTGGCTCATTCATCAAGGTGCCGTGCTGGAATTCGCCGACGGGCGCATGGAAACGGCCAAGAAGCCCGCGCCCAAGCTGCCGAAACCGGAAAAGAAAACGGCCGCCGCAAAGCCCGCCGCTGACGGCCCCGCCGCCACGGCCGTGGAGCCGGTGACTGCCGAAAATATAGCAGTGGAACTGGCCGCCGAAATGACGGCTCCGGTGGAAGCTCCCACTGCCCCGACGGTTGAAACGCCGGTTCAGCCAGAACCGACGACCCCGGAAGGAAGTGCCGCGTGAAATTCGCCGCTCTGGGATTGAGTGAAAAGGTGCTCGAAGGCGTTCGCGCTGTCGGCTACACCGAACCGACGCCCATTCAATTGCGCTCGATTCCGCTGGTCCTGTCCGGCAAGGACGTCATCGGCAGCGCACAGACCGGCACCGGCAAGACGGCGGCATTTGCACTGCCCATTCTTTCCAAGCTCGGCCAGCACCAGCCCGGCGGGCCGCGGGTGCTCATCCTGGAGCCGACCCGCGAACTCGCGGCGCAAGTCGAAACCGCCTTCCGCGATTATGCGCGCTTTCTGGACTTGAAAATCACCGTCGTCTTCGGCGGCGTGGGTTATGGCAAGCAGAACGATGAATTGAAAGCCGGCGCGGACATTATTGTGGCCACCCCCGGACGCTTGCTCGATCATTTAGAGCAAGGCACGGTGAAATTGGACAAGGTGGAATTTCTCGTCCTCGATGAAGCTGACCGGATGTTGGACATGGGCTTCCTCCCCGACGTGCGCCGGCTCGTGGAAAAATGCCCGCGCCAACGCCACACGGCCTTGTTTTCCGCCACGGTGCCGCCGCAGATCGAAACGCTCATCCAATGGGCGATGCACAGCCCGGAAACGATTGAAATCGGGGCCCGGCGCACACCCGCCGAGACGGTCAAGCATGTCATCTATCCCGTTTCCGATACGCAGAAGACCGATCTACTGCTGGAGCTGCTCAATCGCGTGAACTACGATTCCGTGATCATTTTCTGCCGGACGAAGCACGGCGCCGACCGCGCTGCCAGCCTGCTTAAGCGCGCGAACCACGCCGTGGCTGTTCTCCATTCCAACCGCACCCAAAAAGAGCGGGAGCAGGCCCTGCAGGGCTTTCGCGAAGGCAAATACGAAGTCCTCGTCGCCACCGACATCGCGGCGCGCGGTCTCGACATCGCGGATGTGAGCCACGTCATCAACTACGACGTGCCGCAGCATCCGGAGGATTACATCCACCGCATCGGGCGCACCGGCCGCGCCGAGGCCACCGGCGACGCCTTCACCATCATGGTAGCCGAGGATGCTCCGCATGTTTTCGCCATCGAACGATTCATCAGCCAGAAGATCCCGCGCGTGAAGCTGGAGAATTTTGATTACCGCTACACCGCTCTATTTGAAGAAGCTAAACCCGGCGCGGCGGCCGCGGGTTTCCCCGGCAAGGTGCGCGGCGGCCGCGTCCACGGCGGCTATCACTTCGCACCCGGTGGCCGGAGAAAGTAATCTTTAAAACAAAAAAAAAGGAGAGGAAAATTCCTCTCCTTTTTTTGTTTTTAAGAGTCTTAGTTCAGCCGCATGGGCATGACGACGTAGAGGAAAGGTCCGTTGATCTTGATCACGCCCGGACTGAGTTCGTCAATCAGCTCGATGAACACTTCGTCCTCGGTCAGCGCGTTGAGCGGATCGATGAGGTAGCGAGGATTGAACGCAATGGCCAGTTCCTGACCTTTGTAGTTGATGGCCATGGTTTCACGCGCCTCACCAACTTCAGGCGAATTGGCGGTGATGGTCAGAACATTTTTTCCAAAGGAAAGCTTCACCGAATTGGCCTTCTCACTCGTCATGATTTCGGCGCGCCGCAGGGCCTGGACCAGTTCTTCACGCCCAACGGCAATGCGTTCCTTGGCCTCTCCGGGGATCACCTGGCGGTAATTGGGATAGTTTCCTTCAATGAGTTTGGTGATGAGCAAAACGGATAAACCCGTTTCGTTCTTCAGGGCAAAGGAAGCCTGGTTTTCTCCAAACTTTAGTTCCACTTCGCCTTTTTCCTGCAACAGCCGGTTCAACTCATTGATGGCCTTGGCAGGAACAATGAATTCGCCGGCACTCTTCTCCGCAATTTCCACTTCCTCGTCCACCAGCGCAAGGCGGCGTCCATCGGTGGCGACGAGCGTCATCTTGCCTTCCTTAAGGCTGAAGAAAATGCCATTCAGGACATACCTCGATTCGTCGGTCGAGACGGCAAAGCTGGTTTTCCGGATCATCGCCCGGATGTTTTCCTGCGGTTGGGTTACCTTTTTGTCATCCTTGAAATTGGGAAGCGGCGGAAATTCATCGGCGGCGAGGCCGTGGATTTTAAAAAAGGACGACCCGCTCCGGATGCTGGTCAGATTTTTTTCGTCCGTTTCGAGTTCGATTTCCCCTTGCAACTCGCGCACGATGCCGAAGAGTTTTTTAACCGGCAGCGTGGTGGCTCCCGCCTTGATGACCTTGCCCTCGACTTTGCAGGCCACGGTGACATCCAGATCGGTGGCTGTGAACTCCACGTGGTTGCCCTCGGCACGAATCAACACGTTGGAAAGAATGGGCAGCGTGGTCCGGGTGCTGACGACATTTTGCACGGCTTGCAGGCCAGCGATGATCTGATCTTTGGTGATCGTGAGGTTCATGATCTATATAATATTCTGTCTTCTTTTAAAAATTCTATTCTTATTAAGGGGTGTGAACAAGCCTAACAACTCACTCAGGCTTAATCATCACCGGCCCATTCTTCATTTTTCAGTTGCGACCAGTTCAAGCTATACGAGCCCGAAAAAATAAAAAGTCAAACTTACCGGCTCTATCCACAATCCATTCACAGACGGCTGGCAGCTTTTCCAGAGAGTTGTCCGCGGCGGATGATTTCCGGCAAAACCGAGCAAACAAAAGACACCTCACTCGCGGTCGTTAGGCGGCCCAGGGAAAAACGAACGAGAGAATTGGCCGTCTCTTTTTTACCGATGGCCATGATCACATGGCTCGGCTCCAGCGACCCCGCCGAACAAGCCGACCCGCTTGACGCGCAAATGCCTTCCATGTCCAACCCAGCCATCAGCGCAATGCCATCCGAACCGTGGACGACAAATGAAACCGTGTTGCACAGACAGTTTTCACGGGGACTGACAATTTCACAACCTTTAATCCGTTCAATCGTAGCAGAAAGTTTTAAAATAAAATCTCCCAATAATGGTTTTGAAAAAACGGAAGGGTTCACAAATTTTTCCAGGGCGGCGACCAGACCGATAATCGCGGGGAGATTTTCAGTGCCGGCACGCCGCTCATGTTCGTGACCCCCACCAAATAAAATTGGATCCGGCTGTAGCGGCGACTTGATGTACAGCAGCCCCGCGCCTTTAGGCCCGTGAAACTTGTGCGCGCAAACCGAAATCAAATCGGCATTAAAAAGGGCAATGTTTTCGACCGGTTCCTTGCCAAACCATTGGACCGCGTCCGAATGGAAAATAATTCCCCGTTCACGACAGACCGCGCCCAGCTCAGCCACGGGCTGGAGGGTGCCAATTTCATTGTTGGCAGCCATGAGCGAGACGAGAATGGTCTCGGGTCGAAGGGCCTTTTTCAAATCTTCCACGGCCACGCGACCTGCCGCATTAACCGGCAGCCGAGTGACTTCAAAGCCCTCATGTTTTTCCAAATAGTCAAACGATTGCAAAACGGCGTCGTGTTCGATGGCCGAGGTAATCAAATGGGACCCTTTCGATTTGAGGCGACGCGCCGTGCCGAAAATGGCGAGGTTGTTCGCCTCTGTCCCTCCGCTCGTAAACACAATTTCGCTCGGTTTCGCCCCCAGAAAGTGAGCCGCGCGCGCGCGCGCATCATCGAGCAAGGCCCGGGCCTTGCGACCAATCTGATGGACGGATGAAGGATTGCCCCAGATTTGGTCGAGAAACGGAAGCATCGCTTCACGCACCGCCGGATCCAGCGGGGTGGTGGCGTTGTAATCGAAGTAAATCGTGGGCGGCATCAAGCGTTAAAGTAGGTGACGCCGCGAGCCGGCTCAAAGTAAAAATCAAGTCTGGCGCGAGATGCGCCGCCGCTAATTGTCTTGAGTCGCCGCACCTCGACTCCTACAAAAGAGCGATGAAAACGCAGGTGAAAATATGTGGAGTCACGAATGTGGCCGATGCGCTGGCCGCCGCCCAGGCCGGAGCGGACATGATCGGGTTGAATTTTTATGAAAAAAGCCCGCGTTGCCTCACGATTGCCGCCGCCGCAGAGATAGCCCGCGCGCTGCCGCCGTTCGTGCTCCGCGTGGGCGTGTTTGTAAATCCGGCGGAGGACCTCGTCACCCGCGCGCTGGGGGAATGCGGTTTGAGCCTCCTCCAATTTCACGGCGACGAGCCTTCGGATTTCTGCACCCAATTCGGCTTGATGAGCGTGAAGGCGATCCGCGTGCGGGATGAGGGCTCCTTGAATTCATTGGAGAATTATCACACCGACGCATTTCTGCTGGATGCGTACGCCCCAGGCGGCCTGGGCGGCACGGGCGAAAAATTCAACTGGGAGCTGGCGGTGGCCGCGCAGAAATTCGCCAAACCGATATTTCTGGCCGGGGGGTTGACGCCGGAAAATGTGGTGGCCGCCGTGGCCCAAGTCCGCCCTTTCGCCGTGGATGTTTCCAGCGGCGTGGAATCCGCCCCCGGTAAAAAAGACCCGGCAAAAGTCAGGGCTTTTATCGCCGCTGCCAAGTCGGTGTAGCCGTCCGCACGGGGACAGACACGCCAAATATTGTGTTGGAAATCACAAGATAGGCTCTATACCAAAGCCGAACCGGTGATAGCATCCAAACAGATTTAAACATGAAGATCTCAGTTCCAAGCGAAATTTATCCGGGCGAAAACCGCGCGCCCCTGACGCCGGACAGCGCCGCCAAACTCGTCAAGCTCGGGGCGGTGGTGGAGGTTCAGTCCGGCCTCGGCATCGCCGCCGGCTTTCCGGACGAAGCCTATCTGAAGGCCGGCGCCATTCTAACGGCCGACCGCAAAGAGCTCATCGCTTCCGGCGACATCGTGCTACGCCTGCGCAAACCGCCGGTGGAAGAAATCGCCTGGCTCAAGCCCGGATGCATCCACGCGAGCCTGCTCGATCCGTTCAACGAAAAGGAACTGGTCAATAAATTTGCCGAACGCGGGGTGAGCGCCATCAGCATGGAATTCATTCCCCGCACGACCCGGGCACAAAAGATGGACGTGCTATCATCACAGGCGAATCTGGGCGGCTACGAATCCGTCATTCTGGCGGCGCGTTATTCCAACAAGATTTTCCCCATGATGACCACGGCGGCGGGCACGATTCTGCCGTCGAAAGTCTTCATCATCGGCGTCGGCGTGGCGGGCTTGCAGGCCATTGCCACCGCGAAACGTCTGGGCGCTAAAGTCACCGCCTACGACACGCGCCCGGTGGTCGAGGAACAGGTGAAATCGCTCGGTGCGCAATTTCTCAAAATTGACATTGGCGAAACCGGTCAGACGAAGGATGGCTACGCGAAGGCGCTGACCGAAGAACAGATTCAAAAGCAGCGCGACGCGATGAAGAAAACCTGCGGCGATTCCGACGTGGTGATTTCTGCCGCGCAGGTGTTCGGCCGCAAGGCGCCAATTCTCGTGACCGCCGAAATGCTCAATGCCATGAAGCCCGGCAGCGTGGTGGTGGATCTCGCCGTGGAAACCGGCGGCAATGTTGAAGGGGTTGTTTACGACAAAATCACCGACCGCAACGGCGTTAAAATCATCGGTATCGCCAACCTCCCCGGCCGTGTGCCACTGCATGCCAGCCAGGTTTACGCCGCGAACCTCGTCGCGCTCGTCGAAGAATTCTGGGACAAGAAAGAAAAAACCTTCGTGCTCAAGCTCGACGACGAAATCATCAAGGGCTGCCTCGTCACGCACGGCGGCAGCATTGTGAACGAAAAGCTCCTCCCCAAAACCAGCTAATATTTTATGGATACCAACGTTCTGTTTATCTTCATCCTGGCCGTCTTTGTCGGCTTTGAGGTGATTTCCAAAGTGCCTTCCATGTTGCACACCCCCTTGATGTCCGGCACGAACGCCATTCACGGCATCATTTTATTTGGCGGCATCCTGGTGCTGGCGGATGCGGCCACGCCGCTCGCGCAGGCGCTGGGATTTGTCGCGGTCATTTTCGGATCAGCCAACGTGTTTGGCGGCTTCATGGTCACGGACCGGATGCTGCAAATGTTTAAGAAAAAGAAATAGTCATGAGTTCCACCATTGCTTTCATCATTATCGGCGTCTCGGTATTATTCATTCTCGGCATCAAGTTTTTGAGTTCGCCGAAGACGGCGCGGACCGGCAACCTGGTCGCGGCGGCGGGCATGCTCATCGCCCTCGGCGTGTTGCTCAAAACCGACGGCACCTCCGTGTGGGCGCACGGCTGGAGCTTTAATTACACGCTCATCGTCATCGGCACCCTGATCGGCCTCATCATCGGCGCCATCGGGGCGTATTCGGTGAAGATGACATCAATGCCACAGATGGTCGCGCTTTTCAACGGCCTGGGCGGCGGTGCGGCGGCTCTGGTCGCGAGTTTGGAATTTCAGCGCGGGGCGCACAGCCTCGAAGGTATCACAGCCTTCATCGCCGGTTCGATGTTGTTTGCGACGCTCATTGGTTCGCTTTCCTTCTCCGGCAGCATCATCGCGTATCTGAAGCTGGAGGGAAAATTTGAAAAACCGATGACGTTCCCCGGCCAGAACATCCTGAACGGCCTGATCTTATTGGTCATTCTCGGTCTGTGTGGCTTCCTTACGTTCAATGCCTCCGGCGGCAACGCCACCACGGCGTTCATCGTGATGTTCTCGCTGGCGTTGTTCTTCGGTGTGGCGATGGTCATGCCCATCGGCGGCGCGGATATGCCGGTGGTTATTTCCCTGCTGAATTCTTTCACCGGTCTTGCTGTTGCAGCAGACGGGTTTGCGATCAACAATCTCGCAATGGTTGTCGCAGGCACGCTGGTCGGATCCTCCGGCACGCTGCTGACGCTGCTCATGTGCAAGGCGATGAACCGCCCGGTCACCAATGTTTTGTTCGGTGCGTTTGGCTCCAGCGGAGCGGCGCAAACGGGCGCGGCTGGCGTCGTCGGCACGGTTAAGCCGATTCAGGCTGACGAAGTGGCGTTGCTTCTGGCCTATGCGCAGCGCGTGGTGGTGGTGCCCGGCTACGGTATGGCCGTGGCCCAGGCGCAACACTCTGTGCGCGAACTGACAGAAGAACTCGGCAAGCGTGGCGTGGAAGTGCAGTTTGCGATTCATCCGGTTGCCGGACGCATGCCTGGTCACATGAACGTGCTGCTGGCCGAGGCGAATGTCCCCTACGACCAGCTGGTCGAAATGGAAGCCATCAATCCTTCGATGGACCGCGTGGATGTCTGCCTGGTCATCGGTGCGAACGACGTGGTGAACCCCGCCGCCCGGGAGGATAAATCCAGCCCGATTTACGGCATGCCGATCATTGATGCCGACCATTGCAAAACGACCATCGTGATGAAACGCTCGATGGCTGCGGGTTTCGCCGGTATCGAAAACCACCTCTTCTACAAGGACAACACCCGCATGCTGTTCGGCGACGCGAAAGCGTCATTGAACGCGCTGGTCGCGGCGGTGAAGGCGAGCTGAAGCCTTTCACCCGCAACGGTTTGTCTGTGGGCGGAGCGAACAGGTTTAATTCGCGGCGGCGGGGCTGAGGGTCGTAACCCACTTTAAAATGAGCCAGAAAACGCGCTTCGATTTGGAGCAGGCGGACATCCCGTCAGCTTGGTACAATCTCAACGCCGATTTCCCCGAGCCGCTGCCGCCACCCTTGCATCCCGGCACCCGGGAACCGATCTCTCCGGAGGGGCTGGAAGCCATTTTTCCGCGCAACCTAATTGAGCAGGAAATCAGCACGGAGCCGTGGATAGAAATTCCCGAACCCGTCCGCGATATTTATGCCTTGTGGCGGCCCACACCACTGCTGCGGGCCGTGCGTTTGGAACAGGCGCTGAACACCCCCGCGCACATTTACTACAAATACGAAGGCGTTAGTCCCGCCGGCAGCCATAAGGTCAATACCTCGGTGCCGCAGGCGTATTACAACAAGATTGCCGGCACCAAACGACTCGCCACGGAAACCGGCGCGGGCCAGTGGGGCGCCTCGCTGGCCTTCGCGTGCAGCTTGCTCGGGCTGGAGTGCAATATTTACATGGTTAAGGTCAGTTACGACCAGAAGCCGTATCGGCGGATGCTCATGCACACCTGGGGCGCGACGGTTCATGCCAGCCCGAGTCCTCTCACCGAATACGGGCGCCAGCTGCTCGCGGAAGATCCGCATTGCGCTGGCAGTCTGGGCATCGCCATCAGCGAGGCCATTGAGGATACGGTCAAGACGCCAGGCACCAAATATTCTCTCGGCAGCGTGTTGAACCACGTCTGCCATCACCAGACCGTCATCGGCGAAGAAAGCATCAAACAGATGGAAAAGGCCGGCGAGGAGCCGGATGTGATCGTGGGCTGCTGCGGTGGTGGCAGCAATTTTGCCGGCCTGGTCTTTCCCTTTATCCGGAGAAAAATCCGCGATGGCAAAAAATACCGCATTGTCGGCGTTGAGCCGTCGGCGTGCCCGACCCTGACGGAAGGCGAGCTCCGCTACGATTTTGGCGACACGGCGGAAACCACGCCGCTGATGAAAATGTATACGCTCGGGCACAAATTCATGCCGCCGAGCATCCATGCGGGCGGGCTGCGCTACCACGGCATGTCGCCGATGGTCAGCCATGCGCTGCAGCTCGGCCTCATGGAAGCCAAGGCGTATCACCAGACGAAAGTTTTTGAAGCCGCCGTTCTCTTCGCCCGCAAGGAAGGCATCGTCCCCGCGCCGGAATCGTCCCACGCAATCGCGGCGGTGGTGGACGAGGCCATCAAAGCGCGCGAAGAGGGGAAAAAGCGCGTGCTGCTCTTCAATCTATCCGGCCACGGCCTGCTCGATTTGAGTTCCTTTGAAAGTTACTTGCACGGCAAGCTGGCGGACGTTTAATGGGAGCAAGAAAGTCCGTATTGCCGTATTCCAAATTGAGGGTAAGCTACTTCAGAACTCTATGACAAACGAAGCCAACCCGATCCCGGCCAAGCCGCAGGCTGACAACGCGGCGTGGAAAGAGATTGTGCTCAAATACCAGAAGCCCTCGTTGGTGCGGGCCCTGTGGCAGATTGCCAACACGATCGTCCCCTTTGGTCTCTTATGGTATTTAATGTATCTGTGCCTGCCGATTTCCTGGTGGTTGGTGGTGCCCCTGGCGGTTTTGGCCGGCGGCTTTCTTGTGCGCGTTTTTATTATTTTTCATGATTGTGGCCATGGCTCCTATTTCGCATCACGCGGCGCCAACGACGCGGTGGGCTTTCTGACCGGAGTGCTGGCGTTCACGCCCTATTATCATTGGCGCTGGGAACACGCCATTCACCATAGCAGCGCGGGCGACCTTGATAAGCGCGGCACCGGCGACGTCTGGACCATGACCGTGCAGGAGTATCTGGAATCCTCGCGCGGAAAAAAATTCGCCTACCAGCTCTCGCGTAACCCCTTCATTTTATTTGTCGTCGCGCCGCTGTTCCTGTTTGCCATCCGCCAACGTTTTCCCTCGGCCAAGGCCAGCCAGCGGGAACGTCATTCCGTTTATGCGATGAACGCCGCGATTCTGTGCATGGCACTCGGGCTGACCTGGCTCGTGGGCCTCAAAGCTTATTTATTGATTCAGGTGATCATTCTGATGGTGGCCGGCGGCGTGGGGGTATGGATGTTTTACGTCCAGCATCAATTTGAAGACGTCTACTGGGAGCGCGGCGAAGACTGGAGCTATGTTGCCGCCGCATTGCAGGGCAGTTCCTTTTACAAGCTGCCCCGCATTCTACAATGGTTTTCCGGGAACATCGGATTCCACCACATCCACCACTTGAGCCCGCGCATCCCCAACTACAACCTGGAGAAATGCCACCAGGCCGATCCGCTATTCCAGCAGGTGAAGCCCATCACCTTCTTCTCCAGTCTGAAGTCGGCCACCTACCGGCTTTGGGATGAGGAGAATAAAAAGCTCGTGGGCTACCGTCATCTGCGCGAACTCCGCAAGCAGGCGAAACAGCAGTCGCGCTAAAAACTCCGGCTCCGGCTCCCGCGGCTCGAAATTCTCTTTGCGTCTTTGCGTCTTTGCGTGAGAATTGAACCATGAGTTCAGTTGCCTCAGAACATTTGCCCGACGCCACCGGCCACTTTGGTCAATTTGGCGGACGCTACGTGCCCGAGACGTTGATGCACCCGTTGCAGGAATTGGAGGAAGAATATTTCAGGGCCCAGCACGACCCGGAGTTTCAGAAGGAGCTGGCGTATTATCTCAAGGAATTTGTGGGGCGCCCCACGCCGCTCTATTTTGCAGAACGCCTGACGAAGGAGCTTGGCGGGGCGAAGATTTATCTCAAGCGCGAAGATTTGAGCCACACCGGCTCCCACAAGATCAACAACGCCCTCGGCCAGATTCTGGTCGCCCGTCGCATGGGCAAAACCCGCATTATCGCCGAAACCGGTGCGGGCCAGCACGGCGTTGCCACCGCCACCGTCGCCGCGATGTTTGGGATGAAATGCGTCATCTACATGGGCGCGGTGGATTGCCAGCGGCAGGAGCTCAACGTCTACCGCATGAAAATGCTCGGGTCGGACGTCGTGCCGGTACACGCGGGGCAGAAGACCCTGAAGGAAGCCGTCAACGAAGCGATGCGCGACTGGGTGACGAACCTCCGTCAGACGCATTACATTCTGGGTACCGCCTACGGCGCGCATCCGTATCCGCTGATGGTGCGGAATTTTCAGCGTATCATTGGCGACGAGGCGCGCGCGCAGATTTTGGAGAAAGAAAAACGTCTGCCGGACCTGCTCATCGCCTGTGTGGGCGGAGGCTCGAACGCCATCGGGCTGTTCTATCCGTTCCTGGAGGATAAATCCGTCAAGCTCGTCGGCGTGGAAGCCGGCGGCCGCGGCATCCAGCCGGAGCAGCACGCGGCGCGGTTTCAAGGCGGCTCGCTCGGCGTGCTGCAGGGCACGCGCAGTTACATTTTGCAGGATGAATTCGGCCAGATCCAATCCACCCACAGCGTCAGCGCCGGGCTGGATTACGCCGCCGTCGGGCCGGAACACGCGTGGCTGCGCGACTCCAGCCGCGCCGAATACACCTACGCCACCGACGACCAGGCGCTCGAAGCGTTCATGAAGCTCGCGCGACTGGAAGGCATCATTCCCGCGCTGGAAAGTTCCCACGCCATCGCCGAGTGCATGGTGCGCGCGCCGAAGCTGGGCAAGGACGCACTCATCATCGTGAACCTCTCCGGTCGCGGCGACAAAGACGTGGCGCAGGTGGCGGCGAAGGTGAAATTGGAAATGCCGAAATAAGTTATCTGGCGAGCAGTTCGCTTAAGGATTTGCGGGATTGGATACCTGTCCTGGCAAAATATATTCTTCTTCGGTCGCGCCAAATTTATGCCGCTACTAAATTTTTTGGCCGGCCCACCTCCAACGAAATTTGGAATCGAAATCGCAATGAACAGTCCGACGATTGCCATCAAAAGAACAATAGTCAGCAACCAAGAGCGAATCGATTTGGAATTACCTTCTAAATCCATGATTTAGGAAACACCGACGAAGTACTAAGGTTGTGCCAATGGGCGTACCTATACTTGGCCGCCGGCGAAGCTACAGCGGCCCGCAAATAGCCACACCCCGATTTCTCGAACTGAAAGAACCACGACGCCTTTGCCCGCGCCTTCGACCGTCTGGAAAACGATTTGCGCATATTTCTCGGCAGATTTTCCCAGCGCCGGAGGCGTGAAAGGCAACCAGCCAGCTCCAATTCTTTCGCCGCATTCGGGTCTTGATTCGTTCTGGTTCGCTTCCACACGGTTTCATCGAAGGCTACTTTCTTCCGTCGCTCCACGACTTGCGCACGCCATGACGCTGGCGTTGAATCGGTCATACACCAATTTTAGGGTAGTCTTTGGCCACGCAGGCTAATGTTTCCAACCTAGTTTGCGGATAGAATTGGCCAACGAAACTGATGTGAACGACCTGACCAATAAACCGAACACACGCCTGCGCCCGATCGATTACTGGTGGCTTTGGGTTTTGGATACCGTGCTGGTGACCGCCGGCATCCTTTTTTTTCTGGCCCTGCAATATGGCACTTACGAATTCTTCGGCAAGGCGTGCGCCATGGCCCTATTACCACTCATTCCAGTCATTGTGCTGGTCGGTGGCGCGGGCAGCACCATCTTCGCCCTGACCAAGGTCTGGATCGAGAAACGGGCGGTGAAGCGGACCACGGCAGTGGCTTTGTTGGTTGGCCCGGCGCTCGTGGTGACCCTGTTGCTGGGGCTGTTGGGCACCGGCAAATCGCCGGGGCACCGGCTGGCCTATATTTGTCTGGGAAACGCGCCCGCATCGGCCCGGCAGGTCCAAGTCGCCGGTTATTCCACGTTTCTGCGCAGCGAATGGCTGGCCGTATTCAACGTTGAGTCAAATAGTTTTCAGGCGTTTGTCACCGGGGCAAAATTGGAACCGGGCTCGGCGGTGGAATTTAGCCGAATGCTCGAATACTCCGCCCAGAAGGGAACCAGACTGGTTCAAGGTTTGCCCGCGCTGAACCACCTGATGTGCTTTCGGCGTGTTTTCAAGGAATCCGAGGAACATCAACGCGGCGGCATCTATGCCGTGTTTGACCCCGTCACCACCACGGCAGTGGTTTTTCGGGAATACCACGATTGAAGTCGCCGTGCTGTCGTGCGAGCGGGCTCAATGGCGCTCGCCGGCTGGGACATTTTCGGGGCGCAAAATGATTTCACGGCCCTTCCAGCATTTGTCGCCGATATGATTCAGCCGGCCGAGCCGGTAGCGCCACGAGGAGCCATAAAACGGATTGTTCGTCGGCCAGATAGAGAAGATATCCACGCCAATTGCCTTGGCCATTTCAACGGCCCGCGCCAGGGTCTCCGGATGGTCGTTCCAGTTGAACAACAGGTATTTCCATTCGAGGATCGGCTTGTGCGCGCCGCGGGCGTCACGGTAGGCGGCCATATCCCGCATGGCGGCGTAGGCTTTTTCAAAGCTGCTGCGGAGCATGTATTTCTCGCACATGGCGTCGTTGATGCCGTGGACAGAAAATAAAATATGGGTCAGGCTCAAGGCCGCCTCGCGCTTGGCGTCGGTGTTCAGCAACACGCCGTTGGTGGAAACGACGATGCGGCAGTCGGGATTTTTGGCCCGCAGGAGTGGCAGTTCCTTGGTGACGTTTGGCGATAAAAAGGGTTCGCCCAGATTCAGGTAAAAAATCTGCTCCATGCCGAGCCGGGCGGCGAGGTCGGCCATCTGGCTCAACTCATCGAGCGGCATGGTCTTGGTCCGACGGATGTTGGCGGCGCTTTCCCGCGCGCAGCCGACGCAGTCCACATTGCAGATGACCGTGTTCTCCAACAGCATTCCGCGATATGGCAGGCGGGTGGGCGGCGGCGCGGCGTTTTTGGCGGGGAGCTGGCAGAAATCGCCGCAGCGGGTGCAGGTGGGGATGGGCACTTTCCCGCGCAACAGGGAGGCCTGAAATTTCTGGGCGACAGGGCCGTGAAAAATTTCCTCGAAGGAATTGGCCTTTAAGTCGCCCAGATGGCCGCTGCCGTCGTAATCCTGGCAACTGCACGAAACGGTGAGGTCGGAGTTGATGGTGATGCCATATTCGGATTCGCCGACGAGGGCGCGGCAGTAGTAGTTCCGGCCCGTGATTTTGGCGCGTGTCTCGTACCAGAATACCAGCGCCCGGCGCAATAAGTCGCTGATGCGCCAGTTGAAGCGGGTTTTCGGATTGCGAATTTGTCGCGCCGGAGACGGATTAGCCATGGGGATAAAGTGGCTGCGAATAGCTAATTTAGCAACTGATACCAGTTGTTGCGCTGATGTGGCTCGTAGCCGAGCTCTTTGATCAGCCGGTGCATGTCGCCAACGGTCATGCGGAAGGTGGTGCCCGCCTGGGAAACGACATTTTCCTCGATCATGATGCTGCCAAGATCGTTCGCGCCGAATTTCAATGCCACCTGGCCGATTTCCAGACCCTGGGTGACCCACGAGCTTTGGATGTTCTGAAAATTATCGAGGTAAATCCGCGCCAGCGCCTGCGTCCGCAGATACTCGTGGGCGCCGACGGTCGGGGCTTTCAATTTCGTGTGCTCGGCCTGAAAGGTCCAGCCGATGAACGCGGTGAAGTGGCCCATGTGCGCATTGCCGGTTTCCGCTTTCCGCTGCAGGGAAATCGCCTGCTGCGCGCGCAACCGCTCCAGATGTTCAATCCGGTCGGCAATCGTCTCGACATGCCCGAACATCATCGTGGCGCTCGAATACAGTCCGAGCCGGTGGGCCACGTCCATGACTTCCAGCCAGTCGTTGCTCATCGCCTTGAGCGGGGCGATACGCTGGCGAACGCGGTCCACGAGAATTTCCCCGCCGCCGCCCGGAATGGAGCCCAGGCCGGCGTGCACGAAATCGGTAATGATTTTTTCCAGCGGCTCGTTGAACACCTCGCGAAAATGCACGAACTCGCTCGGACTGAAACCGTGGATGTTAAAGCCGGGGTATTTGTTTTTGACGTGCGACAGCATGTCGAGATACCACTGCTTCGTCAGCTTCGGATGATGCCCGCCCTGCATCAACATCTGCGTGCCGCCGAGGGCGAGGGTCTCTTCGATTTTCTGATCCATCTCCGCGAGCGAAATGACGTAGGCGTCGGCGTCCTTTTCCGTGCGGTAAAATGCGCAAAACTTGCAATAAACATTGCAAACATTGGTGTAATTCACGTTGCGATCCACGTTGTAGGTGACAATCTCATTGCCGCGACCGTGGTAGGCTGTGGCCTTCGCCAACTGGCGGCGACGGTCGGCGAGCGAGCCGAGTTCTTTCAGCGGCAGGGCATAAAGCCGGAGCGCCTCAGGGGCGTTGATGCGGTGGCCGTCCCAAACTTTTTGCAAAAGCTCGTCGAGTGATGCGTCGTAAATCACGGTGGAAAATTAACAGGTTAAACAGGCTGAATCAAATCACAGATTAACTGCGAAAGCCTTCCCCCGGGTTTCCGCGGAGTCGCCGCCCTCAGAGTTCGTCTTCGCGTTCGGTGTAGAAAAGCTGGTGGGCACGGTCATAATCGCCGTCCGGCACGAAGACCTGGGCGGGCCGGCTTAAATCACCATCGTCCGGCGCGGCGGGGTCGGCGAATGCCTGCGTGGCGGCGATGCCGTGTTTTTCCAGCATCATCACGAGCATCTCGGCATTGATGACCGGGCCGGTGTAAAACAGTTTCACGCGAGGAAGTTAGCCCCACCGACGCCTGGAGGAAACACCGATTATGGAATCTCGGACCACCGCGTGGCATGGCCGGTTTCCACTTGACGGGCGTTGCAGGAAAGGCTAATTTCCGTTCACAAAGCGGTTTTATTGCTGGCGGGCCAGCGTGCGAAAGTCGGAGACAAAAGTCTTTCCGGCTTTTTTGTTCGCCGGATGTCGCCGCAAAGTGTGCCGTTAATCAGCGTATGAATGCAGATTTTATAGCCGGATTGGAATTTTGGGAGCGCGAAAAAGGCGTCAGCCGTGAGGTCCTCATGGCTGCCGTCGAGGAGGCGTTGTTGCAGGCGGCCAAGAAGGCCGTCGGCCCCGCCCGCGAGCTCCGCGTGGAGATGAATTCCAAGAACGGCGACATTAAGGCCTTCGCCAAGCTCATCGTTGCGGACAAGGTCATTTCGCAGCACGACCAGATCTCCATGTTCGACGCGCGCCGGATCAAGGCGGACGCGAAGGTGGGCGATGAAATTGAAAAGGAAGTAACGCCGCAGGGTTTTGGGCGCATCGCCGCGCAATACGCCAAACAGGCCCTCATGCAGAAGGTTCGCCAGGCTGAAAAAGCCATGCTGCTTACGGAATACAAAGACCGTGTGGGCGACATCATCAGCGGCACGGTCCGCCGATTTGACCGTTCAGACGTGGTGCTGGACCTTGGCAAATACGAGGCCATCATGCCGAACAAAGAGCGCGTGCCAACCGAGGAATACCAGGTGGGCGAACGCATTCGGTGCATTATCAAAGCAGTGCAGGAAGGCGAACGCGGCCCGGAAATCATTTTGTCCCGCTCGGACACGAAGTTCATCGTGAAGCTGTTTCAGCTGGAAGTTTCCGAGATCAACGACGGTACGATTGAGATCAAAGGCATCGCGCGCGAGCCCGGTTTCCGCACGAAGATGGCTGTTTATTCCCGCGACCCCAAAGTGGATCCAGTTGGCGCGTGCGTCGGTTTGCGCGGCCAGCGCGTGAAAAACATTGTCCGTGAGTTGAACAATGAAAAGGTGGACGTCATTCCATGGTCGTCCGACATCAAGATGTACGTCACGAAGGCGCTGGAACCGGCGAAAATCCGCAGCATCGAAATGGATGAATCGAGAAAGCGCGTTCACGTCCTCGTCAGCGAAGACCAGTTGTCGCTCGCCATCGGCAAGCGCGGCCAGAACGCGCGCCTGACGGCGCGGTTGACGGGTTGGGAAGTGGACATTGATGCGGAACACATCGTGACCAAAGGATTTGACGAGAAGGTTGCCGAAGCCGTCGAGCAGATCGCGGCAATTCCCGGGGTTACCCGTGAACAGGCGGACGCACTGGTGCATGCCGGCGTGACTCGGCTCGAAGATTTATTGCAGGCGGAACCGGGTGATATCGCCGATATTCCTGAGGTCGGTGAAAACGCCGCGGCGATTCTGGAATTCGCCCGCGCCGAGATGAGTCGCCGCCAATTGAGCCTCGGCAGTGAGCCGGCCAATCGTTGATTTTATGGTGTCCGCCGGAAATAGTGTGTTTGCGATTTAAGTCATGCAGGCGAACGGCACATTCCGGTCGGCGATGGTAAAGAAAATTTATGCCCGTCCGTATCTACGACATTGCGAAGAAACTTGGCCTCGAGAACAAAGACATTCTCACGAAGGCCAAAGAAATGGGCATTGCTGCCGCCAAGGTTCCTTCTAGCTCGCTCGATAAGATCAGCGCGGAATGGCTTGAAGAAGAGATCATCAAGACCAACCCGGTCGTCGCGGCGCGATTCGCGCCCAAGCCCGTCGAGGAAAAGCCCAAGGTAGTCGTCGAGGAAAAAATCCAGGTTATCCACGCGCCCGAGCCGGAGCCGGAACCGATCGTGGAAGTCCAGCCGGAGCCGGTCTTCGAAGTTGCAGTTGCCGCCGCCGTCGAGCCGCCGCCCGTCAGTGACATTTCTGCCCCCGCCCCCATCGCCGTTCCGGCGCCGGTAGCGCCAGTGGTGGTCCCTGTGGCCCCGCCGAAACCGCAAACGGGCGAGAAGGTTGGCTTTATTCAATTGGCTCCCCGCCCCGGCACCGGGCGCCCGGGTGAGCGCGGCGGCGAACGAGGTGGTCCGCCGCCTCGGCCGCCAGTCGCTGGTGGTCGTCCGGGTCAGCCGATGCAAGGAGGGCGCCCCGGCCAGCCGCCGCAACGCGGGGATGGTCGCGGTCAGTTTCAACCGCGCGGACGCGACGGAAGACCTCTGCAAAGCGCGCCGCCGCCCCGGCCCGCCGCCCCGGCGCAGCCGAAATTCTCCCTGCCGAGCGACGCGCAGATCATCACGATCAAGCCGCCGATTGTCGTGCGCGCACTGGCCGACGCGCTGAAGCAAAAGCCATTTGCCATCATCGCCGAACTGATGAAGTTGAAGGTCATGGCGACCGTCAACCAGTCCATTGATGAAAAAATAGCCGCGCAGGTTTGCGCGCATTACGGCTACAAATTTGAGGCGGAAAAGCGCGCCAAGGGCGAGGGGGTCGTGCACACCACGGAGAAAAAAGTCGAACTCGACGTGGACGACAAGCCGGAGGATTTAAAGCCGCGGGCCCCCGTCGTGACCATCATGGGCCACGTTGACCACGGTAAAACGAGCTTGCTGGACGTTATTCGCAAGGCAAACGTCGTGGCAGGCGAAGCCGGCGGTATCACCCAGCACATCGGCGCTTACACCATTGCCGTGGCGCATCCCGAGCGCAAAACAGAACTCGCGCAGATTACGTTTCTCGACACGCCCGGCCATGCGGCGTTCAGCTCCATGCGGGCGCGCGGCGCGAACGTCACGGACCTCGTCGTGCTCGTCGTGGCGGCAAACGACGGCGTCATGCCGCAAACACTGGAGGCACTGGCGCATGCAAAAGCAGCGAAAGTCCCCATCCTCGTTGCGGTCAACAAATGCGATCATCCGAATGCGAACCCCTTGAAGGTGCGTCAGCAATTGCAGGAAAAAGGCCTCGTGCCCGACGATTGGGGCGGGGACACGATTTTTGTGGAATGTTCTGCGGTGACCAAGCAGGGCATTGATAAATTGCTCGAAATGATTTTGCTGCAGGCCGACTTGCTGGAGCTCAAGGCGAACCCAAACCGCAACGCCAAGGGAAATGTGATCGAGTCGGGCGTTTCGCCTGGCGGTCCTACCGCGACGGTGCTGGTGCGCAAAGGCACGCTTCATTTGGGCGACGTAGTAATCTGCGGCGAGTTTTACGGCAAGGTGCGGGCCCTCATCAACGAAGAAGGTCAGCGCTTGAAGGTCGCCGGACCGTCCGTGGCGGTGAGCGTCCTCGGTTTGAACGGCGTGCCGGAAGCGGGCTGGGAATTCAGCTCCGTGGACGACGAAAAAGCCGCCCGCGTGCTCGCGGAGGAACGCGCGATGGAAGCCAAGAGTCAGGATTTGGACAACCGTTCGAAGGTCACTCTGGAAAATCTATTCGCCTCTCTCCAGGCGGTGCAGAGCAAGGTCTTGCGCATCGTCGTCAAGGCGGATACGCAGGGTTCCGTCGAGGCGATTGTCGAGGCGCTCCACAAAATTGATTCCGACAAGGTCTCGCTGGAGGTGTTGCACAGCGCCGTCGGCACGATCACGGAAAACGACGTGGCGCTCGCGTCAGCGTCCAAGGCCGTCATCCTGGGTTTTCACACGCGACTCGACAGCACGGCCGCCGAGAAAGCCAAGCACGCCAACGTCCAGGTGAAGCTTTACGCGATCATTTACGAATTGATTGATCAGGTGAAAGATTCCATGGCGGGCCTGCTGGATCCAGATCTTAAGGATACCGTGGTCGGCTCGGCTGAAGTCCGCCAGATTTTTGAATTGTCCAAGGGCATTCCGGTCGCCGGTTGCATGGTCAGCAGCGGCCGCATCGTGCGCGGCAAAGTCCGCGTGCGCCGCCGCAAGGATGTGATTTACGAAGGCGTTACGCAGTCGCTGCGCCGTTTTCAGGACGAAGTCAACGAAGTGCGCGCCGGCATGGAATGCGGCATCCGCATCGAAGGCTTCGGCGATTTCGAGGTCGGCGACCTCATCGAGTGCTATGCGGTTGAAAAAATCGCGGCGAAACTTTGAACCCGTTAAATCGTGGATCGGTGTTTTGATTCACGCTTAAACGAGGGAATCTTTTAAAGAAATACCATGCCCAATCTTCGACATGAACGTGTACGCGAGTTGCTGAAGCGCGCGATTGGTGAGGCGATCCGCCGCGAATTTCACGTCAACGACGTCGGCCTCATCACTGTCAGCGACGTGGATCTGGGCGGGGATTTAAAAACGGCCGTGGTCTTCATCACCATCTTCGGCAATCCCACCCAGCAGAAGCACGGACTACAGGTGCTGGAACAAAACCGCATTCGTATTCAGGGGCTCGTCGCCCAAGCCGTGGTTTTGAAATACACGCCGACTTTGAAATTTATCGTGGATGACTCAATCGTCCGCGGTAACCGGGTCCTGCAAATTTTGGAGGACCTCGACAAAGCCCCGCCGGTGGATGGCGGCCCCGCCAAAAAAGATCCGTCGTGAAAAGTTACCCAAAAATCATTGATCGGATTCTCGAAGTCATCCGCGAACATAAAACTTTCTGTATCGTCGGCCACATGCGGCCAGACGGTGATTGTATCGGCTCGCAGCTCGGCCTCGCCCTTGCGTTGCGCAATGAAGGCAAAAAAGTCACTGTTTGGAATCAGGACGCCATTCCGCTGAAATATAAATTTCTAGTCGGGGATGGGCTGATTGAAATTCCGCGGCGGGGCGAAAAATTCGACTGCGTCATCGCCACGGACTGTGCGAGCTACGAGCGGCTGGGCAAAGTCTGCGATTTCATTAAAGACCGCAAGGTGCTCATCAACATTGACCATCACACGAGCAATCCGCGCTACGGCGATGTGAACTGGGTTTCGCCGCGCGAGCCATCCACCGGCGAATTGATTTATCGCTTGATGAAAGTCGCCCGCTGGCCGATTACCAAGCCGATTGCGGATTTGTTGTTCACCGCCATTTCCACAGACACCGGTTCGTTCCAGTATCCGAATACGCGCCCCGGCTCGTTCCACGCCGGTGCGGAACTCGTCACGCGCGGGGCCAACCTCGCAAAAATTTGCGATGAGGTTTATCAATCTTATCCGCTGTCCCGCGCCCGGCTGCTGAAGCACGTCTACAGCAAATTCCGCCTGACGGACAACGATCGGATTGCCTGGTTCTGGCTGAAGAAGGAAGATTTCAAGCGCACCGGAGCGGAGAGCGACGACACGGAAGGATTGATCGACCACATTCGCGCGATTGAACCGGTCGTGGTGGCCTGCGTATTCGAGGAAGTGGAGCCGGAACTGACACGCATCAGTCTGCGATCCAAAAATGCCCGGGTGAACGTGAGCGAAATCTGCGGCCAGTTTGGCGGCGGCGGCCATCCGGCGGCGGCGGGCGCGCGGATTCCCGGCAAACCGCTATCCGTCCAGCGCAAAGTCATCACCGCCGTGAAGCGCGCGTTGAAGGCCGCCAAGTAATTTTACACTTTCCATGCAAGATTTTTCCGCCCTCGACGGTGCCATTCTCGTTGATAAACCGGCCGGTCCGACGTCGCACGATGTTGTGGACGCCATCCGCCGCAAATTTGGCATCAAGAAGGTCGGCCACTGTGGCACGCTTGACCCGAACGCCACGGGCTTGCTCATCATCGTGTTGGGTCGCGGCACGAAGTTGTCTGAGCGCCTGATGGGCGACGACAAGGTTTACGAGGGCACGATCAAATTCGGCGAAACGACCGACAGCTACGATTGCGACGGTGAAATCACGGCGTCACTGCCCGTGCCGCTGCTGACGCTGGAACAGTTGAACGAGGAGGCGGCGATTTTTATTGGTGACCAGATGCAGATGCCGCCGATGGTTTCCGCGATCAAAAAAAACGGGGTGCCGCTGTACAAGCTTGCCCGTCAGGGGATCGAAGTGGAACGCGAGGCGCGCTTGATTCATATCTACAATTTTCGTTTCACCGGTTATACGGAACCGCTCGGGCAATTCCGCGTGGCCTGCACGAAGGGCACTTACATCCGCAGCATCGCGCATGACCTTGGCCAGAAACTCGGCTGCGGCGCGCATCTGACCACGCTGCGGCGCAGCGCCTCAGGAAAATTCGACGTGGCCGACGCACTGCCGCTGGATGCAATTTTAAAGCTGACGACGGCGGAGTTAGAGAAACGTGTGATGCCGTTTTTGAAGCTGGCCGCCAATGCCTGACGCATGAAAGTCGTCCGCGCCGCCAACGAACTGGACAATGGTCACCGGAAGGTTTGTCTGGCGATCGGCGTTTTCGACGGGGTGCATCTCGGACACCAGCAAATCATCCGGCAGACCCTGGCCGATGCTCACCAGCACGATGCGGTGGCGCTGGTGATTACTTTTGACCGGCATCCCAGCGCCATTGTCGCGCCGGATCGGCTGCCTCCACAGATTTTTTCACGCCCCCAGAAACTGCGGACGATTGAAGCTCTCGGTGTGAACGCCCTGTTGGAAATTCCCTTCGATAAATCGTTCAGCGAAAAATCCGGCGAAATCTTCATCCGCGAACTGGCGCATGACCTTGGAAAAATCCACAGCATTTGCGTGGGTGCCGATTTTGTTTTCGGCCGCCAACGGAGCGGCAACGTGGCGTTGCTCAAAACGCTCGGCGCGGAATTGAATTTTCACGTTCACGGTCTCGCCGCGGTGGCGCTGGATGACCGGGTGGTGAGCAGCACGCGAATCCGCGAAATGATCCGCATCGGGAATGTGGACGCAGCAAGCCAGATGCTCGGCCGGCCTTATGCCATATGCGGTCGCGTCGTCGAAGGCGACCGGCTGGGCCGCCAGCTTGGGTTTCCGACCGCAAATTTGGATGCGGCCAATCTGGCGCTCCCGCCGAACGGCGTTTATTCGGCCGTGGCAAAAATGAATGAGCGCTTTTATCGCGTCGCACTGAACATTGGCCTGCGCCCGACGCTGGCGGCGGTGGCCCCGCAGTTGCGTGTGGAGGCGCACCTATTGGATTTCAGCGGTGATCTTTATGGCGCCGAACTGGAGTTGGAATTGGGGATAAAATTGCGTGACGAACGTAAATTTTCGTCGTCGGCGGAGTTGCGGGAGCAGATTCAGCGGGATGTCGCGGCGGTGCGGTTGGCGGATTGATTTTTGGTTTTTTACGGTCAGGCGCGAAGGGTGACGGGGGCCGAAAATGAAGATTTTCCTTGCAATTCCCAGCAAAAATGCTAGTATTGACGTGCGTCAGTCTTCTGGTGTTCGCAGTTCCAGCTTCACAGCCAAGAACGCGGGTGTATTGTCAGAAGCCGTGTGTTTACGGTCAAACGTGATTTTTACTGAACCGGCGCGGTATTATTTGGTCTGATTTTTATGTCGAAACGCAAAGTTACGGTGCCCAAGTCCGCCCGCGCTGCTTCGCCCAAAGCGCCGAAAGTCAAAACTCCGCCCGCCCGGCAGAGATTTGTCGTTTCCTCCAAGGCGGTTAAACCCGAAGCCGCCAAGCCGGCTGCCGGCAAAGTTGCCGCCACGAAGGCGTCCGCCAAAGCCTCCGCCAGCAACCCGACGCCTGCTATTGCCACGGGCAGCGCGATGACCACGGTGGATTTGACCGAAACGGTCAAAACGTTGCTGCACCTCTCGCAGGAACATGGGTACATCACTTACGACGACATCAACGATATTCTGCCGGACAATTTGAGTCCCGAAGATCTCGACGCACTCCTGACCAAGCTCCGCAGCCTGGACGTGGAAATTGTCATGGATCAGGCTGAGGCAGAACGCGCCGAGCGCACCAAAAGTCCCGAACAGGCGCAACCGGAGGAGGCGGACGACGACTCGCGGCTGGAAATTCTGGACGACCCGGTCCGCATGTATATGAACCAGATGGGCAAGGTCCCACTGCTCACGCGCGAACAGGAAGTGGAGATTTGTAAAAAGATCGAGGACGCGGAAGTGGAGATGAAGCAGATCGTTTACAACCTCGGCTTCACGGCCAAGGAACACATTGCCATCGCGGAAAAAATTTTGTCCGACCCGCCCAAGGAGCGCTTCGATCGTGTCATTGTCGATAAAAAAATCGCCAACCGGGAAGGCCACCTCAAGGATTTGCGCAAGCTCATCAAGAAGGTGCACGCCATGGATGCCAACGTGGATGCGAAGTATTTTGCGTGGCAGAAGGCACAGCAAAAAGGCCGCAAGGAAACGATGGAGAAGGAGCTCAAGAAATTGGGTGTCAAACTGCAGGAAACCTTCCAGAAGTTTTTTTATAAACAGAAAGTCGTCGAGGAAATGATTGTCGTGGCGGGCAACATCCATGAAAAATTTCAGGCCAGTGTCCGGCATTTGGCGGAACTGGAAACCCAGCGGAACACCTCGGAAAAACGCGCTGCCGTCGAGGCTGAGCAACAGAAAATTGCTACGCTGGAACAGTTCGTGCGCTTACCGCGCGAAGAGTTTTTAAAGGCTTTCAAGGCGCTGAAAGGCTCGGCAGACCGCGGGCTCAAGGCCAAGACGCATATGGCGGAGGCGAATTTGCGCCTCGTCGTTTCGGTCGCCAAAAAATACACCAACCGGGGCCAGTCGTTCCTCGACCTGATTCAGGAAGGCAACATCGGCCTGATGAAGGGCGTTGAGAAATTCGAGTACCGCCGCGGCTACAAATTTTCGACTTACGCCATCTGGTGGATTCGTCAGGCGATCACGCGGTCCATTGCGGATCAGGCGCGCACGATCCGTATTCCCGTGCACATGATTGAAATCATGAACAAGCTCTGGCGTGCGCAGAAGCAGCTTACGCAGGAGCTCGGCCGCGAACCCACCCCGGAAGAATTGGCCGACGAAATGCACATGCCGGTGGCGCGCATCCACGCGCTGCTCAAAATGGCTCAGCAGCCAGTGTCGCTGCACGCGCCCGTGGGCGACGACGGCGATGTGAGCGTCGGCGATTTCATCGAGGACAAGTCGGCGGAAAATCCGTCGGACGTGACCAGCTACAGTCTGCTGCGTGAAAAATTAAGCGACGTGCTGACGACCTTGACCGAACGCGAACGGAAAATTCTCGAAATGCGTTTTGGCCTCGCTGATGGCTACGAGCGCACGCTCGAGGAAATTGGCAAGATGTATAACGTCACCCGCGAGCGTATCCGCCAGATCGAGGCGAAGGCACTGCGCAAACTGCGGCACCCGACGCGCGTGCGGCATCTGCAGGGCTTCCTCGAAGGCGCCGAAGCCGCTGCGTAAGGAAATTAAGAGTATTAACCGCCCGTGACTTTGGTCACGGGCGGTTTTGTTTTGCGCCACGGTGCTCAGACCTGAATGGGCAGGATCAGCATGGCGCGGCCATTCTGGTAGAGGCGGCGCTGCAATTCAAACCCCGTATGGTTGTGCCGCCAGCGCGTGGCGAAGTTTTGTTCTTGAACACGAGTTGCCCGGCGAAGAACAGCATCGCATTCAAGAAAGCTTGCCGAGGCGTTCCAGTTCTTCGAGGAAGGCTATGTCCGCCTGATCTTGGGGACGATCCGCCGCGCGTTTGGCGGCGAGCAATTGAACAGGGGAAAGACATTTCACCGGCGTCCCTTGTTCTGAAGGCCGGATGACCGCCGCTTTTTCCGCCTCGTCAAAACGCGGCACACCGGGCAGGCCAAGATGAAATTGCAGGAGGCCCCAACGGGTCTGGTAGGTCTGAATGAAGTTTTCACCGCGCGAACCCAACGCCACCAAGGGCACATCCAGTTCTTCTTTCAAAGCTGGGCAAGATTTGCTTCGTCGCGAGGTGGAATAAAAAAATCCCAGTCCATCGAGAATCGTGGCATCCCGGTGAGCCGCATGGCCTGTCCACCCACCAACAGGTAACGGATGCCCGCTGCGTTGAGAGCCAGAATCAGTTCGTTCATTTTGCGGGCGATAATTGCGCCAGTTGCCGCACCACGGAAGTTTTCCAGGCGTTTAATTCTGCATGCGAGGAAAACCGCTTGCTCTTGAAGTCCGGCAGTCGGATTGCGGCGGGCGCAGGAATCACCGTGGGGTTGGCTGCCCACAGCCGATACTTGGCGTTGTAATCATCAGTGATTTTCATGCGCGTTTGAAACCAGTCGAAAACAGGTTATCGCAATAGCCCTGAAATAACAACCGTCGCCTCCGAACGTGGCAAGTCAAGGGTAGAGGCCCTTTCAGACCTGAATGGGCAGGATCAGCATGGCGCGGCCGTTCTGGTAGAGGCGGCGCTGCAATTCAAACACCGTATGGTTGTGCAGCCAGCGCGTGGCAAAACTCTCATCTTTGAACACAAGCTGCCCGGCGAAGAATTGCGCCTGCGGAAATTTTTCGGCGATGCTGACGCACAAATTGGCCGCCTCTTCCACGATATCCGTGCCGAGCGCGTAGTGCGCCTCGGTGTAAAACCCGCGCTTGCTCATATAGGTGACATAGCGGTCCACTTCCTTCTGCGAGTATTCGCGCAAATTGTCCACCTCGGCCGCCCCTTTGAAATTGCCGGCGTCCAGCACCCCGACCTGCACGAAGACAAAGTTCTGATAAACCTTCGGGAACATCCGCACAACAGCGAGCAGCGTGTGGAGGCCGAGGCCGTTGAACCCGTTGACCAGCAGTACAGCCGTGCGCGCATTCACGTCGCACGGCGGCGGTGTTTTTTCGATAACGATGGCGTCATCCGCCAGCGCTGCGGCGACCAATTCGTTGAGTCGGTGTAATTTCTTCTGCGTCTGGCGGTAATGATGTTTCACCCAGAACGCCAGGCCGACGAGGGCGCCGGTGACCAGCAGTGTGGCCCAGCCGCCTTCGTCAAATTTCACCACGCAGAGCGAGATCAAAATCCCGCTGGTGAGCAAAAGACCAAAACCATTGATGATAATTTTGGTTTTCCACTTGGGTTCCAAGGCCCGTTCGAGCCACCAGTGCCGCACCATGCCGAGCTGCGAGAGGCTGAAGGTGATGAACACGTTAATGCTGTAGAGCACGACCAGCAAATTAACCGAGGCGGCCGTGAAAAACAGCAGCACCAACGCCGCACCGCCCATGAGCAGCACGCCGTTTTGCGTGACGAGCCGGTCACTCAACGTGGCAAACCGCGTGGGCATCCAGCGGTCCACCGCCATGTTGGCGAGCACGCGCGGGCCGCCAAAAAACCCTGTTTGCGCGGCGATGACCAGCAATGCGCCAGATGAAGCCATCGCGGCAATTACAAAACTCTTGGAGGCGAACGGAGGCCACCCGGCGGTGATTTTTTCAAACAACACGGCGTTCAGAGTTTTACCCTCCACCGGGACGACATGGTAAAGCAGATATGCCAGCAGCAACCCGCCGACGACAAAGGAAAGCGAAACCGCCATGTAAATCATGGTTCGTTTGCCGGTCTGGACGCGCGGTTCGCGCAGGGTGTTGAGGCCGTTGCTGACAGCTTCGATGCCGGTGTAAGTGCCCGCGCCTAGACTGTAGGCGCGCAGAACGACGGCAATCAGCCCCAGCCAACCCAAGTCAGCTGCGCCGGACTGCACGTCGTTGACCATGCCGTGGGCGATATTGGGCAATTCGCCAAAATGCGCGGAAATTGCCCAGACAATCGCGAAGGTGTAGCTCAAGACAAACACAAAAAAGACCGGCACCCAAAGCACCACGGATTCCTTGGCACCGCGCAGGTTCAGCAGGGTGAGAAACACAACGAGGCCCAGTGAAAACTTCAGTTTCCATACCTGCCATTCCACCGGCAGCATACTGAAGATGGCGTCCGCACCGCTGGCCACGCTCAAGGCAATGGTCAGAATATAATCACCAATGAGTGCGCAGCCAGAGACAACCCCCACCGTGGGGGACAGCAATTTACTCGCGACCAGGTAGCCGCCGCCCCCGGTGGGAAACGCCTCAATGATTTGCGAATAGCTGATACAAATGATGACAATGGTCAGAACCGTTGCCGCTGCCACAAATAGGCTCAGGCAGGTATGGGTTTTTAACGCGAGAAAGGCCGCTTCCGGACCGTAGCACGAGGACGAGAGGCCGTCCGCACCCAGCCCGACCCACGCCAGCAGCGCCACCAGCGACATATTGTGAAAAATGCGCTTGTCGGAAAAATTCCGCGCCCGCCCGATCACCACGTCCTTCGCCAAACGAAACACATTCATAATTCAAACTGCGGTTTTTCTGGGGAGAACGTGGAGGCCGCGACATGCGGTTCCAGAGGATCGCCCTTCCAACGGCCGACGAGGTTAGCTGACGGGCTAGGCCTTGAAAGTGGCCTTGCAACCGGTTGCCCGGCTGCATTTGCCCCATCCCATCGCTGGGAATTTGGTTCCCCCGCATCCGACTTCAGGAAGGAGTCCGGATTTAGGCTGCAACGCAGACAGTAAATCAAATCACCGCCCGGAAGTCAATTTGCCCATAAAACCGTAGAAAACCGTTGCCAAAAGCAGCTCGCCCGCGTCTCATTTGCCCACGGCATGAATCAGAAAACACTATTTTGCGCCGCCGCCTGGCTTTTGCTGGCGGCGCAATTACCAGCGGTGGATGAAACCAATGCCACCGCAACACTATCCGTGCCGCCACCCGCCCGCGAATTCCGTGCCGCATGGATCACCGAGGTCGCCGCCAACCCCGACTGGCCGTCCCAGCAGGGACTTCCGACGAACCAACAAAAGGCCGAATTGCTCGCCTTGCTCGACCACGCGCAAATCCTCCACCTGAACGCTGTCTTTTTCCAGGTGCGGCCGGCCTGCGACGCCTTTTACTCCTCGCCGATTGAACCGTGGTCTGACCGCCTCACCGGCGTGATGGGCAAGGCCCCGGAACCATTTTATGATCCGCTGGCTTTCGCCATCGCCGAGGCGCATCGGCGCGGCTTGCAGTTGCACGCGTGGTTCAATCCCTTCCGCGCTGCTCATCCTTCGACCAAGTCGCCGCCCGCCGCCAGCCATGTCACCCGGACTCATCCCGAACTCGTCCGACATTATGCTGACCAAGTCTGGCTCGATCCTGGCGAACCGGCGGCACAGGCGCGCACGCTGGCGGTTGTCCTCGATGTCGTGAAACGCTACGACGTGGATGGCGTGGTGTTGGACGATTATTTTTACCCCTATCCACAAAAGGATTGGGCGAAGCGTGAAATCAATTTTCCCGATGAGGCTAGTTGGAAAAAGTACGGTGTCCCCAGCGGCCTGACGCATGAAGACTGGCGGCGCAATAATATCAACCAGCTTATCCAAAAAATTTCAGAGGAAATCAAAGCCGCAAAGCCGCAGGTGCAATTTGGCATCAGCCCGTTCGGCATCTGGCGGCCGCAAAATCCCCCTCAAATCAAAGGCCTTGACGCTTACGGAACCATTTTCGCTGACGCCCGGCTGTGGCTGGCCAATGGCTGGGTGGATTTTTTAGCCCCGCAACTTTACTGGGCGGCAGCGGAGCGTGAACATAGTTTCCCCGTGCTGTTCAATTGGTGGCGTGCGCAAAATTCCAAAGGCCGCCACGTCTATGCCGGATTGGATGACACCAAATTTCCAGCGGATGAAGTCATGCGGCAAATCCAGACCGTTCGTACACAGACCAGCAATGGCGGAGAAATTCATTATCATCTGCGCACCATTGCGGAAAATCCCACACTCGCCGCCGCCATCCGCACGCAATATGCCCAGCCCGCGCTCGTGCCGGTGTCGCCGTGGATTCCCGTCCCACTGCCGCTAAAACCTAAATTGACGGTCGATATGGGTAATAGTTCCACGCATGTCCGCTGGGAAAACTTGAATGCCACCCCAGCGCGCAACTGGCTGCTCCAATGCTGCACTAACGGCAACTGGACGACGCAGGTCTTCCCCGGCGGTCAGGGGGAATATTATTTTAACCACAGCTGTCCCGACGCCCTTTCCCTTCGCGCCGTTGATCGGCTGGGAAATTTGAGCGCGCCGGCGATGTGGTCGGTTAAGAAATATTTTCCACCGGATAATACGCGCGGCGCGACAAAAATGCAGAAGTAAAGCTCTGTGCCCCGGTGGCACTCTGGGAGCGCCGTCGGACACGCAATTACAACATTTTTGGCGGTCCTCTGGCAGTCACAAACCGCCGCCGCAAAGAAGGGAGAATGGTTTTGGTAGGGCTGTAAGCCGAATTCTGTCTGCGCCTTGCGGCGGAGAGAATCATTTGTCTGAGCGACCGATACCCGAAACCTGTCTCGCTTTCACGAAACGCGGAGCGGGCAGCTCCTCGGTTTCCAATTTGGCCTTGCACCCGATGGGGTTTTCCGTGCCGCGTCGCTTGCGCTTCGCGCGGTGCGCTTTTACCGCACCTTTTCACCCTTACCAACAGCTTGCGCCGTTGGCGGTTTAATTTTCTGTGGCACTGTCCGTCGAAAAGTCTTCCAACTTTCCGCCTGCGTGTATCCCAGCCATACAAGCCTGGGTTACGCAGCATCGTACCCTATGGAGTTCGGACTTTCCTCCCCGGACTTGCGCCCGGAGCGATTCTCCGCCCTGCCAAAACCATGGGTAACATACGCAAATTTTGCTAAATCTCAAGGTAAACCATCATTGGCGGGCGCCAATTTGGCCGATCCAGTAGTGGCGACGCGTATGGTTCGACTGGCTGAACCCTGATAAAATCGTCCCGATGAGAATAATCCCCAAAAGTTTTAGCTTTTGCGGCTGCGGCGGGTCGTGTTCAATCCCTACTTTATGAGCATGACACATCCGCTGACAACGACGGCCTTCGAACTGCCGGGCTTTCGCACCGTCAGATCCTTCGGTGTGGTGCGCGGTATCATGGTCCGTTCACGGTCAATCGTGGGTAATTTCGGCGCTAGCATCCAGGCAATCTTCGGCGGCAACATCACCATTTACACCAACCTGTGTGAACAGGCGCGGGAACACACGTTCAATCTCATGCTGGAACATGCCGGGCAACTCGGCGCGAATGCCGTCATTGGCGTCCGTTACGACGCGACCGAAATCGCGCCCGGCATCACTGAGGTGCTGTGCTACGGCACGGCGGTCTTCGTGGAAAAGGCGGGCTGACGCGCATGAAGGCGTTGAGTCCAGACAGTTTTCTGGCGCGGCTGCTGGGCAGAATTGCCGCGGCGGTCATCCGCCATCCGCGCTGGTTTTTCTGGCCGCAGGTGCTGTTGTTTTTCCTGAGCATCGGCGTCACGGTTAAGTATCTCCAGTTCGACACGGACCGGAATAATCTGGTCGGCGGCAACCAGCGTTACCACCACAACTATCTCGAATTCCAAAAAGAATTTCCGCAGCAGGACGATCTGGTCGTGGTGGTGGAAAGCGAGAACGTAGAAAAAAACCGGCAGTTTGTCGAGCGACTTGGGTCGAAGTTGGAGGCGGAAACCAACCTGTTCAAAGATGTATTTTACAAGGGCGATCTGCCGATGATGGGCAGCAAGGCACTCCTGTTCGTACCGGAAACTGACCTCGCCAGCCTGCGCGATACCCTGAAGAACGATTTGCCGTTCATCGAAAAATTTTCGCAGACCACCAATCTGGTTTCTTTTTTCGAACTGGCCAACACCCAGTTTCGCACGGCCAAACAGGAGGAAAATGCCCAGAACAATGCGCTGATCCAATCGCTGCCGGCACTTGACCGGATCTTGCAGCAGGCGCAGGCGAGTCTTCTGCGGCCCGGCACACCGCCCTCCCCGGGCGTGACGGCGCTATTCAACGCCGGCGATGAGGCCACGGCGGGCACCTACATCACGTTTGACCATGGGAAAATTTTCCTCGTTACCGCCCATGCCCCGCGTGATGACTTGAATGACGCCGCGGTGGAGCGCATACGGGCCTTGTTGCAGCAAACGCGGCGGGAAGTTTCCGGGGTCAATGTGGGGCTGACAGGCGAACCTGTTTTGGAACACGATGAAATGGCGCAGTCGCAAACCGACACGACCGTGGCGGGTATCGTGTCGCTGGTCTTATGCGCCATTATTTTTATTTACGGTTACAACGAAACTGGCCGGCCCATTAAGGCCATCATCTGCCTGCTGTTCGGCTTGGCTTACACGTTTGCCTTTGCCACGGTAACCGTTGGTCATCTGAATGTTTTGACGATCACGTTTCTGCCGATGTTGATTGGACTGGCCATTGATTTTGGGGTGCATCTGATCACGCGGTACGAGGAGGAATTGCGCCATGGCCAGTCTGAAGTGGCGGCCCTGACCAAGGCGATGGTTTTCACAGGCCAGGGTATTTTTATGGGTGCCCTGACGACGGCAGGCGCGTTTGCGGCGATGGCCTTTACGGATTTCAAGGGCATCAAGGAAATGGGGATCATATGCGGCGGCGGTCTAATGGTATGCCTGGTGCCGATGCTGACACTGTTGCCGGTGCTGTTGCTGCGCGGAAAACAAAACGTGATGGATCACGCGATTCGCGAGGATGAACGGCGGGCGCGCATTGAGAGTTTCTGGCTGGAACGGCCGGTGCTAGTGACGCTGGTGATTATCGTGGTCAGCGTGGCTGCCGCCATCGAGGCGCGAAAGGTGTTCTTTGATTACAATCTACTGAATATGCAGAGCGCCGGGCTGCCGGCGGTGGTATATGAGCAGAAGTTGATTGATTCAGCGGACAAATCGGTGCTGTACGGCGCGGTGGTGGCGGACAACTTGGCGGACGCCGTTCAGTTGGAAAACAAAATCCGGACGCTAACCAACGTGGTAGCGGACGTGGAATCCATCGCTGGCTTTTTACACCAGGATCAGAACACGAAGTTGCGGTTGATTTCTGAAATCAAGGCGGAGGTCGCACCGCTGGAGTTCAGCGTACCAGACCTGCACCCGGTGGACGTTTATACGTTGAGCCGAACACTCTATTCGTTCTCGGGCTATCTGGGTTCGGCGTTGGAGGAAATTGGCAAGTCTGACCCGGCACTGGCGCGCCAACTGGCGGCGTTGCAAAAAACCGTGTTCGAACTGCGCCGCGCGATGCTGGCGGGCGACAACTCGGCGCTGTCCGAGCACGCTGCAAAACTGGGCGAATATCAGACCGCGCTGTTTGATGATTTGCGAGTGACGTTTCAGACGCTGCAAAATCAGGATGACCGCGCGCCGTTACGCATAGATGATTTGCCTCCGGCCTTGCGCGACCGTTTTGTGGGCGTCAGTGGGAAGTTTTTGCTGCAGGTCTATCCCAAAAAAAATGTCTGGCAGCATGACCACCAAATGGAATTTGTCGCAACGTTGCGGCAGGCGCTGGACCCGCAGGACCTTAACCATCCGGTCATCACCGGCACGCCGGTGCAATTGCTGGAGTACACGACTTTGCTCAAGGATAGTTACATCAAGGCAGCGTGGTATTCACTGGGCGCGATTGCGCTGATGGTGTTATTCCATTTTCGCAGCTTGACGGCGGTGATATTGTCACTCATTCCGGTCGGTCTCGGAACGCTATGGCTGGTGGGCTTGATGGCTTGGAACAAGGTACCCTTTAACCCGGCAAATATCATGACGCTGCCGCTGGTTATCGGCATTGGCGTGACAAACGGCATTCATATCCTCAACCGTTACGCCGAGGAACGCACTCCGGGAATTCTGGCGCGCAGCACCGGAAAGGCAGTGCTGGTGTCGGGATTGACGGCCATCGCGGGATTCGGCAGCCTCATTCTCGCGCAGCATCGCGGCATTCACAGTCTTGGCTATATCATGGCCGTCGGCATTGCGATGTGCATGATGGCAGCGCTGACTTTTTTGCCGGCATTGTTGAATTTGATTGGCCGCTGGCGGCCGTTGATAAAAAAACCCGATGCTGGCAACGCATCGCCAACACCGGGTCAGGAGGAACCGAGGTAAAACCTCAAGTGATTAGAAAGTAAGCGATTTTTGCCAAAAGTCAATCTCAATGTTAAACCCAGTCAGTTTCAAGGTCAAACAACGATGTTTAAATACACTATAACGTTAACCGGAAAGTGTGCGCGCTCGGCGACAGGACTCAGCCTTGGGCTGTTCCTTTTCTTTGTGTGCTTTCTTGCGGGAGAGAGTACGCAAGCTGCCGCAGGCAAAACGAACAGTCTGGGTTGCTTGTGGGATCGTTTTAATCTCTCGCTGGAACCAGGGTGTCGCACCGAGGCGGCGGGGCCGTTTTTTTATACCCAGCAGACCGAGGATGAAAGCACCTGGGCCTTCCCGCCGTTTTTTTCGACGGTCACCAATCCCGCTGTGGCCTATTCGGATTATGATTTCTTGTATCCGCTACTGACGCGTGTTCAGTATGGCCGGGAATGGCGCTGGCAAGTTTGCCAACTCCTCAGCTTTTCCGGCGGAAAAGAGCCGACCGAAGCTGAAAAAACCCGCCATACGCTGTTTCCGATTTATTTTTCACAACGCTCGACGGTCGATACGAATCTGAATTACGCCGCCGTCGTGCCGTTTTATGGCACACTGAAAAATCGGCTGACCCGCGACCAAATCCATTTTGTGATGTTTCCATTTTACAGCCAAACGTGGAAGAAGGATGTGGTCACAGAAAATTATCTCTATCCATTCGGTTCCATCCGGGACGGGGACGGAATGCACGGCTGGAAGGTCTGGCCGGTTGTCGGCCGCGAAAATAAAATGGTCATGCTGCACACCAATGGCTTTGGCGATGTCGAAACCGTGGGCGGCTACCACCGCTCTTTTTTTCTCTGGCCGTTCCACATCAAAGCGGATAATGCCATCGGCACCGACAATCCCGAAAAATTCCGGGCGTCCATTCCGCTTTACACCTACACCCGTTCGCCGCAGCTCGATTCGACCACTGTGCTGTGGCCGCTCTTCACCTGGCTGGATAATCGGGAAAAAAAATACCGCGAATGGCAGATGCCGTGGCCTATCGTGATTTTTGCGCGGGGCGAAGGCAAAACCACCTCGCGGGTCTTCCCGATTTTCAGTCAGTCGCACAATGCCGTCAAAGAAAGCGATTTCTATTTCTGGCCGGTCTATACCTATCGCCGCACCCATTCCGATCCGCTGGATTTGCAGCGGACGCGCGTGGCTTTTTACCTTTACGAAAACACGCTCGAAAAGAACACCCAGACTGGCGCGTATAAACGGCGCGTGGATATGTGGCCGTTCTTCACCTGGCACCGCGAACTTAATGGCAATGAACGGCTCCAGATCCTCGCGCCGCTGGAGCCGGCCGTGCCGGAAAATTCCGGTATTGAGCGCAACTGGTCGCCCCTCTGGTCACTCTGGCGCGCGGAGTCTAATCCGAAATCCGCCATGGCCAGCCAGTCGTTGCTGTGGAATTTGTATCGCCAGGAAACCGCGCCCGCGCACAAAAAAGTCTCGCTCCTCTTCGGCCTTTTCCAGTATCAATGTGATGGCGAAGACAAACGGACGAAGCTGTTTTACCTCACCGTTTCCAAGACCGCCACCGCCACCCAATGAACCGCGCCTGAATCATGTTTGAGAACATCGGAGAAATCATTCTTTTGTTCTGGCGCACCCTGCTGGCTTTGCCGCAGGCGTGGCGGCAGCGTGACAAGGTGTTTGACCAGTTTTTTGAAATCGGCAACGCCAGTCTGCTGATGGTCTGTGTCCTCTCGTTTTTCATCGGTGCGGTCATCTCTTTGCAAACGGGCCCGGTGCTCGTGGAACGCAGCCTGCCCAATGCCGTCGGCGGCGTGGTCGGAATCTCGATCGCCAAGGAACTCGCGCCGGTCATGATGGCCATTCTGATCGCCGGCCGCATCGGCTCCGCCATGGCGGCGGAAATCGGCTCCATGCGCGTGTATCAGGAAATTGACGCGCTCCGCACGATGAACATCAACCCCATCCATTACCTCGTGCTGCCGCGCATTCTGGCCATTGCCGTCGCGCTGCCGATGCTGGTGGTGTTCTCCGTGCTTGTCGGCTGGTTTGGCGGCGCGATGGTGGCCGACATGAACCACCGGATGGAAATCCCGTTTCGCGTGTTCTTTGCCGACTTGCGGGACATTGTTGAATTGCAGGATGTGGCCAATGGCGTCTTTAAAAGTTTCTGCTTCGCCATCATCATCGGCGTGGTGTCGTGCCATCAGGGCTTGATCACCATCGGCGGCCCGCGGGGCATTGGCCGTTCCGTTACCAAAGCCGTGGTGAACTCGATCGTGCTCATCGTGATTTTTGACTATATCCTCACGCGCTTCCTGTTGAAATGAGCAGCCCCCAAAACAATCATTCCGGCGTTGGCCTCGTGGTGCGCGGCCTGCGCAAAAGTTTTGCCGGCCAGGAAGTGCTCAAGGGCGTGGACATCGAAGTGCAGCCGGGTGAAATTTTCGTCATCATGGGGCCGAGCGGCAGCGGCAAAAGTGTTTTGCTGAAACACCTCATCGGTCTGGAGGAGCCGGATGCCGGTGAAATCTTCATCAATGGCGAACCGCTCACCACGCCGGAAATTGCGGCCAAATACCGCATGGCGCTCGTCTTCCAATCCGGAGCACTCCTCAACTCTCTCACTGTCGGCGAAAATGTGGGCTTGTACCTGACGGAACATCGCCTGAAGACCCCGGCGGAGATTGAAAAAATTGTCATTGAAAAACTTGCTGACGTCGGCTTAAAAGACGCCGTTCACAAGATGCCCAATGAACTGTCCGGCGGTATGAAAAAACGCGCTGCGATTGCGCGCGCGTTGGTCATTGAGCCCCAACTCATCCTTTACGATGAGCCCACGAGTGAGTTGGACCCACTGTCCGCCGTAATCATCGGCGACGAGATTCTGGACCTCAACCACCGCATCCACGTCACGTCGCTCGTCGTGTCCCACGACCGCGATCTGGCGTTTGGCGTGGCTGACCGCATCGCCGTCATTATTGACGGGCAGATCGTCACCGTCGGCACCCCCGACGAGGTGAAGCAATTTAACGACCCGCGCGTCAAAGAATTTTTGAACGCCGATTTCAAACGTGACAAATAACGATTCCGCTTATGAAAAATTCACTGGAAACCAAGCTCGGCATTTTTGTGGCCCTCACCATCATCGCCGCCGTGCTGATCATTGAAACGCTGGGCAGCGCCGACCTGTTCACGAGTGGCAAACATGTCAGCGCGCTGTTTGATACCGTGCAAGATTTGAAAATTGGCGATCGGGTGAAAATGGCTGGCGTCGAGATCGGCCGGGTGGAGAAAATCGAGCTCGCCGACGAAAAAGTCAGCATCACCATGAAACTCAAGCCAACCGCTGGCGTGAAGACCGACAGCAAGGCCATCATCAAGTTCACCGGCCTGATGGGCCAGAATTATGTGAACATCACCTTCGGCGCCCCGGGATCCCCCAAGGCTGAAGACGGAGCGGTGCTGGAAACATCCGAACAGCCGGATTTGAGCGCCATCATGGCCAAACTGGATGCCGCTGCCGCCGGTATTCAGAATCTGACCAGGAGTTTCACCGGTGATAAAATTGATAACTTGTTCGGGCCACTCACCGATTTCATCAAGCAGAACAGTGCCCCCATCACTGCGACCATCGCGAACGTGAAAAATGTCACCAGTCAGATTGCCGCTGGGCAGGGCACCGTGGGCAAAATGATTTATCAGGACACGCTGTATGCCACGGCTCTGTCCACGGTCAGCAATCTTCAGGATACAGCCACTTCGGTGCACACCGTCGTGAACAACGTCAGTGCCGGGCAGGGCACAATCGGAAAACTGCTGACGGATGAAACCCTTTACCGCTCGACGGCCTCGTCCATGACCAATCTCAATTCCATCCTGATCAAAGTGAACCAGGGGCAGGGCACGGTGGGCAAGCTGGTGAATGACCAGGACTTTTTGAAGAATGCCAAGCTCTCGCTCCAAAAGCTCGATAAGGCGGCAGATGGGCTGGAAGACACCGGACCCCTGAGCGTTCTCGGCATCATGGCTAACCAGTTCGGGTTATAAATATCCAAACGAGCTTCGGTCGCCGGGGCGGGCTAAAAAATTTCAGCCGCTCGTAAGTCCAAAATCGTCAGGCCAGCCCGAGATTTTTTACAACCTCCACGGTGGAGTGCGCCTTGTTGAGTGTGTAAAAATGCAGCCCGGGCGCCCCGCCCCGCAGTAATGCCTCGCACTGGCGCGTGGCGTATTCAATGCCGAATTTCAGGGCCGCTTCATCATCGGTTCCAATCGCATCCAGCTTCGCCCGCAGGGCGGGCGGTATTTTTGCGCCGCACATCTGCGTGAACTTGGTGATTTGCGTCGCGCTGACAATGGCCACGATGCCCGGCACAATCGGCACGTTCACGCGGAGCTGCTGCGTGACGTAATCGCGGAATTCAAAATAATCCGCGTTGTCGAAAAATAATTGGGTGACAACAAAATCCGCGCCGGCTTCTACTTTTTCCTTCAGGTGCTGCCAGTCGGCGTGTTTGCCGTTCGGGTTGGCAATGTGGCCTTCGGGAAACCCCGCCACCCCGACCGAGAAATCGCCCTGTTCGCGGATGAACTTCACCAGCTCGGAAGAAAATTCAAAACCGCCGGGCGTGGCTAGAAATGCGCCGCCGCCGGGCGGATCGCCGCGCAGGGCAAGAATGTTTTTGCAATTCAGCGCGCGGATCTTCTCCAACAGGCCCCGGACTTCCTCGCGGGTATGGTTGACGCATGTGAGGTGCGCGAGCGTGGTGAGGCCATGCTCGCGCTGGATCCGATCCACAATCATGAGCGTCTTGTCCCGGGTGCTGCCGCCCGCGCCGTAGGTGACGGAGCAAAAATCCGGGCGCGTGGCGAGCAGGGCGGGCAGGTGTTTTTCAAAGAGCGCGCGGTCGCCCTCGTCGGTCTTGGGTGGAAAAAATTCCAGCGAGATGACGGGCTGGCCGGTCGCCTGTTTGGCGGCGTAAAGATCGCGGATGAATTTCACGGGGCGGAATTATGAGAGGAACCGATACGGAAGCCAAGGATTGTTCAAGCTGGAATCGCCCACCGGGATTTCAACCTCCAGTCCAAGGGTTGCGCAGCACGCGTCGGGCCGGATGAGGGGATCCGTCGCTTGATCTATAAAAATAAAAAACCCCTGCCGGCGAACCGGCAGGGGTCAAGGATCCTAATTCAGATTAGAACTTGTAAACCACGTTGGCATACACACCGTAGGAGGTGCGCTGGCTCACCGGCGAACCGGTGGGCGTGAAGTAACCGCCATTGCCGTCAGTGATTCCATTGACGAAGGTGGCTTCGGTACCCGTCATGATCTGATCCGCACGGAATTCCAGGCGGCTGACCACGTTGGCCCAGAGGTCGTATTCGACGGTTTCCGTGAGGGAGATGCCGCTATCGCTGCCCACTTCGTGTGCGGCAATCGCGTCCACTTCCCAGTATTCAGCGCGGGAGTTGAAGCTCAACTTGTCCGTGGCTTTGATGGTGTTATACAGGCCCACGATATAATCGTTGGCATGGTAACCGCCAATACCGCTGCCGCCGTTCAGGTTTTGAACGTAGTCGAAGCACGCACCAAAGGTGACGTCCTTCCACGGGCTGTTCAACGTCGCGCCAGCATAGTAGTTGCCTTGGTCGCCACCGGAACTGCCGGTGCCGGCAAAGGAATTCTGATACGTGTTGTTAAACCCATAGACCAAGCCGGCATATAAAGCCGAGCCGGAGGCCCAACCCCAGTTGCTGGGAGCGGTGAAGGTCACAGAACCCATGACGGTTTTGCTCCAGGCACCTTCGTTCGCCAGGTTATTGGCGTTGTTATAGCTGGTGCGGGTGTTGATGCCACCCATGAGGGTGTTGGCCACGCCAGCGGAGAAGGACCATTCGTCGCTGACCTTGTAGGAGCCAAGGATGCCGGTGTGCGTGGTCGGTTCAACGGACCAGCCCCAGGAGCGGGTGAAGTTCGGATTGCTGGCGGCGTCAAAGGATTCGTAGCCGATGACGGTGTTGAATTGACCGATCTTCCAGTCAATGCCATTGCCCACCGGGGTGCGCAGCGCGACGTAAGCCTGGAGAATGCCAAAATCTGAAGCGCCAGCCACTTTTCCCGTGTTGCTCGACTTTGCCGGATCATATCCCGACGCGTCCGGCCCGAAGAGCAGGTCAACCTGATAGCCGGCGGCCCAGGGGGTTTCATCCTGTGCTTTGGCGATCGAGAGCTTCACGACGTCCAAATTGAAGCCGTTGGCTTTGCCGTTTTGCAGCGGGATGTTGCCGCCGATTGAATTACCAGCACCGCTCGGACTGGCTTCCCAGTTGGCCGATGCGCTAACGTAGCCGCTGATGATGGTGTTTGAGAGCGCGGTTTGCACCTGGCTCAGTTTCGCTTCGTCTGCGCGAACGGCGGAAGCCATGCTGACGGCTCCGACGGCGGCGAGACCCAATGTCCATTTATTAAACTTCATCTGTTCCTCCGATGTTGTTTGGTTTTGTTTGTTTGCCTACTTGAGCGGGGTAAAAACAGTTTACCCCAGCACCTTAAGGGTGCGTTTGATTGCAAAATTAGGGAAAAACTGGGCGGTTGACAACCCTTTTTTTCGATTGCTGGATTCTGTTAACTCTCTAATCCATAACAAAATGTGCAAATTACGGCTTTTTTCCTTCCAGTAAAACTAGGGCAAATCTTTATTTTAACCTGCGTAAAACAGCCCTGGGCCCCCTTTCGCAGACGGGATCGGCGGGTCTTAAATGCTCCTCCCTAACAATCTGGAACAAATTATGCTGATATCCCTGCAACGCGACGGATTGCGCTTGCAATTCGGCCGTATTGAATTATTCACGAACACAGGTATGCCATTATTTGCCTACACCGCCAGAGAAACCGCCACCGGCCGCGAAATCCGCAACTCCGTGGAGGCCGCCACCGAGCAGGCCGCCATCGCCGCGTTACTGAACCGCAATCTGTTGGTCGTGGAAATCCGCGAGAAGACGGCCAAACGCGGCCAAACCAAGGGGGGCAGGGTGTCGCTCAACGATCTCGTGGTGTTCACCCGCCAGCTGGCCACCATGATCGATGCCGGTATTGCCATCGTCCAAGCCCTTCAGGCGCTGGCCGAACAGACCCCGAACAAGGTCATGCGCGACACCATTCGCGATGTCTGCACCCGCGTCGAAAGCGGTGAAAGCTTTTCTGAAGCCCTGACCCGCCATCCCAAGGCCTTCAATCGCCTCTACGTTTCCATGGTCGGTGCCGGTGAAAAAGGCGGGTTGCTGGCGGAAATTCTCGCCCGGCTCGCCACGTATCTGGAAAACACCGAACGGCTGCGCAAAAAAGTGAAGACGGCCCTCATGTATCCCACCGTGGTGACCATCGTGGCCATTGTCATCACCATCTTTCTGCTGGTCCGCGTCATCCCCACCTTCAAGGAAGTCTATTCCGGCTTCGGCGCCAAGCTGCCCGCCCCGACGGAATTCCTGATCGACCTCAGTGAAATCGTCCAGCACTACTTGATCTATCTGGTTTTCCTGGCGGGTGTCGGGGTTTGGGGCTGGATGTATTTCCTAAAAACCCGTCAGGGCCGGGATTTCTGGGATAAAACCCGCATCAAGCTGCCCATCTTCGGCGCCATCGCTCATAAGATTTGTCTCGCGCGCTTCACCCGCACGCTGGCCTCCCTCGTCCGCAGCGGTGTCCCGATCCTCGAAGTCCTTCAAATCGTCTCCCAGACGGTCGGCAACACCGTCATGGAAAAGGCCATCAAAGCCTCCGCCCTGGACATCGAACGCGGCGAAGGCATTTCCGCCGCGCTCGCCAAACACCCCGTCTTCCCCAGCATGATTATCCGCATGTTGAGCGCCGGCGAACAGACCGGCAACATCGATAACATGCTCGAACGCGTCGCCGACTTCCTGGATGAGGAAATCGATGCCACGTTGTCCGGCCTCATGTCGCTCATTGAACCGCTCCTCATCGTGTTTCTCGGCGTCGTCATCGGCGGCATGGTCATCTGTATGTTCCTGCCCATCTTCAACCTGGCGAACATCGTCAGCGGTAACGGCGGCGGCGGCCACTGATAATCTGCCAGCCAAAAAACCGCCGGAAGAATGTTCTTCCGGCGGTTTTGTTTTGCCTGAATGCGTTGGTGGCCTGCGGCGGCCTCGCCGCTACACCGAAACCATCTTGGCCGGTGCCGGCTGAAAGACTTTGATCTTCGGCCAGCGCGCGTGGATTTGCTCCTCAAACCATTTCCGCGCCGAGTCGTCGCCGTGGCCGAGCAGAATCGTGTGCGGCGCTACCTGGCCGACGAACTCCAGCAGATCCTGCCGGTTCGCGTGCGCCGTCAGATCAAAATCCTGCACGTCGCAGCGCTTCGTCACCTGCCCCGCGCTCGGGCTGAACACAAACGTCTCGCCCTGTTTCGCCGCCTTCAACCGGCCCGCCGGGGAATCCGGGTCCGCGTAGCCCACAAAGAAAATGCTCTGCTTCTCGTCGCCCGCCATCCGCGTCGCCAGCGTGTGCGCCGCCGTGTTCTCGCTCATCATGCCCGCGGTGATCACAAAAATCTTCCCGCCGGTCAGCTTCATCGTGTCCGCCGCGCCTTTTTCCAGCACCACCAGTTGCAGCGCGTCATTCAGGTGCAGGCTCGTGTGCTGCCGGTGCATCCGATTGGCCTCGATGTCGTAAATCTCCGTGAACACGCGCCCCAGCCCGCCGATGTACACCGGCTGCTTCTTCAATTTGCCCTCGCGCATCAGCAGCGCCAGCAGTGCCAGCATCTCCTGCGTCCGCCCCAGCGCAAAGGACGGGATCATGATGGCGCCTTTCTTCTTTTCCGCGCCGTGAATCGCCGCCACCAGCCGCTCAATTTCCTTTTCGCGCGTGAACCCGGCGGGCGTCTCGCGGTTGCCCCGCGTGGTCTCCATGATCAAGACGTCCGCCTTCACGTCCTCAAACCGCGCTGCCCGCAGGATTGTCTGGTCGTGGAAACACACGTCGCCCGTGTAGAACATCGTCTCTTTCTTGCCGCGCAATAAAATGCCCGCCGAGCCCAGCGTGTGGCCCGCGTCGAAAAACTCCAGCGTCGGCGACGGCAGTCCCGCCCGCGCCTTGTGATCGGCCGACCATTCAATTTCGCGGTTATACTTGAACCCTTGAAAATGCGGCGCAATCTCGTCCAGTTCGTCATGCGTGTACAGCGGGTATTCGCGGATCCCCAGCTCGTCGCGCTGGCGCGTCATCACATTCACGGAATTGTGCAGCACCCGTTCCACCAGCAGATAGCTCAGCTCCGTCATCAGGACATGCGCCTTGGGATACTGCCGGCACGCCAGGGGCAGCGCCCCCACATGATCATGGTGACAATGCGAGAGCGCGATGGCGTCCACGTCATGCGTCCCCGCCTTGTTGAAGAGCGGCATCGCGGCCCGGCCCTCGCGTTTCGGGTGCATGCCGGCGTCCAGCAAAATGCGGTGATCATCCAGCTCCACCAGCCACGCGCTCGCGCCGATGTCCGAGTCCGGATTTAAATTCGTAACGTTCATGGGGTTATTTCAGCATAAAATCGCGGGGTGACGAAGCAAAAAGAACAGGAACCGCTGTTAAACCGTGGCCGCCGCCGCTCGCCGCAGTGGGTTTGGCTTTCAAAGCGCGCGTGACCCCAACTCGTAGCGGGTGAATAAGCCGTGCATATCCGGTGGCGCGCCACTCCAGCTTCTGACAATAGCCCAGCACTTGAGTGCTGGGGGGGTGCAGAGCCGAAACGCCGGTGGGACGGCAAAATTTTCTTTCTGCAGGACGGGTTTTGACGCGCTGCGAGTTGCCCGGTGAAAAGCCCTGGGCAAAGATCAAAAAACCCCCTCCGCCACTCGCCCCTCGCCCCTATCGAAACCATTTAGTCCGGATAATTCAAGGGTCGTCGCCAACTGGCCCATCCCTCCAATTGTGCGGTTCACGCTTCGGATCCACGCTGGCTCGCATAGGCAAGCAGGCGGGTTTGCCGTGTCGGTCCACCCGGCGGGGAGTGGGTGGAAAACAATGGCTGGAGCGTTCCGGCCGGAAAGGAGGCGCGGCTTGAGCAGTTTTATTTACTACAAGCGGTGGGGTGTGATTCTGGGCGTGGCATTATTGGGGGTCGCCCCGGCCTATTCGCGGATCGTGGCGCCGGTGATCACCCAGCAGCCGGTCAGCCGTACCAACAACGCCGGCACCACCGCCACCTTCGCGGTCAGTGCCACCGGGACCACGCCCAAATATCGCTGGGTCAAGAATGGCACGTTTCCCTTGCGGGATGGTGGCAAAATCTCCGGCTCCGCCACGCCGGTGTTGACCCTCAGCAATGTTCTGGGAGCCGATCGCGGCACGTACGCGGCCTTCCTCAGCAATCTCGCCGGCCTTGTCGCCAGCAGCAATGCCACGCTCAAGGTGATCGATCCCGTCATCACCAGCCAGCCGGCCAGCCGGACCAATAGCCCCGGCACGCCGGCGGCCTTCGCGGTCGGCGCTGCCGGCACGCCGCCCAAGTATCAATGGCGTAAGAACCTCAGCGTCATTCCCGGGGCCACGGCACAGACGTATTCCATCGCCAGTGTCGCCGGTGCCGATGCGGGCGGTTACAGCGTGGTGATCACCAACGCCTTCGGTACCGTCACCAGCGCGCCGCCCGCGCAGTTGACGGTGGCCGCCCTCGTCACCTCCGACGCCATCACGTCGTCAGCCAACCCCTCGGGTTTCAAGGACCGTGTCAGTTTCACTGTCAGCCTGCCGGCGGCCGCCACCGGCACGGTCGGTTTCAGCGCCAACGGCGGGCTGTTTGACACGGAGACGTTGAGCCAGGGCCAGGCCACGAGCGTGGGGATCACGTCGCTCCCGCGCGGAACCATCCCCATCACCGTCGCGTATGCCGGCGATCTCATTTATAGCGGCGTCACCAATACCCTGGTTCAAACGGTCACCAACCATCCGCCGGTGGCGGCGCCGATGACCGTTTACCAGACGGCGGGCGTGCCGCTGCTGCTCTCCCTCGCGGAGGTCGCCACCAATTGGAGCGATGCGGATGGCGATGGGGTCACCCTGGGCGCCTTCAACCCGGTCACCACCAACGGCGTGAGCCTCCTCACCAACACCGCCCCCTTCGTCGATCCCACCTTTGCCGTCACCAATAATCCTGCTTCCAGCTTAGCCACGAATGAAGTGTGGATCGCCACCAATCCCGCCACCGCCAATCTGGGAACGCTGAGCGCCCCCTACGACGGTTCCACCCAAGTGAAGTTTGACGCGCTCTGGGCCCGCATCCCTCCCTATACCACCATTCACATTCTGCCTGGCACCTATCAGACCAGGGGGGGGAGCGCCTGGCTGATTCAATCCGGCCAGAGGCTATTGGGCAGTGGCATGGATGTCACCGTGCTCCAGTTGCTGGGAGGTGACTCGACCTATTTCGTTTTGCAAAGTATCGACACGAGCGCCAACATCGAAGTGGCCGACCTGACGCTGGACGCCAATGGTTCGTTGGGAGCCGCGTTTTCCCACAGCGGCATAATTCTGGGCGGAACGCATCATGCCATCCGGCGGGTAAAAGTCATAAACTGTGTGGCGGGTGGCACCATTGCTGAAGTGTGGGGCATTGTCATCGAATCTTATTCCCTGCTGGGCCCCAGTGAGGGGAATATTATTGAGGGGTGCGAAGTGTCGCACCATCAGGGACCCATTTATACCAATGGATATGCTACAGATCTTTATGCCATCGTCCTAAACGGTGGAACGTCCAGTCCCATCACTGGAATGATTCGTAACAACCGTGTCATTGCTGTACCGGGTAAAGCCGTTGGCGGAATTGGCCTTGGGAGAGCACACGATTGTTTAGTGATCAGTAATTACGTTGAAGGTAACGGTTCTGGTACTCATATTGAAGGCCCCGATAGTATTACGAATACCATCTTTGCGTACAATATCTACAAGGGCATCACGCAGGTGATCGATATGTCAAACGATCATCCAGTTAATATTGCTTACTTATATAATAATATAGAGTTATCAAATAACCTATACAATTTTGTCATCGCCTTCGGATTTCCGCCGAGTGGCAGCTACACGAATATTGTGATCTACGGAAATGAAATAAAGTGTGCCAGCTCGTTTGCCAGTTGGGCCAATATGTTGGTTTACGGCTGCAACCTCTCCGGACTGCTGGTCGCCAACAATAAGATAGATTCAAGACTCACCAATTTCCTGTCCAACTGTTCCGATGTCACGATGTTCGGTAATACCGATCTGTCCGGTAACGAGGCCACCGGCTTAAACCTTTCCGCCTCCGCTCCGTCGCTGGCCACCACGTTCGGGCTGGCGGATTTCGGCGTATGGATTTTCAGCCCCAACGGCAACGGGACGACGGATCAGCTCCGTTACCCCATCAGCGATGGGCAGGGCGGGACCGGCATCGGCCTGATTAATATAATCATGGATCCCCCGCCCCTGTTTGGGGATTCTGCCCTCGCCGTCAGTGGCGGCACCGCCCGACTCCTCTCCCATGGGTTGGCTGGGTATAGTTATATTACGGAACGCACCACCAACCTGGCCTCCCCGCTGTGGGTGGCCATTGCCACCAATACCGCCGCCAATAACGGAACCATTTCTGTTGTGGATCAATTCAGCGATTTGGGCGGGCCGCCCGCTGCGGCCTTTTACCGTCTTAAATGGACGCCCTGATCGCCAGCAACTCAGTTTGATCTTTGAGAACACAGCGGCGGCGGTGCGAGGCGGCGGCCAGAAGCCGGACTTTGCCGCCGCTAACGGGCAAGTGAACGGGGCCGTTGGAAAGAGTTTCGGGTCTTTTTGACAGCCCAAGCAATCGGTGGAATAACTAAATAATAAAGGAAGGTATGAAGACAAATCGTGGTCGGGTGACTCAGGTGATGGTGGCACTCTGTTTTTTCTATCAGTGGCCAGCCAGTGCCCACAACGAACCGCTGGCCGCCATTCAGGTGGCAGCCTCCAACGGGCTGGCCCAGGCCCAATGCGAGCTCGGGCTGAGATATTACACCGGTGCCGGGGTGGCCACCAACCCGGCGGCAGCCTTAGTCTGGTTTCAAAAGGCGGCAGCCCAGGGTGTCGCTCGGGCCCAGCGCGATGTCGGCGGCATGTACTATGACGGGACCGGCGTCACCCGCGACTATGCCCGAGCCGCCAAATGGTTTCGCCAGGCCGCTGATCAAGGCGACGCCCCGGCCCAGCGCTCGCTGGGCATCCTGTATTATCAGGGCACCGGCCTTTCCCGGGACTCCGCCAAGGCCGTTAAATGGACCCAAAAAGCCGCCCTACAGGGCGATGCTGCCGCCCAATACAATCTGGCCATGTGTTATGCCCAGGGCATCGGGGTGGACCGGAACCCGGCCGCCGCCGATAAGTGGGTTCGCCAGGCGGCCGCCCGGGGCGATGCCGACGCCCAATACAGTCTGGGTCTGAAGTATTATTCGGGCAGTGCCGGCGCCGTGGATTACACGGCCGCCGCCCAATGGTTCCGGCTGGCGGCCGGCCAGGGCGAGCGGCATGCCCAATGCGCGTTGGGCGTTTTATATCTCAATGGTCAGGGCGTTACTCCGGATCCGGTGGTCGCCATCCAGTGGTTTCGCCAGGCGGCCGAATCGGGCAATGCCAAAGCCCGGGACTATCTCGGCGCCTGCTATCTCAACGGCATCGGGGTCACCCGCGATGCCGCCGCGGCCGCTAAATTATTTTTAAAAGGCGCCGAACAGGGATCGGCGGTGGACCAATTCACGCTCGGCGTCCTCTATGCCCGGGGCCAGGGCGTCGCTCAGGACTCAGTTGCCGCCGTTAAATGGTATCGGCTCGCCGCTGAACAGGGCTATGCCCGGGCGCAGAGCGATCTCGGCATGATGTACGCGGATGGTGACGGCGTGGCCACGAACCTCACTTTGGCCCTCCACTGGTTCCGCCAGGCCGCCGCCCAGGGGGATGCCCGGGCCCAATGCGCTTTGGGGGCGTTTTATGCCTTGGGCAAAGGTACCGCCCCGGATGCGGCTCAAGCCGTTAAATGGTTCCGCCAGGCCGGCGACCAGGGCGAGGCCCAGGCCCAGCGCAATCTCGGCGTGGCTTATTTCCAGGGCGATGGCGTCGCCCGCGATACGGCTGCCGCCGTCCAATGGTTCCGGAAAGCGGCTGAGCAGGGCGACGCTCTGGCCCAATACAATCTCGCCGTCTGTTACGCGGATGGTCTGGGCGTTCCCAAAAACCCGGTGGAAGCCGTCAAATGGCATCGGAAAGCCGTGGAACAGACCCAGGTGCCCTACAAACTGGGATTCATCCACCCCAACTTGGACGCCCAACGCGAACCCTTTGTGGCGCATCAACCCCCGGGGTAAAAGGGCAAAGCGAAAAGCGGAAACGAAGAAAAATGAAAACCGAGCTGGAGGAACGGACGAAACAATTTGCCATCGCGGTGGTCAAAGATGTTCTGGCCTTTCCCCGCAACGTTGCCGCAGAGGTGATCGGCCGCCAGATTTTACGTTCCGCTACCTCCATCGGTGCCAATTATCGCGAGGCCAACCGTTCGGAATCGCGCGATGATTTTATCTACAAAGTCGGCCTGGCTGAGAAGGAAGCCGCTGAAACGCAATACTGGCTTGAAATGTGTCAGGCCGTCAAGTTGGGTCGACCCGAGGCGGTGAAAACAAGGACCCTTGAGGCGGGTGAATTACTGGCCATTCTGATCACGATTGGCAAAAACGCCCGCCGCCGTTTAAAATGAAACGATCTCCTTCATTTTTTTAGTTTCCGCTTTCCGCTTTTCGCTTTCCGCTTTTAACTTATTCAAATTTCAGGTTTCTTTTTTGGGATTGAGCCGGGGGCGTCGGCGGCGCATCCTTGGCCCCCACGACTGATGAAAAACCTGACCGCCCTCATCCGCCGCCATGGGCAGGCGTTCTGGTATGCGCTGACGGTCATCGTGCCCGTCATCCTCCGCACCGGGCGGCGGCCGGTGATTTTTTCACGGTACACTGGCATGGGCGACATCATCTGCACCCTGCCGGCGGCACTGGCCTTGATGCAGCGGCATCCCGGCGCGACGTTCCTCTACAATTGCCATGCGGATTTTGCCGCAGTGCCCCAATTAGCCGGCGTGGCCAGCCGAGTCACGTCGCTGCTGCCCATGGGGTTGGTGGGACACTGGTATGCCTTCTTGCTGGAAGGCTATTATCACTTTGCCCATGGCGACGACACGCCGGGCAAAGTGGCCCAAGAGCCGATGGTGGCGGAATTTTGCCGGCAGTTTGATTTGCCAGTCACGGAAGAACATCCCCGTCTGCCAGTCACCGCCTCCGCCCGCGACACGGCAAACTTACTCCTCGCCAAAAAAAATCTTTCGCCGAACGCACTGATATTGATTCATCCCGGGCCCAGTTGGACGGTCAAGGAATGGCCTTTGGGCCACTGGACGCAATTGGTTGCGGCGCTGCGTGAGCGGGGATTTACCAACATCGGCCAATTGGGAGTAGGGCGCTACATGAACTTTGGCCAGGTCACGGTGCCGGTGATTTCCGGTGCGGTTTCATTGCTCGACGCCTTCACGGTGGAAGAATGCGTGGCCGCCATTGCCCAAGCGAAACTCTTTGTCGGTATTGATTCGGGCTTACTGCATATTGCCGCAAGTACCCGCACCCCGGCAGTCGGGCTTTGGGGATCCACGTTGCCCCAATTTTTTTACGAAAAAAGCGTCCGGGAAGGTTTTGTGGTCAGTCGGGTGGAATGTTCCGGCTGTTATCATCGGCTGCCGCGCCTGCATTGGGTCACCGGCTGCCCACACGACATCCGGTGCATGAAAACACTGGAAGTGGAAGCGGTCTTTCAGGCCTGTCTTGCCAAGCTGGAGCCGCCGGCAAAATCCTGATTCGTTTTCAGTTTGCTTGAACTGCTACAAACGTCATTCAAAACCAGCCATAATGCCCACATCAAGTAACCCATCTAGCTGAAATGATTTGAGTTTGCCGCAACTAATCGGGCAAAATACAACGATACACCGCGATGAAAGACCTCTTCATAAAACCCACCTCGCCATTACGGAATTTGTTTCCGCTGGTCCGGAAGCTGCGTCATTGGGCCTGGAAATTCCATGACCGCACTGGCATACGTTTGGTCATTAGCGGCGGCCCGGTTCGGTTCATGGATGCAGAGCTTGTTTTTCCGGAAAAAGTGGGGTTGATCTATGCCACACCACTGTTCTGGAACGGCCCAGATACCTATGAGGCACCCACCAGCCAGACCCTGGCCCGGCTAATCAGCCATGCCCGGGTGTTTTTTGATATCGGCTCAAACATCGGGATTTATTCGGTCTATGCGGGGGTTAAATACCCTAAGGTAAAAACTTTCTCCTTTGAACCCATCCCGTCCATTTTTAATAAAAATTGCGCCTTTCACAATGCGAATAGTCTTTCGGATAAAAGCGTCCATCAACTGGCGCTGGGTGATCAAATTGGCCAGCAGGAAATCATCATACCCGTTTACAACATCGGTCTTGAAGAGGAGCAAACCGCCACTCTTTGCGCGGATTCCTGGCAGTCCCGGGAAAAAAATGTTCAACGCATTCCCATTCAGTGCACTACGCTGGATGCTTTTGCCACAGAAAACGCCGTGCCCGACGGACCCTGCTGTCTGAAAATTGATGTTGAGAATTTTGAGGCCGCCGTTTTGCGCGGCGGGAGGCATTTTATCTCCGAGCGGCGACCCTGGATTGTCTGTGAAATCCTAGCCACCCAGAAAATCGACCCTAGTACCGGGATTCGGGTCAATGATAATGCGGAAGTCGTTGCGCAAGTGCAGGCGCTCGATTACATCCCATTTGCCATCACCGCCGACGGTTATTTCCGCATGACGCCAGCCGATTTTGACCGCCCACGGCAAATGAAAGACTTTCTGCTCGTACCACAGGAGAAGATTTCCAAAGAAATTTCCTATTTTTCGATCGTTAATATCGGCGAACTATTTCCCGCATGAAACGTGCCCTCATTGCCACCCTATTCAATGAGGCGGACAATGTATCCCGATGGTGGGAGAGCATTGCCCGGCAAACGGTGTTGCCGGATGAAATCGTCATCGTGGACGGCGGCTCAAAGGATGGCACATGGGAGAAATTACAGGCACTGGCGGGGCTATCGCCCGTGCCGGTACGGCTCAAACAGCAACGCTGCAACATTGCCGAAGGCCGCAATCTGGCCATCGCAATGACCGATGCGGAAATTATCGCCTCCAGTGATGCCGGCAGTTTTGTTGACCCCCACTGGTTTGGCGAAATCACCCGCCCACTTCTGGAAAATCCAGCCATTGATATCGTGGGGGGGAAAAGTGTGCCGCTGGCCGAAAATGATTTTCAAAAATTCGTGGCCGGATTTGACAGCGCACCGGGACCGACTACCGGCAAGCTGGTGCAGGCCTCCGGACGCAATACTGCCTACCGGCGCACGACCTGGGCCGATGTCGGCGGTTATCCTGAATGGCTGACGTTGACCGCTGAAGACGCCTTATTTAATTTTCAACTGGAGAAAGCCGGCAAACAATTTTTTTACCAGCCATCCGCCTTGGTAAGCTGGCTCGTCCGCGAAAACCCGGCGGCCTATTTCAAAATGTTATACTCCTATGGATACGGCGCGGCGGAGGCCCGACTGGATTCTGCGTATTTTTTGCGCCGAGCGACCATTGCTGTGTTGCCGCCCTTGCTGTTTTTTTCCAGTTATCGGTTCAACTTCCTAGAATTTCGTTACCGGAAGTGTTTTTCCAGCGCCACCGGCTGGCTGGCTGGTTTCCTGAATGGCCAGCGAGCCCCTGTAGGGTGGAAGCGAACCGAGGGTGTTTTAATGAGTCCCCAAGCCCAAAATTGTCTGGCGCGGGGGACACGAAGCGCTTAAAACCACACAGGCCACTCCTGTTAATTCCCATGGAATGGCAACCGGTCCTATTAGGCATGGAAATAAAATTGTTACGCCGGAAATTATTACAAATAAAATCATGTTGCATAAATTAAAAGTTCTAAAAGCGCTTAAAGGAAATGCGATCCGGCAGACGCGTAAACTGTTCAGAATCAAAAGCCGGCCCAAGGCGCCCGTGCTGAACATGCCAGTCGAAAAAATCCTCGAACGGCATTCAATGATTTGCCGACGACTCGCCGATTTCTGGGCGGCAGATCTGAATTTACAAGGCGCTTCTGTATGCGAGATCGGCCCCGGCGACTGCCTTGCCGCCGCCGCCTTTTTTGTGGCCAAAGGTGCCAGCCATGTGGATCTGGTAGAGTTGCAACCGCCTGTCTTAAATGAAAAACAATTTCGCATCCTGTCCACCTTGAAGGAGGCGGGTATGCCGATTTCTCTCGATATCGTTCGGGCTGAGAATAGCGGCTTTGCGCTCAACCCGGAGCGCATCACGTATTACAAAGACCAGATGGAAAATTACCAGGTTAAAAGCCAACACGGCCTGGTATTTTCCCATCATGTGCTGGAGCACGTAGAAGATTTGAACGTGATGTTTGAGGCGGCCTATCATGCGCTACGTCCGGGTGGCAGGATGCTTCACGTGGTGGATCTGGGAGGGCATAGTGAATTTGAGGATCCTATTCCACCGCTCGATTTTCAAACGTATCCCGACTGGCTTTTTGAAGCGATGTATCCCACACATCATCGGAACACACGGCGTTTTTTGGCGGACTACAAATCCGCCGCCGCCCGCGCCGGATTTAAGCAGATTGAAATCCACCCAACCCGTAGCGCCGAAAAAAATTATCTGACTGCCATTCATGGGCGGTTGCGGGTGGCGGCCCGCCGTCAACCGATGGAGGACCTTGCCGTCATTGAATTCAATTTAACCGCCATCAAATGAACACCTCCGGATAAAATGACTTCCGGGCGCGGAAAGGCTTCCCCGCGCGCTGACGGGTTAAACCTGAGCGGACTTTTTATCCCCACCGACGAATGCCCGGAATTTCTGGGGCCAATCGCGTTTCATGAACGGCCGCTCAAACAGCGCAAACAGCACGCAGCTAACAGCGATGATGATGGCCGACATCACCACGAACTGGATTAGCAAATCCAGCCAGAAAATGTGCGTGGAGAGCTTGATGGTCAGGCGAATCAGTCCGGAGATCATCAGCCAGTGATACATATAGATGGTGTAGCACATGCCGCCGATGGTGGTGAGCAGCGGCAGACCCATCAGCCAGTAGGCGATTTTGCCGCGAAAAGCCGCCGCGAATACCAGCAGCGCCAGCCACGGCAAAAATGGATTGTCCAGACCCAGGCCACCCAGGCCAACCGCCGCGACCCCAGAGCCGAAAAAGCCCACATCCCACAGATGGCTGCGGCGGGCCGTCTGGATATGCCCGTTGAGAAACAAATCGCAGAACAGGAAGCCCGCCATGAAAAAGGGCAGCTTGCCCAGCAGCGACCATTCAAACAGCACCGGACAGTTCACCCACGAGCCCAGCGCTTCTGGCAAGAGCATCAGGCCGATGATGGCGAGCCGCCGCGCCGGGGCCGATGCAAGTTGAAACACGCGCGCCAGCAGCGGGGCCAGCAGATAAAATTGCACCTCAATCTCCAGCGACCACAGGACGATGTTCGGTTGCGGGTGGGCGTGGGTGATGAGGCCGCTGCCGTAAATTAGGCTGGTGCCGAGATGCCGCAGGGTCTGCGCCAGCCAGTCCGGCTGCTGATACAATTCCCGGTGGCTGGGCTGATGCCGCAACACCAGGCAGGTCAGGATCAAGACCAACAGCAACTGGATGACATAGGGCGGTTCCAGGCGGGTGAGGCGGCGGAGATAATACGCCTTGAGCCGGACCGGTTCGCCCCCGCCGCAATACTGCCGCGCAAACGGCAGGCCCAGAATGAATCCGCTGATGGCAAAGAACAACTCCACTCCTTTGCAGCCCGCACCAAATGTCCAGTTTACCAGGCCGTCCGCGCCGGTCGGGCTTTCGAGCGTCACCCCGTAATGCCAGGCGGTGATGGCGCGGACATGAAAGGCCAGGACGCCCATGATGGCGAGGAAGCGCAGGCCGTCCACCTGGGGCACAAAGACGCGGCCGCGGGTCATGACGCGCGACAGATGCTGATAGAGATTCATGCGAGCGGAACAGTATGGGGCGGCAGAGAAAAAGCGAAAAGCGAAAAGCGGAACCCGCCTTGAATTCCTGTGCCGCCCTTTGAATCCGGTTTCAGCTCTCACCAGCCAAATACAATTTTACTTTCTTCAACTGGAACGAATCTGCAAACTGCACACCATAGCATCAATGGAACGTCCATTAAAAATTGCCCTGCTTACCACTGACAACCGCGAGCATGATAAAGATTATTCGGCATCTGATCCACGTTTTGGCACTGCCCCCGAAGCGCTATTGCAAGGTTTCGCGCAATTAGCGGAAGCGGAAGTTCATGTGATTTGCTGTGTGCAGCAGCTGGTAAACTCTCCGGCTAAACTCGCGCCAAATATATATTATCACAGCCTGATGGTACCTAAACTGGGCTGGATGCGCACAGGCTATCAAGGCTGCATTCGCGCCGTCCGGAAAAAACTACAAGAAATCCGGCCGGAAATTGTTCATGGGCAAGGCACTGAACGCGACTGTGCCATCAGTGCGATTCTAAGCGGTTTTCCCAACGTGCTGACCATCCACGGTAATATGCGGCTGGTGGCGGAAATCAACCAGGCTCGCCCATTTTCCTTCCTCTGGCTAGCGGCGCAACTAGAAAGGTTCACCCTGCCCCGCACAAGCGGCGTGGTGTGCATCACCAACTATACCCGTGAGGCCGTAAGCCGCCTGGCGCCACGGACGTGGGTATTGCCCAATGCAGTGGATGCCAGTTTTTTTGAAGTATCCGCCGCACCCGATTTGGCCGCGCCGCCAATCATTCTGTGCGTGGGCGCAATTTGTTTGCGAAAAAATCAAAATGACTTCATTCGTGCGCTCGACGCGTTGGCGGCGAGCATGAAAATTAAATTGGTTTTTGTGGGACGGGTGGATGAAGGCGTATACGGAGCGGATTTCCGGCAATTGGTTAAAGAGCGGGCTTGGTGCGAATATGTCCCCTTTTCCGGTCGGGACCGAGTGAAAGAGTATTTCAAGCAGGCCTCCGTGGTGGCGTTACCGACGCGCGAAGACAACTGCCCCATGGTGGTGCTAGAGGCGATGGCGGCGGGGGTGCCGGTGCTGGCCTCCAACGTCGGCGGCGTGCCCGACCTGATTCAAGACGGAGTGAACGGCCTGCTCTGCGATCCTGAACGGCCGGAAACGTTTCGGGAGGCTGTGGCGCGGTTGGTGGAAGATCGCGCGTTGGCTCACCGCCTCGCAACCGAGGCTAAGGCGCAGGCGCTACGGCGGTTTCATCCGCGGGTGGTGGCGCAACAGCATGTGAAGATTTATAAAGAAGTGTTGGGGGAAAGCGAAAACCATCAGGCAAAACCTAATTAAACCTTGGGCGCAATAAAAAAGGTGCAAATTTTAAGCGGATAGCCGTTTTTAAACGGACAACACTTTTTCGAAAACCGCCTTGAATTGTTCCGCCACCTCGCGCCAGGTAGCTGGCTTTGGTGGATGCGGCATGGCGGGGGCGGCGTCATAAAATTTTCGAAGTACGGAGGCCGTGGTGGTACCGTCCGCAATAGGACAATAATTTGCCGCCCCACCAAAGGTACTGTGGGCCCAAGGCAGGTCGCTTAACAGCAATGGACATTCACAAGCGGCCGCTTCTTCTGCGGACAGACTACGTGTTTCCATGGTGCTCAGCAGCACAAACCCACGGGCGGCACGATAGATTTCCGCCAATCGTCGGCGGTCGTTAATGCCGCCCTCGTAGCGGATGAATTGGGGATTTGCCTTGGCCAATGCGTAAAATTTCTGGGCATAGGCATCGGTATCCGCGTAGGCCTTGCCGATAATCCAAACTGGGGTTTGGGCCCACACGGCGGCCTCGGCCAATTCCAGAATCCTCTTGCGTTCCGTGATGGTGGCGGTGCAGATCAGCCATTCCTTCCGTGGAGTCCGGGCTGACTGGAAAAAAACCTCCTCCACGCCGTTGGGCACCACGAACACCTTTGCCGGAGCGGCGTCAAATTTGTATTCCATCAAATGCTTTTCCCAGGGCGTATTGGCGATAAAAGCGTCCGCTAGTCGGTAGGCTTCCCACTGAAAGGCGGCAGCCAATCCCTTTGGGGCCAGATGTTCAACGGTCCAACGAAACAGCTTTCTAACCGATCTTTGCGCGGGGGTCTGGGAACCGGCGCCGCTGAGCAATTCAACCATGACCACCTTCATTTTTCTCTGGTGTGCAAAGCGGATATGTTCGGCTGACATCCGCCCAAAATAAAGAATGAGATCCCCAGTCTGGTTTTCATCCCACCAGCGCAGGGGTTCGGTCGGGACCCCGATTTCGCACAGAGCGGCGATGGTGCGCTGAATTTGAATCGACTGCCCCCCATGGGCCAGCGCAAAGGGGAGGGAGCAATTCACCAGGATTTTCACGCCCTTCAATTTGCCGCGCACCCAGCCGCTGAGCAATGTGATTTATAGGAAAGATGAAGTTAATGGCAGGGGTCGAAATGCGAAAAACGATCGGATTTATTCAGTTTTTGGTGTTAAGTGTTTAGTTAAAAAAAGGCGCTGGGCTTTAATCGCTACGAAATGGGCATATAAAAAACTTGGCAGTCTGCGGGCAAACTTTGTTTCCTGATTTCCAGGGTTTATCTTTCCCCTTGCCGCTCCCGCCGGCGGCGGGCATCCTGATTTTCTAGGCCATTTAACGATTCTAAAAATTTATGAGCATCGCGTTAGTCACCGGCTCCGCCGGCTTGATCGGTTCGGAAACCTGCCAGCGTTTTCACGCGGAGGGCTATGACATCGTGGGCGTGGACAACGACATGCGCGCGCAATTCTTTGGCGCGGAAGCCTCCACCGCCCTCACGCGGACCAAGCTGGAGAAGACCCTGAAAAATTACCAGCACGCGGCCGTGGACATCCGCGACAATAACGCCGTCAACGCCCTGTTCGCCCGGCTCGGCGCCTCCGTCAAGGTGGTCATCCACACCGCCGCCCAGCCCTCACACGACTGGGCCGCGCGCGAGCCGCACACAGATTTTTCCGTCAATGCCGTGGGCACCTTGAACCTGCTGGAGGCCGCGCGCCAGCATTGTCCCGAGGCGGTCTTCATTTTCACCAGCACCAACAAGGTCTATGGCGACACGCCCAACCGGCTGCCCCTGCGCGAACTGGAACTGCGCTGGGAGATTGACCCGGCGCATCCGTACCACGACGGCATTGATGAGACGATGTCCATTGACCAGACCAAGCATTCGCTCTTTGGCGCGAGCAAGGTGGCGGCGGACATTCTGGTGCAGGAATACGGCCGCTATTTTGGCATGAAGACGGCGATCTTTCGCGGCGGCTGTCTCACCGGCCCGGCCCACGCAGGCACCGAGCTGCACGGCTTTCTCGCCTACCTGATGAAATGCACCGCCACCGGCCGGCCATATCGGGTTTTCGGCTACAAAGGCAAGCAAGTGCGCGACAACATCCACAGCCACGACCTGGTGGAGGCGTTCTGGCAGTTCACGGCGCAGCCGCGCTCCGGCGAAGTTTATAACATGGGCGGCAGCCGCCACTCCAACTGCTCCATGCTTGAAGCCATTCAATTGTGCGAGTCGATCAGCGGCAAAAAACTGGAGTACACCTACGTGGAGGACAACCGCATTGGCGACCACATCTGGTATGTGAGCGACGTGCGGAAATTCCAGAACCATTATCCCCATTGGAAATATCGCTACGGCCTGAAGGAAATCCTGAGCGAAATTTACGCGGCCGTTTGAAGAAAAGCGGAAAGCGGAAAGCGGAAAGCGGAAACTAAAAAACAAACCCGAAATTTGAAACGGTGACGGGCCGAAGTCACCGAACAGAAACCAGAAAAAACCGACGGGAAAGCAGAATAATGAAAACCGAGCTGGAGGAACGGACGAAACAATTCGCCATCGCGGTGGTCAAAGATGTTCTTAGATTTCCCCGCAATGTGGCAACGGAAGTCGTTGGCCGCCAGGTTTTGCGGTCGGCCACCTCCATCGGCGCCAATTATCGTGAAGCGAATCGGGCAGAATCGCGCGAGGATTTTATTCATAAAGTGGGGATCGCTGAAAAGGAAGCTGCCGAAACGCAATACTGGCTGGAAATCTGTCAGGCCATCAAATTAGGGCGACCAGAGGCCATTCAATCGCGACTGACGGAGGTCGGTGAATTGCTTGCCATTCTGCTGACAATTGGTAAAAACGCCCAGCGACGTTTGAAATGAATAGCTCCCAACATTTTTTAAGTTTTGGTTTTTGGCTTTTAATTTGTCCATTTGTGGACAAGAGGTTTCCGCTTTCCGCTAGTGCATTCCGTCTGAACCGTGACGAGATTTTGAGCATATCACAAACTGTGACATCCTTGGGATCACTCAATTGTTCCCAAAGCGTTCCCGCCTTTTTCTGTTCTCAGGTTTTAGTTTCCGCCTTCCGCTTTCCGTTTTGCCTATTCCTTGACGTCCTCGGCCTCTTGTCAGGCAATAAATTTTCGCTTTCCGCTTTCCGCTTTCCGCTTTTAACTTGTGTCTTTTTGCGGCCTGAGATTTATCCCAATTTCCGCTTTCCGCTTTCCGCTTTCCGCTTTTCTTTATGAAGCTTCTTATAACCGGAATTTGCGGGTTTGTCGGCAGCACGCTCACGCGCGCCTTGCTCGCGTCGTCGGAAAATCTGCAGATCGTCGGCGTGGATAATTTCATCCGCCCCGGCAGCGAGCTGAATCGCCGCGAACTCGCCGCCCTCGGCGTGAGCATCCTCCACGCGGATGTCCGCAGCGCCACGGATTTTGCCACCTTGCCCGCCACCGACTTCGTAATTGATGCCGCCGCCAATCCCAGTGTGCTGGCCGGCGTGGACGGCAAGACCAGCTCGCGTCAGTTGCTGGAACACAATCTGGGAGGGACGCTCAACATCCTGGAATACTGCAAGACGCATCGCGCCGGCTTGATTCTGTTGAGCACCAGCCGCGTCTATTCCGTGCCACCGCTCGCCGCGCTGCCGGTGGCAGTGCATCAGCGAGCCTTCCGGCCCGCCGGCACCAGCTTGCCCGGTGGCCTCACGGCGGCGGGCGTGAGCGAAACTTTTTCCACCGCGCCGCCCATCTCGTTATACGGGTCCAGCAAGCTCGCGAGCGAAATCATTGCGCTGGAATATGCGGAGACGTTTCAATTCCCGGTCTGGATCAACCGCTGCGGTGTGCTGGCCGGCGCGGGCCAGTTCGGCAAGCCGGATCAGGGCATTTTCTCCTTCTGGATCAACGCGCATCTCCGCCGGCGTCCACTGAAATATATCGGCTTTGACGGCCAGGGCCATCAGGTGCGGGACTGCCTGCATCCGCGCGATCTGGTGCCGGTGCTGCTGGCGCAGATGCAGCACCGCGGCCCGGACCAGCCGCGCATCGCCAATTTCAGCGGCGGCGCGGCCAATGCGATGTCACTCGCCCAGCTCACGGACTGGTGCGATGCGCGCTTTGGCCAACATCCGGTGGCCAGCGAGGCCACGCCGCGGCCGTTTGACATTCCGTGGATGGTGCTGGATGCGTCGCTCGCGGAAAAAGCCTGGAACTGGTCGCCCAAGATATTGCTGCCGCAGGTGCTGGAAGAAATTGCCCAACACGCCGAGCAAAACCCAACCTGGCTGGACCTTTCAAGTTGAAACTTGAAAGAAAAGCGGAAGTCGAAAAGCGGAAAGCGGAAACAAACAGATCAATACGCACCATGAATTTAAAAATGACGCGCGGGGATGATCGTCCCACCAGCCTCCATACTCCCGCTTTCAGTCGTGGAGGTGGCGCACTCTGCGCCATTCGCAAATTATTGCGCCCATCATTTCATTTTTGCTTTCCCACATTAATTTCAGGTTTCAGGTTTCAAGTTTTAAATTTGATTTTCAGTTTCCGCTTTCCGTTTTCCGCTTTTAATTTGTGCCTTTTCGCGGCTAGGAATTTCCTCTTTCCTTCTTTAATTTCAAGTTTCAGGTTTCAAGTTTCAGGTTTGATTTTCAGTTTCCGCTTTCCGCTTTCCGCTTTCCGCTTTTCTTTACCCGTATGAACTCCCCCAACCCCGCCGCCCCGCCCCTGACCCTGTTTTCCGTGGTTATCCCCGCGCGCGACGAGGAGGAATCGCTGCCCGCGACCATTGAGCACCTGCATCTGGAATTTTTATTGAATCAGGTCCCGCACGAAATTGTGGTGGTGGACGACGGCAGCCGGGACCAGACGTGGGCGGTGCTGCAGAAGCTGCAGGAAAAAATCCCCGCGCTGCGGCCCCTCCAGAATACGGGCGAACACGGCTTTGGCCGCGCCATCCGGTTTGGCCTGCACCACTGCACCGGCGACGCCGTCGTCATCATGATGGCCGATGAATCCGACGATGCGCGCGACGCCGTGCGCTATTGGAAACTGTTGAACGAGGGCTGGGACTGCGTGTTCGGCAGCCGCTTCATCAAGGGCGGTGGTACGATTGATTATCCCGGATTCAAACTGTTTGTGAACCGGCTCGCCAATTATTTCATCCGCGTCCTGTTCCAGATTCCGCTCAACGACACGACCAACGCGTTCAAGGCGTATCGCCGCACTGTGATCCAGGGCTGCGAACCCCTGATCGCACCGCACTTCAATCTAACGGTGGAGATCCCGCTCAAGGCCGTCGTGCGGGGCTATTCATGGACGGTGGTGCCGATCACCTGGCGCAACCGGCGGTTTGGCGAGGCGAAACTGAAACTTCAGGAGATGGGCAGCCGCTACCTGTTCATCTGCGCCTATGTGTGGCTGGAAAAATATTTCAGCCGCGGAGACTACAAAAAAAAATGAGGAAAAGCGGAATGCGAAAAGAAACGGATCTGTGTCCATCCGTGTTTATCTGTGGTTAAATTTCCGATTCAGTTTTCAGGCTTTTATTTTGTGCCTTTTGCGCTTTTTTGCGGTCATTAGGTCTTTGCTTTCCGGCCCTTTTACCTTCCGGCTCCTGGCTTCTAACTCCTGACTCCTAATTTCTTTTTCAGTTTTCGCTTTCCGCTTTCCGCTTTCCGCTTTTAACTTCCCCTTCCGTTTTATGAAATTATTTCTGTCTCCCCGGTTCTGGCTGCTGGCGGCCCTGGCGCTGCTGCCGCTAATGATCACCACCGACAGTCTCGGTCTGGATGAAGGCGACACGGCGGGTTATGCCTGGCAGGAAACCCTGTCCAACTGGTGCGTCCGGCTGTGGAGCGACCGGCAGGCCGATTGCCAGATGCCGCTGGGGATGCTGGCCGCCTGGGTGGCCGGGGTGATTTTGGGCACGGAAGCCGAGTGGCAACTGCGCGCCGTCAATGTGCTGTGGGGCGCACTGGCCGTGGCCGGCCTGTATCGCGTGGGGCAGCGGCTGCAACTGCCCTGGCTGCCCCTGCTGCTGGCCATTCAACCCTATTTCTGGTTTTACCAGAACGAGGCGCGGCCTTATGCCTTGCAACTGGCCGGCGGTGCCTGGCTGCTGGTGGCGCTGGTGGAATTTGTCCTGGCCCGCGCGGTCGGCACCGGCTGGGCCTGGCAAGTGGCGGTCGCCGGGTTTCTGCTGTTCTGCGCCACCATGCTGGCGCCCCTGACGGTGGCCGCGACCGTGCTGGCAGGTGTGTTCATCGCCTGGCGTCAGGGCTGGCGGGTGGAGCGCCGGGCCGTCCTGATTTTGCTCGGCGGCCTCGTCGCCTGCGTGCCCGTGGCGGCCTATTATGTGGCCACGCTGGTGCATGGCACCAAAGGGGCACAGGTCTGGCACGTGGACCTGAAATTTGTGGCGTATGTGTTTTACGAACTAACTGGGATGGGCGGCCTTGGCTTGTCCTATGCGGACATTCGGGAACTCGCCCATTCCCCGCAACTGGCCCATGAACTCGCCGCCCGCCTGCCGCAACTGGTCTGGCCCGCCGTGCTGGGCGCGCTGCTGGCACTGGTGGGCTGGTTCGGCTGGCGCGCGCGGCCCACGCCGGGCCGCCGGCTGTTGCCGGGGATTGCGATCGTGTTGGCACTGACCGTGGGCGTGTTTGTGGTCGGCAGCCTGGCCATCCAGAAAGCGTTTTGGGCCCGGCATTATGCGCCGGTATTTCCCTTTTATGTGGCGCTGCTCGGCATCGCCCTGGCGGGAATTGAGGCCGACGGGCGGCCCTGGCGGCGGTGGCTGACGGCGGGCGTGTGCGGCCTGCTGGTCTGGTCGGCGTTTAACTTCCGTTTCGCGCCGTCGCTGCGCAAGGAGGACTACCGCTCGGCGGCGCAGTACGCCCATCAGGCGCTAGCTGAAAACAAATCCGTCTGGTGGCTGGCCAGCGGTTATCCGGCCAACTATTACGGATTGGATACGGCCTATTTTGAGCCGGAGCCGGGGAAGGTTTTCGTGGCATTCCGGTCGCGGGTGGAAGTGCGCACCCTACCCCTGCCAGATGTGGTCGTGCTCAACAAACCGGATCTCCATGATCCGGCGGGCGTGGTACAAAAAATCATCGCCCAAAATCACTATCTCCCCGCCGTCCACTACCAGTCCTTCGTCATCTGGACGAATGGGGGGAAATAAAAGATAAACGCTAAAAAGCTTAAAAACTGACAATCTAAAATTTCAGCATTTCCGTATTTATGGGAATTTTCTTGTTAAATTTCAGTTTTTAGCGTTTTAGTTCAGGTTTTTTTGGACGAAGGTTTGAACGCGCGGCCAGACGTCGGCCACAGTCACGTCGCGTAGGCAGAACGGCTCGGCGAAACGACAGTCGTCCGAGCAGGGCTTGTAGGGGCAGGCCTTGCCTTCAAACACTTCAGAAGCCGGGTGCAGCGGGGCGAACCATTCGTGCAGTTGCGGGCCGAACAGGCTGAAGGTGGGCCGGCCGCAGGCCGCCGCCAGATGGCCAGGGCCGGAGTCGTTGCCGATAAAAATGCCCGCCTGATCCAAACAGACCAGCAGTTCGGTGACGCTGCCCGGACAGACCACGGCCTCGCCCCGGGCCTGCCACCAGGCGCGCTGGTCGGCATCGCAGGCGACTTGTACGGCGAGGTTCATTTGCCGCAGGCGCGTGACCAGTTCCGCAAACTGAGCCAGCGGCCAAACGCGCAAGGGCAGCCGCGCGCCGGTGTGGATGAGGATCACGGGCGGCAGGAGCTGCGGTGCGGCAAAAATCTCCCCACGCGGCGGCAGGGTGAGGCCCAAGGCCGAACCCGCCACCCGCCAGTATTCATACCGGTGCGCCAGTGGATCCGGTCGGACCAGTTCCCGAGTGAGATAGCGGTGGCTTTTGAGGCGCGAATAGCCAAGCCGCTCGCGGGCGCCGGCCAGTTTCAGTGCCAGATGATCGCGCGGATCCCAGCGGGCCGAGACGCCGTAGTCGAAGGCCGCAGCGACGAGCTGTCGGCGCAACTGGAACAGTTCCGGCCAGGGCCAGTGCCAGAGTTCGTACTTGGCCCGAAAGGCGGTCCACGGCGCGGTGAACGGGACGACGGTCACGGCCGGCCACAGGCGCGGGCGCAGTTCCAGCGCGTAGGGTTTGGCCAGGAGCGTGACGTCAAAGTGTTCCGCGGCGGCCTGAAGAAACGGGGTGGCGATCACGAGATCGCCCAGTCCCCAGAGCTCGAGAACCAGGAGGCGTTTTTTCATGAAAAAAATGCGAAACCTGAAACCTGAAACCTGAAACCTGAAACTTGAAAGGGAAAGTGGAAAGTGGAAAGCGGCAGGATGCCTTGGCCTTGCCACTTGGTTAAAAGCTCATTTGCCACCGTGCGTTGTTTTTCTTCTAGGTTCATGATTCGCCTCTCGGAATCCGCTAACCATTTAGGTCAATGTTTTTTCTTTTGTTTTTTTGGCCATGGTCACGAAAATGGCGATCAACCCATCTGCCTCACGCCACAAATCGGAAAGTTCCGGCAGGCTAATGGCGCAATCTTCGCGCAACAGTTCCAGCCATAATTGCGTCTCGTCCGCCTCCTGCGTACAGATTTCAATTTTAGCCACAAATTCGTTCGCACTCCGGGCTCGCGCCGCCTCGCGATAATTGGCCGCCACGGAAGTACCGGAGCGCAGCATTTGTTTCCCCAACACCGCCACCTCGACTCGGTGAGCCGGCAGCGCAACATACAAACGTACAATCTGTCCCGCGAATTCTTTGGTGCGCCCTTTCAGTTCAAGTTGTTTGCGCCCATCCATACCTTTTTTATTTCAGGTTTCAGCCTTCAGGTTTGTCTTTTATTTTGTGCCTTTTTGCGGCCAACAGGTCTTTTTTTCCGCCCTTTCTTCCTTCTGGCTTCTGGCTCCTGAATTCAGCTTTCTTCCTTCTGCATTTAAGTTTTTTAGCGTTTAAACCGGTTGCATCGCTCCCACGGCAGGCAGGGGCTTGATGCGCGGATTGAAAACCGGCTTGGCCACAGCTCGGGCCAGCCCGCCATTCATCGCCAGACTGAAGCCCGCCATTTTGGCATAACCTCCCACAGCGTCACTAAACGCGCCAAAGATGAAAAAGAAGCCAATGATGGAACCGACGCAACTGACCAGCAGATAAATATTGAGGGTGCGCAACTCGGGATCGCCAAACTTATAATTGCGATAGACCACATGGAAGGAGGCCCCCATCAGCCAGAGAATGCCAATGCCCCCCCAGAGGCCGAAGGGCACCAGCGTGGACAGCGGTCCGCTGTGGAAATCACTGGAAATGGCCAAGGATTCCTCGGAAGCGTCGATGTGCGAGGCTTGCATGTTATTAAATTGGCCGCTGCCGATCATGTCGTAATCCTCCTTGGAGATGGAATAGCCTTTGCCCAGCAGCAGGTAATCCGGCACCTTGGGCCAGACGGCCCGCCAAATTTTAAAGCGCCATTCCGAGGAACCTTCCGCATCCAGCAGAACGTCCGTATCCCATTTCAACGGCAGGAAGGACATGGACCGTTGGAAGGTGTAGGGCAACTTGTTGGAACAGGTGGCCAGCACGGTGGCCCCCAGCACACCCAGCAAGAGGATTATCGGCAACAATCGGGTGCGGTGGAGGCCCTCGAGAAAAAACATGAGAGTCAACATGATAACCAAGCCGCCCAATGAGCTGCGATAGCCGCCCAACAGGGTGAGAAGGAATGAGCCCACAAAGAACATTCCGCGCCACGGATGACGCGCGGAGAGCAGACCACTCAGACCATAACGGGCCAGCATGAACATCATGAGGGTGCCCACCGCAAAGGAGAAAGAGGTGAGCCGGGTCGTGCCGACGGTCACCGTCTGATCCAAGGACATGGTTGGCGGGAACAGCAGGTTGATCTTGTTCAAGGGACTGGGCAGATACGGAAACAGGTCGCCAATCACGCCCATCAGCGAGGGCAGCATGAACAATATCAGATAGAAGTTCCGCCGGTTTTTGGGAATCGTCTGACTGATCAGGGCAAAGAAGGTGGCCACCCCCGTAAACAGTGTGATGTATTTGCGGCCGCCGCCGGTATCGCCGCCCAGCGAATGCAGGCCGATGCCGCCGTTGAGCTCCGCCGTCATATAGGCCATGGCGGCGATAAACAGCAGCGGCCAGGTCATGACCGGCACACTCATGAACCGCTTTTCACTGCTCAAAATCCGCTCGGTGATGGCAATGCCGAGCGAGATCATCACCACCACCTGGGCCAGGGGCGGCTTGCCGATCAGGAAAAAACAGGTCATGGGACAGGCCAGACCGAACACCAGCATGGGGTAATGCCACTTGATGAAAATCGGGGAGATGAGGACGGCGATCAGGAGGCCCAGAAACCCCAGCGTGCCGTAGTCCAGCGGATTCGTGAGCAGATAGCCCACGACCACGGCCACGGGAATGCACACCGCATAGGTGATGAGCAGCCGCATGGCGCTGGCAGGATTAGTCATGGCTTAATATTTAGAGAATAAATATAGCGTGGAATGAGAAAAGCGGAAGTCGAAAACGACTTGACCGCCAAAAGTCACAAAAGGCGCAAATTAAAACCGGAAAGCGGAAACTGAAAACAGGCCATGCTTGACCGGGCGGGGTAAATCCCCTACGAAAGGCGGAGCCAAAAATAAAAACGCGCCGCTCGCCGTGAAACCTTTTCTTCAATACCTCCGCCGCTTGGCCGGTGGAAAACTGTTTGGCCTTGCCGGGTGGCTGCTGGCGTTGGCGTTAGGCTGCTGGGCGACCCCGCGACTGTATCACCAATTCATCACGCATGTCCCCAGCCTCCGGCGGGAAAACTGGCAGCAGACGCTGATGGAACGGCAGCGTGAACTAGCCGTGCCCTGGCAGGACCGGCGACCGCTGGTCCTTCTGGCTGGCGACAGCCACATTGAATATGGCAACTGGTATGCTCTTTTTGCGGGCGGTTGGGCGGTGCGCAACTGCGGCCTGGCCAGCGCCACCATCGCCGATGTGACGGCGCTGGTTTCAGCTATCGGCGACCCGCATCCCCGGATGGTGGTATTGATGTGCGGGGTCAACAATCTGTGGACCCGACCGTCGATTGATGTCGTGATCAACGATTATGAGCGCTTGTTGAACACCGTTCGCTCGCATCTGCACCCGGAATCCATTATCGTGCTCTCCATAATGCCGCTCCGCGAGTCCAGGCTGGACCGGGCGAGCCATGAATTCAACATGCATGTGGCCCAATTCAATGTAGCGCTGAAAGCCTGCTGCCTGCAGCATCAGGTTATGTTCCTGAATGTGAATCCCGCCGTCACAGACGCGCGCGGCGGACTGGCCGAGGGATTCACCGTTGACGGCCTGCACCTGAACGCGGCCGGGTATGGGCGGCTGGCTGGAATGATGGCGCCGCATCTGCCCCCACCCGTGAACGCACCGTGAAAAACCCTCATCCCCACCCATCCGGACGGCACTGGCTGGAGCCGTGGCATGTGGATCCCAGCGCCAATCGCAACTACGATTTCATTGATGGGTTGCGGGGTGTGGCCATCCTGATGGTGCTGGTGTGCCATTCTTTTTATGCCAAAGAACAGTCAACTTTGGTCGGTCGTTTTCTGCTGAATTTTTCCGGCACACTGGGGCTGGGGGTAAATCTTTTTTTTACCCTCTCCGGATTCCTGATTGCCTGGCCATTTTGGAAGCGGAAAGTGAACTGCGCTGAGTCGCTAATCCCGCCGGGCTACGGCTGGCGGCGGTTCTGGAAAATTTATCCACCATTGGCTCTTTCCGTGGTGCTGCTGACCCCGTGTTTTATTTTATGGCAAGGTCAGGCACCGCTGTTCCTCCGCACCGCCGGCCAATGGCTCACGGGGCTGGCGTTCCTCATGCCCGTCAGCGGCCAACTGAATCCGGTGATGTGGAGCCTGGTGGTGGAAATTCACTTTTACCTGATTCTGCCGCTGCTGTTTCTGCTGACCAAGCCGCTGCCGGCCAAGACCTGCCTGTGGGTCATTTCCCTTTTTCTCTTGGCCGGCCCCATCCTGGCTGAGTCCTTGACAGGTCTGGCCCCCACATTTTTACCGGAAATCAACGATCCCTTTTTTATCGGTCTGGGCTCGTTCTGCTTCGGCGTCGGCCTGGCCGGAGTGGATAATTTGAAGCTGTGGAACCGGAGCTGGGGACGGATCGGCGATGCGGGCTGGGTGGTGATGTTGATCGGGTTAACGGGTCTCGCGTGGGTGCGCACGAACCCGTCCGCTCATGCCGGCGTCACGCCACATTTGTTCCACTGGATATTCATCCTTGGCACGGGCTGTCTGCTGGGCTACGCCGCCGCCCCACAAAATCCACGTGCCCGCTGGCTCTGCGCGCCGTGGCTGCGCTGGTGCGGCATCATCAGCTACGAATGGTATCTCTTCCACCAGCCGATGGTTTTCTGGTCCCGTGAGTTTTGGGGGCCGGCTTCGGGGGGAATTATAAAATATGCGCTCATCATTGGGGTACCGCTGGTAGCGAGCGCGGCTCTTTCCGCGTTGGTTTACCGAAAATTTTCGCTGCCTATTTTGAAATACGGACGTGCCAGACGCTCGGCACGAAAATAATGATATTTGAGATGAGCCACGAAATACACAAACCACAAGAAAACAAAGGCTGGAGAGCCAAACTCCCTATGGCGAATTCTTCTTCGCGCTGGGGAAAAGGTGCCTCAGGCTGTATTAGGTGCAGCGCACAAACTAAGGAAATGGGCTGAGGTTGGCGAGCGTTTATACCAAATCACAATGTTTTAGTCCGTTGTTTCGAATCATTCTTTCGTGGGTTCAGCTGCTTTTCTTAAACGCTTTTCCAATAGGCTAGGGCCGTGCCTTCAATACGGGAAATATTCCGCCCCAAGCCCCTCCATTCTAAAATAAATTTGACCACGCCAGGATGGGTGTCGTCACAATCGTGCCATAAAAATACGCCCTTACCACCGCACTGCACGAAACATTTTTCGGAGTCCTGCTTGCAATATTCATAGGTATGGGCGCCGTCAATGAAGAAAAAAGTTGGGTGTCCAAATTCCTGAAAATCAATCACCGCTGAATCTCCGAAATGCTGTCGGATCCGTTGTGCCACCGCCTGACCTTGAAATTCACGCCCAACAACCCGCCGGGCAATTAGGTGAAAATCGTCTTTCGGCGGCCCTCCGTTTGAATCCGTTTGCGGCGAAAAGTCCGGGGGCAAATCTACCGTATGGATTCTGCCCTCAGCAAGGTTTTCCGCAAGCGCCTTGGTGGTGTGCCCCATGAAAGTTCCGATCTCCAGAGCCTCCCGGGGGTTTTCAGCCACCAGAATGGACAACAAAGCCAGAGCTTCATGAAAGGGCAGAATGCCGTCTTCGTACTTTTGCACCATGAGCCGGATCGCCGCTTTTCGGGCACCTAAAATCTCACCCAAGGGCAGCACGGGAATGGCTTCCAATTCCCGTTGGACCCGGTTTTGGCTTCGATCTTGGCGCGGATGGGCGGCGGCCAAACTGGCAAAGCAGCCCTTGACAAACTCGTGTAGACCAAGGCGCACACCCCGGACCAGGCTAGCACCGTTGATACCCAGCAAAAATTGAAAACATTTCTTAATCATAATCTGTTAATCTGCGGCTGCTTATAGTTTGTTGTTTCAATCCTGTAAATGTTGAAATGATTTCCTGTAAAACGCAGACTTGGGAGGTTTTATTGCGGCAACGAGATGTGATTCAGGCACGGTTCCTGATGTGGTTCAAAATAGGCAGCGAGAACCACCGATAAACCAGCACTGAAAAGCCCAACGTAACTAATAATGGTATGAGCGTGCGCCATACATAGGCCAGCGCATTACCATGGGTCGGGCCAGTGTGTTCATGAAACCAGCTCACAATTGGCAAATGGAAAAGGAACCATTCGTAACTAATGATACCGGCAAACCGCAGCCAACTCATACTCAAAAGCCGCGCCCCCAAGCTCTGTCGGTCAAAAACAAAAAAAAGCATTAACATGGTCGCCACCCCGGGCAGCAAATGCGAAACCTCGATGCTCCATCTGGTAATATGCCCATTGATATTAAACTGTTTAATCCACAACCCCCAATAAATCAAGGTGACGACCATAAGCCCGACACCAACATAGCCGAGCAGGCTTAATGCCCGCAGTTTTCCCGGGTTTTCCAGGGTTAGCGGAACATATACGGCTGCAAAAATAATACCCCAGGCAAAATAATCTAGCTGGCACGGAAACCGCGTAAGCTTTAAAGACACCTCCGCAAACAAAAAAGTGGTATAATCCGGCAGAACATAAACATTTGCGGGCCATGTAAGTTGGCGGACCAACATCGGCACTAGAAAAAGAACCATGAACAGGATGCCACCGGTTCTTCGCGTGGATAAGCCGCGAGTCATCCAGAACAATAGCGGTAGCACAATGTAGTAATGTGATTCTACCAGCAGGCTCCAGTAAACACCGTTAAAATAGGGCGATATAGTCATGAAATTCCCCATACCAAGTGCCCACTTCAAGGCCGAACAAAAATAAGCTGGATCATGGAACTGCCACCAGTAAAAGCCCAGAAATACAAAAATTGAGAGATAAAATGGAGGCAAGATTTTCCCAATTCGCCGCCGCGCATACCCACTTGGATACCAGAATTTTATGTTGCTGTGACGGTTCACGAAAAATGGATAAGAAATAAGGAAACCAGACAGTACAAAAAATATCGGTACACCCATCCAACCAGCGGAAATGATATATCCAATTAGTTGGGCGATTATACCCTGTTCAGGATTGATATAAAATGCATGAAAGGCCACGACCAGCAAAATGGCCATACCACGCAGGCCATCTAGCACATCGAAATGGCTGCCGGAGCTGGCGACTATTTCCCACCGTTTGAGATTGGATTGAGCCATTGGTAAAATTAGGGTAGAATCACGGTCGCATTTCAGACCATGTCAGAATTTCTCTGAATATGGCTCTGCGCCAGTTGCCAACCTTTTTTAAGTCCACGTTGGTGGGCCTTTTCGATTTGATACTGCTCCCGCGAAACCCGATGAATTAACCTGTGGAAAAACCATCGAAAAGAAGAAATCCAAGTTTCCGTTTTTGGTTTTTTGACGGGTAAATTACGCATGGCGCGAAACAACATCCATGATGCGGCGTCGCCCTCGGCATGGCGGAGAAAATAATCCAGTGTCAGGCGACTGGCAGGAATCAGGTGCGTCAGATGCAATCGGGTAGTCTTACCAGTGCCCAAGCCCAAATCGAGCGCGCAATGCGCAATTTCCATGTCTTCATATCCCCCCAACGCCGCACCCTTGCGCCCAAGCGTTAGCCTCCTTCTGTCGGTCTGACACCGTTCCAAAAAACGTTGACAGACCGACCTGCGGACACACAGGCCAGCCCCACACGGAACGGTGGCGAAGCCTTCCCGCAAATTGCTCCAGATATCCGATTTCACCTCCATCACCGTCAACCGCCAGACCTGATCACCGACCCATAGTGGTAGTGGGTTTTCGTATTCTGGCCGCGGACTTCCTCCCCACACACCAATATATGGCCACTCTGCCCCCACACGCAATGCCTGCGCGAGATATTCCGAAGACAATACGGTATCATCATCCACAAACACCAAAATATCGGCTTTTGCTTCACGAATGCCACGCAATCGTGCCGGTGTAAGGCCTAGTTCTTCCTCATGGATATGACGGGCGTGCAGATGCCAAGAGAGGTCGTATCTACCAGCGAGTGGTATCTGAGAACCGTTATCAATTAGCAAGAATTCCCATTGATCCTGCGGCAGCGTCTGGATGCTCAAGCCTTCCAACACGCGATTTAAATAATTTTCCCGCGGATTATGGGTGCAGAGGATTACGGATATTTTCCGCATAAGTTTGGTGACTAGAAAAGTCGTTATAACTCACATTTCAAATTAAACAGGAACAGTCATTTCGCATACGTGAAGATTTTAAGAATTCTTGCGGCCGGTCTTGGCAAAAGGGTTTTGGCTTCCAACAGCATTTTGCTAGGCAATCCCAAATTCAAAAAAAAGAATCCCCCCAACATTGACGCTATGGCCCCGTGGATAGTCAGTCGCCAGATCACTGGAAGATTGACCGTAGCAAGCCAGACAATAATGGCGACCGGTACTAAAGCACAGGCAAATTTAAGGCTGGGAACCACCCACTGAAATGCCACCTCAGTCCAGTGACACTTGAAATATCTACTACTTAAACTAAACCCATACTGGCAGGAAAACAATAGTTGGCAAATGTTCGAGGTAATGAGAATTCCCACAGTCCCACCGTAACCATCAAGTAGCAAGGTTAGAATGACAAAGCATAGCCCTTCCAATAGATAAATGTAACGAGCCCCTCCAAATTGCTTGGTCACATTCACAAAATTTACATGCGTTGTCTGCAAAGACGAGAGAAAAATCCAAAGCCCTAAAAACACATCATTCCACGGCGACCAAGTAATTTTATCCCCCGTCCAAACGGTGACAAACAGGCTGTTACACAAGGCCAGACAGACGCCAAGAAAAACCCCAAGACTGCTAGTTACTACAACCATGCCACGATAGCGTTCATATAACCTTTCAAACTCACGGCGGGCAGCCATTTCATAAAGACCTGGCAGGGCAGCACCATAGGGGCGACACATCAGGGGTGAGAACAGATTGAATATTTTTGTTCCCACAGCCCAGGCGGCAGCAGCCTCCAAACCCAAGGTGCGGGAAATGACAATAACCTGGCTAGCCATAGTGAGTTGAACTCCCAACCCCATGATGAAAATATTTTTTCCGTAATTAAAAACCTCCTTGAACAACTTGATTGATGTTTTTCCCCATTCGCCAGAGCGCGGCAAAAACCCTAGCCGATGGCAATTCCAAAAAAGGAAAATAGGGCCCAACAATGCAGTACAGGCATTTGCATAGACAAAAGAAAAAATGCCACCGCCGTTCAATAGAAACAATATTAATAAGCCCAGTTGGGCGAACAAGTTAAACATGTCGTTATAGGCCTGGAGATCCATCCTTTGATGGGCATAAAGCATCATTCCTGAGGGGCGCAAAGAAAAACTGACAGCCACAATGATGCCCTGTAACTGCATCAGGTGGATAAATGTATGAGCATGCTCCGCCGGAATTTTCATCAGGGCAGCGAGCCATGGCGAGCCCACAAGTGCTACGATCAGGATGATTAGGCCTTGTATAGCACTGACAACCATGGCGGTCTTCACGAGTGATCCATAGTTCCCATTCGCGCGCTCATCTTTGTGATCCACGAGCAGCCTCGCTACAGCTCCAGTCATGCCAAGATCTAACAGTGTAATATAACCCATCAACTGAACCAATACCGCCCACAGGCCAAATTCAGCCTTGGGCAGCCAATGCAGAATGAGCGGAATGGATACAAGGGAGTAGACCACATTTACGCCAAGTTGCAAATAGCTTGTGGCGAGATTGCGGGAGAAATTTTTCAACCGGCTCATAGGATCATTTAATCTTCTTTAAATCTTGCCAGTGGATACAAGGAAACGAAAGAGCAAAGCTAAAACAAAAGCGGAAAGCGGAAACTGAAAAAGTAAAAAACGGGGTTAATACTCATACTTCGAGAATTTCCACCAAGCCCATGCCCAGGATGTTGTAGAACGAGACGGGGCGGCCGCCGAACAGCGGCGCGGGGGTGGCGGGTGAGATGCAAACCGGGCGGAGTCCCGCCGCCGTCAAGCCGGCGAGCGCGGCGGTCAGATTATCCGTCTCGTAGCAGAGATGGTAGATGACGCCGGAGGGATGACGCTGGGCGAGCTTGTCCACCGGGCCGGTGGTATCACCAGGCCAGATGATCTCCACCGCCGGCTGCTGCGCGTGGGTGCAGAGCTGGAGATGAACATTTTGCGCGGGGTCAAAGACGGATTCTCCGAACTGGTAGCCGAGCGCGGCGACAAATTTCCGCGCTTCGTCCGTCCGGCGAACGGCCAGGCCGAAATGGTGAAAGGTCAGGTGAGAACTCATATTATTAACCACAGATGCACACAGATTGTCGTGTGATTTGCATAAACAAGCAAATCATGGTATAACAAATGAAAACGACAATATATCCATACGTGAAACGTAATTGCTACAGTTATACGAGGTTCAGCAGTTTAACGCAAGCCTCCGGGGATTCTGCGCGGCGGCAAATTGAAAAAGCCCAGGAATTCTGCCAAAAACACAACCTCGAACTGAACGAAACGCGCTACGAGGACTTGGGCGTGTCGGGGTGGACGGGCGAGAACATCGAAAAGGGGGCGCTGGGCGACTTCATCGCGGCGTTAAAGGCGGGCAAGATTCCCAAAGGTTCGGTGCTCATCGTGGAAAATTGGGATCGATTTTCGCGTCTCAAGCCGATGGACGCCTACACGAAGTTAGGCGAAATCATCAAGGCGGGCGTGGATGTCGTCACCCTGGAAGACGGCAAGTTCCATACTGCCGAAAATTACAACGAGTTCACCACGCTGATCACGTCGCTGGTCATCATGGAGCGTGCCAATGAGGAAAGCTCGCGCAAGAGCCGGATGATCAGCGCGGCGTGCGAGCAAAAGCGGAAACAGGCGATTGCGGGCAAGGGCATCCTGAATGGGAACTGCCCGCCGTGGCTGAAAGTCAACGCGGACAAGACGGGCTTTGAAGTGAGGCCGGAGCGGGTCGCCATCGTCCATCGCATCATCAAGCTGATCAAAGAGGGCAAAGGCAAACGCGAAATCGCGCGGATGTTCGACGCGGAAAAAGTGCCGACTTGGGGGAGCGACAAGCATTACAAAAACAAAAACTGGGCGAAACGTTGGCGGGATAATTATTTGCTTGAGGTGATCAAATCGCGGGCATTGGTGGGCGAATTAAAATTGCAACGGCGGAAGCGCGCCACCGGCGAAGTTATTAGGTGCTATTATCCGGCAATAATCGACGAGGCGACGTGGCAATCCATACAGCCAAAAAAAATAAAAACATTCAACGCGGGACCGCAGAGCGACGCGAACAACCTTTTTTCCGGGCTGCTTTACGATGGCTACAACCCGGATTTCCGCATGAAGTTTTTCATGCAGGACAAGGCAAAGGGCTACATTTATTTGTCCAGCGACTACGCGACCGTTGATCCGCTTTATCTGGAACGGCAGCAAGCGATAGCCAAAGGCGAGAAACCCGGCCCGCGTCCATTGTCGGGCGAAACCATCCGCTACAACGAATTTGAGGCGCACTTCCTGCGGCACTTCTCGGAGATCGATCTATTTGAGGCGTTGCCGGAACGGACACCGGCAGAGTCGTCGCGGATCGGGTTGCTGGAAAATGACCAGAAGGAGAACGACAAGGCGCTGGCAAATCTGGTCAAGGCGCTGGAAAGCGGCGAGCCGTCGGCGGTGGTGATGGAGCAAATCAACAAGCGGGAAGCGACGGCGCGACGGCTGGCGAAGGAACTGGAAGCGGCTACGGACAAGGAGCGGCGGCAAAAATACACGATGGACAGCTTCGAGGAAGAACACCAACGCATTCTTGAACTGCTGGGCGCGGAAACGCGCGAAGCGCGGCTGTCGCTGCGGACATTGTTCCATCGGGTCATCGAGCGGATTGACATTTTTCCGGCGGGGGTGCTGGACGTGCCGGACGATTTGCGAGTCGCGGTCTATCCCGACCGTTACGGGATGATGTGCTACAAGGTGAAGCTGGTGGGCAGCCATCCGATTTGGATTTGGTGGGATGGGTGTCAGGCGTGGGAGCAGGGCGAAGGCCAGTTGCCGAGCATCCATGAGCCGCTAACGGACGAACAGCGCGGCGTGATCAAAGCCAAAGGGGAATTAAAACTCCCGGAAGAATGGCTGGCGGAAAGCCATCGGCGACAAATTCCAAAGCGCCAATCGAAGCTGACGCGCGGACTTTGATTGGCCGGCGACGCACTCGGCGAATAGCGCGGCGAACGCATCACAAATGAGTTCGTCGCGCTCCTGCGGCTGGCGGAAGCGGTGCTTCGCGGCGACTTCGCTGAAATCGGAAAATCGCACCACCACGCCAAGCTCGCGCGGCAAAAGCTGTTCGCGCCGCAACTGCACCAACAGTTTTTTCACCTCGGCCTGACCGAACCGCAACACGCGACCATAATCAATCACGTCGAACGGAAACGTTTTCTGCCGGGAAATCATCGTGCGCGTCCGCGCCTCGGCCAAAAGTTTTTCCGACCATTGGCCATTTGCAAACAGCCAAAGTTTTTGCCCCCAAATTCCAAACCGATCTTTCAAAAGCATCGAGGGCAACGCGGCCACGTCGGCAAACGTCCGCGCGCCCAAAGCGGCCAATGCGCCCGCGCGATTTTCGCCAACGCCGGACAACTCGCGCACACTACGAGCCGCCAAAAAATCTTTCTCTGCACCTGCGGCAACTTCCAGAAAGCCAGGCTTGGCCGCGTCAGTCAAAATCTTGCTCAACCAGCGCGAATTCGCCAACCCGCCAGACAACGGCAAACCTACTTCGCGCAAAATCGTCGCGCTCAACTCACGCCACAGTTCCGCGCCGTCCCGCTCGACCGACAAAAAGCCCTCGTCAACGGAGACCGGCAAAACCAGCGGCGAAAAATAATTCAACCGCGCAAACATCCGCGCCGAAATCTGCCGGTAAACATCTGGCCGCGCCGGACACACAACCAACTCCGCGCACAACTGCCGCGCGACGAAAACGGCCGTGCCGGACTTGATGCCAAACGCCTTCGCGCGGCGGCTTGCCGAAAGGACAATGCCATCATTGCGACGCCCTCCGGCAACAATCAGCGGGCGACCGCGCAACGCGGGCGAAAGCAACTCCTCGCACGAAACAAAGAAATTGTCCGCGTCAAAATGCAAAATGCGGCTTGGCGTTTTCATTCAATTTTCACCGGCCAAAAACACGGTGGTCACGGTGGCCGAAGTGGAAACGCAAAATTCAATCCCGGCTGGCGAGCGGAAAACGGAAACGAATTCCGATTCCACCACCTCGAAATCGCCGCACACATGAGCATCAATCGCGCGGCAAATCGTGTCCACGTCGAGGCCGCGCAACGCCGCCGCTGAAACCGAAATTTCGCCAAGCAAAAATTTTTGCTGTTCAAGAAAAATCACAAAATTCCTTTCGTAAAAAGGTTTTCCGATTTTGAAACCGACGATGGCCGGCCATTCGCCGGTGCTGACGCTTCCCGCATAAAGATTGGTGATTTCATCGCTTTTTTTTTGAAACCGCTGTCCGTCATCCTGCCGTTTGCTGCTCGCTTCATAGGTGCGGGAGACAGCGCTCCGCGCGCGGGAGCGCGTTCAATAAATCAGCGAAAGCTAAAACCGTGACAGCGGCGGAAGGGCAAGATGGAGACGCTGGCGCGGTTTTTGATCTCGCTCCCAAAGTCGGCGCGGTGTCGGACGAGCGAGCAGCAAATGGCGGGATGATGGCGGGCGTAAAACAGGCGAAAGACAATCACCCTAAAATTCTGTCCCCGGCAGGGCCGTTTTTTATCCTGCCCGGAGTCTGCGGAAAATTGCCACGGACGGGACACCCCGGATTTTTCCCGGTAGTGGCAACTTTTCGCAGTCTCCGGCCAATCAATTCCCAGAAGCGACGAAACTTTGCTGGCGGAAAGGAGCGACGGCAGGGGCGAAACGCAGCGGTGGCGGAGCCGGTCGCGCGGGGTTTTGGGGCAGGCCAGTCTTGCGGCTTGCGGTCTGTCCGCTGGCCGTAAGTCTGGCCGGTGGGCGGGTGGATTTTACGCGACGGGCGAGCACACAAGCGGAGTTGAGTCCCGGACGGCGCGGAGTGGAGCCAGAGAAGTTTTTGTCGCGGGCGTCAATCCATCTGAACGACCGCACGACAGACGGGCAATAGACCGCGAAGCTGAATTGCCAGTGTTGGCATGAACACCGGGAATTAAAGGCGACGGCAAGGGCGATGAGGATGCCAGAGAAAGCGTCAATCAGCGGGATGGACACGTAAGGAAAGAACCTGCCCCAAAGCAACGCCGGATTGTCGGTCAAGCTGCGTTTATTCGGCATCGGGGCAACATTGGATTTGCGTCGCGGACTGACCTGCTGGAACCTAACGCATGGCGTTAGGAGTTGGTGTCTTCGCAAAATGTCCCGGTGGGCAAAGGTGGGCGGGCTGACTCTCCCGGCCATGTCAACGGCGGCTATAACATTTATGGCCGAGAAGTGTGGCGTTTTAACGAACTGGCCGAAGTCCGTTTCTGCAAGCGAGGCCTTGCACAAGACACGCTGAAAGCGTGGCACGAAAGCCGGTGCGTCAGGAACGGCGCACACGGGGTTTTAGGGGAGCAAAGCGCCCCTAACAAGCACATTTTCGCGCACACTTTGTGCGCGAGAAATGTTGCTTGCCTCGGCGGGAACTACGCGGCGGTTTTGCGCGTTATTATCCACCACGATTATGCGCAGGGGAAAACGCCCGCAAAACATACGCGCGCAGACTAATCAAACCCTATCTCGTTGGCATTGGGGCGCGGCTTGGGACGCGGTATCTTAGGGACAGATGGCGGCAAGATTTTAGCCGCCCGGTTCACGCCGAGAGAAACCGTCTCCTGCCACAAACGGTCGAGGAAATACCGATGCGCCTTTTTATCCTCCGACAGGCATACGCTGATGCTGTTGCGGCTGGCATTATACCGCGTCACCTTATACCCCAAACTTTCGATTCGCTCCGGCAGGTCTGCTGCCGGGAACGGCAGCAACGGCGCGAGCTGCTCCGCCAAGGTTTTCAAGCCGCGTTCTTTCAGCCGGGCTTTCCGCACCTCCTTCATCGTGACTATCGGGACGACACTCTGCTCCCGGCGTCGCAAGTTCACGGCGTCCGTGATTTTGTCGGACGCCGCCCGAACGAGGGCGATGGGGTTGAACGCGGAGCTGCGCCGCACTTTCGGCGGATAAACATCGAGGTAATTGGCAACGATGAGGTGCAGGTCGGCGGAACCGTTATACTTGTCTATATGCCATACCCCGATGGCCTCCGAGTCTGGGCAAAATGCGTCAACCGTGTCCTGAAAGAACCGGGCGCGTTCCGCGGCGGTCGGGTTCGACCAGTCCGGCAGCCGAATAATCACTTCATCCGCCAGATTCCTGATTTTACGCCCGCGCCGCTGGCGCGCATTCATGTTGCGGATGGTTGCCACGGTTTTCGCCAGAAAACTCGCTGCGTTCGCGGTGCGGTGGCACACCGCCGCTTCTATCGTCTTGTCCCGGTGGTTCCGGTGGGTGGTGTTCGTCAGGTATTTTAGCTTGCCCGACAACATTTTTGCCGAGCTGATGGGCAGCACTTTAGCGTAGGGCATACCTCTTTTTACCGGAGCAGGCTCTTTTGCGGGGCAACGGGTTTGGGCGGCTTGGGGTCAATGCCCAACTGGTGGAGCAGCGCCGCAATCGTTTCGCATTCGGTGACAAAGGTCAGGCTGTCCTGCTTCCGTCCGGGGTCGCTCTCCTTCTTGGCGACGCCTTCGTAGTATTCAATCCACGCCTTCAGCTTGTCGGCGGCGTCCTGCATCACCGCCCATTCCGTCGGCGCGGTCTTGGTCAGGGTTTCCGACAGGGCGCGCGCGTTCTTCCACAGTGAATCGCACTCCGCATAAAACTTTTCAATCTTCTGGCGGTTGTTCCGCCATTGTGTCAGGGCGGCGGTGTCAGCCTGATCCAACGGACGTGGGGCGTTCAGACGGGATTTGATTTCCCGCCAAAGCATCCGAGTCTTATCCAGTTGCCCGGCAAAGAAACTTAATTCCTCGTGCGGCGCAAGCGAGGTGGACAGCACGGTGACGAACTTCTTACCGTCTGCCGCCTGGATCAGCCGCTGGACGGTCTCGCTAATGCTGGGCGCGTCGCCGAATTGCTGCTGGTGTTTCTCGACTATCGCCTGCGTCGCATCGTCCAGACGAATGGAACTGTGTTTCGGTTTCATCGAAGGCTAAAAGTGGCAGAAGCCCTTCCCGCCGGACAGGAAAAAACACCATTGAAAATATTTTCAGATTTTTTCACAAAAAAAATATTTACGCACTAAAATAAGTCATGAGAATATTCAATATGGAAAATATAACGTGTAATGAATTAGTGGAAATGGTGCGGGTCGGCGGCGCGCCCGTCTTGAGCGCTCTCCTCGCCAGCCATTATGACGTTGTAAGAAAGTATAGAAAGCCACTTTACAACTATTTGAAGGGGGCGAATGATAAAATGATGATAAAGGTTTTGGAAAAGAGATTTTGGGATTTAAGTCCGAAACCATTAGTTCGGATGCTGTCAAAGGTGCTCCAATGTTTCGGATTTGATTAAGTCCGACTGATTGAATCGGTCTGGTTTTGGCCGGCGGCGGCTATGTCAGCTTTTCCGATTCGATGTGGACAATAAACGATGGCCGAGGCCGGTCAATGTGACAAAACGACTGCGAATTAATTTGCAGAACGCTTCCGGCGCAAAATTCCAACCGTGAGGCCAGATAATGCCAGCAACGCAAGGTTGCTTGGTTCCGGCACTGAGCCAGCCACAATCGGAGTGTTTGGAGAAGTTTCATACGCCCACCATAGCTTCCGCTTGTTTATTCAAAGTCCGCCGGTATCCAATTGCTGGAGAATGTTCTCGTAGTCAAATTCGCTGGCGAGCATTAACAAGCATTTGGCGGTTTCAGAATCATGTGGTTCGACGGCCTTGAGCAAGGCGGTTATTTTGTCAGCGTCAGCATTGAGCAACGCCTCGCGCAGTTCTTTACTCCAGCTCGGCGGCAAGGCCGCTAACAGTTTTGCCGAGATAGTTTTTTTATGAAAGGCGGAGGCGTCAATCGGCAGACGGCTGGCTTCCGGCAAATTTTTTGTGCCAAAATGAGAGGTGTTGGACGCAGTCTCGACGGGAACTTCAAGCTGGAAAGTGCTGCCCTTGCCCAGTTTGCTTTGGACGTCAATCCGCCCCTGCATAAGGGCGGCGTATTTACTGGAAATCGCCAACCCTAAACCCGTGCCGCCCTTTTGCTGCCGCCCGGCTTTGCCCTGCTGGAAATTCTCAAACAAGTGGTTCAGTTCTGCCGCCGCGATGCCTGGCCCGGTGTCCACCACGGCAAAGATGAGAAGCACCTTGTTGGGGGCATCGGGCTGGGCGGAAACCACCAATTCGATGCTGCCGGTAATCGTGTATTTAACCGCGTTGCTCAACAGATTGTTTAGAATCTGTTGGATTTTTTGCTTATCCGCTTTAATGAATTCTGGGAGCTCGCCATCCGTTTTCAGGGTCAATGCCAACCGTTTGACTGAGGCAGCTGTATTAAACAAGTGAGTCAGATCATTCAGCAACTGGCTTAATTCAAATTCCACCAAATGCAGCTCCATCTGTCCGGATTCAACTTTGGCCAGATCTAGAATATCATTGAGAATGGTGAGGAGATGTTCCCCGCTTCGGTTGATGGTTGCGATTTTATTTTTAACCTCCTCTGGCAAGTCCGAGATGCGTTGCAATAACTGGGTGTTGCCCAGAATAATATTCATGGGCGTGCGGATCTCATGAGACATGGCGGCCAGAAAATCGCTCTTCGCGAGGTTGGCGCGGTCCGCGGCCAGCACGGCCGCATTCAAGTCGTCCGCAATTTTTTTGCGTTCGGAAATATTCGACACAAAGACGCGGAAGTTGACCAATTTCCCGGCGGGGTCAAAAACCGGTTGGATGAATAATTCGACCGGGAAAATATGCCCGTCTTTATGGATAAATTCTTTTTCGTAGGAAATTGGCTGGTGGGTGCGAATGCGCGATTCTAGCAAAAATAATTCCGCCTCCCGCCATTGGGGCGGCGTCAATTTTTCAATCCAATTAAAACCTTCCGCCGTCAACTCTTGGCGGTTGTAGCCGGTAAGTTTTTCGAAGGCTTGGTTCACCAAAGTCAATTTGCCATCCGCCGTCCCCACGCAAAAGGCCATCTCGGAGGTGTCAATCACCTCAGCCAACAAACGTTCCCGGGCCTGTGACTTCTGCAGCGCGACTTCGGCCTGTTTGCGCTCGCTAATGTTCGTCACAAACGCGCGGAGATGCAAAAGTTTGTCATCCGGTTCGTAAATCGGCTGCACAAACACTTCCACCGGCACGCGGCTGCCGTCTTTGCGGAGGTATTCTTTCTCAAAGTGCACCGTCTGCCGGGTGCGCAAACATTCCTCCAATTTTTCGGCACTGATGGGGCGCCATTCGGGCGGCGTCAGTTCCTTGTTCCAATTTAACTTATTGCCCAGAATTTCGTTGCGCGTGTAGCCGGTGAGCCGGGCATAGGATTCATTGACGGTGATGAAACTGCCGTCCGGGTTTGACATGGAGAAGCCTACCGCGGATTGGTCAATCACCTCCGACAACATGGCGATTTCACGGGTGCGGTCGGCCACGCGCTTTTCCAATAGTTCCTGCGCGAGCTTGATATCATGGATGTCGTAGCAATAGCCGATGTAGCCGCCAAAGCCGCCGCCGGGCAAATCAAACGGCTGGCCATGATCCGCAATCCACCGATACTCGCCATCGTGCCGGCGCAACCGGTATTCCAGCATAAACGACTCGCGTTTTTTAAAGTGAGCCAAATAGCGTTTCACGCAGTCGTCCAAGTCGTCCGGATGCACACCCGCCGCCCAGCCATCGCCGAATTCCTGTTCCATGGTGCGGCCGGTAAAATTGAACCAAGTCTGGTTGAACCAATCGCACTTGGCATCCGTGCCCGCCCGCCAGATGAGAGTGGGCGCATTCTCGAACAATTGTAGGTGGAAATCGCGCGCCTTTATGAGTGCAGCTTCCGCCTGTTTACGCTCGGTAATGTCGATGACGAACACAGTCAATCCGGTCACCTCACCGTTAGCGCCATAGATGGGGCTGTAACGGTCTTCAAAAAATGTTCGCCGGTGTGAACGGTCGCCGTATTCCTCCACCAGCAGGAACGACTCGCCGCGCAAAGCCCGGTCAAAATTGGCTTTGGCCTTGGCACGATCGGCCGGGGCGCCAATGATGTCCAGCATGTTGACGCCCACGGCAATATCCGCGCCCCAAATCTGTTTGATTGTGGCCTTATGTGATTGGGTGAACTCGGTGTAGCAGTAGTTGGCGTCCAGCGAAAAAATGACAACGTTTTGTGGGCTTTCCAAAATGGACTTGAGCAGGGCGGATTTCTGGCTGGCGGTTTCCTTGGCCGTCAACAATTCCCTTTCCGCCTGTTTGCGGTTGGAGATGTCTTGAATCAACGCTACAAAATAATCCATTTCCCCGTCTGCCTTTCGGGTGCAGTGGACGGTCAAATCAGTGGTTAGAAATTCGCCATTTTTCCGGAGAAAGCGTTTCTCCATAGCGTAGCCTTCGGTTTCCCCGCGCACAACACGGTCGAAATAAGCCGCGTTTTCCACGAGATCATCCGGATGGGTGATTTGCGCCCAAGTCATGCTATAAAGTTCCTCCCGGGTGTAACCCAGCATTTCGCACAACCGGTCGTTGACCTGTAGCCAGCCTTTTCCGGGCGAGGTGATGGCGATGCCGGCGAGCGGCATCTCGAACCAGGTGCGCAGCCGAGCCTCGTTTTCTCGGATATTCTCCTCCGCCTGCTTGCGGGCGGTGATGTTCTTATGGGTGATCACCACCCGGATAGGAACGTGTTTTTTGAAACACGTCACGGTAGCCAAAAACCAAAACTTTTCCGTGGGCAAATGGCAGGGATATTCCAGCGAGAAAGCGTCGCGTTCGCCACGGATCACCGCGCGAATGCCCGCCGCGAAGGTCTGCGCATCCGTCATTTCCGGTCCGACGGACGCATCACAAATTGCCAGATAATTGGCTCCCACATCGGCGTTTTGGGCGGGCGTTGAGCCGGAAAGGGTAAAGCGCTTCCACGCATCGTTAGTGGTCAAGATTTTCCCCTGTTCATCCACCACGCACAAATGTTCCGGCAGCGAATCAATGGTCTCTTGGTTAAAATCCGCCGCTGCTTGAATTTTTACCTCCGCCTGCTTGCGCACGGTGATATCGTGAACCGTAGCCCACATGCCGGTGATTTGACCGGCATCGTTCTTGATTATGAAGGTGCGCAGTTCCACCGGAAAAACGGTTCCGTCTTTGCGGCGATATTCCTTTTCATAAACCTCGGAGAAGCCGCGCGGCAAGACCTGCTCCTGAACGATGCTGGCTTCGAAGGCGTGCCATTTTTCCGGCGTCAAATCTTGATAGGTCAGCCGCACTAACTCCGCATCCGAGTAGCCCAGCATTTGCACATAGGCCGGATTAAACTCCCGAATCTGACCAGCCATATCCACGCTGACAATCCCGTCTGTGATGCTCTCATAGAGTCCACGGAATTTATTCTCCGACGCAGTCAACCGTAGTTCTGCCAGCTTGCGCTCGGTGATGTCTCGGGCCACTTTGGACACGCCCGTGATTTTTCCGGCGGCGTCTTTGATGGGCGAAGCGGTGATCGAAACATCAATCAACCGTCCGTCCTTCGTTTGCCGGATGGTTTCAAAATGTTCGATCGCTTCGCCCTGCGCAATCGCCGCCAGAATTTGGTCTTCATCCGTCTGCCTCTCTGCCGGGATGATGCGGCGGATGGAGGTGCCGACCATTTCGGCGGCGGTGAAACCGAAAATCTTTTCCGCACCCTGGTTCCAAGTAGTGATGGTGCCGTCCAGCTGCTTGCCGATGATGGCGTCGTCCGAGGAAGTCACGATGGCCGCCAGCCGGGCATTCTCCATTTCCATCTGCTTGCGGTTGGTGATGTCTTCCTGCACGCAGATGAAATGCGTGACCTTTCCGGAGGCATCTTTTACCGGCGTGACGGTTTGGTATTCATCATAGAGGGTGCCGTCTTTCCGGCGGTTTTTCACCTCTCCCTGCCAGTAATGGCCGGCCAGAATATGGGTCCAGATTCGCTGAAAAAACTCTGGGGAATGTTGTTTGGAATTGAGCAGCTTGGGGGTCTGGCCGAGAGCTTCCCCTTCGCTGTAACCGGTCAAGCGCGTGAAGGCGTCGTTGACCCAGAAGATCTTTCCGTCGACATCGGCCAGGAAAATGCCGTTGGCCGCAGCGGCCAACGCGGTTTTCAACAGCCGCATCTGCGCTTCCGCCTGTTTGCGCAGGGTGATGTCGCGGCCGATGCCCATCACGCCGATGATTTCGCCGTGCGCGTTCGTCCGGGCAAAAAGCGTGATCTCCATTTCCACCCGTTGCAGCAGATCCGGATGCCCGCGTAATTCATAAGGCGGGACTACCTCACCTTTCATAACCCGGTGAAAGTTATCCCAAGCCAGCGGCAGGTCATCGGGATGAACCAGCGGGGTGAAGGGTTTGCCAATCCAGTGCCCCCCCCCAAGTCCCGACATCCGCTCCACGACGGGGTTCACCGAAATAAATGTGCCGTTCGGCCCCAGAATGAAAATAAGGTCGCGGGCGTTGTTCACGAGCTGGCGGTAGCGCTCCTCGGAGGTTTGCAACTCCAATTCCGCCGCGACCCGTGTGGAGATGTCTTCAATAAATCCTTCGATATAATCCGGCGTGCCGGCGGTTCTGGCCAGCCGCATCTGGATTCGCCCGACCATGATGGTTCCATCCCGCTTCCGAAGTTGGATTTCTTGATCGGTGCTCAGGCCCGACTCCGAAGTCATTAGCTGCGCGATCACCGCCGGGCGCATTTTCGGGTCGGCATAAAACCGGACGGCAACGTTTTCGCCATCCGCCAGCATTGCCGCCGGGTTGGCATAACCAAAGATCCGGGCCATTGTGGGGTTGGCCGCCAGCAACCGGCCCTCCAGACTGGACTGAAAAATACCCACCGGGGCCTGCTCGTAAAGCGTGCGGAATTTATTTTCGGATATGACCATCGCCTTCTCCGCCTGCTTGCGCTCGGTGATGTCTTCCTGCACGCAGATGAAGTGCGAAAGCTTGCCGTCGGCACCGATCACCGGCGTGATGGTTTTGTTTTCGGGATAAATCGTGCCATCCTTGCGGCGGTTGAATATTTCGGCCTGCCAGACTTTCCCGGCCAGGATCGTCTGCCATAACTCCCGATAAAATCCGGTATCATGCTGGCCGGACTTGAGAAAGCGCGGATTTTTGCCAGTGGCTTCCTCGGCGCTGTAGCCGGTCATCCGGGTGAAAGCGGCATTGACCCAGAAAATTTTCCCGTTGGGTTTGACCAGAAAGATGCCATTGGCGGCGGCGGCCATGGATTGCTCCAACTGGAGCAGCTTGGACTCCGTTTTTTTCCGGACGGTGATGTCGCGGATGGAGCTGACCAGAAAGCCCTCTCCCGCGAAGTTGGTTCCGTGGGAGCTGACCTCCACCGGTATCGTGTGGCCGTCTTTGTGAACATGAACGGTCTCAAAAAGAATGCCGCTCGCAAAAGCCTGTGACAACTGATGGGCGGCCAGCGCGACATCATTATTCTGCCGGAGATCGTAAATGGTCTTGGCGGGCAACTTCTCGCGGGTGTAGCCGTAAAACTCCACCGCCGCCGCGTTGGCGGAAACAATCCTTCCGTCGCGGCTGCGGACGAGGAGCAGCGCGTCCCGGCTCTGGCTGGCCATGAGTTCGGACAACCGGAGCGCGTCCTCCAACCGCCGTTTCTCCGTCACGTCGCGCCCGATGACCAGCAGCGCGTGCCGGCTGCCATCCGGATTAAACAGCGGCACCTTGTGGACTTCATGCTCCTGCATCCGGCCGTCCGGCCCCGGTCCGCGCTCAATGACGCGCGTCTGTCTGTGGGCGGCCCAACCGGCCTCGTCACTGCGGATACACGCCGCAAACAGGTCTTTGAGCGCCGGAATTTCTTTGGCCAGTTCCGCATCGGTCTTGCCAATCCATGGAACTCCCTTCAACTGGAAAAATTCTGCGGCCGGCGGGTTGACCACCAGCCAGCGCCCGGCGCCATCCTTAAAAATGACATTGTCCGGGAGAGCGTCAATCAGCGTGATCAGGTTTTCCTGAGTGGCGAGCAACTCATCCGTCAATTGTGCCTCGGCTGCTTCGCGCAAGGCGGCGGCGGGATTTTTAGACGAAGATTTCAAGCTGCACCTCTTTCTGCTGCGTCGGCAACCCGGTTTGGCTGTGAAAATCGCGAATCATGCTTCAGGCTGGCGCGCTGGTTTGACCGTATTCCTTCAAAACTGGAAACCGTGGCAGCCAGGCTTGCACTTCGATGCCTTTGGGGCTTTTGTTGGCGACCCGCACCTGACCGCCCAGCAGGGCAATGATGCGTTGGGCCACCGCCGGCGAAAGCCCCAGATCACCCGTCGGCGCGCTGGGAATCGCCAGCAAATCAAAAAACTGATTGATTTGGTTTTCTGGAATCGTGTGGCCACTGCCTTCAAAAGTCAGACAAACCCGATCCTGAAAGCAGTTGGCGTGAATTTTGATCTGGCTCTTGGGTTTGGAATATTTGGATACTGCTTCAATCAGGGAAAGCAACGCTTTTTTCAGATAGAACCAATCTCCCATAACTTTTCCCAACCCGAGTGGAACGGGCGCGATTTCGATATTTACCGACCGCACAAGGTCTGTCGCCTCGTCGCGAACGGTTTTCAAAATGTCATCCAATTGGCTGACGTTATTCACGAAATCGCCGCCTTTGGCCTGCAAGGTGGTGAGCAAGAGCGAATTTTCTAGCAACCCTAACAGGCGATGGCGGGAGGTTTCGTAAAGTTCGCGCAATTCTTGAAATTCAACCTTCGCATGTAATTTTGCAAAGGTCAGATCCGTGGCTCCGAACACACCGTGCAAGGGTGTGCGCAGTTCATGGGAAATCAAGTTGAGAAAATCGCTCTTGGTTTGATCCAGCATGGCCAGTTTCTGATTAGCCGCTTCCAATTGTTGTGTTCGATTTTCGACCATGGTTTCCAGCCGCCCGTTTTGGTTCGCCAAATCAGTTTGCAGCCGCTGGATTTTTAGATGGGTATTGATGCGCGCCAAAACTTCATCCAATTGAAAAGGTTTGTTGATGTAATCAACCCCGCCCGCCTGAAATGCCTTAACCTTGTCTGCCGTGGCACCGTGAGCACTGATAAAGATAATCGGAATGTCACGGGTGATTTCCCTCTCCTTAAGCTTGGTGCAAACTTCAAGGCCGTCCATTTCCGGCATTCTCATGTCCAGCAGAATCAAATCCGGCGGACGGCGGATGGCGGCGGTTAAAGCCGCCCGGCCACTGATGACCGGGCGAACATGAAACCCTTTCTTGCCGAGCATATCTACCAGCAGTTGCAAATTTTCTGGCGTGTCATCAACAGCCATGATTTCAATTGGATGCTCGTTTTTATTTTTAAGAGGCATAAGAAGACTATAATGGTTGAACAGAAAAATAACCAATGATTTTGAGCGCGCAATAAAATTGTAAAATACTGTTTATGAATTAGATGCGTAACTTTTTGTGCTTGCATATTTTGTCCCGTATATGGACAAGGTCGTCTCAATTTTATCCAGGATTTATTCATTTTGAATACCCGTGGGTATGGAGTAGCGAATGACGGAATCGGCGGGCTTTGGCTCAAATCCGTATTGCCGCGAGGAATTGGTTGCCGAAATGGACGCAGCGTTTTTGTGCGGTCAGGCTGGAATTAGTGAGAGCATCTTGGAAAATTCCGCCGCGTATTTGCAAAACTGGCTTGAGCAGTTGCAGAACGACAAAAAATTGATTGTGCAGGCCGCAGCCCAAGCACAGAAAGCCGCTGATTTCATCTTGGGCACGAACTTTGAAGATGCACTCGCAGGCTGAAAAAAGAAGCCCTGGCTTTTCATCAGAGCCGGGGTTTTCTGCCTCTGCAAAGCCGGCTTGCCAGAAACAAATAATCAAAAGGACTCAAATAAACCTTGCTTTTATTGGGAAAAACCGCGATAATCATTTTTAGCAAATCGCACGAACAGGCACAGATGGACACGGCTATATCATCATAGCACCACGCGTTTGATTTCAACCTTCGGGTTTCCAAAATTGATCAACAGGCAGACGTGGAGGCCGGTCGCTTTCAAATAATTCAGGCATTGTGCCAGATGAATCTCATCCAGAGATTTTACGGCTTTTAGCTCGACCAGGATTTCATCCCGCACCAGCAAGTCCGCAATAAAATCGCCGACGACCACACCTTCGTATTTCACTTGAATGGGATGCTGTTGAACGACCAGCAAACCACTTTTGCGTATTTCCAGGGCGAGGGCATTTTCATAAACCTTTTCGAGAAACCCGCTGCCCATCGTGTTGGCAACCTGATAGGTCCCGCCAATGACCACCTCGGTGATTTGATTCGTTTCCCATCTGTGTTTATCTGTGTTCATCTGTGGTTAAACTGGTTCATCGCAGGATGGTAAATATTTCCCGGATTTGCGGGAAGGTGTTGGCGAAGAAAATCAGGCTCGCACCGCAGTAGCAGAATGTCAGCGCCACGGCGGCGGCGCGAATCCAGCGATTTTCGTTGTAGGCCTTGAACTTTTCGCGCCCTAGCCGTTTTTTCAGAAAAATCGTGTAGTAATGGTTCGTCACCACGCCCAGCGCGTGGACCGCGCCGTAGGCGGCAAAGTTCCAACCGCAGCCGTGCCAGATGCCCACGAGCAGAAACACAATGGTGATGGTCAGGGCGATGGCATGGTCGGCCAGCTGGATGCCCAGTTTACCGACAAAAAATTTAGAGAGCGGCGAGAACACCACATCGCGCATCCAAACCGAAAGCGTGATGTGCCAGCGATTCCAAAAATCCTTCACGTTGCGGGCGGCAAAGGGATTATCGAAATTTTCCGGTATGGGGATGCCCATTAGGCCCGCCGCGCCGATGGCCATGTCGCAAAAGCCGGAGAAATTCAAATAGAGATAGAGATAATAAAACAGCATCGCCACCGGCAGATCCAGCCAGTAATGCGGATGATCATCCAGCAGCAGCCCGGAGTACGTGAGCTGATTGCAGAGGTTGCCGAGGAACTGGTATTTGACGGCGCCCACGAGAATGCGCAACGCCGCACGGCCGACGGGCACGTCATATCGTTCCGTAAACCCGCGGCGGAAATTGGCGTAGGTATTGATGGGGCCGACGGGCATGGTGGGCAGGAAAAAGGCGAAGTTGAGGTATTCGAGGAAATTCGGTTTTTTCACCACCCCATTACGGACTTCCAGCACCAGCCGGCTGCACCGGAAGGCGAGATAAGAGATGCCGATCATTTGCGGAATTCCAGGAAACTTGAGACCCGCTAGGGAGCTCACCTCCTGAAAAAAGGAACCGGGCAGGTACCGAAAAAAAATCAGTGCCCCGATGGGCGTGAAAAATGCCAGCCACGGCCACCCGCCGCGGCGTTCCGCAAATAGCCGGAGCATTAAAAACTGTAGGGTCACGAGTATCAGATATACCATGAACCGGATGGTATAATAGCTGTTGTGTCCATAAAAAAGGAACCCGTAAACAGCGGCCAGATTCATCACCACTAACGAGCCTTCGCGCTTAAGGCCACTCAACCGGCGTATTAAGATCCGGCTCAGAACCACATAAACCAGCAGGGCGAAAATCGAAACAATCATTTTCATGCCTCAAAAACCCTGATAGACAACACGGGTATCGAAAATATTCTCAGGAGAAATGAATACCAGCACCAAGGCGATCAGCGACAGCACGATGATTAATGTATAAACCAAGCGTTCAATAGCGGGGTGAGGATTCATAAATTTCCAATAGCGATGGGAGAATGAGCGATGTGAAGTAGGCCTGCCCATTTTTATTCAGATGGCCTGGATTGTTGAATAATTTGCGTACCTCGTCATCAGGCAATCCCTTGAAAAACTTGGCTGGAGGAACCCCCAGCATGACCAGATTGGGGCCAAAGATCGCCGGCCAATAGGCGCGTTCTTCAATCTGCTCTGCCCGAAAGTTCCCTAACAAGTCCGGAATATTCATCATCACCAGCCGGCAATTATGTTGGACGGCGAGTGCAGCCAATAAATGCATGAAGTGAACCTCCCACGCTGGCAATATATTATTTGAAAACTTAAAACCTGGCGCCGATCCCGGCGCATACAGACAGGTATCCGCCGCCCCAATCCCGTTCGTAGGTGAAAAAGGGGCGAAAGGGGCAGTGGCATCCACATCCCCGTTAGGTCGCGAGTCATAACCAAGCTCCGAAGTTGTTGAACCAAGATTGTCCACGGGGCTAAGTGAACGATAATGCTCTTCCCAATAATTTCGCACTTGCATATCGGCGGACCGGTTGGAGCGGAGCAGACTCAGTAGATTGCGAGGCATACCGACCAACGAAGCAAAATAAAAATAAGCCTGTTCGCAAATCGGCAATCCCACAAGCACCTCGGCATCTTCTCGGAAACGGAACCAGACGGGGCTTTTGTTATTGCGATATGAGCCGTTGTGATCATCATAAAATACCAGCATACGAACCCGGCGATGCGCCAAAAAATCCTTGGCAATAAAATACAAGGCATCATATCCGGCTCCGCCCCAGCCGAGTACGCGGACTGTGGCCGGACGACCGAGCTTCCGACTCAATTCAGTCTGCAACCGGCGGGCATCGAGACAATGCAGAATGTGCGAAGAACCGATAAAGGCGATGTCGATGTCACCCTTCTCCTCGAAGATTTGCTGCTGTAAATAGGGATACGGGCCGCTGCCCCAACTGAGACTGGCATATGCCTGTTCACGCGGTGGCAAGAACCACTTGCAGGCGAGAGACGGCGAGAGCAAAAGCAACAACAATAGCAGTGCGAACGCCGCCGCTGCGCGCGTGGAGGAAAAGGCCGGGCGCATCATGGAAAAAGCGAAAAGTGGAAAGCGGAAAGTGGAAACGGGGGCGCAATAACGCCAAGTTGGAAATCCAACCGTGCCACTTCAGCCGTCGCACAAACACGACCAGGAGCCAGAGGAATAGAGGTTTTCATTTTCTTCGGGCCTGGGCGTCTGGGGTGTTCGTTGGGCGGCGGAATGGCTTACGGTTCCAATTGACGCTTGAGGATGAGGTCGGCAAACTCGCCGACGTTTTTGGCGTTTTCCACTTCGCCCACGCGGAAACGGACGCCAAAGGCTTTTTCCACCGAGACCATGAGGGAGATGTGGGTGAGGGAATCCCATTCCGGCACGTCCTTGGCGCTGATGGCCGGCGTGAGCACGACCGGCTCCAGAAACACGGTGTCGAAAATGGTCTGCATTTGGGCGATGACTTGAGCTTGGTTCATAATGAAAATGCGGAATGCGGAATGCGGAATGCGGAAAACAAGACAAACCTGAATCCGGACATAGAAAATTCAGCTAAAACACCGGCGCCGCCGGCCTGGGGTGCGAGGCGGCAAGTGACAGATCCATTATTCCGGCAACAGTTCATAGGCGCGGCGGCGGGTTTTGATTTTGGTCGGCACGGGCTGGAACGCGGCCAGCGGTAATTCAAATTCACGTTTCGTTGCCGATTCGGCGGTGATAGTAAACCCCATGCGGCTGTAGAAATCACGCACCATCTCGTTCTTGGCCGTGGGCAGATAGGTGCCCAGCAGGGACGTGCACTGGCGGGCTCGGGCGAGCCGGACGAGTTCGTTTAAGACTTCCTCCTCCACGCCGCGCTTCAATACGCGGCAGCTCATCAGCCAGGTATCGATCCGCAGCGTGGCGTCGACTTGTTCGCCGATGACGATGGAGATCAGGCCGTGGTCGCCAAACCGGTCCTTCAGCCGCACGGAAAAGCCGATAAAACGGGGATCCTGCATGACCGCGAGGACTTCCGCCTCGCTGCGGCGGCGGGTGGTGAGGTTAAACTGGTTGCTCTTGTTGATGAGCTGGGACAGACGCGGCACATCCACCGGCACGAACTCGCTGATGACAGATTCCATCGCGAGCGATTCGAGATAGGACGCCATGTCCGTGACCGTGGCGGCCAGGGCTGTGCGACCGGCGTCGGACCGATACTGGCTGGTGCGCTCGGCGTCCTCGCTGGTGATGCTGCGGGGTTCGAAGAGCCGGCAGTCCGCGAGCTGCGCGACGTAGTCCGAGGGGTCGGGCCCGAGAAGAATGGTGGTGACCTCCGGCACGAACTGCCGGACGATGTCGATCTCCGCCGGGTTGTCGTCCACGAACACAAAGCTATCCAGACCGAGATTGAGTTCCGGCGCCATGGCGCGGATGTTTTCGGATTTGGGCTCCCAGTTGGCCTTGAACGACACGAGGTCGTCCAGACGCAACACCATTTCGGGGTGTTTCTCGAAGGGTTCTTTGGCCTTGGCCACATCGTTTTTGCTGCACACGGCCAGCAGCACCCCGCGCTGCTTGAGGGAGACGATGTATTTCTGAAAGGCCTTGAACGCCTCTCCGCGCGGCGAAGTATCGCCGAGTTCGATGCCCTCCAGCCCGTCATCGGCCACCACGCCGCCCCAGAGGGTGTTGTCCAGATCCAGCACCAGGACTTTTTTGGGTGCGCGCTGGAAGGAGGCGATGAGATGGGCAACTTCGCGGGCGAGCTCGACCAGGAGCGCGGGGGAGCAGGGCTGCTTGGTCTCGAACCAGGAGCGCTCATCGCGCGCGGCGAGGCCGCCGAGACGGTGGGCGAGAAACGACCAATCGCAGATGTGGAGATAGGCGGGGGCGGCGAGGCCGAGCTCGAGGTTGACCCATTTGCGGAACGACCAGTCCGAGCCGAGGGTGCGCGAGCGGAACGCGCCGAGGTCGTGCCGGGCGGGCGGCAGGAAATTGGTGGTGATGATTTCCGCGCCGGTTTTTTCATGCACACGGCGCGCGAGCTCCAGCAGCGCATCCACGGTGCGCTGGGCCTGGGCCTGCTGCGCGGCGCGGGGATCGGTGAGGGAGCCGGTATAGGCGCAGCGGCGTTCGGCCGGGAGGATCAGAACGACGTGCGGGGCGAACGTATAGAGTTCGCTGGCGTCATCCATGATCTCGGAGATGTAATTATCGTAGTCGCCCGACCACAGCTCGACGGGGAAGTTCTCCACCTCGCAGAGGTGCTCAATGAACTCGTGCAGCGGATACAAACTGTAGCCGCCGACAATGGCGAGCCGGATTTTTTTGGGCGGCGGGGCGGGCGGAGCCAACTGCCGCGCATGGGCTTTTTTGCGGAGTGAGGACAGCAGGAAGAGCTCCGCAAAATCACGTGCGGCGGGCGTGAGGGATTTGAGCCGCGCCCAGAATTCCGGGTCGTGGTTCAGTAGCAATTTTTTTATTCCAGCGACGTCCATGGTCAGCGTTTAGTAATGAGCTGCTCAAGTTCCAGCAGACGGAGGTTGATACTATTCAAAATCAAACCCAGACCCAGCGAAAAAAACGATAACAGCACCAGCGCCGCCGCGAGGATGGCGCTGGGCACGCGGTGGACAAAATGGTTCGGGTCGGTGACGAAATCATACACTGGCAGCGACCCCGCCGCCACGCCCAGCAGAAACACGAGGAGGGCGATGCTGCCGAAGAAGGTGAGGGGCTTGTAGGATTTGACGATGAGGAACAAGCGCAACAGCACACGGAAGCCATCGCTGAACGTGTTTAGTTTGGAAAAGCTGCCCTCGGGCCGGGCGCGATAGGGCACGGGCATTTCCTTAAGGACCTGGCCGCGATACAGGGCCTGCAGGGTGATTTCCGTCTCCACATCAAAGCCCTTGGTGGTGACGGGGATCTGGCGGGCGGATTCACGGGTGAAGACGCGGTAGCCGGAAAAAATATCGGACACCTGGGATTGGAACATCCAGTTGATGATACCGCAGACCATCTGGTTGCCGGCGACATGGAGGGGGCGAAAGGATTTTTCGCCGTGGCTGGTGAGCCGGGTGGCCACCGTCATATCCGCATCGCCGCGCAGAATGGGTTCCAACATTTTGTGGACATGGCTGGCCTCGTAGGTGTCATCGCCATCCACCATCACGAGAAGGTCTTCCTGAATCTGCTCAAACATGGCGGCGACCACGTAGCCTTTGCCCTGGCGTTTTTCGCGCCGGACGATCGCACCGGCCCGGGCGGCGATTTCGGCGGTGCCATCCGTGCAGTTGTTGTCGTAGACGTAGATGTGGGCCTCGGGCAGTTCGCGGCGGAAATCGGCGATGACCTTGCCGATGGTCAAGGCCTCCTGATAACAGGGGATGACGATGGCGATGGAGGGTTGGGCGGCGGGCATAGTTTTATTTTCGTTGGGCGGCGTTCAGCGTGACGAGATACCAAGACTCGTATTGGGGCGCGGAGTGCGCGTCAAGCATTACGTTGCGGGGGTAGGTAAAAACAATGGCGCCGCCGGCCCGCGCCAGCCAGGTTTGGAGGTCGAGGTGATAGCGTTCCTGCAGCCCGCGCTCCGTGACGACGGCGTATTTCAAATCCAGCGGCGGCAGCTGTGCGCGCGGGCCGGTTGGCAAGCCCAGTTCAACCACCTGGCGGGAACCCAACGGTTTCCACAATCCGTAGGCGGTGTCGCGAAGACCACCGGCAAAGCCCAGGCGCGTGGCCTCCGGCGGCAATTGATCCCGCAAAGGCGCCAGATTATCGCGCAGGTCAGCCCAAAACTGATATTGCGCCGCCACCTGGGTGAGGGCGGCACTGTGCGTGAGGCGGGCGAGGGATTGGGCGGGCACCAGCGGGCGCGTAGGCGTGAGCAGGATCACCGGCAGGACCAGGAGCGCGGCAACCCCGGCCAGCAAGCCGAACGCTTTTTTGCGTTCCAGCACCTGCACCCGGGGACAGCGGAGCAGGGCGACGAGCAGGAGCGGATAGAACGCGGCCGCGATGCGGGGCGAATGGTCGGAGCCGAGTTTGGCAAGGTAGACGGCAAACGCCAGCCACGCCAGCCAGGGGACCAGCCGCCAGGGGACCCGCAGCGGCGCCGGGGGGGCCGCGCCGGGAGTGACCCAGACCAGCCCCGCGAGCAGGAGGGCGAGATACAGGGCCAGCCCGAAGCCGAGTCCCGCCGGGCCTTCATAGGCCATCTCCCCAAAATGCACACCCATAAACTCCAAATGGGACTGGCCCAGCCGCTGCACGAAGGCTCTGTGGTTGAAGCCCGCCAGCAGGGCGTTGACGTGCTGGCTGCCGGGAAAATAGGGGAGCTGCAGGGCGTCCTTGGCGAACAGAATGAGATTGGCCGCAGCGGCCCCGACCGCCCCATGGGTTTTGTTGCCCCACTGATCCACGGGGTCGCCCAGCCAGTCGCCGGTATGCTCCCAGGATAAAAAGGCCAGCGGCAGAAAGGAACAGCCGACGGCGAGCAACAGGACGACCAGCAGCCGCCAGTTCACCCAGCGCACGCGGGCCAGAACCGGCAGGAGCAGAACGCCCAGCGGCAGGAGCAGCGGCAGATTGGACAGCTTGGCCCCGGTGAGCAAGGCCGCCGCCAGCAGCGTCAGCCACAGACCTGCGGCGTGGCGCGTGTGATACGCCCAGGCGGCCAAGCCAATGGCGGCGAGCAGGTAGTTGACGGCGTAGCCGTCATTTTGCAGGCCGCTGGACTGGAGCGCATAACAATAGCCGGACGGCAGCAGCCACATCCAGCGCCGCGCGCTCCGGCCGGAGACGCCGAGGGCGCGAAAAGCGAGAAAGACCAGCCACGGCATGAGCAGCAGCGGCAGCCAGTTCAGCAGGAACAGGAACCGGTCGCTGTGGGTCAACTCAATGAGCGGCAGCATCTGCCATTCAAAGCCGGTACTGCTTAAATCCAGCCGGTGATCCACGGTGCCGATCCAATACCAGTGATGGGCCGACCACCAATAGAGCAGGCGCGGCAAGCGGTAGGTGGCGGCATCGAAACTCCACGGATGGTCATTCACCACCGCCGCCAGCAGGGACAAGCCCGCGATGGCGAGGTAGATCAGCGGCAACGGGCGGGTCAACCGCCGGCGCCATTTCGTAAAATTGGAAAAATCGCCGCGCGCGGACGCCGTGGTTTTCAGCCAATACCAGAGCGCCACCGCTAAAACCGGGAGGAGGGCGAGATGCCCCCCGCCGGAAAGCTGGTGGACCGCCGACAAGCCCCAGCCGGACAGCGAGCACCAGGCCGACCAGAGCAGCCAACAGCCGGCCAGTCGCAAGGCAAGTGGCATTTGGTTGGCTTGCATTTCAAATAGGGTTACTGACGACGAGCGGTCCGGACATTTTTCTGGAATATCTTTATGCGGTATTTTCGGTGCCACCCGGCGGTTTGCGTGTGACGGTTTTGAGGCCCAGTACGCTCATGAAAAAACTGGAGAAAATCGTCTGGATCCCCAGAATCAGCAGCGTGGCCGCCGGGATCAGGCGACGCAAATTTTCCGCGTAGGAGAGTTCGCCATAACTCACCTGGCGCCACAGCCAGACGGCGTGGAGGAGACAGAACAAGCCGGTCAGGGAAATCAGAATGCCCGCGACCAGGCCTTTTTCCAGCGTGAGCACATTAAAAATGCCCGCAAGCTTAGGATCGTCCGGCAGCAAGCCTTCGGCGATGGCAAAGACCTTGGTAAAGAAAGCGAAGGCGACGAGTTGAAAGCCGATGATCGCCGCCATGCAGGCCATCATCAGCGTGCCCACGTCCAGATGGACCGCCCCCACTTGAATGTCCTTGAAGGCCAGCGCCGCGGAAAACACGATGCCCAGCGAGGACAGCAGGAGGCCCGGCATGAGAAACAGCCAGCGCGGTGAGTAGAGCAGCATGAAGCGCAAATGCCGCCAGCCGTCGCGCCAGGGTTTCAGGTGCGGTGGTCGTGAACGGCCATCCGGGTGCAGGGTGATGGGCACCTCGGATATTTTTAATTTTTTGAGCGTGCCCTTGATGGCCATCTCGGAGGCGAACTCCATGCCGGTGGTCTGCAATTCCATCTTTTCATAGGCCGTTTTGGTGAACCCGCGCAGGCCGGAATGAAAATCATGCGCGGGGCATTTGAAAAACACGCGCCCGATGGTGGTGAGGATGGGATTGCCGATCCAGCGGTTTTTCCAAGGCATGGCGCCGGGCAGAATGGTGCCGCCGCCCACGGGCAGGCGGCAGCCCATGATCAACTCATCGCCGTTCTGGAATTTTTCCACAAAGCGGTAGGCCTCGGCGAAATCGTAGCTGTCATCGGCGTCGCCCATGAGGATCCATTCGCCGCGCGCGGCTGCGATGCCGCCGCGCAGGGCGTTGCCGTAACCTTTGGCCTTAACGGTCACGACGCGGGCGCCGAGTTTTTCGGCGATGGCCTGTGAGCCATCGGTGCTGCCGTTGTCGGCAATGAGGATTTCGGCCGGGACGCCCGCGCGCTCAATGCCGCGCTTCGCTTTTTCAATGCACTGGGCAAGGGTCTCCGCCTCGTTGAGGCAGGGCATGAGGATGGTGAGTTGGACGGGTTCGCTCATAAATTAGTAGCAGATTAAAGGCTTGCGGGTGGGTTTGGCGAGTCAACTTTGGCGGCGGGCATTTGAATGACGAGCCACTCCAGCGGGCCGGTGGAGGCGCGCATATTCAACATCACCCGGCCGACAATCTGCGCCTCCCTTTGCCGGCACCAGGTGGCGAGCGGGAGATGAAACCTGGCCTGAAATTGTGCGTCATTTAAAAGCACATAGCGGATGTGGCGCTGCTGCAATTCCGCCAGCGTGTCCGAGGGACAGATATGCTCGATGCGCATACTCCCAAACGGATGCCACAGGGATGTTTCTGGATCATCGTAGGTGAATAATCCCAGAATTTTCAGACCGGGTGGGAGGACAGCGCGCACCGGGGCGAAGGCGTCGTTGCGGTTTTGATAGACGGAATAAACCGCGCGCATCCGATCGGGCAACGAAAGGACGGCGAGCAATCTATGGACGGGGAACAGCGGACGGGCGGGGGAAACCACCAGCAAAAACGCCCCAAAAACAAAAACCAACAGCGCGCTCCGCCGCCACCAGAGACGGTTCACCAGCCACGCCTGACCCGGTTGAGCGAGCAGCACCGGCAATAACAAGGCATAGTACGGAGTGATTTCGCGACTGATGGCCGCATATCTGGACTGGGTGAGCAAGACCAGCAGGGATACCAGCGGGGACCAGCGCACAGCCTGCAACCAGAGGGCTGGCCGCCCCGAGCGATGATCCGACCGCGCGAACCGGACGGCAATGAGGCTGACCAACAGCAGCAGGCAAACGCCAAAACCCAGTCCGGCGTGTTCTTCCATCTGCAGCAGATCCAGATCGAGCGTCCGCAATCCCACTTCCATCGTTTGGTCAATCCGCGCCGCCAGCGGGGACGGCAGTTCCCGCACGATGAATTCATGCCAGGCGGCAGTGAAAGGAAACGCCGGCGGATTAAAATTCTGAATACCCAGCAGGAAGGTGTTAACGCCCGTCAAAAAAATCGGGGCGGGAGCCTCCATGCCAGACTCAATTTTCAACCCCGTCCAGTCGCCGCAGTAATGCCAATTCAACGCCGCCGAGGGCAGAAATGAGGCAGCCAGGGCGATGATGCCCACCAGCGCCGTGCGCAGCGGCCAGCGTAAAATCAAACCCCTTGCCGGCAGCATGGCCAGCGCCCAGGGCAGGAGCAGTGGCAGATTGCTCGGCTTGGCACTGGTCATCAGCGCCGCCGCCAGCAGTGCGGCAAAAAAATCGCGTGCGGAGCCGGTGACTTTCGCCCGCAGGGCAAAGTCCAGCGCGGCGAGCACAAAGACGGCGCCAAACAAATCATTGCCGATGCTGGCGGCCTGTAATAAAAAACAGTAGCCGGTGGGCACCAGCCACATCCAGTACCAGGTCACGCGCGGCCGCACGCCCAGCCGCGTGAAGACGCTGAAAACCAGCCCCGGCAGCAGCAAAAACGACACGAAGTTGATGAGGAACAGAGGCCGGTCGGTTTTGAGCAAGGCGATGACTGGCGCAGAAACCCACTCGATGCCGCAGCAGCGCTGGTTGAGCCGCGGGAAAAGCGTGTGGATCCAATGCCATTGCCCCGCCGCCAGCCAGTGCAGCACGCGCGGCAGGCGATACGCCAGAGCGTCGTAATTGGTGGGCGGATAGAGCGCGCCGCCGAGGAAGGCCAGTGCTGCGAGGATCAAAAAGGCCAGCGGGAAACCGCGCCGGAACCGGCGGCGGAGCCGGGGCCCATGGATGAGGGGCGAACGGGGCGCGGGAGGTTGCCGTTGCCAGAGGAGCAGCGTCGCGAGACCGAGCGCGAGGGCCACCGCGTAGCCGCCCGCATTCAGTTCCTGCAACGCCGACAACGTCCAGCCCACGCAGTTGAGATAGGCGCAGAACCAAATCCAGATGATGACAGGCGAGGGCATTGACAGGGTGGCCAGTTTTTACGCGGTGACGCTGACAAAGGCAAATCAATTTGCCCACGAAACCGGTCAAGTTTGGGTGACAATTTTCCGAAACCCCTAACTAGCCACCAGCCACCAGCCACTAGCCACTAGCCACTTGGCCCATGGCCCTTGGCCCTTGAAACCTTAAAACCGAGTTTGAGCTTGCGCTTAAAAGGCCGTGTGCTTACAAACTCCGCTTTATGGCCAGCCCGCAAACCATTTCCATCATCGTGCCCTGCTTCAATGAGGAGGCGGTGCTGCCGGCCTTGTTTGACCGGCTGGGCCGGGTCGCCGCCACGTGGTCGGCGGATTACGAGATCCTCTGCGTGGATGACGGGTCGCGGGACCGCACCTGGGAGCTCCTTAAAGCCCAGCAGGCCAAAGACCCCCGCTGGCGCGGGCTCCGTTTCGCGCGCAATTTTGGCCATCAGATGGCGGTGAGCGCCGGCATCCATTATGCCACCGGCGACGCCGTCGTGATCATTGATGCGGATCTGCAGGATCCGCCGGAGGAGATTGCCCGGCTGCTCGAACAGTGGCGCGCCGGCTACGAGGTGGTGTTCGCCACCCGCAAGGAACGCAAAGATCCGCCGCTGAAGAAATTCCTGGCCTGGGGCTTTTACCGGCTGTTGCAACAGTTGACCCCGTTGCCGATGGCCCGCGATGCCGGCGATTTTTGCCTGCTCGATAAAAAGGTGGTGGCGGTGATGAAATCCCTGCCCGAACGCAACCGCTATCTGCGCGGGCTGCGGACCTGGTGCGGCTTCCGGCAGACGTCTGTGGAGTTTGAACGCGCCGAGCGCGCCGCGGGCGTGGCGCAGTACACCTTCAAGAAATCGCTGCGGCTGGCGATGGACGGGATGTTTTCATTTTCCACGGTGCCGCTGCGGCTGGCGACGTGGCTGGGGCTGGCGGTGTCGGCGGCGGCTTTTCTGGGCGCGGTGTTCACCTTTTGCGAGAAGATTTTTGCGGACCAATTTGCCCGGTTCGGATTCACCCCCGGCCCGCACGGGATTCCGACGCTGGTGATTTCGATCTTATTTCTGGGCGGCGTCCAATTGATCTGTCTGGGCATTCTGGGCGAATACATCGGCCGCATTTATGAAGAAGTGAAGGGCCGGCCCCTGTGGGTGATCCAGGACCGGGCGGGGATGAAACCTGAAACCTGAAACCAGAAATTGAATTGGGTGCGGTCCAATCGGCGGGACGAGTTTCCTACACATTTCCGCCGGCATTTTTTCCTTCCGGCTCCTGACTCCTGACTCCGTCCGAACACTGACTTCAAATTTCAGCTTTTCAGTTTTTAGCGTTTCAGCTTTTTAATATGGGTTTTTGTTTTCCGGCCCTTCTACCTTCTGACTCCTGACTTCTGACTTCTGCCTTCTTTTTCAATTTCAGGTTTGTGTTATAGCAATTCATATAGACAATGGCACATAGTCTGATAAGCTTGGGGGCGTGAAGGCATATGCGCTGGACTTGCGGGAACGGGTGGTCAAATTCCTGAA
>Ga0214172_1000002_pt1 | contig 192093 bp, 156 predicted proteins | sample TroBogEpilimnion_29_FD_153010 | JGI IMG/M metagenome (GOLD analysis project Ga0214172, IMG submission 153010) | Freshwater microbial communities from Trout Bog Lake, WI - 12JUL2007 epilimnion | ecosystem: Environmental > Aquatic > Freshwater > Lake > Epilimnion/Euphotic zone | place: Trout...
CCTGCAGCCATCGATACCTGTTTAGGAGTAGCGGATGAATTGGATGTGCAAGTGGCCATCCACACTGATACTTTAAACGAAGCTGGTTTTGTCGAAACGACCTTGAAGGCTTTCCGTGGTCGTACGATTCACACTTATCACTCTGAGGGGGCCGGGGGTGGACACGCTCCCGACATCATCCGGGTTTGTGGTGAGGCGAATGTGTTACCTTCTTCGACCAATCCCACCCGTCCTTTCACGGTCAACACCATCGATGAGCACCTCGACATGTTGATGGTCTGTCACCATTTGGATGCACGTATCCCCGAAGATGTCTCTTTTGCCGAATCTCGCATTCGCCCTGAGACGATTGCGGCCGAAGATCGCCTGCACGATTTAGGTGCAATTTCCATGATGTCGTCGGATTCGCAGGCGATGGGACGCATCGGCGAAGTCATTTGTCGCACTTGGCAAACTGCACACAAGATGAAGGAGCAGTTTGGCGTCTTAGCTGGAGGTCAGCATCCCGCTGCCGATAATTTCCGCGTCTTACGCTACTTGGCTAAGTATACCATTAACCCAGCACTGACGCATGGCATTGCGCACGTTGTAGGTTCTTTAGAAGTTGGTAAGGCCGCCGACTTCGTCGTGTTTAAACCGGCACTTTTTGGCGTGAAACCCGAGATGGTAGTTCGCGGTGGGTTTATCGCGTGGGCGAACATGGGAGATCCGAACGCTTCGATTCCGACGCCCCAACCCACATTCTATCGTCCGCAATGGGGAGGCACGGGTAAAGCGATGTCGCGCACGAGTTTCACGTTCGTCAGCGAAGCTTCCTTGGCGGACCCTCAAGGTGTGCGAAGTCTCGGGCTAACGCGCCAACTCGAAGCGGTACGTCGCTGTCGGCAGGTTTCTAAACATGACATGGTGTTGAACAACAGTTTGCCCCATATCGTCGTCGACCCTGAAACCTATCGTGTCACCGCTGACGGGGTTCACTTAACTTGCGAGCCGGCTCGAGTCTTGCCGTTAGCGCAGCGATATTTTCTCTTCTAAGTATGGCTCTCATCGTCATCCCAGCGCCTTTGAGTGAACCTCAGGCAACTTTACCAGTGGTGGCGATTAAGGCGGATCGACATGACCTCGCGCGTCGTCGGTGGCGGGCGGTGGCGGAGGACGGTCAGGAATTTGGGTTTGATTTAACCAAACCGGTACGTCACGGCCAAACCGTTTATGCCACGCCGACGCAGCGATATGTAATCCAACAACATCCTGAGCCGACATTGGTCGTGGCGTTACAGTTAGCCCCTGCCACCGCCGTGGGTTTAGGTTGGGCGTTTGGAAATTTACATTTAGAGGCTTCGTCAGAGCCGAGTTGTATGGTCGTGCCCGACACGACGGCGGCGCGACAATTGCTCGCCCGCTTGGAAATTAGCTTTACCGAAGAAGTCAGAGTATTTCGCCCCGGGCATTTTGCACGGGTGCAACAACCCCCTCATGAACTCGGACCCAGCCATCAACACGCAGGTTAATTGGCTCCTGGGTCTTATTCAGGCAGCAGATAATTTTTATCCCACGGGTGCTTATGCACATTCTTATGGTTTAGAAGGGCTCGTGGAAGCGGGCGTGGTGCACGATCGCGCCACCTTGCGTCGGTTTCTTTTGAACATGGTGCTTCCGCAATTGCACCAGATTGAAATCCCTTTGGCGACCCACGCCTGGGAAGCGTTGGGCACGGAGGACTGGAGTACGCTCCGGGAAATTTGCATACTTTCGGCTGCGCTGCGGGCCCCGCGGGAACTTCGGGAGGCCGCCGAGGCGATGGGTCGGCAACGAGCTCACTTAGCCCAACAGTTACATCCTTCGCCTCTGGCGAACACGTTTTGGAAAAAATCGCAGGAAGAAAAGTGGCCGCATTGTTTGGCGGTCGCCACCGCCTTAGAGGCTCGCCTGACGCAGGCTCCAGTCACCGCTGTTTACGCGGCGGTGATTTATGCGGCCGTGGCGGGGGTGATTGCTGCGGCGATGAAATTATTACGTTTGGGGCAGAATGGAGCGCAAACCCTCCTCACCGAAGTTTTAGCCACTGGTTCACACCTGACTCCAGCGACCACGCACCGACCGCTTCAAGCCATCGGTTGGTTTAATCCTTGGATGGATATCGCTTCTGCTCGGCATGAAACCGCCGCGGCTCGACTTTTTATTTCTTAATATGGAAACCACCACTTCACGTCGTCGGGCGCCTCGAATCGGTATCGGGGGCCCTGTTGGTTCGGGTAAAACGATGCTCTGCCTGCGACTCTGCCAAGCGTTGCGTGAGCGTTATTCTATGGGGGTCGTGACCAATGATATTTATTGTTCGGAGGATGCCGAATACTTGATTCGGCAGGCGGCTTTACCAACGGGACGCATTCGCGGCGTGGAAACCGGTGGCTGCCCCCATACGGCCATTCGCGATGACACCACGATGAATGAGCAAGCTTGCGTGGCCTTGGAGGCTGCGACGCCGGGCTTACAATTGATGTTAGTGGAAAGCGGGGGGGATAACCTTACCGCCACGTTCTCGCCCGAATTAGTCGATGCCTTTATTTACGTGATTGATGTGGCAGAGGGCGAAAAAATTCCGCGCAAGGGTGGCCCCGCGATTCGCCACAGCGATTTACTGATTATTAATAAAATTGATTTAGCGCCTTATGTCGGTGCCGACTTAAGTGTCATGGAACGAGATGCCAAAGTCCAACGCGGGACCCGACCTTTTGTTTTTTGCGATTTAAAGCGGCAGCATAACCTCGACCAAGTGATTCAATGGATTGAGCGGGAAGTTTTATTTGTGACGGCTTAAGCATGAAAGCGCTCACGGGTCATCTACACCTCCGCGCCGGCCTGACTTCGTCGGGTGATACGGCGATTGTGGCCCAATCCTTTTGTGCCCCTTTTCATTTAAGTAAGCCGCATTGGGATCCCGACACGCAGGTATTACACGCTCAAGTGGTTAATCCCACCGCTGGGATTCTGGCTGGCGATGCGTTAGACTTAGCTATCGAAGTCGAAACTGGGGCGGCTTTATTGCTGACGACGCCAAGTGCCTCACGGGTTTTTAAAATGGAAGGCGCCGAGCAGGCGACTGGCCGGCAACATTTCCGGGTGGCTGCGGGAGCTTGGTTAGAAGTTTTTCCAGAGCCCTTGGTGCCGCATGCGGGTTCGGCTTACACGCAAGAAACGTTGCTTGAAGTCGCCGCAGGCGGCGGCTTGTTCTTCGTCGATCAATTGATGCCGGGACGCCTCGCCCATGGTGAAGCTTGGAAGTGGCGTCAATTAGTCCTCGGTTTACGTGTCGAGGTAGCTGGCACGCTCCTCTTGCGCGAACGCTGGGAACAGTCTGGCGAATCTTTAGCCGCGTTGGCTTCTTTTACGGGTACGGGTCCAACGACTTGTTTTGCCAATGGGGTTTTAATTTTGCCTGCGACTGCCGAAAATGCCGAAGTGCCGACTTGGGTGACGGCCATACGTCAACTCCACCAAAATGGAATATGGGTAGGGATGAGTCAGTTACGCCAAGCGGGTTGGAGTCTGCGGGTGATTGCCCCTGACCCCTTAGCCATGCGGACGACTTTAGAAGCCGTGCGTAAAATTCTTAAGACAACTTTTCCGCGCTTAGGCTGTGGGTTGCGTCGGCCTTAGGTTGTGAGCGAACGGTCAGCAACGAGACTAAGCCCCAAACTAAGCCACCCATTAAAGCAAAGCACAAGAAGGTCGCCCCGGGATGCTGGCTTAAGTGATCAGCGGTCCAGACGAACTCGCCGCCGTCTTCATGCCCTTCGTGTCCAGGGTGAGCCCACGTGGAAGCGGTCAGGGCGACCCAAGTCATGGCGGTGAGGAGGGCGAGTTTGGTGCGAGTGCGGAAAGCGAGTTGCATGTAGAGGATTAAGCAAGGACTGTGCCGAAACTCAGCAAGCCCTACTCGGTGTTTAATTTTAAACAGCAGGGCAATGGCTCACGCGGCGGGCCGATTATTTTTTAGCGGTCGTGGTCACTTGGTTGATTGTGCCAGGGTTACAGCTAACGACTGTGCCGTCCGAGAATTTTACTTCCAAAGGCTGGGCAGTGAGATTCCACGCTACGTGGGTCACTTGGTTGTTTTTGGCAAAAACCGCCGTCCAAGGGTAATCGGCGGTCACGCTGCGTTGAATCGGACCGTATTCATTAAACAGGTTTAGCCAGGCTTGGGTTTGGGCTAAGGAATTACCCGCTTCGGGTTTAAATTCCACGGGTCGGGCCTCCCAATTTTTAAGGGCGGCCGGAGCATCAAAGGTCGCTTGTTGCATCCAGAGCACGTCGGCCCAAACCGTAAATCCAGATGCTGGGGTAGGTGCTGCGGGTTTCTTTTGATGCGTGGGATGAAAGTTCGTGAGCTCCTTAACAAGGGCATCATGGTTTTGTTTGGCGTATTCTGGCCAGCGTCCGAGGTAGAAAGAGCCGGCGGTGACGGGGAGGAAATTAATCCCGTGGGTCATTTGTGGGTCAGCCGAGAACCACGTTGCGTTGGCTCCCTTGCCTCCCCAAATCATGGTGACGACACTGGCGGGGTAAGTTTTGGGGAATAAATCTCCGTGCACATTGAACCAATAATCTTCAATCGCACTGACTTCCGTGCCGAGCATCCATGCGGCTTGATCGCGCAGGGCGAGGTCGCCGGTCGTTTCACCGAGCAGCATTAGGCCATACCAAGCGTTGATGGATTCGCTTGAGGACTCCTGATTGTTGCCGTCACCGAATTTCGCATGACCGCTGGCCCAAGAGTGGCCGGCATAAACATCAAAGCAGCGCAGGTAAGGGAAGAGTTTATCTTGGCGATCGGCACTCGCGATATCACGAGCGAGCAGCCGCACCATCGGACCCCAGGATTTAATCCAAGTCGGATCGCGACGGGCTAACTCACCTGCTGCCCGTAAGAAATACCCGTAATGGAAATGGTGGTCATTCAATTGATCATCACTGCCGAAACTCGCTGGGTAGCCGATGAGTGTGCCCCAGCGTGGGTCGTAAGCAAAAAACCCTTCGCCGAGCTTTTTCGTTTCCCCGTTGCGCGTTGCGGAGAGGAAATTTTCGAGACTCTCTTTGAGCCGTTGCGTGCACGCTTGTTGGGCGGCATCATCTTTCAGTGCATCGGCAAGCGGCAAGAGGTTGGACCATTTACCGAGTTGTTTCCCTAGCCAGTAAGTGTCGCCGTGGGTAGTCGCTTTACCGAGTAAGTCTTGAGTTAAAAGTTGCGTGAGTTTGCCGCGGTCGGTTTGGGGAGTGAGAGGCAAGCCTGGAAGCAACGCTGGCAATGTTGCGGCCGAAGTGAAGGTGTTGCCTTGGCTGAGTTTCATGGGCCCGCGGACGCTGGCGTAACTATGACCTGTAAAATTAGCTTGGGCCATGCGCCATTGGTGTGGATACAGTGCCAAAAGCGTTTCACTTTCCGTGCCTTCTTTAACTTCTGTCTTGGCCGTAAAAGTCGTACTGACGAGGCCATGCGTGCGATCGTATTTCCCTTCGGCCCTTACTTCAGTTACGTGTGCGTAAGCGTGCGCCTGAAACAGTTTTAAGGTTGCTGGTTGATGATCGGGTAAGACCGCTACACTAAAATAATTTTTCCCATTTGTTTGCGCAATCAGTTTGGCTGTTCCTAAGCCCAACCAATTCGTACCTTGCGGTGCGTAGAGACCGTAAACGCGGTCACCGACTTCGACGACCAAGGCGGGAGTGTTGCCGCTGCCTTCTAAGATGTGCGGTGCGGATTTGAAAAACACGACGGGTTCGCCCCCTTCGTAGGTAGCAAAAGCATAAGGCAAGCCGTGACCGAAGGTTAAGTGGATGGCTTGTCCCGGTTCGCCCAGTCGTGCGGTGACGGTGCTATCACTCCAACGGGAAACCAGAGCTTGGCGAAACGTGTTCACCGCTGAATTACCCAACGTTAAATCGTTACCACCCATGCCCATGATGGCATCTTTGTTCGCGGCCAGATGGGCCCCAGGGTAATTTAACTGCCACCCAGTATTCGTGGCTTTGACCGAGAACGGATGAGGGAACATCGTGTCCGAGAGCGGCTCCCAAGCGAGTGAGCTCCACCAAGTGTTGGTGGGCACAGGGCCATGAACGTCTTCGGTGACGAAGGGGGCGACGGGTGGACCTTTGGCTCCTTCGGGTAAGCCATTTAAATAAGATCCAGCGCCGACCGGCACAACTTCGACGGCAACGAGTGGGAGACCGAACGTGAGAACGAACCACGCATAAAGGGGTTTGCACATAAGAGCGGTAGGGCGATAGATTGTCGGAGTATTTTGAGAAATCGATGCCTGAACTTGCCGAAGTCGCTTATTTTTGTGGTCGATGGAATCCTGGCATCGGTCAGCGGGTGAAGGCGGTTTATTTAAATCCTAAAGCTCGGGTCGGCCGCGGGCTAAACTCGCGGCACTTGGCGGAATCATTAGTCGGCCAGACCTTGAAAGCTTCGCGGACGTCAGGAAAGCAAATGGCGTTTATTTTTAGTGGCGGCACTTGGTTAGGGATTCATTTAGGTATGACCGGTCGTTTGGAGGCTGGAGATGCGGAGCGCGAGCCCACGCCCTACGATCACCTCAAATTAACTATGGCGAATGGACGGGAGCTAATCTTCGTAGACCCGCGTCAGTTTGGCCGCGTGCAAAGTTGGACGGGTGAAGGAGAGCCTTCCTGGTGGGCTAAAATTCCGCCCGCGATTTTGTCGGCTGAATTTAACGTAAAAAAGTTAACGGATTATTTAAAGCGTCGCCAACGTGCTCCCATTAAAGCGGTCTTATTACAACAAGAAGCCTTTCCTGGAATCGGGAATTGGATGGCGGACGAAGTTTTATGGCGGGCGGGTTTTCACCCCGCGGCTCTCGCTGGAAATTTTGGACCGCAAGCCATTAAGAAATTACATCGCACCTTGAAACAAGTTTGTCGCGATGCCATGCGCGTCATCGGGAAAGATTGGTCCGACCCACCCAATCAATGGCTCTTTAACCACCGCTGGAAAGATGGCGGCATTTGTCCGCGCACCAAGAAGCCTTTACACCGTGAAGACTTACGCGGCCGCACCACGTGTTGGTCGCCGACTTGGCAGAAGTTAGGTGCGGAACGCCGTTGACCTAAGAGAATTGGTGGTGAAGTTGATGCTATGCGGATTACGGGAGGTCGTGCGCGCGGTATTCCATTACGCGTCCCCACTAAGGGTGACGTGCGCCCCGCGACGGATTACATTCGAGAAGCGGTTTTTAATTCTTTAGCGGCCTGGATTCCCGGGGCGGTGGTATTAGATCTTTTTAGCGGTACGGGTGCGTATGCTTTGGAAGCGTTGAGTCGTGGAGCTGCTCAAGCGACGAGTATTGATTTAAAAACGGCGTCGGAACTGGCGGCTAATGCGGCGGCCGTGGCGAAGTCGATGGGCGTCGAAAAATTGCCGCTGCAAATCATCACCGGCGATGCTTTGCAGGCGGGTTTAGTGCCTGGCCCCTTTAATTTAGTTTTTGCTGATCCGCCGTGGGGCCTGTGGGAAAAACATGCCGATGTGATTGTGCATAACGCTGTGAGTTACGTGGGTAACTCCGCAGATGCCACGGTAGTGCTCGAGGCACCCGGTGGTTTCGTGGTACCCGTGCCCGCAGGTTGGAAGTTACGGAAAGTGATTGGCAAAGGCAAAGGCCAGCCCGCTGCGAGTGTCTTCGTACCACTTCGCTGAGTTCACCCCCGCAACGGTTGGTGGGCTTGCCAGACTTTTAGTTGTGCTAAAAGCAAAGCACCTCCGACCAAGGCCGCCGCTTCCACACGCAAGATGCGATCTCCTAAGTGGTAGAACTTAAATTTATTTTCGCGCAGCAGGATTCTTTCTGCCGACGACCAACCTCGTTCCGGACCGAGTGCTAAAATAGCAGGCTGGGCCGTAGGGCTTTGATTTCCTAACGCACCCTCTGCTTCATAGGGGTCCAAGGCCACGCGCCACGCGTCGGTAGGTAGATGCAGTAAGGCTTCTTTTAAAGAGGCTCGACGATGCACTTGGGGTAATTGCGTGGAGCACGCTTGTTCCGTGCCCTTCTTTAAAGGCTCGAGCCATTGCTCTTCTTTCCAGAGCGAACTCGTCGCGTAACTGGGGTCGCCCTTTTCGGCATCGAAGAAAATAATTTCGTCGGCTCCGAGACTCGCTAAGTCGTGCAAAACTTTTTTGGCGGTTTGCGGACGTGGTAAGCCGACCAGGACCACGAGCGGTAACCGAGGTTGGACGATTTTTTCCCAAGCCACCGTGAAAGTTAGGCGAGGTTGTACGGCTGTGACCGTAGCTAGGCCACGTGGCCCTTGAGGCAGGCCCACGTAGAAAGTAGCACCCACTTTGACCCCTACCGTGTCGCAAAGGTGTTGGGTGCGTTCATCGGTCGGGGCAAAGCCTTCGGCTTGCTCAGTTGCGGTAATAAGGACCAGATTCACTGCTACTAAACTGATTAGAAGCGGAGCACTGGCGAGCGGGAAGGGTGCTAACGCTTGCAGGATGAGCCGAAGGCTTTATGGTCTAAGCATGGATTTGGCCGACTTACGCAAAGAATATGCCGAGCAGGGGATTGATCGCCATCAACTTTTGGATGACCCTATTGCGCAGTTCAAAGTCTGGTTCGAGCAGGCTCGTCAGGCTGGGGTCGTGGAACCCAATGCCATGGTCCTTTCGACGGTAGACGGTAAGGGAGCCCCTTGGTCGCGCACGGTCTTATTAAAGGCGGTGGAGTCTCGTGGGTTCTCCTTCTTTACTAATTATGGCAGCCACAAGGGGATCCATTTGAGCCATGAACCCCGGGTGGCCCTGCTTTTCCCCTGGTTTTCCTTGGAGCGTCAAATTCACATAAATGGCAGAGTGATAAAGACTTCCGAACAGGATTCGAAGACCTATTTCGCGAAACGCCCTTATGGAAGCCAATTAGGTGCTTTAGTCTCGAATCAGAGTGAAATCGTGGCGGATCGTAAGCTTTTAGAGGCTCGTTTGGCTGAGTTAAAGGCCCAATACCCTGAGGGGAAGGTCCCAAAACCCGCAAATTGGGGTGGATATTGGGTTATTCCTGAGAGTTTTGAGTTTTGGCAGGGTCGGAGTAACCGTCTCCATGATCGTTTTAGGTATACGATGGCCCGGGAAGGGTGGAATATTACCCGGCTGGCGCCCTAAGGCGGGGTGATTAGATTTGCTAATGCAGAGTTAAGACACCTCTTAATGTCAGTCACTTGGCTTCAGTGGGGTTGACCAAGTTAAGACCAACCCATTCAACCTCAGTTCCTCGCATGCTTCGGCGCTCGCTATTTTTATTTTATTTTTTTGGTCCGGCTATGCTTCTCGCTAACTCCGAAGGGGTCAGCACGGCCGCATCGGATCTCTTCAAACTCGGCCCTCTCTCGGTCTCGAACTCGATTTTAACCACGTGGCTGGTGGCTGCGGTTATTATCTTAGTCGTCCAAGTGGTCGTGGGTACGCCCAAGTTAATTCCTAATAAGGGACAAGCGATTGTTGAAGGCTTGGCTCAAGGTCTGCGCGATGCTTTAGAACCTGTGGTGGGTAAGGCGATGATTGGTCGCGTCTTCCCCGTGCTTTGTGGCTTCTTCGTCTTCATCTTGCTGATGAACTGGAGTGGTCTGTTGCCTGGCGTGGGTACCTTGAAATATCAAGTTGGAGCTACGCAGTGGGAAGACTTTTTGCGCCCTGCTAATTCGGACCTCAACACGACATTGGCACTCAGCGTGGTTTCCTTCGCAGCCTGGACTTACTTCGTGCTGCGTTACGCGGGCATCAAAACGTTGGCTTACGATTTGTTTGGTAATAAATCCGACAAGCGGGAGACCCACATCGTCATGTGGATTCTGCTCTCCTTTATTTTCTTGGGCGTCGGTTGCATTGAAGTGGTTTCGATTCTCTTCCGTTTGATTTCGTTATCGTTCCGTCTCTACGGTAACGTGTATGGCGGTGAAAGTTTGGTACACTCCTTGAGTGCCGTGGCCAAGTGGGGCGTTCCCGCAGCGGCTGGCCTGCTCGAAGTTTTAGTCGGCCTCATCCAAGCTTTCGTCTTCACGTTACTCTCGGCGATTTACATCGGTCTCATTTGTAACCATGACGGCGGCCATGCCGACGACGAACACGCCCACTAACCCTTTACTTTCTTAGCGGGTGACTTGCAGGGAACCCCCCTCGCGGTCCGTTGAGAATCCACCAAAACAAAACACATAACATATGATCCTCGCAGACGTTTCCATTGCTGCCAACTCCATCCCTGCTGCCGCTGCTTGCTTAGCTTCGGCTTTAGGCGTAGGTCTCATCGGTGCTAAAGCCGTTGAGTCGGTTGGTCGCAATCCTGAAGCTTCCACCAAGATTCTCGTCCAGTCCATTCTGGGCATGGCTTTGGCTGAAGCAGTGGCGTTCTACGGTATCTTCTTAACGAAGTAACCTGAACCCGGTGTGGCCCCGCAAGGGGCCCACCGACCTCTGCGCTTATCTCTCTGTTACACTATTTTCACTCAACACTATGCTAAGTTCTTTTGCTTTTATCGCTGAAGCGGCGGCTCATGAAGCCTCGCCCGCAACTCATGCCGAAGCTCATGGTCCTGTCGGCGACATTATCAAAATTTTCGGCAGTTTTGGCGTCGATGGCCCCCACCTCCTCGTCCAAGTCATTAATTTTGCGCTTTTAGCCTTCGTACTCTACCGCTGGGCCATCAAGCCAGCCCTGGGGCAACTTGAAGAGCGTAATCGTTTAATCGAAAAAGGTCTGGCTGATGCTAAGGCCGCCGAGCAAAAATTAGCCGAAGCACAAAAATCGGCCGAAGCGATTTTGAACCAAGCTTCTGAGCAAGCCACCAAAGTTTTGTTTGAAGCACGTAATGCTGCCAAGCAAACCGTCGAAGCTGCTAAGGGTGAAGCCCTCACCGCCGTCGCAGAATTGCAACGCAAGGGCCAAGAGTCTTTAGAAGCTGATCGTCGCAAGATGTTGAACGAAGTGCGTGCCGAAGTTTCCCGCCTCGTCGTTGAAACGGCGGTTAAAGTGCTCGACCAAAACTTGGACGACGCCCAGCGCGCTCGTCTGAACGAAGCCGCCGTTAAACAACTCGCTAATCGCTAATTGTCATGTCGACTGCCGCCGTTCGCACTGAAGCTAAAAAATTACTCGCCCTTTCGATGGAAGGTGGCGCCGTCTCGGCTGAACGCGTTAGTGCTATTTTGGCCTCTTTAGCTAAGTCCCGCAGTCCGCATCAATTGCGTCCTTTATTGCGTGCTTACCAAGCTTTAATCCGTCGCGAAGTCGCGAAGGGTGAAGCTCGGATTGAGCATGCCGGTCCTTTGTCCGAGTCCGTCGCTGCGGCGATCGCCCAGCATTTCTCCCAAGCCCTCGGTCGCCCGGTGCGTCCAGTGGCCCGTCGCAACGATGCCCTGATTGCAGGCTTCCGCGTGCGCGTCGGCGATGACGTCATCGACGCTTCTGCCGCTTTACGTCTTTCCAATTTAGCCAAATCCCTCGCTTAACCTTTCACCCCCTTATTTAAAAAAACAATTATGAGCAACGCGATCGACCAGATCCAAAAAGCCATCGCCGGACTTGATACCCGTGCGGGTAAATCCAACGTCGGCACCATTGTCAGCCTCGCCGACGGTGTCGCCGCCATTGACGGCCTCTCGGGCGTCATGATGAACGAGATGATTGAACTCCCAGGTGGCCTCCAAGGCGTCGCCTTGAACCTCGCCGAAGACACCGTGGGTTGCGTGGTTATGGGTGACATTTCGAATCTTAAAGAAGGCATGGAAGCGAAGACCACGGGTCGTTTGCTCTCCGTTCCCGTGGGCAAGGGTTTGTTGGGTCGCGTCGTGGACGCGCTCGGTAATCCCGTCGACGGCAAGGGTCCGATTGTTTCCTCGGAGCGTTACCCAGTCGAAAAGATCGCCCCTGGTATCATTCCTCGTAAGTCGGTCGACCAGCCCATGCAAACAGGCATCATGGCCATTGACGCCATGATTCCGATTGGCCGTGGTCAGCGCGAATTAATCATTGGTGACCGCGCAACGGGTAAGACGACCATCGCGATTGATACTATCATCAACCAAGCCAATGCTAACCGCGTGGGTTTAGCCTCGGGTGATCCTAAGTTCCGCCCAGTTTACTCGATCTACGTCGCGATCGGTACGAAGAACTCCTCGATTGCACGTACGATTGGTACGTTGGAAAAAGCCGGCGCGATGGAATTCTGCGTCGTCGTCGCGGCTCCTGCTGCCGACAACGCGGCCAATCAAGTGTTCGCTCCTTTCTCGGGTACCGCGATTGGCGAATGGTTCATGGAAAACGGTCAAGACGCCTTGATCGTGTACGATGACCTTTCGAAGCACGCTGCCGCTTACCGTCAAATCTCGCTCATTCTGAAGCGTCCTTCGGGTCGTGAAGCTTACCCTGGTGACGTGTTCTACTTGCACTCTCGTCTCTTGGAGCGTTCGGCTCGCTTGAATGGCAAGGGTTCCTTAACCGCCTTGCCGATCATTGAAACCCAAGCGGGTGACGTTTCGGCTTACATCCCTACCAACGTGATTTCCATCACCGACGGTCAGGTGTTCTTACAAACGGACTTGTTCAACCAAGGTATCCGCCCTGCGGTATCCGTCGGTTTGTCCGTTTCGCGCGTCGGTTCGGCGGCGCAAATCAAGGCCTTCAAACAAGTCGCCGGTAAGGTGAAGGGCGAATTGGCTCAGTATCGCGAACTCGCGGCCTTCGCGCAGTTTGGTTCTGACCTCGATGCCCAAACGAAGGGTATCTTAGACAAGGGCGACCGTTTCGTAGAATTATTCAAGCAACCTCCTACGGCTCCGAAGTCGGCGGAAATTCAGTGTGCCCTCATTTGGGCGATGCAAAACGGTTTCTTCAACGACCTCCCTGTGAAGTCGGTCCAAGCCGCCTCGCAAGCTTTGCAAACGCACCTCGAAACCACGAAGCCCAGCGTCTTGGCACGCATTCGTGGCGGCGAGAAGATCGACGATGCTGGTGCGGCTGAATTGAAGGCCACCTGCGACGCTTGGCGCCGCGGTTTCAAAGTCTAATTCCTAGCTCTACCTCTCCCTCATGCCCAAAGGACTCCGCGAGATTCGTAACCGCATTAAGTCGGTTAAGAGCACGGGCCAAATCACCCGCGCGATGCAGTTGGTCGCTTCGTCGAAGATGAAGCGTGCCCAAGATGCCGCGCGCCACGGCCGTGATTACGCAGAGCTGTTGGGCGAGATTTTAGAGACGGCAATGTCCAAGGTGGGTGAATTCACGCACCCCTTGTTGACGAAGCGCGAAGTCAAAGTGCGCGGTATTTTGCTGATCACGCCCGACAAAGGGATGTGCGGTGCGTTGAACAGCAACTTGGTGCGGGCGGCTTCGGAAATCTCCAATGCCGCGTTTGTGACCATCGGTCGCAAGGGTAAGCAAGCCATGGCCCGTGCGGGCCGCACGTTGCTTGCCGACTTCCCGGTTAGCGATCGTGCTAATTTCAGCGAAGTTCGCCCAGCCACGGAATACCTCTTGCAGGCTTTCTTAGACGGCAAGGTCGACACGGTGGAAGTGATTTACGCTTACTTTAAGAACACCCTGGTGCAAACTCCCTGGGTCCAAAAACTTTTGCCCGCTGATAGCTTAGCGGCCCAAGCTCATGATTTACGCGTGCGCCTCAACCTGCCCACCACGGCAGCTGTGGCAGATAACCGCGACATGATTTTTGAGCCTTCAGCCCAAGCAATCCTCGAACGCTTGCCCGCCTTGTTCTTCAAACAAGCCGTGCACCAAGCGGTTTTAGAATCTAAAGCTTCGGAACACAGTGCCCGTATGGTGGCGATGAAAGCTGCCACGGACAATTCCAAGAAAATCGCCAGCGCTCTCTCGCTGGAATACAACAAAGCCCGTCAGGCCGCGATTACCCAAGAAATCTTGGAACTCACCGCTGGCGCTGCGGCCCAATAACTTTCCCCCTTTCTTTACAAAAATTATGAGCACAACTGGAACGATCACTCAAGTACTCGGCGCCGTCGTCGACGTGCAATTCCCTGCAGACCAGGTTCCTGCAATTTATAACGCGATTGAAATCAACTATAAGGTTGAAGGCAAAGCCACGCGTTTAGTCCTCGAAGTGCAGCAGCACTTAGGCAACGGACTCACGCGCGCCGTCGCAATGACGACGACCGAAGGTCTCGTCCGCGGGATGCCCGCACTCGATACTGGTGCCCCCATCACCGTGCCCGTCGGTAATGCCGTCTTGGGTCGTATCTTTAACGTCACCGGTGACGCCGTGGACGAGCGCGGCGAAGTCAAAGCCGAGAAGCGCTATCCTATTCACCGCTTACCTCCACCCCTGACGGAGCAAGCGACCTCGGCCGAGTTGCTCGGTACGGGCATCAAGGTAATCGATTTAATTTGTCCCTTCGTGAAGGGCGGTAAGGTCGGTGCCTTCGGTGGTGCCGGCGTCGGTAAGACCGTCGTTATCATGGAGCTCATCAATAACATCGCGATGAAGCAGGGTGGTTTCTCGGTCTTCGCCGGGGTTGGTGAGCGTTCGCGCGAAGGTAATGACCTTTACCACGAAATGTCGGAAGCGGGCGTTATTGACCAAAAAGACCTTTCGAAGTCGAAGGTGGCCCTCGTGTACGGCCAAATGAATGAGCCTCCTGGTGCGCGTATGCGCGTGGCCTTGTCGGCCTTAGCCATGGCGGAATTCTTCCGCGACGAACAAAACCGCGACGTGCTCCTCTTCGTCGATAACGTGTTCCGTTTCTCGCAAGCCGGCTCGGAAGTGTCCGCTTTGTTAGGTCGCTCGCCTTCGGCGGTGGGTTACCAGCCAACGCTCGCTTCGGAAATGGGTAACTTACAAGAGCGCATTACCTCGACGAAGAAGGGTTCGATTACCTCCTTCCAAGCGGTGTACGTTCCTGCGGACGACTTAACGGACCCTGCTCCTGCCAATACCTTTGCTCACCTTGACTCTACGGTCGTGTTAGAGCGCCGTATTGCCGAGCTCGGTATTTACCCTGCCGTGGATCCTCTCGCTTCGACCTCGACGGCGTTGGCTCCTGAAGTGGTCGGTGAGCGTCACTTCCGCGTCGCTCGCGGCGTCCAAGGTCTCTTGCAGCGTTACAAAGACTTACAAGACATCATCGCCATCTTGGGTCTCGATGAACTCTCGCCTGAAGATAAGCTGGTCGTCTTCCGTGCTCGTAAGGTGCAGAAGTTCCTCTCGCAGCCCTTCCACGTGGCCGAAATCTTCACGGGCTCGCCCGGTAAGTACGTTGCCCTCGAAGACACGATCAAGGGCTTCGAAATGATTCTCTCCGGCGAGTTGGATCACGTGAACGAAAATGACTTCTACATGAAGGGTGGCATCGACGAAGTGTTAGCCGCCTCGGAGAAGTCTAAGGCCGTCGCTAAGTAGACCCTACTTACATGCCACTCACCGTCGAAATTGTTACACCTGACCGTCGTGCCTACCAAGGCGAGGCGGACAGTGTGACGTTACCAACGGAGTTGGGTAATATTGGTATTTTGCCGAGCCACTTGCCCTTAACTTCCATTCTCGCTCCTGGCGAAGTCATCGTGGTGTTGCAGGGCAAGACGACGCGTTTGGCAGTCGATCAAGGTTTCTTGCGCGTCGCGGCGGACAAAGTTTCCGTGGTGACCGAAGCAGCCATTGATGAAGCCAAAATTGATTTAAAGGCTGTAGAACAAGGTGAAGCGCGTGCCCGTGAAGCCGTGGCAGCAGCTCGCCAAGCAAAAGAAGTTGATCCTGCCGAAGTGGCTAAACTGGAGCAAATTTTGCGTTTTGCAGCGGTGCAGCGTTTGGTGAAGGGTCGGACTTCGCCTGGTCTGACGGATTAATATTTTCATATAAACTCATTTAAGCCGCACTTGCGGAGCGAGATAATCGCCCGCAGAGTGACGGCGTGTTGCAATCCGCCATTACGATTTCACTCGTACCGCAGGCCCGCGGGGGACCCTTCGTTTTCTGGGATGATTTAGCGGCCGGTTGCGAAGCTGCGGCGAAGTTGGGTTTCGACGCCGTTGAAATCTTCCCGCCTAGCCCCGCCGCCGTAAACCCCGCGACGCTGAAGGAGTTATTAAAGAAATATAACCTCAAGGTGGCGGCCTTTGGTACCGGGGGTGGGTGGTTAGTGAATCGCTGGCATTTAACCCACTCCGATGCCAAGATCCGCCAGCAAGCCCGGGAATTCATTCGGGGGATGCTGGATTTAGCGGCAGAATTTAAAGCCGGGGCCATCTTGGGCTCGATGCAAGGGAAGTTCGAAGGCGAGGTCACGCGCGAGCAAGCGTTGGCTTGGTTGGCGGAAGCACTGCAAGACTTGGGAGCCCATGCTCTTAAACAAGGCACGGTTTTATTTTACGAGCCGTTGAACCGCTACGAAACCAATTTACTCAATCGCCAGGGAGATGCCGTCAGCTTTTTAGAGCAACATCGCATTCAAGGGGTGAAACTACTTTGCGATTTATACCACATGAACATCGAGGAAGCTGATTTAGCGGCGTCCTTGCGGACCGCCGGTAAGCACGTTGGCCATATTCACTTTGCGGATAGCAATCGCCAGGCGATGGGTTGGGGCCACACGTCCGCCGCTCCGATTATCAAGGCTTTAAAGGAGATTGGTTACACCGGGTACCTTTCGGGCGAGATTCTGCCTTTGCCCGATTCCTTGGCTGCCGCTAAACAAACCATCGAAGCGTTTCGCCACCACGCGTGCTAAATTTATGCTTAATCACCAACTGATTCACCCCAAAATCAACGAAGTGTTGGCCCGCGGCGGTCACCATTCTTGTATCTTGCTCGCCGATGGGAATTACCCGGCCTGGAATAAAAAAGGACCGAATGCGGAAGTGATCTCGCTCAACCTTTCGCCTGGAGTGATTACCGTCGTCCAAGCCTTGCGTGCTATTTTAAGCGCCGTTCCCGTGGACGTCGTAAACACGATGGGTATTCCGCCTGATGATGCTTATGCCCAAAAAGGGGAACCTCCCGTTTGGCAGGAATACCGCCAAGTGATTAAGGAAGCTGGTTTGAAATTACCCATTACCCCGATTCTTAAGTGGGACTTCTATAAAGTGGTCGAATCACCCGATCATATTTTGACGATTCAAACGGGCGACCAAGCTTTATGGGGCAATGTGCTCTTAACCATGGGGTGCCGCTCCGCTTAATTTATTTCTATGAAAAAACGTCTTTTAGGAAAAACGGGCCTCGAATTGCCCATCTTAAGCTTCGGCGCTTCCTCGCTGGGGCAGGAGTTCCGCAGTGTTAACTTGGATGAAGCGCTGAAGTCTGTCCAAGTCGCCTTAGATTGCGGGCTTAACTTTATCGACACCTCGCCCTTCTATGGTCGTGGGATGTCGGAAGTCTTGCTCGGGATTGCGTTACGTGGTGTGCCTCGTTCGAGTTACACGCTCTGTACGAAGCTCGGCCGTTATGACTTAAATCATTTTGATTTCTCGGCCAAGCGGGTCGCGGAGAGCATCGATGTGTCGCTGCATCGCTTGGGCACGGACCACCTCGATATTATTCTTTGTCACGACATTGAGTTTGTACCGATGCAACAGATTGTGGATGAAACCATCCCGGCACTGCGCAAGGCTAAGCAAGCGGGTAAAATCCGCGCGATTGGTTTTAGCGGTTATCCGCAAAAGATTTTCCGTTTCATCTGCGATCAAACCGATGTCGACTGCGTCTTGAGCTACAATCAGTACACTTTACAAAACACGCGTTTTGTAGATGAGACGGTGCCTTATTTGAAAGCCAAGGGCGTTGGCGTGATGAACGCTGGACCTTTTAGCGCCCGTCTGTTGACGAACGCGCCGTTGCCTAAGTGGTTGAAGGAACCTGAGGATGTCAAAGCCGCGGCCCGAGCAGCGGCAGCCCTCTGTGCCAGTCGTGGCGTGGATATCGCCAAGCTCGCGCTTCAGTTCTCGATTGCCCACCCTGATATCGCGACGACGGTTTCGGGCAGTGCGAATCCGGAGAACATCCGTAATTGGGCAAAGTGGGCCGCCGAGCCGATGGACTTAGATCTATTGGCTGAAGTGCAGAAGATTTTCGCTCCCGTGAAAAACTTAGGCCACTTGGAAGGTTTACCTGAAAACAACTAAGCTCCCATGAAAGCGATCCGTCTCGATAAGCCGCAGAGTTTTGTGCAAATCGATTTGCCTGAGCCAGCGGCGCCAGGTCCTGGAGAAGCACTCGTGCGCGTGCATCGTATTGGTATCTGCGGTACTGACTACGGTGGTTACTTGGGTAAAATGCCCTTTTACTCTTATCCCCGGATTCCGGGCCATGAGTTGGGCGTCGAAGTTTTAGCCGTTGGTCCCGATGTCACGCAGGTTCGCCCCGGCGATCACTGTTCTGTGGAGCCCTACATCAATTGTCAGAAGTGCTACAGCTGTCAGCGTGGTCACACGAATTGCTGTGAGAATCACCAAACTTTAGGCGTGATGTGTGATGGGGGTATGGCTGAGAAGTTTTTGTTACCCGCGCGCAAGTTGCACGTCTCGCGGAAACTTTCTTATGATCAACTCGCTTTAGTAGAGACCTTGGCGATTGGCTGTCATGCCGTGGACCGTGCAGCACCTAAGCCAGGCGAAACGGTCTTAGTCATTGGGGCGGGTCCGATTGGGCTGTCGGTAATCGAGTTTGTTAAAGTCGCAGGAGCGAAGTGCATCGTCATGGATATGAATGCCGATCGCTTGGCCTTTTGCCGGGAAGTGATGAAAGTCGACCATACGATTTTAAGTAAGGCGGATGGCGGCGAGGCGTTGGCCTTAGCCGAATTAACCCAAGGCCGTTATGCGGATGTCGTCGTCGATGCCACGGGGAGCAATAAGTCGATGTCGACCTGTCTACAGTTTGCGGCCTTCGCGGGTCGCATCGTCTATGTAGGTATCACGCAACAAGAGTTAACTTTCCCGCATGCGCCTGCGCTGCACCGTCGTGAACTTACCATCTTGGCGAGCCGTAATGCGCTTTCCAAAGATTTTGCCCGCATCATTAAACTCATTGAAGACGGCGTGATTGATACGCGTCCGTGGATTACCCACCACGCTAAGTTTGAGGACATGATTGCAGTTTTCCCAACTTGGTTAAAACCCGAGACGGGCGTGATTAAGGCGATTGTGGATGTTGTTTAAGTCGTATGCGACTTGATGCGCACCAGCATTTTTGGTCTTACGATGCGCTCCAGTATCCCTGGATTCCTGTGGGCTCGCCGTTGCACCGCACTTGGCTTCCGCCTGATTTAGTAGCTTTGCAAAAACCTTTAGGGTTTGAGGGGTCCATTGCGGTTCAAGCGCGTCAAGTTATCGAGGAGTCGGATTGGTTGTTGGCCTTAGCCGCTCAGCATGACGTTATCAAAGGCGTCGTGGGATGGGTTGATTTGCGATCTCCCGCCGTGGAAAAAGATTTAGCGCGCTTGGCGGCTAACCCGAAATTCGTGGGGGTCCGCCACGTGGTCCAGGATGAGGTTGATGACCAGTTTATGTTGGCCCCCGCCTTTCTCCGCGGTTTGAGCTTACTCAAGCAGTACAACCTCACGTACGACTTTTTGATTTTCCCGCATCAACTCGAAGCTGCCATTGAAGTCGCTCAGCGTTTACCAGAACAAGCTTTTGTCTTAGATCACATTGCTAAGCCTCCGATTAAAACCGGCGAGATAGAGCCTTGGAAAAAGAAACTCCAACGCCTCGCCTCCTTGCCTAATGTTTCGTGTAAAGTCTCGGGGATGTTAACCGAAGCGGATCACCAGCGTTGGCAGCCAGCAGATTTTGAGCCGTACCTCGATGTCGTCTTTGGAGCCTTCACGCCGCAGCGCTTAATGTATGGCTCGGATTGGCCGGTGTGTTTATTGGCTGGTCAATATGAGCAAGCGTATCGCTTGGTTGCCGACTATGCCCAGCACCTGAGTCCCGCAGAGCAAGCGGGACTTTGGGGGATGAATGCGGCCCGCTTTTATTTGGAACGGACTAAGGCTTAACGGCTCGCGGAGTCGCGCACCGTGCGGAAAATCCAACCATCCGCTTCCATATCAATCGTCAAACCGCGCCCGGGGTTTTTAATTTCATCGGGCAAGGGTTCGTTGTTCACGCGGAAGAGTTTGAGCGTACCTTCGCCTTCGTATTCGCCCTTAACGCGGTTACCTGATTTCGCGACCTCGATGGCAAGGTAGACGTCGGAAACGCCGCCAGGGGTTTCGCCGAAAATAATTTCAATCGGCACTTTCGTACCTTTGGTGGCGTTAATCCAAGGACCGCAAGCGAGGCGATTGAGGTTGCCGGGTTTACGGTCGATGTAGAAATCCTTCTTCACCACTTGTTTGAAGTCCTTGTAATTCCCATCAGGGACCAAGAAGTGTTCATAGCCATCATCGAGGGCGACCTTGCGATCCCAGCGCACGAGCAACCAGTCATCACCTGAACCTACGAAGCGGAAGGGCAGGGATTGGGGTACTTCTACGGTGGCTTTATAGTGAGCGACCCAGCGAGAGGGTTTGACTTCCTTTTCCACGCCGAAGGCAGCTGGGCCGGCGTCGGCTGGACGAGAGGGAACGAAGATTTGTCCCGCGATGAGGGAGTCGGGGGATTTATAATAACCTGAGAATTTCGAAACCGTCCACCCGCCTGCAAAAAATTCGCGGACCACTTCGCGGTAGGCACTGATCCCTTCGGCACTGCCTGGGGTGGCGGGGGTATTTTTACGGCCCGAGGTTTGTTTAATATCGTAGAAGCTCCCAATCAGACCGTTGGTGCCGAGTTTGCTACCGAAGAGCGAAACGAAATTTTTTCCATTACCGCGACCGATGCCCATACCCGAGCCGATACCACCACCCGAACCACCGCCGAAACCCTTGGACTGACCGCCCCCCATGAGGCCGGTGTTGAGCGAAGCCATGGAGGTAGTGGGCAAGTCGGGCAAAGCAATCGTCGCATTCGCATTCTTCGAGGAAATGCGATTGGGTGTCTTGGCGGTCGACTTGGGGTTCTTAGGTTGCAGGCGGGTCTTAAATTGTTTGGCCCGTTCGCCGGCGGCACCACCACCGCTACCCGTAGAGAATGAATCAGGTTCTTTCTTTGCCGAGTCGGTCCACGTCGAGATGACCCAGAAGAGGGCGATCACGATGAGGATGAGGTGAATGATGACGGAGATGGCGAGCCCTTCGCCGCCGAGTTTTTGCCAAAAAGTCCGTTTGCTCCGCTTAGCCTTCAAATCTTCTTCGTCCACGACTAAGGGCAGCTCGGGGGGCAAGCCGGATGGGCCTTCGGGAGGCAACTCAGGTGGCAGGCTCTCGGACATACTTTGGGGTAGTCGTGTATTCCAACGATTCAGGCTTCGGGAACAACCCTAAACCCTCTGGCTAATTGCGTATTATCAAACTTTAACGAGCCGCCGAGGTTTTGACCGATTTAAAGGTCCAGCTCTCGTTGGCCATGTCGACGTTAGGAACTTGGGGGCAGCCGTTCTTAATTGCGTCGGGCAGGGGGTCATTATTCATCCGAAACAGGCGCAATTGGCCGTCAGCCTTACCATCGGGCCCGGTCGTTTCCATGCAGAGGATGGCACAGGAGACGCCACCTGGGGTTTCGCCCATAATCACTTCACAGTAATATTCTTTATCGCGGGTGATGGTAATCCACGGTCCACAGCGCATCGGTTTGCCTAAAGTGGAAGGGTGGACGTCGTTACATTTCTGTTTTCCGAAGTCTTTATAGACGTTGTCGTTGCCGACGTAGAATTGCTGGTAGCCAGAGTCGAGAGCCACTTTGCGATCCCAGCGGACAATTAAGAAGTCGTCGCCCATCCCGACAAAGCGGAATTTACCGTCACGGGGAGCTTTTAGGGTGCCTTTATAGTGAGCCATCCAACGCGAGGGTCGGCATTTGTCGGCGACATCAAAGGCTTTAGGAGCCTCTGTGGCAGGAATCGGCGGGATGAAAATTTGGCTGGCGTATAAACTATCTGGAGCCCGAAAGACGTTGCTAAGAGATGAATCTAAAAAGCCCTTTTGGACGTATTGTTCCATTCGCTCGCTAAAAATTCGTACCGCCTCGGCGTTCACGGGCCCAAACACTTCAGGCTTCGGGCCCATCATATCCGTGGGTTTACCAGCGCGATCTTGTTTAAAGTCATAAAAGACTCCGACCATGCCGTTGAGGGCCATTTTACTGCCGTAAATGGACACAAAGTTTTTCCCGTTACCGCGTCCTACGCCCATCCCTGAACCAATGCCGCCCCCGGAGCCCCCGCCGAAACCTTTGGATTGCCCGCCGCCCATGAGCCCGGTGTTGAGCGAGGCCATCGAAGTGGTAGGTAAGTCAGGCAAGGCAATCGTCGCCGAAGTACTTTTGCTGGTAATGCGATTGGGGGTTTTAGCGGTCGACTTGGGGTTTTTCGGTTGGAGGCGCGTTTTGAACTGTTTCGCTCGTTCCCCAGCGGCTCCACCACCTGCACCCGTTGCAAAGGAGTCTGGTTCCTTTTTCGCCGAATCTGTCCAAGTCGAGATAACCCAAAAAAGCGCGATGACGATGAGCGCTCCGTGAATGATCATCGAGACCACTAAACCTTCCCCACCGAGTTTTTGCCAAAAGGAACGCTTACTGCGTTTCGTTTTCAAAGCCTCTTCATCCACGACGATGGGTAACTCAGGTGGAACACTAGAGCTGCCTGAGGTAGGTAACTCAGGAGGAGTTGGGCTGTCGGGGTCGGACATCCGGAAATCTTTTTAGCATATGAGGGCAAACGCTCAACAAAAATTACTAAAACCTCTCACTCGTCCCTTTTCAAATTGGGCTTAAATGATAACTTTTAAAGGGATGAACTGTGCGGAAGCCGAGAAGTTAGGGCGCTATGCCGACCAAGCTATCCGGTTGGCCACGGACTGGCTTCGTCAGGCGGCTCAATCGCAAACGAAAGCCGAGCAGGCTCGTGCCGCCGAGGTGCATGGTTTGGTGACCGATGAAGCCCGCAAGATTTTCACGATTACGCTGTGTGATCGTTTATTTCGGGCAACTTCCGCCCCCCAAGCGGCTCATTATACAAGAAATATTTTAGACCAGCAGGGGGTGCCGCGCTCTTTGCCTCTGCTCGATCAAACCCTGTTGCGCACCGGGGGTTGGGTGAGCCGAGTTTTGCCAGGCATCGTGGTGCCAGCAATGATGCGTCGCTTGCAGCAGGATACTGCGGGGGTAATTTGGCCTGTAGCCCAAATGGAGCGCCAAAAGTTAACGGCCCCGAACGAGGCGTTAGGTTTTAAACATCAATACAATCGCTTAGGGGAGGCGGTTCTAGGCGAGGCGGAAGCGGCCCAGCGTTTGACGCAAGTGTTAGAACTTTTGGCGGAACCTGCGGTGACGATGGTGTCGGTCAAAATTTCTAACCTTTACTCTCAAGTTTCGGTGCTGGCCTTTGCCGCCACAGTGGAACAAGTGCAAAAGAAATTGCGGTTGCTTTATCGAGCCGCGCTTCAAGCCAGCCCGCCCAAATTTGTGAACCTCGATATGGAGGAGTATCGCGATTTGGATTTAACGGTGGAGGCGTTTCAGCGGACCCTCGATGAGCCTGAATTTCACAGCCTGACGGCTGGCCTCGTTTTACAGGCTTACTTGCCAGAGTCTTTTGCGGTGCAACAACGTTTAACGCAGTGGGCCTTAGGACGGGTCGCTGCGGGAGGCGCGCCCATCCGTATCCGACTCGTTAAAGGTGCCAACTTAGCGATGGAGCGGGTGGATGCGGCGTTACATGGTTGGTCTCAAGCCCCTTATGGGAGCAAGGCCGAGGTCGATGCGAATTATAAACGAATGTTGGAGTGGGGGGCTCGACCCGAACATGTGTCAGCGGTTCACCTTGGAGTGGCCTCGCACCATTTGTTAGATTTAGCTTTAGCCGAAGTATTACGTCGCGAGCGTGGCTTGGGATCGGGTTTATCTTTTGAAATGTTGACGGGGATGGCGCCTGCTCAGGCACGTGCCGTGCAACAAACGACGCAGGCCGTCGCCCTCTACACGCCCTTGGTCGACGAGCGTGATTTCGGCGTCGCGATTGCCTATTTATTGCGCCGCTTAGAAGAAAATACTTCTCCGGGAAATTTCCTCCGCGAACTCTTTTCGTTAACACCTGATGCACCGGCATGGCAGCAGCAAGTCGCCCTTTTTCAGCAAGCACTACTGGATGCTAGTCAGGTTTCGAGTGGCTCTGCCCGGACGCAAAATCGACAGATTACGCCGCAAGTTTGGTCATTGAGTGCACCGTTTACTTCCGCGAGTGATACCGACTGGACGCGTTTGGTTAATCGTCAGTGGGTGCAAGCGGCGCTGCAGCAGCCTTTACCAGCGGCAGTCATCCCAGCGTCGGCAGAGGATGTCGTTCAAGCTTTAACCAAGGCAGAAGCTGCGGTGGGGCAATTAAGCGATGAAGGCGTGCGGGCGACGCTTTGTCGGGCAGCGCTTCTAGTAGAGAAACGCCGGGCACAGTTAATAGCGTTGATGGTGCACGAGGGCAAAAAAACCGTCGCGGAAGCGGACGTGGAAGTTTCGGAGGCGGTTGATTTTGCAAATTATTATGCCCGGGCTTTTGATGACAAAACCCAATGGCAAGGTGCCCGCCGTCACCCGCTGGGGGTAGTCGTGGTGGCTTCGCCGTGGAATTTCCCCGTCGCCATTCCTTTCGGCGGAGTGGTTGCGGCGCTGCGCGCGGGTAATGCGGTGATCTTGAAACCTGCACCCGAAGTGCGGCGCTGTGGGGAAGCCCTTTGCCAATTATTATGGGAGGTCGGCATCCCGCGTGATTTATTGCAATGCGTGTCAACGCCCGACGATGAAGCGGGCAAGGCCTTAATCACCGATCCCCGGGTGAAAGCGGTCCTCCTGACGGGATCATCTGCGACGGCCGAATTGTTTACGAGTTGGCGTCCGGAATTAAATCTTTTGGCGGAGACGAGCGGCAAGAACGCGCTCATTGTCACGCCTTCTGCGGATCGCGATCAGGCGATTAAGGATTTAGTAAAATCGGCTTTTGGTCATGCCGGGCAAAAGTGTTCTGCTTGCTCGTTGCTTGTCTTGGTCGGTGAAGTCGGTCGCGATCAGCATTTCTTGGCGCAATTAAAGGATGCCACGGCTTCCTTGAAAGTTGGCTTAGCGACGGATTTAGAGACCTTTATTCCACCTCTAATGCAGGCCCCGAGCGCAGATTTACAGCGCGGGTTAACCCAATTAGATGAAGGGGAATCTTGGCTGCTAGCTCCGCAATGTTTGGATGCGGCCCAAAACCTGTGGTCGCCTGGAATCCGTCTAGGCGTGACCGCGAAGAGTTGGTTTACACGGGCCGAGTGTTTTGGACCTGTCTTAGGCGTCGTAACGGTTGAGACTCTAGAGGAAGCATTAAAATTCGTGAACGCATTGCCCTTTGGTTTAACTGGCGGACTGCATTCGCTGGATGAACGTGAAATTGGAACTTACCTAGCGGCCGTAGAAGTCGGTAATGTTTACGTTAATCGCACGATTACTGGAGCCATGGTGCACCGTCAGCCTTTTGGGGGACACAAACGTTCCGCCTATGGTCCAGGAGCGAAAGCGGGCGGGCCGTGGGCTCTGGCAGCGCTGTGCCAATGGGAAGATGAATTTAATGCTGAATGGACTTCGGAGAATTTGCAAAAAGCCATTGTGAGCTGGTCAACACCTCGCGAACAGGCCGCTTTATTCTGTGAAGCGAATGTTTACCGGCGGATTCAACCAGGTAAGAAAATGCGTCCAATGGTTCGTTTCGCGGCGGGTGCAGATCTCGCTGCTTGTCATCGGGTTTTAGACTGCCTGGTGGCGATGACGCACGTTTGGGTGGTGAGCGTCGACCCCACATTAGATCCCTATTTAATTGAACGCGTAGCCCATGATGCCGCGTTTTGCGAAGTGCAGACGGCGGAAGAGTTTGCGGAAATGATTTCGCCGGGCGTACGGATTCGTCACGTGGGTGAAGTCGCCGAAGTTGTCCGCCAAGCCGCCCAGTTTTACCAAGCGACGCTGTTTACGGCGCCGGTGACTTCATGTATCGGATTGGAACTACATCCCTTTTACCTCGAACAATCGATTAGCTTTGCTTGGCACCGCTATGGTCAACCTTGGCCGTTGCCCCGAGATCCGGCGACCCGTCGCACTTGGCTCGAGGCAGGTTTAATCCGCACCCCTTAATTTTTATTATTTATGAAAGCCCTGATTAAAAAAGAAGGTCGAGAAGGTCTTTGGTTGGCGGACGTCGAACGCCCGACCATCGGCGATCGCGATGTATTAATCCGGATCAAGAAGACGGCCATCTGTGGTACCGACGTTCATATTTGGAAGTGGGATGAATGGGCGGCGAAAACGGTACCTTTGGGGCTTACGGTCGGGCATGAGTATGTAGGCGTGGTGGAGCAAATGGGTCGTGAAGTGAAACATTTGAAAATCGGCCAACGCGTATCGGGTGAAGGGCATATCGTCTGTGGCACTTGTCGTAATTGCCGAGCCGGCCGCCGCCACCTTTGTGCACACACTTTAGGCGTGGGGATTCATCGTCCTGGGGCTTTTGCGGAATTCCTGTCTTTGCCAGTAGAGAATGTGGTACCCGTACCCGATGATATCCCCGACGACGTAGCGGCAATTTTTGATCCTTTGGGTAATGCGGTGCACACCGCTCTCTCGTTTGATCTCGTTGGCGAAGACGTGTTAATTACCGGAGCCGGTCCGATTGGCATTATGGCGATTCCCATCGCTCGCGCTGCGGGGGCTCGGAAAATTATTATTACCGATGTGAATCCTTGGCGCTTAGCCTTAGCCAGTAAGATGGGGCCCACGCGCGCGGTGAATGTGGCCCAAGAAGATTTACATCAAGTGCAGCAAGAGTTGGGGATGACGGAGGGCTTTGATGTTGCTTTAGAAATGTCCGGTAATGCCCGTGCCTTAGATCAGATTTTAGCGAACATGGCCTGTGGAGGGCGCATTGCCCTTTTAGGCATTATTCCGGGACGTGCGGCTATTGACTGGAATCAGGTCATCTTCCGGGGTTTGCATATCAAAGGCATTTACGGACGCGAGATGTATGAAACTTGGTATAAGATGATTGCGTTGCTGCAGTCCCAAGTGGACATCACGCCGGTTATTACGCACCGCTTGCCCGCTGCGGAGTTTCAGCAAGGTTTTGCGGCCATGCTCTCCGGCGAATCGGGCAAAGTCGTCTTAGATTGGACCCAAATTTAATTTTTTATGTATCAAACCTTACAACCCTTATTAGCCGAGCGTTTAGCGGCGATTCATCAAGCTGGCCTATTTAAAACGGAACACGTGATTGATAGCCCGATGGGCCCGCGCGTGCGTTTAGCCGATGGGCGCGAAGTTTTAAATCTATGTGCTAACAATTATTTAGGCTTAGCGAATCATCCTGAAGTTAAAGCTGCCGCCCAAGCCGCCTTAGAACGTTGGGGTTACGGCATGGCATCCGTCCGGTTTATTTGCGGCACGCAAACGATTCACCGTGAACTCGAAGTCGCACTCAGTGAATTTTTAGGGACCGAGGACACGATTCTCTATTCATCGTGTTGGGATGCGAACGGTGGTTTGTTTGAAACCATCTTAGGCCCAGAGGACGCCATTATTTCTGATGCGTCAAACCACGCCTCCATCATTGACGGCATCCGGCTCTGTAAGGCCCAGCGTTATCGCTATGCCAATAATGACCTGACAGATTTGGAAGCTAAACTCCGAGAAGCGGCATCCGCACGCGTGCGCATGATTGCCCTCGACGGCGTTTTCTCGATGGACGGTTACATTGCGCCCCTGCCGCAAATCTGCGACTTAGCCGAAAAATATCAGGCCGTCGTGATGATGGACGATTCCCATGCGGTAGGTTTCTTGGGGGCCCGCGGTCGGGGCACGCACGAGTATCATCATTGTGAAGGTCGGGTGGACGTTATCACCGGCACGTTAGGGAAAGCTCTCGGTGGCGCGAGCGGCGGTTACACTTCGGGTCGTAAGGAAATCATTGCGGTGCTTCGTCAGCACAGTCGCACATACTTATTCTCGAATTCGTTGCCTCCGGTGATGGCTGCGACGACGTTGGCGGTTTTAAAATTGTTAACGAAGTCGACGGCTCTCCGGGATCGTTTGATGCAGAATGCGGCTTATTGGCGCCAAGGGTTAACGAAGTTAGGGTTCAATCTCCCTGCGGGGGAGCACCCCATTGTGCCAGTTTTATTGGGCGATGCGGTCTTAGCACAAAAATTTGCCCAGGCATTGTTAAAGCATGGCGTTTATGCTGTCGGGTTCTTCTACCCCGTTGTGGCCCAAGGCAAGGCCCGGGTGCGTACGCAGATTTCCGCGGCACATACCCAAGCGGATTTAGATGAAGCCTTGGAGGCCTTTGCGAAGGCGAAGCGAGATTGCGGAGCCTGAGTCGGCTTGCCTCGTACCCTCAGCTCATTACTGCATCAGTATGGAATCCCGCTTTCGTGACCTCGAGGAACGCATTGCTTTTATGCAACGTCACCTAGAACAGCAGGATCGCGTGATTCTGGAAATCTCCCGGCAGGTCGCTCGGCTGGCGGAGCAAGTGGCCCGCTTGGAAGCGCGCTTTACGCAAGCGGAGGGCGAGGCCGAGCAAGGTCCGCCCGCGGATGAGAAACCCCCGCACTGGTAATTTCATATCATTAATACCTCAGGAGATTTGCTTGGCTAATATGGGGTTACGTGGCACGTTTTAGATATGCCCAGTCCGTTGTCTGAGCCCAAAATCATTCCTAAGCCATGGGGGCGGGAGATTTGGTATGCCCATCAAGCGGCCTATGCGGGCAAGATTTTAGAAGTCACGTCGGGTAAGCGCCTGAGTTTGCAATACCACGAGCGTAAGACCGAAACCCTGTATCTATTAAAAGGACGCGTGAAGTTGACGTATCATCCGTTAGGCCCGACCGAAGTCCCGACCGCTACTTCAGTGGGTGAAGGGGCCGTGTACACCTGGTTGCCAGGGCAAGTGTTGCACATCCCCCTGCGCACGATTCATCGCTTTGAGGCACTGGAGGATAGTGTTCTGCTTGAAGTTTCGACGTCAGACCTTACCGATGTGGTGCGTTTGCAGGACGACTTTGCACGGCCTGCTCGCGACTAATCTACCTCTACATGCGTAAAGTTTTAGCTTTTGATTTAGGCGGCACTAAATTCGCCTTCGGCGTGGTCAATGAAGACGGCACCGTCCTCGGATCAGGTCGGGTGGACACCTTGGCAACGCAAGGCCCTGCCCAAGCGGTGTCACGCGTCGCGGCGGCGGCTCACGCCTTATTAGCAGAGCTGAAGTTAACTTCGAAAGACTTATTAGGCATCGGTATCGCTTCCCCTGGTCCCTTGGACATTGCCCGGGGTTGCGTCGATGGTTCGCCCAATTTGCCTGGTTGGACGGGTTACTCGATTGAAGGTGAATTAGCCAAAGCGTTTCAATTGCCAGCGCGGATTGATAACGATGCTAATGCCGCCGCCCTTGGTGAATACTTGTTTGGGGCGGGCAAAGGGAAAAAGAATTTAATCTACATCACGCTCTCTACCGGCATTGGCGGTGGGGCGATTGTGGACGGACGGATGATGCGCGGGGCTAATGGTAATGCCGCCGAGTTAGGCCATCTTACTTTAGATATCAAAGGCCCCAAGTGCCCCTGTGGTGGCAACGGTTGCTTTGAAATGTACGCTTCAGGTACGGCGATTGCTCGTCGTGCCAAAGCGGCGGTGGCTGCGGGGCGCACCTCCTCGATGAGTACCCTCGCAGGTGGGGTTGAAAACATCACGTCCCATCATGTGCTCCAAGCCTTGGGTCAGAAAGATCCTTTAGCCCAAGAGATTTGGACGGACACGATTGAATACTTAGGTCGTGGTTTAGCGGTGATTATCAATACCTTTAATCCTGAGATTATTGTGATTGGCGGTGGCGTGACGGCCGCCGGCGATGCGCTCTTTATCCCGATGCGCGAAAAAGCCTTAGGCTATGCCTTCCCACGTCTCGCCGCGGTGTGCTCGATTGTGCCAGCTGGCTTAGGTGGCAATGTCGGCGTTGTGGGTGCGGCCGCGTGTGCCTTTGAAGCGGCGCAGTAGTCGAATGACGTCGGGACTGATTAAAGACGCTGCTTTTTCCAAGTGGGCACGGGGAAAACCGTGAGCCGATCGGAAGCGACTTCGACGGCATCGCGCGGTCGTAAGTTTTTCGCTTCGGCCGCCGTGACGATTTCGTAGTGCGGGGCGTCGGTGAGACGTTGGGTTAATTCCCAGCAATTTCCCGCGTGGTTAATCCAAAGCTTGGCGGGTAGACGGCGAAGGTTAAACGGCTTCGAATAGCTCCGCAGGGATTTGCGAGGCCCTTTCGCATACTCGTGAAAGTAGGACATCGCGAGTTCGCGAATGCTTTTATAAATCGGATCGCGCCAGCGCAGGCAGACGTAATTCGTTTTCGAAATCGCTCCCCATTTGCCCTTTACTTTAAAGGGAGCAATCACGTGATCCATGTCCTGGTGGGCACTGAAATCTAGGAGCAGGGGTGGGTGTCCTTGGAGCCAGAGCGCAAAGGCTGCTAATAAGGCCCCTTCGATGCAATGGGCGCAGTTGGCCGCGAGGGTGGATTCCACAGAGCGTGCCGTATCACCTTGGGGTTCGAAATTCTGCGGAAACTTTACGAGAAAATCTTGAATATCCCGAGGGGACTTTAATTTCGCCAACTTCCGTGCCGCTGGAAGCGATAGCCCGCGGACTTGAGCGAGGTGGAGACGTTGTTGGTAGGATGGGGAGGGCACGTGTCACTATCTTTAAAGGTTGGCGGAGGTTTGCTCAAGGGGCGACTCGCATGGCTTTCGGATTGGCTTAACAGGGGTCGAGCCTATGACTCGTGGGGTTGTCTATGGATTTTGAACACCTGCGATGGGGACTTTTAGAACTTATCCTCCTGATTATCTCAGTTGGGCTCCATGAATTTGGCCATGCTTGGGTGGCTGATTTGCGGGGCGACCCCTTGCCACGTTTGCAAGGTCGGGTGACCCTTAATCCCTTTGCTCACGCCGACCCCATTGGGACGATCGCCATTCCCGCCTTAATGATTTTCCTTAGTCCGGGCTTTGGGATGCTTGGCTGGGGCAAGCCTGTTCAGGTTTCTTTGCCCAATCCCAAGACCCGTCGGGTGGATGATATCCTGATCACTTTAGCCGGTCCGGCCATGAACTTGGTCCTTTGCTTGGTGATTGTTGTGATTGGCGCCGCACTGGGCGTCGTGCCGTCGCTCTCGAAGTCGTCCCCTGCGGGCTATTTCCTCCTTTCGGGTTTATTTCTCAATACGGGCTTATTCCTCTTTAACCTCGTCCCCGTGCCCCCTCTAGATGGCTCTCGGTTGGCCGTGCGGTTCGGCCTCTACAGTGAGGAAATCTTTCTTAACTTAGCCCGCTGGGGTTTTATCATCCTGCTGGTTCTGTTGAATATCCCCATCTTCCAGCAGGGGATGCATTGGGTGTTAATCCAACTGATCACCCCATGGCTATATCTGTGGGACTTCCTGCTCTATTTGCGTAGCTGAGGCTTGCTTATTTTTGCCCTCAAGGTGATGGTTTAAACATGCAGACCCTAGGTGAAAGACTACAGGAAGCTCGCCAGCGCCTTGGAGTGACCATTCGCGAAGCTGCCGAGTTTACCAAAATCCGCACGGATTATTTACAGGCCATGGAGGCCAACCAATTTGAATCGATTCCGTTAGCTGATGTTTACAAGCGTGGCTTTGTGAAAGTTTACGCCAAGTACCTGCGTTTGGATGATGAGAAGGCCGCCGCGGATTTTAATTCGCACCATTCGCTGCGGGCGGCTCGCCGTCCATTAGATGGCGGAGCAGAAGAAGCGGCGGAAGGTCAGGCTGAAGAAACGGCCAGCCCCGTGGCTTTAAATCGCGATACCCTTATCTACGGAGTACTCGGCTTGGGCATTGTCGTCCTACTGATTTGGGCGGTTTTTCGGTAGGCCCGTCTTCATCGACGGGCCAAAACAAACGACCTGAATCGCGCCCTAAGGCGGTAGCTCCCGTACCTACGGGGCGACCTCATTTAGTCGGCATCTCCTCGATTCGTCCGGATACCTCTTTTCAGATTTTCGAGCAGAGCACGGGCGAATTACGGAAGTCCGGGGTGCTTGCCCCGCGCAATGGGGAAGAGCTCTGTAGTGTCCGTGGGGCCTTTGTGGTGAAGTCGAACGCCATCGAGTTTTTACACGTTCGCATCGATAATATTTCTTATAATATCCCGCCCGATAAGTCGGGTTTTGACCCAGCCTATTTCCCGGATCCAGAGACGACTCCGCCAGCGGTTTTGCCGACTAATAAAGCGGCCCCGACGAAATCAGGCACGGCTCCAGGTAAGGCGAATACTGCCCCTAAGGGCCGTTAGGTTTAAGGTGGTCTGGGGGTTGACCGTCGGGCCTTTTCGAGTAAGGGTAAAGGTGCTTGGTGCAACGTTCTGAACATCGCGTCTTGGTATTAAACCGACTCTGGCAGCCGGTGAACATCGTCGGTGTGCATCGGGCTTTAAGTCTACTTTTTCGGGGTCGGGCCTCGGCGGTGTATGCCGACGAAGGGAGCCATCGGGTGATGAATGCAGAAGAGTGGGTGAATTTCTCTTTAACCACTCCGCCGCCGCTGAGTGAGGCGGTGCGTTCTCCTTGCATGGCGCTACGCATTCCGCGCGTGCTCTTGTTGAGTGCTTATGATCGGGTACCGCGCCGCGAGATTCGTTTCAGTCGCCGCAACATTTACCTCCGTGATGCCAACACTTGTCAGTATTGCGGGCGGGTGTTTCGCGAGGAAGAACTGAATTTAGATCACGTGGTGCCGCGTGATATGGGAGGGAAAACGAATTGGGAGAATATCGTGACGGCCTGCGTGCGGTGTAATTCCCGTAAAGCCAATCGCTTGCCCGAGCAGGCGGGGATGACCTTGCGGCGCGTGCCTGCTAAACCCAAGTGGCGACTGGTGGTGGCCTCTTCGCTTTCACCGGCCGAGATGGAAGCCTGGAAAGAATTTTTGGAAGTCACCCCTGCAGGGCAGCTTCCGTGGCGTCATTAGTCACTTGGTGCGGGTAACCAGATTCGAACTGGTGTCACCACTTTGGAAGAGTGGGGTCCTGCCACTGAACGATACCCGCGTATCAAGAGGGACCGACTATTTAGACCCCTAGCAGCGGGGTCAAGCCACCAACCAAGCCGTTTTTCGAAGTTTTGGAGCGGGTAACCAGACTCGAACTGGTGTCACCACTATGGGAAAGTGGGGTCCTACCACTGAACGATACCCGCCAAAACCGAGGATTCTTAAAGTGAGGATTTCGTCAGGCGGGTCAAGCGGAGTCGGCGTGATCGTGATGAATCACGGTGATGGACCCATTGGTTTCTAAAATAGCGTGACGGGCATGCTCAATATTGGTGCAACCCGCCGCTCGTAAGGCGGCCATCAATTCATGGTGGGTGATTTTTTCGGCCAAGAGGGTTTTTTCCTGCAGCTTGCCTTCACGAATCAGGAACACGGGACGCCCGACGATGAAGCCTTCAAAAGTCTTAGAATGACGCGAGAGCCAGGATACACCCCAATTCAGGATGACGAGCGTTGTGGCAATCACGAGTCCACCGCCGAGCGAATTATCGCCCCCATTCATGGAGTTTTGGACCGCGTTGCTGAGAATTAAAAGCAGGATGAAATCAAACGGAGCGAGCATGCCCACTTGGCGTCGTCCGGTGACGCGCATCAAGATGATGAGGAAGATATAAACCACGACGCCGCGTAGGGCCATTTCCCACCAAGGTAGCGTAGGAAGAAGAAGGGTCGCCCACGACCATGGGGCGTTGGGTGGAGTGACTGCTTGGGCCAGCATGGGACGCAGTTTGCGTCAGAAAAGTTGCGAGGGCGATATTCTTTACGCTTCACCGCCCGCCCACAATCGGCATCGTGCTGCTTATGCCTCGCGCCGCTAAAAAATCCCCTGCCTCTAAAAAGTCGGTTATTAAAGATGTCTTATTAATGGCCACTCCGACGAAGAATGCCGATTTGCGTTGGTTTTCTGGTTTTCACGCCTCCGATCCTTTCCCGGCCTTTAGTGCCAAGGGTCGCAAAATCGGGCTCTTGCCTTTGTTGGAAGTCGGTCGTGCCAAGCAGGAGTCGGATTTTGATGAAGTGCTGAATTTGACGGAGATCATCAACGACCTCCGTAAGACTAACCCTCAAGCGGGCGTGGCCGATGCGATTGTGTTCGCTGCCGTGCAACGCGGGGTCCACCAGTTCCGCGTGCCGGGAGATTTTCCCGCTGGGCTTTACTTAAGGCTCCAAGAATTAGGTTTAGAATTAGTGCCGGCCGGTTCCTTGCGCGATGAGCGTTCTGGTCCCGCTTTATTCCCCGAGCGCTGGGTGAAGTCGAAGGCTGAAATCGAAGGCATTAAGGCCGGCAATCGCGCCGCTTGTGCTGGTTTCAGTGCAGTAGAAAAAATCTTAGCGGAATCCCGAGCTGATAAGAAAGGGAAGTTGCTGTGGCAGGGCAAAACGTTGACGGCTGAAATTCTCCAAGACGAAGTCCAAGCTGCGGTCATTCGTGCGGGCGGCTTATGTGACACGGGATTGATTTGTGCCCCAGGAGATCAGGCGGTGGATTGTCACTGCCAAGGTTCGGGTCCGATTTATCAAGGTCAGTTAATCGTCTTAGATATTTTCCCGCGCGATCGCGCTTCGTGGAACTACGGCGACATGACGCGTACGTATCTCAAGGGCAAGGCCACGCCAGAGCAGCGTAAGATGGTGCTCGCGGTGAAGGAAGCCCATGCGCGCATTATTAAAGCGCTCAAAGCAGGCGTCACGGGTGCAGAGATTCACCAAATTCCTGTCGAATACTTTAAATCCTTGGGCTACCAGACTGGCTTGGTGAAGGGGACTTACGTTGGCTTCTTCCACGGCACGGGACACGGCTTAGGTTACGATATTCATGAAGAGCCTTATCTCTCCCATCGCTTCCCGGGTCCGCTCCAAGCCGGTAATGCTATCACGGTAGAGCCTGGCTTATACTACCCTGGTATTGGGGGCTGCCGTTTTGAAGATTGCGTTTTAATCACCGCGAAGGGCTGCACCTTATTGTCGCATCACCCTTATCGCTGGGAGATTGCCTAAGGCATGGCGAAAGGTCGCGGCAGGGCGGGCACGCACACGACCGTAACGGATGCGGCCCGTCCCGTGGCCGAAGTTTTAGAAAAGCTCGGTCGCGTGTCGCGGGGTAAGATTGATGCGCGGATTGGGGCTAAGACTTTTTCGATTAAAATCACGCCACTGGATGGTTGTTTGTTGGTGGTCGTAGTTTCGAAAGGCACGCGCCAAGAGTTGCGGGCCTATGGGATATCAGTCGCCCAAGCCGAGCAGGCTTTGCGTCAACCAGAGTTTGCCAGTTATCATTTGAACGTCGCCCGTGAGTGAAGTTTTACGCCGAGAAGCTGAGATCACGCTAGCTGACTGGGCTAATGCGGGAGAGAGTTGGACGTGCCTGCCTTACATGGCTTCGTTTGGAGTGACGTCTTTGCCGGCGGATTGGAAAGCGCTTCTGTCTGGTCGCTACGCGGTTTTATTAGAAAGCGGTCGCACGGGAAATTTAACGATGGCGATTCCCCAGAGCGAGGAAGTGCGCGTGTACGATCAGGATGGCCGAGTGACTTCGTATCAGGCAGGTGGGGGATATGAAGTAGGCCGCGAAAATCCATTAGACTTTTTAAGGCACTATAGTCAGACCGTGCGGGCGCCTAAATTCGCTGGTTGGCCGGCTTTTCAAGGTGGGTGGGCATTATTATTAGCTTACGAATTAGTCGGGGCCTATGAGCCCGTAAAACTTTTGGACTGTCATCCCGCTGCTCCGCGAGCGGTGCTTTTTGATGCACGGGAAGTTTTGGTTTTTGATCATCAAAAAAAGACCCTCACGGTGGTGGTGCTTTGTCAGACTGCACATGCCGACGCCAAAATTTGGCAGCAAGCTCGGGAGCGGGCGGAAGTTTTGGCACACGCTTGGAGTGTGGCGTTGAAAGCACCGCCTCCTGCCTTGCCAGTTAGAACCGCCCCTGCAGTACCCCGAGAGCTTTCATTATCGGAAGCGGCATTCACGCAGGCGGTCCAGCGCTGTCAGGCTTACATTGCGGCGGGCGATACTTATCAGGTTAACCTTTCGACGCGCTTTGAAGTTCCCGCTGTGGATGCAGATCAGGCTTACGCCTGGCTACGGGCCCACAACCCGTCGCCGTATATGGGATTAATCCGTTACCCCGGAGGCAATTTAGTCTGCGGTTCGCCCGAGTTATTAGTTCAAGTGAGCGATGGAAAAATCTTTTCGCGCCCGATTGCGGGGACGCGTCCGCGCGGGGCGGATGAAGCGGCTGACTTGGCGTGGGCTCAGGAGCTTGCGGGCGACACTAAAGAGCGGGCCGAACATTTGATGTTGGTTGATTTATTGCGCAACGATTTGGGTCGAGTGGCGATACCAGGAACCGTGACGGTGCCGGAGTTTATGACCGTGGAGCGCTACTCGCACGTGATGCATTTAGTCTCGCAGGTAGAAGGAAAAATTTCGCCCCAGAGTACTGCGGCCGACGTGATTCGATCGCTCTTTCCGGGCGGAACAATCACAGGGGCTCCGAAAGTAAGAACCATGCAAATCATTGCAGAGTTAGAACCCGTGCCGCGTGGTTTTTACACAGGGTCGATGGGCTGGTTGGGTGCGGATGGTTCCATGGCTTTAAACATCATCATCCGCTCATTATGGAGTACCGAGGGGCGCACGCTCATTCAAGCGGGGGCGGGTATTGTGGCGGACTCCGTGCCGCTTCGAGAATTTAAAGAATCTTGTCGTAAGGCCCAAGCCCCGCTCATGGCCGCGATTCCTGCGACCGCCGTCTCATGTTGATTTGGCAAAACCATCAATGGGTCGAAGTGGCGGAAGTTCCCGCGGTGGAAACCTTAGCGGAGCAGCCTTTCTTGTTTGAGACGATGGCCATTCGGAATGGACGCATTGACTGTTTAGCGGATCACCTCGTGCGACTCACCACGGCCTGCCCACGTTTAGGGATAAACCCAGCAGAACTTTATTTAAGTGCCTCTGTAGAACCCGCCCGCTGGCAGCTTATTTTAAGAAAGATTTTAGACAGTGCGGCTTTAAGTGAAGCAATGCTGCGTTACGTCGTGCAGCGTTCCGCCACGGGTGTTATCGTCGAATCGTTGAGTGCCCGCCCTTTGCCTCCGACGCCTAAGACGCTAGATCTCTGGTGCTTGCAGACCGTGCGCGATACTCCGGAGTGGCTACCTCGGCCTAAGACTGGCCCTTGGAAGAATTCCGCTCAAGCTTGGCGGGAATTAAAGACTCTCACGAGTCGCGCCGACGTTGAGGGGGTGCAGTTTAACGTTCACGGGCAAGTGGTAGAAGCTACGCGCAGTGCGCTGGCTTGGTGTGAAGGCCAAGATTGGTTTTTCCCGGCGGCCGAGACGGGTTGCTTAACGAGTACGACCGCTGAGCAGTTTAAAAAAGTTTTAAAAGAAGCGGGGCGTAACGTACAGGAAGTCGCCAAAACATGGCCTAAACAGGCTACTTCCGTGGTCGTGCTGCGAGCCACTTTTCAAGGCGGTGCCGTGTTAGCCGAGAAACTTTATGATGTCGAAAGCCGTCTCGTATGGCAGGCCCAAGTCAACCAGACCGAAGCCAGTGACCGATTAAAAGCCCTCGCCCAGTGGCGAGCTCAGCGTTCCGTTAATTTATCGTAAATGGGCAGAACCGTCGCTAAAAGTAAGAGGCCGATAAAAAGGATACTGACTAGGGAAGAGAAGCAAATCGCCACCAGTAAGCGTCCGAGTTTGGTCACGCCATCAGTGTTTTCTTGGCGGTAAGTTTTGAAGGCAAACCACGTGGCACCGAGGCCGAGGATGAGGAGGGTGACGAGGGCACCCGTGAAGTGGTTAAAATAAAAGCCAGTGATACCAGGCAGGTGACCTGCTTCACCGATGATTAAACTTTGCAGGATGGGTTGCGTCCGAAAAGCAATTGCCCCGGCGGTGGTGGGAAGGGCGGCGGTTAAAAAAACGGATAAAGCAGAGATAATTTTAAACTCTCGGGGGTTCATACGGGTCATCTTTGAACGACTTAGCCCAAGGTCAACGTGCTATTATCCCTCGCTATTTGAGGTTTATTTGCTCATTTTGGATTCACATGGAACTTTGGCTTTGGCCCATCTTTATTGTCTTAAACGGCAGCGCCGCTGGCATTTCATTGGTCGGTGGGGTGGTGGCTGCCCTTTCACATGGTGAAGTCGAAGAATTACGTCGCAAGGATGCCAAGGCCGCCGTGGCGTTGGATCGGGCCCGCGGTGATCAAGGTAACACCTTGGCGGCCTTTGAAGTTTTGACGGCCGCGTGCGTAGGGATGAGTGCTTTGTTGGGGGGTGTTTTAGTAGGCGAAAAAATTCTACCTCGTTTGTCCGACGGTTGGCCCACGATTTTAGGCTTAGCGGCCTTTATTGTGATTATTTCTTTTATCATGGCGTGGCTGACGGTGATGTTGCCGCGCAAGTTAGGCATGCACTTCCGCCATTATTTAGCGCCCAAAGTGGCTCCAGCGCTTTCGCTCGTGCGTGGGGCGGCGTCTATCTTAAGAAGTTTTGGACGCTTACACGATTCGCTGGCACCGCCACAAGAACCAGGGGTAGATCAAGCGGATGCTGACATCGGGAGTTTAGCCCAAGCCGCAGCCCGGGAAGGTAAAATCACGCAAGCCGAGAGCAACCTCGTCGCCAATGCTGTGCGCTTGGATGATATTCCCGTTTCTCAGGTGCTGACGCCGCGCCCGGTGGTGACGGCGGTCGATGCGAATCTGACCGTAGCCGATGTGTTACGCCTTTACCCCAACGTGCCGCATGGACGGATGCCAGTATGGTCCGGGAACCCAGATCAGATTGTCGGGATTGTTCGACGCCGTGATATTTTAAAAGCGGCGGGCGAAGATCGCCGAAATGTTAAAGTAAGCGAGCTCATGAGCAAAGCCCATGTAGTACCTGAGAATGCTACCTTGTCGGATGCCTTGCATGATTTGGTCCGTGCCCATCAACAGCTTGCGGTAGTGGTCGATGAGTTTGGAGCCTTTGCGGGCGTGATTACGATGGAAGATATTTTTGAATCTTTGTTGGGCGTCGAAATTTACGAGAAAGATGACCCGCATCCCGATATGCGGGAATTGGCACGTCAACGCGGGCACCGCTTGGGACGTAAGTCGAGCGAAGGTCCAACTGCGAAGCCGCACCCATGATGTTAGCACTTTGGCATGAAGGACATTGGGTGCATGACTTGGACCCGGTGGCATTGCATTTTCCGGCTTCGTGGGGTTTTCAAGGAGTGCATTGGTATGGTCTCGCTTATGCCACGGGCTTTATGGTCGCGGCGTATTTGTTGGGCCGCTGGCGTCGTCAGGGTTTAGGTCCGGTCAAGACGCACGTCGACGAATCAGCCTTAATCACTGCGGTGATGATGGGCGTGATTTTAGGTGGGCGTTTGGGCCATGTGTTGCTCTATGCCCGCGACGAGTTCATGCAGGACCCTTTAATGGTCTTTCGAGTTTGGAAGGGTGGCATGGCTAGTCACGGTGGTTTTTTAGGCGTGCTCTTGGCGGGACTCTGGTTTGCGCGCACGCGGCGCGTTAGCTTTTTAGCTGTTGGCGATCTCTTGGTCGCCTTGGCACCTGCGGGAATTCTTTTTGGTCGCTTGGCAAATTTTGTGAATGCCGAGTTAGTCGGTCGGCCGAGTCAGGTTGCGTGGGCGGTGATTTTTCCGCACGAAGGCTTATTGCCGCGTCACCCTTCGCAACTATACGAAGCCTTCGGCGAAGGCCTGGTGCCCTTGTGCTGGGTCTTATGGCGTTATCCGCAACGCTTGGCACCAGGTCGTTTAGCGGGAGAATTTTTATTAATTTACGCCGTGGCCCGGGTGACGTGTGAAGCCTTCCGCTTACCCGAAGATGGCTTCATCATGGGTCTCACGGCCGGACAATTTTGGACGCTACCCTTAGCCTTAGGAGGAATCTTTTTAATCCTAAATGCGAAGCGTGCTTCAAATGATGTTGCTCGTAAGGCGGAGTGAGGTGATGACATTGGCATCATGATTGCTGTTCCGCTCTTAGACCTAGGACCTCAGAATCGCGCTTTAGAGTCGCAGTATGAAAAAGCTTTTAAGGAAGTGCTCCACTCCAACGCCTTTATCATGGGGCCACGTTTGGAGGCTTTTGAAAAGTCCTGTGCGGAGTTTTTGGGCGTCAAGCATGCCTTAGGCGTTTCCTCCGGGACCGACGCCTTGCTCTTAGCCTTAATGGCGTTGGGCATTAAGCAGGGCGACGAAGTATTGCTCCCAGCCTTTACTTTTTTTGCCACTGCTGGATCGGTCGTGCGTTTAGGCGCCGAACCAGTGTGGGTGGATGTGGATCCGCATACGTTCAATATCGATTTAGCAGATGCGGCTCGCAAGGTTGGTCCCAAAACTAAGGCGATGATGCCTGTGCACCTTTTTGGGCAATCCTGCGATTTGCAGGCCTTACGTACTTTTGCCGAAGCCCACCGCTTGTTTTTAATTGAGGATGCGGCCCAGTCGATGGGTGCTCGCTGGCAAGGTCAGTCGACGATGTCGGCCGGACATTTTGGGGCGACGAGTTTCTTCCCCTCGAAGAATTTGGGCGGTTTTGGAGACTCGGGATTAGTTACGGCGAATGACGATGCGTTGGCGGACCAGGCGAAAATCTTGCGCGTCCACGGCATGCAGCCGAAGTATTATCACCGCTTTGTCGGGGCAAATTTCCGGATGGATCCTTTACAGGCCGCGCTCCTGCATTTGAAGCTCCCACATTTGCCGACGTATAATTGTGCTCGGGCGGGGAATGCTAAATTCTACCACGAAACCTTATCAAACCAACCTGGTGTGGCGTTGAACCAGCCCGGGGCGGACGCTCAGGCAAAAATTTTATTACCGGTCGATTTCTCGAAGCAGGGTATTTGGAATCAATTCACTCTGCGCGTTTTGCATGGCCAGCGGGATGCGTTGAAGGCCTTCCTCACCCAACGCAAAATTGGCTGCGAAGTTTACTACCCCGTACCCTTGCACCGCCAAGAGTGCTTTAAGGGTGTTGGCCGTGGTAGCGAGCAAGCCAAGGTCGCCGAGCAACTCGCTGCGGAGGTCCTCAGCATTCCCATTTTCCCTGAACTCTCGGAAGCTCAGCGTCAATGGGTGGCGACTTCGCTGCAGGATTTTGCTGCGGGTCGTCCCGCCTAAGGTTTAGAAGAAGCGCAGTGGCTTCACCTTCATCTTCTCGTGCTCCGCGTCGGTGCAGGGAGCGTTCGTAGGTACTTGTGGTACTTCGGAGTTAGGTTGCACGAGTTGATTGGCGAGCAGGTATTGTTCGACTTCTGCCCCGGAAATATCGGCTAACATTTTGCCATCGATTTCGACGCAAGGGGAGAGACGTTGGCCAGACTTGGCGACCATCTCGGCGTAGTTTTCGGGGACATTGATGATATCAATGTCTTCGTAAGCCAATTGGTACTTCTTCATAATGGCCCGCACGCCATTGCTCCAACCACAGCTCGGCTTTAAGTAACACTTAATTTTCATAGACTTCCTAAGTTGAAAGGAAGATTTAGAAAATCAAGTGCGGCGACGGGTTCGAGGATCGGGAAGATTGGTTTCGGGCTCAAACCAGTAGCCAATTCCGTGAATAGTGCGCAGGGCACTGAGACCTTGACCAAATTTTCCAAAACTCTCGCGAATCTTCGCCATGTATTGATCGACCGAGCGACTCCGCACATTCGCGTGTTTACCCCACACCGCATGGATTAAGCTTTGTCGACTAATGATCACCCCTGGGTTGGTGTGAAGGTGGTAGATGATACCCAATTCTTTGCGCCCCACCTTGATGGTTTTATTGGGCCCGAAAACGACTTCGAGGCGTTCGGGATGCACCTCCGCACCGTTAAAGAGGAATACTTTCGTGTTTAAATCGGCATTTTTGGTTAACCGATGGTCATAAGCTGTTTCCGTTCGGCGCAAAGTAGCCCGGAGCCGTGCCACGAGAATTTCTGGATTGTAGGGTTTGGGAATGAAATCGTCGGCTCCGGCTTCGAGAGCTTGGACGATGTCAGGTGCTTCGGCCTTTGTGGATAAGAAGATAACGCCCGTAGCCGGGTTGATTTTGCGGGCACGCTCGAGGATTTCTAAGCCGTCCTGGTCGGGTAGAACGGGGTCTAAAAGCACTAAATGGACATGGTTTTCCTGGAGGAACTTGAGCGCGGTGGTTCCTTTATGAAATAAATGTGCGTTAAACCCAGTTTGGGTAAGTTGATCGGCGAGCACGGCTGAATGGCTGCGATCGTCATCAATAATCACCACTTGGGGTCTCTGCTTGGGGCTCATGCAGAAAGTGGGGAGGGGTAAGACTTTTAGGGGGTGGGGTAGTTATGGCGTAAAAAATTCCTATAGGTTTGCCAAGCCGATTAATCTTTTTTCCAATATTTCCATGTTAGATGCTCCAAAAGACCCTCGGCCCACCCCTAAGTGGTTAATCATCATATTATTAGTAATCTTTATAGGTTCAGCAGCATGGGGTGCTTATGTCATGGTCGTGAATGAGGAAAAGTACGGAGCCCCCAAACCTAAGGATCCACTCGAAGACCGGAGCCTTTTCGGGCGCTGAACAGGTAAAAATGAGCAATCGCTGATTAACCTCAATAGGGTGTTTACCCTATGGAACTTTTAAGGGTTCAGCGATTGACACTTATTTCGCGTAATAAGATACCTTACGACTCAATTTAACCCCATTAGCACTCACACCATGCGGATTTCTAAGTCTCTGTTGGTGGCCGCTGCCCTGCTTACTTCTGCAGGCGCGTCCATGGCCCAACAAAATGTCACCACGGCGAACTGGCTGGGGGCGGACGGACAAGGCGGCACGGGTACCTGGGATATCTGGAAGGGATCTACCCCTAATTTGTACTGGGGTATGCCTATCACGGCAACCGGTGGTGCTGCGGGGCAAAAAGTGGTTAACACCCTGAACACCTCCGGCTTGGTACTGGGTCAGCAAATTACGGGGAATGGTATTCCCGCAGGGACGACGATTACGAACATCGTCGCCAATACGAGTGTAACCCTAAGCAACAATCTGACTTCTCTGGCCACGGGTCGGACCTTTAATGCACTGATTGGGGGCTCGGCTATTTCGGCGGATGCTACGTTAACCTTTGCGGGACCTTCGGCGCCAGCGGGTTCGACGACGGATATTTTAGTCGATAGCGGCAACATTACGAGCGCGGCTCAGACGCTGAATGTTACCTCTTCGGGCTATCGTTTTCTCCCTGGGGTTTTCTCTAATCGGATTACGCCCACGGGTGGCGTCAGTGGCCAAGCGGTCATTACGACGACGGATACCAGCTTACTTTCGGTTGGTGAATTAGTGAATGGCGTCGGCATTCCTAACGGCTCTTCCATCATTGCGATTAGCCCTAATGCCAGCTTCACGATTAGCAATAATCTGACGCAAGCGGTCAGCGGTACCATGATTGGTTCGCCCCAGCCATCGGTTAATACTTTCTTTGATGTTACGCAGAATAACACGCCTGCTTTACCGCCTTACACCGAATTACCAAGCGGCACGTTGCAGCTAGGAAGTTTTGTGTTTAATGTCGCGACCCCTGGAGTGGGTGCTCCGACCCCAACGGTGACGTTGCGTAATCCGACGACCAGTGGTGGTACGGTCTTGCGCGTGACCAATGCTGGTACGCAGGTGAATATTGAAAGCACGACTTCCTCGACCTTGTTTGGCGTACTCAAAGGTGATGGTAATGTCCTCAAGACTGGCGGTGGCGTGTTGCAGTATAATGGTTTTGCTGGTCAAGAATTTGCTTACCAGCAGGTGACGCCCTTTGCTTATCAAATCATTGCGGGCACACCGACACCGGTGCTTAATCCTACGAATACGCTCCCGGTTATTCAAGGTATCGACGGGCTGCGTCCCATTGACTTGGCGCCCAATGTCGCCGGTAACGCCGTGGGGAATCTAGATCGCTTGGATGGTTTACAGGGTACGATTACCGTTAATTCTGGAAAGCTAATGGTCAGCGGCTACGTCAACATGTGGCACGATTTCGGTCCAACGATGGACACGCAAGTTTTTGCCCCCGTGGAATTGCCCACGCAAATTGCTAACATTGCCAACTCAGCTAACTCCAATCAGCGCACGGCGATTACTTACGCTTTAGCGAAGCGGATGACGGGTGCCGCTTCGGTGGTTTTAAATGGTTCGGCCATTTTAGATTTCACCAATAGTGCGGTCAATGTGGGCTCCAATCGGATTAATTTCGTCCATAATTTACAAGCCGGTGCGAACAACGATCAGTATCAGACCACCCTGTATACGGGCCCAGACAGTTCGTACCATATTGGTATTCAAATCGACCAAGGTGTTTCTGGCTCGATTGGGATTTTGGCCGGTCCTGGCAATGTGTATAAAACCGGTGCGGGTACGCTGACGGTTTTGAATGATGCGAACATGACGGGGATGTTCGTGGCAGCGGGTGGTAACACCATTCTCGCTAGTTCGAGCTTAAACACGTTTGCGAACGTGGGTTCGTTTAATATCGCTGGTACGCAAGATCCAGGGGATGCCAATGGCTCGAACAACACGGAGAGCGTGTTGGGGTTATCGCGTCGGGGCGCTAACATTCGTTATTATGAAGTCCCGACGACTTATAATAATGTTCAGTACGTTTTCTACACCCCCAGCTTATTCCCTGACCCCGGAACCACCATCATCAATACCAACGCTCAGAATCAGTACACGAGCGTGACGACTTCGGGTGCGACTGTTACTTTAGCGTCGGATCAAACGGTTCATAATTTCCAATCCGATTTCGCCCTGAAGTCGGCGGGGACGAATTCGATTTCAGGTTCAGGGGCAACCGCGGTTTACACGGCAGCCGACGCGATTAACACCGCCGCCAATACTAATTATGAGAATAACCCGATTATTCCTGGGACGGGCTATGGCTCGTCGCTTTATTTAAACGGCAACGTTTTGACGATTAACCAAGACTTGCACCGTGATGGTTTATACACGGGCAGTATCTATGGTGGTAATACCGGAACGGGTGGTACGATTGTGAAGACCGGTCCAGGCGCTTTGGTGTTCTTGCTGGCAGGTGGCGCTTACGCTAACACGGTCATTCAACAAGGTGACTTCATCGCCAACTTAGCGGGCTTGGGTTACGCTCAAGTTACGATTGGGACGGGCGGCACCTTTGATATTCTGCAAAATAATACGGGGGCCTTGATTGCCAATATCGATGGGGCGGCAGGTTCTACGTTAGAGTTCCGCGCTTTTTATAATATCGATAATGGTAGCGGATCTTTGATTCAGGTTAATTCGTCGTCTAGCATTGGTACGGCAGATATCGTTTCAGCACAGCCGAATTTCTTCGGTAACATTGTCGTGGCGGATGGCGTGGGCCTGACCTTCTCGGGCAGCTCGAATAACACCTTTATCAATGCCTCTTCGTTGACGTTAAATTCGACGCTCGAAGGCCAACCCGCTCGGGCGACGCTTTTCTCCTTCGGTGACACGAGCCAGATTGTGCGTAATTTGTCGGGCGACAGTTTAGCGGTCATTGATTTAGGTCGTGGCAATATCACGCTGGAACAAAACGATGCTACGTTGAGCTATTTAGGCTCTATTACGGGCGTTGGTAGTTTCATTAAGCAAGGCTCTGCGACCTTTACTTTAGTAGGCACGAATGCCACGACGGGTGCGGTTAACGACACCTACTATGGGGCGACGATTATTCGTCCAGGTGGTGCTTTGGTGGCGGGTTCGGCCAATGCGATTCCGAATTCTTCGGCCCTCGTTTTAGTCGGTGGCGCCAGCTTTAATCTAAATGGTCAAAACCAAGTCGTCGGCTCCTTGTTTGGTTCTACGAGTTCGGTGATCAATCTCGGCTCTGGTAATTTGAGTGTGGGTTACACCACCGCTCGTGCTGCAACGATGGCGACCGCTTTAGCGGGTACAGCTCCTTTGTTAGCGGACTACTTAGGTACGACCACTTTAACGAGCCCGATTCTCAGCGCAGGTAATCCTACGACGTTGCAAGCTACCAGCGGTGCGGCTGGCCAAGCGGTGATCACTGTTTCCAGCTCCGCGGGTTTGGGCGTTGGCCAACTGGTCACGGGTACGGGTGTACCTGCGAATACTTATGTCGCGGCGGTGAACACGGGTAGTTTCACGTTAAGTCAAAACCTGACGCAAGCCGCAGGTGGCAATTACGTGATTCAAAATGTTAAGACGATTGACGTTTCAGCCCTCGGTTTGAGTGCTGCTCAATTGAATTCGCTCTACACGGGTTCTATGACGATGCCGCAGTTGACGGCAATGTTCCTGAACACGGTCGCGATTGGCACGAACATCGGTTCTTACGTCGTGCCTACGGCCGCGACGGATTTGAGTTTTGCGAGTACGCTGTCCTTTGATGGTACGATCACGGGCACGGGTACGTTGACGTTTACGGGTCCTGAAACCACGACTTTAAATGGCTCGAGTGCGCAGTACACGGGTCAGGTCAATATCACCGGCGGTACTTTAGCGATTCAGTGGAATAGTTTCCCGGTCGCTTCGGGTATCAACGTAGCCAGCACCGGCACGCTCTCCGTCGGTGTTAGCGATATCTACGATCCTACCTTAGACTCCACGAAGCGCGTGATGACGGCTCCAGTTACCGGTTTGGGTAATTTCATCAAAACGGGCGTCGGTTATTTGACGCTAACCTCTTCGCAAGCGGGCTATGCGGGGGCGACGACGGTGAGCAATGGCTGGTTAGAAATGCCGCTTACTTCTAGCACTGGTGGTGCTACCATCTCTGGCGTTAATTTCACGCCAACTTCCAGCACTTACTCTGTCGTTACGGCGACTGGCGGTGCGAGCGGTAGTAATTTAATTACTACGACGAACACGAGTGGTCTCGTGGTGGGTCAAGCGATTGCTGGCCCTGGCATTCCTGCGGGTACGGTCATCACGGCTATCACGCCAGGTACGAGCATTACCTTGAGCAATAATTTAACGGCCACAGCGGCGACCACGACGAATGCTTATGCCACCACGGCTTACACGTTTACCGCGGGTACGGGTGCCTCGGGGCAAAATGTAATTACTACCAGCGCTACGAGTGGCCTCGTGGTGGGCCAAGCCATCACCGGTCCTGGCATTGCGGCTGGCACGGTCATCACGGCGATTACTACCGGGACCAGTGTTACGTTGAGCAAGAGTTTAACCGCCGCCGTTTCTACGGCAGCGAATGCGTACAGCAGCAGTATTGCTAATATCGCGACGGCTTCGGTCACCGGTTTAATGGTTGGTCAATCGGTAAGCGGTATTGGCATTGCGGACGGTTCTATTATCACCGCGATTAATCCTGCTACGAACGTCACCGCGACGGGTGGTGCGACCGGTAGTAATATCATCACCACCACGAGCACCGCGGGTTTAGTAGTAGGTCAAACCGTTACCGGTGCGGGCGTACCCGTAGGGACGACGATCATTGGGATTAATGCGAATACGAGCATTGTCTTGAGCAATAACCTCACGTCGGCGGCATCGACGTCGGCGAGCGCTTACGCGATTTCGGCTGAAGTTTCTTTGAGCCAAGCCTTGTCCGGTCAAACCCCGTCAACTTTGTTGGCGCCTTCGCACTTAGTTTTCACGACACCTTCGAATGTCGTTTATTCCGGAGCCGTTTCGGGTGCGGGTCAGTTAGAGATTCGTGCTGCTTCGAGTAATCTCACGGCGACGGGTGGCGCGGTAGGACAAAACGTAGTTACAACTACCAACACGACTGGTCTCTCGGTCGGTGAATTTGTTTTCGGTCCAGGTATTCCATTGGGTTCGACGATTACCGCCATCACGGCGAATACGAATTTCACGGTGAGTAATAATCTCACCTCAGCGGCTAGTACCACGGCTAATGCTTACACCGCGGAAGCGGTGGTTTACGCAGGAGCTAACTCGGTCACGGCGACGGCAGGGGTCGTGGGTAAGCCAGTGATTAACACGTCGGCGACGGCCAATTTAATTGTCGGCCAAGCGGTCACAGGCCAAGGCGTTCAGCCCGGCAGCGTCATCACTTCTATTTTCAGTAGCGGTTCACTGACGGCTACGGGCGGTGCCGCGAGTCAGGCAGTCATTAACTTGGCGAATACCTCGGGCTTGGTGGTTGGTCAGCAAATCACTGGCCCTGGTATTCCCGCCGGTACGGTTATCTCGGCGATTAATCCTAATACGAGTATTACCTTAAGTGCGAACCTCACGGTGCCAGCCTCGACCACGGCTAATGCGTATACGACTTCGAGTGGTTTTGTTTTAAGCCAAAATCTGACGCAGACTGCTTCGATTGTGAGCAATGCGTATACGGCAGGCGGTGCGTTAACGCAGACGGGCGGTACGTTGGTGCGTACGGGGGTGCTTTACGCTACGAACGGTTGGGCTGGGTCTCCCTCAGGCAACATCACCGTTGAAGCGCAAGGTTCGGCAATTTTAAATATTACCTCCAACCTGACCGCGGCCGGTACGTTCTTCGGTTCGGGTAATATTGTGAAGACGGGTTCCGCAACCTTGTCATTCTCGCAAGCGACCACGGCCTTCTCGGGAACTTACATTTCTTTCGCTGGTACGACGAATCTCGATGCCAATAATCTCTTTGGGGGTAATAATGCCACGGACGTTTATGCGGCCGTTGATTTAGAGGGTAACTCGATCTTGAACGTGATGAATGGTACCACGCAAACCCTGCGTAATTTACGCGGGTCGGCGACTTCTCAGGTCCAACTCTCGCCAAACTCGACTTTAATCCTCCCCGTTGATGCAGGGGCCACGTATTCCTTTGCGGGCTTGTTCGTCGATACGGGTAGCAGTCCTACTGGTACCATTGTGAAGACAGGTGCCGGAACGCTTTCGTTAGCCCCCACCGCCGGTAATAACGCCATTGGTATCGTCGAAGTTCTGCAAGGTAACTTGATTGGGACGACGGCTGGTTACAATGGTGCCAATATCCTCGTGGCTAATGGTGCCACGGCGACCTTCTTCGCTGATGTAGGTCAGAATGTGACCTTTAACAACGTCGTGACGGATGCGACCTCGATCAACCCTGCCTTAGGCGGTGGGACGATTGCTAAGTCCGGCGCGGGCACGGCGACGCTGACCGCAGCTGGTTACAACCTCACCTTTGCGGTGAATGCAGGCACCTTAGTGCTTAATGATACACGTGCTGCGGGCTCGGCCTTATTAACGGGTAGTGTAGCTTCGGGTTCTACGTTCCAGATGAACCTCAGTTCCAACCGCACGTTGGGCAGTCAACTCACCGGTGCAGGCACGCTTGATTTAGAGGCGATTGGTGTGGCTACGCCCGTGGTTAGCCTCACGCAACAACCGCTCGTCGCCTTAACCAACCTCGGCTCGCATGTTACTTTAGATGCGAGTGCGATTACGACCATTACGGGTATCAATGCTGCGTATGGTTCGTTCCTTAATATTGGTAATAATAACGGGGGCCGCTCGCTAACCATTATTCAGAACGCCGCTGGTACTTTTGCTGGTCAGTTTATTGGCAATGCGAACCTGAATTTTGCAGGTACGGGCATGATGCTCTATGCTCCTACGGCTAATTTAACGCCCACCACGCCCGCTGGTAATTTAGCGAGCTTTAGCGGCTCGGTTTCCATCACAGGTGGTGGCTTAGGAGTTGATGTCAGCAATACGAAGGCGATTGCCATTGCCGTTGATGGTACAACCAGTGCGCCAGGCCGTTTAGGCGTCTATGTGGCGGGCGGTTTAACCTCGGCTTACAATGGTGCGATCACGGGTAATGCCGGCGCCGCCCAGTTAATTAAATTAGGTACAGGCACTTTAGATTTAACCGACACGGCAGCGACTACCTTGCGCAGCTACGCGTTTGGTTCCTATGTGGTTAACCAAGGCGTCTTGGCGGTTACGTTAAATAACAGTGGCACCATCTTGCCTGATAGCTCTGGCAATAGCCGTAGCATCACCTTGGCTGGCGGTACGTTGGCGGTTCAAGTTTCGGCGACGAGTGGTACCTTGGCTTCAAGCTTAGGCCAAAACACTTCGGGCAATCTGGCGATCACAACGGACCAAAACGCACCTTCTCCGGGCGTCTTGACCATCACGGGTGCCGTTTCGGGTAACGTCTCGGTTGATGGCGGTGCGACCTTGAGTTTCGGCACCGAGTCGAATCGTAACGTTGCCGTTAGCGGCGACGTCACCGTGACTAACGGTTCAATCTTAGCAGGTACCGCAACGATTAGCGGGGCAAACGGTTTGACGATTTCGGCCGGTGCCTTTGTCGCTCCTGGTTATTCTCCTGGGGTTATCAATACGACCAACTTCATCCTTGCGGGTACCGCTGATATGCAAATCTCGGCGACCCCAACCGCGGTGGTTTCGGGCGGCGTGACCACGCAACTCTACAATGACCAAATTAATTTTAGTGGTACGGCAGATTTAAATAATGGTGGCACGGCCATCTTGAATATTCAGCGCTATCTGACGGCTGACTCTTCGGAATATGGCCATCGCTTCGTCTTATTTAATGGTACGACGAATCAGTCTACTTCGGCTCCAGTCTCGCAGTATTTCGTTAATGCTAACCCCAGCAGCGTGACGACGGATGACACGACGGGTCGTTATGTTGTCGTGGCTCCCGCGACGGTGACGGCAGGGGCGACGGCATCGGGCTATGATGGTTTAGTACACAACGCCGATGGTTTCGTGCACTTGCCTTATCAGTATGCCGTTTACTCGGTACGTGCTCCTTCGGAGTACGCGGTAGCGGGGGTGGATGCTGCTTTGATTTCCTTTATTCAAAGCAAGACGAACGTGGCCGCGGGCACAGTTTTAGTTCCAGGCGTCAATGGTAACGTGGATCCGCTTTCGGCCCGTCTGATGACGATGACGAATGCTCAGTTAACGCCTGCGATTCAGTCCTTGCAGCCCGCCATTTTTGGAGCGGTTCCTAATACGGTGGTGCTCGGCGTTCGCAGCGATGTTTCTGCGATTGAAGATCGTTTGGAAATGCGTCGTTACGATCGCGTGGGCTTCAGCGTCAGCTCCAGCGAAGCCTTTGTACAGGCGTCTTCTATGAACTTCACGGGAAGCAGTTCGTCGGGCGAGCCTCCTTATAACGCGACCCTGACGGGCGGTTTGGCGGGCATGACTTTCGACCTCAACTCCTGGTCGGTGTATGGTTTCTCGGTTGGCTATTCTCAGGTGAAAGCGAACACGATTGCGAATGCATCGCTAGGCACCTCTTCTAGCGCCACCCTCTCGGGCAACGAATACCGTGTGTCGGGCTTCTTCTCTACGATGTTGGGTGAAAAGAAGGACACTTACTTCCTCGACCTCGGTGTTTCGTTGGGCTCGACCAGTGATAAGCTCTCGCGGGTGACGTTCTTGGGAACCGAAAATTCTAGTCCTACTGCGATGTCCTATGGTGCCTTTGCGCGCTTGGGCACGGGCTTTGCCTCGAAGTCGGGTTTCAATATCACGCCATATGTGGGCTTAGATTATAATCACGTTTCCGGTAGTGCCTTTACGGAAACCGGAGATGCCACGGCCTTGAGTGCTCGTTCCATCTCATACGATTCTGCCCGGGCCTCGATTGGTACTGGCTTAACTTGGTTGAGCATCGTCGACGGCGAAACGATGAAGTTCACCTTTGACCTCCAAGGTTTTGGCGAAATCGCTGGTGGTAAGAATGCCACGGTGAACGTCGATTTCACGGACGGTGCAACGGGTGGCTTTAACTTCCAAGCTCCCGTGGGAACCTCCAGTGGCTTCCGGGTAGCTCCTTCGTTCACTTACGGTCCTAACCCTGATTCGGCCTATTACCTAACGCTCTCCTATGAAAAAGCCGGTTCGACCGGGTCGACGGGCGTTGAGTTGGGCTACCGCCGCCGCTTCTAATTCACCCTTTATAAAGTAACACGATATGAAATTACCTCGTCATTTACTCATCCTGGCTGCGACCGCCCTTGCGACGGCTCCGTATGCTTCTGCGGATGTTACGGTTAATTATACCTCGGGTAGTAATCCCGCCACGTTAACGTCGGTCAATGGTGGCGTGAATATCTACAATTTAGGGGCCCCCGGGACGACTTATCCCCAGCCAGTGCAGATTCAAGATGCCCTGCACCAAGTAAAATCGCTCACGGTGGGAGACAGTACGGTTTTAACAATCAACCAAAGCATTGGCGCGACGACCAGTGCGATGTTTAAGTCGGCGACGGATTTTAGCGTCGCTGCTTCGCAGAATAACTTCACCAATGCGCCCATCATTGTGCTCACGGGTGGTGGCCAATTAGAATACGACGGTTTCCAGGGGAATAGTTATTATGCGAATAATACCTATATCTTAGAATCCCATTCGATGCCTAATGATCTCTATGCCCAGAATGGGTTTTCGGGGATTGTGGATGTTCAGCAAGGTATCCTGCAGGTGGCTGGTCACTTAAACATGTGGACCGACTATGGGGTCGCTAATCCAAACGGTTTTACGGCTCACATGACGGGTGCGGGAGCAGTTTTGGTCCAAGGGTCCGCTTCTATTAGTTTTGCCAATACGCCGATGAATGTCGTCAACGTGGGGCCGTCCATTGGCGATAATATTTTAGGTAATCCTTCTTCGCCGCTTACTTTCCGACTCAACTTTGTTCACAACCTTTACGCGGGCTCGTCGGCTAATTTTATCGCTGGACTGGCTGGTACAGATGTTAACACGACTTTAAATACGGGTACCGATACTTCCTATATTTTGGACATCCATATTGACCCTGCGATTCAAGGTTCGATTGGGGGCATTACAGGAGCTGGTCGTGTTTACAAGACTGGGTCGGGGTCTTTTACGATTTTAAATAGTAGCAGTTTAACGGGCGATGTCTTCCTCGCTGCGGGTAATACGATTTTAGCGGACCCGAATGGCTTAGCACTCCGTTTAGCTTCGAGTGTTAATTTAATCGGCGGCGGCACCGGTCAGAGTAATTTGACCTATGCTCAATCTGGAACAAATTCGGGCGGTACGACGGAATGGCGTCCCGCTTATTTACCAGCAAGTGCAGGTTCACCCACGCTGACGATCAGCGCCAGCCAAACGATTCGTAACTTGCAGGCCTTGTTCAACGAACAAGCCATTAACATGTGGAATGCGGGTACCGGATCAGGCAGCACGATTTCGGTTTCTCCCGGCATGGCTTTGACGGTGGTGCAAGATACGAACTTGGACGGTTATTTCTCGGGTAGCATCAACGGGGCTCAAGGTAAGTTCATTAAATCTGGTACGGGCAACTTAGCCTTGATGGGCACATCTTCGACCATCGGCGAAATCGATGTCGTTCAAGGCTCGCTGATTTCTAATGTCGAGAGTTTAGGCTACGGTTCCGTGGTCATCAGCGGTGGTGGCACGTTGCAATTAGTGCAAAATAATGCCGCGACCTTGCGGGCCCAAATTAGCGGGGCGGCTGGATCGGTGCTTACGGTCAGTCCCTCGGCTACGATTAACAACACCCTCAGCGGTGGCACGGTGACCGTTGGCAATACGCAATTAGGCGTCATCGACGTCTACAACCAACAGTTAAACTTCTACGGATCGTTGTTAGTGCAGAATGGCGTGACCTTAGCTTTCTCCTACGGTCAAAATAACACCTTCATTAATGCCTCTTCGATTACGTTGAGTTCGGGTCTCTCGGCTTCGAGCCCAGGTGTCTATACTTCCATCATCTTTGATGATACCACGCAAACGGTTCACAACCTTTCGGGCGATGCAAACACGGGCATCAACCTTGGGCGCGGCTCGATTTCCTTAGTACAAAGTTCCGCTACTAACTATGCCGGCTCGATTTCTGGTGCGGGCAACTTGGTATTAAGCGGTGGCAATGCGATTACCCTTTCGGGTTCGAATACCTACTATGGTGCTACGGTGGTTAACTCTGGTAGTTTGACCGTCTCAGGTGCTAATGGTATCACGAATTCCTCGGGTTTAGTTTTACTCTCGGGAGCAACCTTTACAGCCACGACTAATCAAACGGTTGGTGCACTCTTTGGCCAAGCTGGCTCGACGATTAATTTGGCCGGTGGTTCTTTGACGATTGGGAAATCGCTGACACAAGTTAACCAACTCAATACGGCCTTAACAAACTTTAGCGGTGTTTCCCCGGATCAATATCCTGCGTATTACCTGCAAAACACGCCGACGATTGCGACCTCAGTAGTCAGCGGTTTAGGCGGTGCTTATGTCTTAAACATTGGTTCCATTTCCGGGATTCGTGCGGGTGAATACATTTCTGCCTCGGGTCTTTCGCCCGTATCCATTGTGGGTGGCGCTTCGGGCAGTACGGTTCTGAACCTTGCTTCGGTGGCCAGTTTACAAGTGGGCGAATCTGTTTCGGCGATTGCCTTAACCACCACGATGACGGGCGGTTCGTCGGGACAAAAAGTTATTAACCTCAGCAGTGCGGCCAATTTAAGTGTGGGTGACGCGGTTTCGGGTAATGCTATTCCCGCCTCTTCGACCATCACGGCTGTTAATAATGGGACGACCTTGACGGTCAGCAGTGGCACGGCTGGTACGCCCACGTTGAATCTCACCACGACGGGCTTGGGCCTCGTCGTTGGTCAAGCAATCAGTGGTCCTGGGATTCCTGCTGGTACCGTTATCACGGCCATCACCGCGAACAGCGTCACGTTGAGCAATAATTTGACCACGGCCGCTTCGACGACCGCCAATAATTATGCCACGTCGCCTGCCGTAACCATTAATAACAACTTAACCGCTACGGCGCTTGGTACGCTCACGGTAGCCACGGGCGTCGCGACGAATTCAATTATTACTAATATTGTTAATGGGGCGAACTACAGCGCAGTTTCCGGTAATGCAGGTCAGAAGGTTATCGCGACGACGAATACTTCGGGCTTAGTCATTGGTCAGGCAATCACTGGTCCTGGGATCCCCGCGGGAAGTTACATCACGGCGATTAATCCCAATACCAGTTTCACGGTTAGCCAGAACTTGACCGCAGCGGTTTCGACGACTGCAGGTGCTTATTCTACCAGCTCTGCCGTTACCCTCAATAATAGCCTGACTTCTTTGGCTGCCGGCACGTTGGCGATTTCTACGGGCATTTCGGGGACTTCGATTATTGCTTCGGTGAACCCTGCTACTGTAACGGCAAATTACGGTCCCGCAGGTCAAAACGTCCTTAATTTAAATTCTGCCACAGGTTTAGTGGTGGGCCAAGGTTTAGTCGGTACGGGTGTTGCCACGGGGGCTGTCATCACGGCGGTTACGCCTGGCACCTCGATTACTGCTACGGGTGGTGCCGCTGGCCAGAATGTGATCACGACGGGCAGCACGGTGGGCCTGACGACTGGCCAGCAAGTTTTTGGTCCTGGTATCCCCGCCGGCACGGTGATTACGGCCATTGCGACCAATGTTAATTTCACGCTCAGCAATAACTTAACCACGGCGGCTTCGACGGTGGCTGGTATCTATGTAAGTTCGGATGCCGTGACGTTGAGCCAACCGCTGGTGGCGGCAGCCTCTGGAACTTTATCCGTGGCCTATACGCCTGTGGGTGGTGCGGCGAATCAGAACATTTTAAGCCTCACCTCGATTGCGGGTATTCAGGTTGGGCAGATTTTATCGGGTGCGGGTATTGCCACAGGTAGTTTGGTAACGGCAGTCACTGCTGGAGCCACTTACACCGCGACCGGCGGTGCGGTTGGACAAAAGGTCATTACCACGGCTAACACGGCGGGCTTAGTTGTCGGACAAGTGATCACGGGTCCTGGTATTCCTGCCGGCAGTGTTATCACGGCCATGGTAGCTAATACGAGTTTCACGGTTAGCCAGAACCTCACCACCGCCGCTTCGACTGCGGCGAATGTTTACATTAGTTCGCCTGCGGTGGCGTTGAGTTCGGTTTTATCGTCCCCAGTCTCGGGCAGTATTTACGTGGCTCCTTCCGTGACGTTGAACCAAGCGCTTAACGGCTTGGCCAACGGCAGCTTATCGATTGTGCCGGTGAGTGGCATGTCGATGACGAACACACTCGGTTTCTTGCGCGGGGTTTTGAATGAGCCTGCGACGGGCACTTCGCCTACGCCCGATGCCCAAATCTTGTCTTATCGTGGCGTTATCACCGGAACGGGTGGTATTAACATTACGGGCCAAGAAAATGTTACCTTGTCGGGGGTGAGCACCTACACGGGGATGACCCACATTGCGTCGGGCACCTTACAGATTGAGTGGAATTCGATTTCTAACACTTCCGGGATCCAAGTCGATGTCGCAGGGACTTTAGTGGTCGACGTTCCTACCGGCGTCACGGGCACGTTTGTGCCTCCGATTACGGGCACCGGTACGTTTGATAAAGTCGGTGCGGGTACTTTGGTGATTAATTCCGCGAATGGCTGGGTCGCTGGCCCAGTTAATATTCTTGGCGGTACCTTACAGTTTAATTCGGGCGGCCTCCAAAACATCACCGGCGGCGTGGTGAACGTTTCGGCCGGAGCCTTCTTTAATATTAATGATACTACCAACGTCAGTTGGGCAGGTAGCATTCTGGGTGCGGGTACCATTACCAAGTCTGGGGTGGGGGCCTTGAGCATCACGGGGGCCTTGTCCTTCAGTGGCACGTTAGACGTTCAACAAGGCTCGGTCTTAGCACCTAGCTTACCTAATGCTGGGGGTGGCGTTTACGGCACCGTCCTCGTCGAAGCGAATACGACTTTCACCGATACGGTGGCAGTCGGTACAACGGAGACCTTCGGTGGTGCCATCACGGGTGCGGGTAATTTTGTTAAAGCAGGCACCGGTGCCTTGAATTTAACGGCCGCTCAAAATATGTCGGGTAACTTTACGGTGTCGGCCGGTTCGGTGACGCTGGGAGTTAATAATGTATTGGCCAATGTTGCTGCCGTCACTTTGGCGCCTAACACGATTTTATCCGTTGGGGCGACCACGCAAGGTTTGAGCAATGTGTCGGGTGATGTGACGTCGCAAATTCAAGCCTCCGCGGGTTCGAATTTAACCTTCACGACTAGTGCTGGCTCGACGTTGACCTATTCGGGTCAAATCACTGGAGCGCCTTCTATTACGACTTCGGGTTCGGGTACGCTTAACCTCTTGCGTGATGTAGGTACGGGTCCTTACACCGCGAACGTCATCGGGACGATCAATGTTACCTCGGGCACCTTAATTGGTGACATCGACGGCTTTGGTGGCGCCGCTTTGTCGGTCTCCTCTGGGGCTAAGATTGGGTTTAATAACTCCACGGCGACGCCGATTTCATACACCGGTGCTATCAGTGGTAACGGGACGATTGTGAAGACTGGTACGGGCGTAATCGATTTGTCGAATGGCACCAATCAGGCTTCCGCGTATGAAGTCGATGCAGGTACTTTAATCGACACCGACAATCGCGTTGGTGCAGGCTTAGCTTTAGTCAGCGCCACGGTGGCGTCGGGCGCGACCTTGCAACTGAACCTCGGGACGAATGCCCTCGCACGTACGCTCGGTACGCAAATCACCGGCCTCTCTCAAAACTCGGCGGGTACTTTGGATATTGAGTCGGTGGGCGGTGGTGCCACGCGCATCGTCACGCTGTCCGCGATTCCCTCATTAGCTTCGATCACGATTGGCGATAACGTCGCCTTGAGCACGAGTATGAGTGCGATTGTCGGGGTGACGGGTACCGCGAATTCGAGCCTTAATTTTGGCTCGGGTGGTAACATCACCGTGAATCAAGCAATCGATACCACGTTCCTCGGTAATGTGGTTTCTACGGGAGCGTTTAACCTGACCTTCGTAGGTGCCGGTCGCGCTTCATACCTGAACTCTGCCTTCTCCACCCAAGTCGCTGCACATGGTAGCACCTTAACGGTGGGTACGGGGGTTGCCGCTGGTAACCTTGAAGTTCTCCAATCCTATGCTGGATCGACGATTAATATCGTTAACGGCACCTTGGCAGTGCGGGTGAATAATGGCACGTTGCTTTCGCCCACGGTCTTCACGGCTCCTATTACCGGTTCTGCTGGTGCTGGGATTTTTGTGATGACGGGTTCCGGCGTCCTCAATGCCTCGGGCGTTAATAGTAGCGTGGCCTCGGCTGTCTTCTCGAGTTACCAAATTAATGGCGGTACGTTCATCGTCACGCCTAACAATGGCCAAATCTTAGGCGGTCGTACGATTGCCCTAAACGGCGGCGCACTCTCCATTCAACAAGACACTAACACGTCGAATTTAGCGGGTGCTAATCTTTCGGGTGCAAGCTCGACCAATCCCACGACGGTTAATGGCGTGAGCGGTGCGGGCGCCTTGGTGGTAAATAGCGGTATCGGCAGCCCCCTCATTCTTCAGAATAACGCGAACGTCCAATTAGGTACGGAATTGGCGCCTAATATCCCAGTTGGCGGATCTATCACCATTGATGCGACTTCCTACCTGCACGGTACGGGCGTGGTGGCTGGTAATTTAACCAATGCAGGTACCTTGGCTCCTGGTTACTCGCCTGGCGTGATGCAGGTGAATGGTAACTTTGTGAACTCGGGTTCGATGCAAATGGAAATCTCGGCTACCGCTCTTAACGGCAACTATAACGACAAGGTCGCGTTCACCAGTACGGCTAACTTGAATAACGGTGGTACGGGATCGATGACGCTGTTGCAGTATGGCGCCGCGACCCCAGCTTATGGTCAGCGTTTTGTCTTGTTCCAAAACGATGCGAATACGCCTGCGACCACGGTGGCGGGTAACTTTGTATCGGTTTTACCAGCCACTTCGATCTTCACCTCGGGTGCTAATCCCTTGCGCTACTTGTTGGCGATTCCTGTGGATGGTCCTAACGGCACCATCACGTCGACCGTTGCGGGCATGCCCGTCGTCGCGAGCCAGATTGCCGCTTACATTGTTCGTGCTCCTAATCAATACGCTCCCTTCCGCGGGCCGCGTGATTTGATTGCTAAAGTAGAAGCCATCACGGCGGTTAACCTCAACTTCGTTAACAACGGTGTTGATGGTGTTGCGGGTACTCCGGACGATGTTTATCAAGCGGCTCCTGCCTCGACCTTCACCTCTCTCGGTGCGACGTTGGCCTTGAAGAATGATGCGAATCTCCAGGCAGCTCTGGATAACCTGACGCCCTATGCAGGCGCCCAAGCGGCGATTGCCTCGCTCGGTATCTTCCGTTCCGACATCGGTTACCTCGAACAGCGCTTAGAAACGCGTCGCTTCGATCGTCTCGGGACGAGCATTGCTCCCTCGGAATGGTTTGTTGATGCGACTGGTGCTTCGTTGTCGGCGACCACGCCTGCCTTATTACAAAGTTCTGTAAACACCTACGGTCTCTTGGGCGGTTACGCCACGGACGTGGGTGAATCGGCGACCCAAGGTTTCACCCTGGAAACGCAACACATGTCGGGCACGAGTTCTTCCACCAGTGCTCGCACGTCTGGTAATGTTTACTCGGCCAACTACTTCTTTGGTACGACCTTGTTTAACGATAAGGTCGCCTTCGATGTAGGTGCTGGATTAAGTTCGTTCTCTGGTAGTGCGACGCGCGCTTCGGTGGTGACACCGGGTACGTCCTTGGTGTCTTCGCCTTCGGCCTTCACGGTCGGGGCTTGGGCACGCTTGGGTACGGTGTACGGTTCGAAGAGCTCGGGTAACTACGTGACGCCCTTCATCGGTGCGGAGTATTCCACGACGCATCTTTCGGGACTCAATGAATCCGGTGCCTCGGATGCTTTGTCGATTGCGAGTTCGTCGATTTCCCAAACGGCTTTCCGGGCGGGCTTTGGTTTACACCACTTGTGGGGTGAAGATGATGGCGGCTGGCGCTATCGCTTAGCTTCCGATTTTGGTTACCTCGCTCAAGGTTCGGGTAGCTCTGCCAACTTTACCTCCACGGGTACGGCGAGCAGCTTCCCCACTGGGTATTCGACTTCGCTGAATGTTCTCCCGGGATCTGGGTTCTACGTGGCTCCTTCGTTTAACTTTGGACCTAACGAGAACTCGACCTACTCCATTGGCCTTACCTATCAACAGGGTAACGGTAATGCGACTTCGTTGAACTTTAGCTACCGTCAGCGCTTCTAAACCAGCGTCAAAGGCTCAAAAACGAGGCGATAACCCCCAGGTTATCGCCTTTTTTACGGTTTAGTCCTAAAAACTTGACCCAATCGGTCTTCTGTCGCTACTTTCCGCCCTTCACCGACCGCCCCCTTCGTCTAGCCCGGTCCAGGACACCTCGTTTTCACTGAGGTAACTGGGGTTCGAATCCCCAAGGGGGCGCCAGGTGAAAGTTAAGAATCGAGACTCACCGCTCGGCCTTCTCGACGCGACTTTTCCGCGGCGAAAGCCATCAGGTGGCTTTGCAGCGAAATGTCTAAGGATGTGTGCATGGCCTTGGGATCCGCGCAGGTTAGGTCGCGGTGTAAGGTTTGCATGAGGCCATAATCGCCGCCGCCGTGTCCAGCGTAGCCAGCGGTGGGGGCTTTAACGGTGATCTTGCGTGGCACCGCCTCATGGCCGTGTGGCGTCACCACTAAATCGCAATCAAGGTGCTTTTTAACAAAGGCTCCACCGCGCAAAATTCCGTGGGTGCCAAAAATTTCTAACTGCCGCCCATCATCAAAAGCGGTCATGGTAAAGGTAGCCGTTACGTCGCCCGTAAACTTCAAAGCCACGACTTGGTGGTCGACGACATCGTTGTCGCAGCGATACGCACAACGCCCCCAGGGACTGGTTTTTAACCAAGTAAAAATTTCGGTATCGTCGGCTATTTTCGCCCGATCATATACCATCGCTAACCAGCGGCGTCCTTCCGGAAGAGCGTAACGATGGGCATCGTACAAACAGTCTTTCGCGGCGGGACAACCATCAGTGCAGCGTGCAGGAGCCCCTGCAGGGGCTTTGGCTGCGGTGAATTGCGTGAGCGCACCGTAAGAAGACACCGATAAACAGGGACGATTAATTAACCACGCCAGTAAGTCTAAGTCGTGGCAACTCTTGGCTAAGAGCATCGGGGAGGACTTGGTTTCGACGCTCCAGTGTCCGCGCACGAAAGAATGGGCTTGGTGCCAAGGCTGCACCCCTTCGATGAAATTAGCCGAAACGATGTCACCGATTTCACCTTGGCGGATGATTTCAGCTACTTGATTATAGAAGGGAGTGTAGCGCAGAACGTGACACACTACCACGCGACGTCCCAATTTTTGAGCGGCAGCTTGGACGGCCAAGGTGTCGTCTAGGCGATGGGCAATTGGTTTTTCTAAAAGTAAATCGCAGCCGAGTTCTATCGCGCGAATGGCATGCGGCCGGTGCTGGGCGTCTTGGGTGGCGATGACCACCACGTCAGCTAACTTGCCCGCAGCGAACATGGCTTCGGCGGAGTCGAACGCCTGGAAATTCGCACAGGATTTTTCACCTAGCTTTCGTACCACGTCCAAACGATCGGCCACGGGATCTGCTGCGGCCACGAGTTGATAGTGCTCTGGCATTTCGGCGGCGATGCTCGCGTAGGTGCGTGCCCGGGAGCCACAACCACAGAATGCCAAGGTCAATCGACGCATGGGTTTAGGTAACGCATTTCCCCTTGGGCTGGCAAGGGAGGGCAGGGGCCCTGACCGTACGTTAGATTTAGGGAATAATACCGCTTGTCATGGTTCAAAAAATATTGAAACTTAGAACCTAGGCTTACCCCCTCCATGAAACTCCCCTCGGAAAAGGCTGCTTCGCGGCGCAAAAAAAGGGCCACTTTTGATCCGCTGTCACCATATGAATTGGAGTTGGCAGACTTTTTTGTGAGAATGGCTGGTATTATCGGTGTATCCCCTTCGGTGGCAGAGATTTATGCATTACTCTATGCTTCGCCTAAGGCGCTGAGTTTTGATGAAATCCAGGGGCGCTTGGGAATTAGTAAAGGCTCTGTCAGTCAAGGACTTAAGTTCTTGCGTGGGCATGAAATGATCTTGTCGACTAAGGACAAAGGGAGCCGCCGGGAGAAGTGGCAACCCACGCCCTCGCTCGCGGCCTCGATCGTGACCTTACTACGCAACCAGGTTGTACCTGCTCTCGAGTTCTCCGCCCCGTCTCTGGAACGGGTCTTGAACCAAGCCGAGACCGTACACGCCTCTCCTGAGGTGCTCGAACGCCTCCGGAAACTGAAGCACTGGAATAGCCGAGCACTGGAACTCTTCCCGCTGCTCTTTCCAAGCGCTCCGAAGGCTTAGTTTTTTGGTCAGGGCAACCTGACGGACAGTCTATTGCTCGCACGTGCCGGCGCCATCCGCCTCCACGTGCGGTAGCCTGCCCGAGTCTTGCCAAAAAGTAAGATTATATCGCACTCAACCTTCACCGAAATACGTTTTCCTCATGCGCATCGCCATCACGAGCGGCTACTTCGACCCGATTCACCGCGGTCACTTAGAATTACTCGAGCTTTCTCGAGCGCAGGGCCACGCCCTTTGGGTAATCGTTAATAATGACCAACAGGCTGCCCTTAAAAAAGGGAAAGCCTTTATCGACCAGCAAACGCGCCTCGCCGTGGTGCAAGCTTTGCGGGTGGTCGACCGGGCGGTCTTGGCGACCGATCAAGATGGTTCCGTGTGCGAAACCTTAGGCCAACTCATTCGCGAAGCCAAAGCTCATGGCCACGATGCGGTCTTTTGCAAAGGCGGCGACCGTAACTCGGGGAATATTCCTGAAATGGTCGTGCTGAAAAAAGAAGGAGCGATGCTAGTCGAAGGCCTTGGAGCCAAGATTGACAGCAGTTCGCGTATTATCGCCCAAGCTAAAACTTCTCCTACCAACTAATTTTACATGAAAAAGCGTGCCCTCATCACTGGTATCACCGGACAAGATGGCTCTTACCTCGCCGAGTTTCTACTCGGGAAGGGTTATGAAGTCCATGGTGTCATCCGTCGTTCTTCGAGTTTTAACACCGAACGCATCGAGCATCTCTACATGGATGACCTCGTGCGTGATATTCGGATTAAGAAAATCAACCTGCACTACGGTGACTTAAGCGATAGCACGAACCTGATTCGGATTATCAGCGAAGTGCAGCCCGATGAGATTTATAACCTTGGGGCCATGTCGCACGTGAAGGTGTCCTTTGATGTGCCCGAGTACACTGCCGATACGGACGGGATTGGGACGCTGCGTTTATTAGAAGCGATTCGCTTGCTTAAAATGGAGAAGAAGGTGCGCATCTACCAAGCCTCGACGTCGGAGTTATTCGGCAAGGTAGTAGAAGTGCCCCAATCCGAGACGACACCCTTTTACCCACGTAGTCCCTATGGTGTCGCTAAAATCTACGCTTACTGGATTACGCGCAATTATCGCGAAGCCTACGGTATCTTTGCGAGTAACGGGATTTTATTTAATCACGAATCCGAACGCCGGGGCGAAACTTTTGTCACCCGTAAAATCAGCCTGGCCGTGGCCAACATCGTCCACGGTCGCCAAGATTGCCTTTTCTTGGGTAACCTCTCGGCCCAGCGCGACTGGGGTTATGCCCCAGATTTTGTGCAATGCATGTGGCTGATCCTGCAGCACCATCAGCCTGATGATTTCGTCATCGCGACGGGGAAGATGTATAGCGTCCGTGAATTTTGCACCCATGCCTTCCGCCGGGCGGGGATTGAATTAACCTGGAAGGGCGAAGGGGTAGAGGAAAAGGGTATCGATACGAAGACGGGCCGTACGCTCGTTGCGGTCGATCCTCGTTATTTCCGTCCAACGGAAGTTGAGCAGTTGCTCGGCAACCCCGCCAAAGCCGTGCGTGAGTTGGGTTGGAATCCACAACAAACTTCGTTTGTGCAGTTGGTGGAAAAGATGGTCGACAGTGATTTGCGTAAAGTCGCCCAATCCCAGCGTTAAGTATGGACCGTCACGCTAAGATTTACGTCGCGGGTCATCGGGGCATGGTGGGTTCGGCTTTGCTGCGCGCTCTTCAGGCCGCGGGCTACCAAAATTTAATCACCCGCACCTCGCAGGAATTAAATTTATGCGACAGTGCTGCGGTCCAGGCGTTTTATCAAGCGACGCAGCCAGATTACGTTTTCATGGCTGCCGCCCGCGTGGGGGGGATTCGCCATAATGCGACCGCGCCCTACAATTTCCTGTACGAGAATTTGATGATGGCCGCCAATGTGATTGAGGGGGCTCGGCTCCAAGGCGTGAAGAAACTTTTGTTCCTAGGCTCAAGTTGCATTTACCCCAAATTTACTCCGCAACCGATTGCTGAGTCCGCTTTGTTAACTGGTCCGTTGGAAGCCACGAATGAAGCTTATGCGGTGGCCAAGATTGCCGGGATTAAGCTCTGCACTTTTGCCCGTCAACAATACGGCTGCGATTTTATCAGTGCGATGCCCTGTAACCTTTACGGGTTGGGCGATAACTTTTCGCTTTTAAACTCCCACGTGCTGCCAGCCTTAATTCGCAAGATGCACGAAGCTAAATTGCGCGGGGATCCGGTGCTAGAACTTTGGGGCACCGGTAAGCCCTTGCGTGAGTTCTTGCACGCTGATGATGTGGCCCAAGCGTGTTTGATGCTAATGGATAAGTACTCGGCTCCAGAGCATATTAATATCGGCTCAGGTGAGGAAATCTCCATCGCAGACTTAGCTAAGCTGATTGCGCAAATCACGGGGTATCAAGGGGAGCTACGCTTTAATCCTGCGATGCCAGATGGCACGCCACGCAAACTGATGGATGTGAGCCGCATTCGCTCCCTGGGTTGGCAGCCAAGCCTCTCGCTCGCCGAAGGTATCCGCGGGGTTTACGCTTGGTACCTCACTCACGAAACCAGCCTTCGCCAATAAGTGAACGTTCTATGATCACGCTTTGCATTCCCGCTCGTTTAGGTTCCACTCGTTTACCTCGTAAGGTTCTTCTGGACTTAGGAGGCAAGCCCGTGATGCAGCATGTCTGGGAGCGAGCCCGGCAAGTAAAACAGGCTAATCGCGTCGTCATTCTTACCGATGCCGAAGAGGTCGCCCAAGTCGCCCGTGGTTTTGGGGCAGAGGTTTTGATGACTTCTCCTGATTGCCCCTCGGGTACGGCCCGCATGGCGAGCGTGTTGCCGCAGCTTCCGGGAGAATTCTTTCTAAACATCCAAGGCGACGAACCGTTTATTGCCCCAAGTTTATTGGATGATTTAATTTCGCGATGGAAAGAAACGAAGTGCGCCTTGGTCACCGCCGTCTCGAAGATTACTTCAACGGAACGTCTCTTAGCCACGAGTGTAGTAAAAGTTGTGCGAGCGGAAAACGGCACGACACTTTACTTTTCGCGTAGTCCGATTCCACACCTTCGTGGCGTGGATTATTGCGAGTGGGTCCAGAAGCACACCTATTGGTCTCACCTCGGGGTATATGGCTATGACCGTGCGACGTTAGCGGGTTATGCTAAGTTACAACCTACGGTTTTAGAAACCATCGAATCTCTGGAGCAGTTGCGCTTTCTCGCCCACGGCCAAACTTTCCAAACGGTAGTTACGGATTATCATCCAGTGGCTATTGACACGCCGGCTGATTTAGAGGCGGCCCGAAAACTCCTTTAATTTCTTTTTATGAATACCCCTCTCGATTCCGCGCGACGCTTATTACAAGCCGAAGCGGCGGCGCTCACGGAACTTTCTCAACGACTAGATGAGAAGTTTTCGGCCGCGGTCGACTTGCTTGCACAACATCACGGCAAAGTCGTTTTGTGCGGGGTGGGGAAGTCGGGTCTCATCGCCCAGAAAATCGCCGCGACGCTTTGCAGTACGGGTACGCCAGCAATTTTCTTACACGCAGGTGACGCCGTGCATGGCGACTTGGGTATTCTCCAGGCGAAAGACCCCGTGATTATGGTCAGCCGTTCGGGGTCCACGGCGGAGTTAGTACGCTTGATTCCCGTCTTACGTTCGTTTCAGGCTCCGTTAATCGCCATTGTCGGTAATACCCAGTCCACCCTCGCGATGCAGTCCGATGTGGTTTTGGATATCGGCACACGACCCGAAGCCGATCCGTTGGCGTTGGTGCCTACGACCAGCACGTTGCTCACCCTCGCTCTCGGCGATGCCTTGGCGGCGGCCTTGATGACGAAGCGTGGTTTTCAAGCCACCGACTTTGCGCGTTATCACCCTGCCGGACAATTAGGGCGTAATCTTTTGCTCACGGTAGGTGAAGTCATGCAGCCCCTCGCTCGTTGTGCCTGCGTGGCTCCCCAAGATCTCTTACGTTCGGCCGTGATTGCGATGACGCAACACCCCCACGGGGCTGCGTGTGTGCTTTCTCCTCAAGGTGATTTGGTCGGTTTAATTACGGATGGCGATTTACGCCGGGCCTTGAGTCGAGGGGTTGATATCAACACTGCCAAAGCTGAAGATATTATGACCAAGCAGCCTTCTCGCGCCTGCAAGACGATGAATCTAGGTGAAGCCGCCCGCGTGATGGAAGATCGCCCCTCGCAAATTTCTGTACTGCCGGTCGTCGAAGAAAACTCGGCCAAGTGCTTAGGTCTATTACGCATTCACGATATCTATCAGGCAGGCTTGGTCTAATTTAGACCCTCCGTGAGTAGTCTCTCTAAAAACTCTCCGAGTGGAAACTCGGACTCCACCTCGCGTGAATACGCGGTGGTGGCCTTGGCGTCCTTGCTTTTAATCGCGGTGCCGTGGTCGTGGGGTGGGGTCGTCTTTTGGACGGTAGCTGCCGCGTTCGGGGTTTCGCTCGTGGCGTTCCTCGCTGCCACCGCCAGTTATCGGGTGCAACAAGGAGCGTTGATGGTTTGGGCAGGGTGCTTGGTGGCGGCCTTGATTGCCGTCCCCCGCGAACAAATGTTTACCCGCGCGGGCTTAGATTACTTTGCGTTTCCGTTGGCGGCCTTCGTTGCCCAGTGGGTTCCGTTTATTTTATTAAAGAATGATTTGTTGGCCCGCCCCGCCCGCCAAGTTTGGGGCGATTTAGTCAAGCAGGTTCCCTTTTGGGCCGGCTTGGCGTTGTTTACTTATTTCACTCTCCAAGCCCTCAACCCTTGGGGTACCGTGGTCGAGCGGGATTTATTTTGGAAAATTTTCTTAGAGAAGCCCGTCACCTGGTTGCCCTCCGGTTTAGCGGCCCCGCTTTTATCAGATGAAGATCCCGGCGGGATGAATGCTTGGCGGGTTATGCTCATACTCGGTGGACCGTGGTTACTACTCTGTGCTTTACGCGTTACCGTGACGCGACGCCGGACTTACGTTTTCTTAGGTTGGGTCGCACTGGCTTCGGCGAGTTGTATCGCGGTCTTTTGCCTGCTGAATCAACCCGCGAGCGGTGAGGTGTTGGGTTTCAAAATCCCAGTGGATATTCGGGTCTTCGGGGTGTTCATGAATCGTAACCACGGTGGCGTTTACCTTTATTTAAATGCCGCTATCGCCTTGAGCTTAACGTTTTGGCATTTGCGCCGCGCTGGTGGGAGTTCGGTCAAGGGTGGACCGTATTTGTTGGCGGGCTTTATTTTCTTACTGCTTTCGGTTTTTGCACTTTTCTCCAATAGTGTTGGGGCTCTTTTAGTCGTAGGTTTACTTTTATTCCTGACGATTCCAGTCGCGGTGATTCGTGGTATGCTGTTTGCGAACGAGAGTACGCGTCGCCATGTGTTCATGACCTTAGCGGCTTTATTAGTGGCGGCAGTGCTGATTGGTTTCATGGCCGATTTCCAAGGCGTAGAGAAAAAAGTCGCCACCAAGGTGACGAATTTCAAAGCCTTAGGTCTCGATGATCGTGCTCCCTTGCGTGCGGCTACTTGGGAAATGGCCACCGCGGGTGGCACCTCCGGTAAAGTTTGGACCGGCTGGGGTGCGGGTTCTTATCGCTGGGTCTCACCGGTCTTTCAAGCACGTCAGCCTGCACTCCAAGATGCCCATGGCCATCTCCAGGTTCGCGCGGTCTACGCCCATTGTGATTGGTTGCAGATGCTCGCAGAATGGGGTGTGATTGGCATCTTGCCGGTCTTAGTCGGGCTCGGATGGTTAGCGACCTTGTTGGTGCGGGCGTTCCGTCCGGGTACCCCCGAAACGATTCCACTAGCCTGCGTGCTGGTATTCTTCGGGCTGCATGCGGCGTTTGATCTGCTCTGCTGGTTCACGCCATTACTCTTTACGCTCGCGGTGATCATCGCGGCTTTAGGCTGCTTCATTGAGAAATCTTCAGCGGCTCAACGTAGTCGTACGGTTTGATACTTTTATGAGTGAATCCGCCATTCCTCTAAAACCCACGAAGCCGCGTCTGCTGTCGGTAGATGCTTATCGCGGTTTGGTGATGTTCCTGATGCTGGCCGAGGTCTTGTCGTTTGGGAAAATCTCCAAGGCTCTTCCGGACAGCGATTTTTGGGCCTTCCTCGCCCGTCAACAATCTCACGTGCCTTGGGCGGGGTGTTCGTTGCACGATTTAATTCAACCGTCCTTTTCTTTTCTCGTCGGGGTGGCGTTGGTTTTCTCGCTATCCGCCCGTCAAGCGGCGGGCGTACTTCCTAGTGCCCTGCGGTGGCAAGCTTTACGGCGGGCTTTCATTTTGGTCTTACTCGGGATTTTTGTTCGTTCGATTAACCAACCGATGACCAATTTTTGGTTCACGGATACGTTAGCTCAAATTGGCTTAGGCTACTTCTTTCTACACTTAGTGGCAGAACGTTCGGGGCGAGTCCAGTGGACGATTTTCGGCGGCTTACTCGTAGTTTATTGGTTGTTTTTTGCGCTCTGGCCTTTGCCCGCCGCTGATTTTAATTATGCAGCCGTGGGGGTGTCGCCTAATTGGGAGTCAAACTTCACCGGCTTTGCTGCTCATTGGAATAAGAACACCAATCCTGCACATGCGTTTGATGTTTGGTTCTTAAACTTATTCCCCCGGGCAGAAGTTTTTGTTCGTGAGCCGGGTGGCTACACTACGCTAAGTTTCATCCCTACGCTCGCGACCATGATTTTAGGCCTTCGCGCTGGGTTCTGGCTCCGTGATGCTCCGTCGCCCCGGGCGGTTCTTAAGCCACTCCTTTGGTTTGGCTTAGCCGGTTTAGTGCTTAGCTTGGGGCTGCACTTGGCGGGCATTTGTCCGATCGTGAAAAGGATTTGGACGCCTGCATGGGTGCTCTGGAGTGGTGGGTGTTGCTTCTGGCTCCTGGCGGCTTTTCAGGGTTTGACGGAAGTGCTGGGCTGGCGGCGCTGGGCATTCCCCTTGGTGGTCATTGGGGCAAATTCGATTGCGGCCTATTTCTTGGCCCATGCGACCAATCCTTTCTTCTATAGTACGCTTAAAACGCACCTGCGGCCTCAAGTGTTTACCTTCTTCGGGCCTGCTTATCAGCCTCTGCTGATGGGCATAGGGGTTTTATCTCTTACTTGGCTAGTGCTTTATTGGATGTATCAGCGGAAACTCTTTTTGAAGGTATAATTTTTTGTGCGACAGCTGGTTCAATATTTAGATTCAGGCGACACGGTTTTGCTACCGGTGCCCGCTCCTTGTCCTCAACCTGGCCGGTTGTTGGTTAAGGCTACGCATTCCCTTATTTCTTTAGGGACCGAACGGATGTTGGTTGAGTTCGGTCGCGCTTCTTGGTGGCGCAAAATGCAGTTACAACCCGAGCGGACTCGTTTGCTTTGGCAAAAAGTTCAGGCCGAGGGCTGGTGGCATACCTGGCAAGCGGTGCGAAATAAATTAGCTGAGCCTTTACCGTTAGGGTATTGCCACGTTGGCCAAGTCATCGAAGCCGGTGGAGTGGCGGGTTATCAAGCCGGCGATCGCGTGGTTTCTAACTCCCCGCATGCCGAAATAGTTTTGGCACATCCTGCTACTACGGCGCTCATTCCTGCGGGGGTGAGCGATGAGTTGGCTACTTTTACGCCCCTTGCCGCTATCGCTTTACAAGGAATTCGTTTAATGGGGGTTCAGGCTGGTGATCACGTGGTAGTGATGGGATTGGGTTTAATTGGCCAACTCGCGGTCCAAGTCTTGCGTGCGCTAGGTTGTGAAGTTTTGGGCATGGATCCTGAGCCTACTAAGGTGGCTTTAGCCGAAAAGTTTGGGGCCAAGGCAATGGTGAATCATTCCTCGAACGGGATGGAAGGCCAGGTGTTGTCTTGGACGAAGGGTGTCGGTGTTGCCGGAGTTTTAATCACGGCGAGCACTGCTTCGGATGAACCTGTGAATTTAGCCGCACGTTGTTGTCGCCGCCAAGGCCGTGTGGTGTTGGTCGGGGTGACGGGCTTGAAATTAAATCGAGCCGATTACTATGCCCGCGAAGTGAGCCTACAGGTTTCGAACTCTTATGGTAGTCGCGAGTTGGGGGCCGCTTTCTCTGCCCAAGAGAATTTCCAAAAGGTGCTGACTTGGATGTCCGAAGGTAAAATTACCCCGCAGGAGTTAACCAGTGAACGGTTTGATTTTTCGCAGGCTCCCTTGGCGTATCAGCGTATGGCTTCGCCATCAACTTACGGACTATTGCTGGGTTATGATACCGCTAAGCTAGACCGCTCGCCGAAGTTGGCGATGGCGGCGCATCACGCCTCCTCCGCTACAGGGGTCTCGCTCTTGGGAGCCGGACATTTTGCCTCCCGTACTTTATTGCCCGCCTTGGTGGCCCAAGCTGAACCTTTCGAGTTGCGTCACGTGGTATCGGCTCAGGGTTTACACGCTAAGTTATTAGCCGATCGCTACGCGGCGTTCATGGCCTCGACGGATTACGAATCTGCCCTCCAAGATGATAGAACCGCTGCGGTGTTTTTAACCACCCGTCATGCACAACACGCTTCCTTAGCCTTAGCCGCTTTGCAGGCTGGGAAATCAGTTTGGGTTGAGAAGCCGTTGGCGTTGACGGAAGCTGATTTAGCGGAAGTGCTCAAGGTTGCGGCCCACGCTCCTGGGAAATTGCTGGTTGGTTTTAACCGGCGCTTCGCTCCCTTGGCTCGCACCGCCCAACAGCAACTCGCTGCTCAACCGGGACCTAAACATTATATTTATGATATTAATGCGGGCACGTTGCCCGTCGATCACTGGGCCTTAGACGTGCAGCAAGGGGGCGGGCGGATTGTAGGCGAAGGGTGTCACTTCATCGATTTGCTCCGTTTTTGGGTTGGTCATCCCTGTATTCATGCCGAGGTCTTGGAGCGTGGCCAAGATGGCCAAGACGCGGGCCGCTTTTTGCTACGTTATGCGGATGGCTCTACCGCCCAAATTAATTACCTAACTCATCTGCCCGCCTCGGTACCGAAAGAAAAAATTCAAATCGAGGCGGCGGGCTGGTCGTTGACGCTGGAGAACTGGCAGCGCCTGAGGACGTCTGACGGTTTTACTGCCCGTTCGGGTTGGTTTAAAGGTCCAGAGAAAGGTCACCGCGAAGCCCTAGCGCATTTTTTACGGTTGGTTCGCGGCGAAGACCCGCTCGCAATGTCCTTAGAAGAAATGGCCGAAACGTCTCGTTGGGCCATTCAACTCCAAGCTACTCGTTGATTTATGTCTGATACCATCTGTGTTTTAGGCTTAGGTTATATTGGCCTTCCCACTGCTTCCATCTTTGCGACTAAGGGTCGTCAAGTTTGGGGCGTGGACGTCAACCCGACCGTTGTAGAAACGATTAATCATGGGCGGATTCATATTCATGAGCCCGACCTAGATGTGTTGGTGCGAGCGGCGGTGCAATCGGGCAACTTGAAAGCAACTCGTCAACCTGTCCCCGCGGGGACTTACATTATTGCGGTGCCGACTCCCTTTAAGGTGACCCCGCAAGGTGAGCGCTTGGCAGATTTATCCTTCGTCGAAGCCGCCGCACGTTCTTTGGCGGCCGTAGTCACTCCCGGAAATTTAATTATTTTAGAATCCACTTCGCCCGTAGGCACGACGGAGAAGGTTCAGGGCTGGGTCGCCGACGAACTCCAAAAGCAAGGTCGCCCGCCGCTTGCATTGCTTTATGCTCATTGTCCCGAACGCATCCTCCCCGGGCAGATGTTGAAAGAGTTAGTGGCTAATGATCGGATTGTGGGTGGACTGACGCCGGCAGCTTCCGAAGCTGCCAAGAAACTTTACGCAACGTTTTGCTCCGCCGCTATTTTCGTAACGGATGCCCGGACGGCAGAATTAGCTAAATTAACGGAGAATGCTTTTCGCGATGTAAACATCGCCTTCGCCAATGAGCTATCGATGATTTGTGATAAGCTGCAGGTAAACGTTTGGGATCTGATTCGCTTAGCCAATCGCCACCCGCGGGTGAAAATTTTACAGCCTGGACCTGGGGTGGGTGGGCATTGTATCGCTGTCGATCCTTGGTTTATCATCGAAGCAGCACCTGCAGAAGCTCGCCTCTTGCGCACAGCTCGTGAAGTAAATGACGCCAAACCCCAGCATATCCTAGCGCAAATTCGCCAGCGCTTCCCGGTCGGGACGACTCTGGCATGTTTAGGTTTAACATTTAAAGCGAACGTGGATGATTTGCGCGAATCTCCCGCTCTCGCCATTGCCCTGCAATTAGCGAGCGAAGGGTATCGGGTTTTAGCTGTCGAACCACACGTCCGCACCTTGCCGCCCGCTTCTCAGGGCCACTTGCAGCTAGTTTCGATGCCCGAGGCCCTCGCCCAAGCCGCGGGATTTTTATTGTTAGTAGATCACCGTGTGTTCGGGGAGCTGCGCTTGGCTGATTTCCAGGGCAAGCCACTGCTGGATACGCGTGGGTTGGTGAAATAATCTTTAATGCTCATTCCTTTGCTCAGGCACCTTGGTCCTCGTTGGCTAGCCCAACGAGCCCGCTTTGCTTTAGCAAAAAAGTCAGGCTGGCTGGCGTCCCAAAGTCCCTGTTTGCCGTGGAGTAGTTTTGGCCCGCAGGGTGACAGGGCGGCGTTTGTGAAGACGTGGCAAGAGCAGTCGCCCGTCTTACCTCATTATCATTTAAATCGCGTAACGATGCGGGCTTGGCTGGCACAGCATGCCTCCAAGCACGACTTCGCGGTGGTAGCCGAGGCTCAAGCTTTAGTTCGTGGTCAGTTAAAAATTTTCTCTGGTAAGGATGTAGCGGTAGGCAATCCGCCGCTTTGGTTTAAAAATGTTCTTACGGGAGAAGCTCATGAGGCTACCAGTCACTGGTCGAAAATTAATGATCGAGTTGGCGCCGATATTAAAGGTGTCTGGGAGCCGTCGCGCTTTAGTTGGGCTTTAACTTTGGCGCGGGCTTGGTTGCACACAGGCGAGGAAGTTTACGCCCAAACCTTTTGGGATTGGACAGAAGATTGGATGGCCAAAAATCCACCCAACGTTGGACCCAATTGGATGTGTGGCCAAGAGGCCTCGTTACGACTTATAGCTTTTACTTGGGCTCTACAAGTTTTCCGCGATCACCCTCAGGCACGTTTAACTTTAGCTGCGCAGTTGGCCGATGCGACTGCCCAACGGGTTGAGTCGCACCTAGATTATGCGTTATCGCAGTCTAATAACCATGGGATCTCCGAGGCCATTGGGCTTTTGACCGTTGGCACGTTCTGGCCGAACTTACCCCGTGCTTCACATTGGCGCCAACGAGGTTTGGAAACTTTGGCGCAACAGACGTCGGCTCTGATTGCTGAAGATGGGAGTTTTAGTCAGCATTCGTCGAACTACCACCGGCTCTTGGTGCAGTTATTGACCTGGGCTGAATTAACGCAGCAAGCTCGAGGCGAAACGTTGCCGCCTGAGATTAAAAAGTCGGCTCAAGCGGCGACCCTATTTTTAAATAATCTCGTGCTACAAGATGGTACCGTCCCTCGTTATGGCGGTGACGATGGTGCTAACTTGTTCCCCTTGGCGGACAGTCCCTATGCTGATTTTCGCCCCGCGCTCGCTCCCGCTCTTTACTTGTTTCACCAAACATGGCTTCCGGCGGGTGCGTGGTCGGAAGCTTGTTTCTTGCTTTTGGGTAAATCAGAAGAAGGCGTGCTTAAAGTGCCGGATGAATTTTCGGCAGGAGGGTGCACCCTTTATCGCTCAACCAATCAGGCTTTATTTTTCCGTCATCCCACCGAGTTCCGTCATCGCCCCGCTCACGCCGATCACTTACACGTAGCACTTCGCTATCAGGGGGCATGGTTAACGGAAGATCTCGGAACTTATTCTTACAATGCGAAGCTCTCGTCAGGTAAGGGTTGGTCCGCTGCCCGCTTTCATAATGTAGTTACCATTAATGAGCGTGATCCCATGCGCCGGGTGGGACGCTTCTTGTGGTTACCGTGGACGGTTTGTCATCCCTACGCGGTGCCCGTAGCGACTGGTAAGACTGCCGCTTATTACGATGGTCTCGAAGGTGGACGGGTGGCCAGGGCCGTGATTAATTTGTCAGAGGGTTTTGTGATTGTGGATCGCGTCACGCACTCGACTCCAGTGTCCGCCACTTTGCGGTGGCACGGACGTGATCAAGCCCGCCTTCACACTTTGCAGGTTTTTTGTTCTACCGCCGCCCAAGAGAGTTGGCTCTCTGCTGATAAAAATTCAGATCTTGGTTGGTACTCGGAGTTTTATGGCACGCGTGAAGCGTCGTGGGTGCATGCACTTAAAGCGGAAGGAAAAACCATTTTCTTTCTCACCGTTGTGACGCCAGAGGCGGTCTCCGTTGATTGGCAGCGGGGGACTTTTAAAATTGGTTCAGTGGTCTATAATCTAAACGCCAACCCAGATTCTTCGCCCGTTTAATTTCAATGAAAACTTTAGCCCTTGTGGTTGGGACGCGACCGGAAGTCATCAAAATGGCTCCCGTCTATTTCGCATTAAAACAGTCGCCGCATTTCCAGCCTCTCCTTGTCGTCACGGGCCAACATCGTGAAATGTTGGATCAAGCGTTGCAGGTGTTTGGGTTAAAACCCGATGTGGATCTGAACCTAATGCAGCCAGGCCAAACGTTAGAGTCTCTGACCAGTCGGGTGCTAGAGACCATGGGACGATGGTTGCGTGAAGTACGCCCTGATGCGGTCTTAGTACAAGGTGATACCACCACGGTTTTGGCGACCGCCCTCGCTGCTTTTTATCAAGGCATTTCTGTCGGTCATGTGGAAGCGGGGTTACGCTCTGGTAATCCACGTTCGCCATTTCCAGAGGAGATGAATCGTCGGTTAACTTCGCCTTTAGTACGCTGGCATTTTTGCCCCACCTCTTTGAGCCAGCAGAATTTACTGCAAGAGGGTATTGCACCTGTACAATGTCTGGTCACCGGTAACACCGTCATTGACGCTCTACTGTGGACGCAGGCCAAAAATCGTCAGAAGACTTATTCAGCCGAACAGCTAGCCGCCTCGCTTAAAATCCCTTTAACCTTTGCGACGACTTATTTCCAAAAGGATGCAGCACCTTGGATTTTAGTGACGGGCCATCGCCGTGAATCTTTTGGCGAGGGTTTTGCACGGATTTGCGAAGCGATTCAACGCATCGTCGCCCAGCATCCGCACGTGGGAGTGCTTTATCCGGTGCACCTCAACCCTCAGGTGCAGGAACCGGTTTACCGTTTATTAGGAAAGCTTCCGCAAGTGGCCCTAATCCCGCCGGTAAATTACGAGGACTTTATCTGGCTCATGGAGCGCAGTCATTTGGTTTTAACGGATTCAGGAGGGGTACAAGAGGAGGCGCCCTCGCTGGGTAAACCTGTTTTAGTGATGCGCGATAACACGGAACGGCCCGAAGGTGTCACGGCAGGGACCTCTGTGCTTGTCGGTACAGATCCACAACGCATCGTCGCCGAGGTTAATCTTTTGTTGCAAAGCCATGCGGAGTACCAACGGCGTGCGACGTTACGCAATCCTTATGGCGACGGTTTAGCAGCTGCTAAGATTCGGCAGTGCTTAGAGCAGTCTCTTTGAGTTCATAGGTTTTTCCGTGAAGATTCTGTATTTCCATCAACACTTTGCGACCCCTCAGGGGTCAGCGGGAACGCGTTCTTATGAGTTCGCCCAAGCCTTGAGTGCGCGTGGTCATACGGTCACCGTGGTCTGTGGTGCCCATCGCCACAGCGGTCTTAAATTGCCCTTCGACCCTGTGGAAAATTGGTCGCGCGGTCGCGTGGGTGGTTTTGAAGTGATTTCTTTGCCACTCGATTATTCCAATCGGGATTCCTTACTGCAACGCGGTTGGACGTTTTTGAAATTTGCCGCCCGGTCTGTTAAGTTAGCTTTAACTGAAGAATACGACTTGGTGTTTGTCACTTCGACGCCGATTACCGCGGTCTTGCCAGGTTTAGCTGGTAAATGGTTTCGCGGTAAGCCGATGGTTTTTGAAGTCCGTGATTTATGGCCTGAACTTCCTAAGGCCTTAGGTTTGAAAAACCCGTTTGTTCTGGGAGCTATGTCTACTTTAGAATGGTTAGGGTATCATTCTGCTAACGCTTGCATCGGACTGTCGCCGGGAATTGTGGAGGGAATCCAGCGCCGTGCCCCCGCCGGACAAAAGGTTTACTCGATTCCCAATGGGGCCGATTTGGAATTATTCCACCCACGTAAACGTGCCCCACTGACCTTGCCCGGAATTGGGCCTCAGGATTTTGTGGCTGGGTTTACGGGTGCTCATGGCCCTGCGAACGGCCTCGATGCACTCTTAAACGTCGCCCGAGAACTCCAGCGACGCGGCAGGACTAATATTAAATTGGTTTTTATGGGTGATGGGAAAGACAAGGATCGCTTAGCCCAACAAGCCCAAGCGGAAGGTCTCCAGGCGTGTTTATTTTATGACGCTGTCCCTAAAGAGACCTTAGCGTCCCTGACCGCCTCGTTCGATGTCGGTCTTATGGTGCTTAAGAACTTGCCCGCGTTTTATCAGGGTACTTCGCCTAATAAGTTTTTCGATTACGCTTCGGCGGGGATTCCTATTTTAAATAATTACCCAGGGTGGTTGGCCGAATGGCTGCAACGTTATGAGGCTGGTATCGTGGTGCCACCAGATGACCCCGTCGCTTTTGCCGATGCCTTAGAGTATTTAGCGGCCCATCCGGAGCACGCCCGACGTCTGGGGGCTCAGGCCCGTCGCCTCGCTGAGGAGAATTTTAGTCGCCCGAGGCTCGCCGAGCAGTTCGTCCATGTTTTAGAAAGTCAGCTCCCCTAATTTATGCTTAACCGTACCCAAGTTGCTGCTTTGGTCTTTCGTCGGCTCGCTTTAATCGGCCAGGAATTAGCCAAACCTGAACTCGTGCAGGCCGATGAGCAAACGCGTCTCTTTGGCCAAGCATCGCAGTTAGACAGTATTGGTTTGGTCACGTTGATTGCCGACCTGGAGCAGGATCTGCGTGAAGCCACAGGACAGTCTGTCCAACTTGTGAATGAGAAAGCGTTGAGCCGGTTGACCTCACCGTTTCGCCGTGTGGGGCTGTTAATTGATTACATCACCGAACTCTTAAATAAACCCGCCTAAGTTATGCCTTGTACTATTATCACTGGGGCCTCTCGAGGCTTAGGCTTTGCCCTCGCTTCCCGTCTCTTAGCGGAAGGTTGGAAGGTTTACGGTTTTTCGCGTCAAGCCACAGGCCCAGAACACCCTGCCTTTGAGGCGGTGTCGGTCGATGTGGGTGACGCCGATGCCGTCCAACGGGCGGTGGATAGTTTAAGCCAGCGGGGCGAAAAAATTGATCTCCTCGTGAACAACGCCGGGGCCGCTTCGTTGAATGCTTGCTTATTAACTCCCAGTGACGTGGTCGCCTCCATCATGCGCGTCAACTTTTTGGGTACTTTCCACATGTTACAAGCCGTGGGCAAAATGATGGTCCGCCAACGTCGTGGTGATATTATTAATATCTCGACGGTCGCCGTGCCGCTTTCCTTGCCTGGCGAGGCCGCCTATGTGGCGAGTAAAGCAGCGGTGGAAGGGCTAACCCAAGTCGCGGCGCAAGAATTGGCCGCTGCGGGCGTGCACGTGCAAGCGGTGGGTTTTGGCCCGATTGCGACGGACTTAACGCGGGCAGTGAGTGCTGAACAATTGCGGAGTCTGAACCAAAAAATTGGTCGCCCACAGGGGACGACGTTAGCCGAGGCGGTGGAATTTATCTTAGAATGCTACGCCCAGCGTCGCCCTGGTCCTCATTACCTCGCCGCTCAATTACCGAAACCGTTTTAATGCCTGCTTGGTATTTACAGCGTTGGGAGAAGTTCGCGACCAAAGTCGCCTTTATCAGCGAGGAGGCCACTTGCACCTATGCTGACTTGGTCAATTTCTATCAGCAGGCGGCGGCGACCTTGGCGCAACTGCAACTCACCGAGCCGCAAGGTTTTGCTTTAATGGGCGACCACGGGCCCGTCTCCACGGCTTGGTTGTTCCTGCTTCAGGAGCAGGGGCATTGGGTGGTGCCGTTAAGTACGGCGGCTGGAGATCATGCCGAGAAACTTACTCAAGTGCCTGTCCATTGGGTCATCCAGACGACGGCGACGCAGGCTTCGGTGGTGCGTGTGGAGGTTGCGAAGCACAATGTTATCGCTACGGAAGTGACGGCCTTGCGCCACGGCCTCGTGCTTTTTTCCAGTGGTACCAGTGGGCGACCCAAAATCATGGTGCAGGATTTGCCAAATTTATTGAGTCGTTACGAAAGTCGTCGCGAAAATCACCTACGTATCTTAGTCTTATTGGGTTTCGACCACATCGGTGGGCTTAACACGTTATGGGGGGCTTTGGCGGCGGGATCCACGTTAGTCGTCGTTGCCCACCGTGCCCCCAGTACGGTTCTGACGGCTTTAGCCAAATATCAGGTGAATGTTTTGCCAGCTTCTCCGACCTTTTTAAACCTCTTGGTGGTTGCTGGCGAATGGTCGCAGTATGATTTATCTGCGCTGCGTTTAATCACTTATGGTACGGAGCCCATGCCTCCTAGTCTTTTGGAGCGTTTAAGAGCCTTGTTGCCGCACGTTCGCTTAGTACAGACTTTTGGCACGACCGAAACGGGGATTTTGCAGACCGAAAGTGTGAGTGCTGATTCGACGTTTCTGCGCTTGGTCGATCCAGCCGTGGAGTGGAAAGTCATCGACGGGGAGCTGTGGTTGAAAAGCCAGACGCAGATTAAGGGATACTTTCGGCAAACTAGTAACGCTTTTACGGCGGATGGTTGGTTTCGCACGGGTGATCGCGTCGAACAGGCCGCAGATGGTTCTTTGCGGATTTTAGGTCGCGAAGGAGAGTCGATTAATGTGGGGGGCGAAAAGTTAATGCCCGTGGAAGTTGAAACCGTGCTTTTGGAAAACTCGCAAGTGGTCGATTGCCGCGTTTACGGGGTGCCTAATTTATTAACCGGCCAAACCGTCGTGGCTGATATTGTCACGTCAGCCACCGCTGACCCTGAGCGGTTACGTGCGCAATTGCGGCAACTTTGTCGGCAGCGTTTACCTCGTTATAAAGTGCCTACCCAAATCAATTTCGTGAGCACCGTTAGTGGTGCTCGGCTCAAGAAAACTCGCTAATCATGCAGCCTTTTCCCGAAAATCCTCACGCCCCGGAAGCGTTTCCCCGCCTTGGTACCTACACGCAAGGGATGCTATTAATCGCTTTTGCGATTTTGATGCTGCCCTCGCAATGGATTCGCATGGTGCTGCCGTATTATGGTGACGCCGTGTTCGGGGCGTTCTTGCCCCTGATTGCGGTGCCGTATTTTTTCCGTCACTCCATCCTGCATGGCCCCGGCAAATGGTTGATCGCCGCCATGGTCTATGGTTTGTTATTAACATACTTCACGCGGAATCTAGAGGGTGCGTGGGAAATGGGCTGGCGGGAATTAATCCTCGATGTGTTCGTGTTTATTGCTTTGGCCTTAGGTTTTAAGATGGGGGAAGTCGATCCGCAGGAGTTACGCCAATTCATCACCCGGCTTTCTTGGATGGCGGTGATAATCACGGTGATGAATGTCCTGTTGATTCGACTTAACTATATTCAAATCGATGCCGATGCGAGTAATCGGGTGGTGAGTGTGAGTTTATACTACTCCGCTGGTTTATTAATCTTTTTAGTGCCCCTCCAAATCGCGCTGCAGTCGGGCATCTTCTTAAACATCGCTTCGATATTTATCGTGGGCTTAGTGTCTTACTTTACGGCCACGCGTTCGGTGGCGATCGCCTTCTTTTTATTACTTGGTCAGTTCCTGTTATTGCTGATGTTCCGGGCGACGAAGAATTTTACGAGTGCGCTAATTTTCTGGTTATTTGTGTCGCTGCCGTTGCTGGGTGGCGGAGGCTATTATATGTTGGATGTGATTACAGAGTCCCGCGGGATTGCGGGGATTAGCGATAGTACGGGTCGGGATGCGGAGTTTGAACGCTTCTTGGAGCAAATGACATCACGGGGCTGGTTGCTAGGTAATGGCCTAGGCACGGGCTTCCAGAATGAAGGGTTTGATCCTGATACCGGAGCTTCGGTGAGTGTGATTGCGTCGGGCTTGCACTTTACCACCTTGACCCCCGTGCTGAAATTCGGCGTGGCGCTGACGGTGATCTTTTGGTTGGGAATGGCGATTGCTTGTGTGCGGTTGCTGCGAAATCCCTTTCTCGATCCGCTCTATAAGGCGGCGGTGCTGCTGCCGATTAACTATTTAATTATCTATTCGATTTCGGGAGCTTGGGGTTCGTCGTCACACTTAATTCTGGGATTAGGCTTCGGGTTGATCTTTGCCCTCAACGCCCGGCCTTTCGCTCCACCGTTCCCGCCGCCTCCGATGGCGATGCCGCTCCGATGAGCCAGCCGTTCTTTTCTATTGTTTTGGTCAACTATAACTACGGGCGTTTTCTGCCCGCGGCGCTGCAATCGATTTACGAACAATCATTTCAAGATTTTGAAATCATTGTCGTGGATGGGGGGAGTACCGACGAAAGCGTGCCATATTTACAGACTCAAGCCTCGCGACTTGCTTGGTGGGTGAGTGAGCCCGATCGCGGGCAGAGCGATGCCTTTAACAAGGGTTTTGCCCAAGCCAAAGGGAAGTATGGTTTATGGTTAAACACGGATGACCTCTTGCTTCCAGGTGCCTTGGCCCAAGCGCATCAGGCTTTAACTCAGTCCCAAGCCCTCTGGGCTTCGAGTGACTATATCCGCGTAACCGAGGGGCTCCGCGTCATTTCTTGTCACCGGGGTTTCGTTACGCAACCGCCCGTGCTGCAACGATGGGGCTCCCCCGTGAGCGTTTGCGGTCCCAGTAGTTTTTTTGCCTTAGACCTTTTGCGGTCTGTCGGAGGTTTTGATCCTCAATTGCGCTATGCCATGGATATCGACCTGTGGTTGAAGTTCATGCAGCGGGGTATTTATCCCTACCGCTATCACCACTACTCCTGGGCTTTCCGGATGCATGAAGCTTCGAAGACGGCGGACGAGTTTGCGGATCACTATGTTAATCCTCGGGCGCAAGCGATTCGGGATGAAGTGGCCCAACTTTCTCAAAAGCTCGGTTACCAGATGAGTTTTACCCTGCGAGCGTTAGCAGGGTTTTATAAAATCCAAGACGGTAGTGCCTGGTCAGCTTGGAGGGATACGAAAAGCTTACGTGGTCAGCCCTGTGCGGTTGTCGGCCTATGATCTTAATCGATGCCACTTATATTAATTCTGGAGGCGGGCTGGTCTTGCTTAAGGAGTTATTAGTCCATCTCCGCGGCCGTGGTGATTTCGCCCTCTTGCGTGATATCAGAGTCAGCGATTTGGACACCTGTGGGTGGACGGTATTTGAGCTGCCTCCGCGGGAGTCGGCTCGCCGAAATTTTTATCGCCGTTACGAAGCTCGTCTGACGAAAGTTTTTTGCCTTGGGAATGTGCCACCTCCCGTCCGATTAGCCGTGCCCGTGGTCACTTACTTTCATAATTTATTATTATGTCAGCCCTACCCAGGGGAGACTTGGGGATTACGTTTAGATTCTTGGATGAAGATGCGCTATATCCGCTACCGCCAAGGCCACACGGATGCCTTTTGGGTGCAGTCGACATTAGTCGCCCAAGCTTTGCGTGCCGCATTAGGTACAAGTATGCCTTTAGAAGTTAAACCCTTCTATCGTCCGACGAAGTTATTAACTCACTCCGACTCCAGCCGTTTTCAGAAATTTGGGTATGTGAGCGATGGCCACCCGCACAAAAATCACCTTCGTTTGTTAGCCGCTTGGCAGCAACTCGCCGAAAAGGGATTATACCCGGAACTTCATTTGACGGTGGGATCGGCCCATGCCTCGCTTCTCCAAGCAATGGCCCAAGCTCAAGCGCAGGGACTTAAAGTGATTAATCACGGTCACACCCGTGTAGAATTAATTTACCAAGCCTGCGGGTATCAAATTTTCCCTTCGGTCTTAGAGAGTTTGGGTTTGGGTTTAATTGAAGCCGCCGAAGCTGGTAGTGCGATTTTAGCACCTAACTTGCCCTATGTTAGTGCGGTGGTGCGTCCATGGCGGACCTTTGACCCTTACGAGGCAACTTCTATTGCGACCGTGGTGGCGGCCTGTGTGAATCAGCCTGCCCCTGCGTCTGAGGTTTTAATTTCTAATGAACGGAGTGCCATTTGCGATTGGTTGACAGGAGTCGCTTCGCTTCAACCCCAACCTTCTGCCTGAGATGTGTGGCATTGCCGGATATTTAGGTGATTACAGTGCGGAGCTCTTGCCCTTGCTCGGACAGGCTCAGGCCCACCGCGGCCCAGATTACCAAGCTGTTTGGTCGGCGCCTCGCATCGGCTTAGCCCATCAACGGTTATCAATTCTTGATTTATCTCCGGCGGGCAATCAGCCGATGTGGGATGACGCGCGAAAGGTTATCTTAGTTTTTAATGGAGAGATTTATAATTACCGCGAACTGCGTCAGCGCTTAGAAGACGTAGGGGTAAAGTTCCGGGGTGAGAGTGATACGGAAGTTTTAGTAAATTTATTAAGTGTATTCGGGGCACCGAGTTTAGCGTGGCTCAACGGAATCTTCGCCCTAGCCGCGTGGTTCCCGGCCGAGCGGAAACTGTGGCTTGCCCGTGATGCTGCCGGGGTGAAGCCGCTTTATTGGGCTCAAGGTACTCAAGGCGTTTGTTTCGCTTCCGAACTGAAGTCGCTCCGTTTAATGCCTGGCTTGGATTGGTCGATTGATCCGACGGCGATTACTGCCTACCTTTCTTTATTATACGCTCCAGGAGATTTAACTCCCGCTCGGGGCATTCGGAAAGTTTTGCCAGGGACTTTACTCGAATGGCAAGAGGGCCAGCCGCTACGGAGTCAGCGTTTTGCTACCGAACTTTTTCGCCAAGAGATTGAAGATTTAAGTCTGAAGGATGCCGAGGTGGCCTGCCGTCATTACTTACAACAAGCCGTGCGCCGGCAGTTGGTTTCTGATGTGCCATTAGGCGGATTTCTTTCTGGCGGAGTTGATTCTACCGCTATTGCCCACTATGCAGTGCAAGCCTTGGGTGACGGTCGGCGTTATCCCTGCTTTACGATAGGTCACTCCGACGGAGCATTTGGTAAAGAGGGGTTTGTTGAAGACTACCCTTATGCACAATTGGCTAGTCGATGCTTGGGGGTGACTTTGCACGAAGCTTCGCCTGCTAATATTAAAGTCGATCAGATTGATCAGATGGTGCTGCAGCTTGATGAGCCGATTGCGGACTTGGCAGCGTTAACGACTTGGACGCTTTGCCAAAAGGCGCGTGAAGCAGGGATTAAAGTTTTATTATCAGGAGCGGGCGGGGATGACATCTTTACCGGTTATCGCCGCCATCAAGCCCTCGAGGCGGAAAAGTATTGGCGTTGGTGGCCTCTCGCTTGGCGCCGTCGGCTACGTCAGTGGGCGACACAAACTGAACATCAGACGCCGCTGTCCCGGCGTTTCCGGAAACTTTTCCGCTATGCCGATGCTTCCGATACGGAGCGGTTGGCGGGTTATTTTATCTGGATGGAAGAAAACACTTTGGCGTCCGCTCTCAGTGCCGATTTCCGCCAAAGTGCTGGGCTACGTCAGCCCTTAGATTTAATGATGTCGTCGCTGCAGTCTTTGCCCGCCCAAGCGAGTCCTTTGCAACAAATGCTCTACCTCGACCGGAGTCATTTCTTAGCTGACCAGAATTTAGTTTATACGGACAAGATGGCGATGGCTTGTGGGGTGGAAGTGCGGGTGCCGTTTTTAGATTTGGACCTGATGAATTTTACCGAACGGCTGCCCGATGGTTATAAACAATCGGGTTCGCACGGTAAGTTTATCCTTAAGCGTGCGCTCCAAGGAGTGCTGCCAGATGAGATACTGCATCGACCCAAGTCGGGCTTTGGCCTGCCCCTGCGCCAACTTTTACATACGGTTTATGCGCCGCGTTTACAGGAGTTAGCTCGGAGTGGACGTCTTGATGCCACGGGAGTCTTTTCGGGTGATGGCGTTTTACGTTTGTTAGCCGATGATGCTCAAGGTAAAGTCGACGCCGCTTACCCTTTATTAGGAGTCCTTTGTGTGGAGTCCTGGTTGCGCCAATTCACCCAACACTAACCCCATGCACCATTCTTTGAATCAAGTTCGCTTGGCGGGATTAGCTGTCACGGTGGGGTCTACGACCAAAGATTTTATCGCTGAGGGTTTAAAACTGGGTCGACCAGCGGCTCAACTTGAACGCGTGGCCCGCACGATTGGGTTACAGCAACGTCAAGTGACGACTCCCGGTGTCACGGCTTTAGATTTATGTGAAAATGCCACGAGGCGTTTGTTGGCAGCGATGGACTTGGACCCTGCCTCGTTGGATGCGATTATTTTTGTCACGCAAACCCCTGATCATAGTCAGCCCAGCAATGCAACGATTCTGCATGGTCGTCTCGGACTAAGTACCTCGGCTGCAGCCTTTGATATTTCCCTTGGCTGTTCGGGCTGGGTCTATGGCTTGCATCAAGCTGCACTCCTCTGTGCCCATGCAGGAAGGGTGTTGTTGTGTGCGGGTGATACCCTAAGTTGCCTAACGCACCCAGAAGATCACGCCGTCCACCCACTTTTTGGCGATGCAGGGTCAGCGACGATTTTAGAAAAGACCGGAACGCCTGCCCCGTGGCATTTCTGTTTAGGCACGGATGGCACGCGAGCCTCGGCGATTCAAGTTCCCGTGGGTGGAGCTCGGCAGCCCGCAGGGTCGGCTCCTTTGCCAGTTATTAAAGATGCGGATGGTAATAGTCGTCGTGCGGATCAGTTGTGCATGGATGGGGCAGAGGTTTTTAATTTCAGCCTTCGCGAAGTACCTCCTGCGGTGAAAGTGGTGATGCAAATGGCCCAGTGGACGCCACAAGACGCAGATGCCCTGATACTTCACCAAGCAAATCGCTTTCTGGTCACGAGTCTGGGGCAGAAGTGCGGTTTCCCAGCGGATAAGGTACCCGCAGATTTAGTAGCCAAGTATGGCAATCAAAGCTCGGCTTCGGTGCCCGCGGCCTTGATTCAGGCTTACGGCTCAGCCCTCGCCGAACGACGTCTCAAAATTGTAGGCTGTGGTTTTGGCGTGGGCCTGTCTTGGGGAGCCTTTGCCGCTGAACTTGGGCCATGTGTTACTGTGCCTATCGAACCTTACTCGCCATGACTCCCGAAGAAGAAAAAGCCTTCCTCTTATTGCGGTCCGATATTGATGTCCTTGCGTTCGTGGGGCTGAAGCCTGAAACGGTTTTGCAATCCTTACCGCAATGGGATTCCTTAACCATGCTTCTCGTGATGGAACATGCTGCGACGTATTATGGCCGGACGCTTTCCGGTGCTCAGTTAAGAAACTGTCGGACAGTCCGAGATCTCATCCAACTTCTTTTATCTCGATGAAAAAACTCTTTATCATCGGAGCTGGCGGCTTTGGTCGCGAACTCTACGCCTGGGCGGCGCAACACCCTGACCACGGCCATGCTTGGCAACTGGCAGGGTTCTTAGACGATAATGCCCAAGCCTTGACGGCCTTTGGAGCCTTTGCGCCGATTTATCCTTTGGCCACGCACCGCGTCAGTGCCGACGAAGTTTTTCTCTGCGGTTTAGGTTTGCCCGCTGTAAAAGAAAAACTGCTCACACCTTTACTCCAACAAGGAGCCGCCTTTATTAATTTCATCCACCCTAAGGCAACTTTAGGCGCCCGTGTAAAATTAGGGCAGGGCGTCATCCTTTGTCCCGGAGCCGTGGTTTCGGTCGATGTTGATTTAGGCGACTTCGTGATGATTAATTTAAACTCCACCGTGGGCCATGATGCAAAGATTGGTGCATGGACGACGCTCAGTGCCCATTGTGACGTCACGGGCTTTGTTGAAGTGGGTCCGCGCGTTTTCATGGGGAGTCGCGTTTCGATTATTCCGACGAAGAAAATTGGCGAGGGGGCGACTTTAGGTGCAGGGTCGGTGATTATTCGCGATGTGCCTCCTCGCGTGACGATGATCGGCAATCCAGCAAGAGTGCTCTAACGTGCGCGGCCTTATTCTCAAAATCGGGTTTGGTCTGGTATTCCTCCTGGTCGCCTTGGTGGTGAGTGTGGAGTTTTGGGCACAACACCCGCGACGCTTCACGGGGAAAATTGCCGAGAATTTGCCCCGCCATTTAGCGGGATGGACGCAGCGAGATATTCCAGTAGGAGAAACGGGGGCGGCGGCTGCTAATGTCCAAGGGATTCTTAATTTTAGTCAAGTTGGCCAAGTGCTTTACACCCATGGCGATTTACAAGTCTTGGTGTATGCGGCCTATTGGGAGCCTGGCAAAGTTTCGGTGGTCGATGCTGGGTCGCACAATCCTGATTCCTGTTGGGTTAATAATGGGTGTGTACGGACGGAGCGAAAGTATGCCGTCCCTGCGACGGTGGAGGGCCGGAAGTTGGTGCCTTATGAATATGGGACGTATTTACCTCCGAGTGGCTCGCTGCAACACGTGGCGTTTTGGCACTTAGTCAATGGGCAGCCTAATCGCTACGAGGCTCAAGAAGCAGGTTGGCGTGATGGTCTGCTCGGCCGCTTAGAACGTTTACCTTTATTGCTTAAAGATTTTCGCGAGTACGGGTTGAACCAAAAAAGTGAGCAAATCTTTTTACGCATCTCGTCGCCGCTGCCATTTGACGATTTATTATCGAAGCCAGAGTTCCGAGCCCTGCTCATTGAATTGCAAGGCTTAGGCATCTTCGCCGATCGCCCCTGGCGTTAACTTTATGTCTCGGATTTATCTTTCACCTCCTGATGTCGGTGCCGCCGAAATCGAATTTGTCTTGGAGGCCTTTGAGTCTAATTGGGTTGCCCCTGTTGGGCCCGCTCTCGATGCTTTTGAACAAGAGTTTGCCGAGATGGTCGGCTCGCCCCACGCCGTGGCACTGGCTTCTGGGACTGCGGCCTTACATTTGGCTTTACGTATCGCAGGGGTGGGGCCGGGAGATGAAGTCCTGTGTTCGAGTCTGACGTTTATTGCTTCCGCAGCCCCAATTACCTATCTAGGTGCGAAGCCCGTCTTCATTGATTCGGAAGTCCAAAGTTGGAACATGGATCCCGATATCGCTTGTGAAGTGATTAAACAAAAAGTCCGCCAAGGTCGGACGCCCAAAGCTTTAATCTTAGTCCACCTTTACGGTCAGTCGGCTAACATTGCTCCGATTAAAGCTTGTTGTGAACAATATGGGATTAAATTGATTGAAGATGCCGCCGAAGCTTTAGGGGCTACTTATGGCAAGGAGGTTCCGGGTTCGATCGGCTGGGCCGGGATTCACTCCTTCAATGGTAATAAAATTATTACTACTTCCGGGGGCGGAATGTTGGTCACCGCGGATGCGGAGCTGGCCAAACAGGCGCGGTTTTTAGCCACGCAAGCCCGTGACCCCGCCCCGCATTACCAACATTCTCAAATTGGCTATAATTACCGTCTCAGCAATATTTCGGCGGCGATTGGTCGTGGGCAGATTTTACGTTTAGCCGCCAAGGTGACACGCCGTCGCGGACATTACCGGGTCTATTCCCAAGCATTTCGTGATTTGCCCGGGGTGACGATGCAGCCTGAGGCAAGTTGGGGGCAATCGACGCATTGGTTGAGTTGCTTAACCTTAGATCCAGTGGTGACGGGTCGCACGCCCGAGCAAGTTCGCTTGGCTTTAGAAGCCGCGGATATCGAATCACGTCCCTTATGGAAGCCTTTGCACCAACAACCGGTTTTTGCTGGTGCCGAGGTATATCAACGCGGCGTCGCCGACCAACTTTTTGCACAGGGCTTGTGTTTGCCTTCAGGGTCGGGGTTGACGGAAGAAGATCGTCAGCGGGTCATCGAAATTTTAAAAACCGCGCTTAAGTAAGTCTCTGCTGTGGCCTTCGCCAAAATATTACGCTCCAGTGCTTTGATGGGCGGAGCCTCGGTCTTGGTTTTGGTTGCAGGGTTTTTCCGGACCAAAATCATCGCCGTCTTGGTGGGGCCTGAAGGAGTGGGATTGGCCGGCAGTTTAGTAAATTTTAATAATGTTTTGGCGATGTTAGTCGGCTGGGGGCTATCGACGTCGGGCGTGCGGATGATTGCCAGCGCGCCGGTGGAGCAACGTCCGCAAAAAGTTTCGGCGGTATTACATTTTGGCTATCGGTTGATGGGCTATAGTTTATTGGCGGCATTATTATTAAGTGTCCCTGTGGCTTGGTACACGTTTGGAAGGACAGACGGACATACTTTGGAAATGATCTTAGCCAGTTTAGGGGTGCCGTGTTTGGTGGGTGCGGGAGTTTGGGGTGCGCTCTTGCAAGCAGAGGGTCATTTAAAGCCCTTGGCACGGACCCAGATTTTGTCGGCCTTTGCGGGGCTCTTGGTTGGGATTCCAGTTATTTATTTTTTCCAACAAGCGGGACTACCCTTAGTCGGGGTGGCTTTAGGCATCTTAATCGCGATGGGTGTGCCGGCTTGGTTAATGTACCGAGCTGCGCGCCCTTATTATCAAGGCACTCAAGACCTCCGCCCCGAAGCTGCCGACATCGAGGTGCTCGTGAAACTGGGAGGCGCTTTAATGTTGGTTGGATTGATGTCGCAACTTTCGGCTTATATTTCACGCCTTGTCGTGATTCGACAGTTAGGTCTCGAAGCCGCCGGTCATTATCAAGCTGCTCTAGCGATTGCGAGTAGCTTGCCAGGCTTTGTTTTTGCGGCGATGGCTACCGATTTTTTCCCGCGGGTCGCGGCGGCTCGCGATGAGAATGAGGCTCAGCACTTAGTCGAAAAACAAATCCAAGCCGGACTCTTACTAGCTCTACCGTTTTTAACCGCGTTGCTCACGATGGGACGGGTTTGCATTCACTGGTTATATGCTACCCAACATTTTGAACCAGCGATTCCCATTTTAGGTTTCATGGTGTGGGGCGTGTTCTTACGCCTCGTTTCGTGGCCGATTGGGTTTTGGCTCCAAGCGCGTGGCTCCTCGCACCAGGTGGTCATCGTGGAATTAATTTCTAATATCATCATCGCACTCTTACCCGTTTTATTGGTGACTCCGTTTGGTCTCATGGGGGCGGCCTGGGCTTATGCGGGCGGATACTTAGCTTACGCTGTTTTAATGTACTTTGTGTTGCGCTGGCGCACTGGCCGATGGTTGGGAGCTACGACCTGTGGTTTTGTCCTCGGTAGTGGTCTCGTCTTAGCTCTAGCCCAGAGTAGCCCTGCCATGATTTGGGGCGATTTCTGGGGTCTCATTCCCAGTGGACTTATCACGCTGGTCAGTGGCGTGATTTATTATCTAACCATGAAACGTGAGGCAACTTCCTGACATGGCGAACGCAACCCCCCTCATTGCCTTTTCTTGGCAGGGCTTACCACAGTACGCGGCCCGTCAACTCGCCGTCGCCATTCAACGCTTAGGCCGTCGCTGTGTCGTTGTTGGCACCAAACCTCATGTGCCTATAGAGGGTATGGAGCCGTGTTTGGGGCAGCCCATTCATTGGTTGGAGCCTGCCGTCCCTCAGACTTGGCGGGATTTAGGTTCAGAGGTGCCGCAAATCTTTTTTCAGGCGGGTTGGTCATGTCCTGCGATTAATGCTCTCGGCGATGAGGTGCGTGCCCGCGGCGGAAAGGTGTGCTTGTTGATGGATAATCAGTGGCGCGGGGATGCTCGCCAAATTTTGGGTGGGTTTTGGTTTCGGACTTTTCGGCGGCAGGCTTATCAGGCGGTTCTAGTTCCGGGCAAGTCGGGTACTCGATTGGCCCAGTGGTACGGTTTTAAACCGGCTGAAATCTTTCAGGGACTATACGGTGCCGATCCCCAATTATTTTATAACTCGCAACCCCTTAAGCAGCGTCCTCGACGAATTCTTTTTGTAGGTCAATACATTGAGCGTAAAGGATGCCTGCCCCTCGCCCAAGCGTTTGCGTCAGTTGCGGCCCAACTTCCTGATTGGGAACTGGTGATGTGCGGTAGCGGGCCCTTGCAGAACCAAATCCCCTCTCATCCCCAGATTAAGGTACAAGGGTTTGTCCAGCCTGAGTCCTTGGGTGCCCTTTATCGTGAGGCCCGCATCTTTGCTTTGCCCAGTTATCAGGAAGCCTGGGGCTTGGTGGTCCATGAAGCCGCCTTATCCGGGTGTCAGTTGTTGTTGTCGGATCAGATCGGTGCGGCCGATGATTTTGCGACGTCCGCTAACGCCGCCCGCTTTACGGCGGGTTCGATGTCTGAATTGGCTCAAGCAATTTTAAAGTTAGCCTTGGCTACAGAGGCTGAATTAGCGACCGCCCAAGCCACCTCGTTGCAACTGGCCCAAACGCATGGCCCAAGCATTTTTGCGGAACGAGTCGTTAACATCGTCCATCAATTTAACTAACATGCATTACCTCGTCACTGGCGCTGCCGGATTTTTAGGCGCAAACCTCGCCGAGCGTTTACTTAACTTGGGTCACCAAGTTACGGGTTTAGATAATTTTCATTCTGGATCACGGGAGAATGTTACACAGCTTCAACGGCAGTCACGGTTTCGATTTATCGAACACGATGTCGTGCGACCCTATGATGTGCCTTGTGACGTAGTTTGCAATTTGGCCTGCCCCGCTTCTCCGCCACATTATCAACGAGACCCGATTTATACCGCCAAGATTGCGTTTTTAGGGACGCTTCATGCCCTAGAAAATGCTGAACGTGCCAGGGCGCGTTTACTTCAAGCATCGACCTCAGAAATCTATGGCGATCCACTCGTGCACCCCCAGCCCGAGACTTATTTAGGTCACGTCAATTTAGTAGGCCCTCGAGCGTGCTACGATGAAGGCAAGCGTCTCGCCGAGACGTTGTGTGCAGACTACCAGCGTTTAGGTCGAGTCGATGCACGGATTGTCCGGATTTTTAACACTTATGGACCTAAGATGCGCGAGGATGATGGGCGCGTCGTCACTAATTTTATCAAGCAAGCACTGTTGGGGAAACCTTTGACGGTTTATGGTCAAGGTCAGCAGACCCGCTCCTTCTGTTATGTAGATGATTTAGTGGAAGGTTTTCTTCTAGTTTTAAATCACCCTGATAACTTAGGACCGATTAACTTGGGAAATCCGCAAGAGGTTTCCATGTTAACCTTGGCTCAAGCAGTGCAAAAAATTATCGGCTCTAACTTGCCGTTACAACATCAGCCACTCCCTGTGGATGATCCGCAGCAACGTTGCCCGGATATTACGAAAGCCCGTACGCTTTTAAAATGGGAACCTCAAGTTCCACTGGAGCAGGGTTTAATGCAAACGGTTCAATACTTTAAAAAATCCGCCATCCGATGAAAAAATCTTCCCAAAAAATTGTCTGTATCGGGGCAGGGTATGTAGGCGGACCGACGATGGCTGTGATTGCCGACCGTTGCCCAGATTTACAAGTTACGGTTCTAGATGTTAATTTAGAACGGATTAAAGCATGGAATAGCGATGCTTTGCCGGTGTTAGAACCTGGCTTAGATCAAGTGGTGGCTCGAGCAAAGCGCCGTAATTTGCGGTTTGTGCCGCAAGCAGAAGGGGCTTCTTATCTAGCTGAGGCAGATTTGATTTTTATCTCGGTACAAACGCCGACGAAGACGACGGGCCGGGGTGCCGGTAAGGCATCGGATTTAAAGTATGTCGAGGCCGCCGCACGGTTAATTGCACAGTATGCCCAAGGAAATGTCGTGGTGGTCGAGAAGTCGACGATGCCCGTACGGGCCGCTGACCGAATTAAGGAGATTTTAAAACAAAGTAAGTCTCGGGCAAAGTTTGATGTTTTATCAAATCCGGAGTTTTTGGCCGAAGGCACGGCCATTCAAGATTTGGAGCACCCCGATCGCGTCCTGATTGGAGGAGAAAATGCACGAGCCATCGATAAACTCGTCCAGGTTTATCGACGTTGGGTCTCGAAAGAGAAAATCATCACAACTAGCCTGTGGTCGGCAGAATTAGCTAAACTTGCCGCGAATGCCTTTTTAGCCCAGCGCGTATCGTCAATTAACGCGATGTCGGCGCTCTGCGAAAAAACCGAAGCGGATGTAGAAGAAGTTGCGCAAGTTATTGGTCTTGATTCGCGCATTGGCCCCAAATTTCTTAAAGCCTCAGTGGGTTTTGGCGGCTCCTGTTTCAAGAAGGATTTATTATCCTTAGTCTACTTGTGTGAGCACCACGGTTTACCCGAAGTTGCGGCTTACTGGGAGCAAGTTTACCATCTGAACGAATGGCAAAAGCAACGTTTCATGCAGGCAGTAGCACGCCATGCCCGGCGGGGTACTGTAGCGGTGCTAGGGTTGGCTTTTAAGAAAAATACCAATGATTTTCGTGAGTCGGCGGCACTCGATGTGTGTCGCGGACTTTTACAGTCAGGCTTTAAAGTTCAAGTCTATGACCCGGCGGTGGAATTTGAGCGTTTTGCCGATTTTTTGGGTCGGCCCGCTCGACTTGTTCATGCCTTTACGGTACCAGAGGCGTTGGTGGGAGCGAAGGCTGTAGCGGTGCTCACGGAGTGGGATGAATTTAAACAACTCCCCTGGGCAAAATGGCGTCGCCTCCTGGCTCGCAACGCCGTGATTTTTGATGGTCGCTCAATTCTAAATCAGCAGGCGTTAGCCAAGGTCGGACTAGAGGTGCGGACACTGGGACGTACGCGTCCACTTTAGGAGACGATGGAGAGTTTGTTAAGGCCACCTAAGGGTGGCCTTTTTTATTGGCGATGATTTGTGAACCAATAGGACTAACTTATGCTTAAAAGTTTAAGTCTCTTAGTCGCTTGTTTTCTGATGGGCTGCGTCAGCAGTCCTGATGCGTTCCAACAACAAGCCGGTTTAGGACGCGGAATTAATTTAGGAAATTCTTTAGAGGCGCCAGTTGAAGGGGCGTGGGGTCCTAAGATTACCGATGAAGATTTAGTGCGACTTAAAAAGGCGGGCTTCAATTCGGTGCGGATTCCGACTCGTTGGTCGGCTCATGCCTTGAAGGTGGCGCCTTACACCATTGACCCTGCTTTTATGGCACGGGTGGATCACGTGGTGCAAGTGGCATTGTCCCAAGGTTTGGTGGTGGTTTTAAATGCCCATCATTATCAAGAAATCGATGAGGCTCCAGCTGAGCACCGGGAGTGTTTAGCCATGATGTGGCGCCAAATTGCCACGCATTTCGCCGATTTTCCAGAGTCGCTTCAATTTGAAATCTATAATGAACCTAACACGCAGCATACCGCGGAGGCTTGGAATTTAACTTTGGCGGCAGCTTTACAGGAGATTCGAAAAACAAACCCTACGCGTGCGGTGCATATCGGTGGGGTGGAGTGGAATAAAATTGGGACTCTTAAAGATTTAAAACTACCGCCAGAAGATCGTCATATCATTGCCCAGATTCATTACTACGCACCGTTCCATTTTACGCACCAAAATGCTTCGTGGGTTAAAGGTTCTACTGCTTGGAATGGCACTAAGTGGGATGGCACTGAGGCCGACAAAGAGGCGGTGCGCCGAGATTTTAAGGCGGCAGCGGATTGGTCGCAAAAAGAGCAACGTCCTGTCTTCATGGGTGAGTTTGGCACTTCTGCAGGCGTGGCCGACATGGACGCCCGGGTGCGTTGGACTGCCTTTATCGCAAGTGAAGCTCCGCGCTATCATTTAACTTGGGCTTACTGGGAGTATCAGGCCAATTTTGGAATTTGGGATCCCAAAGCCCAACAATGGCGGGAGCCTTTAAAGGCAGCTTTGCTAGGTAATAAGTGAGTCTAGGAATGGTGAAAAACCTTCCTCTTTTTGATTCGCTAACTAGGTTGGGAATGTGAGGTGGCTTTGTTGTTTCTGCTTTTGGGGTGCAAGCGTGGCTTTGCACGCAGCGGCATTGTTTGAAAACGGTCAATGGCAAGTGAACTTGGTTCAGCCAGCGAACCCCGAACCCGATGAATGGTATGCCTCGCAGATGTTGGTGCGTTGGTGTGAAATCGTCACGGGCCAACGCCCCGTGGTTCTTTCAGAAGAACAGGACACTTCGTCTCGGCCCGCTATCTATATTGGACAAACCGCCGCTTTTAGAAAGAGCCAGCATCAATGGAGTGTGACCGAGGGTGACGAGGCGGTTTGTTTCACGCAAGGGTCCCAGATTTTTCTAGTAGGGAATAATCCTGTCGCGACCCGCCAAGCCGTGGGTCGCTTTTGTGAGCGTACGCTTAAAGTCTTTTTTGCTTTTCCGGGTGTCGTCGGTGCCGATTGGGAACCGCAGGTTCGCATCGATTGGCCACAGCCTGATGTTTTTAAACCAGCGTTTGCGTGGCGAGAAGTGTCGGGGCTAGGGAACGAGCTTTCGCAAGAGTGGGCGTATGCGATTGGTTATGGTCGAGCCCCGGCTTTTTCCCACGGGCTCTACGCTGCCTTTGGCAAATTACCCGCGGCTGAAGCTAAAGTGTTTAGTCCGATGGTGCGGGGTAAGCGCGTGCCTCTGCAAGGTTCGGCCTATGAGCCTAATCCTAATTTATTAGCACCCCAGGCTGCCGAGGTGGGAGCCAAGTACGCCCGTGATTGGTTTCATCACCATCCACAAGATTTCAGTGTGCCTTTGGGTGTGAACGATACCTTGAGTTATGACGACCGGGCGGAGAGCAGCGGTTGGTATCGTGACCGACCTGTCCGGACGGATTACGTGATTAATTATTTAAATCAGGTCGCCAATTCCTTCTGGGAGCCCACGGGTGACCTGCAGGGACAGCATCACGCCTTGGGCACCTTGGCTTATTTGCAAACCCTACAAGCGCCCCAAGTAAAAGTGCATCCTGCGATTTTTCCCTGGGTATGTGCGGATCGTCTCGGCTGTGCAGATGCAGCCTTTGCTCAGATGGAAGCCGCTAATTTAGCGGCTTGGGTGAAGTCTGGGGCTCGTCGCGTGGGGGCTTATGATTACTGGTATGGCGTCGATTTTTGCACGCCACGTATTCATTTCACGGCTCAAGCCCAAGCGATTCAACAAGCTGCTCAAGCAGGCGTGGTGGGTTGGTATGCGGAAGTCTCGCCGCTCTGGGCCTTTGATGCGCCCAAACTTTGGCTAGGTGCTAAATTATTAGAGAACCCTCATCAGTCCGCGGAAGCTTTGCTACAGCAGTGGTTCCATGCGGCCTACGGGGTAGCGGCTCTTCCGATGCAAGAAATCTATCAAACTTGTGAGCAGGCGTGGACACGCGATGCCCATTTAGGGGGGACGCAGCAATGGCTCCGACATTTTCGAGCCGAGAACAGTAGTGCGGTCTTTAACGCTAACGAACTAGCTTCGGTGACGCATCACTTAGTCGAAGCTGAAACCTTATTAAAAAATAATGCTGCCGAGAGCGGTGCCAGAAAAGAACGACAATTGGAACGTCTCCGTCAGTGGCAAGAGGCTTGGGACTTAGTTTTAAAAATGCGTGAAGTCTATGAGGCCCGTCAGGCCAAGCCGTCAACACGGACACAGGTACGTGCTGCCTTGGAAAGACTCAGTCGCGCGGAGCAAACCTTGGCGTCGTCAGAGCAGCGTTTTAATATCGCATGGGGTGCTTACGGCCGACCAGTTAAGTGGGCGGAGTTAGTTGCACGTGATCCACGTCCTGAATGGTTTGAACGCGTGCAAACGACTGCAGGGGGGGTAGCCTTTTTACGTGATTGGGCCAGTAGGGATGATGGTCTGGGTCCTTGGCTTTATAGGGCGAGTCAGGCTGAGTCGGTGTCACAACCGTTAAAGTTTGAGGCACCAGTAGAGCTCAGCCCGTCGCGGTATAATCAAGTGACGGAGAGTCCGACGGTTCGCCACTTGGTGGCGCCCGCAGGCGTCTTGAGCATGGCGGTACCGCTGACGGTCCAGCCGGGTTCGCTTTGGCGGGCCCGTGTGAAACTTAGACCCGTTGCAGAAGCGGAGGCTCAAGCGAAACTCGAAGTTTATAGTGTCGGTGCCGCTAAGCCCTTTTATCGTGCGGTAAAGGTCGATCCCGAAAGCGGGACCTTATTAGTGCAAATCCCCTCAGGGGTAACGCAGGTTATTTTTAAACTTAGTTTTGAAAAGGAAATCGCTTTCGAGTCTGCAACCCTTACTGAATATCAACTCCCGCGATAATGTTGAAGCGCACCTTTGATATTTTTTTCTCCTTAGGGTGGTTAATCTTTTTTTCCCCGTTGATGCTGGCAGTCTTTATTTTGGTGCGCTGGAAGTTGGGTCGTCCCGTTTTTTTCCGGCAGGAACGCCCCGGGTTAAAAGGGAAGCCCTTTTATATCTGGAAGTTTCGCTCGATGACGGATGAGCGAGATGCCGCCGGCCAATTATTGCCTGACGAAGTCCGCCTCACCCGCTTTGGAAAATTCCTTCGTGCAACTACCTTAGATGAATTTCCGCAGATGTGGAACGTCTTGATTGGCGACATGAGTGTCGTGGGGCCGCGCCCCTTGCTGATGCGCTACTTGCCACGGTATAATGCTTATCAGGCACGTCGTATGGAGGTGCGTCCTGGCGTCACTGGCTGGGCTCAAATCAAAGGTCGCAACGCTTTAACCTGGCAAGAGAAGTTCGACTTAGACGTTTGGTATGTCGATCACCAGAGCTTCTGGTTAGACCTCCAAATCATCTTTTGGAGCTTCTTTAAAGTCCTCGCACGTACCGGCATCAATGCGCCAGACGCGGCCACGACCGAAGAATTTAAAGGCAACACAGATTAAACGGGGAGGCTTTTCTTAACGCCCAACTTACGAAGTGCCGGGTCTTGGTGCAAAGGTAGCTCCACCGGTTTACCTTGATCTTGAGCGGAGGCGTAAAGCGCTAGGATGACCTCGACGGCTTTGCGTCCTTCGAGTCCGTCAATGGCCGGACTACGCTGTTCACGGAAAGCTTGGAAGGCCTGCTCCAAGTTGGCTTTGTGCCAAGCATGACCAATTGCTTTCGGGTCGTTAGCCCCCGCCCCGCCAAGGTCGTGGTTTGGGGCGACTTGTGCGGCATCGGACGGTTCAGCGTTTAAGAATTCAAAGACCTTTAATTTATCATCGCTTAAGATAGCTGACCCAGTCGTGCCGTGGAGCCGAATCTCGGCAGGGAAGCCTGTTGCTGACCAGCAAGCCGTGGATCCTCCGAGAATAGCTCGAGCCCCGTTTTGGAATTCAATCCAACCGGCAGCAACGTCCTCAATTTCCACTCCCTCGTGGGCGACTAAACCCATCGTACCTGAGACGCGTTTGACGGGTCCGAGGAACCACAACAATAGGTCGATCGTGTGGATGCCTTGATTCATGAGGGCACCACCGCCATCCAGTTGTAACGTTCCGCGCCAAGCGGCGGAGTCGTAATAGGCTTGGGTGCGCCACCAGGGGATGAGAGCGGTGGCGAGGGTTAGCTGTCCGAAGCGGCCGGCATCAAGGGCTTGTTTAAGGGCGAGGGCTCCAGCGCCAAAGCGGCGTGGCAAAATCCCTGCTACCAGTGTCTTCGATTTCCGACAGGCTTCAATCAGTTGATCACAACGAGCCAGGGTAACTTCTAAAGGCTTTTCGACGATGACATGTTTCCCGGCTTGGGCACAGGCGAGGGCAGGGGCGAGGTGATCTCCGCTGGGCGTGCATAAACAAACCGCATCGACGCCCGGAAAATTTAGAAGTTCGCTGGGAGTCGCCGCCCATGCGATGCCATGTTTTTGAGCAAAAGCCTGCCCTTTGGTCGCCGAGCGGTTATGGGCGACGAGTAGTTTCGCGCCCGGGATTTCCGCCAAGGCTTTGGCATGGAACTCAGCAATCATCCCTGTGCCCCAGAGTGCGATGCCCAAAGTGTTTTTTGCCATAAGTTAAGCCTTAAAGTCTCGGGTTAAGAAGGGAAGGAAGAACCTTGGGTAGTCTCTGAAAGGACTTTGGTGAATGCACCGTGACCGACATTAAAATAGAGTAAAGACCCTGGTTGTGAGGTAGATTTGGGTGTTTCAGGTTGAAGGAAAATAAGACTCAATTAGTGCTATCCTAATGGTTTTCGGAATCACAGGAGGTCGTGGGACCTTGGGCAAAATTTTGCAAGCAAAGCTCCAAGCACGTGGTGCCGAAATGAGCCTGTTTGCTGGTGATATCTGCGAAGTCAGGGAAGTTAAACAGTGGTTGAATTTGGCGCAGCCGCAACGGGTGATTCATTTGGCCGCCTTAGTGCCGACGCAGGCGGTGCAACAGAATCCCGAAAAAGCCTTTCAAGTGAATGTCGGCGGCACGGAGAATTTAATGCAAGCTTCGGCTGAGGTCAGGCTTCGCCCTTGGTTGTTTTACGCCAGTAGTAGCCACGTTTATCAGCCCCAACCCGTCGCCCTCAAAGAAACCGATCCGTTGGCGCCTTTAACTGTTTATGGTCAGACAAAGCGCCGTGGCGAGCAGGTCGTCGAATTAAAGGCTCCGCCGGCCCAAGTTAAGTTCTGCATCGGACGTATTTTTAGTTTTTATCACCCAACGCAAAAGGGCTCGTTCTTATACCCAAGTTTGCAGCAACGCTTTGCGACCGAGGATTTGACGAAACCCTTTAAGTTAATGGGAGCAGATGATATCCGCGACCTTTCCAATGCTGAGCACATCGTAGATCAAATCCTGCAATTGGCAGACTGCCAAGCCGAGGGGGTTTATAACTTAGGTTCGGGAAAAGGGACGAAAATTCGGGACTTCGTCCAAACGATGGCCCCCCGCCCACTTCAAATCGAGAACGCCAGCCCTGGGCCCGCTTCATCCTTGGTTGCAGACCTCACCCGTTTGCGACAACGCTTAGCCCAATGACCCCGCAGGTCTCCATCGTCATCCCCACCTTTAACCGCTCGGCGATGTTAAAGCGCTGCATTGAGGCAGCTTTAGCCCAGACCTTGCCTTGTGAGGTGATTGTTTGTGACCATGGAAGCACCGATGACACTCCGCAGGTTGCCCGTGCTTACGGTAATCGCATTCGTTATTTACGCCGCGAGCACGATTCCGGGGTTCACTTCGCATGGTTAGATGGCGTGATTTCTGCGAAGGGAGAATTCGTTCATATTAATTTTGATGACGATTTTATTAGTCCGGAATTCGTGGCCCGTTGCTTGGCGTTGATGACTCCCGATGTGGGATTCTGTTTTACCGTTACGGAAATTCGTGACGAAGTGACGCAACAGCCCATGTCATACTTGTTTAAAGACTTTGGGGCTACGGGAGTTTATAAGTCGAGTCGCTTCATGCATTATCAAATCCGCGGCTTAGTTTCTCCAGGGGCGACGCTGATTCGTCGTCAGGACATTTTAAATCAACTCTTTGTCGGTAAAATTCCGTTTACTAATTTTGAATATCGCGGCGTCGGACCAGATTGGCTTATGACCGCCATGACGACGTTAGATTATCCGAAATTTGCCTTTGTGGCGGAACCTTTGGCGGTCTTTTCCGCCCACGAAGGTTCCATTACTATTGATGCGCATCGTGATGAAGCCCGCAAAAAAGCTTTATACCGGGCTTATCAACAAGCTCGCCTTTATTACACCACGGTCCGTCTGGTGAAAACCTTCCGGCTGGATTTGCTGGCATGGGTTTGGCTTTTTCTCCTGCGCGTGAAAGCCCGGACGATTAACGCCCTGATGCGACCTTTTCGCCAAAAATAATTATGTGTGCTCGCACCGTCAAATTAGCCGATAACACGATTTCTCAGGAAGAAATTGCTTCGTTGGCGACATGGTTACAGCAAAATCAGCAACTGACTAAAGGACCGTTAACGCGGCAGTTTGAGGCGGAATTCGCCGCCTATTCAGGTACCCAGTACAGTATCATGGTCAATAGCGGCTCGTCGGCGAATTTGCTGATGGCTTATAGTTTAGGTGAAGCTGGATACCTCCGAAATAAAAAGGTGATTGTGCCAGCAGTCTCTTGGATCACCACGCTTTCACCCTTCATTCAACTCGGCTTTGAATGTTTTCTATGCGATTCGGACCCGCAAGATTTAGGCGTCGACTTAAATCATCTTGAGGAGATTTTAAAAAAAGAACGCCCCGCGTTATTGATTCTAGTGCATATCTTGGGGCATCCGAATCAGATGGAGGCCATTCACCGCCTGTGTGCGCAATATGATTGCCGAATTATTGAAGACGCCTGCGAGGCCTTAGGCTCGGAGTATCAAGGCAAGAAGACAGGAGCCCTTTCTTTAGCTGGATCTTTCTCGTTTTATTACGGCCACCATATTTCGACGATTGAGGGTGGGGCTATCACCACGAGCGATACTAAGCTCTATAGTGTGATGTTGTCGATTCGCTCACACGGCTGGTCGCGCGACGTCCCTGACGCTGACCGGCAGGCTTGGCGTGAGGAATATGAAATCGATGAGTTTCGCGAATTTTACAGCTTCTACTACGCAGGTTATAATCTACGGTCTTCGGACTTGAATGCCTATTTAGGGCGTAATCAACTGAAACGCTTGGATGCGATTGCGAAGATTCGGGCCCGCAACTTTGAACTTTATCGTCAGGCATTGCCCGAGTTCTGGAGCCAAAGTAGTCAGCACAGTTTTGTTTCGAGCTTTGCCTATGGAACTTTTGTCAAAAATCGACTCGAAGTGGCCCGCCATCTATTAGCTCAAGGGATTGAATGTCGCCCATTGGTGTGTGGGAGCATGGGCCGCCAGCCTTTCTGGATTAAACGTTTTGGCGTTACGCGGCTTAAAGTCGCCGATCAAGTGCATGATTTCGGTTTATACTTACCCAATCATGCTAATATTACTCCCGAAGATATTGCGTATGTGGCGCAGCATTTCCGGTCGGTAGCGGTTCCGCTTTAAATTAAAGGGGCCAAAACCTTTGTTTACAGCGTTGTCGGGCTTTACGACGCAGGTGACGGGCCAACAGTTTGCTTAAGTAGTTCCGAGCCAGAGGATTTTCACCTTGGCATTGATGGTGAATAATTCGGTGCCATTCAGCGAGACAGCGTGGCAATTTTTGATTAGAGAGGCCTCCCGGTTGGTAACGACAGATGACGCCAGGTTGATAAAGAATACGTGCACCTTGCGCCCGTAATTTTTCAAGCCAGTTAAAGTCAGCGGCGATGTGGTATGTTAAATCGTAGGGCTGCTTTTTAATTATATCCGTGCGAATGAGGGTGGCTTGGTGGCAGGGATGACGGGTGAGCCAAAAGCGGGCATTTCCTTTTAATAACTCTTCATGTAGGATGCGTACTTCCGTGGCTCGCCGAATTTTTTTGTTAAAAATATGGTCGCCGTAGACTATGTCGGCGTGACCCAGTTCTGCGGCTTGGATGAGCTGGGAGAAATGTTCGTGGATTAAGGTATCACCTGCATTTAGGAATAAAACATATTTACCTTGGGCCCGGGTCGCACCTTGATTCATGGCGTCATAGGGCCCGGCATCGGGGTGTGAAGTCCAATCTCCAGGTTTAAAGTTAGTTTGGAGGTAAGGCACCGTTTGATCGGTGGAAGCTCCATCGACGATGAGGTGTTCGTAACTTACATTTTGCAGGGCTAAGACACTGGCACGAGTAGCTTGGAGGCCCGCAAGGTTATTGCGAGTTACCGTGATGATGGTAACAACTGGTGCAGTCATTGTTGAAAATTTTCTATCAAGGGGGCTTAAGATGGCAACTGTCGTATCGCCTTTTTGGGAACGAGGCTTGTCAAGTTAGGGGAGCTCTTCAAAGTCGGCGTTCATGCGTATCTTGCATCTGAATAAGATGGATTCAGGAGGTGGAGCCGCCGATGGCTTCATGCGCATTCATCGAGCCTTGTTACAAGCTGGTCATGATTCGACGGCATATGTTTTAAAGCCGCAAAATTCCGAGGGGATTACCTTTAACGTTAAAAAAATATTAAAATCCAGTTCTCACCTGCAGTGGGCGGTCGCTCGTGCTTATGCGAAGTTGCAGCGCTGGGGGCAAAAAGCTTCGGGAGTTTATGATTTTGATGTCGAAGCTAATTTTCCACCCGAGCCCCTGATTCAACACCTACAAAAACTTCCCCCGGTAGATTTTATTTTAGTCCATTGGGCGGCAGGATTTCTACGAGCTGAGTCTATTGAACAAATCAGCCGAGCGTTACAGGCTCCCGTGGGGCTTTGGCAAGTTGACATGGCCCATATGACCGGCGGTTGCCATTATGCGCTGGGTTGTGATCGGTATCAAAGCGGGTGCGGAGCCTGCCCCTTACTAAGCTCGACCGATTCACAGGATATTTCCGCCCAACAGGCCAGTCAGCGGGCTGCCGTCTGGCAGCGTCTCCGGCCTTTACTGTTGTCGCCGAGTTCGTGGTCCGCGCAACAAGCTCAGGACAGTAAAATTCTTCGTGGGCTCCCCGAGGCAATTATTCCGATTCCACTCGACCTGAAGCGTTTTAATCCCGGTCGTGCCCAGGAAGCCCGCCAAGCGTTAAACCTTCCCCAAGATCGGCGAATCTTTTTGGTACGAGGTACGCACCCGAGTATCACTTACAAAGGTTTTCAGGTTTTTCGCCAGGCCGTAGAACAGTTAGCCCAAGTAGCCGAAAGCCTGCCCTATAAGATTCATATTATTGTAGCCGGGACGGCAGGGTTATTGCCCGCCCAACTAGGATCCATCACGGTCACGGATTTGGGACCTTTGGTGGGAGATCAGGCTTTGGCCCAAGCCTATCAAGCATGTGATGTTTTTGTGAGCCCTTCAATTAATGATGCGGGTCCTATGATGGTGGGCGAGGCGATGCTTTGTGCCCGGCCAGTGGTGGCCTTCCCCGTGGGGATTGCCATTGATTTAGTAAAAACGAATCAGACGGGTACGTTAGTGCGTCCCATTGGAGATGCGGCGGCTCTAGCGTCAGTGTTAGCCCATTATGCGACATTGGAGCAGGCCGCTTTGGAGGCACAGCAAACCCAAGCGCGTCGCTTAGCTGAAACTCTTTTTTCCCCCGTTTATTTTGAACAGGCCTTTACGGCCGCGGTTCAGCAGTATTCTAAACAGCGATGATTTACGGTTCTCTACTTTACCGCGACTACGATAAGAATGCACTCTTCACGCCAGGTGCGGGCGAAAACAACGGAGAATTCTATTTGCCGTATCGCTTGCTTAAAGAGCGTATGGCTCAAGAGGGTATTGAACTGAATACGCCAGATGTGAATCAAGGTCGCTCAGTCGCATTTGAATTACATATTAATGCGCGTCGCCAAGCTCCACAGAGTCGGGCTTACACGTACCTGTTTGAAAATCCTTTAATCCGTCCGCTGAATCGCGACCTCGAAGCTTTAGGTCGCTATGCGAAGTGGTTCACCTGGGACGCTGAATTATTAGGCCAACCTAAGGCGATTGAATTGCCTTACCCAAATGATTTACGCCCCCGACCAGCGGTCGGCTTTAACCAGCGGCCCTATTTTTGCTCGCTAGTCGCTTCGAACAAGGCGTTAGCGATTAATGACCCGCGAGATCAGTACCAAGAACGCGTCAAAATTATCAATTGGTTCGAACGTCATGCCCCAGATGATTTCCATTTATTTGGTCGGGGTTGGGAGCGACCTGCCGCTCGTGCCGGTCGGTGGGGTCGGGTTTATAATCAGGTACAGAAGTTGTGGGGTCGGGTGCGACCGCTGAAGTCGCCCTACACTACTTGGCATGGACCCGTGGATGATAAGTTGCAGGTGATGCAGCAGTCCCGCTTCTGCTTGGCGCACGAGAATTGCCGCGATTTAGAAGGCTATATCACGGAGAAGATTTTTGATAGTTTCAGGGCTGGTTGTATACCTGTCTATGTAGGGCCGGCTGATATTGCCCGCTGGATTCCAGCAAACTGTTTTATTGATGGGCGCCAGTTTCCCAAGCCCGAGTCGCTTTATGCGGCGTTAAAACAAGTCGATGCGGCCGCCTTTGCGACTTACCAAACTCATATCCAAAACTTCTTAGCGTCACCCGCCGCCGCTCGTTTTTCGCAAGAGAACTTTGTAGAAGTTCTCACGACTAAGATACGCGACGACCTTAAGGCGACGGGAGTTTAGTTCTTCGGCCCAAATTTACGGGGGGCGGGTGAACTGGGCGCGGTCGCTTCAATTTGCACGCCGACACAGGCAGGGTGCTTGGCGAATTCGCCATAGGATGCTGGATCAAAACGCGTGGTCATGCCTCGGGCAGCTTCGGCGACTAAGACGCGCCCATCGGGTTGGATAAAACCAATTTGAACGGAAGTATTGCCATCAACCCGTCGGGTGTGGGACACCAGTTTTTCCATAAAGGCACCAGCTTCTGGTCCAGGTTTCAGGGCGAATAAGATGCGTTTAATTAAACTAGGTGCCCGGGTTAGTGGCTGAATGGAATGGGCACTGATGGACCATTCATTCCGTTCCTCGCGCCAAGTGAGTCGGCAGTCTACCATTACGTGGGCACCGTCTCGCAACAGAGGGAGGTCGCCCTCTTTCAGGGTTAAGGCCGCCTCGTAGGCTTCGGAGAACATGCTCACTGGAATCGTAACTGAACGCGAAGCGACGGTGAAGAGAGCCCAAGGCCGATTGTCTTTCTTCGTAATCTTTTTCTCTAGTCCTCCGATAATACCGCAAACTCGCACTGTGTGGCGTTCTTCTTTGCTCAATTCAATCCGATCGGGAGTGGAAGCAAAGGTCGCCACCGCTTCATCAAGCCCGTGGTAGTCGGCTAAGGGGTGACCGCTTAAATAGAACCCGAGCAGTTGCTTCTCACTGTTCAACATGTCGAGCTTAGCCATCGGCTGGCTCTTGCGGAGAATCAGGTCATTAGGCCGGGCTGCCCCAGCATCATCATTACCCAACATATCAAACAGACTTCCTTGTCCGCTGGCGCGTTCTTTACGTTCCGAGGAGAAATGGCGTCGCACGGATTCAATGGAGTCCACGAGGTGCTGACGGTCTTCGCCGCTAAAATCAAAAGCCCCGGCCCGAGCCAAGCAGTCCAAGGTCCGGGCATTGATATCATGATCGCTCAGGCGGCCGACAAGATCGGCGAAGTCTTTGTAGGGGCCATTCTTTTCGCGCTCCGTGACAATGGCTTGGGCAGCTACTTCACCCACGCCTTTGATGGCTCCGAGTCCGAAGCGAATGGCGTTGTCTTTAATCACGGGCGTAAAGTCCGTGTCCGAATGGTTCACATCTGGCCCCAAAGCCTTGAGCCCTAAGGCTTCGACCTCAGCCATAAATTCGGCTAACTTGTCCGCATTACCTTGTTCGGAGGTGAGCACCGCCGACATGAACTCGATCGGGTAATTGGCTTTGAGGTAAGCGGTGCGATAAGACAGGATCGCGTAGGCCGCGGAGTGTGATTTATTAAAACCGTATTCCGCGAATTTTTCGAGAATCGCGAAAATTTCCTCTGCCTTCTTTTTCTCGATATTATTGGTTCGCTTGGCGCCTTCGACGAAGATGTCGCGCTGCTTCTCCATCTCTTCTTTAATTTTCTTACCCATTGCCCGCCGGAGCAAATCGGCGCCGCCGAGGGTATAGCCACCAATCACGCGCGCCGCTTCCATCACCTGTTCCTGGTAGACCAAGATCCCGTAGGTTTCACTGGCTACTTTCTCCAAGAGCGGGTGGGCGTATTTAACGTAGTTGGGGTCGTTTTTACCTTTAATATAATCGCCGATAAACTGCATCGGACCTGGGCGATAGAGGGCAATTAAGGCGACGATTTCGTCGATGACGGAAATATTAAATTGCCGGCACAGCGATTGCATCCCGCCCGATTCAAGTTGGAACACCCCGACTGTTTTAGCTTCGTTGAGGAGGGCAAAGGTGGCGGGATCTTCAAAGCCGACTTTTTCGATATTAAAATCTGGGAGCTTACGGTGTTTGCGGACTAACTTTTGGGCATCGTCGATGACTGTTAGGGTTTTTAGGCCTAAGAAGTCCATCTTGAGTAGGCCAAGCTTTTCTACCGGATCTTTGGCGTACTGCGTCGTCAGGTCGCCTTCCTGCATCGTCACCGGAATGATGTCGGTGAGCGGACGGTCGGCGATAATCATTCCGCAGGCGTGCTTACCGCTATTACGCACCATACCTTCAATCACTCGCCCCGTTTCAATGATATCAGCCGCTTGGGGATTTATCTTAACCTCCTCTTGAAGCTCATTGGATTTTTTCAACGCCTCATCGAGTGAGATGTTGATGTCGTCGGGGACTAACTTTGCTAAACGATTAGATTCAATGAAGGGCAGGTCGCGAATCCGGGCTAAGTCGCGCACCACCATTTTGGCACCGAAGGTACCGAAGGTGATGATGTTGGCGACGCGATCTGATCCATATTTTTTACGAACGTAATTAACGACCTCGTCGCGGCGTCGCATACAGAAGTCGATATCGAAGTCAGGAGCCGAAACGCGTTCGGGATTCAAGAAACGTTCGAAGAGCAGGCCGAAACGAATCGGATCAATGTCAGTGATTTGGAGGCAGTAGGCGACAATCGAGCCTGCACCCGAACCGCGCCCTGGGCCGACGGGGATATCTTGGCGACGGGCCCAATCGATGAAGTCCCAAACAATGAGGAAGTAGTCAACGAACCCCGTCCCAGCGATGACGCCCATTTCATAGTCCACGCGTCGGCATAATTCGGCTGGGCTGGTTCGACCCGGGCCTGGAATCTTTTCATTCTTTTGTTGCTTGGGGTCATCGTAGTCGACGCCGTACCGCTGGAGCAGACCCTTTTTAACGATCTCTAAAAGGTAAGACCCATTGGCACGCATGGGTTGGCGTTTTTCTTCGCTGATGCTGAAATCGCCTTTTTTCCCCGCCGCGACGAGTAAGCCATTTTTTAATTTTTCATAACCATCGAGGATTTGGTCAATCTTCGGGTGGACTTTGGGCTTAACCCCTTCGCTAAAGACGTAGACCGGGTAATTATTTTGTCCGACGGGAAGTTGCACGTCGCACATTTCGGCGATGGCCACCGTGTTTTTAATCGCATCGGGGACTTCGCCGAAAACCTGGAGCATTTCGGTTTGGCTCTTCAGGTAGAACTCTTGGGCTGCGTAGCGCATGCGCCGTTCGTCCGCTAAGCGTGCCCCCGTTTGGATGCAAAGCATCGCGTCGTGAGCGGCGGCGTGGCCGGCATCGACGTAGTGCACGTCATTGGTGGCGACGACGCGCAGGTTAAATTCTTGGGCGAGCTTCAATAAGTCGGCGATGATGCGTTTTTGTTCTTCGAGCCCATGGTCCATGAGTTCAATGACAAAGTTTTCGCGCCCAAAAATTTCGACGAAGCGCCCGCAAGCCTGACGAGCCCCTTCGTAATCTCCTGCTAAAAGCCGTTGCGGGATGACGCCCTGGAGACAGCCACTAAAAGCGATGAGCCCTTCGGAGTGGGCGGTGAGTTGGGCTAAATCGGTGCGCGGCTTGTAGTGTAAGCCTCGCACGTGCGCGTCGGAGACAAGTTTAGTGAGGTTCTGGTAACCTTTGAAATTTCGGGCCAGGACGCCCATATGGTAATACTTGTGCTCGCGACGATCGGGCTTGTCGGTCAGAGCGTGATCCCAGACCAAGTATAATTCGCAACCCAGGAGAGGTTTGAATTTAACATCTCCCTTGGAAAGTTGCTTAGCCTCGTTCCAGAAATCAAAGAGCCCGAATAAATTACCGTGGTCGGTGATGGCCACCGCGCGCATATTCATGTCGCATGCGCGCTTCATTAGGCGGTCGATGCGACTGCATCCATCGAGCATGCTGTAGTCGGTGTGCACATGGAGGTGCACGAAATCGCGACTGGATGAAGCTTCCGCCATACGGGTGGACGATAATAAGAGCGGCAAACCGCGAAGGGGAAGGGAAAAGGATTCGCAATCGCGTCCTTTTCTTTCCGCAGCGGAAATTCGCTTAGAGAACCTTAATAAAAGTCCGCTTCCCGGCTTGAATCACCAAAGGTTCTGTAGGTTGTGGAACGCGCAGGCTGGGGTCGTTGACTTTATCGTCGTTCAACTTAACCGCCCCGCCTTCGATGAGTCGGCGAATTTCCTTTTTGGAGGGGAAGAGGTTGGTGGCGGCGAGCAAGTCGACCACACCGAACTCACTGGCCCCTTGGGTCAGGGTTGCCCAGGTGAATGAGGGCATGTCGCTGCGGGTGCCTCCCTTGGAGAAGACTGTTTCAAACTCGGTCCGCTCCTTCTGGCCTGCGCCATTACCGTGGAATTTATCCGTCATGCGGGCGGCCAATTGTTTTTTGGCTTCCATGGGGTGCAGGGCGCGTAGGGCCGTGAGTTCTTCTCCGGAAACTTCTAAAAGCAAATCATAGTAAACCCACATGGTGTCATCGGGGACGGACATGATTTTGCCGAACATGTCTTTGGGGTTTTCGTTAAAGGCGATGTAATTGCCCAAACTCTTGGACATCTTTTTCACGCCATCGAGGCCGACGAGCAGGGGCATACCGAGGACGGCTTGCGGGGCTTGGCCGGCGTTTTGTTGCAAGTCGCGCCCGACCATCATGTTGAACAATTGGTCGCTGCCGCCGATTTCAAGGTCGGCTTGCAGCATTACCGAGTCGTAGCCTTGCAGTAGCGGGTACAGGAATTCGACAATCGAAATCGGCGTCCCTGCGGCGTGGCGTTTTGCAAAATCATCGCGCACGAGCATCTGGGCTACCGTCATTTGCCGGCTCAGGTTGAGCGCATCGAGGAAAGACATTTTGCCGAACCACTCACTATTGCGACGTACTTCGGTTTTTTGAGGGTCGAGGATGCGATAAGCCTGCTCGAGGTAGGTTTTCGCATTCGTTTCAATTTCCGCTTCGGTTAAGACTGGCCGCGTGTCGGAGCGCCCAGTGGGATCGCCGATGCGGGTGGTATAATCGCCGATGATTAAGACCGCTTGGTGGCCGAGGTCTTGAAATTGACGTAACTTATTTAAGACCACCATGTGGCCGAAGGTTAAGTCTGGACGCGTGGGGTCGACGCCGAGTTTAACGCGCAATTTTTTGCCAGCTTGGAGGCGCTCCAAAATTTCTTGGCCACCGAGTAATTTCTCGGTGCGGGCTTTCATTGCCTTGAGTTGGTCGGCCGGGGACATGGGGTTTAATGTCCCCGAAGGAGTCAAAGGGGTGAAGTAAAAAAACCGTAACTTCGGTGGGTGTGCCTTGCCCTAGGGACGGGAACCTGCCAAATATAGGCTTATGGACCTTGTCCGTGAGTTAATTGAATACGTTAAGCACCCCAGCGTCTCGACCGACCCTGCTTTTAAGGAGGGCATGGATGGGGCCCGGAACCATGTTTGTGGTTTATTAAAGGCCGCGGGGCTGGAGGTGGAAATCGTGCCCACCCCTTTACACCCGATTGTGTTAGCTCGCCGTCGCGGTCCAGAATCTTGGCCTCACGTGGTGCTTTATGGGCATTATGATGTGCAACCCGCTGACCCTTTAAATCTATGGACTACGCCAGCTTTTGCTCCGGAGATTCGCCAAGGGCGTGTCTGGGGTCGGGGTACGGCGGATAATAAGGGCCCGCACCTCGTGGCCGTGGCCGCTTTGACGCGCCTGTTGCAACGTCGCCCTGACCTACCTTTGCGCATCACCTTCTTGATTGAGGGTGAAGAAGAAATCGGCTCCCCCAGTTTCCCGGAATTTTTACACAAGTATAAGAAAGAGCTCTCCGAAGCTGATTGCGTGATTTTATCGGACACGGCTTCCCCTTCGAGCGATCAAATCGTCATCACCACGGGTCTGCGCGGTATTATCGGGTTGGAAGTGAATCTCACGGGTCCGCGTTCGGATTTGCACTCCGGGATACACGGTGGGGCCGTTTATAATCCTATTCAGGCCTTAACAGAAATCTGTGCTTCGCTTCATGATGCAGATAATGCCGTAACGATTGATGGTTTCTATGATGGCGTGCAGGCCCCCGAGCGTTGGGAGCGGGAACAGTTAGCAAAACTTCCGCTCACCGAAGACGAGTACCGTCGGTTCTTAGGCGTCGATGAATTGCATGCCGCCCCAGGGCTCAACGGCTTAGAAGCCACGCGGTTTGCTCCTACTTTAGAATTTAACGGTATCGGCGGTGGCTATCAGGGGCATGGCTCTAAGACGGTGATTCCGTCCAAGGTCTTTGCCAAAATCACCTGTCGCCTCGTGCCTGGTCAGGACCCTGTGTTCATTCACCGTCAGGTTGCCGATACCATTCGGGCCCGAGCACCCAAGGGCGTACGAGTGGAAATTAAAGAGATGCAGGGTAATGCGGCCTATTATGTTTGCCCGCCCAATCGGCCGAATACCCCCAAAGATCAAAACCCCGTTTTGGCCCGAGCTTTCCATGAAGCCGAAAAGGCGATTGCCGGGGCCTTTGGCCGTCCGCCGTTATTTTTACGGGAAGGTGGCAGTGTGCCTATTATTGGAGACATCCGTCGGGAGACCGGCCTGGATTCAGTGATGATTGGTTTGTTTACGCCTGAGTCCAATTTGCACGCCCCCGACGAAAACTTTGAAATCAAAATGGCGGAGAAAGCAGTGGTCGCCTACGAGCTGCTCTTGGAGCGTGTGGCCGGAACTCCGCGCCATGCGGTGTAATATTTACCCTTAAAAACGAGTTTTTTAGGGGTTTAGGGGCTAATCGGGCGTGCTTTTCCCTTTCGCTAAGGGGAAGATTTCTTCAACCTAAGAGGCTTCACCATGGCTGTCTTCCGTAAACGCACTCACACGCCAACCCCGAACAAAAAGGATATCCCTGCGGGCTTATGGACGAAATGTCCCCAGTCGGGCGAGATGGTCTACACGAAAGACTTAGAGGCGAACTGGAATGTCTTTCCCTCGAGTGGTTACCATGACCGTTTGCCGACGAAGCGTCGCATCGCTTTGCTGATTGATGAGGGCACGTGGAAGGAGACGGATACTAAGTTAAATTCCAAGGATCCCTTGAATTTCACGGCAGGCGGTTCCTACCCTGAACGCCTTGGCCAACACCAAAAGAAATCTGGTCTCCGCGACTCCGTCGTCTGCGGACATGGTTTGATGGATGGCTTGCCGGTTTCTTTGGCGATCATGGACTTCTCGTTCATGGGCGCTTCGATGGGTTCCGTGGCGGGCGAAAAAGTCACGCGGGCGATTGAGCGCGCTATCAAAATGAAGTGCCCTTGTGTGGTTGTCTGCGCTTCGGGTGGGGCCCGCATGCAGGAAGGGATTTTATCTTTAATGCAAATGGCCAAGACCAGTGCGGCTTTGGCGAAATTGCGTGCCGCCGGCTTGCCCTATATTGCGGTGTTAACGAATCCTACCATGGCCGGCGTGATGGCTAGTTACGCTACTTTAGGCGACGTCATCGTGGCTGAGCCTGGCGCCTTGATTGGTTTTGCCGGAGCCCGCGTGATCAAGGAAACCACGAACCAAGATTTGCCCGATGGCTTCCAAACTTCGGAGTTCCTGTTAAAGCGTGGTCTGATTGATATGATTGTGCACCGCAAGGAGATGAAGGGCAAGCTAGTCAGCCTCCTCCGCGCTTTGGCTCATCGTAAAATTAAGTCTCCTAAAAATCACGCGGCCTAACGGTCGCTTGCGGCCATGTCTTCTGCCGCCACCTTACGCTGGTTGACTGGGTTGCGAAATCTTGGTTCCCGCTTGGGGATTGAGCGCATGGCCACTTTGAGCCATCGGCTTAAACATCCTGCGCAGCAAATTCCCTGCTTTCACTTGGCAGGCACGAATGGCAAAGGTTCCACCTCGGCCATGATTGAGGCGATTCAACGTGCTCATGGGCGTAAGACAGGTCTCTACACGAGCCCTCACTTGATTTCATTAGGGGAGCGGATTCAGGTAAATCGTCAGCCCATTTCGGATGAACGCGTGGTGCAGCTCGCTGAAGCGCTGCGCCCCCACTACGAGGAAATCTGGCATCACGACCAAGGTCTCTCGCCGACCTTTTTTGAACTTATGACCGCCGCGGCGTTTTTAGAGTTCGAAGCCCAAGCGGTGGACGTGATGATTTTAGAAACGGGGTTGGGCGGGCGCCTCGATGCGACGAATATTTGTCGTCCCGAAGTCGCTGTCATCACTTCCATTGGCTTTGATCATCAAGAGTATTTGGGCGAAACGTTGGCCAAGATTGCAGCGGAGAAGGCGGGGATTTTAAAGCCTGGGGTTCCCTCTGTGGTAGGCAATCTGCCTCCCGAAGCCGAAGCGGTCATCGTGGCTCGAGCCCAAGCCGTGGGAGCTCCCTTACACTTTGTACGTGACCGTTTTAGGGATGGCTTGCCGATGACGAATTTAATCGGCGAACACCAGCGTGCGAATGCTGGGGCCGCTTGGTTAGCTTGTGAATTAGCCCATCGTTTGCCGATTCAGCCTGCAGTCGCTCAAGCAGCTTTGCTGCAGGTGACTTGGGCGGCTCGTTGGCAAACGTTACCGTTGGTGGATGGGCGCACCTTGATTATCGACGGCACGCATAATGAAGAAGGCGTGCGCGTGATTGTGCCGCTTCTGCAGAAGTTAGCCCAACCCACGGTGGTTGTCGGTGCGGTTGGTTTAACGCGTGCCAAGGCGTTGATGCAGGGCATTGCTCCCGTCGCTGGGAGTTTGATTTTGGTGCAACCGGATAATGAAAAAGCCTGCACCATTGCAGAGTTGAGAGCTCTGATTCCTCACGATTTTACTGGAAGTGTACGTCAGGCGACGGTCGCCGAAATTTTTAATGCGCCGCAAGCGTGCCAAGCCGATGGGTCGGTCGTGGTGGTACTAGGTTCACTTTATTTAGCGGGAGAGGTTTTAGCCCGTTATCACGGCCAGCCTTGGCATGGCTATCAGTGGCAGGATCGTCTGCCAGGAAGTCCATGAGTGATTACCATTTTGTGCCACCCGGAAAAACGGCTCCCAAGGTAAACCCGGAGGAGTTGCCGCAGTGGTTGTTAGAAGAAGATGACGACTTTTTAGTTTTCGATAAACCTGGCTGGTTAGTCTGTCACCCCTCGAAGGATGGACCTTGGTCCTCGCTAGTAGGAGCTGTCCGTGAATGGCGTCAGATGCCGGTGGCTTATTTAGTAAGCCGGTTAGACCGCGAGACTAGCGGCATTATTTTAATCGCGAAGAATTTTAACGCCGCTTCACTTTCGCAGACGGCGATGGAACGCCGCTGGGTTACGAAGACCTATTATACTTTGTTAAAAGGTGAGTTGGTCGCACCGGTCTTAGTGGATCAATCCTTAGGGCCGGATGAAACCAGTAGTATTGTGGCGAAAACGGCGGTACGCCAAGGCCCCGGCACTTTACCGGCGGCCACGTTTTTCGAACCGCTGCTTGTGGCCCAAGGTTACACCTTGGCTCGAGTGCAGCCGCATACGGGACGTAAGCATCAGATTCGCGCGCATGCCTTGTGGTTAGGCTATCCCGTGGTTGGCGATAAAATGTACGGCGGGGATGATTCCCTTTTCTTGGAATTTATTGAGCACGGTTGGACGGACCGTTTAGCACGGCATTTAGCCATGGGTCGCCAAGCCTTGCATGCGTACCAACTGGATTTCCGCGCACCCAATTTCACCCGTATTTTTAAAGCACCCTTAGCGGCCGACATGACTGATTTTATTATTAATAAAATGGGCTGCAGCCCAGAGGCTTTGCAACAAGCCTGCACCCTTTAGCCGTGGGCTAGTGCCGCCGCATCCACTAAGGTCGCACCGCCTTGGCGGAGCACTTGGGCGCAAGCATGCAGGGTCGCTCCGGTGGTGAGTACATCGTCGATGACCACGTAGCGTTTGGTCGGGTGGATTTGAGCGGTGGGTTTTAAACTAAATGCTTTGAGTACATTACGACGGCGCGCTTGTCGACCTAAGCGGGTTTGCGAAACGGTCGGTTGAGATTTTTGGAGTAGCGGAGCCACCTCGGTGGCTGGCACGGCACGGTGCAGGGCGTGGGCTAGTCGCAGGGCTTGATTGTAACCCCGGTCGAGTTCACGACTCGGATGGAGGGGAACCGGGACTAAGGTGGCCCCGAGGAGGTGGCGGCGGAGGAGGGGGTCTTGGAGGGCGGCCGCTACGAGATCGTCGATGAGCCAAGGTTTTTGATAGTATTTTACTTGGTGGATGATGGCTCGGACCGCCCCGTGGGCTTGAAAAGGGCAGACGGCGCGGTGGAAGGCGGGGTGGAGTTCGAAGCAGTGCGGACAGGTGAGGTCGCCCTCGATGAGTCCTAGGAAAGGATGTCCGCAAGTATCACAACGGGGGTCGTGAATACGTTCTAGTCGCTCCGCCCCGTTAGGGGAAAGGTATCGCCCGACCCCGACTTCCATGGGTTCTTGGGTTACGACGCAGTCGCGGGGGTAGAAGCAGTCTTGGAGCCCGCGATCGATTTCAGTCCAAAACGGCATGCTCTTCAAGGAGCCAGCGACGTTTGCGGGCGAGTCCCCAAGCAAAGCCTCCGAGTCCCTGCGCATTGACCACCCGATGACAGGGGATGATTTGGGCTAAAGGGTTAGCGCCTAAGGCATGGCCGATGGCTTGAGCTGACCGGCAACCGAGGCGTTGGGCTAATTGTCCGTAAGTCACCGTTTGGCCGTGCCGAATTTTCCGACAGGCTTGCCAAACTTTAATTTGAAAAACTGTGCCATGCACTTTGGCACTTTTGACTTCGGGCAGTTGTCCGTGAGTGGGGCAGTACCCCAACTGGGTTAATTTTTTCTCACCTAGGGTCTTAGTCAGTGGGGCAAGTAGGACTAGTTTACCTTCGGCGGTCACCGCCTTAAACCACCCATGGGCTAATTCGACGTAGGCGAGTTCACCTCGAGCCTTTCGGTCATGGGCCCAATGGATTTTCATTCTAGATTAGAATGCGTTTGCCCGACGCCGAGTTCAATCCAAGGTTTTACTTAGCTATGGCATTCAATTTCGACAGTTGCCCAGAGCGTCGCGGCTCGGACAGCACTAAGTGGCATAAGTATGCTTCACAGGATATTATTCCCTGCTGGATTGCGGATATGGATTTTATGTCGCCACCCGAAGTGGTTGCGGCTGTACAGCAACGCGCCGCGCATGGCGTTTATGGTTATCCTGCCCAACGTGAAGCGGTCTTAACCGCCGTGGTGAATCACGTGCGAGCCCGACATGGTTGGGAAATTAAGCCTGAGTGGATCACGTTCATGTGTTCTTTGGTCCCTGGCATCCATGCAACGATTCGCTGTGCGAGTCAGCCTGGTGAGTCGGTGGTGACGACCACGCCCGTGTACCCGCCTTTTTTGACGGCCCCCGTGATTTCGGAACGCAACCCCATCAAGTTGTCGATGGTGTTTGTCGATGGACGCTGGACGTTTGATTGGGAAAAACTGGAAGCGGCTTGCGCTCAAGATCAGACGAAAGTGCTGTTGCTCTGCAGTCCGTATAATCCCTTGGCCCGCGTCTTTGATCGTGCCGAGTTGGAGCGTTTGGCGGCGTTAGTCTTAAAGTATAATCTCAAAGTTTGTTCGGACGAGATTCACTGCGATTTAATTTTAGACCCGAAGGTAAAACACACCGTCTTTGCTACGTTGAGTCCAGAGATTGCGTCGCAAACCGTGACGTTGATGGCCGCGAGCAAAACGTTTAACGTTGCGGGTTTAACCTGCGGGTTCGCGATCATTCCGGATGCCACTTTGCGCATGAAGTTCCGCCGGATTTTACAGGGGCTGTCCTTGGATCAAAATGTTTTTGGCTTAGTCGCGACGCAGGCCGCCCTAGAGCATGGCGAGCCTTGGCGTCAGGCTTGCATCGAATACTTACGGGGCAATTTAGACTTAATTGAAGCCGCCTTGAAGCGGATGCCTGGCGTGGTGTTAAGGCAGCGTCCCCAAGCTAGCTTCTTGGCTTGGCTGGATGTCTCCGCTTTAGGCTTTGAAAACCCGCATGCAGAATTCGAAAAAGGTGGGATTGGTTTTAGTAATGGCGATGACTTTGGCGGGACGGGCCATGTTCGGCTGAATTTTGGTTGTCCGCGTGAGCGACTCCAAGAAATCCTTCGTCGCATGGAAGTCGTCGTTAATCGCGCGCCGCGACGCTAATACGATGCAAGCAGGGTCGCTTCCCTGGCGGTCGGCCCCTTGGTGGGCTTGGCTCTCGATGCTCTCTTTAGAGGGCGTCCTTTTTGTTTACCTTGCCTACGCTTGTTTGCCGCGCGAGGTGCCCGTATCCCAAGGCTTACCCTTAGCTTGGGGCCTTTGGGGTTTGTGGTGTGGGTATGCAGTGGAGCGTTGGCTGGATGTGAGTTTTACTTCCGAAGGGGTCGTCACTTGGCGTCATCGCTTTCACCGTGCCTCTATGGGCGGCTTGCTTTTAGGGGCGGGCGTGTGGGTTTTATTTTTAATAAAAGGTTCGCCGGAGTTACCTTTAGCCACCTGGAATCACGGGGCGACTTGGGCGTGGATGGCGTTGGGGGGCGTGGTGATTTTATTGCCGCAGTTTTACCGGAGTTTTGCGGTGTGGGTTTTGCGGGCGGTCTTAATGTCCGGGTTATTTGCCTTCATGGTGAATGGGTTTAATTTTAAGGGCCCCTGGGAAGTCTCGGTGTCGGTGGGTTTCTTGGCCTTCGCCAATTTGGCTTCCGTACGTCGGTCCGAACTTACTCGTCCCGGAAACTTTTTCTCCTGGACGGCTCCATTGGCGATGACCGTGGGGCTGCTGACTGCTTATGCCGGAGCAGCTTCTTATCGCTGGCTCGCCTTCGCCACTGTGTGGGGCGGTTTTGGTTTATGGGTGTTGGAACGCCAGTCAGCGGAAGAAGATTTAGAGCGCTATCGAGCCCGCGTGGATGGCATTACGCTCCTCGCCTTGGGGTTGAGTGCGATTGCCGTACGACTGGCTATTTAACGATGGAGCACGCGCTCCGTCAGGACATGCGTCGCCACGATGCAAGCTAGGGCGGCGTTTTCGGCCCGTAGCACGGTGGGCCCTAAGGAGACAGGTAGAAATTGAGCCTGACGTGCGGCATCGAGTTCTTCGGCCGAAAAATCACCCTCTGGTCCAATCAACCAAGTAACTTGTTGGATCTTTTGAAAATCTATTTTCGCCACGGCGACGGCATCTTTTTCTAAGGAGCCGGTTAAACGTAATTCCGTTTCCGTCTTAGGCGGAAGTTGACGGAGCCAGTGCTTAAAGGTTTGTGGAGCGTGTACCTGAGTCCGCCAAGGATTGCCGGATTGTTTGCAGGCTTCGATGGTTTGTTGCTGCCAGCGTTTCAGCTTACTCTGGGCGCGTGCGGCATCGAGTTTTACTTCACCGTGGGCGGTTTCTAAAGGAAGGATAGCACTCGCTCCCGTTTCGCAGGCCGTACGAATTAGATCATCCATGGTGCCCGCTTTGGTCATGGCTTGCACTAAGATGATTTTAACGGCGGGCGGCAGCGTTTGTTGGCGTTGCTTAATGGTGACGACTGCATGACTGGGGTCGATTTGAGTTAGCGTCCCATCAAGCACTAAGCCTTCGCCATTGAGGAGGGTGACCGCGTCGCCGAGACGGGCGCGAAGGCTACGAACTAAGTGAGCACTCTCGTCGGCCGGCAGCGTGACTTCGGGCTTCGCAAGCTGGGCGGTCTGTTCCGGATCAATCCAGAGGCGAAGTGGGCTCATACCTGGAGAGGTTCGGGTTGGTCGTAGGAAGCATCCCAATCCTTCCAGACGGGTTCGTAATTCTTTTGACGCAACATCGCCGCAATGGCGTCCACCGGCCGATCATCTTCGATGGCGAATTGCTCGAGGGAGGCGTCTTTGCCTTCGGCGTAGCCACCCGGATTGGTGCGCGAACCGGCGCTCATCGAAGTGAAGCCGAGGGGGAAGGCGTGGTCGCGGAAGCGAGCATTCTCGCGGGTGCTGAGAGTCAGTTCGATTTCGCCGTTTAGCAGGCGGAAGGCACTGGCCACCTGCACTAAATCGCGGTCGGTCATTTCGACTTTAGGGGCGAGATCCCCTTCGTGGGGACGAAGGCGGGGGAAAGAAATACTAAAGCGACTTCGCCAGTGTTGGCGTTCCAGCCATTGCAGGTGCAGCGCCGTGAAGAAGCATTCCGTCCGCCAATCTTCGAGACCAAAGAGTGCTCCTAGTCCGATTTTGTGAACTCCCGCTTGGCCGATGCGATCGGGCGTATCTAGGCGGTAAAGAAAATCCGACTTCCGACCTTTCGGGTGATGCTGTTGATAGGTTTCGCGGTGGTAGGTTTCTTGATAAACTAAAACCGCGTTCAAGCCATGTTGGCGTAGTTGCCGATACTCTTCCGTTTCCAACGGCTGGACTTCCATGGAAAGCGAAGAGAAGTGGGGTCGAAGTAATTTCAGGGCTTCCGTGAAGTAGTTGATTTCAATTTTATTAGACTCTCCGGTTAAGAGCAGCACATGGTCGAAGCCTAATTTCTTTAGTGCCCCCGCTTCGCGTAAAATTTCACCAGGATTCAGGGTGCGGCGCGGGATTTTATTACCTGCGGAGAATCCGCAATAGGTGCAGACGTTTTGGCATTCGTTAGAAAGGTAGACGGGGGCAAATAATTGCATCGTTCGCCCGAAGCGTTGCACCGTGCGTTCGTGGCTGAGTTGAGCGAGGGGTTCGAGGAAGCGACCCGCGGCTGGGGAAAGTAAGGCCTTAAAATCTTCTAACGTGAGTGGCTGGCCCCTGCGGCTTTTTTGGAGCGCGATCTCGACGTCCGTTTCGGTCTTAGCGGCAATCGAAGCCATGACGGCATCCCAAGGATACTGAGCATGGATGGCAGCGAAGGACATTGTAGTCTAAATTAACAAAGTCCCATCGGAGCGCGATGGGTGGTTAGCGGAGCGCTCAAAGCAACGCCGCATACCCTGCTGCGTTGAGTAAGGAACTTACTTCGGCAGGGTTTTGCACGCGCACGCGAATCATCCAGGCACCTTGATAGGGCTCGCGGTTTACTAAGTCAGGCGTGTCATTCAAAGCAGTATTCGTTTCGATGACTTCGCCGCTGATGGGGCTGTAGAGATCCGAAGCTGCCTTGACCGATTCAACGGTGCCGAACACATCGCCCGCGGCGAAAGTTTTACCCGTCTTAGGCAGGTCGACAAACGTCACATCGCCTAAGGCAGCTTGAGCGTGGTCGGTGATGCCAATCGTTGCCGTGCCATCGTTGGCGAGGCGGACCCATTCATGGTCCTTGGTGTAATGAAGTTCGGCGGGGACTTGGCTCATGCGATGTAGGAAGTTGGGCTTGGTAGATTTTTCAACCTTTCACTTCACGAAAGGTTCAACGGCAATCTGCAAGGGCAGACGGATACCGCGGATATCGACCGTAAGTTCGCTTGAGCCAGTATAGCCTGCGGCAATGAGGGCCGTGCCGATGGGTTTGCCGAGGACGGGAGATTGCGTGCCAGAGAGTACTTCACCTACCGGCGTATCGCCGGCAAACACTTGAGCCCCTTGGCGGGCAATGCGGCGATCGTCCAAGGAAAACAGCACGACGGAGGAGGCCGGACCACCTTCCGCTTGGCGGCGAAGGGCTTCGCGGCCGACGAATTCGGGCTTACTAAATTTCACCGTCCAACCCAGACCAGCTTGGATGGGTGAAATCTTTTCCGAAATCTCGTGGCCGTAGAGCGGGTAGTTTGCTTCGAGGCGAAGAGAATCGCGGGCACCGAGACCTGCGGGGATGAGACCATGAGGTTGACCTGCGGTTAGAATCGCCCGGGCAACTTTTTCAGCTGAGGCCGCTGGAAGGTAAATTTCAAAACCTGCCGAACCCGTGTACCCCGTGCGCGAGACTAGACAACCCGAGGCCCCACCGACTTCACCGGTCAAAAAACCGAAGCGTTTGATAGACGCGAGGGGAAGTGAGGTTACGAGGCTGAGGATTTTCTCTGCAAGGGGACCCTGAATGGCGAGTTGGGCCCACGCGTTGCACTCGTCGATGACTTCGACTTTAAAGCGACCGACGAGCGACTTCATCCACGCCAAGTCTTTTTGGGCATTGGAGGCGTTGAGGCAGATGAGGAATTCGTTTTCGTTGAGACGGTAAACAATTAGGTCATCGACGCAGCCACCATCAGGTTGGCACATCACGGTGTAGCGAGCCATGCCAGGTTTGATGGACGACATCTCATTCGTCATGATGCGATCGAGGAAGGCGGCGGCGTCTTTGCCGCGTACGCGGGCTTCGCCCATGTGCGAGACGTCAAACAGGCCTGCAGCTTTGCGCACGGCCATGTGTTCTTCGATGATGCCACGGTATTGCACGGGCATTTCCCAACCTGCGAACGGGACCATCCGGCCACCTAGTTCGACGTGGAGAGAATAAAGCGGTGTTCTGGAAAGCGTGTCCGACATGCCCTTAGGGTGTTCGGCTTCTAGGTTACTTCCAATAAAAAAGCCCGACCAAATGGTCGGGCTTTTGCTTTAGATTTGAATCCGTCGATTAGAGGCCGAGTTCCTTGCGGAGATCAGCCAACTGCTGCTTGAATTGTTCTTCCGTTAATTGCTTAGCACGGAGACGGTTTTCGAGCAGGGCGTAGCGGGTGTTGAACTCGGAGTAGGTCAACTTGGCCACTTGAGCCTTGGCGTCGGAAGCGGCTTTGACGGCGTCAGCTAATTTAGCTTCGGCTTCGATGCGAGCATCGGCCAGGGCTTTTTCGGCGGCCTTATTGGCTTCGGTCAACTTGGTTTCGCTAGCTTCCTTGGCGTCAGCGAGCATCTTGGCGCTTTCTTCCTTAGCAGTAGCCAGGGTCTTGTCGGCTTGCTCTTTGTTTTCAGCCACAGCCTTTTCGGAAGCAGCTAACTTTTCAGAGAGTTCCTTGAGCTTGTCGTTGGCGTTATCCAAAGCCTTTTGGGTGGCTTCGGCGACGGCCTTCATGTTTTCAGCCTTAGCGTCTTCGAGTTGCTTGGAGAGTTCGGCGATCTTGGCGTCAGCCTTCTTGGCAGCATCGGCCGCCGCATCAGCGGCTTCAGCCTTAGCATTGGCGACAGCTTTCTCGTTCGCAGCTTTAGCGTCTTCGAGTTGCTTGGAGAGTTCGGCTAACTTGGCATCCGCTTTCTTGGCAGCGTCGGTGGCGGCATCGGCGGCTTCGGATTTAGCATTCGCCACGGCCTTGTCATTGGCAGCCTTAGTGTCTTCAATTTGTTTAGTCAGCTCGGCAATCTTAGCGTCAGCCTTCTTGGCGGCATCAGAGGCCGAGTCAGCCGCTTCAGCCTTGGCATTCGCCACGGCCTTATCGTTCGCAACTTTAACTTCTTCAAGCTGCTTGGTTAGCTCGGCGATCTTGGCGTCGGCTTTCTTGGCGGCATCAGAGGCAGCATCGGCAGCTTCGGACTTGGCGTTAGCGAGAGTTTTGTCGCTGGCAGCTTTGGCTTCGTCGATTTGCTTCGTTAAGCTAACCTTCAAGGCCTCGCGTTCTTCGATTGCCTTAGCGGTTTGAGCCTTGGCGTCTTCGAGGCCGTTATTGGCCAAGCGCTTCAGTTCTTCCGCGCGAGCTTCGAGCGACTTGACGAGGTTATTGGCATTCTCTTGTGCCGTTTCGAGGGACTTAACCTCGGTCTTGTAAGATTGTTCTAATTCCGAGACGCGTTCCGCGGGGGACTTACCACCGAAGAGGGCGGCGTGAGCAGCGTGGGCTTTATCTAAAGCGGCCGTAGCGCTGGCAATCTTGGCATCGGCCAAGACGATGTTGCGGGCCACTTCATCCCGGACTTTGGCAACTTGGTCGGCAACGTCTTGAGCGTTCGCCTTTTCAACACCCTTTTCGAGGGCGATGCGGCGATCTTCCAAGGATTGCAAGGTAGCGAGACCCGCACTGCGAGCTGCATTCGAGTCAGCGATAGCCTGTTGGAGGGCTAATTCCGCTTCGGTGATCTTAGCTTCAGCCGAGGCGTCGGAGGCTTGGGCAGCAGCGACTTTGGCTTCGCCGAGGGCTTGGCCGATATCAGCCAACTTCTTCTTGCTGGCAGCTTCGCGAACTTGGAGGGCTTGTTTCACCTTCGCGATAGAGTCATCTACATCTTTGATGTCTTGTTTCAGGCCAGCAGCGCTGGATTCAGGGCGGCCGTTAACTTTTTGGACGAGGGATTTGAATTCTGCTTCGTCACCTTCAGGGATTACCACGTCCTTGGCGCCAGGGATACTAGCCAAGGTGTATTCTAACTTGGGAGGGAAACCGAATTCCAAACCATTAGCCGTTGTACGGAGTTGGGGTTTGAGCAATTCGCTCTCCGCTTGGTAGCCGCCTTTGCCAACTTGGATCTCGTAGTTGCTGTTATGGTTAAGGGTGACTTGCGTCGGCGTACGTCCTACGGCCACACCATTGAGGCGCACCGCAGCGCTGGGCGGCACGGAGGTAATCGTCACCGTGTCCACTAGGGCGGGGTCGACACTGGTTGTGCAAGCGGTGATGCCGGCACAAAGGATAAGTAGGGATACGGGAATGCGCATAGGAATACTTAAGGGGTTAGTAGGGCATATTCCTCAGACGCACCTAGTAATTCAACCCCTAAAAACAGCCCTAACTCATTTTCTAGGAAATTTCTCATAGTTGACAGTCAGCCGGCCTAAACAAGTGTGCTAGCGACCAAGATGCCAGCATAGCTCAGTTGGTAGAGCAGCCGCCTTGTAAGCGGCAGGTCGTCGGTTCAAGCCCGACTGCTGGCTCCATCTTGGATCTTAAGCCTTCCAAAGTGGGCCGCGCCTTAGGGCGTCGGCTACTTTGAGGTATTTAACTAAGGGGGTTACGTCGTGGACGCGCACCATGGAACACCCTTGAGCAACCCCCCAAATCGCTGTGGTAACATTCCCCTCATGGCGTGCTAAGGGGTCGTTTTGGTTTAACACTAATCCGAGGGTTGATTTACGGCTCGTGCCTAAAAGGACGGGATAGCCCAGGGCGGCGATTTTTTCCAAATTGCGTACGAGCATTAAGTTTTGGGCGGGGGTTTTACCGAAGCCAAAACCGGGGTCGGTCCAGAGCTGCGAAGGCGCCACTCCGGCTTCGAGTGCTAGGTTGATGGAACGGCGTAAATCAGCGAGGACTTCGGGCCAGAAATTTTCGTAGTTGGGCTCAGGGCGACGGTGCATTAAAATCAATGGACATCGCAGTTTGGCGCATACTTTAGCCATGTCCGCATGCTCGGGGTGGGGCGAAAAATTCCCACCTTCGATGTCGTTGATGAGGTCGGCTCCAGCCTCAATTGCCGCCTCGGCGATGGCTGCCTTATAAGTGTCTACTGAAAGTGGTGTCTGCGGGAAATTTTTGCGGAGGGCCTTTAAGATGGGCAGTAAGCGAGATCGTTCCGTTGCTACATCAATCGGTTGGGCTTGCGGGCGCGTGGATTCGGCTCCGACGTCAATCACATCGGCTCCTTCTTGCAGGAGTTGGGCGACCTGTCGCACGGCTTGGTCGACGGTGTTGGCCTTGCCCCCGTCTGAGAATGAATCAGGGGTTACATTGAGAACGCCCATGATTAAAGTGCGCTCGCGCCAAGGGGGGAGGGGGGTTCCGTGGGGGCTAGACCAAGACATAGGTGGAGGGCTCAGAGGGTCGATATAGGGTGGCAACTTTTCAAGCCCGGAGGGGTAGAAGGAGGGGAGATGGGTATGTATTAGCGTATTTGATGGAAGGTATTTTATTGTAAATAATTGATTATAAATAAGATATATAAATATCTAGGCTATCAACTGTGGTGATAAATGAGCGAAAGGAGGCGTTCGCCTAGGCGGGGCTTGCAAATGACACTCTTTTTACAAAGTTTCGACCGACTGTAACTCACACTTTATATGTTATCTCGTCTTTTCACCCGAGCTGCATGGTTAGTCGTCGCCCTGGTTTCGGCCTTTATGGTCGGCTGCTCCAAGGCTGACTTGCAGGTTCGTCAATCCACCCTCGATCCTAAGGGGCCAGTCGCCAAGTTGCAGTACGATGTGTTCATGGACACCGTTTGGTTGGTACTCGTGCTGTTCGTTTTAGTAGGTGGTCTTTTGGTTTACGCCGTGGTTCGCTTCCGGGCTCGCCCAGGCGACGATGTGAAAGTCGTCACGCAAGAAGGTCATGGCAACCCGCTGGTGGAAATTGGTTTAATTACCGCATCGATTGGTGCGCTAGTATTCATCGCGATTCCCACTTTAGGTGCAATTTGGATTGATGATGATGTTCCCGCTTCGGCCGTACCGACCTCGAAGTTGTCGGCTTGGTATCCACGTACTATCGGTGGTGTGGAGCAATATGCGGCTACGCTTGAAAACCAAGTTTTGGAAATCGACGTGGTGGGTAAGCAGTGGTGGTTCCGTTTTGAATACCCACAATTGGGTTTAACGAACGACGCCAAGCACTCCGTGCCCAATGAAATGGTGATTCCTAAGGGCGTCGCGATTCATATTAATTTGCGGGCCGAGGACGTGATTCACTCTTTCTGGATTCCCAAAATCGCTGGTAAGGTCGACTTAATCCCTGGTCGGAAGAATCACTTATGGATTCAGGCCGATGAAGTGGGTCACTACTATGGTCAGTGCGCTGAATTCTGTGGTGATTCTCACGCTTACATGTTGTTCCGTTGTGAAGTGCTCGAGCCTGCGGATTTCGTGAAGTGGGTGGCCAGCCAGAAGAAGGAAGCGGCTCCAGTTGCTGAGAATACCAAAGCAGCGAAAGGCAAAGAACTTTTCGCGGCGAAAACTTGCGTGATGTGTCACAACGTTTCGGGTCACTTCGGGGCCGGAAGCTTTGCTCCTGACTTAACGCACGTCGCTTCGCGCAAATCGCTCGCCGGTGCTTGGCTCGATAATCGTGATCCGAAGGCCCAAGTTGCGATTGAGCACACCAGCCCGCTTGGCACGGAAGCTTCGGTCGCCGTTGACCCCGCGGTTTTGAAAGCAAATTTAATTCGCTGGATCGGTTCTTCCGGTGTCGCTACGGGCGCTGATGGTAAGCCTACCAAGGACGTTAAGCCCGGTAACCGCATGCACTTCTACAAGATGTTCAACGTCGCGAGCTTGAACGAGACGCACCAAACCTTCACCGCTGAAGAATTGGACTGCCTCGCCGAGTACCTCATGACCCTTAAATAATCTTAATTTAAAAACAAACGCCCATGTCTCACGACTCTCATCACGCTCCGGTCGCTTCGAAGCTGGAATTAGCTCCCGAGCGCAGCGACCTTGGCCTCTACCGTCCTGACCGCGCCACGGGTTGGGTGGATTGGCTGACCACGGTCGACCACAAGAAAATCGGCATCATGTATGGTGCCTTTGCCATGATTTACTTCCTGATTGGTGGCGTGGAAGCTTTGGCTATCCGGACGCAGTTAGCTCGTCCCGACAACACGCTCATCACCGCGCGGATGTACAACCAGTTGTTCACGATGCACGGTACGACCATGATCTTCTTGGGCGTGATGCCGCTGTCCGCTGGTTTCTTTAACTTCTTAGTGCCCTTGCAGATTGGTGCTCGCGACGTGGCTTTCCCTCGTCTGAACGCCTTCTCGCTTTGGACCTTCGTTTTCGGGGCCTTCGTCTTGAACGCCAGTTGGTTGTTCGAGTTCGGTCACTTGGCGGGTTGGTTTAACCAATTCGAGTGGCATAAGAATTTAATCTACACGGACTTTGCCCCGGCTAACGGTTGGTTTAGCTATGCGCCTCTCTCGGGTACGATTGGCCAAGCAGACTCGGCTTTACGCTCTCCCCGCTTTACGGGTGTGGGTACCGATTTCTGGATTATCGGGATTCAAATCCTCGGCATTGCCTCCTTGGCCGCTTCCTTTAACTTCATCTGCACCATCGTGAACATGCGTGCTAAGGGTATGACGATGATGCGTCTGCCCGTGTTCACCTGGATGACTTTAGTGACGGCGATTTTAATCATCTTGGCCTTCCCTGCGATCACGGTCGCCTTGATTGAGTTGATGTTCGACCGTCAGTTTGGTTCGAACTTCTTTAACCCCTCGGCCGGTGGTCAACCCATCTTGTGGCAGCACCTCTTCTGGATTTTCGGTCACCCCGAAGTGTACATCCTCGTGTTGCCTGCGATGGGTATCGTTTCGGAAATCTTGCCTACCTTTACTGGACGTCCGTTGTTCGGTTACCCCATTATTGTGTTCTCAGGTTGCGTGATTGGCTTCCTCGGTTTCGCCGTGTGGAGTCACCACATGTTCACCACGGGCTTGGGTCCAGTACCCACCGCGGCGTTCTCGCTCTTAACGATGGCAATCGCCGTTCCTACTGGCGTGAAGATCTTCAACTGGCTGGGTACGATTTGGGGTGGCCGCATTCGCTTCACGCCTCCGATGGTGTTGAGCTTAGGCTTCATCTGGATGTTCATGTGCGGTGGTTTCTCCGGCGTGATGCACTCCTCGGCTCCTGCTGATGCTCAACAACAAGACACTTACTTCGTCATCGCGCACTTCCACTACGTGTTGCTCGGTGGCGTGTTGCTCGGCCTGATGGCGGGTCTCTACTTCTGGTTCCCCAAGATCTTCGGTCGCATGCCGAACGAGAAGGTGGCTTACCTCGCTTCTGGTTTAGTCATCATCGGTTTCAACCTCGCGTTTGGTCCGATGCACTACCTCGGTCTTGCGGGTATGCCTCGCCGGACGCACACCTACCATGCTGGCAATGGCTGGGAAACGTGGAACTTAGTTGCGACGATTGGTGCCTACATTCTCGGGATTGGGGTGGCTACGGCCTTCATCAATTTAGTCTGGACCGCTCTCAAAGGTCGCAAGGTCGAATCTGATCCTTGGAATGGCCGCACGTTGGAGTGGTCTTTGCCCTCGCCTGTGCCTGAGTATAACTTCGCGCAAAGCCCAGTGATTGGTGCGCGCGATGCATTCTCGGAACACAAGTACGGTGATATCCGTCTGACTTACGAAAAAGATGGTGGTGCCTCGGGCGTTCACATGCCGAGCCAATCTTGGATGCCCCTCCTCGCTTCCGCGGGTTTCCTCTTCATTGGTTTCGGGATGCCGATGATGTCGATGGGCATTCCTTACGCTGGGTGGCTCGTGATCACGGGTCTCGTGGTGCTCATTGCGGGCATCTGGCTCTGGGCCTTGGAAGGTCCAGGCGGCTACATGCTCAAGACTCCGACGAATACGGCGCCGGCGAATCAACCCTCGGCTTCGCTCTCCCGCTAACCCTTCTTTTCATCTTTAACTCCTCCTTTTATGTCAGAAGCCGCCGCGCACGACGCTCCTACTTCCACGGGCATCGAACACAAGAAGCTCATCATGTGGCTTTTCTTGGCGTCCGATTGCATGTTCTTCGGGACCTTAATCTCGACGCACTTGCTCTACCGTAAGCTCTACCCCACGGGCTTCACGGATGCTGAAGGTCACCAGCGTTTCATCCAAAACCTCTTCAACATCGAACTGACGTCGTTTTCGACGTTCATCCTGTTGATGTCGTCGTTCTTGATGGCCCTCGCGGTCTCGGCGATGCACAAGGGGCAAATCAAGTCCTTCCGCCGTAATGTGGTGGGCGTGATTTTCTTCGGTCTGATCTTCTTAGGCTGTCAGGTCTATGAGTTCACGCACTTCTACCACCAAGGTTTGACGATTCAGAATAGCGTCTTGGGTTCGACCTTCTACGTTCTCACGGGGACGCACGGGACGCACGTGGCTATCGGGGTGTTGTGGTTAATCTTATTATACTTCTACAGCTTCTCGGGTAAACTCCAAGGGCATGTGGCCGCCTTGGACGTCGAAGTGGCCGGTCTGTACTGGCACTTCGTTGATATCGTTTGGATTATCATCTTCACCGCGGTTTACCTCGTTGAATACCTGGGGCCGAACGGCTTCTGGGGTTCGGGTTTACCTCCTGTGATCAAATAATTTCGCACCATGTCTGACCTTACTCACGACCGCGCTTTCCTCGCTGAGGAAACTCGCCGCTATCACCACTTCATCACGCTGGCCCTCTGGCTAGCCGTCATCACGGGTGCCGAGATTGTTTTAATCTTCTTACCTGTGCCGATGGCCGTTGTCTTATCGGTGCTTATCTTGCTCTCCGTTGGCAAGTTCTTCGCCGTGACGCTGTGGTTCATGCATTTGATTTATGACAAGCGCCTGCTGTTTTGGATTTTCTTGTCGGCATTAGTCTTGGCCTTAGCCACCTTCACGGCGTTGATCGCACTCTTGAATCCCGCCGCCGTTGATACGAAGTGGTTTAGTTAAAGCCACGGCCATGGGCCGTGCTTGGATCTACGCACTCGGTTTAGTTTGGTTTTTAGGGGGCTGTCAGCCAGCCCCTAAGAACCGTACGTCCCCTTTAATTCATAGTGCGTATATTTGGCGTCAGGGCTGGAATGCGGAGGCCGCATCCGGACTCCAGGCGTCGGCCTTGCCTGCGGAAATTACCGAACTAAATGTAGTCGTAGCAGAATTAGGCTTAGGTTCAGTGGCTCGCCGGATTCATCCGCCTTGGACGGCCCTCCGCGAAAGTCAGCGTCAAATCAGCCTCTCGGTGCGTGTGGGGACGCAGGCGACCTTGGGTGGACCCCAGGAGCCAGCTTTGGGAGAAGCATTTAAGTTGTTACGTGAGGGGTTGGGCGAAGCCCAGACGGCGGGCGTAACGGTGGTGGCGGTACAAATCGACTATGACTGTCCAGTGCGTTTGTTGGGGGCTTACGCCGAACGTATCGCAGAATTTAAAAAGCAGGGCGGTTTACCCAAGGTCTCGGTGACCGCTTTGCCGAGTTGGCTTTCGGCCCCAGGATGCCAACAACTCCTCCAGACGGCTGATACATGGACGCTGCAAGTTCACGGAACTGCCCGCCCCAACTTAGCGAAGCAAAATGCTTTGTTTAATGCCAAGGATGCGATGCATTGGGTATCTCAAGCGAGTGCTTGGCAGCGACCCTTTCGCTTGGCCTTGCCCACGTATAGCACTTTGGCCTGCTTTGCGAAATCAGGTGCCTATGTGGGCTTGAAGTCTGAAGGTTCTGAACTTCCGCGCGGTACCGCACAGTGTAAGCCGATGTCGGCGGACCCCGCTGAAATTGCAGTTTTCTTAAAATGGCTTAACACTCCAGACGGTGTCTATGTCACAGCGGTGGATTGGTTCCGTCTGCCCTTACCGGGAGATCGCCAGAATTGGACGATGTTAGGTTTAACAAAAGTTTTAAGAGGGGAAGTTGGGCTAGCTGAGTGTACGGTCGCGGTGAAGTCACAGGGCTCGCTTTATGATTTAGTGGTAACCAATCCCACCGAGTATCCCTTGCCCTTGCCATCTCTGGGGGTGCAGTGGGGCCAACCTGCGTTACAAGGGGCAGATGCGACCTTGGATTGGAAAACCGAACTCACGCCACAGGGGTTGAGTTTTTTACATGCCTCTCAGGCTGGCTTCTTGGCACCGCAAGAACAGCGCACCGTTGGGTGGTTGCGTCTCTCGGACGCGGCCGAGTTGAAAGTAAAATTTCTTCAGGAAGAATAACCACGCTTTTCGTTGCAGTCGCCGGAGTGTTATTTAAGTTAAGGAAACGACGGTTATGTTTAAATTGTCTCAGTATTTCTTGGCGACTTTGGTCGGTTTAGGACTGTTGCTGGCTTGTACGGGGCCGTGGCTAGAAATGAGCGTCTTAGAGGTGGGCGATAATGCTTTATCACGTCCGTTGGAGACTAATTTTAATGCTGATTTTGAAACCTCTTTTGGGTTGCCGCCCTCTGCCGTGGTTTATTTTGCATCGGAAGTGGATGTGGCGGAAAAAGTGATGGAACGACTGAATCAAACTTTAGTCGCTCGCCGTCAGTCTAATCGCTCAGAATTACTCAAGGCGGCCGCCCATCTCCTAGGCTCGAAGGTGGTGCCCGAAGGCGGTTTTATGCAACGGAGTGATGGTAGGTTTATTTTTTTAAATCCTGCGATGGATCTTCGCCGTGCCACCTTAGTGAAACCCTTAGACGAAAAGGCCGCCACGGCCTTGATTCGCCAACTGCCGAATGAATTTAGGTTCTATTTTCGTTCCTTGTATTCTGATTGGTCGGATGCCGCGCGGTTGTGCGAGGAGATTTTAGCCCTGCCACCCGAGGAACGTTCGAACCTCACCGTGTTAGCGGCTTATCGCTTAGCCCGCCTAAATTTACTCCAGGTTAAATGGGGCAAGCTAAGCGATGCCGAAGCCAAAAAGCAATTGGCCGAAGTGCGCCATGGGTTTGAAGAGGTGAAGCGATTCGTGAAAGAGGGGAATCTGGACTTAGCACACTTCGACTTAGCCGCTGAGGGCTGGCTGGCTCACACTTACAGCGTAGTCTTTGATCCCGCACGGTTGCAGGCTCTCGGTGAAGCTGATTTCGCGCGTGCGGCGGACACCTATTTAAAATTTTATAAAGCGGGCGAGGGCACGGCGAAAGACTCTTTGCGTTTATTAGGACAGCGTTTGGGTCGGCCCGAGTTTTATCAAGCCACCGTGCACAATCCAACCTTGCGTCGTTTAACCACGATTAGTTTGTCGGCGGGGAATGACCCCCTATCTCTTGAAAATCAGGATTCCTCGAGTTTGGAAAATCCTGCAGCGCTACAAGCCAAGCAAGAGTTGCTCAGGCCTTGGTTTTTGGCTTTGCGCCGGGAGCCGAGTGCAGAGGCCTTTGATTATATTCGGGTTGCAATGTTACAATACCGCCGGGGTTATTGGGATGATTGTGCGGCCACGTTAAAACTCTGCCCAGCTGATGATCCGATGGTGCGGCTACTCCAGTCACGTTTGTTTCTCCGTGAGGGGAAGCTCACTCAAGCACGTGAAATATTAAAGCCGGCGCTTGAACCTTCATCTCAGGTGGTAGTTAAGCAGTATCATTATTTTGCTAATCGCGACTTAGATCAAGAGGAGCAGTTAGCCCCGTATTGGTTTGATGGTCCTTTAACCGCTGAGGTTTTGTTGCCAAAGCTGCGAGCCGAGTATGCGAACTTGGCTCTCTCGCAAGGGCATTACGACGAAGCGTTAAACCTGTTCTTGCGGACGGGGCTAAGTCGGGATGCCTATTACCTCGGGGAGTGCGTGCTTTCGCTGGAGGAATTGAAGACGCTGGTGGATCGCGATTGGCCTGAGCCGCCGGAACTAAAGTCGAAACCAAACCAGCATGAACTTGAAGCCTGCATCGAATGGGAACCCGTGAAGGAGATTCGTAGTCTTTTAGCACGCCGACTTTTCCGTGCGGGCCGTTGGCAAGAAGCCCGTCCTTATTTCGTCGCTGAATTACGACCAGAAGTTGATCAGTATATTAGTTTTATCCAGCGTGCCCAAGATTCTAAGTTGAACCCAAGTCAGCGTGCTGATGCTTATTGGCGGGCTAGTTTGGTGATGCTCCGTGAAGGCGAAAATTTATTATTTTGCAATTTTGGACCCAGTTGGAGCTCTGCCTCGACCGCAGAGAATGACCAAATGCTTTGGTATGACACCCCTGGTTTACCTCGAGTACGGATTCAACCCATTGAAGAGGAGCCGGAATCACTCTTAGCACCTCCCAGTCCGGATGAAGTGAAGCGGGTGCAGTCTTGGATTACGCTTAATTTAGATAATCCTAATCGGGCTCATCGCGATGCGCGGTATGAAGTCGCTCGTTTAGCTTTAGAGGCGGCGAAGTTATTACCTGAGCAAGACGAAGCCGGGGCGAAGATTTTGCAGTTTGCAGGTAACTTAATTAAGTATCGTGAGCCTAAAGCCGCTCAACCGCTTTACCGCTTATTAGCGACTAAGTATAAAAAGACCGAGTGGGGAGAACGGGCTCGTAAACTACACTGGTTTGCCCCCTTGTTTTTAGATCCCAATCCTGATTGGATTCAAAAAGGCTCATGAAGATTCCTCTACACTGGCACACGGAGCCTCTCCTTTTACTTTTAGTCGTCGGGGCCGGCTGGCTGTATGCTTTATGCGTGGGCCCATGGCGTACGCGCTGGGCCCCAACTTTAACGACCGTGCCATGGGGGGACGTCCGTCGTTTTTACGCCGGTATTTTGGTTGGGTATTTAGCCGTGGGCTCCCCCCTTGATCAACTCGGCGAAGGCTTTCTGCTGTCGGCCCACATGCTCCAGCACATGTTATTAATTTATATTACGGCTCCTTTGATCATCACCGGAATCCCCGTAGAATTACTGGATTATTTTCTCCGCAAGCACCCCCGTTTTACCGCGGTGTTGCGTTGGTTAGTGAGCCCCGTCGTCGGTGGGATTTCCTTTTCGCTCATTTTTACCATTTGGCATTTCCCTGAACTTTACGAAGCGGCTTTGCGGCAACGTACGGTACACATTTTAGAACACTGGATGATGTTTGTGCCCGCCATTTTTATGACGTGGCCGATTTTGTCGCGGTCGAAAGTACTCCCGCGGATGAGTTACGGGGCTATCATGCTCTACGCCTTTGCGTTGATGATTGCCGACTTGCCGCTCTGGTTGGCCCTGATTTTCGGCGATGATCCAGTTTATGTTACTTATCAGTTAGCACCCCGCATCTGCTGGTTGAGCGCCGCGGATGATATGGTGCTTGGGGCGACGGTGATGAAGGGCTTTAACGAAGTCTTCGCCCTCATCAGTATGGGCTGGGCTTTCTTCTCCTGGTATCAGAAAGAAAATACTCCCTCAAAAACGGGACACCCGGCGTAGGAGCATTACGGCAATCGCCACCACGATTAAGTTGGGTAACCAAATCAATAAGTCGGGACGATAGACAGGGTTTTTGACCCACGCCGCCGCGGAACTCATGAGGTAGTAGCTCAGGGCTACGGCGAGGGCAATCGATGCATTCACAAAGGTCTCAGAGCGACCTACGCGGACGGCTAAAGGCACGGCTAACAGGGCGAGCGAGAAGACGGAAAAAGCCGATGCTAAGTGAGACATCAGTTGCGTACGGGCCATCATCTTGCGCTGGGCAATCTCAGACTCAGAGGCATTAGGTGGCACCTGCCAGCCTTTATCCATCGCTTCCAAAAGTTCACTTGTGGTTAGCCACCGCAATTTTCGCCGATCGACTGCTTCGTCGCGAAAAACTTTGGTGGCCGGAAATTCCAAGGTCGTCGCTTGCGCCATGGAGTAAGAAATGGCTGGGGGGAGTTTTTCGCCTTCGGGAGGACGGGTTTCCATTTTCGCATCGCTGAGTGCAATGTGGAGTACCGACTGCCCGCCTTCTTTGTCGATACGACTTACCCGGGCCTCGCGGGCGTGGATGGATTGGAGAAAGTGGCCCTGACTATCCAGTCGCCAGAACCAAAAATCTTGAAGCAGGTCTCCTTCGCGTTGGCTGGCGCGCATGGTCACCCCTTCGAACATGCGATTATTTTCACCGGGAATAAAAATACTCGCTGGGTTTTCCCGGGCAGAGCCACTGAGTACTTTGCGAAAACGGGCATTAGCGGATGAGGCTAACTCGAGGTTAATCCATGCTGATAAAACGGCTAAAAGGGCTGCGAGGATTAAGGTGGGACGGGCAATCCGAATTAAACTACGCCCGCTGGCTTTCATGGCAGTCAACTCGTGTTGCGAGCTTAGGCGACCAAATGCCAAGAGGACGCCCGTCAGGAGCCCCATGGGTAAAGCGTAGGGAATCACGCCAGGGAAGAGCAGGGCAATCAATTCAATACCTTCCGCGGTATTCACGCGGCCACTCGCTACCGCTTCCGAGACTTGTTGGAGAATGTTGCCGACCACTAAGACGAAAACAAACGCTCCCGTCGCAGCGCCACTGGCGATTGCGGTTTCAAGGAAGACGTAGCGATCTAAAATTCGCACTACGTGATTGAAAGCCGTTCCGCGTTCTAGTCCAAGGCGAAAGCCTTAAGGAGCGGAAGTAGCGTCGGAATAGGTACCTGGTAGGCCGGCACCCCAGATAGGCTCAATCTCGTCGGCACGCACCCATCCCGCTTTTCCTTCGGCGGTGATGACGCGGACATGGCCATTAAATTTGCGGTCTGTACGCACAACGTCGCCTTCGGAAGTGGCCTGAATAGGTTCGCCGAGTTTGGTGGGGGTTAAGCGTAAGGAAATCTCCCCTTGCTTAATCACGGCTCGCTGGGCGTTGGTGTGTGCTCCCCAGAGTCCTGGAATAGTGAGAACGAGTAAGGTGATCGAAAGCAGCAGAATTCGCTCGTTGAGGTCGGTGGAGGGTTGACGTTTGAGGCGGGGAACAACGATGCAGTAGACGGCGACCCAGAAAGAGAGCGTGCCTAGGAGCAGCCATGTGTCTGCGGTCATGAAACTAGCGTAGGTTTCAGTCCACGTAGGCAACGGACGGTCAGTGCCTCCAACGCCTTGTGCATGGTGCAAGCCAGCCAACGCCACGGGGTCGCGGGGGTTTAATAAGAGGGCCCGCTCCCAGCAGAGAATGGCACGTCCTTTACGACCTAATTTCCATTCCGCATTGCCGAGGGCGGATAATAAATCGGCATGAACGCCTTCTTGTTGAGCTTGCGATTGCCAGAGTTCAACGGCTTGGGCGTAGTCGCCGCGTTGATAGGCGGCGGCACCGTCATCAGCCCAACTGAAAAGCGGGGCGAGGCTTAACCAAAAAACGGCGAGGAAAGTTTTCATAGTTGAGCCTTAACTTTTTGTAGGAGCTCGAGTGCCTTAGGGGCATCTGTCAAAAGTTGGTGAGTAACGCGACCGCCGAACTTTTCGCCATCGGCTTCGCGGAAAATACGGTCAAGCAGAACAGGATCTGCTTCGGGAAGGATACGTAAGATGTCACCTTGGGTCAGGGCTTGTGGTTCGGCACGCAGGAGTGCTCCCACCCCTGCGCGCAATCCAGAGACAATCGCGGCGGCAAACGCTTGGCTGGCCCCTTTTTGTTGGGCTGCTTGCGCCTGACGTTGGGCTTGTTGAACGTGACGGCGGGCACGGTAGAACAAGATGATTTCGGGGTGGAGCAGCAAGTAGCCGCTCAGTAATGAAAGGCATAGTAGAACTGTGGTGCTGATGATTAACACTGCATTCGTAGCCCAGAATTTAGGAGATGCAGCGAGGGGCAGGATGACTTTAACGCCGGCTTGTTGGTGCACTTGCGGCGGCATTAAGTCGGGCAGTTTGGCCTTGGTTTCCTGATTCGCTGGAGCGGCCGGGTCGATAGTGACAAGGTCAACTTTTGCGGGAGCTGTCCCCGTCACGGTGACGGATTGTACGGGGAATTCGAGTCGGGTGAATTTCTTCGTTGAGGGATCAAACGTCGAAAACTTGATGGCTGGGGTGGTTTGTTTGCCAGGGAGTCGTGGGATGATGGAGTAAACAAACATTCGTTCTTCTTCGGCTCGGCGACGTCGCTCGGAAGCCGGTAATACTTCCCACACATCGCCGCCAACAATCTCGGGCGGGAGGATGCGCTCTAAGTTGCCTATTCCTGTCAGTACCGCGGTTAACTTAATCGGCTCACCTACTTCAGGTTTGGCATTGGAGACGTGGACCGATTCGGCGGTGAATTTGCCAATCCCGCCTGTCCAATCGGCGGGCCGGCCCTCTTCGGGGACGTGTTCTACCCGGAAACGTTGTCGGAAGGTGTAAGGCCGATCGCGTCCAGTCGTGAGGAAGGAGTTCTCGCTTTGGAGGAACATCGAACCATTGAAAATGATTTCGCCACTGCCAGTGCGCGTGGGCGTTAGTTCAAACAACAAATCCATCCCTTGATCGGTGTTTTTGGGCGGGCCGTTGAAGTAATAAGTAAAACCCTCCGCTTCACACTCTAGACCGACTGAACCGGTCACCGTTTCTTGCTCACTACTCAGGAGGTGAATGACCCCTGGGATGCGTTCGCCAACATAATAAGTGCGCTCCGGTAAGGAGAGTTCGGCACGTGCTTGGCTACTTTTACGAAAGCCCGTGGTGGAACTAACATGCAAAGTAATCTCGGGAATTTTGACGACTTTAGCGGTAAAGCGGATGTTGAAGCTGGGGATAACAAAGGTACCTTCTTCTTCGGGGGCGACGCCGGAAAAGTTGAGCGTGGCTTCGGTGGTGTTCGAGCGGTAAAGCTGGCCTGAAAAACGCAACGCCATCCCGCGGGGCGGCTTGAGTTCTTTGACGACCCGCTCGGCCGCACCGAGGACGACATCCGATTCAATATGGACCTGTAAGCGAAAGGGTTGCCCTGGTCCCGCAATGGCAGGCGTCGTATTCCAACTGACTTGATCTTCGGCCGCCAGTGGGAGGATCGCGGTTAGTGCGACGAGGATAAGCAGGCAGTATTTCATTTTAGTAATCCTTACCTTTCTTTTCATTACCCTTGCCGTTGCCCATCGCACTGCCACCACCGGGTTGGCCTGCTGGCATCTTGCGACCAAATTCATTCTTCAAGCCTTCGAGGGTCCCGCGGGCCTCTTGCTCGGTCATCTTCTTGTCGTCGCCTTCTTTGCCCTTGGGTTGAGATTGGCCGCTCCCGCCCTTGTTTTCTTTACGACGGTTTTCGGGGAGGAAATTTTCGTCTTCCTCACCTTCGCCTTGAGCATTTTGGGGCAGTTGGTCGTCAGGGATACGCTTAATGAGTTCTTTAATCACTTCCTTGAGCTCTTCCTGTTTACGCTTCTGAGCCTCAATCGTTTCCGCGAGTGCTTGGGTTTCGCGATGCAAGTTGCGGAGTAGTTCTTCGATGGTCTCTGCGTTGGCTAGCGACTCGCGATCTTGGGGGTCGAGTTCATGGGCGCTCCGGAAGTCGCCGACTGAACGGGTCCAGACTGCGATAATATTGTTTCGCTTGGCGACCATCGCTTCCTCTTTGGGGATGGTTTTTTTAACGCTCCGGTAGGTATCGATGCCTTGTCCGAGGGCCGCGACCGCGGGGACGTAGTCGGGTTCCTGCCCAGCGGCTTTGGCCTGATCGATAATCTGAATCTGATCCTTCATATCAGAAATATCAGCATCGGCGGCTTCGAGTAAGGATTTGGCGATGGAAAGTTCGGTGAGGTCGCCGTTGGTTTTACCATTTAAGGCGGTGACCCCGCGATTAAAGCGCACGTGACCGAGGTTGTGCAGGGCGGGGGTGCGCAGGTCGTCTTCGTCTTGGCTTAAAGAAGCCTTCAGGGCTTCTTCGGCCCCGGCTAAATCGCCACTTTTTAAACGCTCCGTACCGCGATTATGGAGTTCGCGGGCATCCAGACCGGCCAGTTCATCATGGGTTTTAGTTTCGGCGGCCATGAGCCCGACACTGAGGCTGAGTATGAAGCAGTATTTTTTCATAAAGTCAGCGGACGGCGAGTGGTGATGAGTGATTCGGCGATCACAAAGATAAGCCCCAGCGCGAGGAACCACTCTTCGCGGGGAATGCCACGGTGGGAAGTGCTGGCGGAATCGGTGCCCGATTGAATGGCGAGGCGGAGGCTTTCCATGCCCTCGCCGCTTTGACCTAGGCGTACGTAACGACCGCCCGTGGCACCTGCGATGTTGCTCAAGGTTTTTTCGTCGAGGCGGCTGGTCACTTCTTCGCCTTTTTCATCCTTGAGGGTTTCGACGCTCCCCGTGGCGGAGATAATACTAATATGACCACCCGAAGCGGTTCCGACGCCCACGGTGTGGACCACGAGTCCTTTGCGGCCGAGTTGCTTGGCTGATTCAATGCCGCCTTCTTCAAGGTCTTCGCCGTCGGTGATTAAGATGACTAACTTACGGTTGCGGTTCGCAGCAAAAGCTAGCGTGGCTTCTTCAAGCGCGCGACCAATGTCAGTCCCCGGGACTTGGATGCTATTCGTGTCCGTCTCGTCTAAGGTGCGGAAGAACGCATCGTAGTCGCGCGTGAGCGGGCATTGTAAGAACGCTTGCCCAGCAAAAGCGACGAGACCGACGTTGCCTGATCCTTTATGTTTAATGAAATTAGCAATCGAGGCTTTGGCGCGTGCTAAGCGCGTCGGGCGCATGTCCGAGACCAGCATCGACTTGGAGACATCGAGTACAAAGACGACATCTTCGGTCGCCGTCTTTTGTTGGGTGACTTCGACGCCCCAGCGAGGACCTGAGAAGGCGGCGATGAGGCAGAAGATGCCCCCTGCGAGTAAGAGGTCTTTAATCAGGCGGCGGGTGGACGAGTAATTCGCAATGAGCTGTCCTAATAAATTACTGGCCGCGAATTGGCCGAGGCCTTCGAGTCGCCGCCGTTCCGTCCAGCGCAATCCCCCAACGACGAGGAGGCTTGCTACGGCGGCGAGGAGCAGGACCCAAGGGCTTTCGAAATGGAAGTCGGTAAAGTCCATATCGTGATTAAGGAGCCCGGGGGCGTAGCAACGCCCAAGCGATTTCGAGGAGGAGGGTCAACAGCGCCGCCCCAATCCAGAATTGGCGATGGCTTTCGTAAGTGACCGTTTCGCGGATTTTTACTTCGGTGCGTTCTTGGCGGTCGATTTCTTTGTAAATCCGGATGAGTTCTTCGTGGTCGAGCGCCCGGTAGAATTTTCCGCCGGTAATCTTGGCCATCTTTTCCAGCATCTCATAGTTGGCGGGATTGATGGTCGTCATCGGAATAGTTTTACCGAACACATCGCGCACGAATTCGCCGGTGCTACGATTGAATTGCGGTAGAATTGTCGGCTGATTTTTGCCGAGTCCGATGCAATACATCTTAATTCCAAAGGCCGCTGCGAGTTCGGCCGAGGGCACGGGTAAGACCGCTTTGCTCATGTTGTCATCCCCGTCCGTGAGCAGGATGATGACGCGCGAATTCTTGCCTTTTAAATTCTTCATCCGATCAACCGCCATCGCCACGCCATCCCCGATGGCTGTCCCCGTTTCATTGATAATACCAATGTGCATGCGCTCGACCCCCTTGAGCACCCATTGCTTATTGATGGTCATGGGGCTGAGGAGGTAGGGCTTGCCTGAAAAAACGACGGCTCCAATGCGGTCATCGGGGCGTTTAGAAAGGAAGTCTTTAATCACCCCTTGGCTCGCTTGCCAGCGGGTGGTTTCCTTGCTGGGGCTGCCCATATCGAGGGCCATCATCGACCACGACAAGTCAATCACTAGCATGATGTCGATACCTTCACTGTCGCGTTCGATTTCTTTGTTGGCGGTCCGTGGCCCGGCGATGGCGATGATGATTAAGGTGACGACAACCATGCGCCAGAAGAGTCGGAGCGCTCCGAGCCCTTCGCGCACGGGTTTAGAAATCTTAGCTAAGAGTTGAGCATCGGGGAAGAGCAGGGCCGAACTCTTGCCAATCCGTCCCTTGAGCCAGGCATATAACGGAAGGAGGGCCAGCGAGAGCAGGACCCAAGGGTATTCGAATTCAAAGCCAAAGTTCATGAGGATTTTTTACCTCCCGCAAACAGTTTTTGGGATGATTCGATACGCTGGGCCGCTTCCCGCACGCCTGCGATAATGAGCAGGAGGTCCGTTTGGGCGGCGGCAAATTTCACTTCATCAGCGGCACGCAAGGCAGCGAGTAAGGGTGCCCGAGCCGGCAGGAAGATGGGCTTTTGCGAAAGTTTGCTCGCGAGCTCTTCCGTCGATAGGGCGGCACTTAATTCTGCATCTACCGCCGCTAAGTAAGCTCGTACCGCTTGAGATACTTTAGTCACGTCGGAGGCTTGTTGCAAAGCAGCTTCCAATTGGCGCAGGGGCGGAGTGTGACGTTGACCGCGTGTGCGCCAGCGGGTGATCAAAAGGAGGATTAAGTATCCAGCCACTACGCCAGCCACGACCAAACCCCAGTGTGCCGCCCACCAACTTGGGGGGATAAGAGGCCTAGGTCCTTGCAGGACTACGAGGCTATCGTCTTGGGCGGCGAACATTAGCGGCGGCGGCGACGTTTCTCAAAGAAACGTCCCAAAGTGGGGGCGATGTTAGCGTGGGCTTCCAGACGTACGACGTCCATGCCCGCACGGGTTAAAGTGGTACCAATCGATAACAAGCGTTGTTCGCTTAGTTTTTGGAAACGCTCCCGGATGGAAGCAGAAGTCGTGTCGACTTCACGGATTTCGCCTGTCTCGGCATCTTCAAGTGCCACGATGCCAATGTTGGGGAGCGTCTTTTCGCGTTCGTCGATGAGCTGGACGCAAGCGGTGTCATGACGAGCGTTGAGTTCGCCGAGTGCCGTGGCCATGGCGTCATCGCCTTCGGGACCCGCTAAGAAATCGGAGACCACAAAGACCATCGCACGACGTTTTAGGGCGCGTGCGAGTCGGCGCATGGGTTTGGCGAAGGAGGTGCGGCGTGAGCGCGGGCGAAATTCTAAGGCCTCGCGAATCAAGCGGAGGACATGGCGTCGGCCCTTGCGCGGTGGTAACCAAAGTTCTTCTTGGTCGGAAAAAAGTAAGAGTCCGACTTTATCGCCGGCTTTGAGGGCGGAGATGGCGAGGCACGCGGCGACTTCGGTGGCACGTTCGCGCATCGTCGTGCGGCCCGATCCAAATTCAGCCGAACCCGAAATGTCTACGGCAATCACCATCGTCAGTTCCCGTTCTTCGCGATGCAGTCGAATGAACGGTTTGCCCATGCGGGCGGTGACGTTCCAGTCGAGTGAACGCACGTCATCGCCCGGAACGTATTCACGTAATTCTTCAAAATCCGTTCCCCGGCCCTTGAAGCGCGACAAGTACGCCCCCATCATCGCGTCATTCACCATCCGAGCGGCAACGATTTCAATACGTTGGGCTCGACGGAGAACGTCTTGCGGGTGGGTCGAACTGACGGAAGCCACGGGGAAGTGAGGCGCGGTTTATTTAAGGGACTAACACTGCATCGAGCACGCGACGCACGATGGCGTCGGCATCAATCCCCTCAGCGTCGGCTTCGTACGTTAAAATCAAGCGGTGGCGCAGGACGTCGGGTGCGATATCTTTAATATCTTGTGGCACCACATGGTTGCGGCCTTGCAGGAAAGCCCAGGCTTTGGCGGCCAAGGTGAGGTTGATGGTCGCACGCGGCGAAGCGCCGAACTGGACTAAATTCTTTAAGTCGGGGCCACCGGGGTGATGTCCGCGGGTGGCGAGGACGAGCGAGACGATGTAATCCCGGACAGCGTCGGTGACTAAGACTGCATCGACGGCTTTACGGGCTTCCAAGATGTCGTCTTTAGAAATGACTGCTTCGACATCGAGCTTAGGCGAGGTCGTCGCCATGGCGTCTAAGATTTTACGTTCCTCTTCGCGCGTGGGGTAGCCGATGTTCAATTTGAGCATGAAGCGGTCGACTTGGGCTTCAGGCAGCGGGTAGGTCCCCTCTTGGTCGATGGGGTTTTGCGTGGCGAGCACGAGGAAGGGCGCGGGCAGGCGGTGCGTTTCGCCGCCGAGCGTGACTTGCTTTTCTTGCATCGCTTCGAGCAAGGCCGACTGCACTTTAGCCGGTGCCCGGTTGATTTCATCGGCTAGCAGGAAGTTCGCGAAAATCGGACCACGCTTCACGTTATACTCTCCGGACTTAGGATCGTAGATGAGCGTCCCCACGATGTCGGCGGGCAAAAGATCGGGCGTGAATTGAATGCGCGAGAAGTCGGCTTGGACCGTTTGAGCTAAGGTGCGGACCGAAAGGGTTTTGGCTAAGCCGGGGACGCCTTCCAAGAGCACGTGTCCATTTCCCAAGAGGCCGATGAGCAAACGGTCGACTAAGTATTGTTGACCGACGACAACCCGGGCGACTTGTTCGCGCAGGCGTGGCACCCAGGTGCCAGAGGCGTTGATGGTGTTGGACATGGGGGTAGGAAAGGGGGAAAAGCGCGGAAAATATTTTTCCGCTTCGACTAAAGAGCGTCCGCTGGGGCGGAATTGGTCTATGAACTAACAGGACTGCCGAGACTTCTCAACCGCTGCTTTCACAAAAGCAGCAAAAAGTGGGTGGGGGTGGTTGGGCTTTGATTTGAACTCGGGGTGGTATTGGACCCCCACCATGAAGGGGTGGTCCTTAACCTCGACGATTTCGACCAAACCACTCTGGGGGTTGACCCCACCGACCAGTAAGCCGGCTGCCTCGAGGCGCTGGCGGTACTGATCATTGTACTCAAAACGGTGCCGGTGACGCTCTTGGATTAAGTCTTTCCCGTAAGCAGCCTGGGATCGACTCCCTGGGGTAAGTTTGCAGTCGTAAGAGCCGAGACGCATGGTGCCACCCTTCGTAGAGACGCTCTTTTGCGACTCCATCAGGTGAATCACTGGGTCTGGGGTCTTTTGGTTGAACTCCGTCGAGTGGGCTTGCTTCAGGCCTAAGACATGTCGGGCAAATTCAATGACGGTAATCTGCATGCCGAGGCAAAGTCCGTAGTAGGGAATCTTGTGTTCGCGGGCGAACTGGGCGGCGAGGATTTTGCCTTCGATGCCGCGGTTACCAAAACCACCAGGCACGAGAATGCCATCGAGTCCTTGGAGTTGAGCTGTGCCTTGGGTTTCTAAATCTTCGGCATCGATGCGGACAATCGTGACGCCCGCTTCGTTGGCGATGCCACCGTGTACAATCGATTCGTAAACCGATTTGTAGGCATCTTGCAGTTCGATGTATTTGCCGACGACGCCGATGCGAATTTGCACCTTAGGTTGTAAGAGTCGGCGCACAATTTCGCGCCACGGCCCGATGTTAATCGGCTGGCATTGCAGGCCTAAACGACGCACGACGACGTCATCGATGCGTTGTTCAGCGAGCATTAAGGGCAGCTCGTAAATTGAGTGTTCTACGTCGCGGCACTCGAAGACAGAGTCGAGTCCGACGTTGCAATAGAGCGAAAGTTTTTGGCGATTATCTTCACCAATCGGACGATCCGTGCGGCAAACTAAGAGGTCAGGTTGAATCCCGATTTCACGTAGTTTAGCTACGGATTGTTGCGACGGCTTCGTCTTGAGTTCGGCGGCGGCTTTGATGAAAGGCACCAAGGTGCAGTGTAAGAAAGCCACGTTCTCGCGGCCGACATCATGCTGGAATTGACGTAGGGCTTCTAAGAAAGGTAGCCCTTCGATGTCGCCTGTCGTACCACCGATTTCGGTAATGAGTACATCGACTCCTTCGCCCCCTTTGAGGATGCGCTCTTTGATTTCATTGGTGACGTGCGGGATGACTTGGACCGTTTTGCCTAGGTAGTCGCCGCGGCGCTCTTTCTGAATCACCGTCTCATAAATTTGTCCCGAGCTTAAACTATTGAGGCGCGACAGGACTCCGGACGTGAAGCGCTCGTAGTGACCGAGGTCGAGGTCGGTTTCAGCTCCGTCATCGAGCACGTAGACTTCGCCGTGCTGGTAGGGGCTCATGGTGCCGGGATCGACGTTAAGGTAAGGGTCGAACTTCTGAATGCGCACTTTGAGTCCTCGGCATTCTAAGAGTGCTCCGAGTGCGGCGGCAGTGAGGCCCTTGCCTAAAGAGGAAATCACGCCACCGGTGACAAAAATATACTTCATGGTTGGGCGGTGAGGATGGGTAAAAAAGATAAGACCGGCTGGTCCGTGTTGCGGGAAGCCGGTCTGGACTTCAGGATTTCACGTTCCAGAAAACAAGTGGCAAGAGGTTTTTGGGGTTTTTTGAAAGAATACCCCTTGGGTGGTGGTCGGATTATGAGGTTTTTTCACCGACACCGTGTTTTAGTCTAATACCTCCAATTAAGGACGCCTCCGTGGTGGTGAGGTGTCATTTAGTCTATTTGATAACGGCGCACTTATCAGTGTCACCTCGCCCTTATTTTATGTCTGAAAGCCCTTGCTGTTCATGCTGTTCCCCGTCGTCGATTGGGAAAAAAATCGTTATGGCCTTAACGGGAGTTGTTCTAGTGGGTTTCGTTTTAGGTCATTTAACGGGAAACTTACTCTTCTTCCGCGGCCCGGCGGCGATCAATGAATACGCCGAGTGGCTTCATAGCCACGCGATGTTGATTTGGGGTGCCCGCGTGGTGCTGATTATCAGCGTTTTTCTGCATATTTGGACGGGTATTCAGCTGACTTTAGAAAATCGTGCCTCGCGCCAAGGGGGTCCCCAAGTCGAGGCCACTCGCCGCGCCAGCGTGGGTTCTCGTACGATGCCTTACTCGGGTGTCGTCATCTTGGCCTTTATCGTTTTCCACCTCCTGCACTTCACGTTCCGCCAAGTAGCCCTCGGAGGTCGTGACTTCCAAGGTGATGTTCATGCGATGATCCGCTATGGGTTTTCGCAGCCAGCCGTGGCGGTCTTCTACATCGTCGGGATGCTGCTCCTTTGCCTCCACCTGGGTCATGGGATTGCGAGCATTTTTCAGACTTTAGGCCTGCGCAATGAGCGTTGGAGGGGTCGTTTAGAGGCTGCCTCGACGGTTTTTGCCTGGGTGATTGCCCTTGGGTTTATTTCCATCCCCTTGGCCGTACTAACCGGTCTTATCAAATAACCCTAACTCACTGTTAACCATGAAGTTAGAATCTAAAATCCCTGCTGGTCCTCTGGCCGATAAGTGGAATAACCATAAGGCTAAACTACGTCTGGTGAACCCCGCTAACCGCCGTAAATACCACATCATCGTGGTGGGCTCCGGTTTGGCTGGGTCGGCAGCGGCGGCTTCCTTTGCCGAAATGGGGTATCAGGTGTCCTGTTTTTGCTATCAAGACAGCCCTCGCCGGGCGCACTCGATCGCCGCTCAGGGTGGCATCAATGCGGCCAAGAATTACCAGAATGACGGTGATAGTGCCCGCCGCCTGTTTTTAGATACGATTAAGGGCGGTGATTACCGTGCCCGTGAAGCTAATGTTTATCGTCTGGCTCAGACGTCGGCGAATATCATCGACCAATGCGTCGCCCAAGGCGTGCCTTTCGCACGTGAGTATGGTGGTTTATTGGCTAACCGCTCCTTCGGCGGTGCTCAAGTTTCGCGTACGTTCTACGCCCGTGGTCAAACGGGTCAGCAACTTCTCTTAGGGGCTTATTCCGCACTCTCTCGTCAAATCGGTCTGGGTACGGTTAAGATGTATACCCGCCATGAGATGTTGGATTTAGTATTAGTGAACGGTCACGCGAAAGGGATCATCACGCGTCACTTGGTGACGGGTGAGATTCAAGCTTGGTCGTCGGACGTCGTGGTGCTCTGCACCGGCGGCTATGGAAATGTTTTCTACCTCTCCACGAACGCTCAAGGTTGCAACGTTACCGCGACCTACCGCGCCCACCGTCGTGGGGCCGGCTTTGCTAATCCTTGCTACACGCAAATTCACCCGACCTGCATTCCTGTTCACGGCGAAGACCAGTCGAAGCTGACGTTGATGTCCGAGTCGTTGCGGAATGATGGCCGTGTTTGGGTGCCGAAAGATGCGGCTGACTGCGGTAAATTGGCTTCGGAAATCCCCGAAGAGCGTCGCGATTATTTCCTCGAGCGCAAGTACCCCAGTTATGGTAATTTAGCCCCTCGCGATATCGCCTCGCGCGCCGCCAAGGAAGTTTGTGATGAGGGTCGCGGCGTCGGTCAAATGGTCGAAGGTAAGCGCCTCGGGGTTTACCTCGATTTCTCGGCCGCAATTCAGCGTTTGGGCGAAGCCACGATTCGCGAACGTTATGGCAACTTGTTCGACATGTATGAGAATATCACCGGCGAGAATGCCTACCGCCAGCCGATGCGCATTTTCCCAGCGGTGCACTACACGATGGGTGGTCTGTGGGTGGATTACAATTTGCAGTCGAATATCCCTGGATTATTCGTTGGCGGCGAAGCCAATTTCTCCGATCACGGCGCCAATCGCTTGGGGGCTTCGGCGCTGATGCAAGGCTTAGCGGATGGTTACTTCGTCTTGCCTTACACGGTGACCGATTACCTTGCTGGCGTTGGCCTGACGGGTCGTCCTTCCACGGATGCTCCCGAGTATAAAGCGGCGCTCAAGGAAGTGAATGACCGCACGGCTCGGTTGCTTTCTATTAACGGTCAGCGTTCACCTCGCAGCTACCACAAAGCCCTCGGTAAGATTGTTTGGGAATACTGCGGGATGGCTCGCACGAAAGCTGGCTTGGAAAAAGCGATTCAAGAAATTCGTGCTTTGCGTGACGATTTCTGGAAGAACGTTAAAGTCACGGGCTCGGGTGATACGTTGGCTCCGGAGTTGGAACGCGCTGGTCGCGTGGCCGACTTCTTGGAGTTCGGCGAGCTGATGTGCCTCGACGCCCTCGTGCGCGAGGAGTCTTGCGGTGGTCACTTCCGTACGGAGTACCAACAAGAAGGCGAAGCGAAGCGCGATGACGACAAATTCGCTCACGTTGCCGTCTGGGAATGGCAAGGCGAAGGCGCTCAACCTGTCCGTCACATCGAGCCCCTGGTTTACGAAGAAGTTCAATTCACCACCCGCTCTTACAAATAATCTTATGGTCACGGCATCTGGACAAAATAGTCACGGTCATGAAGTGACCCTCGCGTTGAAGCTCCGCGTTTGGCGTCAACGTAAAGGTCAAGCAGGCCATTTTGAAGAACATGCATTAGCCGCCGTTCCGACGTCGGCTTCTTTCCTCGAGATGATGGACATGCTCAATGAGCAACTCATCAAGGAAGGGAAGGAGACTTTTGCGTTCGACCACGATTGCCGTGAAGGCATTTGCGGTATGTGCTCGATGACGATCAACGGCATGCCTCACGGCCCTCTGCCTGGCGTCACGACTTGCCAATTGCACATGCGCAACTTCCGCGATGGCGAAACCATCACGGTGGAGCCTTGGCGCGCCCGGGCGTTCCCAGTCCTGAAGGACTTGGTCGTAGATCGCAGCGGTTTTGATAAAGTGATTCAAGCCGGTGGTTTTATCACCGTGCGCACAGGTTCAGCTCCTGAAGCCAATAACATTCCCGTGCCTAAGGGCGTGGCGGATGAGGCGATGGACGCCGCCGAGTGTATCGGCTGCGGAGCTTGCGTGGCTTCTTGTAAGAATGGTTCGGCGATGCTCTTCGTCGGGGCCAAAATTAATCACCTGAACATCCTGCCTCAAGGTCAGGCCGAACGCGATCGTCGCACCTTAGCCATGGTGAAGACGATGGACGAAGCGGGTTTTGGCAATTGCACCAATTACGGTGAGTGCCAAGCCCACTGCCCCAAGAGTATCACGTTGGATGTGATTGCGAAGTTAAACCGCGACTACTTGCGGGCTCGCGTGAAGGAGTTTTTCTCTTCGACCGGCAAGCCCAGTAAGGGCGGCGACTAAAAGCAAAAGGCCCGCTTTAAGCGGGCCTTTTTGTTAGCTGAAGGATTCGATTTACTCGCTCTCCTGTGCCGATTGCTCGGTGATTTTGGTGAGTAGGATGCGGTTGTTGCCGTTGGCTAATTGCAACCCTTCGACGAATTCATTGAGCGTCGCCGGATCTTTGAGGGTTACTTCGTAGAGCAGTTCGGTCATCATGCCTGCTTGGACGGTTTCGACGGAAGCGAGTTCATGGTTTAATAAGAACTTTTCAAAAACCGGGGCAAAGCCCGTGGTGTAGTTGATATCATTATTAATCCGAATCCGCAGGAGGTGCGAGTCGCGCTGGGTTAAGAAGAGGTCGCGGAACGACATCGCCCAGATGATGAGGCACACTAAGGGTACCGTGATGAGGGCGAGGAGGTATTGTTGGGCACCGATGGCTAGGCCCGTGGCCATGGCGAGGAAGATGAAACCAATGTCGCGGGCTTGGTTGACGGTCCGGCGAAAGCGGATGATGGAGAAGGCGGCAAACATCCCAAAGGCCATGTTGCGATCGCCGTGGACGACCATGATTACCATCGTCACCACCGTCCCTAAGATGAGCAACGAATGCACGTAGTCTTGGGAGTATTTGTTGCCGCGGTAGGTAAGTTTATAAACCCAGGCAATGAGGCTATTCAGGGCAAAGCTGAAGAGGATGGCGAAGATGATTTCGAGGACGGAAGGGTGCATCGTTGGAGCGTTTTCAACGGCAAAGAGTTTATCAATGAGCGTGGGGGCAGGTTGAATGGGGGGCAGGGGGTCGAAGGTTTTAGCGAGGTGATGTAGCATAAGAGAGCGGTGGGGTGGGTTGGGGTTGAAGTTTAGTCTGACCTAAGCGAATTCCCGCGAGGTATTTACTGAACGGTCGTGGGGCTAACTTGAGTTGCGTCAGGGTGCGGGTGAAGTTTAAGGGGACCGGCTCAGAGCCTTTTAGTTCCATGATGCAGTGACCTTCGGGCAAAATGTAGTCCGTGAAATTTCGATCGTCCGTTTCGGGCGTAAAATCATCGAAACGAGCGGCGATATTATCATCGAAGGTGACTCGCAGGCGTTTGCTGGGCTCTACCTCAGGGCTATGTAAGAAATACGCATAGCGATGGTAGCGCATTAAAATGCTGGGACGGAAGCCCTCGGTCTCTACAAGGTTTTTGACTTCAGCTAGGGTGGTCCGCTCGGCGTGTGTAAAATCACCCTCGACGGTTTCGCCGCGAGCTAATGCTAAGGCGTTTTCTAAAGTCGTTTGGACGCGGCGTTTCACGCCACGGCCATAGGCCTTATGTTTGATTTCGATAAAACTGGTCGGCGCGATGATGCCGTCTTTCGAGCCATAGACGCGTACGCGCATTTTGCGCCGCGAGGCGATATTACGCCAGTTCTCCCAGAAGCATTTTAAATCTGGGGTGTCGTAGTATAAACTGACAATCGGGTACCAGCCTTCCGAGCCGCCATGGGTGTCGGGTAGGAGTTCGTGAGCGAGGGATTCTAAGAGGGCTGAACGCTGTTCCTGGTTAAGCAGGAATTTGTATTCGTAGCGTTCGGGGTTTTCCATGCGCTTAGGGGAGTCGGGTTAGAAAGAGACTATTGCGATCAACCCAAAGTTCCCCAGCCGAACCACGAATTTCAATAATGAGGGTAGGGTCGGCATCCGTGACCACGAAATCCGTGACAATCGGCGTCCACGGCGTATCGCCCAGTAGTCCGAGATTCTTCGGGTTAGCTCCTTCGCCCGAAATCCGGAAGCGGGCGCCTTTAGCGTTTTCGGCGTTACCGCCTTTGATGCCGTGCGTTTCCATTAAGCCACCGAACTGGTAGTGGCCAGGGTCGAGCGAAAGCTGGAGTCGAAAATCGGCTCCGCCGTCTGCTCCGACTTTAAGGTAGAAACAATCCTTTTTGGAGTGATGTTTTTCTTGGGCATCGCCCTTATCGTTGGAAGGTTGCCAGGCGTATTTATTCAAGAGGACCTTGGTGCCCGTGGGTTCGCTTAATTGATAAGCGTCTTCGAGTTGGCGCCGCACATTGTCTAAACGATCGCGAATTTCCCGGGCGGCGTCGGCCCCGCGTTGGTCAAAGCGTTTCGATTCTTCAAGGTCGATGGGGCGGATTTTCTCTTTTAAATCGGCGGCAACTTGGATGGCTCGATTGGGCCAGTCGTATTTCCGTAGGGCTTGATCGTAGACGTCAAAGGCCTGCCGGCGAAAACGGGCGCGAATATCTTTATTTCCCCAAATTGCATTGGGCACCATGGCTCCCGGTTGGCGGAAGACATACCAGCGAGGGTCGCCAAACATTTGGTCCATGCCATGGAGGATGAAGTAGAATTTACCGACGGTTGGTTCTTCGTAGATCCGGTAATTATTACGATTAAACGAATAACCGTCCCAGTGACAGAGAACTTCTTCGAGGAAAACGTAGCGCAGGTAGGCATCAATATCGACGATGCGATTCACGCGTTGCAGGCGGCGGTCGGCTTGGGACTCTTGGCAGGCGGCAATCAGTTCGAGGAGACGAGTTTTTTCGTTCGGATTACCCTTGTCGCACTCTAGGTTGGGATTGATTTCATTACAGAAACCCCCGTCGTAAATATGACCGTGGGTATCATCAAAGAAGTATTGGAGGAACTCCCCGTTAAAACCCTCTTTGAGCACATACGTCCCGAGAACTTTATTGTTTAGGGTTAGGTAAGCATGGGTGCAGCGCGATGCTGGAACGCCAGCCACGCGAGCCATTTCTCCCGCCATTTGTTCATGGAGCATCGTGCCGTCTTGCGCACAGTTATTAAACATGAACTTCGTGATGCCGTGAAAGTCTTGTTCTTTCACTTTGGCAATCCGCATGGAGAACCCCGGACGATCATCGTTGATTTGCCGAAAACTTCCCGCGGACCCTTTGAGTTTTACTAAACAGTTTTCTAAAGTCGGTCCGTTTTTTTCGCGAAGGCTGCACTCGACTAAGTTCCGCGGTTCGCGGGCCAGTTTATTCAGATTTTCAGGACTGATGACTAGTTGGACAATCGGCACCATGCCGCCAAACAAGGCATCATCGTTGAGATCACCGCGGCTGGGTTTTGTCAGTGGAACGATGGCTGGTGCTGCAGGTTTAGCGTTTTGGGCCAAGATGTTACCCAAACTTAACAAACAGCATGCACCGAGAGTAAGTACTCTTTGCCACCGATAGGGCACCAGCCATGAGGGGACTAATCGCAAAGCAGTAAGAAGTGAAAGGGTGTGACCGCCAAAAATCGTGTCAACTCCCTAGCCCATTAACAGAAAATTTTTAGGCCGTAATCAGTGTCCCGCCCAGAGCCTTTGCAGGCTCTCGGATAAACCACCAGACCGGGCACGCGTGAGCCAACTTTTCTGGAAGCGTTCCGATAACGCTTGTTGGTCGACAACAGCGAGCGTGTGCCCTTGTGCCCGGCGCAGCCCTGCCGTGGCTAAATCGACTCCCACCATTAATTCATCCCGGACTGTCTGATCTTGAATGCGTTCTACGAGAGGACGCGCATGGTTTAAATAATCGAGAGCCGTCTTTAATTCTGTGGGGCTCGTTTGTTGCACCAGCGTTGACAGCTGTGCGGGCGAGCTGGTCAAGAAATCCCAAGTCAGGCTGCGATTTCTTTGTTTAAAATTAATCTGCTCTTCGAGTTGTCCGAGATAAGCCAGGGCTTCGTGAGTCGCTTCGGCGTCCGCAGTTGAGAGTTGTCCTAAAAGCACGCAACCCGCCGTAAAATCGGGCCGATAGTTGGCAGGGTAGCACCATGCCTGAGCCAGCCCTGCAATCATCGGCAACCAAGTCGTTGGCCAAGGTTGGTGGTAGCCTTGGTCGCCCCACGTGGTGACTAGTAAGCCTTGGGCTTGGTGTTGTTGGGCGGCGTGAATAGCTTCTTGTTGATTGGCGAGTGCGTTCTGGAGCCGTCCCGTAAAGCTTTGCCATGTGCTCGTGCCCGAAGCGATTAGGTAGGTGCGTTGCAGCGAGGCCAGCCTTCCGCATTGGGCGTTAAAAGGGTGACCGGCATCATAGCCCCACACGACGGGGATTGTTCCCGCGGGGGCTTGGTGGGCCAAGGTGAGGTCTTCTAAAAGAATATCGCCCCAGAATTGGGCCGTGTGGCCGCGGGCTTGGACGAGGTCACAGATTTTTTGGAGGTGTTCTAAATAGACGTGATGTTTCCCGCGTTGGGCGACTGCTTCGCGACTGAACCCTTGGCCTAACTCCCAAGGTTCATCACCGCCGATGTTCACTTGGCGGCTTTGAAAGTGGGGGAGGTAGTCATCGAGTAAGCCCGCCACGAAATCAAGCGAGGCTTGCTGGGGACGTAAGGTGCTGGGGATGGGCTTGAATTGCTGAGTGAGTGGGTGGGTCCAGCCGTTCGGGCATTCCGCTAGTTGACGGTAAGGCTCGTGTTCGAGCCAACGTTCAAGGTGTCCAAAGGTGTTGAGGTTCGGGACGAGTTCGATGCCGCGCTCCCGACAGGCTTGATCCAAGGTGTGAATTTCCTCGGCAGTGAGCGGGGAGGCGTGTTGCCAGACGATTTCATGCCCAGGCCAAGCAAACGTGTGTTCGATGTATAATTGGAATTGGTTTACCCGCAGTTGGTGGAGGGCATCGATGAATTGGAGTAATTCAGCGAGTAAGGGCACCCGACCGCGCGAAATATCCAACATCACCCCCCGAACTTTTAAATCGGGCCCATCTGTGAGGTCTAAAAGCGGTAGACCCTCGGGGTTTTGCGCATAAATTTGGCGTAAAGTTTGGCAGGCGTAGAGGGCGCCAGTAGCATCGCTGACTTCGATGTGAATGCCGCTGGGTTCAATGGCGAGGTGGTAGCCTTCTGCGGGTAGCCGAGAGTCTTTGATAATTCGGCAAGGGTCGTGCCGATTTTGCTGCAGTAGCTTTTCGGCTTCGGAAACCGTGCGAGGTAAGTGAGCTAAAAAAGAAGTAAGGACGTCGGCGTGGGTCGAAAGGGTCAAGAAACCGCCTCTTAAAGTGAGTTCCCTAGGACGGGGAAAGATTTTAGGAGCAACTGCACGCATTAAACCGATGGTTAACGCCTTAAATCAGGTCGGCAACCGCTATCCTGCCCGAAACGCTTTCCGGCTTGGAACAAAATCCCAAAACCCTACATCATATAATTTCATACCCAAACCCTACACTATGGCTCGATTAACCATCAGTGCTCTCTTGCTGACTGTCATCGCTCAGGCAGTCCCCGAGGGCTTTACGATTAAAGACTACGTGACGACGGCTCAAGAGCCTGAACTCTACCCGACGGCTCTTTCCGCCGATCCTTCGGGAGGTATTTACATCTCCTCCGATAAAAATGGCTCGCTCGGTCACATCAAAGGCATGGGCCGCATCTTAGTTGCCCGCGACACCAAGGGTGACGGCAAGGTGGACTCGATGACGGAGTTCGTGAAAGTCGAATCTCCCCGCGGTGGTCACTTCGTCGGTGGCGTTTTCTATTTAATTCACCCGCCTTACCTCACCGCTTACCGCGACACGAAGGGCACGGGCCATGCGGATGAAGAAATCACGTTGGTGGAAGGTTTAGGCGGTGGGATTGAGCACCCCCGCGGCGCCGACCACACGACCAATGCTTGTCGTATGGGTATCGACGGTTGGTTGTACATCTGCGTCGGTGACTTCGGTGCGGGGATTGAAAAAGACCATGATGGTGCCAAGGGCCGCGATGGTAAGCGCGTCACGCTTTACGGCGGTGGCGTCCTCCGCGTTCGCCCCGATGGTTCGGAATTAGAAACGTATACGGAGATGACGCGTAACATTGTGGACATCGGGATTACGCCAACTTTGGACATGTTCTCCCGGGACAATACCAACGATGGTAAGGGCTGGAACACGCGCTTCCTGCACTACACCTCGCTCTCGAATCCTGGCTACCCTCGTCTCTATAAGAACTTCGAAGACGAATTGGCGCCTCCTTTGGCCGACTACGGTGGTGGTGCTGGCACGGGGATTCTTTACCTCAGCGAACCTGGCTTCCCGAAGGATTACGGCGAAACCTTGTTCTCGTGCGACTGGACCACGGGCTCGCTCTACCGTCACACGTTGAAGCCTTTCGAGGCTACTTACACGATTACTCAAGAAGTTTTCCAAAAAGTGCCTCATGCCATCGACTTAGATGTCGACGGTAATTCGCGCCTCTACCTCGCTGACTGGCGTGGGGGTGGTTTCAGTTACGCTGGTAAGGGTAAGCAAGTGGGCTTGATTCAATTGATTGAGCCCGTGGGCACGAAGCGTGCTCAGTACGTCGACGTTAATAAAGTCGCTGATGCTGACCTCGTGAAGCTCTTGGCTTCCGACAGCACGGTTCAGCGCTTAGAAGCCTCGCGTCGCATCATCGACGGCAAGAAGAAGGACTTGGCTTCTGCCGTCTTGGCCTTGGCTCAAGATACCAATCAACACCTCTACCACCGCGTGGCTGCTGTTTTCACTTACAAGCAATTGCTTGGTAAGGAGTCGACCCCCGGCTTGGTGGATTTGGTGAAGTCGGAAGGCGTGCGCGAGTTTGCCCTGCGTGCCCTCGCCGATCGTTTGTCTGAACTCCAAGGCGTGCCTACGCAGCCTTTCGTGGATGCGTTAACGGATCCCAATCCCCGCGTGCGCTTGCAAGGCCTCGTGGGCCTTTCGCGCTTAGGCGCTAAAGATGCCGCCGCTAAAATTATCGAAGTCGCCGCCACCTGGCCTACCGATGAATCGAAGTTGAAGCAAGGTGAGCACTACCGCCTTACGCACACCGCCGTGAATGCGTTAATTCGCATCGGCAATGTGCAAGCGGCCTTAGATGCCCTCGCTTCCCCTGAGAAGCGTTACATCGCAACGCGCGTGTTGCAGGCTTGGCATACGCCCGAGACCGTCAATGGATTGATTGCCTTGAGCTCGAAGGGCGACGAAGGTCAGCGGGCTGCTTGTATCAAAGCCTTGGCTCGTCTGTATAACGTTGAGAAGCCTTGGAACTACAAGGATTGGTGGAGCACCCGTCCGGATGACCGCGGGCCTTATTTCAACCCCGTTGAGTGGGAAATGACGCCTGTCATTAAGAAGGCGATTGAAGCGGCTTACCCCACCTTGTCGGCTTCATTGCGTCTCTCGATGTTGGAATTATTGGCGAAGAACCGGATTCCTGTCACTGATCTGAAGCTCGAAGGCATCGATGCGATTCGCTTAGCGATTGCTTCGACTAACTTACGTCCTGCCGACATCGCCTTGTTGAAAGACGCGGCCCTGTCTGCGAATCGTCCCTGGAAGGATCGTTTTGATTCTTATAAGGCTTTGGAAAAAGCCGAAAACGAAGCGGGCCTCGAAGCCCGCGTGAACGTGCTCGCTGGTTGGCTTAAGGACAAGTCCTTGCCCGTTGCCGCAACGCAAGCCATCAACGACTTCGTCAACGATGGTCAGCGTGGCTCCGAAGTCGCCAAGCTCCGCAAGTTGGCGAACCGTGCCGAAGACTCCGCTTCCCGCATTATTTGGCGTTCGTTGCTGACAGTGCTCATCAGCCCGCTCAGCAAGGAAGCGAATAAGAAACTCGTCCAAGTGGAAATCGACAAGAACCCGCGCGATATCGGTTTCTTCGAAGCGATTACGGACATGGAGTTGCCTGGTTTTGATAAGGCGATCGATACCGCCATTGCTGGTGACAATACCATCCTCATCAATGCCGCTAAGGCTGCTCGTGCCGCAGGTCAGCAAGCCGCCGCTCGCGCCGGCAAGAAGATTGGGGCGCTCTCCTTGGCAGATGCCACGGCCGCTGGTATGAAGTCGGTGGGTAATCCTAAACTCGGTCAGAAGCTCTTCACCCGCCAAGGTTGCGTGGCTTGCCACAGCATCGACCTCAGTGCGGAACAAAAAGGTCCTTACCTCGGTTCGGCTGGTGCTAAGTTCCCTCGCGAATACTTGGTCGAGTCGGTCTTGCTTCCTAGCAAGGTTGTGGCTCAAGGCTTCCAGACGGTAGTCTTCGAGATGAACGACGATTCGCAACAAATGGGCTTCGTGACCGGTGAAGCGGACGGGATTATTTCCCTGCGCAACATTGCGGGTCAGACCTCGAAGTTGAAGCGTGCCGAAGTTCGTCACGAGAAGCACCTGCCTCAGTCCATGATGCCCGAAGGTTTGGCTGCGGGTCTGACGGTCGAAGAATTCTCGGCCTTGATCGACTACTTGATGTCGCTCAAAGCAATCGGTGGCTAAGGCTTAGTGCACCGCTTTTTATCAAAAGGGCACCTTCGGGTGCCCTTTTTTGTGCCTAAGTGGGTCTTATGACGCATCTTCCTATTGGGATAAGTTGATGGATACTTGCGTAATAAGGGAAAACGATTTTGGTTTACGCTCCTATGGCAAGTTCCGTCCCCTATACCTTTTCCTCCGAGTCGGTAGGCGAAGGTCACCCTGACAAAGTCGCCGATGGTATCTCCGACTCCATCCTCGATGCCTGCTTAGCCCAAGACCCGAAGTCTCGTGTGGCTTGTGAGACGTTAGTGAAAAGCGATCACGTGGTCATCGCGGGTGAATTGACGACCAAGGCGAAGCTGAATTTCGAAGAAATCATCCGCGGGGCGATTCGCGAAATTGGTTATGTGAACGACGACGATGTGTTTCACGCCGACAAAGTATTTATTACGAATCTTTTGACGAAGCAGTCCCCCGATATTGCTCAAGGGGTCGATGAGCGTAAGGCCGAAGGGAAGAAGCACGCCAAGATGGGTGCGGGTGACCAGGGAATCATGTTTGGTTTTGCGACCAAGGAAACGCCCGAGCTGATGCCTGCTCCCGTGATGTTTGCCCACCGCTTAAACCGTAAACTCGCTGCTTTGCGTAAATCTGGAGCCCGCGGCACGGAGTGGATTCGTCCTGATTGTAAGTCACAAGTGGCGGTGCGTTACAACGCTCAGCATCAATTAGAAGCGATTGATAATGTCGTGATTTCCACGCAACACACGGCTGATGTCAGTCACCGAGAGATTTCCCGTTTCTGTATCGAAAACGTGATCAAGGAAGTTCTGCCGGCCAAATACCTGCACGCAAAGACGGAGTTCCTCATCAATCCTACGGGCCGGTTCGTCGTGGGTGGCCCACAAGGGGATTGTGGTTTAACCGGCCGGAAAATTATCGTGGATTCTTACGGCGGGATGGGTCGTCACGGCGGTGGTGCCTTCTCCGGTAAGGATCCGACCAAGGTCGACCGTTCGGCTGCTTACATGGCTCGCTGGGTCGCCAAGCACATCGTGGCTTCGGGCGTTGCCGAGCGCTGTGAATTACAAGTGGCTTATGCTATCGGCCACCCTGAGCCGACGAGTTTACACTTAAATACTTTTGGCACCGCCGTGCTGACCGAAGCGCAGATTCTGGCCGCGGTCCAAAAAGTCTTCCGCTTTAACCCGGCGGAAATCATTCAACAACTCGACCTGCGTCGCCCGATTTACCGTCAAAGCACGCATTATGGTCACTTTGGTAAGCAAGGTTTGCCCTGGGAAGTTACCAGTCGCCTCGCCGCCTTCAAAAAAGCCCTTCAAAAATAATTTTATGTCCAAGAAGAAATCACTGCGTCGTACGGGTAAAGCCCAAGACTTCAAAGTTGCTGATATCAGCTTAGCCGCTTGGGGTCGCAAAGAACTCCAAGTCGCAGAGCATGAAATGCCCGGCTTGATGGCCTTGCGTGAAAAGTATGGCAAGAAGCAGCCCTTGAAGGGCGTGCGTATTGCTGGCTCGTTACACATGACGATTCAGACCGCTGTCCTGATTGAAACGTTAGCCGCTCTCGGTGCTGATGTGCGCTGGGCCTCGTGCAATATTTTCTCCACGCAAGATCACGCCGCCGCGGCGATTGCTGAGGCAGGCGTACCGGTGTTCGCTTGGAAGGGCGAAACGTTAGAAGAGTATTGGGAATGCACGATGCGAGCCTTGACCTGGCCTAACGGCGCCGGTCCTGAACTCATCGTTGATGATGGTGGCGATGCCACGTTGCTGATTCATAAAGGCTACGAACTGGAGAACGGCTCGAAGTGGGTCCATACGAAGTCGGACTCGGAAGAAGAACAGATTATTAAGAACCTTTTGAAGAAGGTCGCCAAAGAGCGTCCTGGCCATTGGCACCGCGTCGTTGCCGATTGGAAGGGTGTTTCGGAAGAAACGACCACGGGCGTTAAGCGTCTCTACCGCATGTTGGAAGAAGGCGCACTTTTAGTGCCCGCGGTGAATGTCAACGACACGGCGACGAAGTCGAAGTTTGATAACCTCTACGGCTGCCGTGAATCCTTGGTCGACGGTATTAAGCGTGCCACCGACGTCATGGTGGCAGGTAAAGTCGCCTTGGTGGTGGGTTATGGTGACGTGGGTAAGGGCTCGGCCCAATCGCTCCGTGGTTTAGGTGCGACGGTGCAGATTGCGGAAATTGATCCGATCTGTGCCCTCCAAGCGGTGATGGAAGGATACCGTGTGGTGACGGTAGAAGAAACTCTAGGGAAGGCAGATATTTATGTCACTGCCACTGGCAACCGCGATATCATCACGCTGGAGCATCTGTGTAAGATGAAGGACCAAGCGATTGTTTGTAATATCGGGCACTTCGATAACGAAATCCAAGTGACACGCTTGAATGCGTATAAGGGGGTGAAGAAAGACACCATTAAGCCACAGGTTGATCGTTACACCTTTAAGGACGGTCGCCAGTTATACCTCCTCGCTGAAGGGCGTTTAGTGAATTTGGGTTGTGCCACGGGCCACCCAAGTTTCGTGATGTCGACTTCGTTCACGAATCAAGTTTTAGCCCAAATCATGCTTTGGGAAAATCGGGCACAGGCCAAACCCAGCGTCTCCTTGTTGCCCAAACACTTGGACGAAGAGGTCGCCCGTCTGCACCTCGGCAAGATTGGCGCGAAGCTTACCAAATTAACGAAGGAGCAAGCCGCTTATATCGGCGTGTCTCCGAATGGTCCGTTCAAAACGGATAATTATCGTTACTAAGGTTCGGCTTACTTCCGATTCTGTAACCACTGGAGGGCGGCAATTTCGCCCTCCTTTTTCATGACGCTAAAGTACTGCGCCAGCGTAGCGTCGTCGGCTTCTACGAGCTGGTTGCTCACCGGAATCAGCTCTTTGATGGTTTGCTGTTTATTTTTAATAAGCTCTAGGCGCTCGGCAACCGTGGCGTTATTTGGGCCGACCACGGTTAAGGGGTCGAGTTGGTCTAAAAAGGTTTTTTCCACGCTAATCCCGACTAACTGATTAATCATCGTCGTGTTGCTGGAGTCTTGAATGCGTTGTCCTAAGGTGATGCCAATGACGACGGCAGGCTCTGCCGAATCATAGTCGGCTTGATTGATGAAGCCATCCTCTACGGCTTTAAGGTCGCGCGAAACGGCAGTGAATACTGTTAATTCAGGGATGCCTAATAAGCCTAGGGCCAAGGCGGGAGCCATGCCAGGTGTGTAGCCGGCGTCGCTTAAGGCGTCTTCACTGCTTTGGAGGATTTGAGCATTATAATTTAATAAGAGCGGGTTCTCTAAGGATTGGGCCAGCGCATCGCCCGCAGCGGCTAAATCACCTTTGCTAAAGGCATCTTGGGCTGCGAGGTAGTTGCCGATCGAATTATCGGGAGCTAGCCGCTGAAAGCTTTGAATCGCTTGGCTCTTTTCTTCCGGCGTATTGCTCCGCAGTGCCAACTCCAGTTGCAGGCTGGGCTCTTGAGGGAATTCTTTAATGGCTTCGCGGATGAGGTTGACGTCGTGCGAAAGTCGCGAGGCGGTAATAAGGTTAATCGGGGTTCGACCTTTTTCTTTTAAAAAGTGATCCAGTTCCGCACGGCTTAAGGGCGTGAAAGTACCGCCCTCACTCCAGGCTTTCATGAGATCGCTCGCCTTAAATTGTTCATGTGCTAGGCGGCTGCGGGTTAAGTCATCTAGGGGTGCCGAGGTTCGCGGCGTAATCTTTTGATTACTAGCCGCGAGGGGGGCGGGCGAGGGTACGGCTTTCGCCTGCGTGAACAGTCGGTAGCTTTGGTAGGTAATGGCTCCGAGAAGCAGGATTACTAAGACGACGGCGGGCTTGGACTTCACGTCGTAAAATTAGATCGTGACCCTAAAACTGACCAGCCCAAATCAAGGTCATGCGACCCTGATTTGGGCGGTTATTTTATTAAATTTGCTCCAGCGACCAAGGCTTGCGCAGTTCGCGTGAGAGCATCCCCGTGGCAGTATCATCGTCCACGAATTTTTCAGCGGCGGCATCAAATTTCAGTTTCCGGCCCGTGAAGATGGCAGCATTACCGAAGTGACCGATGGCCGTGGCGTGGTGGGCGGCTTGGGCGGCGGCGATGGGCTTGCGGCGTGATTGGCAGCAATCCACGAACTCTTGATAGTGATCGGTCGTGCCGGGGCAGCGCCAAGCATCAGGCCCAAGATCCTTTTCCCATAGGCCCTTGATGCTGCATTCTTGACCGCCGCGACGTACGAAGAGCGTGCCTTTTTCGCCCGTGAACTTTACCCCTTCGAATTTGCTATTCACATTGAGCTGCGTGCCGTCGGCGTAAGTGAGCGTGTAGTTGTAAGTGCGGTGCGTGTTCCAAGGGGCTTCGCGGAGTTCACCAGTGCCTTCAACGCTGACCGCGAATTCATTGTCTTTACCGATCGCCCAAGCGGCGATGTCGCCATGGTGACAAACCCAATCGAGCACCATGCCACCCCCGAAATTTGTGTGCCAGCGCCAGTTGAAGTGGAAGACGCGGGGATCGTATTCCATCCAAGCCGAAGGGCCAACCCAGAGGTCATAATCGACTTCGACTGGAGGCTTTTCGCCAGGCTTGGGAGCAGCAGGGATGGCGTGGTTATTTGTCGTTGTGCCGGCTTCGACGTGCAGGATTTTTCCCAGTTCGCCGTTGCGGACGATTTCGACCGCTTTGCGGAAGTTGCCGGTGGAACGTTGCCACATGCCCGTTTGCCAAACTCGACCGTTGGCTTTGACCGCGTCGACGATGGCTTTGCCTTCACGGAAAGTTTTGGCCAACGGCTTTTCGCCGTAGACATCAATCCCGGCGCGCAGCATCGCACAACTCAACACGCCGTGCCAGTGATCGGGCAGGCCCATGACGGCCGCATCAGGTTTTTCTTTGGCTAGTAATTGACGGAAATCTTGGTAGGTGCGTGGGGCGGCTTGGCCGGCACGTACGACGGAGTCGGAAGCGGTCTTTAAAACGCGGGTGTCGATGTCGCACACCGCAATCACCTGCACGCCCTTTTTCTTGAGCAGGTTATTCATGTCGCCACCACCTTGGCTCTTTAAGCCCACACCGACGAGTTGGAGTCGGTTTGAGGGAGCCACGGTGTCGTCTTTACCGAGAGCCGAAGCGGGGATGATGGTGGGGAAGCCTAAGGCGACGCCAGCCAAGGAAGTTTGCTTTAAAAAGGAGCGACGATTCATGGGGTTGGAGGGGTAAGATTTAGACAGCGAAACCGGGGGTAGGTTCGCGGCTTTAATAGGGTGGCAACTTTCAGGAAAAAGCGATGTCTTAAGCGTACCCCCATGCGATACTTATTAAGTTTCTTATTAGCCGTTGGCTTGTTGGCGGCCGAACCTAATCGGGCCTTGGTCTTTTCGAAGACGGCGGCCTTCCGTCACGGCGATTCCATTCCGCTGGGAAATAAGCTTTTGGAAGCCCAATTTAAGTCCTTGGGACTCGAGGTGGATATTTCTGAGGACGCGGCGGTCTTTACGCCTGAGAACTTGGCTCGCTACCGCGTGGTGGCGTTTATGAGCACGACGGGGGACATCATGGCTAACCCCGTTGCTAAAGGCGCGGTGCTAACTCCGGAAGAAAAGGCAGCTAATCTTAAGATTGCCGAGGCTCGTCGGACCGCTTTCCAGAATTGGCTCGAAGGGGGCGGGGCCTTTGTGGGCGTGCATGCTGCTTCGGATGCGGGTGGGGATATTCTAACTCGCTGGCCTTGGTATGCGAAGATGATTGGGGGACTGTTTGCAGGTCACCCTGCCCAGCAAGTGGCGGTGCTTCACCCCGTGGATAAAGACAGTTTAGCCACAGCTCATTTGGCGGCTGATTGGAAGCGCAAGGATGAGTGGTATAATTTTAAGAACCTGCAGGCCGATAACCATGTGCTCTTGGTCATCGATGAAACGACTTACAAAGGTGGCAATACTAAGCCGGGTGAAACACATCCCATGTCTTGGCAAAAAGAAGTCGGCAAAGGTCGCATGTTCTACACCGCTTTAGGCCACACCAAGGAATCTTATGCCGAGCCTGAGTTCATCAAGCACGTCCTGGGCGGCATCCTCTGGACTTTACGCCGGACCGAGTTTCCTAAGTAAGCACAGGCTTACTTAACGTCTTTTTCGGCGTTGCGCGCTTTTTCGAGCTTATCGCTCAGGCGTTGCAACGCCGCTTTCGTTGAAGCGTTGTCCGTGTGCGTGACGGCTTGGTGGATGGCCTCAAGGTCATTCACTTGGCCTAATTTTAAAATCCCCTTTTGGGCTTCGAGACGCAGTGCGTCTTCGGCAATCACGTCGCAGAGCGTGGCGGTGATTTTTTGATTATTCCGGACCACGGCTGCCTTGATAAGGGCGATGCGACCCGGGGTAGCCAGGGTCTGGTCCTTAATATTTTTAATAAAAGCATCGGTCACGCCTGGCCCCGAGATTTTACTGAGCGCGGTGACGGTGTCGTCCAGATCGCCTTCTTTGGCTTGCGAGGCGAGGATGGTGACGGCTTTGGCACCGCCGATTTCGGCTAAGGTTAAGGCGGCGTCGTGGTAGAGGGGCGATTTGGCATCGGTGGCGAGCGTGGTGATTTCTGGGGTGGCCCGCGTTGCTTTGGCTTCCGCGAGGGCGGCGAGCAAAAGTTTGGCAGTGGCTAAGTCGGTTTGGGTTAAGAGACTGGCAACATCATGAGCCAAAGGGCTATCGGGTTCATCCACGAGGCGTTCGCGTAAGTCGTCCACCGCCGCGCGCTTCGTTTCCAAGGTTGCCTCGGGCTTTTTCAGGCTCTCGAGTGATGAACTCTTGCCGCTGCGAAAGGCTTTGAGGGCCTCCGTGTAATGGGCATGGTTTAATGGCGTGCTTTGACCCCAAGCCATTAAGGGGGCGACGAGCATTACCAAGGCCAGTGAGGAGAGTTGCGAGAAGGTCATAGGGGTATGAAGGGGCACACTAAGTCTTCCGCGACAGCCTGCACGATTTAATTCTACTTTAGAAAATATCAGAAGAGGTGGTGTCGGGCGAAAAGACCGTAGGGGAAAGGTCAGTACTGCCATCTATAATTCAGAGTTGTTCTCGAACCTGAGGTGGGCACGATAGCCTTTTATGTCAGAGACCCTGCAAACTATCCGCGAAAGCAAGGCGGCCCCCATGGGGAGTCGCTGGTTGGCGATTTGTGCTTTAGGTGAAATCTCCACCAAGACCGCCAAGACAGGCGCGAGTTATTATGAAACGACCATCGCGGATGCGAGTGATGACATTAAGATCCGGGTCTTCGGGGATTCGTCGATTAAGCCTGTCATCGCCGCCCTGAAAGCGGGGAGCGTGGTGCGCGTGGGTGGCACGGTGGGCGATTTTAACGGCCGCCCTGATTTGAAAGTCGATACGATGGCTCCGTTGAGCGATGAAGAGCGCAGTGATCCTGCCTTGATGGGGCGCTTGACGCCGGTTTCCCAACAGGACCCGGTAAAGATGTTAAAAACCCTGCACGAAATCATTGAGCGGATTCCCCACGCCCAACTTCGCGCCACAGTGCAGTCGATTCTTAAAGAACAAGGCGAACGGTTTTACGAAGCGGTCGCTGCCATGGGAATGCACCACGCCTATCGCCATGGGTTGTTGGAGCACACCTTGCGGATGGCCCAATGTGCCGAGGCGTTGTTGCCGTTATACCCGAAGGTCGATCGCTCGTTGGCTTTAGCGGGAACGATTTTACACGACATCGGTAAGGTGCAGGAATACACGCGCCTCGAGCCTGGCATGGCCAAGGCCAGTTTTACGCGCGCCGGCAATCTCCATGGTCACTTAGTTCTCGGGACTTTTTTAGTGCGCGAGCATGCTACCTTGGTGGGCTTAGAAATTTCGCTGCGTGAGCGTTTAGAGCACATTTTGCTCAGTCACCACACCATGCGTGAGTATGGCGCGTGTCAGACTCCTTCGACGCCAGAGGCCGTGTTTGTCGCTCGTATTGATGATCTGGACGCCAAGCTTTCCGCGATTGAGGAAGAGCTGCGCAAGGCTCCTCCAGGTGTTGAATTCACGCAACTGCGGGCGATTGATGGTCAGTTGTTAATCACGCCTCCTAAGACGGGTCAGTGAGTATGGATGTGCGGGAGTTAGACTTTGACTTACCTCCCGAGCGCATTGCCGCGGAACCTGCGGCTCGTCGCGACGATTCGCGTTTATTAGTCGTTCATCGCCGCACCCGCACGATTGAACACCGCTTCTTTCGGGATTTCCCGCAGTTAATCCCTCCGCAAACCATTCTTGTTCGAAATACCGTTAAGGTTTTGAAAGCCCGCCTCGCGGGAGTTCGACCAACGGGAGGTAAGGTGGAGTGTTTGCTGTTAAAACCAACGAGCGAGCTGAGTCTTTGGTGGTGTCTCTTGCGCCCGGGTAAACGGGCGGCGGATGCCGCTGGATTCGTGATTGGCGATACGTCCGCGGTGGTAACGGAAGTTAAAAACGGTGAATACTTAGTGCGCTTTAAATTAGCTCCCGGCCAATCGGTTTATGATTTGGCAGAGCGATGGGGGGTACTGCCTTTGCCGCCTTATATCGTCGAAGCCCGCAAGGAGCGTGGCGTCAGCGGCGTAGATGACGCCGAGCGTTATCAAACGGTTTACGCTAGTCCGCAAAACGCCCGGGCGGCGGCAGCACCAACTGCTGGATTACATTTTACGCCAGAGTTATTAAAACAATTAGCCCAAGCTGGGCATGAGGCCTTTGATTTGGTACTCGATGTGGGGTTGGGCACGTTTCAGCCCATTATGACCGATGATTTAGCGACGCACCGCATGCACGCAGAGGCGTATCGCATTCCGTTGGCCACCTGCTTGGCCCTGCGTGATCGCCGCCCGCGTTTGGCGATTGGAACGACTTCCGTGCGGGCGAGTGAAGATGCGTGGCGTAAGTCCCAAGGCTTTGCTCAGCTTCCTGCCGAAGACTGGTCCAGTGAGGCTTCACTTTATATTCAGCCCGGTGACACAGTGCAGTGCTGCGAACACTTGCTTACTAATTTTCACCTGCCGCGTTCCACGTTACTTTGTTTAGTGGCCGCCTTTTTAACACCCGGGTCGCGGGAAGGCTTACCGTGGTTGAAAGCGATTTACGCCGAAGCAATTCAACGCGAGTACCGCTTTTTCAGTTATGGGGATGCGATGTTAATCCTTTAGGTGACTGTCGTATTTTTTGCCTAGCATCTGAACTTCAGGCTCCGAAGTTTGTTTTTCAATCGGTCCATCGCAGCGTCCCCTCATGCGCTGGCTTCTTGCGATTATTTTCTTTTTAGAGAGTCCCTATTTAACGGCGGCCGTTGACCGCATGGACCCCAATCTGAATCGCCCAGCGTGGCGGGATACGGATGGTGATGGAGTTCCGGATCAAGTGGAGGTGATGTGGGGGCTTAACCCTTATGAACCTACGGATGGCTTGAGCGACGAAGATGAAGATGGGCTGACTTGGGCGGAGGAGTGGGCGCAGGGGACCCAAGTTAAAAAGTCCGATACCGATGGCGATGGGGTGAATGATGGCGACGAAGTGAAGGTGTGGGGGACGAACCCTTTAATCCGAAATGCCAAAACAGATTTTACTCCTAAAATGAGTTTTGGGGTGGCGGGCCCACCGCGAGCTCCGTTGTCCGCGGCTTCGGGACGAACCTTTACGCCTAGTTGGGTGTCGGGTGATTGGAATGGCAGTAACCTGGTGCCTGTGGGTGATTGGACCTTAGAGCGGGGTAAAATGAAAGACTATGCGGGCTGGATGCCCAAGCATGGTCGTTACTTAAAAATTTGGCGTGAGGGGCAACGCGAAGTGGTGGAGTTAGATGCACGTGGAGGCGATTCGTTTGGGATGATGCGTGCTTATCCAAATCCAAGAGCGGGGAGCTATATTTTGCTTTGGGAGGATAGTGTGCGCGCGGGAGTTTCTGCCCAGAGTGCTCGCTATCAAGTCCGCGTGATGGGTGATGCTTCTAATGTTTTAGGACAATGGAAGTGTGACCCCCCGGCGGGGAATTGGCGAAGTCAGCATCTCGTTTTTAATATTCCCGCTTCACTCGTTCCGAATCAGTTGTGGATTCATTTTGAGACGGAAGACAACGATGGTCAGGGGGCCTTTATCCAAGAAGTGCGCTTAATGAAATTAGGGGTCGAGTTAGATGTGAATCGTGATGGCACTATCGCTCAAGAGGAACGGCCTCAAGAGAGTGCGTGGGAGTTTTGGGTGAACGATGATTACGATCGGGCTCACATGGTAGATGGTAATGATCAGGATGAGGAAGATTTGGGTATGCTGGAGGCGGCGAAACTTTTGCCTGATTGGAAGTCAGACAAAATTAATTCGCTACGGGACTTGGAGGATTTTTTCCGTTGTCAGCTCTCCCTCGAGGGTGACGTAGAGTCATTTGCCGCTGGGGACTTGTTTTTAGGACTTAGGTTTCAGCCTCATACTGCGAGCCAGCCATGGCCTGCCATGAAACTGTTTCGAATGACGAACCCAGATTCAGGTGCTTACCTGCAACAAGAAGCCGAAGCTGAGGTACAGGTTAAGGAGGGAAGGGTCGTTCCTGATTTAAATCCTGCGGTGCAAGGCACTTCATTGGTCGATGCTACCCACGTCATGGTTCTCCCTCGCGACGTTTGGGTGCGGGGTAAACGTACGGCGACTTTTTTAGCCGAAGCTTGTGCCGAGGGTGGGGGTCGGCTCACGCTGAGTGTCGTGCGCCGTCGCGGCGTGCAGTTTGAGGTTCTCGCAGAAATCCCCACGGTTAGTTTTAATTTTTATAATATTAAGCAGCGTTACGAACACTGGTCGGCCGGGAATGAGAATGGGGGTGCGCCTTTGAGTCAGCCGGTGCGTTTAACCGCGACGCTTTACAAAAACGCTAATGGGGGTCGGGTGATGAACGACCGTCCTTGTTTAGTGTTTGTGCATGGGTGGAACATGGAGGTATGGGAAAAAGAACGTTACGCCGAGACCGCCTTTAAGCGTTTATGGTGGTCGGGGTATAACGGTAACTTCGTTCTCTTTTCTTGGCCCTGTACGAATGGTTTCAGTTCGAATCTAGACGCCGTCACGAGTCCAACGAATTACGACCGAGGCGAATTTTCCGCATGGCGTTCGGCCGAATGTTTGCGGCAATTTTTGGAAGACTGTAGTGTGCGTTACGGTGGGCGTTTATATCTCCTGGCTCATAGTATGGGCAATATTGTGACCGGTGAGGCCTTGCGTTTGCAGTGGCTCAAGCACGGGCCAGCCCTTGCTAAGGTTTACGTAGCGAGTCAGGCCGCCGTCTCGGCGCACTGCTATGATGGCAGCTTGAGTGATCGTGTGGGTTCAAAATATGCATTGCCTTGGTATTCTACCCTCCCGAAGTTTGCGTGGTTGGGTAAGGTTAACTTTGGTCCCGATACTCCAAATGTATACCGTGATTGGTTTGCGGACCTGCTCAGTAGTCAGGGTCGCTCGGCTCCGGTGGTCGGGAAGTTGATTAATTTCTATAATCAAAATGATTGGGCCTTATCCGATGCGATTTGGTGTTATAATCAGCTAAGTAAGCCTGATTGGGCCGATCGTCCTTATCAGCCTTGGAATTACGATTTCGAAAAACCACTCCCACGTCTACCGACGGAGCCCTTTGCCCAGGCATTTGTCCGTTCACAGGGAAGGCATATTGAATCCTTGCGATGGGGGTCTCCGGCGGAGCTGAAGGATAATTATGAAATCATGGCTTTTGCGGCGGAGTCTTATGTTCGCCCGCTTGGAGCGTGTGAACTGACTAAAGGAGTCACAGCCTCGGTGGATCTCGAGAAACTTTGGCCAGTGGATGCTAAGCAACACAGCACGCATAAGTGGCATAGCGCTCAGTTCAGATCCTGCTTGATGAGGCAAAAAGGGTATTGGATGCGTTTGGCGCAAATCTTAGCGGACAAATAATACTGCCATGCGTCGATTCTTACTCTGTCTACTGGCGGTCTTATCCACTTGCTGGCTTGAGGTTCGCGGAGCCGATGAACCCTCTCAGGATTTTAAAAGCAATCGTCTCCAAGTATTGTCAGCGATTAATCAGGCGGAGGTTAATTTTTATGGTCAGTTGCAGGATCAACACGGCGAAGCCCTGCCGTCGCTCTTGGTGCCTGCCGAGTTAGAATGCTGGGATGTAAAAGGGCAGCATTACCAAAAGCTGACGACCACGGCAGATGCTCGAGGTTGTTTTGCTTTTACGGGATTAAGGGGCGCCCGGCTCTTTCTAATGTTAGTGGATGTGGCCCCAGGCTACTTTTATAGTCCTGACGAGCAGGGGGCGTATCAATTTTCTCCCTTAGCTCCCTCGGATAGTCTGTATCACCCCAATGCTGCTAAACCAGAAGTTATTCAGTTTTGGAAAAAAGCCGGGCCAGTGTCCTTGGTGGAATATGACACGCGAGTACTGCGTGTCGAAAGCCAGGAGGTGCATGGTATGATGGTAGATCTTGCTGAGTTTCAGAAAGACCTAGCCGGCGACTTGAGAGTACAGGTGACCTACGGTCCTGAAACGTCGGTGCAGGCGGGGGAATATTCTTGGCGGGTAAAGTTCTCGGTCGGCTCTGGCGGTCTCGTGCGGGTGGGGCGATTGCGCTACCCCTTTTTGGCCCCAGAGTCAGGCTATGAGACGAGTTTTGAATATGAACAGAAAGTTCGTGGGAGCGATGCTTCCTCTAGCCGTTGGTCGGAAGATTTTGAGGACTATTTTTATGTTAAAAGTCGTGAGGGTAAACTTTATGGCTACGTGAAGTTAGCAGTCTCCGTGAATAAGGAGTCTACACAAGACGGTACGTCGCATGCTTATGCTACCTTTCAAATGAGCGGAGTAATCAATGAAAACGGGTCGCGGTGTTTGGAAAATCTTTACCCCTCTTTAATTCAACTACCCCGCCGTTTACGTTCCCGCTAACAAGTTTTAATCTGAGGGGAGTAATTTAATCTTTTCAAAAGTCGTGCTGATGAGTTCGCCCCTTTCATTGAACTTCAGTTTCAACACGTGATTAAAATTATCATCCGGCCAATGTTCGTCGGCCCAGAAATGTTTAGGTTTACCGCCGAGACTTTCGAGCAAGTGGGCAATTTGACCGTGGTGCCATACTACGAGGACTTTGCTGCCGTAACGGTGACGACGGAGTTCTAAAGCTAACTCGGCAGTGTCTTTGGAGCGGAAGCGTTGATCGACTTTTAGGCCGAGTGCTAGCGCGGTAGGTTCAATAGTGAGCCTTGGACGTTCGCTTTGCGGGCTATCGCTGCTGGCAAAGATATAGCCGATGCCAGGTTCGCCAGTTTGCTGACCTGTCGCGGTGAAGTAGGGTACGTAGGCTTGGGCCCGGGCGATACCTTGTTCGCTCAGTTTAGGACCATCGTCTGGTTTCTCGGCGTGTCGCAGGATTAAAACCGTCGTATTGACTAAGCCGGGATTCGTTGCCGGTGGTGATGATTTCCACGAGGCCCGAACAACTAAGATGAAAACTAAGAGAACTAACGTGCCCAGAACGATTTTTTTATCCCAGGCCATGGCGGCGATTTAAATTTCCCAGTCCGAACTATTTTCGGCGGGAGCTAATTGGGCTAAAGTAAAACCGTAGAGCGATTTATCAAAACGCTTGGAAATTTCGCGCCAAAGGCTCGCTACTTGGGGTCCAGAAGCTCCTTTGAGGGTGATTTTTGTTTCCACCAAATCGGGTTCTACTACCGCAAGAACTTGCTTGAGCGTGATATCTTCTGGGTCTTTGGCTAAACGATAGCCACCGGTTTTGCCACGTTTCGAAGCTACGAGGCCACCTTCGCGCAACTCATTCAAAAGTTGCACCAGATAATTTTGGGGGATCGCTTCCAGTTTGGCCAATTCTTCAATCCGGGTAACCGCGCCCCCTTTATTGCGTCGCACTAATTGCGAGAGCACGCGCAGCGAGTATTCAAGTTTCAGTGAGGCCTTCATACGGGAGGATTGGTCGAAGCGGTCGGGGTTTTGGCGGAGTCTACGAGGATGAAGGTCCGTTCCGCAACCTCATCTGGTAGGATAGGGGCTTTGGGTCGGGCAAAGTAAGACGTGCCTAAGAAGCAGATGCCGGTGTTTTGTACGACCTGAATCGCCCGGTCGTCCCAAAGTTCAATCATCCCAAAGTCTTTCCGGTCTGTGACCTCTAGGGCGGGTAGGCCTTGCGCTTGGAGCCAAGCTTGGGTCGCCGCAATGCCCTCAGGGCTGCCAGCTCGGGCGGTCACGATTTTGACCTGAATACCTTTTTTAACCCACGTTTGGACCCGTCGCAGCATGAGTGGGACGGGCGGTCCGATATGGGTGATTCCTTGCCAGACGGTTGCTTCGGCCAAGGTGCCATCGAGGTCGACCCCAATCCACGGTTTAAACTGATCGGGACGATTGCGTGGTTGCCGTTCCGTGGGCACGGGTTCCTCAGGCGCGTCGGCAAGGTTGGGACCTTGAGTCGGGCGCGAGGGTGTCAGGAGTCGACGGAGCCAAGCGAACATGGTTCGGATAGTGGTAACGAGCGGGTCAAAGACAAGAGGGTAGATGCTCTTGATGGGTGCAAATCCCAGCCGTGACCTGGCCTCTCCCCGCGTCTTGGCGATGTGCTACCATGGCTGGAGTGAGTGGCTGACTCTTGAAGAAACTCGCTATTCCAGATTTCACTGGTGGCGGGGGCGGCTTGGGAAAAGGCAATCTTGTCATGGGATTAGTCTCTATTAGAACTCCTTTATGACACCCCGCCTTTCCGCATTTCGCCGTTGGCTGACTGTAATGGTATTAGGCGTTTTAGTGCTTTTACCTCTGGGGTCGCTGGCTGCACCAACTCCAGAGGAGGCGAAGAAAATTCAGAACCTCAAACTATTGGCCGAGCAAGGGAATGCGAATGCTCAGTATGCTTTGGGGTATGGCCTCCTCATGGGGCAAGGTTTAGCCAAAGATCAAGTCGAAGCGGTCAAGTGGTTTCGTAAGGCTGCCGATCAAGATAATGTCCCCGCCCAAGTTTATCTCGGCCTTTGCTATTCGAATGGGGCCGGCGTAGCGAAAGATGAAGTGGCGGCAGTGAAATGGTTTCGCAAGGCCGCAGACCAAGGCAATGCCGATGCACAAGCTGCGCTGGGAGTTTGTTATAATAAAGGGGAAGGGGTGAACCAAGATGATGCCGAAGCGATTAAGTGGCATCAGAAGGCGGCGGACCAAGGTAATGCGAAGGCACAGTATAATCTCGGGCTGCAATATTTTTTAGGCCATGGAGTGCCCAAGAATCTAGTCGAGGCTTATGCGTACATCAATTTAGCCGGAATTAGTAATGAGGAGTATCGTAAGCAACTTGGAGTCCTGGAAAAATACCTCACTCCTGAAGATCGGTTAAAAGGCCAGCAGCGTGCCAAGGTTCTCCAGAAAGAAATCGAAGCCAAGATTGTAGCGGCAAAGGCAGGGAAGTAAGTTTTAGGACAAGTTCAACTTGCACCGCCTCCAGCCTAATAATTCTAACCCGTTTCTCCTGAGTGGAGGCAGGATTCTGATTCATGTAAATGAAAAGGACTGTTCTTCGGTGTAAACGAGCGATTCTAATCCAATGTGGAATGTCGGTAGGGATTTATCCGATAACTTAGCAAATTTCTTGGTCTGTTCTTGGCTGCCTAATTTAGGTCAGGCTTGTCAGCGACTTTGGCTTCTATTAGAAATTCACTATGGCTATTTTAAACATTCCTTCGCTGCGACATTTAGCCAAGGCGGTCTCATGTATCTTAGTCTTAGTGCCGGCATTTTTAAGTGCGGGCATGAGTCCTGCGGAGATTAAGCAGTTTCAGGAAACGAAGATTCTCGCCGATCAAGGAAATCCCGCCGCCCAAGTTTGGCTGGGAACTTGCTACGCTTACGGTATCGGCGTTGCCAAAGATGGCGTGGCGGCGGTTCGGTTGTTTCGTAAGGTTGCCGAGCAGGGTGATGCCAGTGCCCAATATAATTTAGGGGTGTGCTACGACGTAGGTTTGGGGGTTGCGCAAGATGCCCCGGAGGCTGTGAAGTGGTATCGCAAGGCGGGAGACCAGAGGTATGCGGGTGGACTGTACTGTCTGGCGACTTGCTATCAGAATGGAATAGGCGTCAGTAAAGATGAAATCGAGGCAGATGCCTATCTGCACCTTGCGGGCATGAAATCTATGAGGCAACCGATGGACACGCGCCAGGAACTTGCTCGTCTTGAAGCAACCATGTCGCTTGAAGCTCGGTTAAAAGGCCAGCAGCGCGCGATCGAGCTCCAGAAAGAAATCGAAGCCAAGATTGCGGCCGCAAAGGTTGGGAAGTAGGTCGAATTAAAAGACAGGCTTACGGGTCTTTACTGCTATTGTAATCGGAGCTCTTTTGAGCGCAATTTTTTAGCCAGCTGCTTTGTCTGCCTGTGGTTTTCAAAACCACCGAAGTTAAATAAGTAACAATGGGCTCATCAAATGAGCGAAGTAATGCTTTCTAAGAGTGCTCGGGGCGGGGGTCGAACCCGCACACCTTGCGGCGCCAGAACCTAAATCTGGTGTGTCTGCCATTCCACCACCCGAGCAACAGGGAAGAAGCACATAGGAGTGGCGAGGCCTTGGCAAGCGCTTAGGCGAGTCGGCCTAACGGAGTGCCAATTTTAGCGTAAACTTCGGTAGCGGTTTCGCCGGCGGTGACGAGGTCGGGCTCGAGTACGATTTTGCCAGGCTCGAAGAGGGTGACGAGGAAAGAGCCGCCAAAACGGAAGTAGCCTTTTTCATCTCCCTTCTGCACCGCGGTGTCGTTCTTGTAGGTTTCAATAATCGTCCCGACGTTCGTGGCTCCAATGGCGACGATGGTGACGAGTCCGAAGGGGCCGGCATCGATGCTCATGCGCTGACGTTTATTTTCCCAGAGGTAGCTGACGCGACGGCGCAGGGCGATGGGATTAACGGAGAAGAGCGGGCCAGGCGTGAGAACGGCTGATCGGGCGATGCCCGCGACAGGGAAGTGGAAACGGTGATAATCCACGGGGCAGAGCCGCGAGCAAACGACCGTGCCGTGGGCGTAGCGTTCACCTAGGGCGCGATCGGCGACCAGCGTGGGGATGTCGAAGGTTTGGCCCTTGGCAAAAATACTTAAAGCCTTGCTGGCGTTTTGAAAACCGAGGTGCCGACCATCGGCAGGCAAGATTGCGACATCGGGCCGAGGGTCGATGGGGCGCGCACTGGGTTTTAGTTTGCGATAAAAGAACTCGTTAAACGTTTGGTAGGCACTAACCGGATCGGCGAATTCATCCGGGTTAAGACCGTATTCTTTTATAAAAGGCAAAATGCGGGCGGCACTGCTGGGGCGATCCATCGCTTGGCCGTAGAGTTTGGAGAAAATCGCTCGTTTAACTAAGGTGTGTAGGGTCAACTTCCCCAGCGGGTTGCCGTAGAGTCGACGTAGCCAAGCTTCGCCGTAAACCTGCTCGACTTCTCGAGCGCCCGTTTGGCGGTTGTGGAGGTAGATGGGGGCAGAAAGGTCCATGTGAGTAGATTTACAAAAAAATGACTTCAAGGAAGCCATTTATCTGTCAAAACAGGACTTACCCCTATGTTGCGTCAGGCTTTGTTATTTTTCTCTCTGGTTGTAGTCCTTTCTGCCCAGCAAGGTCCCATTCGTAAAAGCCCTGAGACCATCGAAGCCGAGGTGCAGGCGGAATTAATTCGTGCCAAACTGGATTTGGCCGCTTCCCAACGTCGCTTGGAGGAATTGGTGACGACTTTAGAAATCCGGAAATTGGAGTCGGAGGCTGGTTTGCGGATGGCTCGAGCTGAGGCTTTGAGTGCGAAGGGGGAGGCGGAACGTGCTCGTTTGAATTTGGAGTCCTCGCTGGCCGCTTGGCGGGCGGTGGCAGCTTCGAGTGATAAAGATCGGGCTCGGGCGGAACTTGAAGCCGAAGCTCATTTAGCAGCTGCGCGGGCGGCTGTTGATTACGCTAAGGTTGGCAGTGTGGCGACGATTGCACGTCTCCAACAAAAAGCCGCGGACATTGCAGCGAGTGCCAAAATCGAACATCCCCTTGATCCTTTAGTAGATGGCGTTTTGCACATCAGCGAGCGCCGTATCGCTTTTAATGGCATCGTGAACGACAATCTGGCTAAACACGTCAGCGATCAGATTGCTTTCTTTAACGCCCAAGACACGACGGCCCCCATCTTTATTGTCATTGATCGCTCGCCGGGTGGCTCGGTCATGTCGGGCTATTTAATTTTGCAGGCTATGGAAACTTCGAAGGCCCCCGTGTATGTGGTGGTCAAAGGTTATTGTGCTTCGATGGCCGCGATTATCACTACTTTAGCAAAGCGCTCCTTCGTTTACCCGCAGACGATTGTTTTACACCACCAAGCCTCGACCGGGTTGAGCGGTAATATGACGCAACTCCAGGAGCAGTTAAAGTGGTCTAAGATTTGGTGTGAACGGATTTTTATTAAAGTGGCGCAACGCATTGGGGTCCCTCTCGATGATTTTGTCGCTAATATGTATAAAGCCACGTCGACGGGTGACTGGCGGGTTACGGGTGATGATGCTGGACGTATGAAATGGGTCACTGACGTTGTGGAACGCATGACCGAAGACAGTTTCACGGCTGGCTCGAACGCCCCTGCGCCTGCTCCTTTGCCGCTGACAGGTTTTGGTGATACGGAAAGCAAGGCGGGTAATGCCTTGATCAAAGAAGAACTCCAACCGCTCGGCCCTTGCGACCTGTGGTGGATTTATGACCCCCGTATTCAATACATCCTTCGCTAATTTTATATCATGAAACTATCGCTTGTTTTACGCACGTTGGCTCTAGCCAGTTTGGTGGCACTGCCCTTGGCGGCCCAGCAAACCACGCATCGTGCTGCGCCTGCTCCTGACGGGGCTAATGCTGCGGGCAATGCTTTGCCCGCCTCGCCGGGCATGCCCACCGCTCCCGCTCAGCCCACGACGTTGCCTCCTGGTCCAGGCATCAATCGTGAGGAATTAACGCCGGAGCAAAAGGCTCTGATGAAAGAAGTGGATCGTATGCGTGCCGAGAAAGCACGTCTCGATGCGCAAGTCGCGTTGGCGGAGGCCAAACGGGTCGAAGAATTAGCCCCGGTGAATGCCGAGACGCAAAAGTTAGCGGCCGAACGTGCGTTGCGTTTAGCTAAAGCGGCTTCGGAGGCTGCCGCGTTGGAAGATGAGCGAGCCAAGTTGGAGCGCCAAACGGCGCTCGAGTCTGCTCGGTCCGCCGCCCGCTTGTCGGAACGGAATAACAAAATTCGCGAACTCGAAGCCGAAGCGAAGCAATTGCAATTAGAGTCCGCTAATACTGTCGCTCGTTTGAGCAATGAAATCGCTCGTTATCAGAAGGAGGAAGAAGCGCGCAAGGTTGCCGTCAAAGCCAAGCCTAAGTACCTAAAAGAGCCTCTGGTTGATGGTACGCTCTATATCAGTGATCGGCGCATTGCCTTTAATGGGGCTGTGACGGAGCAGTTAGCTGATTACGTCAGCCAACGGATTAATTTTTATAACAATCAATCGTCGGAGTACCCCATCTTCATCGTAGTGGATAACAGTCCAGGCGGTTCCGTCTCTGCTGGTTATCAAATTCAGAAAGCCATGGCTGGTTCGAAGGCCCCCGTTTACGTTGTGGTCAAAGGCTTTGCCGCTTCGATGACGGCGGTGATTGCGACCTTAGCGGAGCGCTCTTATTGCTACCCCAACACCATCATCCTTCATCACCAAGTCTCGAATACCTTACGCGGTAACATGACGGTACTGAAGGAGCAGATTGATTTCACGAACCGCTGGTTTGAACGTTTTGGTACTCCCGTGGCTAAGAAGATGGGCCTCACGCTCCCCGAATTTGTGAAGCAAATGTATGCGAATGACTCCACCGGTGATTGGCAGGCGTTTGGCGAAAAAGCCCATGAGTTGAAGTGGATTGATCACGTGGTTGAGCGGATTGAAGAAACCGCGATTTTAGACCTCTTACCTCCCGTGACGAATGTCCCCGCCATCCACCCGCCGATGTCGGAGATTTCAGGGGTAGCGACTAAAACGGACGAAAAAGGCCGGATTTATTTCGAGCTTCCACCGTTATCGAATCCTTTTGACGCCTGGTGGCTTTACGACCCCCAAGGTTTATTCCGCGCCCGCTAAGCGATTCTTCCAGTTATTTTTAATAAAGTGGCGGAAAACCGCCACTTTTCATTTGCTCGGAACCGACCCCTCGACTTCCTGTCCATACCTTTATGCGACTCCCCACGCTTTCGGGCCTAATCCTTTCTGCAGCTTGCCTCGCGGCCGCTGAAGATGGTGCTCAAATCTATAATACGCTCTGTATTGCTTGTCACGGTCCTGACGGCAAAGGAGCCAACGGCTTGCCTCCTTTAGTAGGCAGCGAATGGCCCAAGGGTCAGCCTGAACGGGCGATCAAAATCGTCATCAATGGCCTCACGGGTCCCGTGGAAGTTGCCGGCAAAGCCTACAACATTGAAATGCCCCCTCAGGGTGCGGTGCTCAATGACGAGAAGATTGCTGCTGCCTTGACCTACGTTCGCAAAACTTTTGCGCGTGGCGAGAGTGCGGTCACGGTCGACCAAGTTAAAGCTGTTCGTGCCGCGGTGGCGGATCGTGCCAAGCCTTGGACGTCGGATGAATTATTAAAGGCTCATCCATTCCCCCCCGCTAAGACAGCCCTGAAGAATTTGGTTGGTTCGGTTTATAAAGGCGAGTGGACCGTGATGCCTGATTTTGCGACGTTGAAGCCGGCGCAAATTGAAGATGAAAACGCCGGTATCGTGAGCCCGAACCAATCGGGTCTGAAGAAGAATTACGCCATGGTTTGGGAAGGTCAGTTCCAAGCCCCCGTTGATGGCAAGTACACCTTCACCTTTGATTGCGATGACTTTGGTGCGCTCTACCTCGGTGGTAAGAAAATCGCTGAGATTAAAGGCATTGGTCCCATCGGTAGTCGTGCAAAGCAAGCCACGGTTGAGTTGAAGCAGGGCGACAACCCCTTCCGTTTAGAATACGTGCAAGCCGCCGGCGAACAGGTGATTATCCTCGGCTGGAAAGGTCCCAAGGATCGCGATGTGAAATGGTTGTCCGATACGAAGTCGGCCAAGGCGTCGGGTCCAAAGTGGCCCTCGATTCCCATTCAGCCTCATGACGGTTACACCGCCGTTTACCGTAACTTCATTCAAGGCACCACGCCTCGCGGCGTCGCCTTTGGTTTCCCTAATGGCATGAATCTCGCTTTCAGTGCCGATAACCTCGCCGTGGAACTCATGTGGAGCGGCCGCTTCATGGATGGCGGTCACCACTGGACCGATCGCGGTCAAGGCTTTGAGCCTCCAGCCGGTGAAGGTGTCATCAAACTCTCGGGTACGAGCGGCATTCTGAGCTCGGTCGAGGCAACGGATTTAATCGGCAAGTATCGTGGTTATGAATTAGACCGCCAAGGAAACCCCACGTTTAAAATCGTGGCTGGCGGCGACACGCTGACCGATGCTTGGTTGCCAGGGGAGCGTAAGTTAGAGCGCACCTTAACATTACAAGGCGACAAGCCTTTGGTCGTGCTCTTGGAGCGTAATTTGGAAGCCGTGGCTAAAGAAGATGGCAAAGTTTTAGAAATTGGTGGCCGTCTCTTATTAACCCCTTCGCGCCCGCAAGCCCTCAAGGTTCAAGGCACGGCGGTATACCTCACCCTCAACCCCGGCGAAAGCATCACGTTGGGTTACTCCTTCCGCTAAACCCTAGCTTAAATTTTAAATATGAAAAAATTCCTCTCTGGTTTTCTCGGAGCCGTTTTGACGGTCGGTGTCAGTGCGGCCCCTTCGGTGAAGGGTCCCTTCGATCCCGCCTTACAAGACAAGTATTATGAACGGGTGCAAATCCCCACCCCTGCAGGTGAAGTTTGCGAAGTGGTCTCGATTGCCTTGTTGCCTGACAAGAAAGTCGCCATCGGTACGCGTCGCGGCGATGTCTGGGTGGCCGAAGGTGCCTACGAGAACGACCTTTCCAAGATCAAGTGGACCAAGTTTGCCACCGGCTTGCATGAGCCTTTGGGCATGTTCTGGAAAGACGGTTCCATTTACGCGACCCATCGTCCTGAACTGACGCGCATGACGGACCGTCATGGCGTGGGTCATGCCGACAGCTATGAGTCCATTTGCTCCGATTGGGGCATTAATGGCGATTACCATGAATTCGCGTGGGGCTCGGAGCCTGACCGCGAAGGTAATGTGTGGGTCGTCCTTTGCCTCAGTGGTTCGTTCTACGCGAACTCCGATTGGCGAGGCTGGTGTGTGCGCGTTACTCCTGAAGGTAAGATGATTCCTACTTGCTCGGGCATTCGCTCGCCTGGTGGGATTGGCGCGAATGAAAAGGGCGACATGTTCTACACCGATAATCAAGGCGTGTGGAATGGTGCTTCGTCGATCAAGTGGCTGCGCCCTGGTTCGTTCCAAGGCAACCCCACGGGAAATAAGTTTTATAAGTTAGCCAAAGATTTCCCCGCTCCTCCCGAGCCACAAAGCGGTTCGCGTATCCTGAAGGAGCGCCTCAAGTTCCCCGACTTCGTGCCTCCCGCGGTAATCTTGCCTCACGGTACAGTGGGTAATTCGCCTTCGGGCATTGCGTGTGACATGACCAAGGGCAAATGGGGTCCCTGGGCTAACCAAATGTTCTTGGGTGAACAAACGGCTTCGCAAGTGCAACGCGTGAGCTTGGAGTTCGTGAACGGCCTTTATCAAGGGGCTTGCTTCCACTTCTTAGAAGGCTTTGAAGCCGGATTAGTGCCAGTGCGGATGGACCAAACCGATGGCACGCTTTTTGTGGGCGGGACCAATCGTGGTTGGGGTTCGCGCGGTCATTATCCCTTTACGTTTGAGCGCGTGCGCTGGCGCGGCAAGGTGCCCTTCGAGATGCATGATATCTCGGCCCGCCCTGACGGCTTTGAGTTAACCTTCACGCATCCGGTCGATGCCAAGACGGCGGGGAATGTCGCTAGCTACGATATGGACGCTTTCACTTATATCTACCAATCCGCTTACGGTAGCCCCGAGGTTGATCAAGCGAAGCCTATCGTTAAGTCGGCGACGGTTTCGGAAGACGGCTTGCATGTTCGCTTAGTCGTCGAAGGCCTGATTCGCGGTCACATTCACCACATTGCAGCGGTGGGCGTGCGCGACCGTGCAGGTGAAAGTTTGTGGCACAATGAAGGCTGGTACACGTTGAACGAAATCCCTTCTAAATAAGCGAAATCAGCCATTCCCCGTGAGGGAAGACGGTTGCCAAGAGGGGCGGTTTTTGGGAGACCAATGCCGCCCCTTATTATTTTATGAATATCACTCTGATTGATTGGATCATCATCGCGGCCTCGATCCTCATCTGCTTTGTGCCCGCGCTTTTTTTAGCGAAGCGTTCCAGCTCGAGCACCTCGGAGTTTTTTGCCTCAGGTCGTTCCGTGCCCTGGTGGTTGGCCGGCCTGTCGATGGTGGCGACGACGTTTTCTTCGGACACGCCTAATTGGGTGACGGAGCAAGTGCGCAAGTATGGCGTGGCGGGTAATTGGCAGTGGTGGGCGTTCGTCTTAACTGGCGTGGCTACGGTCTTTTTCTTTGCTCGTTTATGGCGCCGCTTGGGCGTGATGACCGACTTAGAGTTCTACGAACGTCGTTACTCTGGGAAATCGGCTTCGGTGGTGCGTGGCTTTCGGGCAGTTTATTTAGGGCTCTTCTTTAATTGCTTCATCATGGGCATGGTGACCCTCGCGGCCTGTAAGATTGCAAATATTCTCTTCGGGATGCCTGCGTGGCAGACGATTCTGATTTGTGGGGTGCTCAATGTTGTCTTTGCAGCCCACTCGGGCCTTTGGGGGGTGCTGGTAATCGATATGGTGCAGTTCTTTATTAAGATGACGGCGGTTTTCGCCGCGGCTTGGTTCTCGCTGAAAGAAGTCGGTCTCCGCTTAGCGGGCCAAGCCGATGCTTGGGTCGGCTTAAAAGCGCTGATTGAAAAACTTTCGAAACAGCAAGTGGTGTTACCGGCGAACGGACAGCCCGTGATGTCGGCCGTGAATGGCACGGGTCAGCCCATCCTCGATGTGTTGCCTAATTTTTCGATGTCGGAGTTAGCACTCATGATTTTCATTTTACCCATCGCGATTTCCTGGTGGGCCAATTGGTATCCTGGTGCCGAACCCGGCGGTGGTTCTTACATTGCCCAACGGATGTTGGCTTCGAAATCCGAGAAGGATTCTTTGGGCGGGACGTTGTTCTTTAATATCGCCCACTACGTGTTACGCCCTTGGCCCTGGATTATCACCGCTCTTTGCTCGATCATCATCTACCCCGATCTTGCGTCGATTAAGCAGGCTTTCCCGGCTGCGGATGCGAGTTTGATTGGTCACGACTCGGCCTTCCCCGCGATGCTCAAGTTCCTGCCCGTCGGCTTTGTGGGATTGATGATCGGTGGGTTAATTGCCGCCAACTCTTCGACGATTTTAACGCACCTCAATTGGGGTTCCTCTTATTTGGTACACGATTTCTACCGCCGCTTTATTAACAAAGAAGGATCGGAAGGCCATTATGTGAACGTCGGACGTATCTCGACGGTCATCTTATACATTGTCGCAGCCTTGCTGAGTTTAACCATGAGCTCCGCACAACAAGCGTTCCAAATCTTGCTCTCTATTGGGGCGGGCACGGGCTTGCTTTATATTGCTCGCTGGTTCTGGTGGCGGGTTTCGGCTTGGTGTGAAATTGTGGCGATGGTGATGTCGCTCATCACCTCGGTGGCCGTGCCTTTCTTCATGAAAGATGCGGGCTTCGCGACGGTGACTATCGTTCAAGTGGGATTAACTACCTTGGCTTGGCTCATCACCGCCTATGTGGGGCCAGAGACTGATCGCGCCACGTTGATTGAGTTTTATAAGAAAGTTAAGCCAGCGGGCCCAGGTTGGGCGACGATTCGCCGAGAAGCGGGCGTTTCCGATGAAGCCGTGGCGCAAGAGAATCGCATTGGGGCAGCTTGCCTCGGTTGGGTTTCGGGCTGCGTGGTGATTTGGTCTTCGCTCTTTGCGATTGGTAATTTCCTCTATGCGGTCGGCGATCCTTCGCGTTTAAAGACAGCGTGGATTTTGACCGGCGTCTTGGCCGTCAGCGGCTACATCCTGTTAAGAGTCACGCAGCAGCTTTGGGCTGATAGTACGGCCTCGCAGGCTCGTGAAGACGCTGCGGCGAGTGCCGGGAAGTGAGTTAAGCGTTCTTTAGTCCAAACCGATATACCATCGTCATGCTGTACTTCTCTTGGGGGCGAAGAACTCCAGAGGGGTACCCAGCACGTTGGAAGTTGGGTTGATTAGGCGAGTCTGGAAAGAGCCCAGGTTCTAAACAAAAGCCTTGGCGAAAACCGAATGGCTTGGCCCAGCGGCCTTGTACGGTGCCATCGAGGAAGTTGCCCGAATAAAATTGGAGGCCGGGGGCATCCGTGAGTACTTCGAGCGAACGACCGAGGGTGGGTTCGGTGACGCGGGCCGCGAGGCGTAGCGTCGGTTCAGATGAAGCGGGTAGACCAAGGTCGTAGCAGTGATCGTAGCCGCGGGCACGTTGAAGTTGGGCGTCGTTCTGGCTGATGCGCTCGCCGATTCGTTTAGGTTGGCGGAAGTCAAAAGGCGTGCCCTCGACAGGCTGACGTTCCCCGGTGGGAATTAATTTTTCGGAAATCGGAATAAAGCGGTCAGCAAAAATTTGGACGCGGTGGTCGAGGATGCTGCCTTGGCCTGCTAAGTTAAAGAAGGCGTGGTTGGTCAGGTTGCACAAGGTGGCCGCATCGGTCTGACCTTGGAATTGAATGTAGACGGCATTTTGGTCGTCCGGCAGGGTGAAGGTAACCGATAGGTCGAGGTTTCCAGGGTATTGTTCTTCGCCTGCGGGGCTGCGGTAGGTTAAGTGGAGGGCTCCAGCGTTTTCACGGCGCAGGTAGGTTGCCTTCCAGAGTTTGCGATCGAGCCCTTCGATGCCGCCATGGAGGTGTTGGCCGTTGTTATTTTGGGCTACTTGATGGGCTAAGCCATCGATACTGAATTTGCCGTCCGCAATGCGATTGGCGTAACGCCCGACCGTGCTACCTAAAAAAGGATTCTGTTTTAAATAGCCCTCAAAGTGGTGGTGGCCGAGGGTGACTTCCGAAATCTCGCCAGACTTTTCGGGAACTTGTACGGATGTTAAAGTCGCGCCGAATTCGCAGACCTCAATCGACATCCCCAGTTTATTGGTCAACCGCCAGGTATTTACTTCTTGTTGGTCGAGTTTGCCGAAAATGCGGCGACGAAAAGAACTCGTGCCATGGTTTTGGCGCAGCGAGAGGAGTACCCCGATGGCAATGCTGAGGAGAATGATTGCGGCAGGAGAAGAAAGCCAGTCCATGGAAGAACCCTGCCACCTTGCAGGGTTTCGCCAAGAAAAACTTATGATGATGGACACAAAAAACCCGCTCAATGCTGAGCGGGTTTGGGGTCATTGGCCTTAGCGCGATTTCGGATCTGCGGGCGTTGGCTGGGCAGATGCCAGAGGCTTCTTGCCTAATTCTGCAGTCCAGTCGGCGGCGATGCGGACGGCCTCTTGGAGTTGGATGTCATACTCGGGCCAGTCATCGTCTTCCAGGGGTTCGGTGATACGACCCGTGCGACGTGCCTTGGCGGTCGATTCAGGGCCGTCCTTCTTTTCCTGTTCCAAGACCGCATCTAGTTTCACATCCTTGGCTTTGAAGGCGTTCTTCGAGTAGGCGAGCAGTTCTTTCTTCACCTGTTCGCGGAAGGTGAGGTCGTCCTGACGCTCTTGTTTGCGTTGATCGAGGGAGAGGGGGATTTCTTTTCGATTCTGCCGCATCTTGGTCCATTCGATGTTATGATTCAGCGTCGTGAACTCAGGCAGCTCGGCCTGACGGCGGGTGCTGTTTTTGGTCAAGGTGGCAATCAGTTCATCGGAGAGCTTGGCTTTTAACCAATCGCCTTCATCGGGCTTGGTCAGCGTAGGCGTCACGGAGTCCCAGGGGAGGGGACGATCTAAGTCGGCTTCGGCGACGGGTAAGACGGAGAAGACAGAAGGGACAATGATATCAGCCGGCACGCCCTTGAGTTGGATGGAAGAACCGCTGGGCGCGTACCACTTTTGAATCGTGACCTTGACGGCGGACTTGAGTTGTTTGTCGAAGCGAGCGAGTTCGATGATGTTCTGCACCGAACCTTTACCGTGGGTGGTTGCGTCGCCCACGATGATGGCACGGCGGTGGTCATGCATCGCACCGGTGAAGATTTCAGAGGCAGAAGCCGACAACTTAGACGTTAAGACAATCAGCGGGCCATCCCAGGCCACTTTTTCGTCTTCGTCGCGGTAGTCTTCAGAACGCCCTTGGCCATCGCGTACTTGGACGACGGAGCCTTTGGGAATGAAGAGGCCCGAGATGTCGACGGCTTCATTGAGTAAACCGCCGCCGTTTTTGCGAAGGTCCATGATGAGGGCCTTCATGCCGAGGGCTTTTAATTTCTCGATGAGCTCTTCGATGTCTTTGGTTGGGCTGGAGCCGGTACCATCAGGATTCTTGCCGTAGAAAGCGGGTAGGTCGATGACGCCGAGCATCACGGTATTATTGCCATTAGGGACTTCGAAGCAGCGAGCCGAGGCCAATTGGCCGACGAGTTTAATTTGGTCGCGTTTGAGGAGGACCGTTTTGCGACCGCCACCCGAACCCGATTCGATTAGGAGTTTAACAAACGTATTTTGCTTCCCGCGAATCCGGCCGATGGCCTTGGTTAGGCGCATGCCGATGATTTCTTCCATTTCACCATCGGAACCTTGACCAATGGAGATGATTTTATCGCCGGCTTTTACTTGGCGGGAAAGGTCCAGAGGGCCGCCGGGCAAGATTTCCTTAATCGTGCAGTAGCCATCCTCATCTTGCAGGGTTGCGCCGATACCCACGAGGGAGTTGCGCATCGCGATTTCAAATTCTTCCAACGATTGTTGAGAGAAGAAGGTCGAGTGGGGGTCGTACTGATTCGTGTAGGCATTCAGAAACAGCTCTTCCACCTCGTATTGATCGTATTGCAGGTAAGTTCGGGACTTGTCGTAACGCTTCTTTAAGCGAGCGATGGACTCTTTGATTTTCTCTGGGGTGATGGTGGGGATGCCCGTCTCTTTATGGCTGGATTTGGGCTCATTGGTCCGGTCTTCGCCGAGCAGTTCCGAAAGCATATCCATGCGGATGCGTTTTTGCCAGAGGTCGGCGACATCGTCTTCAGTGGCGGGCCAAGGGGCTTTGCGACGGTCGATGGGGAAGACACCAGGTTGGTTTAATTCAATCGGTTGATCTAAGGCCGCCAAAGCAGACTCCGTACGCGTTTGTACCTTCTTGTGGAATTGCTGGTAGATTTCAAAGGCGGGCGTCAAGTTGCCGCGTTGTAAGTAGAGGTCGAGCGTCTTGCCGTAACGGTTGACGAAGTCATCGACTTCCTTGGCGTTGAAATAGATTTTATTGGGGTCGAGTTTTTCGCAGAACGTGCGCAGCACACTATCCATATCGACGTTCGACATCTCCTTTTTACTGATGTGCAGTTTTTCCAATAAAATAGCCGTGGCCCGGGTTTCTTTCTGCATGGCCTCGGTCGTGGTGAACGTCGGGGCTTCGGGCGTGGCGGCAGAGACTAGCAGGGTTAAACCAGCTAGGAGCGTCGTGGGGATTAATCGCATGAGTTGGGGTTTAGCGCAGGCGTGCACTAAGTTCTTCGAGTCTACGTTTCTCGTCTGGGGTGAGCGAGCCGAAACCTGAGGCCGAAATCTTGTCCAAAAGGATGTCCAATTCAGCTTTCGCTTGGTTTTTCCTAAGGTTAGTGGCCGCATCGGTCGTGGGATGGCTGGAGGTTGGCGATGCGGGCGTGTAAGGCGCTGTCGTATAGGAGGCGCCGCTGACGCTGAGGTTTGTCTGTTGCAGGCGACGAAAAGCGAGCCAGCCGAAAATTAAGCCCCCGAGGTGAGCCGAGTGGGCGATATTGGAATCCCAGGCCATATGCCAACCGCTCCAGTGGTGGCGACTGGGGAGTTCGGAGAAGATGTAACTAACCAGAGAGAAAATAGCTGTTAAAATGATCAACCACCGGACGCGTAAGTTGACGGGTAGGAAGAAGAAGAGGAGCAGGGTGATGGAGTGGTCGGGTTTATCCATCAAGGCGACTATCATCAAGGCGTAGACCCCGGCCGAGATGCCCATGAGCCCTGATTGCTGGGTGCCACCGAGTCCTGTTAGCCACCAGAGCAGGGCCCCCGCCAGCGAACCACCGATGAGGGTGAGGAAATAAACTTTTTTGCCGTAATCGTATTCTACTAAACGACCCGTCCACCAGAGCACTAGACCATTGCCGAGTAGGTGCCAGAAACCGTCATGGATCAAGAGGTGTGAGAACGGTTGCCAAGGGCGGAGGTTGCCTTCGTCCAGCGGGGCCCAATCCAAGAAGTGCTGCCCAGCAGATTCTTGGATGAGCCCGAGGATGAAGACGAAAACCAAGACCCCGAGCGTCCAAGCGGTGGCCGACCAAGGCTCCCGCTCGGAGTTTTGACTGCGCATGTAGGTTCGATCGCCAATCCCCATGCCGGCACCCTCTTTAGAGTTTCTTGACGATGGCGTCCGCCAAACCGTATTCAATCGCCTCTTCAGCCGTCATGTAGAAATCGCGATCGGTGTCTTTAATCACTTTATCGAGTTTCTGTTTGGAGGCTTTAGCGAGGATGTCGTTGAGCTCGGTACGAAGGCGTTCCATTTCTTGGGCCTGAATGTGGATGTCCACCGCCGGGGCTTGAATACGGCCCATAATCAAGGGTTGGTGAATCATCACGCGGGCGTGAGGGAAGAGTAAGCGACCGCCCTTTTCCTTAGGGGCTTGGAGCAGGATGGAGCCCATCGAGGCAGCCATGCCCGTGACCACGACTTTAACAGGCGAACTGATCAGACGGATCGTGTCGTAGACCGCCATCCCCGCGGTGATAGAGCCACCAGGGGTGTTGATGTAGAACGTGATTTCTTTGCCGGGCTCGGCGGCGTCTAAGTAGAGGAGCTTTTCGACAATGTCTTTGGCAGAAGCATCGTCGACGCCACCCCAGAGGAAAATTTTCCGTTGTTCCAAAAATTTCTTTTGGATGAGCATGGCAGAGGGAGGAGACTCTTTGGCGACCTCGGGGGTCTTTTCGTCCTCGTCTTCGTCTTCTTTTGGCATGGGACGTGAAGTATTGCCCGAAACCCTGCTTCTGGCAAGCGTGGCGATGAATTCGTTGGCAAATATTCAGGGGGTTTTAGGTGGAGAGACCTTGCACCCCTTTGCGGCCTTGGCTTAGGTTGCCCCTCGTGTCTTCCCTTCGCCTCCAAGGTGTTTCTCGTCGGTTTGGCGCCACTGAGGTGCTGAGCGGGGTGGATTTACAAGTTTCCTCTGGTCGGCTCACCTGTTTGCTGGGTCCCTCGGGTAGCGGGAAAACCACGTTACTAAAAATTCTGGCTGGGCAGTTGGCGGCCGATGCGGGGCGCGTTTTATTGAACGATCGAGAATTTACTTTTTGGCCCGTGGCCGAACGAGGTATCGCGTTGTTACATCAAAACTACGCTTTGTTTCCTCATCTGACGGTGCGCGAAAACGCGGCCCTAGGGTTGGAATCCCTCGGACTTTCGGTCTCAGATATTAAAGTCCGAACGCAAGCTGCCTTGCAGCAAGTGGGTGCGGAAGCCTGGGCCGAACGCCGCCCCGCAGAGCTCTCTGGCGGACAACAACAGCGCGTTGCCTTGGCTCGGGTGATTGCTCTCAAACCGAAGATTCTTTTATTAGATGAGCCGTTGAGTCATTTAGACGCCGCATCGCGTTTGGAACTCCGCACCACGATTCGCCGCTTGGTTCGTGATACAGGTTTAACGGTGTTGTGCGTCCTTCATGATCAAAAAGATGCTTTAGCGATGGCAGATGATTTGGCAGTCATGCGTGCCGGTCGGGTGGTGCAAACTGGGGCACCGCTCGATGTGTACCGTCGACCCGTTGATAGTTGGACGGCTACTTTTTTGGGGGCCGCGAATTTAATCCCGGGAAAAATTCTACACCTCGGGGCGGGAGAGTTTGTGGCTGAGACGGCGTTAGGCGAAATTCATGGGGCGTTAGCAAATTCGGCTCAGTCCCTGAACGTTGGGGCAGCTTTGACGATTTGTATCCGTCCGGAGTGCTTAAAGTTAGATACGATGGCTCCAGAGGGAAATGCGTTTGCGGGCCAAGTGACGGACAGTCTTTTTCAAGGCGACTTCGCGTTGCATGATTTCCAAACCCCTTCGGGGATAGTCCTGCGTTTAGCCGAACCCAATCCGCGGCATCGCTTAGGGTCCAAGATGGCCTACTATGCCTGGGTAGAGCCTGAAGACGTCGTAGGATTTGGCACTTAAAGCGGGTTTTTTATTATAAAAGCAGTAGAAAACCGTTGAGCGGTTTGGCGGAGCGTTTAATTTGGGGTCGTGGCTTCTTACCCCGAGAAACCTCCTGCGCCGCGTTCCGGATTTTCCTTGGTCGTGGTCTTATTGGTCACGTCGATGATTCTCATGGCCGTCGTTCTGGTGGCGGCCTTTATCAAGGTGGAAGCCCAAGCAACCTCGACGCATCTGATGCGCATGCGGGCCAAGTTGAATGCGCTGACCTCGATGCGTTTGGCCTTAGGTGCGATTCAACAAAAGTTAGGGCCCGATGCGCGGGTCACCGCAGTTTCTTCGATTTACGACACGCCTTCGGTCGTGGAGACGAACATTCCTTATCCGGTTTTAGGTGTGTGGCGTGGCTGGGAAGGTTTTGATCACGATACCGGGGGTCGCTACGCGGGTCGGCCGTATCAGCCTAATTATAATTTAAAATCAACGAACAATAGTCCCGCGATGGTCAGTGGGCGTTTCTTGGGATGGTTAACGTCGTCGTCCTACGGTTATTACGTTGCCCCGGTCATTCCACCCACGCCACCGCCACCTCCGGTGGTTATTGTACCGAAGCCTCCCACGACGATTGCGACGACTCCAGTGCCGCCCCCGCCGCCGCCCCCGCCCGCACCTCCTCCCGTGGTACCTACCACGCCTCCGACGAAACAGAAGCCCACTTCGCCTCCCAGTGTGAAACCCGCTTCTTGGTTGCCTGAGGGGTTGGGCGGTCGCGGGCGTTTGGCTTCGAGTTTATTTTTAGGCGGTGGCACCGTGGGTTATATTGCCCCATTGGTAGGTCAGTCTTCGGCTCCCGTTGCCGTGGAGCGGATTTATTTAACGCCGAATCCATTTCCCGATAGCGAGGGTTCGTTTGCGTGGTGGGCGAGTGGAGAAAATCAAAAAGCGCTTATCCAAATTAATCCGCCGAAGACGACGAACCTGACTGACTTGGATTACATCCAGCGTCTCAAAACTTATTTAAATCCGGATTTCACTCCCTTTGGTTTAGTCGAACCGAATACGGCCTTAAACTTACCTTCACGCAGTAGCGAGGGGTTCTTGCCCGTCAATGGTCCGAATCAAGGCAGCTTTCATGATTACACGACTTACGCCTTGGGCTTATTGACGAATTCTTCGACGGGAGGGTGGCGTAAAGACCTCTCTCTTTTAACGGAGACTTGGGATGCGATGGAAGATGCGGATCCACAGCAAGCGGTCGCGATGCCATTCTTCCGCGTGCGGCCCGCCTTGATTGCGGCGCAGGTAGCGAGTGCGGACCTGAGTTTTTATCGGCCCAAAGGGCTCGCGGTGGAGAGCACCACCACCGGTAATCGCGGTCGCCACACGTTGATGTATTGGTGGGCGGATTACGGCTCCCATGGCGGTTCACCGAATTATAACGGCGGACCGATGGGAGCTTTGACGACGGTGCCACCGATTAAAAGTTGGCGCACCTTGGTCGATTACGCGCAGCATTATCGTAAGTATGTAGTGAGTCGGGTGACGGACGGGGTGGTCGAGATGGCTCCGCCTAATCAGGGGAGTGCCCCGTTGTACAATTTCCATGAGACCGTATTGCGCCATCCCGTCGTGGCTCGGGTGCAGTTTGTCTTTGCCAACGCTGCGACCGTTACGACGGGCGGTCAAGGGCGACGAAGTATTTTGGTGCAGCCGGTGATTACCATTTGGAATCCTTACAACGTGCGACTGCGCGTCCCGGATTTTAAGTTCACGATGAAGGCGTCGACCTTGCCGGTGTGCTTTAATGAAACGACGAATAACGCTCCCCTGGGCTCATGGTTTAATGGCGACGATGATGCCCTCACGATGCAGTTGAGCTCACCTAATGGCTTGGTGGACTTAATGCCGGGGCAGACCTGTGTTTACGCCGAGCAAACTCATAAAATTAATTTACTTCGTTCCGCCCCTGGTCGTGCGGAGTTAACGCTCTCGCCCGGCTTTGTCGCGGGACTGCCCACGGGAATTTATTTAGGTTATGATGAATCGGACGTAGCGGTGAGTGCGGTGCAGTTCCGGATGTTAAAACTCAACACCGGAGCCCAAGCCATTGCCGCCAACTTAGTCATTCCCAACTGGCTGGTGGGAAGTGCGTGGCGGATGAGTTTCGATAACAACGATCCCCTAGCGGCTTATTATATTTTCAATACGGTGTATGGACCTGATGATCCGTTAGTCCCGGCGGTGGCTTTGGCCGATGCCGCGGCTGCGCCCCGACCTTTTGGCACATTTTGTTTCGGGCTGCGCTTGGCTAATGATGGCGTCGCGCGGGATAAGCGTGGCGTCGTTTCGCGGGGGTTAATTCAATCGAGTCCCTTGGCCTCGTTCACCGCATTGGGGACGATGTCACAACAAGTGCTGACGGATTTTCCGCCCACCGGCCTAGTCTCTCCGGTCGGCCATGGCGTGCAGTATTTAGGGGCGATGCACCCGGTGAATGCACCTTTTGATTTATATTATTTACCGCTGTCGGGCTGGATGGATAGCTACGCCCCGCAAGCGACGCCTGCGAACCAAGGTTACATTGTTTCGGGCTTAGATGCCTCGACGGGTTTAAATGCGGCGGTGGTGGCCGAGTTGCCCACGACCCCGCTGCAATCGCTGGCTGACTTGCAGGGTTGGGATGCCCGCGGGTATAACCCGGTACCTCCTTTTCAGTATGGTCTCATTGGCAACTCTGATGTCGCCCCGATTATTCCTGCGGATGATGTGGTGGGGCGTTGGTTTGATAACACCGGGGCGTTTCAATTGCGGACGCAAGTGGCGACGAATTTTTTACAACACGATGATGCCTTCTGTCTTAATCACGTGTTGTTTGACGATTGGTTTGTCTCGTCGCTCGCGCCGGGCCCTGCGACCTGGGATAATTTAAAGAATGCGCCGAGTGCGGCGGTGGTCGCGGAATTGCGGACGACGTACCAGAAATTCCTTCAAGGTACGCCGTTGCCAAATGGCTGTTACGTCCCGAATGCCAATGCGGCACTATTTGATCCGGGCTCGGTGAATGCCAAAAACTTCCCGAATGGTTACCAAAAAATGGCCTCGAACCTGTGGGTGCCTGGACAGTTTAATGTTAACAGTGTTTCCATTCCCGCCTGGCGAGCGGTGTTAGGGCAGTTGCGTGACCAGCAAGTCCCGGTGTTAAAGCCCGGAGCCACGAATCTTACTTTAGAAGCCGCGCAGCATCCTTTGGCACACCACATCCCGGCCGCTGAGAGTAATACGAGTACGGGCACGACGAGTGCGGCACTTACTGGTTATGCGGCTTTGACCAATGCGCAGCTTGATCAGTTGGCGATCGAGATTGTTAAACAGGTGAAAAGCCGCGGACCCTTTTTATCGCTCGCCGAATTTACGAACCGTTATTTACGACGGTTCGATGGTACGGATACCGATTTAGCATTGAATGGTGCTTTGCAGGCTGCGTTGAAAGCCTTGGAGACTAATGCCAGTTTGCACCCTGCACCTCGGGCGGCGGCTTTAGGCAAGCCTACCACCGCTCCGAATGACCCTCGCCTGATTCCTTCCGGATATCCTTCCGATTATATTAACCCGCGCGCCTCGGTTGGGGTTTCGACGCAGGGTTTGCCAGGTTGGCCGCGGCAGGCGGATTTATTACGCGGGTTGGCTCCGATAATGTCCGTGCGTGATGAGACCTACTTGGTCCGCTGCTTAGGTGAGGTGCCAGATGGTAACGGCACCGTGCGTGCTTGGTGTGAAGTCGTTTTTCAACGTAACCCCGAGTATATTAACCCACAGGTGCCAGCGTGGCAGGATCCGATGGGCGAATTGACGTCGACGATGCCTCCCATGGCCGCTTCGCCAGCTTACGTCATCAACGCCGTGTTGGGACGTCGGTTTAAGGTCGTTTCATTCCGCTGGTTACGACTCGATGAGCTATAAATCTCGGAGGTTAAATTAGGCTGCGTAAGTTAAACTCGCCTTGCGGGTGAAATCGCTACCTTCTGCAATCGTGACCACCGGTTCTACGATACGCTCTGAAATGGGTCCGACGATTCGGTTGGCGATTCCGATTATGCTCGGAATGTTGGGCTACGGGTTGATGTTTATCATCGATGTCGCCATGGCTGGGCAATTGGGCGAAACGGCTTTGGCCGCCTCTTCGTTGGCATCGAATTTAAATTACATTCCTTACGTCTTCGGGATCGGCTTAGTGGGGGCGATTCCGGTTTACCAATCTCAAGAAAATGGTGCGGGGGTAGAAGAATCGGCACCTGCTATTTTGCGCCACGGCATGTGCCTGGCGGTCGGTTACAGCATTGTGGCCGCGGTGGTGACGCACTTGCTCACGCCTCTCTTGCCTTACTTGGGTTCGACGCCTGCGGTGACTCAGGAAGCGCACGACTTTTATATCATCATGGCGTGGGCGATGGTGCCGGGCTTAGCATTTCACGCTCTCCGGGGTCATCGGGATTCGCAGCATCAGCCGTGGATTTCGTTGGCGTGGCTCAGTGCGGGGATTGTCGCTAATATTATTCTTAATTGGCTATGGATGTACGGCCACTGGGGCTTTCCGGCCTTAGGTTTGGCGGGTGCCGGATGGGCGACCTTGGCTTCGCGTTTCTTGATGCTGATAGGGTTATGGTTCACGCCGGGACGGGGTGAGGTGCGTTGGCACGAGGGGTTACAACGTTCGGTGATTGCTCGGTTATTAAAGACCGCTTTGCCCGCGGGCTTTCACAGCTTGAGCGAAGTGGGTATCTTTGCGATTGTGCCCGTGTTGGCTGGCTGGATTTCACCTGCCGCCCAAGCCGCCCACCAAGTAGCCATTAGCTTAGCCTCTGCGGGCTTTATGTTGCCCTTGGGCCTTGGCATCGCCTCAGGCATTCGCACGGGAGAAGCGTTTGGAGCACAGGACGCTGCTCGCGTGCGCGCGGTTGGTTATGGAGCTTTAATTTTGGGAGCTTTGATTATGTCCTGCTATGGACTCATCATCTTCTTTGGCCGTCCGCTCTTTTTGACCCTCTTCGGGGTTAGTGGCAC